>Ga0181580_10000001_pt1 | contig 502965 bp, 509 predicted proteins | sample 071ome_23_FD_132413 | JGI IMG/M metagenome (GOLD analysis project Ga0181580, IMG submission 132413) | Coastal salt marsh microbial communities from the Groves Creek Marsh, Skidaway Island, Georgia - 071403BT metaG (megahit assembly) | ecosystem: Environmental > Aquatic > Marine > Intertidal... | reverse complement strand
AGGCTCATCCAATAGCGCAAGGTCCGAAGATCCCCTGCTTTCCCCCTTAGGGCTTATGCGGTATTAATTCGAGTTTCCCCGAGCTATCCCCCGCTACTGGGCAGATTCCTAAGCATTACTCACCCGTCCGCCACTCGTCGCCAAGAGAGCAAGCTCTCTTTCGTTACCGTTCGACTTGCATGTGTTAGGCATGCCGCCAGCGTTCAATCTGAGCCAGGATCAAACTCTTCAGTTTAATCATGTTAGCTGCTTATGGCAGCAAATCTTGGCTCGATGAATACTTGCTTAATAGTATTGACGTTGTTAGACGTTACATTAAAGCTTTCACCGAAATTTTTTGGTGAATCAAGCCTATAACGTAAGCGCCCACACAAATTACTTGATCAGAAATTGTTAAAGAACAGGGTTGGTATGCCCCAACCGGGAAGCGGCATTATACAGATCGAAAAGTAGTGGTCAACAAAACTTTACACTTTTTTTACATTAGTATATGTATTTGATTTTATTAATTATAAATACATTACTCTCGGTTTTTTTTATTGCTTGTTAAATTATTTTTACTCAAAACATTTACCAGTATGCGTTCGCTATTCTAAAAGCCATATTCTCTCGCAAATTCGATAGATTTTTATTGTTTTTTTCCTTCAAGTGCACATCTGCATCAGCTTGCAAGAGTGAAGTCAATACTTTCTCATCTCCATGCACTAGTATCTATTATAGCCGTCCTACCCTCTACTTGCCGTCAAAAGCCCGTTATCGAAGTAAGATTTCTTTTAGATAACGCTCAACGACTCACACTAATTTTTCATCGTCAGAATTATTCATAAGCAAATCTTATGGTTCTACAGATAATAATAAGATTAAACTATTCTATTTGTTCAAATAATGTTTTTTCGTAGATGGGATAACGATGGATTACTGAACGCATAAATTCAGATTTTAGTACTGCAAGATTTTGAAACTGTTCAGGAACTGGTAAATTGATTACCTCATTCATGGATAATCCATCCATAACTGACCTCTTTATTGTTACATCTAACCAGGTTAAATATTCTCTGGTTTGTTTAATCGGCGATATATTACCGGTAACTTCGCCATGTCCAGGTACTAATAAGTTGAATCGAATCTGTTCCAATTTATCAAGAGAGAGAAGCCATGCTTCTATATTTGCATGAGGCGTTGTTGCTGCTCGGTTATGAAATACAAGATCACCTGTAAACAGCACCCCTGTTGTTTCATCGAGAATGGCCAAATCTGCAGCAGTATGCCCTTTCAAAAATAGATAACGTAAGGAATGTTCACCAATTAATTCTGACGTACTATTTAATGGTAGTATTGAATTGATACTAACTTCAGTACCAGCCATCCAGTAATCAGCTAAACGATAAACATTATCGAGAAAACTTTCTGCATTTGTTTTTAATTCTCTAATCGTTGTTGGTAGAGCATAAATGCTGGCATCAGGAAAAACCTGATTACCTAGAAAATGATCAGGATGAGAATGCGTTATAAATATTTTAATAACAGGTTTATCGGTTATTTCATTGATAGCTGCTTTTGCTTGTAATGCATATTGATAAGAAGGCCCGCTATCAATTAATACAACTCCTTCATTAGTGACAATAAATGCAGTATTAAGAATATTCCCACCATTTACCATACTAAAATCTTCCTTTTTGCCAATAAACACATAGGTGTTTTTAGCAATTAATTCTGCATGAAGTTGATAGTCAGTATCTGCTATTGCAAAACCAGTCGAACCAATTATTAACAAAAAAATAGTCGTGAAAATTTTTATCAAGGTTTCAGCTCTGCTTTGAGTCGATTACCATTATTGTCTACGCCTTGTAGAAAAAGTGGTAATTCTAATTCCTTGTTTACATCTATTGTAAATACAGGATTCTCACTTAATGGCTGATAGGTTTTGATTTTTGCTACTACCACGCCAGCTTGATCAGTAATATTGATATTTTGCAAATAGAATTCCGGTACGCCATCAGCTAGACCAGTATCCATTGGATGCATTACACGAAAACGAAAACGATCAATATTTTCTTTAAACCATACTCGTGAAGACACGTTCATCAATGTTGTTGGCCACGTGCCGGAGGCCATGCCATTACTGGAAACAGTACACCCACCTCCAGCAGCTTCCAACCAAACACCGCCAACATGCCATATACCATCTTTGGTTTTTACTGCTGCTCTCACTGGTGTGGATTGTTCTACCTTTAAACGAAACGATATCACTGGTTGTGCATTGACAGGCTCATAGTTAAGCACTTGTTGAATAGGGTTTAAATCTGCAAAAACAACCATGTTTTCTATATCTTTAATATCTTTTACGTTTACAGAAATAGGTACATTTAAGGCATCTTCTGCAAATGCCGGAACAGTGACTATAACTCTGTTATCAAATAAATAAGCTTCCTCGTTAAGAATTAATGAATGCATAACATCCCAACTTGGAGATTCCAGTGGATCAGTTTGCTTATCTACAGCAAACGTTACAGAAGATATTGAGACTAATAGAAAAAGAAAAAAAGTATTAAAGTACATAATTATTTTAATAATCAATTATGGAAACAAATTATTCATAGGTTCTGCCGCAATAACAAAATCATTAAACAAGAATAAAAATTCTAATAAAAATTATAATGAATTCATTCAATAGCATATTGAGCATTATATGGAGTGATAATTTCTTTTTCTGATGCTTCTTTAAAATTCAAACCATATGATTTAAAAACACGTTCAATATCACCAGATGCTTTTAATTCACTAAATATTTCATTTAAACGTTTCGCCAACTTAACATTATCAGCTTTAACTGCAGCGCATAATGTCCATCCGTCAAGTGTTAATCCCGGTGTAGGTAACTTGGTAACCAAAAAATCCTGATCGTATTTTTTAAGATTAAATTCTATTTCACTTCTGGTTGCCATTACTGCATAAACTTCATTATCAACCATCGCTTTTACAGCTTCAGCGATGTTTACATAATGTTTTACGTTATCTCTAAGTTTGCCACCATGTGCTCCAAGTAAATAGGCATCGGCAAGCGTTGCTGTTTCGACACCTATAGGATCATTAAAAAATGCTTCTAATGAGGACGAGTTTTTTATCCTATATGTATTTACAGCGAACGCAATTAACTCTTTGAAATAAGGCTGTAAAAATGCAACCTTATCATTGGCTCTGGCAAAAGCTGGATCATATGGAATATGCATCATAACGTCTGAAGGACCACCAGCAGTAAAGTGGCCTTTCCAGACACCATTTCTTAAATCATCATCGACTGATTCATCTGCGGCAAGTAATCGCTTACCTAATTTAACTTCTAATTTGTCTGCGACAAGTTGAGCTATATCAACATCAATACCTACTATTTTTCCTGATTCATCTTCATAAGAGAATGGCGGAAAATTTTCATAAAATGCAAACTGTATGTATTTTTTTTCAAGTACCTCTTCTAAAGTTGAAGCATTAACTAATGTATTAACAAAAATTAAAATAACTAACATTACATAGCGCAAACTAATCACAGATAAACTCCTTTATTAATTATTCCTCTGTATCTACCGTTTCTAACCATGCGCGAATTGCCCACAAAGCTTCCTGACTAAGCGGACCGCCATCAGATTCTGCAAAATGAGGCATGTAGGTCACGCCATTCCTAACCGCACCATTTCTAACACGATATACATACCATTCGTCACCATCAGCAGTATGTTCAAGATATCTCAAGTCAGGTGCAATACCACCTGAAATACCACCCAGACCATGACAACGTGCACAATTTTGATTATACGCAGAGGAACCTATTTTTATTGCAGTTTCATTTCCGCTGTATGGGTTACGTGCTAGCCAATCATCACCCAAATCTTCCAAACCAGTAGTATCAACTGGCTGTGGTTGAACATCACCATGAGCAACAGCCAAAGATGAAAATAAATTAATTAACAATGATGCAAAAAAATATTTAACAAAATTATTCATTATAAAATTCCTAAACTTAAACATAAAAGCCTCTTACCGCGTCTGAAAACAGAGTTAGCTTGGTATAGAGATGTGTTTCTACTGGAGAACATAATTGGCGCGATAAGAAATTAGAAAAAAAGAAGGCCGGAAAGTTTCTTCCGGCCTTAATTTTTTTAACTAATACAACAGTTATTTAGAGAGTTTGAATGCCCAAAGGCTGCCACCCTGATTGAGTGATTTAACTGCTTTCGCAACATCACCACCCCACAGTGGAACAGCACCACCCCAACCTGATGGGACAGCGATATATTGTTCGCCACCTTCAGTCCAGGTAATTGGGCTACCAACAACGCCAGAACCGGTTTGGAACTTCCAAAGTTCTTCACCAGTTTTAGCATTGAAAGCTTTTAAAAAGCCTTCAGGAGTACCGGTAAATACGACATTACCCGCGGTTGCTAAAACACCACCCCAAAGAGGAGCTTTGTTTTTAACTTCCCAGACTCGTTTACCAGTAATTGGATCATATGCGCGTAGGGCACCGATGTAATCATCATTCAAAGGCTTAATGGTAAAACCAGCACCTAAGTAAGCCGCACCTTTTTTGTAGGTAACTGGCTCATTCCAAAGATCCATACCCCATTCGTTTGAAGGAACATAGAACAGGCCGGTAGCTTGGCTATATGCCATAGGCATCCAGTTTTTACCACCAAGGAATGAAGGCGCAACAAAGATTTGTTTACCTTTTTTACCATCGGTTGATGCAGATGGATCGCCAGGACGAACACCTGTTTCGATAGGACGGCCAGTTTTCAAATCAACGCCTTTCGCCCAGTCAATTTGGTTTACGAAAGGAAAAGCGTTAACCAATTTACCATTGGTACGATCAAGGACGTAGAAGAAACCATTACGGTCAGCATGACCAGCAAGTTTTTTGCCGCCATTGTTGAAAGATACAGTTTCGTTAACACCATCATAATCCCAACCATCATTTGGCGTAAATTGATAGTGCCACGCAATTTTGCCGGTATCAGGATCGATAGCAACGGTAGAAGTTGAATATAAGTTATCACCTGGGCGCATGTGCGCGTTCCAAGGAGCAGGGTTACCTGTACCAACAAATATCAGGTCAACTTCAGGATCATAAGTAGCGCCATTCCAAGTAGCAGCGCCGCCGGTTTTCCAAAGGTCGCCAGGCCAAGATGCATTGGTTTTACCAGAAATGCCGTTATCTTTACCATTTAAGGTACCCATGTGACCTTCAACAGTAGGACGAACCCAAACCATTTTACCGGTTTTAGCATCACGAGCTTCTAGACGACCAATAATACCGAACTCACCACCTGATACGCCGGTAATCACTTTACCTTTCACGATAAGTGGAGCAGCAGAGTTAGAATAGCCATCTTTAAATTCATCGATCTTTTCTTTCCAGACAACATCTCCAGTTTCTTGATCTAATGCAACGATTTGCGCATCAAGGGTACCGAAGATGAACAGGTTGTCATATAGTGCACCACCACGGTTGATTACGTCACAGCAAGGCAAAATACCTTCTGGTAAACGGTGGTCATATTGCCAGATTTCTTCACCGGTTTGTGAATTCAATGCGAATGCACGAGAGTAAGAACCCGTTACAAAAATCTTGCCATTAGAAACTAGTGGTTGAGATTCCTGACCACGTTGTTTTTCACCGCCAAAAGAGTAAGTCCAAGCAGGGACTAATTTGTTAACGTTTTTGTCATTGATTTGAGTCAAGGTGCTGTAACGCTGACCTTGTGGACCCATACCATAACTAACAACATCATTAGTAGTTTCAGCATCATTTAAAATGTCACTGTCAGAAACAGCAAATGCCGAAGTAGCTGGCAGAGCTGTTAGTGATGCAGCTAATGCAATCACAGCAGCATCACGACTGTACGAAAGTAATTTCATGAAATATATACTCCTCTAGAATAATTATTGTAATTGATACGCTTTATCTAGTATCAGCGCCTTTTAATAAAAAATTACATAGCACGATATACAACAATTTGTGCTAAACCCTGTAATGTTAGCAATTTTGTAATCAAGCTAAAACTAAATATTTCTGGAAAATTCTGAAAATAAAATATTATGATAAAAAATATCTATATATATCAATATTTTATATGAACTTATATTAAGATCTAGACAGGCGTTCACAAATATTGATGCAAAATAAATTTTATTACGAATCAATTAGTTATCTAATAACAATTTTTGCAAATTTACGTTTTCCCACCTGTAAAACTGCAGAAAAACCAGTGATTAATAACTGTTTGCTATCTTCTACCTTTTCACCATTAATCTTCACGGCACCCTGCTTAACCATTCGATGAGCATCTGATGTACTACTAACGAGATTGGTCTCTTTTAATACATTTGCCAATGGCATGCCTTCAGAATTGAGGTGCAGTTCAATTTCTTCTATATCGTCAGGTATTTCATTATTTCTAAATCGATTAATAAAATCCTGCTCCGCTTGTTCTGCCAACTTAATACTATGAAAACGGGCAATGATCTCTTTTGCCAGCAACACCTTTACATTTCTTGGATTTTCACCTGCTATAATTTCATTTTTAAACTGTTCGATCTCATTTAATGCTCTGAAACTCAATAGTTCAAAATAGCGCCACATCAACTCATCAGAGATAGACATTATCTTGCCAAACATCTCATTTGCAGGTTCATCAATGCCAATGTAGTTATTCAAAGATTTAGACATTTTTTGTACGCCGTCCAAACCTTCCAAAATAGGCATGGTTAATACCACCTGCGGTGCTTGTCCTAACTGCTTTTGTAGTTCCCGACCCACCAGTAAATTGAATTTTTGATCGGTTCCACCAAGTTCCACATCGGCCTTCATAGCAACAGAGTCATAACCTTGTATTAAAGGGTATAAAAATTCGTGAATGGCGATAGACTGACCTGATTTATAACGCTTATTAAAATCATCCCGTTCTAACATACGTGCGACATTATATTTAGCAGCGAGCTGGATTAAGTCAGCGGAACTCATTTCACTCATCCAGCTAGAATTAAACATGACTTGTGTTTTATCGGGATCTAGTATTTTAAATATTTGATTTTGATAGGTTTTTGAGTTTTCTGCGACATCTTCTCGAGTTAATGGTGGTCGTGTTGCACTCTTACCTGTGGGATCACCAATCATTCCCGTGAAATCACCTATCAGAAATAGAACTTCATGCCCAAGTTCCTGAAATTGTCTTAACTTATTAATTAGTACAGTGTGACCAAGATGAAGATCAGGTGCAGTAGGGTCAAAACCAGCCTTAATTCTTAAGGGACGGTTTGTTTTGAGTTTGTCTTTCAATTCGTTCAGGATTAGGATTTCATCACTGCCACGACTAATTTCTTGTATTTGCTCTTCTATTGAAACCATTTTTAACCAACCAGCACAAAATGTTTGTAGCTTATCATAGTCGTGACAACATCCGCAGTTTGCAAATGCCTTGTTGACGATCCCCTTTTCAAACGCTATTGTTAAACGATTTACCTAGGATAAACTGTGACTTACAGAGTTTATATAAAGAAAGACTATAAGCCAGAAATTGTCTCGAAGCAGAGGCGAGCAAAACAGCTCTATATTTCTGCTATCTTCAGCCTGACATTAGTCACAGGCATCTCTCTTTATTTCATATCAACAAAGCAAATAGATGACGAAATTATCGTCGATCAGCATGTTGGAGTGGCAGGACTTGAACCCAGTCAACCGGCAGAAACTCTTCATGCTGAAGTCGTACGCGAGCCTTTGGATCAGACATATATAGAACTTATTACAGTTCCAATACTTGAAGACATTGGTAACAACTCAGATAGTGTTGCATTAAAAATTGATGAAACGAGTTCGATAGAAACAATAACTGAAAATTATGAATGGCAATCAGTTACAGTCAAACAAGGCGATAGTCTAGCATTAATATTTTCAAGATTAGGTTTACATGCAAATGAACTGTATCGCATCATGACTATCGGAAAAGATGTATCACGATTAAAAAGTATTCAGCCTGGACAAATTCTGCATTTTCAAATTGAAGACAATCAAATCAAAGCACTCGAGTATGAATATTCACTAACCAGCTCCCTAAGTATTACTCGTAATAATAATAATTTCGTTGTTACACAAATCGAACATGCATTAGATACAGTCATTAAGCATGCAAAAGCTACCATCACGGATTCACTTTTTCTTTCAGGGAAACGTGCCGGACTTTCTGACAACCTTATCATGCAGCTGGTTGGTATTTATGGATGGGACATCGACTTTGCGCTGGATATTCGTCAAGGCGACAGTTACACGGTAATTTATGAAGAGAAATATAAAAACGGTAAAAAAGTTTCTGATGGGCCTATTCTGGCAGCAGAATTTAATAATAAAGGGGATAGTATCCGCGCGATACGATACTCACATCAAGATGGCAGTATTGATTATTATGAAGACAACGGTAATGCAATGCGTAAAGCGTTTCTACGTACACCGGTCAACTTCACTCGCATCAGTTCTCACTTCAACTTAAAGAGAAAGCATCCGATCCTAAATAAATTTCGCGCTCACAAGGGTGTCGATTATGCTGCTCCCACCGGTACACCAATTAAAGCAACTGGTGACGGAACAATAGTGCATGCTGGTAACAAAGGCGGTTATGGTAAAACAGTTATCCTGAAACATGGTGGCAAATATAGTACGGTGTATGCACATTTACATAAATATGCAAAAGGTGTGAGCTCTGGCAAGCGTGTAAAGCAGGGACAAACGATCGGTTATGTTGGTATGAGTGGCCTCGCAACAGGGCCGCACTTGCATTATGAATTCAGGTTAAATGGCGTACATAGAAATCCGTTAACAGTTGAACTTCCCCATGTCGAATCAATTAGCAATAAAGATATGCCACTTTTTGTAAAGAATATTTCACCAATGTTAGCAGAGCTTGATCGCATTACGGGTCGTTCCTCAATCGCTGCCCAGCCAGAACTGATATCGGAAAATAATCTGGCAGCCCGCGATAAAAAAGGCAGCTGACGTTTCCATTAGAAAAGATATAAGCATGTTTTATATTGGTTTAATGTCTGGCACCAGCATGGATGCTGTAGACATTGCTATAGTAGATTTTGATAGAAAAGCCACATTAAAACATTATTCTCAATTACCTATCTCTGTTGAAATAAAACGCAAGATAAGAAGCATTAATTCCAACACACCCATTCAGGAAGTCGCGGAAACGGATCATCTTTTGGGAAAGTTATTTGCAAATAGCATTAATAAAACACTCGAACATGCAGGGATATCTGCTACTGAGATAATAGCGATTGGTAGTCATGGACAAACTATCTTTCATCACCCGCAAAACTGGAAAAACTCTATTCAGATTGGTGATGCAAATATTATTTGTAGGGAAACTGGCATCACAACAATTGCTGACTTTAGACGTATGGATATGGCTTTTAATGGAGAAGGCGCGCCACTGGCTCCAGCTTTTCACCGCTATCAATTTCAGGATGAAAAACAATATCGCGCTATATTGAATATAGGCGGTATCGCCAATATTTCTATTTTATCAAACGACAAAACTGCAGATGTAATCGGTTTTGATATCGGTCCGGGTAATGGATTATTAGATGACTGGAATTTTTTACATCATCAAACTGAAATGGATAAAAATGGTATCTGGGCTCTACAAGGCAATATCAATCAGGATTTATTTAGGGCTTTTACACAAGATCCGTACTTTGCTTTGCCTTATCCAAAAAGTACAGGACGTGATTATTTTAATCTTGATTGGTTAAAGCAATGCCTTGATAACTTTCCTAACGTACCCCCAGAGGATGTTCAAGCGACCTTGCTGGAACTTAGCATGAGCAGTATCGCCTCTAGTGTTGCGAATTTTAAGGATTGTCAATCATTGTTAGTGTGTGGTGGTGGTGCAAAAAATCCGGCGATGATGAACAAGCTAAAAGAACTTTTACCCAATATAGAGGTGGATACTACTGAGCGACTGGGTATACACCCTGATGCAGTTGAAGCAGTCACTTTTGCATGGCTAGCTTATTGTCGGATAAATAATATTGCGCTTAATTTGTCGGGGATTACCGGTTCTGAGAAGCCATTGCTTGCCGGAGCTATATATTCAACTACTTAAACAGAAAAAGAAGAACCACAACCACAAGTGGTCGATGCATTTGGGTTTCGAATCACAAATTGTGCACCTTGCATGCCCTCTGAATAATCGATCTCCGCACCGGATAAATATTGAAAACTCATAGGATCAACCAACAATTTAACACCTTCATTTTCAACAATAGTGTCGCCATCCTGAACGGCTTCATCAAAAGTAAAGCCGTATTGGAAACCAGAACATCCTCCGCCTGAGACAAATACTCTCAACATCAAGTCGTCGTTACCCTCTTCCTTAATCAACTCTTTTACCTTGCTGGCAGCTGCCTGACTAAAGATTAAAGGAAATTCGGTTATTGTTTCTGTTTGTTCACTCATAAATTCTACGATAGTTTGTTCATATTATTATTCAACGGGTTCGTCATTACCTAATGACAAAGGTGTATCCATAGGCTCCATAGCATGCACTAACTTTCCATTTACTTCTGCACCTATCGCCATTTCAATTAAATTATAGTGCACATTACCGTTTATTCTTGCTTTTGATGACAATTCAACATGTTTACTTGCATGTACATCGCCAATAACAACTCCATTTAAAATTATGTGAGGCACGTTAACCTCACCTTCAATGGTACCATTATCACTCACGGACAACATAGAAACACCATCATTTTCTGCAGTTACATTACCTTTGATAGTGCCGTCAATATGTAAACCACCACTAAACCTGACATCGCCTTGTATAACGGTATGCTGTCCAACCAAAGTATCGATTCGACTGATTTTGCGCTTTTTGGAACTTCCAAACATTAAACTCTCCTTATCCGGTCAAATCTGCCCATTCAAAAATACGTTTTATAACAGGGCTGTTTGAAAACTTTTGCCTAAGATTAACTACAATCCTGATAGGTTTAAAACCCACAGGAAAAGCAAAACTACCTTCTATTCTTTCAAAGTTATTAAACATAATCTCATTTGTCTGTGTGGTTGCTAGCGCAATATCATCTAGATTCAAAGTCTGTGAATCAGCACCATGCATACCTTCAATCAACATATCAAACGAGACTTTTATTAGATTATCACTTTTCCCCACGTTGGTTAATATGAGTTTATAACGAAAAAAATTGGGGTCTTCCGTTCGATCGACATATAAGCCTTGTATATTCAATCCCTTAGTGTTGATCGATGACGACATAATGCCCTCATAGAATTCTAGCTCGCCACTTAATTGATATAATTTATCCTGTAAATTCCGGATTTCCTGCTGTAATTCGACAGTGGTTTTATGATCAAGGCGTGTCAGACGCTCTAACATCAATACTTTATCCTGCAATACCAGGTTGTCGTCCTGTAATTTTCTATTTTCCTCCCAGAGGGTTTTGGTCTTTTTGCTACTTAATAATTGCCCCCGAATCACCCCCCAATGATTGGTATCAAGCCAAAACCAGACGACTAAAGCTATTAGGCCACTCAATACAGAACAATAAAGCACTAACTCAAGTGGGCGATGTTTTTTAACAACCAGTATTGGCATATAAACTATGGCAATAATGGAGGCGTAATTAATCCTTTATTTTCCGCAAGACCAAACATCAGGTTCATATTCTGGATGGCCTGCCCTGCCGCTCCTTTTACAAGATTATCAATGGCGGAAATAATTACTATCGTATTACTTGATTGCATTTTGTCCTGAATAGCTATCTGACATAAGTTAGTACCACGAACAAAACGTGTTTCGGGAAATTGACCTTTTGGCATTAGAGAAACAAAAGGCTCATCCTGATAATACTGTTGATACACGTCATGCAAATCTATTTCACATAATAAGGAATGTACATATAAAGTTGCCAAAATACCTCTATTCATCGGCACCAGATGAGGTACAAATGTTAAAGAAACATCCCCTCCTGCAGATAAAGACAGGGTTTGAGTAATCTCGGGTAAATGTCGATGTCCTGAAACAGAATAAGCCTTAAACGATTCAGACACCTCAGCATGCAACCCTGCCAAAGCCGCCTTTCTGCCAGCGCCACTTACACCTGATTTAGCATCAGCGATTATAGTTTGCGTATCGATTAAACTATTTTTCAAGGCGGGTATTAAACCAAGCGAAATTGCAGTTGGATAACAACCGGGATTCGCTACCAAATTAGCCACTTTAATGTTTTCTCTATTTATCTCCGGTAAACCATATATAGCTTGTTCAAGAAACTCCGCACATGCATGCTCCACCCCATACCATTGCTGCCACAATGTCGCATCTTTAATCCTGAAATCGGCAGATAAATCGACGATGCGACAGCCTGCTTCTAGCAGACGAGGAACATAATGCATGGCTGTTCCGTGAGGAGTAGCAAAAAAGACAACATCACAATTTAATAGCGCTTCGCTATCATGTGCAGAAAATTTTAATTGTTCGACATCATGCAAGGTAGGGAATACGTCTATAAAACGTTTACCCTTTTCACTTTCAGATGTAACGACAGAAATACTGGTATCCGGATGAAGGCTTAATAATCGAATCAGCTCCATTCCGGTATAGCCTGTTGCGCCGATAATACCCGCTTTAATCATTTGACAATCTCGGTTTTACAATATGAAAGAATGATACGTAGTGGTAGGGAAATAAAAAAGCGACTTATGCCGCTTAAAGTAAAATTATTATTGTTAAATTGGAATCGACTAAATTTCAAACCACAACAAATCTTAATTGCAGATATGAGGCAAGTCAACTATATGAATTCGATAGAAATTTTCGATATCCAGAACGACACTTCATTGCCAGTGTCAGAAGTATTAATATCTTTAATAATAATTTACTAAAAAAGGGTAAATCTAATGGAAGCAATCCAATATATTGCATTAAGTATGGGTGTAGCCTGGGCAAGTGGTATCAATTTGTATGCAGCAGTATTTATGCTGGGATATCTAGGGGCAACGGGCAATATTACCCTACCACCGGATCTACTGGTCGTAACAGACCCGCTGGTTATGACCACAGCAGGCTTGATGTATTGTGTAGAGTTCTTTGCTGACAAAACCCCTGGTGTCGATACTGCCTGGGATAGCGTACATACCTTCATACGAATCCCGCTCGGTGCAGTCCTAGCTATGAGTGCAATTGGTGAAACAACTCCGGCTGTCGAGTTAGCTGCATTTTTAGTCGGAGGTAGTTTAACTGCCGCAACGCATGCAACAAAAACCGGTGGACGTGCGGTCATTAATACGTCACCCGAACCAGTCAGCAATTGGACAGCATCTGTGGGCGAAGATATTTTGGTTATTACCGGTATTTGGACAGCACTTAATCATCCATGGATATTTGTCGGCTTTTTAGTGCTGTTTATTCTATTAATGATCTGGTTACTACCCAAGATTTATAGAGTGCTAAAAGGCATTGTCATCCGTTGTCTTGACTTCATAAAAGGAAATAAAAATCCTGATACTCCGGTATTAAGACCACCACAATAATGAAAAAAATCATGAAAGGCATATTGCTATGTATTGTTTTCGTTGCAGGAATACTGATGACTCGCTTCACCATGTATAACATAATGCCATCCAGTTTTCCTACAGAGTTAAACCTGAAAACAATTGACGGCCATACTATTGACCGCGATGATTTGATGGGGGAAACGACATTGGTAGTATTCTGGGCAACAACATGTGCAAGCTGTATAAAGGAAATACCTCATTTGATTGCCCTATATGAAGAATTAAATCATTCTGGTTTAAAAATCGTTGCCGTAGCGATGGCTTATGATCCACCTAAACGGGTGATTGATTTTTCCAAGCGAAATAATCTGCCATACTCTATAGCATTAGATGTAGATGGATCTGCAGCCAGACTGCTTGGCAATATTACTATCACACCAACAACATTATTAATTGATGAACATGGCAATATTATTGAACGTTATGTTGGTTTGATTGATTTTGCTAAACTAAAAGATAAGATTAAGACTTTACTTGTAACTACAATAGCATCTTCAAGCTCTCTATCTAATTATGCTCTGGTTTAAGGCCTTACATATTATTTTTATGGTAACCTGGTTCGCAGGTATTTTTTATTTACCACGTTTGTTTGTCTATCACGCTATGAGTAAAGATCAAATCAGCAATGATCGCTTCAAGATCATGGAACGAAAACTATTTTACGGTATCACCACGCCGGGCGCTATCCTGACACTGGTCTTTGGTATAGGCATCATCGTCAGTAATGGATTGAGCTCTTATAGTGGACAAATATGGCTTCACATTAAACTCTTATTAATATTTTTTCTGGTTATCTATCATATTTATTGCTGGTTTTTATTGCAGGACTTCAAATTTGATAGAAACAGGCATAGCCATGTCTGGTATCGTTGGTTTAACGAAATACCAGTCATGCTACTAATTATTATTGTGATTCTTGCCGTGGTTCGACCTTTTTGAGAGATCTAGATTTCGACCATTTCAAAGTCTTCTTTACGTGCACCACAATCAGGGCAAATCCAGTTTGGTGGAACATCTTCCCACTTTGTACCGGGTGCTATATCCTCATCCGGGTGACCTTTTTCCTCATCATAGACAAAACCACAGATGACACACATATACTGCTTCATATTTAACCTCGATACTTGTTGTTCATGAGAAGGCTAAGTAGCATAGCTCCATAATGTCTAATATCAATAGTAAAAAGAATATACTGTTAATCGGCGGCCATGATCCAACTGGTGGCGCCGGTATTCAGGCAGATATTGAATCAGTATCGGCAGCAGGTTGTCGTCCACTGACAATCGTTACTGCGCTAACAGCACAAAATACAAGACAGGTAATTAAGATCATTCCCCAATCTGTCGATAACCTACAACAACAGTTATCGTTATTGATGGATGATTATCCGGTTCATGCTGTGAAAACCGGATTGCTTGGTAGCATCGAACAATTCGATTTATTGGCATCACTTTTCTCAAGCATTAAGATTCCAATCGTCATTGATCCGGTATTAAAGTCTGGCTCAGGGGATAATTTTTTAGCGAAAGAAATTCATACACGTTATTCCTCGCTATTACCTTTTGCTACCCTGATTACACCTAATCATTTTGAAGCCAAACAATTAGGTGACTGTGATATAGTAGAAGACGCAGCTGAGCGTTTAATAACGATTGGTAGTAAGAATGTATTAATCACTGGCGCAGATGAAAAAACAGAAAATGTAAAAAATATATTGTTCACTTCTGACAAAACATTAACATTTGAATATCCACGATTACCACACGTTTATCATGGCTCAGGATGCACACTCGCTTCACACATTGCAGCCAAACTGGCAATGAATGAAACAATTGAAGATGCGACAAAATTAGCACAGGACTATACCTGGCAATGTTTAAATAATGCTGAATCCATCGGTCGGTCACAATGGCACCCAAACCGCTTTTATAAATATGACCATGAGTAAAAAAGGTTTATATGCAATCACTGATTTTGATCGACTTGATGATCAAGCAGTCATTGAACGATCAGAAGTTATGCTTAAATCAGGTATTTCCATGCTTCAATATCGCAACAAAAATGATGCTGCAAAAAAAAGTACCGTGCTAACTTTGCAGGAGCTTTGTAAAACTTACAACACACCATTTATAATTAATGATGATATTGAGTTAGCTCACCGCATTAAAGCGGATGGTGTTCATTTAGGAAAAAGTGATAAATCGCTTTCCAAGGCGCGTGATTTTCTTGGCAGTGTCATTATCGGCAAATCTTGTTATAACGATCTTGAAATCGCGATAAATGCACATGAAGCTGATTATGTTGCCTTCGGTGCGTTTTATCCTTCGCAAACAAAACCTGGCGCTGTAAAAGCATCTATATCATTGTTAGAACAAGCAAAACCTAAAATTAATAAACCGATCGTTGTTATTGGAGGTATTACACCAGACAATGGTAAAGTATTAGTTGAAGCAGGAGCTGACATGCTAGCTGTCATTACAGCTTTATACGGTAGTGAAGATATAGTTAACACTCTACAGCGTTTTAAATCTTTTTTACATTATTAGAAAGAAGTTATGTCGAACGAATCACTATTCAATGCCGCAAAAATCCATATCCCGGGCGGAGTTAACTCACCAGTTAGAGCATTTAAATCTGTATCTGGCACACCAGTGTTCTTTAAAAATGCAAAAGGAGCATATATTTATGATACCGACAATAAAGAATATATTGATTTTGTTGGTTCATGGGGCCCAATGATATTAGGTCATGCACACCCTGATGTGATCAAAGCCGTACAGGAAAAAGCCGAACAGGGCTTGAGTTTTGGCGCACCAACTGAAATCGAAACAATAATGGCGAATAAGGTATGTAAATTGATACCTTCTATAGAAAAAGTGCGTATGGTAAGTTCAGGCACTGAGGCTACAATGAGTGCTATTCGCTTAGCTAGGGGTGTAACTGGTAGAGATAAGATTATTAAATTTGAGGGTTGTTATCATGGTCATGCTGACTCTCTTTTAGTAAAAGCTGGCTCTGGTGCACTCACATTAGGTATACCAACTTCACCCGGTGTACCGGCAGATCTAGCAAAATATACACTTACGCTGGATTACAATAACTGCCAACAACTCGAGCAAATCTTTTCGGAAATGGGTAATGAGATTGCCTGTATCATTGTCGAACCCGTAGCCGGCAATATGAATTGTATTCCCGCATCAAAAGAGTTTTTACAAACCATGCGCAAACTCTGTGATGACTATGAATCATTATTATTGTTTGACGAGGTCATGAGTGGTTTTCGTGTTGCATTAGGTGGCGCTCAGTCAATTTATAACATCAACCCTGACATTACAGCTTTAGGCAAGGTTATTGGTGGTGGTATGCCGGTTGGCGCATTTGGTGGGAAGGCTAAAATTATGGATCAATTAGCACCTGAAGGTCCAATATATCAAGCAGGTACATTGTCCGGCAATCCAGTTGCAATGGCAGCCGGACTTGCGACATTAAACCTGCTTGAAGCACCTGGTTTTTTCGAGTCTTTAGAAACCAAAACCAATAAGCTGGTAACAGGTATTTTAAATGCCGCTCGCAAAGTAAATATAAATATGACTAGCAATATGATGGGCGGCATGTTTGGATTATTCTTTAGCGATAAGCAACACATCAATTCATTTGCAGACGTTATGAATTGCGATATCGACAAATTTAAACACTTTTTTCATGGTATGTTGCAGGAAGGAATTTATCTTGCTCCATCTGCCTTTGAAGCCGGCTTTGTTTCATCAGCTCATACTGATGAAGATCTGGAAAAGACGATTGCTGCTGCATCCACTGTCTTTAAACAACTTAAATAAGGTTAGATATGAATAAAACAAACAAATACATTCATATAATGTTGATTGCGTTTTCATTGCTGACACTAGGTGCATGCGCCCCGGAGATTGGCAGTGAAGCATGGTGTGAACAACTTAAAGAAAAATCAAAGGGTGAATGGACAGCTAATGAACTCGCTGACTACACCAAGCATTGTATTTTCTGATTGCTTATATAGTTTAAGTTAATTTGTCATTGACAAATACAACTGACACTATATCCAAGATTACTTATCCATTCAGGAACACTGAATAACTCGGCAAAACTAAACGAGAATAAACTATCAACATTGCTGGTTTGCTGCATTATGTCCTGTAAAAATGAATTACTCACCATATCCCAGGTAATACTTATGAGGCTCTTGCCGAAATCAATAATATTTCCCGGAGACACGCCTGTAATTTCCCAGGCCATTTTTGCATAGTAACAGGCCTGACTAAGCATCGAGGCGTTTGCATCAATTATCGCATTGATAGCACCTATGCCGATTAATACTGGAAAATAAACAGCGCCTACCAACCAACTGATCAAATCAGTAATTGATAACCAACCCACACTAACACCTACATTCATAGTCCAATCCTGAAAACGATTCATAGCCATAATGCCATTATTGAATATCCATACGATCGAAATGCCAATTACTATCAGATACCACAACCAGGTTTTACGCAATAGATATAAATAAAAGTGCTGAAGAACAACAGATATAACTAACAATAAAGCGATTGCCGTCCAGTGCAACACATCGATCTGTGCCCACTTAATATTAGAAAACCAGATAAAACCATTATGAGAAACAAGCGCGGTCAAACATGATAAAAAAATACCTATTAACAGAAATAGATAATGCAACTTTTTCTTTTTTATTTGTTCTAGTTTATCCACTGAATTTAATTCGTGTCATGATAAATCCAGTTTATTCTGGCTAATGACGATCCCATCAACATCAGCATAAATGTAATTACCCGGAGCAATCGTGACATCTGCAAAACTGACTGATACATTACGTTGACCCTCACCACGTTTGACACTTTTTTTTGGGTTTGTGTTCAATGCTTTTACACCGATTTTCATATTTGCAATAGCAGCTGAGTCACGTATACAACCATAAACAATGACTCCAACCCAACCATTCTTAAATCCCAGGTCCGCCAACATATCACCTAATAAAGCGCAGTTCAGTGAACCACCACCATCGACAACCAGTACTCTACCGTCACCAGCTTCTTCCAACGCCGCCCGCACTAGTGAATTATCAGCAAAAACTTTTACCGTGCTGGCAGGTCCGGAAAACTGAATATTGCCACCATAATCATTAAAAATTGGTGTAGCGATCTGGAGTTGATCTTCATATTTATCGTATAAATCAGCAGTAGCAAAACTCACTTTTGATCTCCTGTCATATATTTAATTATTTATAAAATTCGACGCGTCGGTCATTAAACAAATGATTATATTTAGTTATAAATTTATTGTTCGCATCCTTAGGGTCAATATCACATAGATATATTGCCTCACGCTGAGCAGCTGAACGATGTAAAATATTACCTCCAGGAGCAACGATTTGGCTACGTCCTGTAAACTTCAATGCCCCTTGTGGTCGTATTTCCTGACCATATCGATTACAGGTAATAATAAACACCCTATTCTCAATAGATCGCGCAATCATGGTTTGCTGACAATAAGTTAAAACCAGATTTGCTGGCTGACAAATCACCTGCGCGCCTTGCATGGCAAGCATTCTAATTGTTTCAGGAAATACCCAATCAAAACAAACTATCAAACCTAATTTAACACCGTTTATGGTGTTTACCTTAAAAGGAATATCACCTTCTGCAAAAATAAATTTTTCTTCATTAAATAAATGGATCTTGCGATAAATATGTTCAATTCCATTAGGTCCAATTAATGCTGCGCTATTAAAACAATTATTCTGCTGACGCTCGACAAAACCCAGCACCAGATGCATATTCTTTTTTGCCGCAAGCTCGCAGATGCTATCTATATTTTTACTATTATTGGGATCTTCCGAAAAATGCAGGGCTTCTTCTTTGTTTGCAAAGTAATAACCCGATAAGGCAAGTTCCGGCAATACCAATAGGTCTGACTCAACACTATCTAATACTGTAATGATCTTTTTACAATTTTGTTCAGGCTTGCCAAATAAGGGACGAAATTGATAATAACCGACTCTAAACATCACAAACTTCTATTTCTTTTTAGGTCGCTTCCAATTCTGGATTTCGCGTTGTTCTATGCGAGTAATTGCTAACGCATTTTCTGAAACATCTTTTGATATTGTTGTACCTGCAGCAATAGTCGATCCGGATTTAACATTTACCGGCGCAATTAACTGTACATCAGATCCGACAAAGACATTATCACCAATCGTCGTCAGGTGTTTATTTGCGCCATCGTAATTACAGGTAATGACACCAGCACCAATATTTGATTTTGAGCCAACATGACTGTCACCAACGTAACTTAAATGGTTCACCTTGGTCTCTTTACCGATATCTGCTTTTTTTATCTCGACAAAATTACCAATATGAACATCATTATTCAGTGTCGTATCAGGTCTTAATCGCGCAAATGGCCCAATTCGACAGCCTGAACCGATTACTGCACTATCAATATGGGTATTAGGATGTATCGTGACATTATCAGCAATAATACTATCCTTGATATAACAATTACTACCAATCTGCACGTTATTACCAATTTTCACCCTGCCTTCAATAATGACATTGATATCAAAAACACTATCCGTGCCAACTTCAAGATTGCCGCGTAAATCAAAACGAGCCGGATCCAATAAACCCACACCCCGTTGCATTAAATGATGCGCCTGAATCAGCTGATAATATCGCTCTGCCTCGGCAAGTTGTGAGCGATTATTGATACCTTGTATTTCGATTGATGAATCTGCCAATACTGATTTCACTTCAACATCCTCAAAAACGGCCAATTCAACGATATCAGTTAGATAATATTCATTTTGTTGATTGCTGTTTTCTACAGCTACTATCCATTTTTTTAATAATGATCCCTTGACTACCATTAAGCCTGAATTGATTTCACAGATACGACGTTGTTCATCATTACAATCTTTTTCTTCAACGATCTGTTTTATGTTATCAAGCTCATCTCTAATTATTCTGCCGTATCCTCGAGGATCTTCCAGATAAGCGGTTAATAATGCAAAACCACTTTCCTGAGCAGCTTGAACAAGTGAGGATAATGTTTCATCCGTAATCAATGGCACATCGCCATATAAGATTAGAACATCATCTTTATCGGGAACCAAAGGCAAGGCCTGTTGCACGGCATGTGCCGTACCTAATTGTTGATCCTGCAATACCCAGTTCACATCGAGCTCTGCTAACTGCTCCTTTACCTGTTCACCACCGTGACCATAAACGACGTGAATTTCACGATAAGGCAAACTACTGGCGGTATCAAAAACATGTTCCAGCAGGGATTTACCAGCGAGACAATGCAGAACTTTTGGCAAATCGGAATACATGCGTTTGCCCTTTCCTGCTGCGAGAATAACAATACTTAATGTCATGACTATATATTAAACGATAACATCAGCCTAAATAAGTAGGAGCGAACTTAAATAAAAAAAACCCGCTAGTTAGCGGGATTTTGTATTAGTTTATCGACCTTTACGTTTACGTAAGCGTTGTAAGGTTTGTAACTGAGCTGCTGTTTCTGCCAACTGCGCTCTGGCCTTGGCATAGTCAATCGTCGAATCTGACTTATCATGAAAAGCGTTCTCAGCCTCTTCCTTGGCTTTCATAATCGCTGCCTCATCTAAATCTTCAGCACGCTGAGCAGTATCAGATAAAACAGTTACGACTTTTGGCTGTACTTCCAACATACCACCGGAAACATAAAAAGCAGACTCATTACCATCCCTGTCTTTAACTCGAACTTCACCTGGCCCCATTTTGGTCACCAGAGGTGCATGTCCGGGGGCAATACCGACTTCTCCCATCTCAGCAGGAGCGAATACCATTTCTGCTTCACCAGAATAAATTTCGCATTCCGCACTTACGATATCGACATGTATTGAATCAGTCATAATCTATTCAATCCTAATTACATGCTCTTCGCTTTTTCGATAGCCTGTTCAATGGTTCCACACATATAAAATGCTTGTTCAGGGATATCGTCATAATCGCCAGCTATAATACCTTTAAAACCACGTAAGGTTTCTTTCAATGGAACGAATTCACCATCTTGACCGGTAAATACTTTTGCCACGAAGTAAGGTTGGGTAAGAAAACGTTGAATCTTACGTGCGCGAGCAACTGCCAATTTATCTTCTTCAGATAGTTCGTCCATACCTAGAATCGCAATAATATCGCGTAATTCTTTATAACGTTGCAGTGTATTTTGAACACCACGAGCAACATCATAATGCTCCTGACCAACAACCAAAGGATCCAGCTGACGACTGGTAGATTCCAGTGGATCAATCGCAGGATATAAACCTAGCTCAGCGATCTGCCGAGACAGTACAACAGTTGAATCCAAGTGAGCGAATGTGGTTGCAGGAGAAGGGTCAGTCAAGTCGTCCGCAGGAACATATACCGCCTGAATAGAGGTAATCGAACCTGTTTTTGTTGAAGTAATACGTTCTTGTAATTTACCCATTTCCTCAGCAAGTGTTGGCTGATAACCCACCGCAGAAGGCATACGACCTAACAGTGCCGAACATTCCACACCCGCAAGTGTAAAACGATAAATGTTATCGATGAATAATAAAACGTCACGACCTTCGTCACGGAATTTTTCAGCCAGCGTCAAACCAGTTAACGCAACACGAAGTCTGTTTCCAGGTGGCTCATTCATCTGACCGTATACCATCGATACTTTTGATTGTTCAAAATTCTCAACGTTTACAACGCCAGCTTCCTGCATTTCGTAATAGAAGTCGTTACCTTCACGAGTACGTTCACCTACACCGGCAAATACTGATAAACCAGAGTGCTGGGTAGCGATGTTATTAATCAATTCCATCATGTTTACGGTCTTGCCTACACCAGCACCACCAAACAGACCAATCTTACCGCCCTTCGCAAATGGAATAACCAAATCGATAACCTTAACGCCTGTTTCAAGCAGTTCGGTAGATGGGCTAAGCTCTGTAAATTCTGGTGCTTCACGGTGAATAACCATTTCTTCATTGGTATCAATCGGCCCTTTCTCATCGATTGGCTCACCTAACACGTTCATAATACGACCCAGCGTTTTGGTACCAACAGGAATTGAAATCGCTTTACCCGTGTTACTAACATTCAATCCACGCTTAAGGCCATCGGTAGAACCCAGCGCGATTGTACGTACTACGCCGTCACCGATTTGTTGTTGTACTTCCAGTGTGGTTTCAATACCTTCACCCTCAACAATCAACGCATCGTAAATTTTCGGAATCGCGTCGCTAGGGAACTCGACGTCAACAACCGCGCCAATGATTTGTACGATCTTTCCAGAACTCATGATTTTCGTTCCTCGTTTTTACTTTCTTACAATTTAAAATTAAACAAATACAGTTATTAAACCGCTGCGGCACCCGCAACGATTTCTGATAATTCTTGTGTAATTGCAGCCTGACGAGCCTTGTTGTAAATCAATTCGAGTTCGTCTATCAATTTACCGGCATTATCAGATGCACTTTTCATAGCTACCATTCTTGCAGCCATTTCACAGGCAATATTTTCAACCACACTGGTATAAACCTGAGACTCAATATATCGAGTCAATAAATGGTCCAGCACTTCTTCAGCATCAGGTTCATACAAATAATCCCAATGATGTTCATAGCCATCAGTTTCAGCTGGTTTGGTTGGAATCAGTTGTAGCAGTTCAGGCGTTTGAGTCATGGAGTTTTCAAACTTGTTAGACACAATATGTACTTCATCAACATCGCCATCTTTGAAACTGTTCAGCATAACCATAATGGTGCCGAGTAATTGTTCCAGACTAGGCTGGTCACCAATTTGTGTTGCCTGTGCATTTATCTTTGCGCCAATCGACCCGAAGAAACCTGCAGCCTTGGAACCAATTACACAAAGTTGAACCTGCTTACCTTCTGCTTGCCAGGCGTTAAACTGGCGCAGTATTTTTCTGAATAGATTGGCATTTAAACCACCACACAGACCACGATCAGTTGATACTACTATCACACCAACAGTTTTGACCTCATCACGCGCAACAACATATGGATGTTGATACTCGGGATTCGCATGCGCCAAATGAGAGATAACATTTCGGATCTTATCCGCATATGGTCTTGCAGCTAACATACGATCCTGTGCTTTACGCATTTTACTAGCTGCCACCATTTCCATTGCCTTGGTGATCTTTTGCGTATTTTTAACACTGGCTATTTTGCCACGTATTTCTTTAGCGCCTGCCATATCTGTATCTACTCTTTACCTGTTAATCTTTATAAATGAACTTTACCAGCTACCGGTTTCCATGAATTTTTCAATGGCAGATTTCAAGTCAGCTTCAATCTCATCGCTGTAATTACCGTCATCACCGATTTTGCTCATTAATGCTGACTGCTCACTATTCATATAGTCATGTAATGCATCTTCGAAAGCACCAACTTTGTCTAATTCGACAGAATCAATAAATCCGTTTTCAACCGCATATAAACTCACTCCCATTTCAGCTACGGAAAGAGGTGAATATTGTTTCTGTTTCATCAGTTCCATTACGCGTTGACCACGTTCCAACTGTTTACGTGTCGCAGCATCCAGATCAGATGCAAACTGAGCGAAAGCAGCAAGCTCACGATACTGGGCTAGCGCTAAACGTACACCACCACCCAGTTTTTTAATAATCTTGGTTTGCGCAGCACCACCTACACGAGATACCGACAGACCCGCATTAATAGCAGGACGGAAACCGGAGTTAAACAAGTCGGATTCAAGGAAGATCTGACCATCGGTAATTGAGATTACGTTGGTAGGTACGAATGCAGATACGTCACCCGCCTGAGTTTCAATGATTGGCAATGCAGTTAATGAGCCTGTCTGACCTTTAACTTCGCCATTGGTAATCTTTTCTACATATTCTTCGTTAATACGTGCAGCACGCTCTAATAAACGTGAATGTAAATAGAATACGTCACCTGGATACGCTTCACGACCCGGTGGACGTTTCAATAACAAGGAAATCTGACGATAGGCCCATGCTTGTTTGGTCAAATCATCATATACAATCAGTGCGTCTTCACCACGGTCACGGAAATATTCACCCATTGCACAACCAGCGTATGGTGCAATGTATTGCATCGCTGCCGAATCAGAAGCCGTCGCTGCAACAATGATGGTGTGGTCAAGTGCGCCATGTTCTTCAAGTTTACGAATTACCACGTTGATAGAAGATGCCTTCTGACCAATCGCGACATAAACACATTTAACTCCCGTGCCTTTCTGATTAATGATGGTATCAATCGCTACAGCAGTTTTACCTGTCTGACGGTCACCAATGATTAACTCACGTTGACCACGACCAACAGGCACCATGGAGTCAATAGATTTCAAACCAGTTTGTACAGGCTGTGCAACAGATTTACGTGCAATAACGCCTGGCGCAATTTTTTCAATCGGAGAACTACCTTTGGCATCGATATCGCCTTTGCCATCAATAGGGTTACCCAGTGAGTCAACAACGCGACCCAACAGACCTTCCCCCACAGGCACTTCAAGAATACGCTTTGTACACTTGACGACATCGCCCTCAGAGATGTGTTCATAACTACCCAGAATAACGGCACCAACTGAATCTCTTTCAAGGTTCAACGCCAGACCGTAGGTGTTACCGGGAAATTCAATCATCTCACCCTGCATAACATCACTTAAACCATGGATTCGGGCTACACCATCAGCCAAACTGACAACCGTACCTTCGGTACGAGCTTCAGTATCAAGATCCATAGACTGGATTTTCTTTTTAATCAGATCACTAATTTCAGTTGCACTGATAGACATAAGTCTTTCCTCTATTTAATAACTATTGCGCAAAAATGTTGTTTAATTCTTTCAAACGGCCTTTGATTGAAGCATCAATCACAGCATCACCAACACGAATCACGACGCCACCAATCAAATCCCTGTCTTCACCGGGTTTGATTTCAACCTGCTTGCCAATGCGTTTAGCAATGGATGCAGAGATATCATTCAGTTGCTGTTCATTCAATGCATATGCACTGATCACCTCAACTTCGCTGAGACCTTCTGCTGCAGCTTTACTCTGCTCAAACTGTTTTGAAATATCAGAAGCGAAAATAATACGCTCTGCATCAATCAGAATGTTGACGAAGTTTTTCTGCGTTGTTGATAATTCACCGCAAATTTCAATGACGAAATCTGCCAACTGTTTTTCAGTCACTTTCGGACTGTAGATAACCTGTCGCATTTCTTTGACTTCTACCGCTGCTCTAAGCGTAGCCAAAAATGCAGACCATTCCGCTAACTTACCTTCCTCTAATGCTTGTGAGAAAGCGGCTTCAGCATAAGGTCTTGCAATCGTTGCTTTTTCTAACATTGATTAATTCCGGTTAATTACAGTTGTTGACTGATCTTGGACAGCACTTCGTTATGAGCATTTTGATCAACTTCTCGCATAAGAATTTGCTGAGCACCGGCAACAGCCAATGTTGCTACTTGGTTTCTCAAATCCTGACGAGCTTTCTCTTTTTCCTGCTCTATTTCACTAAAGGCTTGTTCTTTAATACGTTCGCTTTCGCGTTTTGCTGATTCTTTCGCTTCTTCAACTATTTCATCACCACGCTTTTGCGCTTGAGAAATAATAGTTGCCGCTTTTTCCTTGCCTTTATTGATTTCATCAACTGAATCCTGCTGGGCCTGAGCCAGTTTTTTCTGACCTTCTTCAGCAGCGGCAAGACCATCAGCTATTCGCGCTTCACGCTCTTCCATTTGTTTTAGCAACAATGGCCAAACAAACTTCATCGTGAACCAGACAAAGATGGCAAACGTAACAAGTTGCCCAATTAAGGTTGCATTAAAATTCACTTAAATCACCTTTTTTATCTTGGATAACAATTTATGATTAGCCTGCTGCGCCTTGAAAAGTGGTAATAAATGGGCTTGCCAGGGTAAACCACATGCCGATACCGATACCAATCATGGTTACCGCGTCGATCAAACCAGCTACCAGGAACATTTTACCTTGTAACATAGGGGCTAATTCAGGTTGACGAGCTGCGCCTTCAAGGAACTTACCGCCCAAAATACCAAAACCAATAGCGGTACCGAACGCACCCATACCCAGAACGATTAAGACACCCAATGATGTAAATGCCAGAATAGTTTCCATTTTTCTCCTCCAGAGGATCTAACTATTTATAAAAAAAATCAGTGATGCTCATGGGCCATTGATAAATAAACAATGGTCAACATCATGAAAATAAATGCTTGTAACAAGACAACCAAAATATGAAACACCGCCCAGACGAACTGTAATACGCCACCCAGGAATGAACCGATAAAAAACGGTAGTGCTGCGCCAAGTAATGTCGCAATCAATAAAAAGATTAATTCACCAGCATATAGATTACCGAAAAGTCGCAGTGCAAGTGACACAGGTTTTGCAATTAACGCAATACCCTCAAGCAATAAGTTAAAAGGCACCATGTATTTACCGAATGGCTGAAACGCCAGTTCGCCAAGAAAACCGCCAACGCCCTTCATTTTAATGCTGTAGTAAATAATCAGGATAAACACGCCAATGGATAAACCAAAAGTAATGTTTGGATCAGTTGTAGGCACAACCTTGAAATAGAAGTGTGGATCGCCTGCTATAAATTGTGCAGTCAATGGTAATAGATCCACAGGCACAATATCCATGGTATTCATCAAGGTAACCCAGACAAATATGGTCAATGCCAAAGGACCAATTAACGGGTTTTTAACAGACATAATATCGTTAACATTTTTATTAACGAATTCGACAATCATTTCGACAAGATTAGTAAAACCGGAAGGAGCGCCCGTTTGTTTAGCTGTTGCTACACGACGGAAAAAGAATAAAAAGATTAGACCAAGAAAGATAGACCAGCCCATGGTATCAAGGTTGATTGCCCAGAAACCCATATCGACTGCTTCTTGTGGACTGTGCGCAATTGTCCATTCGGCATGATCCAATACATGGGAATGACCTTCTGCATCGACTCGTTCATAGCCCGCAGGCAACTGACCGAAAACCAGATTTTGCAAATGGTGCTGAATATACGAATTTGAAGTAAGTTCTGTTCCGCCTGCCATGTAAAAACTCTGTTATTTATTCATTAATAAGGCCAGACCAGTTAAATTAATCAACAAAATCAAGCCGTAAGTCACAAACATCAAACCAATGTTTAATGACGAAATTAAAAGTATTGATACTGTAAATATTAAAATTGTGAAAACAATTTTGATTGCTTCACCAATGTAAAACCATGCCAAGGCACTTCCTGATGAACCTGATGATGTTCTCAAAGACACGAAAGTAAATATCAGGTTTGGCACTATAAATGCCATGCCGCCTAAAAATACGGAATAGGCGTAATCAACATTAGCAAGCATAAAAAAAAGCAGACCAATTAGTATTACTACTGCTGCTTCAATGCTTAACATCCTGTAAGCAACTGTGCGATGTTGTAATAATTTTTCTTCTCCTCGCAATCGCCCAGCCCCTAAAGCGCGACATATTGTAATGACAAAATACAAATGTGCCAGTCAAAAATCGCGGAAATTTTCATCTCATCCCCTTCGTGGGGACGGCAAGTATAAATAGCTAAGACAAATTGATCAATCGCTGCGGTGCATCATTTTTGAAAATATTTCAATATTCCATCCAATTCGTCGGCTGAATGGTAATGAATTTTTAATTCACCCTTACCCTTACTGTTATGTTTTATATCGACTTTGGCCCCCAGTTTTTCAGATAACTGTGTCTCAAGACTGGCAATATTGGCATCCTTTTTTGGAATCGCTTTATCTTTTTTATTGGTTTGATTGTTTTGTAATTGTTTTACTCTTGCCTCAGTCTCTCGCACTGACAACCTATGTTTAACAATGGTCTTAGCCAATTCTGCCTGATTTGTAGCTGATAGAGGCAAAATAGCGCGAGCATGCCCCATTTCCAGTTTGCCTTCCAACAGCATATTCTTTACTTCACTACTCAATTCCAAAAGCCGAAGTAAATTCGACACTGCAGAACGAGACCGTCCGACACTCTCAGCGACCGCCTCGTGAGTCATTTTAAATTCTTCGATCAAGCGGGATAACGCACCGGCTTCTTCCAGTGGATTCAAATCCTGACGCTGGATATTCTCAATTAAAGCGAGACACATTGCCGTCTGATCAGTGACATCCTTTATCACCACCGGCACTACATGTAGACCAGCGAGCTGTGCAGCCCGCCAACGACGCTCACCAGCTATGATCTCATATTTGTTGTCCTTAATTTTTCTAACGACAATCGGCTGCACAACTCCCTGAGCCTTGATTGAACTCGCTAATTCTTCCAACGCTTCCTGATTGAATTCCTTTCTGGGCTGATACTCACCGCGTTGAATCAAATCGACGGGTAAGCTATTTAGTGAATCCTGTTTTGTTGCGGATGCCTCTTCAGAGCGATTGCCCAGCAAAGCGTCGAGACCTTTGCCTAATCCACGTTTTTTTGCTGTCATTGATATTGTGTTCCTATAAATTAAATAACTAGGCTGCCAACCCTTCTTTTCTTAACATTTCACCAGCTAATGCTAAATAAGCCAATGCGCCTGTAGAAGATTTGTCATATGCAATCGCTGCCAAACCATGGCTAGGCGCCTCAGCCAGTCGCACATTACGAGGAATGATTGTTCGATATACCTTGTCGCCAAAATGATCTAGTAACTGTGCCGAAACCTGCGTTGCCAGATTGTTACGCGGGTCATACATGGTTCGTAACAGACCTTCTATTTTTAAATCCGGATTAAGAAACTTACGAATCTTATCAATTGTTTCCAGCAAGGCAGTCAACCCTTCCAGGGCATAATATTCGCACTGCATAGGTATCATGATTGAATCTGCTGCCACTAAACCATTTACGGTCAACATATTTAATGATGGTGGGCAATCGATAAAAATAAAATCATAATTATTTTTTACCGGCTCAAGCGCAGTTTTCAAACGTATCTCACGCGCCATCTCATCTAGTAGCGAAACCTCTGCGCCTGTTAAATCAGCATTAGTAGGCAACAAATCATAACGTCCCTCTTCGGAGCGAACGATAACCTCTTCAGCCGTCTTGTCATTAATCAACAAATCGTAACTGGAATAGTCGAGCTCATGTTTATCAACACCACTAGCCATGGTCGCATTACCCTGTGGATCGAGATCGACAAGTAGCACCTTACGTTTTGTTGCTGCAAGGGATGCTGCCAGATTTACGCCAGTGGTTGTTTTACCTACACCACCTTTTTGATTGGCTATCGCAATTATTTTTGACACAACTAATACTCGAAAAAATATAGGCCCGACTATTATCCACAGTTCACGGGCAGTTTGTCATCATGAAAACAATAGTATTTTTAAATAAAACGCGGCATTCAATGATAAATAAATGAATCAAAGTGATATTTTTACTAAACAACGTGTCTTTTCATCATCCATTGTCGCCAGATAAATACGTTCTATATCAGCAACTTTACTTTTTACTGCTTCCCACTCGGCCACTTTAAGATGCGCCTTCATTGCCAACATTAGACCAGATTTCTCCAGACAATGACCGGACTGCTCGACAAAGTCATTCATCGAACTAAATGCACGACATGTAATCGTTGAATAGAGTTTTTCCGGTTGATATTCATCTATTCGTTGTTGCACTACCTCTACATTGTGTAAATCAAGATGCGCTTTAACGTGTCTGAGAAATCGCGTTCGTTTGGAATTACTATCAAGCAATGTCCAATGTTTATCCGGTTGTACAATTGACAACACCAGGCCAGGGAGACCTGCGCCACTACCAACATCCAGACAATTTTCACCTGCTATATATTGATGAATCGATAATGAATCTAAGATATGCCGATAGACCATCTCTTGCTTGTCTTTGATCGCCGTCAGGTTATAGGTGCGATTCCATTTCTCTAATAATTCCACATAGGCGAGCAATATTGTCGACTGTTCAAGATGGGCATTAAGTTGATAAAAACCTAACCCCTGCTCAAGCAGGTTTTTTAGAAAAGATGAATCAGGCACTTTGCTGTAATAGCAAAGACTGCTTTTTCATATGTACGCGCAACAATGAAATTGCGGCGGGAGTGATTCCCTGAATACGCGCAGCCTGTCCGAGATTGATCGGGCGATGTTTATTCAGTTTCTCCACCACTTCAGTCGACAAACCGCGCACATCAGCATAATTAATATTATCAGGTAAGGCTGTTTCTTCATGTCGACGATTGCGGGCAATCTCCTCTTCCTGTCGCTGAATATAACCTGCATATTTAGCCTGAATTTCAACCTGCTCGATCACAGCTGGATTAATTTCAAACTCATCACCAATTAATCGCGCGATATCCTTACAACTAAAATCAGGTCGTTTCAAAATCTGTAACAGGTTTTGATCTTTCTTAATCTCACAACCTAACGTTGCTTCAACTTTTTCCTGTGGTAATGCTCTTGAGCCCACGCAAAGATTTTCCAGTTGTTCAGTTTGCTTTGCTATTGCTTCACGCTTTTCATTAAAGGCTTGCCAACGTAAATCATCAATCAATCCCAGTTCACGCGCCTTCTCGGTTAAGCGCAAGTCTGCATTGTCTTCGCGTAGCATCAAACGATATTCAGCACGACTGGTAAACATACGATAGGGTTCAGTCGTGCCCATGGTAATCAAGTCATCGACCAATACGCCCAGATAAGCCTGATCGCGTCTTGGAAACCAGGATTCCTTGTCCTGAACTCGAAGTGCTGCATTGAGTCCAGCCAACAAACCCTGTGCTGCCGCTTCTTCATAACCTGTTGTGCCATTAATTTGGCCAGCAAAAAATAGCCCTTGTATAAAGCGGGTTTCTAACCAGGGTGATAGTTCACGCGGATCAAAAAAATCATATTCGATGGCATAACCCGGACGGGTGATGTGTGCATTTTCGAAGCCATTTATTGAGCGTACCAAATCATATTGCACGTCGTATGGTAGTGAAGTAGAAATACCATTGGGATAGACCTCGGTGGTATTTAAACCTTCAGGTTCAACGAATATCTGATGCGAGGTTTTGTCCGCAAAACGAACAATCTTATCTTCAACGGAAGGACAATAGCGAGGACCAGTGCCTTCAATATTGCCATTAAACATCGGTGAGCGATCCAGACCCGCACGAATAATGTCATGTGTCTTCTCATTAGTGTAAGTAATATGACATGAAATTTGTTCTGGGTGTTGCCCAACATTACCTAAATATGAAAATATAGGTATGGGATCATCGCCGGACTGAACCTGTAATTGAGAATAGTCGATTGTCTTGCCATCAATACGTGGCGGTGTTCCAGTTTTTAATCTACCAACAGTAAACGGTAATTCACGTAAACGATCAGCTAATGCAATAGAAGGTGGATCACCAGCACGACCACCAGCATGTTGCTTGTCACCGATATGAATCTTACCACCGAGAAATGTGCCGACGGTTAAAACAACCGTTGATGCGAGAAATTTTAATCCAGCTTGCGTGATGACACCTCTTACCTGTTCACCTTCAACAATAAGATCATCGACAGCTTGTTGGAAGATGAAAAGATTGTCCTGATTTTCCATGGCAGGACGAACATATTGCTTATAAAGCATGCGATCTATCTGAGCACGCGTTGCGCGAACCGCAGGTCCTTTTCTTGAATTCAGTATACGATATTGAATACCACTATGATCAGCAGCGACCGCCATCAAACCACCCATAGCATCTACTTCTTTGACAAGATGGCCCTTACCAATACCACCAATCGCCGGATTGCATGACATTTGTCCTAGCGTATCAACACTGTGCGTCAGTAATAATGTTCGCACTCCCATACGCGCAGACGCCATGGCAGCCTCGGTACCGGCATGGCCACCACCAACAATAATCACATCAAATTGTTGCTCTAAAGCTCTCATGTCATTCAGTTTAGCGTCTGTTGTATGAAATCAAAGCATCATTTGCTTAATTTGCGTCCAGCGCATCGAGCAAAAACTGTGGTAAGGCGCTACAGGCCCGATGAATATCAGCATTGTAATATTTCGTCGCAAACGGTTTGCGAATAACTGATTGCTCACGAAAATCACCAAACTTCTGGTCCCGTCTTGCCATGGTTGCTGACCACCAGCCCGATGGATAAGTAATTTGTGGAAAATGAATTGTCTGTATCTCGGCAAATCCGGCCTTATTCAATTCACTATGAATATCACTAATCAATTCTTTATCAAACATGGGCGATTCACTTTGTGCAACGACCATACCGCCCTCTCTCAAGGCGTTTAAACAATCAGTATAAAAGGCTTCAGAGAAAAGCCGCTTAGCCTGACCAACAGGATCAGTTGTATCCAGAATAATAATATCCAGCGATTTAGGTTTTGCATTTTGCATCCAAGCAATCGCGTCCTCAAATAATAATGTTGCACGAGGATCGCTATTACTTTCGCAAAGTTCCGGAAAAAACTCTTCCGCTACTCTGGTCACACATTCATCAAGTTCAATTTGAATCGCTGACTTTACAGAACCGTGTTTTAACACTTCCCGTAATGTACCACAGTCTCCACCACCAACGATTGCAACATCTTTAGGATTCGGGTGATTGAACAAAACAGGATGCGACATCATCTCGTGATAAACGAAATTGTCCCTATCAGTGACCATAGTTAAACCATCCAGCGTCATCAAACGACCAAATGTCTTGGTTTGATAAATCTCAATCTTCTGATAAGGAGACTGTTCCTCATGCAGTTTTTCACTGATCTCTAGAGACATTCCAAAACCTCTGGCTGCCTCTGAATACCAGTTTTCATCAATAGTCATACTTATCCTCGCTGCTGAATCGCTTCAAAAGTGCGGAATAATAACGAATAAATGTTAGAGGTTCGACCATCTTTACCATAGGATAATCAGTCTTTGTGCAGATCTTTGAGTTTTGAATAATGCTCCGCGGAATATTTTAGAAAGGCCAATTCTTTGTCATTCAATTCTCTTACACGCTTAACCGGACTACCAACGTATAAATAACCGGACTCCAGTCTTTTTCCTGTAGGCACAAGACTTCCAGCACCAACAATCACATTATCTTCTATTACTGCACCATCCATGATGGTTGCTGCCATACCAATTAGGCAATCATCGCCCACTGTACAGGCATGCAATAAAACCCTATGACCAACAGTCACATTATTACCCACAGTTAAAGGAAAACCGCCAGGGGAAAAATCGCCGTCATGTGTCACATGACAAACAGATGCATCCTGAATATTAGTTCGTTCACCAATCCTGATTGAATGCACATCGCCACGTATGACCGTCATTGGCCATACCGAACTATTTGCACCAATTTCAACGTCACCAATAACCAATGCAGTATCATCAATATAAGCACTGTCATCTATGATTGGCGTTTTATCCTGAAACCTTCTAATGGTCATATCTTTAACAATTAAAATGTCTATAACTATTCAAGACTCTATGCGAAGTAATAATTAAATTTCTAATAAAGCATTTTATTAAAAATAGAAATGATATGAAATATATATCAATTTATTTATAAAAATTATGTTCTCAGCAATCATGATAAAAACCCTAACACCAACTATGCCGGGGTCACTTAATACCCTGAACTACAGCAAAGTTTCATCATGTTCAACCTGAAAGCTGAATTAACACTGAACCATTTATGCCGGATGACATAAATGGGAAAGTCTTATTGCTCGATTTCTGGACGTTTGATTACTGGAATTGTTATCGATCGTTTCGCTGATGAATAATCTTGAAAAAATATCATGACAAAGCGCTACAGGTGATTGGTATACATACTCCAAAGTTTAGTCAAGAAAAAGTCAGAAGTAATATCGATGAAAAGTTAAGGAGTTCGATTTAAACCATTAAATTATGATAGACAATGATTTGAGTTATTGGCATGCAATAAGCAATAAATACTAACCAGCTTTTTAGATCATCGACAAGCAGGCGATACACAGTGAGGAAATTATCAAACGATTATTGGAAGAAACGGTTTAATTCAATAAGAAGAAATTAAATGAACTGCAATTTGTACTTTGATTATTGCTTTATACAGACAATAAAAAACGGGCAGATTATTGATCCGCCCGTTTAACATTTGGTAATTAATTATTCAGAGTACGGCCAGTTTGCATAGATTTCATCCATATAAACAACGCCTTCCGCCTTTTCAATACTACTGACATCAAAACCACCACTGGATTCTGCCGGAGATGCGGCAGCAGGAGCTGACGTGGTGGGTTCTGGAGATGGAGTGACAGCATTACCTTTATCATCATCTCCACAAGCAGTTAACAGAAAAGATGCAAAAGCTAATACAGTTGTAACTAATAAATATTTTTTGTGTAACATGATATTAATCCTTTTATTAAAGAGTGTGATATTACAAATATAACAATAGAGTACGTACTATCTAATTGATAAGTTTAACAAATTCCGGACAATTATGAAAATACAGGAAATTCGTTCATTTTGTGACGAAGTATGGGAAAACAGCATTATTCCAGAGCTGATCGACTACATACGCATACCAAATAAATCACCAATGTTTGATGCTGATTGGAAACAAAACGGCTATATGGATAAGGTCGTCGAGCAATTTGTCAGCTGGTGTAAAGCACAGGATATCGAAGGACTCTCGATTGAAATACAACAATTACCTGGCCGAACACCTCTAATTTTCATGGAGATTGAAGGGCAAACACATAACTCCATCTTGCTCTACGGGCATCTGGATAAACAACCGGAAATGGTCGGCTGGCGGGATGATTTGGGGCCATGGCAACCTGAAAGAAAAGGTGATCGCCTTTATGGTCGTGGTGGTGCCGATGATGGATACGCGACATTCGCTTCATTACTCGCAATTAAATCCTTGCAGAAACAAAACCTATCGCATGCTCGTTGCGTAATTATTATTGAAGCCTGTGAAGAAAGTGGTAGTTATGATTTGCCTTTTTATATTGATCATTTGTCAAACCGCATCGGTAAGCCGGAATTGGTTATATGTCTGGATTCTGGTTGTGGTAACTACGAACAATTATGGGCTACTACATCACTTAGAGGTTTGATTGGTGGCACATTAAAAGTAGAGATTATGAATGAAGGAATTCATTCTGGTGATGCTAGTGGTATTGTCCCTTCCAGTTTTCGTATCATCCGACAATTACTCGACAGACTGGAAGATGCAAAAACTGGCGAAATACTGTCTGAAGAGTTTTTTGTCGACGTCCCCGCAAAAAGAATTGAACAGGCCGAGCGGGCCGCCGATATGTTAGGCGAAAAAGTATATCAACGCTTTCCTGTAGAATCTGGTTTAAAACCCGTTAATGGAAACCCGACTGAACTTATATTAAATAGAAGCTGGAGACCGGCTTTATCCTATATCGGTATAGACGGAATACCACCCGTTGCTTCAGCCGGAAATGTATTGAGACCATCAACCTCAATCAAATTATCCATGCGTTTACCGCCCACCTGTAATGCGGAGCGCGCCAGTGAAAAACTTGCTGAAATATTAACGAGTGATCCACCTTATGCAGCAAAAGTCAGTTTTAAACCTGACTGGGCCGCAGGTGGATGGATGGCGCCGGAAATAGCACCCTGGCTTGAAAAAGCGATGGATGATTCTTCCGAACATTTTTTTAACAAACCAGCTGTACAAATGGGTGAAGGCTGGTCAATTCCCTTTATGGGTATGTTGGGAGAGAAATATCCTGACGCGCAATTTCTTATTACAGGTGTTCTGGGGCCTGAATCCAATGCTCACGGTCCAAATGAATTTCTACATATACCGATGGCAAAAAAACTGACATGCTGTGTTGCTGAAATTATCTATAGTCACTATCAACATGTCACGTACAATCAATAATGAGCTGGAATATTAGACAAGCAAACAATCTTTATCATATCGACGCCTGGTCTGAAGGTTATGTTGATATTAATGAACAGGGACATCTGTGTGTCATGCCATTCAGGCAAGATCGTTCATTAAATATCGATCTATATGACCTGATAGATACACTAATTAAAGAAGAACTTACGCTACCTATTCTGGTTCGCTTTTCAGATATTTTGAAAGACCGCGTGAAAAGTTTGATCAAAGCCTTTGACCATGCGATTCAGGAACAACAATATAAATCGCACTTCATCGCCGTTTATCCCATCAAAGTCAATCAACAAAGACGTGTCATTGAAGATATTGTTCGGGCGGGAGACAGTCGAGTTGGTCTGGAATCGGGTAGTAAACCGGAGTTATTGATCAATATAGCTATGGGGAGACTCGGCAGCAAATTGATCTGTAATGGGTACAAGGATCGTGAGTACATTCGTCTTGCCCTGATTGCGAAGCAAATCGGTTTTGATTGCTGCATCGTCATTGAGAAATTGTCTGAACTGCAATTGATCATTGAATGTGCTGAAGAGATGGGTGTTACACCAACATTGGGAATTCGTATCCGTTTATCTTCGATTGCAACCGGTAAATGGCAAAATACCGGTGGTGAAAAATCAAAATTTGGTCTTCATGCCAATCAACTCTTACAGGCGGTCAAAATATTGGAAGAACACGACCTGCTTTCTTCACTAGCGCTATTACATTTTCATATCGGTTCTCAGGTAGCTAATTTGGAAGACTTGAAACGCGGTTTACTTGAAGGGGCTCAATTTTATGCTCAGCTAAGACAGCAAGGCATACCCATTCAAACCATGGATATTGGAGGTGGGCTTGGTGTGGATTATGAAGGCACAAAATCGACGCGCGATAATTCAATCAACTATACATTAGATGAATATGCATATGCTGTCGTCGAAACAATTAATAACGTTTGCCAGCAATCGAATATTGATACGCCAGACATTATCACTGAGTCAGGCCGAGCAATGACAGCTCATCATGCAATGATGATTACCAATATTACAGATATTGAAGAATCTATCTCTAAAGCTGTGTTGTCTCTGGAAAACTATTCAGAACATGAATCGGTGCAAGGTTTTATTAAATTATTAAATCGTTGTGATGAACAAAATATACAGGATTGCTATCAGGAAAATGCCTCTCTGTATTATGACGCGAAAAATTTATTTGCTAATGGTCAGTTAAACCTGAAGCAATGGGCCGAAGTGGATGAATTATATTACGCTGTTTTATATCGTCTTTATCAAATTGCTGATTCAAAGCATGAGTTAATTGAAACGCTGCGCGAAAAAATGGCAGCAAAATATTTTGCCAATTTTTCTTTATTTCAATCCATGCCAGACACATGGGCAATCAATCAAATCTTTCCTATCGTGCCATTACAACGTCTGGATGAAAAACCGGATATGCGTTGTACCCTGCAGGATTTAACCTGTGATTCAGATGGACGCGTTGATTATTATGTTGATGGTGAAGGTATAGAAACCAGTTTGCCTATTCATTCATTAAAAGAAGGTGAACAGTATTTGATAGGTATTTTTTTACTGGGTGCTTATCAGGAAATTTTAGGTGATATTCATAATCTGTTTGGTGATAGCGCATCTGTCAATGTTGAACTCTCACAGGATAATAAAATAGAACTTTCCGAATTTGATAATGGCGACAAGGTGTGTGATCTATTTCAGGGCATACATATTGATGTCGAGGCTATCCGGGAAAAATATCAATCATTGATCATCGCCAGTGAACTGGACAATGATAAAAAAACTGACTATCTGGATCATTTGATGTTTGGGCTGGAAGGTTATACTTATCTCGAGGAATAACAATTTCCAATAACTTCTTTGATTTCTTAATAGTTTTAAATACATCAGGAGTAAAATTATGAAAACAGGTGTTATCGGTCTTGGCGCGATGGGCGCACATATGGCGAGAAACCTGGCTAAGCATGGTTTTCTGCAAACCGTCTACAATAGAACACAATCCAAAGCTGAAGATCTGGCGAAAGAACTGGGCATTGAACATGCAGAGTCGCCAGCAGCAGTAGCTACTCAATCTGAACTCATCATTATCTGCGTCTCACGTGACGAAGATGTTTTAGAAATGATTGATGCGATTAAAGATCATCTTCAGGCTGAAACTATTATTATCGATACCTCTACCGTCAGCGCAGATACTGCAAAATCAGCAGCAACAATATTAAATGATGTTAATACCCATTTTCTGGATTGCCCTGTTTCCGGTGGCACGGAAGGCGCCAAAAATGGCACGCTTGCGATGATGGTCGGTGGTGACGAATCAATCTTAAACAAGGCGAAAGACATGCTTGACGCAATTGCTGCCAATATTATTTACATTGGTCCAACCGGTTCGGGTCAGGCAACCAAAGCGGTTAATCAAATTATGGCTGCCGGCATTAATCAGGCGGTTACCGAGGCTCTGGCATTTGGAAAGGCAATGGGACTACCAATGGAGAAAGTTGTTGATGTTGTGTCAAACGGTGCGGCAGGTAACTGGTTCGTACAACATCGTGGCAAAACGATGCTGGTCAATAAATATGAACCCGGTTTTAAACTGGCACTTCATCACAAGGATCTATCTATTTGTAAATCCATGATTAAACAACAAGGTGACAATGCATTGCCAACTGTCGAAATGACATTGATTCATTATCAAAAGTTAATGGATGAAGGTTATGGCGATGAGGATATCTCTGCACTATTTCGACTTAAACAAAAACTTTTCGAGTAAATATCCACAAGCTCAGTGGAACTGAAACAATGACAGTCTGTCCATTATTGTCATTGACGTATACGGCGAATTATGCAGAATGTGCGCCTCGTAGCAGTTTATAAACATAAATAACAACAAAGACTTAATTCAAATTTAAGTATGTCTGAAGCAATTAAGGTTCAAGCGTTAAAGAAATCATTTGGCCATATTCATGCGGTCAAGGGCGTGTCGTTTGATGTTCAACATGGTGAAGTGCTGGGTTTTCTGGGCCCCAACGGTGCCGGGAAATCAACCACCATGAAAATGATTACTGGGTTTCTGGAGCCAAGTGCTGGAACCGTTATCGTAAATGGACACGATGTGCTGGAAAACCCACTGGAAGTTAAAAAATCGATAGGCTATTTACCTGAGGGTGCCCCGGCCTATGGTGAAATGACTGTACGCAGCTTTCTGAATTTTATTGCCGATGTACGCCAACTTTCAGGCAGCCAACGTAAAAAACGAATCGATGAAGTCATTGAACTCATTAATATCGACAATGTAATCGACCAAAGTATTGAGACCTTATCTAAAGGTTACAAACGTCGAGTCGGTCTGGCGCAGGCAATCCTGCATGATCCCAATGTTTTAATTCTGGACGAACCGACTGACGGTCTTGATCCCAATCAAAAGCATGAAGTAAGAAAGTTAATCCAGGACATGGCGCAGGACAAGGCGATTGTAATTTCAACTCATATTCTGGAAGAAGTCGATGCAGTTTGTTCGCGTGCAATCATTATTGCCAAGGGTGAATTATTATTTAACAGCACACCTAGCGAATTAATTGATAAAGCTGATGATAAAAATATCGATCATGCTTTTCGAATTATTACTACACAGGGACAAGCTGAGGTGCTTTCATGAATACTCTGCTTGCCATTTTCAAACGAGAGTTCACCAGTTATTTTGTTACACCTGTGGCCTATGTATTCATCGTTATCTTTCTATTCATGACCGGCATCTTCACTTTTTATCTGGGTGCATTTTATGAGAGCAATCAGGCAGATTTACAGCCTTTCTTTCGTTTCCACCCGTGGTTATATTTATTTTTAATCCCTGCAATCTCTATGCGCTTGTGGTCGGATGAACGCAAAAGTGGTTCGATTGAATTGCTGATGACATTACCGGTATCGATCACCGATGCCGTAGTTGGCAAATTTTTAGCTGCCTGGTTGTTTACGGCGGTAACATTATTACTGACGTTTCCAATGTGGATTACAGTGAATTATCTGGGTGAACCGGATAACACTGTCATTCTTGCAAGTTACCTGGGTAGTCTGATTATGGCCGGAGGCTTTCTTTCGATTGGTTCCTGTATATCTGCATTCACCAAAAGTCAGGTCATTGCCTTTGTTATTAGTGTTGTCATAAGTTTTATGTTTATTCTAAGTGGTTTTCCTATGGTGCTGGATTTCTTTCAGGGCTGGGCACCACAGGCCCTGATTGATGCCATTGCTTCATTCAGCTTCTTGACTCACTTTACGTCGATTACCAAAGGTGTCATTGATATTCGCGACATTATCTATTTCACCGCATTGATCTGCTTCTGGCTATATATCAATGTCGTTGTCATTGAGACAAAGAAGGCGAGTTGATCATGCGTCATGCCGTCAAACATAAAGTCATATCGGGAACTGGCGTTGTACTGGCAAGTTGTTTATTTATTGCTGTTGTGATTCTTGCTAATACCGCATTAACTTCATGGCGTATTGATCTTACTGAAAACAAATTGTTCACCTTGTCTGATGGCACGATCAATATCCTTGAGAATCTCGAAGAACCGGTACAAATTGATTTTTATTATTCCAAGACAGCAATGTCTGACTTTCCATTACTGGCTAATTACGGCAGTCGTGTACGCGATATGCTGGAAGAGTATGCCGCTCATGCGGGTGATAAATTAATATTAAATATCATTGAACCCGAAACCTTTTCAGAAGCAGAAGATCAGGCTGTGGCAAGTGGCTTAAGAACCGTATCGGCTGGTCCCAGTAGTGATCGCGTTTACTTCGGTCTGGTTGGCACTAACTCAACTGATGATGAAAAGGTCATTCCATTTTTTCAAACCAATCGTGAATCAGCGCTTGAATATGATATTACCAAGCTGATTTATAACCTTGCTTACCCTGATAAACGTGTTGTCGGCGTGATCTCTCAATTACCAATCATGGGTAATGAAAATGATAAAGAACAATCCGCATGGACAATCGTCAATGCCTTACGTGAATTTTTTGATGTACGTGATCTGGGTGTAAAACTACAAGACATAGATGATGATATTGATGTGTTACTGCTGGCACACCCCAAAGAATTAAATCTCAGAACTCGTTATGCCATCGATCAATATTTATTAAAAGGTGGAAAGGCTATTGTCTTTCTCGACCCACTGGCTGAACAGGATCGCTCACAGCCTGATGAAGCTAATCCGCAACTATTACCCAAACTGGAATCATATCTACCTGCATTTCTGAAAACCTGGGGACTAAAAATTGAAGAACAAAAAATCGTTGGTGATATGAAAGCAGCGATGCGAGTTCAGGCAAATATTCCACGTGGTCCAAAGGAGATCGACTACCTACCATGGTTAAGACTGACAGAAAATAACTTTAATGCTGATGACTTTTCTACCAGTGAATTAAACCTGATTCATATGGGCACCGTTGGCGCCATTCAGATAAAAGAGGATAAAGGTCTTTCAATTACACCATTAATTGAAACATCCATAGAATCCACATTACTGGAACGCGATCTAATTCTGTTTCAGCGAGATCCTACGGTTATCCTTAATAACTTTAAATCTGAGAATAAAAAGTTATTACTTGCGGCACGTATAGAAGGCAAGATTACTAGTACATTTCCTGACTTAAATTCCGAAGCCGAGGAAACCGAAGAAAAAATCGAAAACCCGAATCATTTGGCAGAAGGCAGCATTAATCTCATTCTGGTTGCTGATACCGATATCATGGCTGATCACTTTTGGGTTCGCACGCAGAATATGTTTGGCGTACCAGTGCCGCAGCCGATTGCCAGTAATGGTGACTTCGTTATTAATAGTGTTGAAAATTTATCAGGTAGTACTGATCTAATAAGTCTTAGAGGTCGTGATAAATATGCTCGACCATTTACAATCGTTGAAGAAATTCGCAAAGATGCCGAAGCGCGTTTCCGCGAACGCGAAAAGGAATTACAAGCCAGCCTGGACGAAACAGAAGAAAAAATTCGTCAACTACAAGAGGAACAAGGTGGCGAACAATCCTATTTATTAAATAGCGAACTGACTAAAGAAATTGATGAATCCCGACGCGAGCGTCTGGAAATCAGACAGGAACTGCGTCGTGTACAGCACGAGCTTAAAAAGAATATAGAAAAACTAGGTGCACAAATTCGCTTTATAAATATTGGACTAATACCTCTTTTAATAACATTGATTGCATTAATGATAGGCATCGTGCGCGCAAGTAGAAGAACCTGATTATTATGTTTAATAAACTCTCACTTTTCACCCTGATTACAATTGTTACCATTATTTTGGCAACTGTCTTTGTCAATCTGCGCGCACCGCAGACAGAAAAAGAGAAGCCACTCTTCTTCCCTGAACTAAAAGATAATATCGATCAAGTTGCAAAAATCAGTATTCAAAGTTTCGATAACACACTAAACCTTTCTAAACAAGGCAATAAGTGGCTCGTAGATGAATATGATGGCTATCCTGCATTAACAGATAAGGTCAATAATGCGGTACTGGAATTAGCTGATTTGAAATTGAATTCACCTAAAACAGCTTTGGAAAGATTATACCCAAGATTAGGTGTTGAAGGTCCGATTACCGAAGAATCAACATCGAAATTGCTAACCATTAATAACGTGCAAAATGAAACACTTGTTAATGTGATTGTCGGCAATCCAAGACGTAGCAGTACTGCGCAAAATCGACCCGGTTTATATGTACGTAAACAGGATGACCAACAATCCTATCTGGTCGATGGCCGTTTAGAATTATCCGCAAAGTTAAAAAACTGGATAGAGCGTTCTTTGCTCGATATCCCTGCAGAAGATATCCAACGCGTCACTATCAGACATGATGATGGTGAACAATTCAGTCTGTTTAAGACTGTAAAAGGTGAAGATACTTTTCAGCTGGAAAATCTGCCTGATGATAAAAGACTCGCACCTGAAATCGTTATTAATCGTTTCGGTGCAATTTTGTCAGATATTCAAATTAGTTCAGTAATGAAAGATAAATCACTGGAAAATATATCTGACAAGGTAAATACCGGCATCATGACCTTTGATGGCCTAGAGGTTTATATGGAGGCGTTTACTTATGAAGGACGTCCATACGCCAGCTTCGTATTTTCAGTTAATGCGGAAAATAATAGTAACGATGCTATTGATAAAAGCAAACTTGAACAATACGCCAGCAATATGAATAGTAAATTACAGGGCTGGTTGTTTGAGATTCAAGGTTTCAAGTTCGATATTCTGAAAAACAGACTGGCTCAAATCACTCGTGACGATAATTAAACCCGATCACCACTGATTCTCGCGTAAATTTCCTGAACCTTTAATTCAGCATTCTGTAGAGTTATGCTTTAACTCAAAATTCGGCTTTCTCATACACAAAAGTGAGGACACACGTTATACTCCGCGCTTGGCTAACGGATTGAATTTAATAACAGAAATATATATGTCAAAGGCTGCACACAATTCGGCTTCCAACTTTCAGGAATTGATATTAAGACTTCAACAATTCTGGGCATCTCATGGCTGCGTCATTACGCAATCTTATGATATGGAAATGGGTGCGGGTACATTTCACCCTGCCACATTTCTGCGAGCTATCGGACCAGAACCCTGGCGTGCTGCCTACGTGCAATCCTGCCGACGTCCTACTGATGGACGATACGGTGAGAATCCGAACCGTTTACAACACTATTACCAGTTTCAGGTGATACTGAAACCATCTCCAGATGACATACAGCAGCTTTATCTTAATTCGCTATCTGCACTTGGCATAGACCCTTTGCAACACGACATTCGTTTTGTCGAAGATAACTGGGAATCACCCACTCTGGGTGCATGGGGTTTGGGCTGGGAAGTCTGGCTGGATGGTATGGAAATCAGTCAATTTACCTATTTTCAGCAAATAGGTGGCCTCGATTGCAAACCGGTCAGTGGTGAAATCACCTATGGACTAGAACGTATTGCCATGTGTTTGCAGGATTGCAGCAATGTCTATCAACTAGTCTGGAACAAAGATGATAAAAATACCATAACCTATGGTGACATCTTTCATCAAAATGAAGTCGAACAGTCAAAATACAATTTTGATCTAGCAGATACTGATGCATTATTTAAATGGTTTGATACCTGTGAAGAAAAAGCAAAACAACTAATCGAAGATGCCTTGCCATTACCTGCCTATGAAATGGTAATCAAGGCATCACATGCTTTTAATTTGATTGATGCACGTAGTGCAATTTCTGTCACCGAAAGACAGCAATATATTTTGCGAGTACGCACATTATCGCGCATGGTTGCGGAAGTTTATTATCAAAGTCGTGAATCGCTGGGTTTCCCATTGGCGGTAAATAATGATGGTGCAATATCGTGAGCGAAAAAAAGGATTTACTAATTGAAATCGGTACCGAAGAGTTACCACCAAAATCATTGAAGAGGCTAGCCGAGGCTTTTTCTGATGAAATATCCAGATCTCTTCAAGCTAACAAACTGGCGTTTAAATCTGTTAGATGGTTGGCAACGCCGAGAAGACTTGCACTAATAATCTATGAACTTGATATTGCGCAGGCAGATGAAGAACAGGAAAAACGTGGTCCCTCTATTGACGTTGCGTTTGATGAAAATGGAAAACCGACAAAGGCTACGGAAGGTTTTGCACGTTCCTGCGGGGTAGCTGTTGAACAACTCGGTAGACTTGAAACAAATAAAGGAAGCTGGCTTTGTTTCAATACCAGCATCAAAGGTCAGGCAACTGCAACACTATTACCTGACATGATTGAAACAGCATTGGCAAAATTACCTATCGCCAAACGTATGCGTTGGGGTAATTCAGATATTGAATTTGTACGCCCAATTAAATGGGTTCTTTTATTACTTGGAAATGAAACGATTTCTGCATCTATCATGGGATTAACCAGCGGTGCTGTCAGTTACGGTCATCGCTTCCATCATCCTGATGCTATCTGGATTCATTCAGCTGACTCTTATATAGAACAGCTTAGAGATGCCGGCAAAGTGATTGCTGATTATGATGAACGTCGCGAAATCATAGTAAAAGCAATCAATCATTTGGCAAACCAGCAAAAAGGCATGGTTAACTTACAGGAAGATCTGCTTGACGAGGTAACATCATTGGTCGAATGGCCGGTTGCTTTTGTTGGTCATTTCGCAGAAAACTTTCTCTCATTACCTAAAGAGGTACTGATTGCCACAATGCAGGATCATCAAAAATATTTTCCTGTATTAGATGGCGAAAATAATCTGATGCCTTGCTTTATTGCCATCTCTAATATTGAGAGCAATACGCCGCAATTCGTTCAACATGGTAATGAGCGAGTGATTCAACCGCGTTTAAGCGATGCCAGTTTCTTTTTTGAACGTGATAAAAAACGTGGTCTAGAGAGTCTTATTCCTAAATTAAGTAATGTCGTCTATCAGAAAAAATTAGGCACCTTGTTTGATAGAAAAGAACGTATTAAACATCACGCAACATATCTGGCCGAGGTTACCAGTGCAGATATTAATTTGGTTAAACGTGCTGCAGATCTTTGTTTCTGTGATTTGTTATCGGAAATGGTATTTGAATTTCCTGAATTACAGGGAACGATGGGGAAATACTATGCTGAAGTTGCAGGCGAACCAGAAGCCGTCTGTAATGGCTTAGAAGAATTTTATCTGCCGCGTTTCTCAGGCGATGTCCTGCCAGCGTCGGATATCACACAATGTCTAGCAATAGCAGAAAAAATTGACAGTCTACTTGGTATTTTTGCAATAGGTCAGGCCCCCACCGGAACGAAAGATCCCTTCGCGCTGCGTCGAGCTGCTATTGGATTATTACGTATCATCATTGAAGCCAAACTTGATATCGATCTTTCCGATTTATTATCAGAAGCGGCAAAGGCGTTTCAGGATAATATTAAAGCTAATGATGCTGTGGAAGATGTTTTAATCTTTTTACAGGAAAGGTTGCGTCGTTATTATCTTGATGAAGGTATGGAAAACGACACGATAGATGCTGTATTGGCTGTTTATGATCACAAACCAATGGATTTTGTCAGCCGCCTACAGGCAGTTACCGAATTCAAGCAGCTTGCAGCAGCTGAAAGCCTTGCTGCAGCTAACAAACGTATCGCCAATATACTTCGAAAAAATGGTGATGCTGTTGCAGAAGAAATTGACAATGAATTATTAAAGGAAGAAGCCGAGAAAAATTTGGCTAAACTGATAACACAATACAGAGATATGATAATACCTCTTGCTGAAAGCCGTTCTTATACAATAGCTTTACAAAAGCTGTCGGATTTACGGGAAAGCATTGATCACTTTTTTGATAATGTCATGGTGATGAGTGAAGATGACGCACTAAGGAAAAATCGTCTGGTATTATTGCAAAATTTACATACACTTTTTATAAAAATTGCAGATATTTCAAAATTACAGGCATAAGAAATGGCTTTAATCATACTAGATCGTGATGGCGTGATTAATGAAGATTCAGATGATTACATCAAATCACCATCCGAATGGCATGCCATTCCGGGAAGTCTTGAAGCAATTGCCAAGTTAAACAGAAATAATTATCAGGTTATCGTCATCACGAACCAATCCGGCATCGGTCGTAAAAAATTTACGATTGATAACCTGAATGAAATTCATGCCAAGATGCAAGCCCATTTAAATCAGTATGGTGGTGTTATTGATGCAGTATTTTTCTGTCCTCACACACCACGAGAAGAGTGCTCATGTAGAAAACCAAAACCCGGTTTGTATAATCAGGTACATGAACGTTTACGCTTTCCTATGAGCAAGGTTTTCTGCGTAGGCGACACCATGTCTGATGTAAATGCTGCACGTAGTGCAGGTGGTAAACCAATACTGGTCAAGACCGGTAAAGGACAAAGAGAAATTGATAATGGCGATGTCCCTGCCGGAATTCCAATTTATGAAAACCTCACAAGTTTTGTTGATGAACTATTAGCAAATAAACATTGATGTTATTTATTCGTTCGTTGTTTTTTTATCTCGGCCAGATCCTCAGCACTATCGTTATCACTCCAGTGTGTGTATTGGTATACCCGCTATCTTTCCCTACACGTTATTTCATCGTCACTCGCTGGACTGTCTTTAATCTATGGTGGTTAAAATGCTGCTGTAATATCCACTATGAAATTATTGGTAAGGAAAATATCACTGAAAGTGCCGGTATAGTAATGTGCAAACATCAATCTGCATGGGAAACACTGGCATTACAAACCCTGTTCATTCCTCAAGCCTGGGTATTAAAAAGAGAGTTATTAAAGATACCGATCTATGGCTGGGGGCTTGCTTCAATGAATCCGATTGCGATTAATCGTGGCTCGGCGATCAAATCATTTCGACAAATTGTCGACCAGGGTTGCGAACGACTAAAAGACAATATCTGGGTCATCATATTCCCTGAAGGCACACGTGTCGCCCCGGGTGAGAAAAAAAAATATTTGCCCGGCGGTGGTTTGTTAGCTGAACGTTCGGGAATTCCTGTGATACCTGTTGCGCATAACGCAGGTTATTTATGGCCAAGAAACACTTTTATTAAAAAGCCGGGGAAAATCACTATGGTGATTGGCAATGCAATACAAACCGAGAGTAAAAAAGCCAACGAAATTACCGCAGCAGTGGAACAATGGATCGAGGATACTATTGCCGAGCTGCCTGATCCTTATCAGTCCTGAAATTACTATTGTTTATTAGAGTATATAGGCAGCTTTAATAATAAATTCACATTAAGTTTTTCTTCTTCCTGAAATTCATCAAGACCGATACGCATATGTTCATGCCCTGCCTCAGGTTGCGCTAAATAGGTATGAAACAGTTTGTCCCAAATAGATAATATATTGCCATAATTACTATCTGTTTCATTCTTTATATTTGAATGATGAACTCTGTGCATATCCGGTGTAACGATAATTCGTCTGAGAAAATTATCAGCAGCTTTGCCAATAGCAATATTACTATGCGTAAATAAGGCTGCGGCATTTAACAATATTTCATATAACAAAATTGATATTGCTGCAGGACCAACCAACACCACTGCTAACATTTTATAGATAAATGAAAGCACTATTTCAAAAGGGTGAAACCGTACACCGGTAGTGACATTAAATTGAGTATCGGTATGGTGTGCCTGATGGATACGCCATAAATACTTGTATTTATGAAAGGCAATATGCTGAAGATATATCAGTAAATCAAACACAACAATGCTAATAATAATATTTAACCAGAATGGCAAAGTAACGAGGTTTATTAGACCGTAACCCTGCTGATGTATCTGATTTGCAAGATCAAATAATGCCAATGGCATTAATAGCCTTATCAGGACTATATCAATTAGCAATAATGACAAATTAATCAGCTGTCTTTTATAAAACCATAAACCGGGAAATTGTAAACGCGGGATAATCTGTTCCAATATGAACAACAAGCCTAGCAATGATAAAAATGTTGTCATGCGTAGCATAGACTGATTTTCTGTTATGAATAGTTCGAACATGTTTTCCTGTAATTTCACTAATATAGTACGAGTATATATAATTTTCAGTTACACTTATGACTATCTAATAAAATAAGTATTCACCAAAACACTGAAAAATATGCCAATGGCCCAGTTTATTCCGACACGTCCAAGACGAATGCGACGAGATGAGTTTTCCCGTCGACTCATGCAGGAGAGTCAATTAAGCGCAAATGATCTTATCTACCCGCTTTTCATCGCAGAAGAAGAGCAGGATCAAGTAGCAATATCTTCTATGCCAGGTATTTCTCGCCTTAGCATCAAACAACTAATCACAGAAGCAAAGTTAATTGACCAGCTTGGCATTCCTGCTATTGCATTATTTCCAGTGATTGCCAAGACCAAAAAATCAGACGATGCAAGTGCAGCCTATGCGAAAGATGGTTTGGTACAACAGGCAATCAAAGCTTTAAAAGATACCTGTTCTGATTTAGGCATTATTACCGATGTTGCGCTTGACCCTTATACTTTATCCGGGCAAGACGGACTTACTGATGAATCCGGTTATGTATTAAACGACGAAACAGTCGATGTTTTAGTTCAACAAGCACTATCTCATGCAGACGCAGGAGCAGACATTGTCGCCCCATCAGATATGATGGATGGACGCGTTGGCGCCATTCGAACGGCATTGGAAAATGAAGGGTTTATTCATACGCGAATACTTTCCTATTCGGCCAAATATGCATCTTCATTTTATGGTCCATTTCGAGATGCGGTAGGTTCGTCCGGAAATCTGGGTAGCGGTAATAAATATACCTATCAGATGGACCCGGCAAATACAGATGAAGCATTACTAGAAGTCGAACTGGATCTGAGCGAAGGCGCCGATATGGTAATGATAAAACCCGGCTTACCTTATCTTGATATTGTTTATCGCGTAAAACAAACCTTTCAACGACCTACTTTTGTTTATCATGTCAGTGGTGAATATGCGATGTTAAAAGCAGCAGCTCAACAAGGCTGGTTAGATGAAAAAGCGACTGTAATGGAAACAATGTCTGCTTTTAAACGCGCCGGCGCTGATGCAATATTAACGTATTACGCCAGAGACATAGCTGCCTGGTTGAACGAATAAATTATTCTTAAATTTTAAACATCCAGATTAAGCTGTTTGATCTTTCGTGTTAATGTGTTTCTGCCCCAACCTAATAACTTCGCTGCATCCTGTCTTCGTCCACCGGTTTTCTTTAATGCTTCCAGAATCAAGATAGTTTCAAACTTTGGCTCGGCAGTACGCAATAATTCTGTATCACCTTTCTGTAAACTGGAATCAACCCATTGTCGAAAACTGTTTTCCCAGTTGTTATTCGATTCGAATGAAACATTATCCATTTTTAACTCAGGCGGCAAATCGGTTACATGAATTTCGCTACCTGACGCCATTACAGTTACCCAATGACAGAAATTTTCGAGTTGCCTTACATTACCCGGCCATGGTAATTGTTTTAAATAGGTTTCTGTATCAGCTAATAGATTTTTTGGTTTTTCTCCTAATTCGGAAGATGCAATTTTTAAAAAGTGTTTTGCTAAATCGATAATATCAGTACTACGCTCTCTTAAAGCGGGCACGTGAACACGAATCACGTTTAATCGATGCAACAAATCATCACGAAATTTACCTTCTTTAACCAACGCTTCCAGATTTTGATGTGTCGCTGCGATAACACGAACATCCACTTTGATAGGCACTTGACCACCAACACGATAAAACTCACCTTGCGCAAGGATACGTAATAATCGAGTCTGTAACTCTGCAGGCATATCTCCAATCTCATCAAGAAACAAGGTGCCACCATTAGCCTGTTCAAAACGCCCCTGACGTTGTGCAGTTGCGCCTGTAAACGCACCTTTTTCATGACCAAACAATTCAGATTCCAGTAAATCTTTGGGAATAGCAGCAGTATTGATTGCAATAAATGGTTTATTAGCTATTGGACTATGTGCATGCAAAGCACTGGCAACCAGTTCCTTACCGGTACCCGACTCACCAGTAATCAATACTGTTAATTTAGAATTTGATAAACGTCCGATTGCTTTAAAGACTTCCTGCATAGCTGGTGCAGAACCAACAATAGGAGAAGAAACTGTTGTTTCTTCCTGTATTGTAGTTTTATTAGTTTGTTGTTTATGCGCCAAGGCACGTTCAACAAGACTAACCACCTCATCAACATCAAATGGCTTTGAGATATATTCAAACGCACCACCCTGAAAGGCGGATACCGCTCGATCAAGATCAGAATATGCCGTCATGATAATCACTGGCACATCACTAGCGACCTGCTGAACATGCTCCAGCAATGAAATACCATCCATACCCGGCATACGTACGTCTGAGATAATGACGTCTGGGTGTTGTTCAGCCAAAAGTTTTACCAGCTCATCAGGTTTCGAAAAACTCTGTATCTCGGCATCTGACTTTTGTAACGCCTTTTCCAATACCCAGCGTATTGACTTGTCATCATCAATTATCCAAACTTTTTGTTTTGTATCCATGCAATAATTATCCGATTGGTAAGAGTATAGTGAAATATGTTTTATCATTTTCTCGTTCATAACTAATCATGCCATTATGTGAATGTATAATTTGTTGAGCGATGGTTAGACCTAGTCCTGTGCCTTCAGGACGGCTCGTAATCATTGGGTAAAACGCACCCTGTTCAATCTCTATCGGAATTCCCGGTCCATCATCAATAATTTCAAGCACAATCACCTGACGATTGAGCCTGCTATTTATCGTAACTTTTCTCCTAATTCGCGTTCTTAGAGTAACTGTACCGTTTTCATTAATTGCCTGAATTGCATTACGAATAATATTCAGTACAGCCTGAATCAACTGTTCCCTGTCTGCATAAATTTCCGGGATACTTGGGTCATAATTTTTTCTGATTTGAATAGCTTGTGTATTTTCTGCCCTGACCAGCGATACAAGATATTCAAGCACTTCATGTATATTGACCTGAGATTTTTTGTTCATTGATTTAGCAGGCAGCATCATTTTGTCTATCAGGTTTCTCAAGCGGTCTGATTCATTAACAATAATACGTGTGTATTCTTTTAATTCTTCGTTATCGAGTTCCCCTTCCAGCAACTGTGCTGCTCCACGAATTCCTCCCAGGGGGTTTTTAACTTCATGAGCAATACCCTGAATAGATTCGTGAGCTGTTTCCTGCAGACTCTTTTGACTAGCCGCCCGTAATATACGCTCCTGCGTATTTACATCTGTTAGCTCAACGATAATTTCCCGAATTTCATCTTCTTCAAAAAAAGGAGTAAGTATGCAATCCACAGTTATCTTTCTATTATTGTTCAACGTAATTTGGATGCCACGTTCAATTCGTTTACTTTCACTAACTGTCAGCGACTTTTTGATTACGCGACTGAAAAAAGTGGATTTTGGCCAAATATCCTCAGGCACCATACCTAAGGATCGATTACTACTAACGGACAACATATCTTCGGCAGCAATATTCATACATTTCAATTTCAAATTGGCATCAAATACCAAAATAGACGTAGATAACTGGTCGAGAATTTGCAATGTAATTTCGTTTGAAAATGTCATATTCTATTCATTATCGCACTATTTTAGTGCATGACTAGCCCTTATATTCATTGGCTTATTTACTGTGAAAATTATTTTTAGAAAATAAACAATCATTTAGATAAAAAAGATAAATTATTTGAATAAACAGAAACTAGTACAGCAAAAAGCAGACCATATGCACAATAGTTTTGCTTTGAGCCAGAAATGTATTTGGTCAGCATTACGAAGGATTATATTATATTTAAGTAAGTATATACTTACTTAATGAGAAATTAACGTCTACCGAGCGCTACTCTCAGCAAGGTAAAGACGCTAGTCGCAGAAATAATTACTTTACCATTAGATGAGAGCACTTGTGCGGTAAGCGTATGTTCGCCTCGTTCCATATTTGTAAGTTTTGCTGAAAGCGATGTACCTTTTGATATTTGTTCACCATCCAATTTGATTAGAACACTGTGCCCTCTTATTAATGAGGGTTGCAAAGACAACTGAATATTAACTGTCCCAGCATTATTACGATAACCCTCACCATTCGCAGGTTTAACTACAGAAAACGCCTGATACAGCTCATTTGAAGATGAAAAATTCTTTTTAATTTTTGATGATGCATTGGAGGTCAGCGGCGCTTGCTTTATTGTTTGAACATCTTCTACTTCGATTTTTTCCGCGTCATATGTAGCCTTATCTGTAAAGATAACATTTCCATTTTCATCAACTATTTTATATATAGTTTCTGCATATACCGTAGAAAACGAAATAAAAAAAACAAGAATTAAACCGATAATTAATTGCATAAATTAGCATAGCGCATCGTCACTGGTTCATCCATCCCATGAATTATTAAATTAAGGTTTAGGTAAAGGCACATTATCAATATTTGTCTTTACAACAGGCGGATTTAAAGGGTTTATCTCATTTTTCCTTTTTGCATTGTTAGGATTTAATTTACTTGCACGACGCATATAAAAGGTAACCGGTTTGCCTGTAAAAACGGTTTTATTATTTGTATCAATTATCTCAACATTTATAGAATGTGCGCCACGATCAATATTTTCTAATAGCACCGATAATTCTCTGGCTCTACTGACCACTTCGCCATCCAAACTTAGCTTTAATTCATGTTGGCTTAATAATAGCGGGTTAACAGAAATAGTTACCGTGAGACTTCCAGGATTACTAAGTACAGTTGAATCAACTACCGGATGTTCGATAGTTACGTTTTTATAATATTGTTCAGCTTTTTTTTTTCTGCTTTTGCTTGATATAAATTCGGGTTGATTACTGTATTCAATCGACTGGGCTGGCTTAACCTTTATCGCTTTCGCACCATTATCAAATCTGTCACTAAATATAACCTTTCCATCTTCATTAACCGATTTATATACAACCTCTGCAATAGAAGTCATAGAGATAGCAAGCAATATAATCAATACAATATGTTTCATACCATATACGATTGGGCAAAATCTGGTGCAGTTCATTTTTGTGAATAAATTTTGCTGGTTTTACTTAATACGTTTTATTAATCTCATAATTTAGTCGATAAAATCTTAAATCACTATCTTTAATTTTGAGTCGCCAATACAATAGATTGAATAATGACCAGTTTTCCCGAACCCCCAAAAGATGATTATGCGATGGTATATCTGGAGAGTACGGATGCACCATTACCCGAAAAAATTAATCCAGCAACACGCTATGCCTATTTTAAAACTATCGCTAAAGGTAGTAAGGCTATTGTCTACTCATGCAAGGACCTACACCTCTCCAGACTGGTTTGTTACAAAACACTGAAACCAGAATTTATTAATGATGCCGTAGAACAAAAGCGTTTTATTCGCGAAGCCCGGGTTGGCGCTATGCTACAGCACCCTAATACTGTCCCCATGTATGAGCTTGGAAAAGACAGTAAGGGTAATGTTTATTTCACAATGAAACTGGTTCACGGTTACACCTTGCGCGAAATCCTTGATTACCGTGAACGATATGATTTAAGGCAGTTAGTCAATGTCGTTATACAGGTAGCGCATGCATTGGATTATGCCCATAGCCATCGCGTTATACATCGTGACATCAAGCCAGAAAATATACTTGTTGGTCCTTTCGGTGAAGTAGTATTAATGGATTGGGGGCTTGCGAAAGTATGGACGGAAGACGGCTCCGCATTTGTATTATCTGATGAACAATTTGAATTTAATTCCAATGCAAAAGTTGCGTCTATTACCGACATGGAAAATCTGCAAGGTACAATTTTATATATGTCTCCTGAGCAAACTCTCAAAGATCCCGATATCGATTATCGGAGTGATATATATAGTCTGGGAGCAGTCATGTATGAAATCCTTGCCGGTGAACCACCATTTGATGCCGAATATGTGGACGAAATGCTGACCAAGATAAGAGAAGAAATCCCACCAAAACCCTCCACACTTACAAAAGAAAGAATTCCTAGCTTACTTGAATATGTTGTGATGAAATGTCTGACAAAAGAACCGAACAAACGGATGGGAAGTTGTGCTGAACTGGTGCGCATGCTTGAGGAAGATTGGTGAAGCACCATATTAGTGCGAAGTTAGATTATTAAACTATCCATTTTGGTGCGTTTTTATATTTACTATCAATTATTAGCGTTATATCCTTACTTTGTTAATTCTTTTTAATCTCTTTTGTAAAAATATTAAGTAAATAAAAACAATAGCTTACCTTGTTGATTCTTTAGTTAAGCGAGAATATTGACAGTCGTAATTATAGGTGGAATACATATTGCACTGTAAGAGACTTCGTACAACGGGCTTCAGTCTATTTAACTCATAATATAATTTGGAGGAAAGTTCTCACTATGAAAAGCAAGTTGGAATACATATGGCTAGATGGATACAAGCCAACGCAAAGTTTGCGAAGTAAAACGATGGTACGCAATGATTTCAGCGGTAAACTGGAAGATTGCCCGATGTGGGTATTCGACGGAAGTTCCACCGAACAGGCAGAAGGTAATGCTTCAGATTGCTTATTGAAACCAGTTGCGATTATCCCTGACCCAGCTCGTGCAAATGCTTATCTAGTCATGACCGAAGTATTGAACGCAGATGGTACAGCTCATGAATCTAATGGCCGCGCAACTATCGAAGAAGATGATGATGATTTCTGGTTTGGTTTTGAACAGGAATATTTTCTATGGGATCCTGTGACTGATCTTCCCCCTGGCTTTCCTCCAGGTGGTTATCCTCCTCCACAGGGTCCTTATTATTGTTCAGTCGGCGCACGTAATGCGTATTGCCGTGAACTGATCGATGAGCATTTGGACATATGTCTTGAAGCCGGCCTGAACGTTGAAGGTATCAATGCCGAAGTGGCAGCTGGCCAGTGGGAATTCCAGATTTTTGCAAAGAGTGCGGCACGCGCCGGAGATGAAATTTGGCTAGCACGTTATTTACTTGAACGCACAGCAGAAAAATATGATCTTGCAGTTTCCTGGCATCCAAAACCATTAGGTGATACCGACTGGAATGGTTCAGGTATGCATGCAAACTTCTCAAATAGTGAAATGCGTGAATCAGGTAAAGAAGAAGTCTTTACCAAAATCTGCGAAAGCTTTGGTAAAAACATAAAACGCCATATCGATGTATATGGCGCTGACAATGACCAACGTTTAACCGGTAAACACGAAACCCAATCTATTAATCAGTTTAGCTATGGTGTTTCTGACCGTGGCGCATCTATCCGAATTCCAGTTAGCACTGTAGAAGATGGATGGAAAGGCCGGCTTGAAGATCGTCGTCCTGCTGCAAATGCTGATCCATATAAAGTAGCGGCAGCTATCATTAAAACGACGAAAGAAGCAGGTTAATAAATTCATAATCTCTTTTGATTTAACCGGGAATAGAGTTATTTGTTCCCGGTTTTTTTATGCATGGTTTGCTCTAAACTGTTTGTATCAAAACGTTTTTTCTAAAATACACTGTTTTTTATGTGCTAATCAGCGTAGTACTAGTTTTGATTTAGCATTATTCATCATGTGGTTAGCTGTTTGTGCAAATGCCGTCATCCGTTGTTGTCTCAAAAACTATCAATTACTAATTTATCCAATGCAACTTGCATGCACATTAACCATTGATCTCGCTCTTGTTCCCCAATAGGGAAAGGCAAATGTCTTGCGCGTAATCTTGGATGACCAAACGCTGCAATATATCGTTCAGGGCCACCCATACAGCCACTTAAAAACATGAATAATTTTTCATAGGAACTTCGTAAATCTTTATCATGCAAAGCACGAATTATTTTTGCTTTAAGATTCGTTTCCATTTCATCATAGAAATTATCAACCAGCCTGCGTAACGCTTCATCGCCGCCAATCAATTCATAGGTCGAAGGCGGACGTCTATCTTTATCCTCTCGCTCACTCATTGATTAAAACATGATCACCTACGTTTACCATATCAAACAGTTCAACCACATCATCATTACGCATTCGAATACAACCATGTGAACCGGGCTTGCCCATATCTACATCATCAGGTGAACCATGGATATATATGTACCGTTGATACGTGTCCAAATTACCGCCTTTATTCCTACCTTCTTCCAGACCACTTAGCCAGAGTATGCGGGTTAAAATCCAGTCGCGTTCCGAATGAAGTTCACGCAAAGCAGGTTCAAATATTTCACCTGTCGGTAAACGACCGACGAATACAGTATTCAACTTTTCTCCATCACCAATTTTTTCAGCAATTACGTGTTCACCTCTTGGGGTACAGCCGCTATCAATGAGTTCACCAACACCATTTTTTGCAGTCGAAATCGAATACTGTTTGATTTCTTTTTCATTTTTATAAAAAGTTAAGGTCTGTTTTGAAATAGAAACTTGCAATCTGTTTTTTATTTCATTCATTTATGTCGATTCTTTCTATATTTTTCATTGCATCAAAATTGCCATCCGTTGCCAGTGTATAACCACTAATATCCTTACGTCTGGCAAGAATTGTATCTTCATACCATAGTGGCACATAGGGTAACACTTTCAACAGATAATCCTGTAATTTACGATAAATTATCGCCTGACTTGTTAAATCGTTCTCACTTTCTGCTGCTTCAATGAAATTATCGACATTATCATCTTGCAATCTACCCCGGTTAGCGCCTGTCGGAGGAAATGATTCGCTATGAAATACATATCGGAAAATATCCGGCATCTTCAAACCCACCCACGATAAACTATATAACTGGAAGCGCCCCTGTTTGATGTCCGAATAAAATGTACCCCAGTCATAACTTTGAATTTTGATTTCAATACCAACCTGTTTTAATTGATTCTGGATAATGGTTGCCAATCTTAAACGAAAAGGGTTATTTGAAATTTTATAACTCAAGCGTAATGGTTTGCTCTCATTAAAACCCAACTCTTTTAATATTTCTCTTGCTTTATCTGGACGAAAATCAACGCCATGCATATCCATATGTCCTGCCCAATGTGCAGCAGAAAAAATAGCACCTGCTAATCGGGCATTATCTTTCATGACATATTTAATAATTGCTTCTCGGTCGATAGCGTAAGCAATCGCTCTTCGTATTTTCTCTTGTCCTATTAACTCATCTTGAAGATTGAAACCAATATAGGTAAATGTATCTCCTTCATGCTTTTCAATAGCAACAGACTCCTTATCAGCTAACCAGTCGACGACTTCAGGTGATAAATCTCCTTGCACCAGATCAAGTTCACCGCGCAATAATTTCAGTATTCTGACTGTTGGGTCTTTAACTGTAAGAAAATTAAAGCGCTGTTTATCTCTGTTCCTGTTTAATACAAGTCTGGATTCATCATCCCATCCGAAAAAACTAAATGAACCACTGCCAATAGGATATTTTTGAAAATTATGTTTGGCTTTAATTAAATCAGCTGGCATGACACTGATCACCAATCTGCCTGGAAATAATGGATCATCCATATTTAAATGAAAATCGACTGTTCGCTCATCTACTATCTCTATTGACTTGATTATGGTAATTGAACCACGATGAGGTGATATTGTTTTTTCATCTAACACCGAATCATAAGTTGCCTTTATGTCTTGGGCGGTTATTGGCTTACCATGATGAAATGGCTGGGAATTATCATTCAATGTAAAACGATAATGTTTCAAACTAATTTGCTGCCAATTAGTGATATCAGGTATCACTCGAAACTGATCATCAAAATTAATCAGACTTTGATAGAGTAAACGTGTAATACGGTAGGAGACTGCATCTGTAGCATAACGTGGATCAAGTGTAACTGGCGAGGCATTCAAACCTATACTGATTTCAGTTTTATCAGGTTCACTACAAGCGAATAGAAAAGTGCAACCAATAAAAAAGACAAGTCGTAATGCTAATGTTCGCATTACTGTTTTTTAAATACAGCTATCGATTCCACGTGAGAGGTATGAGGGAACATATCCATGATACCAGCCTGACAAAGACGATAACTTTTTTCATGCACAAGAATGCCTGCATCACGAGCAAGTGTTGCCGGATTACAGGAGACATAAACAATTAATTCAATATCTTTTAAATTTAATGCCTGAATGATTTCCTTTGCGCCAGTACGTGCTGGGTCAAGCAATAATTTACTATAATGCTGTTGCATAAAAGGATAGATCATCTCTTTTGCCGCAAGATCAGCAACATGAAAATCTATATTATCTATATTATTATTTTGCGCATTAGCTTTTGCGCGCTCTATCAAACCCGCATCTCCTTCAACACCTATTACTTTCCCGGCAATAGTTGCAAGAGGTAACGTAAAATTACCAATACCACAAAACAAATCCAGCACCCTGTCTTCCGGATTTAACTCCAGATATGAAATCGCTTTATTAATCATCTGACGATTGATCTCGATATTGATCTGCGTAAAGTCAGTCGGCAAGAAAGACATCGTCAAATTATAATCAGGTAAACTATATTGCAGACTTTGAACAGGTTCTTCATCTAAACGATGTATTGTGTCATACCCGCCGGGTTGTAGATATAAACGAAAATCATATTTTATTTGAAATAATTTCATTTTTTCTAAATCACTTCCTGTAAATGGCGTCAAATGCCTAAAGACTAATGCCGTTGTATTATCACTAACCGCTATTTCTATCTGAGGTATCTGATCAAAATTACTCAACGATGAAATCAATTCACTTAATAACGGTAAGTTTTTTCCAACCTTGGGATGAAGTACTACACAGGAATTAATGTCGGCAACAAAAGGACTGCGCCTCTCGCGAAAACCCACCAATGTTCTTTCTTTTTTAGTAACGTGCTTGACTGCTAATCTTGCCTTGTGACGATAACCAATAGTGGGTCCGCACAAAGGCGATAATATTTCCTCGGGATTAACATTGCCGATATGCTCAAACTGTTCCATCAATACCGATTGTTTATGCTGTAACTGTGTTTCTGCATTCAAATGCTGCATACTACAACCACCGCAATAACCAAAGTACTCACAATCCGGTGTTTGTCTTGTTTTACTGCGATTTAAAACATTCTCAACAATGCCTTCATCGAATTTGGAACGGGTATCCGTGTAATTAAATTCTACAGTTTCATTTGGCAAAGCATAATCAATAAATGTTGTTTTTCCATTGATCTGTGCAATACCTCGTCCTTCATGGGATAGGGTGTGAATATCTGCCTGAAAAAGTCCTTGCGGCAACTTTTTACGTCGTCGTCTTCTGCTCATAGATAATTATTTGTATTAGCCTTGCCAGGCATCTAGAAATTCTATGAAGTGAGGTTTATTTTCTTCGATAAGTAATGTTTTCACTAAATTGCATTCTTTTTCATATGCATCTGGAACAAGTCTTCCACGTATTAATTCATAACGCAGATAGACAAGATAGGTGTTTAAAACATCCGTTTCACAATAATTCCTGATCCCTTCTATATCACCTGCATTATAACTATCCCACACCTTATCACCGCTCATACCCATCTTGCCCGGGAAACCTAAAATCGTTGCAATTTGATCGAGTGGCGCCTTACATTGCGGCATATATCCTGATAACACATCCATTAAATCAGTATGTCGAGTGTGAAACCGTGATAAATAATTGTTCCATTTAAAACTATTATCATAATCACCATTTTCCCAATAACGTTGTGCGACAACACCATGTAATAGTGATCGATAATGCAAAACCGGTAAATCAAAGCCACTACCGTTCCATGACACAATCGTGGGTGTATATTTATCCAAGCCTTCAAAGAAGCGTTCGATTAATTCTATTTCTTCGGACTCTGCTGTACCAAGTGACCAGCAGTTCAGTTTATCACCACTACGCAAGACAAGGGAAATCGCCACAATCTTATGCATGTAATGACGAAGAAAATCATTATTACAATCTGTCTCCTGACGACGATGACTAAACATCAATTCAGCGGCCGCCTCATTTTGCAGTCCTTCCAGTTGGTACAGTTTTTTTCCAGACTCAATGTCGGGCACGGTTTCAATATCAAAAACAAGTATATTCATTAGATTTTATTTAAGTAATAACCAACATAACGCGTCTTAAGGAACGCCACTATAAAAATATAATATCTTTTCAAATTCTAACCCACTCACTTCAAAATCATTATCATTTAACACACTTTCAAGCGAAGAAAATAATCCGACAGCAAATAAATCTTCCTATAACTCTGCTCTGCTAATTTTTTCTTCATTACTATCATGAGATTCAGACCATTCAAAAAAATAATCTCTTACCCAAGCATAATCAATTAATCTAGCAATAAAAATCGAAGTAATCGGCTTCAGGCTCATTGTCCGATATTGTTTAATTTCTAACTCCTGAGTATAAGCAATTTCATTTTGTTCAACTTCACAGGCTAGTCATGAAGGGAATACATTTGTAGAAACATAACGATCACCACGATCACAGACTATAGAAACAATGACTGCATTCTCTAATTCTTCTGATAACTGCAATGCCGCTGCCATTGCGCCACCGGAAGAGATACCTGCAAATATACCTTCCTGTGCGCCGAGTTGGCGTGTGGTTTCTTCAGCGAGCTCTTGACCAATATCAATAATGCGATCGACTCTGGGTGGTTCATATATTTTTGGTAAATATTCCTGTGGCCAGCGACGAATACCGGGGATCTTTGCACCATCTGCCGGTTGCACGCCAATAATTTGTATTTCGGAATTCTGTTCTTTTAAATAACGTGATGTACCCATGATCGTGCCTGTTGTTCCCATGGAACTGACAAAGTGTGTAACCTTACCATTAGTGTCACGCCATATTTCAGGGCCAGTACCTTCATAATGTGCACGCGGATTATTGGGATTGGCAAATTGATCAAGAATAATGCCTTTGCCCTGCTTTTCCATTTCACGAGAAACATCTATGGCTTCTTCCATACTGCCTTTGGTAGAGGTTAAAACAATCTCAGCACCGAATGCTTTCATGGTTGCCCTGCGTTCCACACTCATACTTTCCGGCATTACAAGAATCATCTTGTAACCTTTAATCGCAGTTGCCATTGCCAATGCAATACCAGTATTCCCGCTGGTTGCTTCGATTAAGGTATCACCGGGTTTGATATCACCACGTGCCTCTGCATGTTTAATCATACTTAATGCAGGTCTGTCTTTTACTGAACCAGCAGGATTATTACCTTCAAGTTTTGCAAGAATTACATTACTGGTATTACCGGGCAGTCGTTGCAATCTTACTAAAGGTGTATTACCAACAAATGATTCCATTGTTGGAAAGTCGGATAAATTATTCATTCGTTTCCTGTTCGGCTGTTTTTGTTCTAGTTCTGGCAAGTATCAACGCATCTTCCCTGCCTGATTTGGCGGGATAATAATTACGACGAATACCGATTTCATTGAAGCCTAAACTCATATACAAACTGATCGCTTCAAAATTGGATGGCCTGACTTCGAGAAAAGTCATATTCACATCATAATCATAAGCAACTTCCAATAAATGCTGCATTAATTGTTTGCCTACTCCTTGTGAACGATAATCAGGATTAACACAAAGATTCAAAACATGTGATTCACCAACAGCAACTGTCATAATCCCATAGCCAACCAACAATTCATCTTTCTCTATTACCCAACAACAATAACCCACACGTAAACAATCGATAAAGATTTGTTTACTCCATGGGTAATCATATGCGCGTTCTTCAATCGCCATAATGCCGTCCACATCTTCTTCCTGCATGGGACGAATATAAACTTCAGTTGGCTTTAAAATCGCACTCATGATTCACCATTGAAAATCTTTACTGCCATTTTTAAGTCTTCCCATGACTTACGTTTTTCTTTTGGTGAACGTAATAAATAAGCCGGGTGATAAGTAACCACGACAGGAATATTTGTATCGGTATCGGTATCGGCATAAACATAACGTTGACCGCGCATCTTGCCTATCGGTGTTTCATCCTTAAGCAGATTTTGAGCAGCTATGCGTCCAACACATAAAATAATTTTGGGTTTGATTAATGTGATCTGTTTTTTTAAAAAATTTTCGCATGCCTGTGCTTCTTCCAGACGAGGATCACGATTATTCGGCGGGCGACATTTTAAAATATTCGCAATAAACACCTGTTCGCGTTTTAAACCAATCGCCAATAACATTGCATTGAGTAATTCCCCTGCAAGCCCGACAAACGGTTCGCCTTGTTTATCTTCTTCTGCGCCAGGTGCTTCACCAATAATTAACCAATCAGCATTTGCATTACCGACACCATATACCGTTTGCGTACGTGATTCATGTAAAACACAGGCAGTACATTTAGCGACCTGTTTTTCCAATGTTCGTAATTTAGAACTAGCAGCTTGTTCTGCTGATTCATTTAAGATTGACTGATTTTCAACGGCACTCTCTAGTGAAGGCATATTGCGATCAACCCAGACATCGATACCGAGTGCTTTCAGATATTGAAGCTGGGTTGGCTGCATAACTTATAGTCTTTGCGGATGTGCACGCTGTTCCGGTGCCAGTGCTTTATTCAAAGCATCAATATAGGCCTTGGCAGAGGCAATCACGATATCAGTATCAGAACCCAGACCATTTACAATCCTACCTGATTTATCAATTCGTACTGTTACCTCACCTTGCGAATCTGTTCCCGTGGTAATATTGTTCACGGAGTACAGTTGTAGATTACAACCACTATTCACCATGCTTTCGATCGCCTTAAAAGTTGCATCTACCGGACCACCACCTTCAGCTGCGGCATGTTTTTCACTCCCATCAATCGATAAGGTGATTTCGGCAATCGGTGTTTCACCTGTTTCCACTTTAGCTTTTAATGACACGAGCTTAATCTTTTCGTTGGCGCTTTCCTGAATGGTATCGCTGACCAATGCCTGTAAATCATCATCAAAGACTTCATGCTTTTTATCTGCCAATTCTTTGAAAGCAGAAAATGCAGCATTTAAATCTTCTTCTTTATCAAAACGTATACCCAATTCTTCCAAACGAGTTTTAAATGCATTTCGACCAGAGTGTTTACCCAATACCATACGATTGGTATTCCAACCTACATCTTCAGCGCGCATGATTTCATAAGTCTCACGACTTTTTAATACGCCATCCTGATGAATACCGGATTCATGTGCAAAGGCATTAGCACCAACTATCGCTTTATTTGGTTGGACAGGGAAGCCGGTAATGGTTGAAACTAATCGTGAACAATGCACAATCTGCGTAGTATCCAGTTTGGTATCACAGGTAAAAATATCGCGACGAGTGCGAATAGACATCACCACTTCTTCGAGCGCAGCATTACCGGCGCGTTCACCTAATCCATTAATTGTACATTCGACTTGTCGGGCACCATTCAATACCGCAGATAATGAATTACCCACCGCCAAACCCAGATCATTATGACAATGTACAGAAAATATGGCTTTGTCTGAATTAGGAATGTTATTGATTAAGTTGCCAATCAGTTCACCAAAAAACTGTGGCAAGTTATAACCCACGGTATCGGGAATATTTACTGTTGTGGCACCTGCATCAATCACGGCTTCCAATACACGACATAAGAAATCAAAATCTGAACGACCGGCATCTTCCGGCGAGAATTCAACATTGTCAGTGTAATTTCGGGCATGCTTGACTGCCTTTACAGCATTTTCAACCACTTCATCCGGCGTCATACGCAATTTTTCACGCATATGTATTGGTGATGTTGCCAAAAAGGTATGGATACGTGATGACTTAGCTGGTTTCAATGCTTCGGCTGCGCGGTCTATATCCTTATCCAGCGCGCGCGCCAAAGCACAAACGGTGCTGTCGGTCACCATTTCGGCAACTGCTTTGACTGATTCAAAATCTCCAGGACTGGCAATCGGGAATCCAGCTTCAATAACATCGACCTTCATCTTTTCCAGTGCCTTGGCGATACGTAATTTTTCGTCTCTTGTCATCGATGCGCCCGGCGATTGTTCACCATCGCGCAAGGTCGTATCAAATATAATTAATTTGTCATCCATCATTCTGCTCCAATACTACGCCCAGTCTATTGTTTTCATAAGGGCAATACAAATAGGGATACTGCGTCAGGGACTTGCAATAGTTCAACAATATGTAGGTGAGATTACGTGCCCCTTAGGGCAGGAGGTTTAGAGGCAAGCAAGGCAAAACTAACTGCGCGGTTTGGCAGCTAATGTTTGAAGAAATGTTTGTCTTTTTAAAGTCCATATAAAAAATATAAACTCATTTTATTTATTTTCAAGTGTATCTTGTTCTTCTGTATTTTCCACTGCCATCCTGGCTACACGATGCTTACGCACCATAAACAAGGTCAAGACAGGGCCCGAAATAGCGTAAATTAACGATAATCCGAACAATACTAATGGGGGTTGTACCGCCACCAAACTAAACGCAGCGATAATAATAACAATCGCTACAAATGGAACACGGCCTTTGAGGTCGATATGTTTAAAACTGTGGTAACGAACATTACTTACCATGAGGATACCAAGCAATATCGTCGTTGGTAGACAAAATACCAGAAAGTTATGCCCATCATCGAAACCATAATCTGTCACTACCCAAATGGTGCTGGCAATAACTGCTGCCGCTGCGGGACTCGGTAATCCCTGAAAGAAACATTTATCCTGATTCATCGCCTGAGTATTAAATCTTGCCAAACGCAATGCAGCTGATGCCGCATAAATAAAGGCCGCTAACCACCCAACCTTACCCATTTCACACAATGCCCACTGATACATTACCAATGCTGGAGCCAGACCAAACGATGCCAAATCAGACAAACTGTCATATTGCAAACCAAAATCACTTTGCGTATTGGTCAGCCTGGCAATCCGTCCATCCATACCATCCAGAATCATGGCAATAAAAATAGCAATGGCAGCTGCTTCAAAACTACTATTCATAGCTGCAACAATAGCGTAAAAACCGGCAAACAATGCCCCAGTTGTAAACAGATTTGGTAACAAATAAATACCGCGTCGACGATTACTCACAATCGATCATCCATACCTAATATTGAATATTGCCTGAGTGTAACGATGAATAAGTAATACTTAAAGGTCAAGATAGAAAGCATTTATTCGACCTTGTCCCTAATAACGCTTGCAGCTTCGGAGTGGATTAATTGTGCAAGAATTGTACTGCCAGATTTAACATGCTGACCAACTTCGACCTGAACCTTGCATTCCAATGGCAGAAAAATATCGGTTAACCCGCCAAAATAAATATAGCCACATCGTTGTCCATGTCCGACACGTTCACCTGAATGTAAGTACACATGAAAGCGTCTAATGATGTCTCGCAAACGAATAGCAGTGACGATGTCATCACCTTCATCCGATTTGATATGAAAATCAAAGTGCCGACGTGATTCATGTTTGTCCGGTGATGAACACCAGTGATTACATAGCTTACCCTCAATCGGACTGCGCAATGAATAAGGATCAATAATTCTTGTGTTGATTTGAATTCGTTTTGAAAGGTTTTTTAGAAAAACCTCATCCGCTTCTTCTATCAATGTCACGACACCATAAACCGGACTAAGAACGGCTAATGGTTGTGGTGGTATATGACGGTAAGGATCTCTAAAAAGGTAGGCAAATACGATAAATAATAAAACACATATTATTAAATAGGCAATACCAAACACAAACTGACAAGCAATAGCAATGATTGCCAGTGCAAAAAGAAATATCCAACTTTCGCGGGCAATAAAAGTATAGCGGTTACTAGGCATTAAAACTCAATATCCAATGTAACCGCCCTAATAATTTGAATTTAATTTTTAGAGTGATCAACCAGCTTATTGTCTCTAATCCACGGCATCATAGAACGCAGTTTTTCACCGACAACCTCAATTCCATGTTTACGACTAATACGACGCATAGCTTTTAAATTCGCCGCACCACTCTGGTTTTCAAGAATAAATTCACGGGCAAATTCACCACGCTGAATTTCAGAAAGAATCTTTTTCATTTCCTGTTTAGAAGATTCAGGCACAACACGTGGACCACGGGTGAAGTCACCATATTCAGCTGTGTTTGAAATTGAATAACGCATATTGGCAATGCCACCTTCATAGATCAAATCAACAATCAGCTTGGTTTCATGTAAACATTCAAAGTATGCCATTTCAGGTGCGTAGCCTGCTTCTACCAGTGTTTCAAAACCAGCCTGAATCAATGCAGTTATACCACCGCAAAGAACAGCTTGCTCACCGAATAAGTCAGTTTCGGTTTCTTCTTTAAACGTAGTTTCAATTATACCTGCACGACCACCACCATTCGCTGAAGCGTAAGACAATGAGATATCTTTCGCCTGACCGGATGCATCCTGATAAATCGCGATCAGTGATGGAACACCACCTCCACCAACATAAGTTGCACGAACAAGATGTCCTGGGCCTTTAGGTGCAATCATAATGATATCGAGATCATCTCGGGGAACGATTTGTTCGAAATGAATATTAAAGCCGTGTGCAAACGCCAACGCTGCACCTTTCTTGATGTTTGGCTCAATTTCATTTTTATAAAGTGCTGACTGATGCTCATCTGGTGCCAATACCATGACAACGTCAGAACTGGCTACTGCATCTGCGATTGATTTAACTTCCAGTCCAGCATTTTTTGCCTTTGCTACTGAAGATGAGCCTTCACGTAAACCAACACATACATTTACTCCTGAATCTTTCAGGTTGTTAGCGTGAGCATGGCCTTGTGAACCATAACCAATGATTGCAACCTGTTTACCCTGAATCAGAGACAGGTCGGCGTCTTTGTCATAATAGATATTCATAACTAAAAATCTCGATAGTTTGTATTAAGTAAATAGAATTAAGATTGAATGGCTTTATCGCCACGTGATATTCCGGACACACCAGAACGCACGACTTCCATAATCAGTTTTTCATCGAGCGCTTCGATGAAAGCATCCAGTTTTTCACCCGAACCTGTCATTTCGATGGTAAAGATATTTTCAGTCACATCAATAATGCGACCACGGAAAATATCCACCATACGTTTAACTTCATCTCTGGCACTAACATTTGCAAGCACCTTGATCAACATCAACTCACGTTCGATATGACGATAGTCGTTTAGATCAACAACCTTGATCACATCAACAAGTTTATTCAGTTGTTTATGGATTTGTTCAACCATCGCTTCAGAACCACCTGTAACCAATGTCATTCTGGAAACCGAGGGATCTTCTGTTGGCGCAACCGTGAGTGATTCAATATTAAAGCCACGCGCAGAGAATAGTCCTGCAACTCGCGATAGAGCGCCAGCTTCATTTTCCATAAGTAAGGATAATATGTGGCGCATATCAGGCAAGTTCCCTTTGTTCTGTATTTGAGTTTGGCGATAATTGCATCTCGTGATGCCCTTTACCATTAGCAATCATTGGATATACGTTTTCCGTCTGGTCTGTAATTACATCCATTAATACGGTACGGTCTTTATATGACAAGGCTTCTTTAAGCGCGTCTTCAACATCAGCAGTTTGCTCAACACGAATACCAATGTGGCCAAAACTTTCTGCCAGTTTGACAAAGTCTGGCAAGGAATCCATATAGGAATGTGAGTAACGACTGGAATAGAAAAATTCCTGCCATTGACGAACCATACCCATATAACGATTGTTCAAACTGATAATCTTGACGGGTGTATCATATTGCAAACAGGTTGATAATTCCTGAATACACATTACTAGACTAGCTTCACCACTGATACAACAAACAGTTTCATCAGGATGTGCAAGCTTTACACCTAATGCCGCGGGCAAACCAAATCCCATCGTTCCCAGACCACCGGAGTTAATCCAGCGACGAGGTTTATCAAATTTATAATATTGTGCAGCCCACATTTGATGCTGACCTACATCAGAAGTGATAAAAGCATCACCCTTGGTCAGTTCCCATAATTTTTCGATGACATATTGTGGTTTGATGACTGTGCTTTCACGATCATATTTCAAACAATCAACCGCCGCCCATTCACCGATCTGCTTCCACCATGGCTCTAATACCTTGGTATCCGGTTTGGTTATTTCTGCCTTAATCATGGCAATTAAATCTTTAAGCACATGCTTAACATCACCAACAATAGGCACATCAACCGGAACGTTTTTCGCAATCGATGATGGATCAACATCAATATGTACAATTTTTGCCTTTGGACAGAATTTTTCCAAATCACCTGTAACACGATCATCAAATCTCGCACCAACAGCAATCAATACATCGCAATGGTGCATCGCCATGTTGGCTTCATAAGTGCCATGCATACCCAACATACCAATAAACTGTTTATCAGTTGCCTGATAAGCTCCCAATCCCATAAGGGTATTGGTAATTGGATAACCTAGTATCTTGGTAAAATCGTTCAGTTCCTTACTGGCTTCGCCCAGAATAACACCACCACCTGAATAGATCATAGGCCTCTTGGCGGACATAATTAATTTAACTGCTTTCTTGATTTGACCAGGATGACCCTTAACGACAGGTTTGTAAGAACGCATTTCAACTTCTTTCGGATATTCGTACTCACATGAATCCGCAGTCACGTCTTTGGGAATATCAACTACAACAGGACCCGGGCGGCCACTGGTCGCCACGTAAAATGCCTTTTTGATAGTTGCCGCAAGATCTTTTACATCCTTAACCAGAAAATTGTGTTTAACACATGGACGAGTAATACCTATAGAGTCCACTTCCTGAAAAGCATCGTTACCAATCATATTGGTTGGGACCTGTCCTGTAAAAACAACCAGCGGAATAGAATCCATGTAGGCAGTCGCGATACCGGTCACCGCATTGGTCGCACCAGGACCGGAAGTCACCAGCACAACGCCTGGCTTACCTGTTGCACGGGCATAACCATCGGCAGCATGCGTAGCACCCTGCTCATGGCGCACGAGAATATGTTCCACATCTTTTTGCTTATACAATTCATCATAGATGTGTAACACCGCACCACCGGGATAGCCAAACAAATGTTTGACTCCCTCATCTTTCAGTGCGCGACAGAAGATTTCTGCACCGCGAAGGATTTCTTTAGATTTAGCCACAACTCTTAACCACTTGATATAATGTTTAATTATAGTCGAAACTGCGGGAAGTTACTTAGAATCTAGTGTCAGGTCAAGTTATGTCTTGTATTTAAGCGTATATGAAGTGTAGTTTCTTAAAAATAGCAATTTATGACCTTGGTATTGTCTGAGTCTTACCCTAAAAGACATTTCCGTTTATAGTAAAATTACTTCAACTCAATCAGGCTAATTGATGAAAACAACAAATTTATTGCTCGGGACCTTGCGTGAGGCGCCTGCCGACGCTGAGGTAATAAGCCATCAGTACATGCTCCGTGCTGGCATGGTGAGACAACTTGCCCGAGGTATCTATACCTGGCTGCCTCTTGGGCTGCGCGTGTTAAGAAAAGTAGAAAATATTGTCCGTGAGGAAATGGATCGTGCCGGCGCACAAGAGATGTTTATGCCTGCTGTGATACCCGCTGAACTCTGGCAGGAAACTGGTCGTTGGGATAAATATGGCCCTGATTTATTAAGACTGACCGACCGCCATGATCGTGAATTTTGTTTCGGCCCAACTCATGAGGAGGTCATAACTGATCTAGTACGTCGGGAAATCAAAAGCTACAAGCAACTACCCTGTAACTTTTACCAAATCCAAACCAAATTCCGTGATGAAATTCGCCCTCGTTTTGGCATTATGCGTGGTCGTGAATTCCTGATGAAAGATGCTTATTCATTTCATCTGACCGAAGACTCATTACAGGAAACCTATGAACTGATGTTTCAAACCTATAGTTCAATTTTTACACGTCTGGGTTTGTACTTCAGGGCGGTAATGGCGGATTCCGGCAATATTGGCGGCAATAGTTCGCATGAGTTTCATGTATTAGCTGAATCTGGAGAAGATTGCATTGTCTTTTCCGAGAATGGTAGTTACGCAGCAAACCTGGAAAGAGCGGAAACAATGCCGTGCACAGAATCACGACCTATTGCTACACAAACGATCGACACGGTTGATACTCAAAATCAACACAGTATTAGTGACGTTAGCCAGTTTTTAAACATTGCTGAATCACAATGTGTAAAAACACTCATTGTGAAAGGTGAAGAAAGTTTAGTCGCAATGGTTTTACGAGGCGATCACGAATTGAATCATATTAAAGCTGAAAAGCTTGAAGGAGTGCTTAGTCCACTTACCTTTGCGGAAGAAGACGAAATCAAAGATTCGATCGGTTGTAAAATCGGCGCAATCGGTCCGGTTGGTCTGAATATTCCAGTTTATATTGATCATGCCGCCGGACAACTTGCCGATTTTGTTTGTGGCGCAAATAAAGACGACAAACATTTAATTGGTGTTAACTGGGAACGGGATTGTCCTCTAAGCACCACAGTGGATATACGAAATGTTGTTGAGGGTGAAATAGCAGCTGATAGATCGGGTAAGTTAAAATTTGCTCGTGGAATCGAAGTTGGCCATATATTTCAGTTGGGCGATAAATATAGTGCTAGCATGAAAGCGACCTGTCTTGATGAACAGGGTAAATCAATCAAGCTTACCATGGGCTGTTATGGCATTGGTGTTTCACGAATTGTTGCCGCGGCGATTGAACAAAATCATGATGATAAAGGCATTATATGGCCCGCAACAATCGCGCCATTCGAAGTTGCACTGGTACCTATCAACATGCACAAATCACAACGATTACGTGATGAGGTATTAAAACTTTATAATGAACTCCAGACAGCTGGAATTGATGTCTTACTTGATGATCGAAAGGAACGTCCTGGAGTAATGTTTGCTGATATGGAATTAATCGGCATTCCTTATCGCATCGTCTTTAGTGAAAAAGGACTTGATACGGGCAAGCTCGAATTTAAAGCCAGAACTGATAGCGACAACTCTGAGATAGAACTCGGCAGTGTCGTCAGTTTTCTGAAAAAAAAGCTTGAAAACGTTAGGTAATATTTAATCCATCAAAAGCCCGTTGTTCAAGCCAATCAACTTAAACACTGGAAACATGGACATAAGCTGGACCTTTATATGTCCATGATTCAAATATGGTTAATTTTTTACTCTCACCTGTCGCTATGACTTCAAAGCACCCATCAGTCAGATTTCTGACTACTCGATAGAACTAGCTATCTGGCTTTTAGACTTGTAGAAGCATAGTCCGGTATTGATGATCAACTTCAAAGATAATGCAAACAAATTATATCTGCTTACAGTAAGTTACTGCATAAGGAACATCATGAAATGAAACTGTTTTTAACAATAAATAAAAAGACAGTGAGTGCGACTAACTTGCTTGAGTTAGGTATCACATACGACATTTTTCAATTTGAGAATAATTAAAACTAATCTGACTTATGCATTCACTATGCATTCTTGCTTTTTAAAAAATCAGACAGCGACACTGACAAAACTGACTCTAGTTCATTTCTATGTTCACTAATACGATCTTTCAATCTTTGCGATAGTATATCTTTGTCTAATTCTTCTGCAGAAACAGGCAGTTTGACAGGTAAAACCTCATGTAATTCATACAGCGTTGTTTCTGTCATATCGCGTGATAATAACCATTGCCCGTTGGAACTTTGATTAACCCACTCAGCATGCTCCAGATACTCAAGCAAGTCATTAAGTTGATGATGAGGTAATTTAATAGTTTTCTTTCGAAAATCAGGGATACTTACTGTATGGCCAGATTGTTGTGCGTGATATAAATACTCAAGAACTTTTAATACATTAACAAAACTCCAGCCAGCTTTACTCCGGTTTTCTATTTCATCCTGCAGTCGAAAAGATGTTAGACAAAATGACAAATGCGATCCAAATAAAACTATCGTCCATGAAACATAAATCCAGATTAAAAATAAGGGAATAGCTGAAACAGCGCCGTAAATATTCTGATAGGTGGGCATACTCTTGATATATATACCAAAACCGTATTTTGCTAACTCAAAAAAAATTGCACACAATACTCCACCAGCTAGCGCAATTTTTTTCGGCACAAAACAATTCGGAATCAAAATATATATAAGTGTGAATGCAATCGATGTCGTCAAAAACGGCAACCAGCTTAATAATCGGGTTGTAATCTGATATGAAGTATCTGCATCGGCTATCACCGGCAATGAAAATAAATAAGAAGTTGCAGCCAAACCAATACCAATGAATAAAGGCCCCATAGTTAATACAGCCCAATACACTAATAAACGTGCAACCGGATTACGTTTTTTTCGAACATACCAGATACGATTAAATGCATTATCGATTGTTGCCATTAACATTAAGGCAATTATGATCAGTGCAAAACTACCTGAAATGGTTAATGAGGATGCCTTTCTAGAAAACTCTGTTAGATAATCCAGTAGGTTTTCACCAAACTGTGGTACAAAATTACTAAAAATAAATTCCTGAATAGCAGTTGATACATCTTGCAAAATGGGAATCTTGCCAAACAGTCCAAACATAACGGCTAATAATGGGATGATTGACAATAATGTTGTAAAGGCAAGTGATGAGGCAGTTCTCATGCCCCCTGTCTCATTGAAGTGACGAATAAAAAAATGAATAAAATAATAGCCATGAATCGCAAACGAGCGAATTCTTTTATGTATTTTTTCTATCTTATTCATATTTTTATCAATTTATGCAGGCTAATCACTACATTAACAATTTATGATTCTGCTATCATTGTACTTTATTCATTATAGACGGTATGCAAACTTCCATGAAAGTGACTATTTATCATAATCCACGTTGCTCAAAGTCCAGACAAACATTAGCTCTGCTTGAAGAGCACGATATTGATATTGAAATTATCGAATATTTTAAAACACCGCTGGATCAAAAAAAGCTGAAAAATATTATTAAACTCCTGAATATACCTGCTGCTGATTTACTAAGAAAAAAGGAAAGTACTTTTGAAGAATCAGGAATCGCCAATAAACTCGATGATGAAGAAGCAGTTATTCAGGCAATGATAGATAATCCGGTCTTAATTGAACGACCAATCGTGATTGCTAACAATAAAGCCGCTATTGGTCGTCCGCCTGAAAATGTATTGGATATATTGAAATGACTCGTATTCTAGTTCTTTATTACAGTCGACATGGTGGTGTTGCGAAATTGGCAAAACATATTGCACATGGCATTGAATCTGTTACCGACTGTGAAGCAGTAATCAGAACTGTACCATCGGTATCAACTGATATAGAACAATCCAAGCCTAGCATTCCGGAAAACGGCCCCTTGTATGCTATTCATGACGATCTGACTGAATGTGATGGACTTGCACTCGGCAGTCCAACAAGATTTGGTAATATGGCCGCTGCATTAAAATATTTTATAGATTCGACTTCTGATATCTGGTTGTCAGGAAAATTAAGCGGCAAACCAGCGACAGTATTCTGCTCGACAGCAAGTTTGCATGGCGGTCAGGAGACAACATTATTATCAATGATGTTACCACTACTACATCATGGCATGATTATTACCGGCTTACCCTATTCTGAACCGGGTTTAAGCAAACTAGAGATCAGTGGTGGCACGCCTTATGGCGTGACACATGTGGCTGGTAGTAATAATGATTTAGATATTAATGACAATGAAAAAGCGTTGGCAATAGCCATGGGTAAACGTCTTGCAAATATAGCAAAGCAACTAAAACAGAATTAACGTTTTCTTAACCAAAGACTGCTAGCCGTGCTACCTGCAAAACGCGGATCCTTTTCGATGAGTTCAATTTCATATTGTTCTTGCAAATAGGAACCGAAAAATAAAATCTCAAAGTCAGAGTTATATTGCATAAATGCCCTGAGAAAATAGGATTCATTCCAGAGACGACCATCATTTAATATCGCTTCAGGGTACTCTAGCGGCCAGAAAATGTCATGGAAGTGTATCAGTACACCGCTATTTAATTTCGGCAAGATAGTAAACAGAATATATGTGAGATCGCTATCTATTCTTAATACATGTGAACTATCAACAAAAAGTATGTCATTCCTTTCTAGTGATTTGTAATGTTCAGAAGAGACTGTTTGAATTGGCTCCTCAATAATTGTGCAGAACTGTTTATCGCCCGGCTTAAGTAAACTATTTAATCTGGCTGGATAAGGCTCAATAAAGGTCAACTGCAGATTATTCCATTTTTTCTTTTTTCTACTATCCAGCACCAGTGAAGAAGAATAACCGGAACCTACTTCAATATATTTATTTGGGGAAAATTCGTTCAGGAAGGCGAAAAGAGTAAAGGCATCTGCAAAACTAAACATAGGGTTTTTATAAAAATACCGATATTTTGGCTTTGCATTTTCAGGAAAATCAAACTCTGCCAGATAATGATATGACTGTTTTAAAAAATCATATTGTCCCGAATGATTTAATTCTATTCCAGCAATACTTTTTATCTTATTATTGAATATAACTGATTCCCTGCGTTTAATTTCCTTATATGCAGGTACAGGTGAACTATAATGTCCCGGATAATAGCGAAGAAATCTTGCACTTCTCTCTTTCAGAACATAAAAGTTAAATCTGAAAAAATAATAAATAGAACGAAATATATTTAAGATACATCTCTTCAAAGTGAAGACTCCAGCATTTTTCTAACCAGTGGCACGGTAATCTTTCTTTTTTCTGCTAATGAGTACTCATCAATGCGGTTTAAAATTTTCACCAAACTATGTAAGTCGCGTTCAACTCTCTGAATTAGATATTGCGCAACTTCATCCGGAAATTCAAATCCTGATTTCTTTGCCAGTTGTTTCAAGATAACAATTTTTTGCTCATCACTTGGAATATCTAATTGAAATACCAGACCCCAGTTTAATCTTGATCTCAGATCTTCGATGGATAAGTCTATATTTGCTGATGACGCATTACCGGCAATAATCATTGAGTGGCCATTATCCCTTAACTCGTTATATAACCACACCAGGGTTTGTTGCCACTCAATACTTTCACTGACACATTCAAGCGAATCAACACAAACCAGATTCAGCATACCAAGGTCATGTAGCATCTCCGGTTTGAATTCATGGATTTGTTCCAATGGAATATACGCAACCTGTCGCTGAGCTTGTCCGGCAAGCTTACATGCCGCCTGTAGCAGATGACTTTTTCCTGTTGCTGTTGCGCCCCATAAATAGAGATGTTGGGTTTCTTCGCCCGAGGCAATCTTCCTGATTAATTCCAATAGTTCGGTTTTTGTTTCTGTAAGAAACGTTTCAAACTCTATTTGCTGAAACTTTCCAAACTGTAGTGGAATCTGTTTAAGTGCAGAATGCTCTGCATTCATGATGAATAAACTTGGCTGTTTATATATTGACGATGCATGTAACGCAGCATGACTGTAATGACTGCAGCAATAGGCAATGCTAATAACATACCAACGAATCCAAATAACTGTGCGCCAGCCATGACAGCAAATATTACCGCGACAGGATGCAGACCGATACGATCACCAACCAGCAATGGTGACAACACCATGCCTTCCATTGCCTGTCCAAAACCAAATACTAGTAAAACATAAAATATATGAATCACATCATGAAACTGCATAAAGGCTGCAATAGAGGCAATGATAATACCGACAATAAAACCAAGATAAGGCATGAAACTAACCAGACCAGATGTCATACCGATCAACAGAGAGAACTCAATACCGACTATCCAGAGACCAATACTATAAATAAACCCGAGCGCAACCATCACAAGTAATTGTCCGCGTAAAAATTCTGCTAAAACTGCATCACATTCACTAGCAATTGTTTTCACATCGGCAAAATATTTTCTTGGTATCAGTTCTGCAATTCCGGCTACCAAATGATCCCAATCTCGCAGTAAATAAAAAGTGACTATAGGGATCAATATCAGATTACTTACCCATAACAAAACTGCTTGTCCCGATTCAGATAATTTAGTCATTAATTTACTGACTACATTACCTAATGTTTGCCAATGTCCACTAAGTGAATCTCGCGCACCTTGCAGATTGATACTGCTTAAATCAACTGCCAGACGTTCAGATAAACTTGGGATCAAACTGCTCTGGATATAATTGAAAATTTCCGGAATGCGTTGGAGCAAACCTGAGAGTTGTTCTTCTAATAACGGGAATATAATAAACAGTATTACCATTAAAATAATAAACATAATGAAAAATACAATAACGACTGCCAGAGTACGACTTAGTTTTTTTGCTTCGAGTCCATCTGTAACAGGATCACCGAGATAGGCCAACAAGGCGCTAATCATAAAAGGTGTCAGGATTGGCGCTAATAAATAGATTAAATAACCACTAACAACCAGAACCGCCAACAAAAACCATTTTTGTGCATCAGAGATCATAGTTATTACTTAAGTGAATAGCGGCTATCTATGTCATTACCGTTGACACGAATAACATTACCTAATTGCAATGCCTGATTAATTGCCAATCGCCCGCCATGACTTACTAATTCAAGCTCAATAGTACCTTGAGAAACTTGCTTAACCATTAACTGCGTTACAGCCTGTATTGACTCCAAATAATTAACTACCCTGGCATAATCATTAAAACTGTTTACATTGTCGACAGTTAAATTGATAACTTTGATGCCTGAATTACTGATATTGGCATATTTTTCAGCCATTCTGTCTGTTAGAGCATCTATTGTATCCGGTAATAGTCCATCTCCAGTTGTTGACCAGCCTGATGACTGCCCATCAACAAGTAAAGTCCATTTCGCATTCATATCAAGTCCTGTGCTTCCGGTAATACGACCTACCAGGATGGCATCGACTTGATATCGTTTGGAAGCATCCTGAATTGGTTTCTCGAATCCAGCCCAGACATCACTTACTGATAATTTGTTACTATCTTCCAAATCAAAAAGCGGGAATAATAGGGGAACACCCCTAGATTCTGCTGCCTTTTCCAACTGTGATAATAATTCCGGTGATTCTTCCATGCTTAACATCTTACGCCCGCCCTTGGTTTCATAAGCAATCCATACCAAAACCGCCGGACGTTCTTTACCCCATAACGTCAACGCATAATTGCGAATTGCCTGATTTAATGAGGCTTCATCAAATTTCACTAGCAGATCAATTACATTACCCTGTTCTGTTACCGACTGCTGATAACGAAACTGTTGTACAAAGTCCTGTGAACGATTAATAATTTCGCTGGCACCAGACTGATTTGTAATTTGTCCATTGCCACTCAATTTAATTAAAACCTGCTGCATCGCTTGTTTTAATGCGACAGAACGAGTACCGGCCGTTTCGTCCTGAACAGTAACCGATGTTTGATATAAACCGGACACATTAATAGCCAGCAATGAAGCTGACGAAAACATTAATAACAAGCTGATAATTAATCGATAAACATTCATAAAGTTCAAGCTATTCAAGAGTTGGAAACAAGTCAAGGATTGCTACAGACAATCGACACCGATACCATACCACTATGGATAAAGAAAAAGATAAGAAGTTTACTTATGCCGATGCCGGAGTCAGTATTGAACACGGTAATGAACTTGTAAACCGGATTAAATCAGCGACAAAAAAGAGTCATCGTGCCGGTGTTATGGGCAATATTGGTGGCTTTGGTGCCCTATTTGACCTGGGAAGCCTGAATTATCAACATCCGGTGCTGGTTTCCGGTACAGACGGGGTTGGCACCAAGATTAAACTTGCCATCGATACCAACCGTCATGACACCATTGGCATTGATCTGGTGGCAATGTGTGTTAATGACCTTATTGTACAAGGTGCTGAACCACTATTTTTTCTAGATTATTTTGCCAGCTCAAAACTGGATGTAGATATTGCTGAAGCTGTTATTAAAGGTATCGCCACAGGTTGTGAGCTTTCGAATTGTAGTTTAATTGGCGGTGAAACTGCGGAAATGCCGGGCATGTATGCGGATGGTGATTATGATCTCGCCGGCTTTTGTGTCGGTGTTGTTGAGAAAGAAGAGATCATTGATGGCAGCAATGTAGAAGAAAATAATGTATTGATCGCATTAAGTTCTAGTGGCTGTCATTCCAATGGGTATTCATTAGTCAGAAAGATCATTGATGATACCAATCAGGATTTGAAACAGTTAATCGATGGTCGTCCATTAATCGATTGCTTGCTTGAACCAACAAGTCTTTACGTAAAAACTGTTTTACAACTGATCAAAACTGTAAAAATTAATGCCATAGCTCATATTACCGGTGGCGGATTAACAGAAAATATTCCTCGCGTCATTCCTGACCATCTTGCTGCTGAAATTGATTTAAACAGCTGGACGTTGCCACCTGTTTTTCAGTGGTTACAGGAGAAAGGTAATATAGAACAGCTTGAACTTTTGAAAACGTTTAACTGCGGTGCCGGGCTGGTAATTTGTGTCAATCCAAATGATAGTGAAGAGTGTTTGCGTCAGCTGGTCGATTCTGAATTTAATTCCTGGCAAATAGGAAAAATTATCAAGCGTGATGATAACGGAGAATCAGTTCAATATATTTAATCCTTATTTTTTTTCTGGATACTGGCTAAAAAGCCTCTGAGAATACTCCATTCCGCTTCTTCCACTCTGGCTCGATTAAATAACCGGCGCATTCGATGCATAAGCCGTCCCGGATTATTTATATCGAGGAAGCCCTGTTGTTGCATCGTATCCGCCAGATGTTCATATAGCATTTCCATTTTCTCATACGTAACAAGTTCGGTTTCGTTATCTCGATGTTCTATTTCAGGCACTATATAGGACTGCATCTTTAATTCGTAACAAATAATCTGAACTGCAGCTGCCAGATTCAATGATGAATATTCAGGATTGGCTGGTATTTGTAACATCATATTACTGAGTTCCAGTTCCTCATTACTCAAACCACTACTTTCTCTACCAAATAGTATTGCTGCATTGATTGATTGTGATTCATACACCTTTTCCGCGCACTGACGAGGTGTTACAACTGGCCAGGGTAAACTTCGTTTACGCGCTGTAGTGGCTATGACTAATTCACAATCTTTTATTGCTTGTTTGATATCATCACAAACAATCGCATTTGCAAGTATATCATCTGCGCCAGTTGCCCTTGCAGTTGCCTCTGCCGAGGGATAAATTTTCGGATCTACAAGATAAAGTTGTGTTTGCCCCATTGTTTTCAAGGCACGTGCAGCAGCACCGATATTTCCCGGGTGTGTTGTACCAATCAGCACAATTCTGACTTGTTGTAGTTGTGAATTCATTTTAAAAACTTCACTCAATATATAAGGCAACGTAGAATAGCCGCATAATTCACAGGAATCTAATTTATGCATCCGATGTTAAATATTGCGATCCGCGCAGCGAGAGCCGCCGGCGATATCATTATTCGTGAAATGGATCGCGTGTCTGATCTTGATGTTGATAGTAAAGGCAAAAATGATTTTGTCACCGAGATCGACAAAAAAGCAGAACAAATCATTATTAATACTATACAGCAGTCTTATCCTGAACATGCATTTCTTTGTGAAGAGTCCGGACAACAGGGGGAAAGTGATTTCATCTGGATTATTGATCCGCTTGATGGCACCACCAATTTCATACACCAGTTTCCACATTATGCTGTTTCGATTGCTTTAGAGTTCAGAGGTCGACTGGATCAGGCAGTCATTTATGATCCATGTAAACAGGAATTATTTACCGCATCCAAAGGTAAAGGTGCGCAACTCAATAACAAGAAAATCAGGGTTAGTAATAAACATAATCTTGAAGGCGCTTTACTTGGTACCGGCTTTCCTTTTCGACAAGGTCAGGAAATAGAAACCTTTCTCGAAAGTTTTCGTCGCATACATCCACATGTTGCCGGTATTCGACGCGCCGGTTCAGCTGCACTTGATCTTGCTTATGTTGCCTGCGGCAGATTGGATGGTTACTGGGAATACAATCTGAATCCATGGGATATCGCTGCGGGCGCGCTACTGGTACAGGAAGCGGGAGGTATAAATAGTGCACTACTCGGCGGAATTGATTTCCTGCAAAGTGGTAATATTATTTCTGCAAACCCCAAGGTCATGAAAGCTATGCTTCAATTAATTAATAAAAAGTAGCCGAAATAGTATTTTAATGAAACAACGTATATTGGTAACTGGTGGTGCAGGCTTTTTAGGCTCTCATCTTTGCAAGCGTTTATTAAACGAGGGCAATGAAGTCTTGTGTCTTGATAACTTCTATACCGGTAATAAGGAGAACATTATTGAATTAATGAGTAATCCTTATTTTGAAGTTATTCGTCATGACATTACGTTTCCAGTCTATCTTGAAGTTGATCAAATTTATAATCTGGCCTGTCCCGCCAGCCCCATTTATTATCAGCGCCACCCAATACAAACTAATAAAACCAGTATTTCTGGTGCCATTAATGTTTTGGGCCTGGCAAAGCGATTAAAGATCAGGGTACTACAGGCATCAACAAGTGAAATCTATGGTGACCCTACCGTACACCCGCAAACCGAAGATTACTGGGGTAATGTAAATTGTACTGGTATACGTTCCTGTTATGACGAGGGAAAACGTTGTGCCGAAACACTTTTTTTCGATTATCACCGCGAAGTTGGAGTAGATATAAGAGTGGCTCGTATCTTTAATACCTATGGACCCAATATGGCCATTAATGATGGGCGGGTTGTCAGTAACTTTATTGTTCAGACCTTATCAGGAAAGGATATTACAATTTATGGTGATGGTAGCCAAACACGTTCATTATGTTATGTAGACGATTTGATTGATGGTCTAATTAAATTGATGAACACAGAATCCGTGCATCAGCCTATCAATCTAGGCAACCCACAGGAACGCTCAATTAAACAACTTGCGGAAGAGATCATTGAATTAACAAAAAGCCAATCAACAATCATATATAAGGAACTACCTGAAGATGACCCCATGCAGCGCTGTCCAAACATTGATCGTGCAAAACAACTAATAAACTGGAAGCCGGAAATAGATTTTATAGACGGCATCGAAAAAACTATCCAATACTTCAAAAATAAACTTTTTGAAAACTAATAGTCACCTAAAGCATTAAATTATAATTTCAATAAATGGTTCCACAAAAAAAAACAGCGCATATAGTACAAAATAGCTTTTTTCTTATTTGCCTGTTTATCTATTCAACAATACTTCTTGTATTTGTTTGCTCAAATCATTTATCTACCTTTGGTAACGATAGTATTAACTATCTAGTCATGGGCTTATATATGTCGCCCTGGCAAGAGGTAAATAAAGCTATTATTGAAATGTGGCCCTATCAGGAATATCCACCTTTGTATCCTGCCATACTGGCGATAACCGGCATTGTGCATGATTTACAATTCGCTCATGCAATAACCGCAATATTTTTTGTTGTGTCACTTGTATTGTTTTACTTTTATCTGAGACAACAGAAACTTGAATGTTGGCCTGCATTTTTTATTGTTAGCATCTTTGCACTAAGCCCGGGGGCATGGATGAATAACATGGGCATACTTAGTGAAACTTTGTATTTATTAATCAGCTTTCTGTTTTTACTAACACTTGATCAACTAAAGCTGCCATCAAAGAAATACCTTATATACCTTGGAATACTATTAGGCTGCCTGATTCTAACCCGGACGATTGGTATCGCCATGTTATTAGCTTTTTCATTAATTGGTCTGGTGTTTTTTTTAAAAAAACAACAGAACCTCAAAACAATTGCAACACCGATAGTCATTGCGATAGTAATCAGCCTGTTATCAAAATTGTTTCTAAAGACCACTGTGCCTGATGATTATATTGATCAATTCAGTAAGCTACCCGGTTATGATTTTACCACTCAATATCAGGCAATTATTGATGGCTGGTTTACCAGTTGGCAGTATTATTGGCTTGAAGATGCACATGTAGCATTTTATATCGCATGCGCACTGGGCATATTAACGATTGCCGGTTTATTACGCAGACTATTCGAACTCAAACCTGATGCTGTATATATCATTATATATCTGACTGTCATAATGATCTGGCCTCATCCTGGTCAGACATTTCGCTTTTTATTTCCTGTTATGCCTTTACTACTTTTTTTTGCTTATGATTTTATCAGTTATCTGGCTAATAATTATGCTAACAAACGTAGGGAATTGGTCCTGATACTATCCGTATTAATAGTTATAAATATGATTTTTCCGACACTGGTATTTACCTATTATCGTTATCAATCAGGTGTTGATACAGGCTTGAACAAATACAAAGAGTATTATTTGTTACCGGATTTGGCAGAAGCCAGACAAAAAGTAATGCAACAGCAAATGATGTTCGAGGATTTTAAACGTATTAAATTAACGACAAATCAGGATTCCGTCATTGCTTATTTTGAACCGGAATATGTAACTTATCTTGCTGAAAGAAGATCGGAATTTATCCGCTTTTATGAAACTGAAGCAGGCGAGGTGAAATTACATAAGCCTGACAAGTCAGACTATGTATTATTGACAAGTTTGCACCCGCGTAAAACCAGGGAGCAAATAAATGGACTATATACTTATCAGTATTTTAAAGAATTTACTGATATTGAATGGATTAGCAAATCAGATAACGAGACAAAGGTGTCTTATTTTCTAAAGGTTCTCAATTAATTTACTTTCTACTGCTGTTACAAGCCTTTTCCATGAAGGTAGAGCTGTATATTCTTTTTCACCTAAATTTATTAATTCCAGAATTCTTTTTGAAAATTGTTGAATATCGTCTGTATCCAGCAGAAGTTCTGGATAATCAGCTAGAATCCAGTTGGTTGAATCCGTTCTACTTGCGATCACTGGCTTATTGCAGCTCATGGCTTCATACAACTTTACCGGATGACTATAGTTCCCAAACGCGGATTGTTTATTTATAACCAACAACATATCCATGCTATTGATAAAATTATTGACATCATCATCGGGCAAATAACCCAGATAGCTTGCTTGTTTTGGAATAGATATCCCCTTTTCTGTCTTTCCACATAATACAAATTTGATTGAGTCAACGTTAATAGATTCGATAATAGAAAATAAAGTATTTATTCCTCTGCTCGAAGTAATACTGCCGTGGTAACCAATTAGTTTCGGTTCAAGTGGTAATCCTAATTTTCTTCTACTTTCCAATTGATCTGCTTTTTGTATTTGTGGATCAGCTGCCATCTGAAAAATATGAATATTATTATTGTCTCTGTATTTACCCATTAATTTTGCAAGTGACGGGCCGGCGACGGTAAGCAAGTCACATTTTTTTATTGCCCGATGCCACAACCAATGCACCGGTTTTGCATAAGGCAGATATGACTCATAGTTGTCATAAGCATCTATCATTACCTTACTATTTGTGACGCTACTGTAATAAGCAGCCAAAATACCAAAGTAAGTATCCGAGCATGCAATTAACCAATCCGGATTAATTTGTATGAGGTATTCTCGCAAGTTTGAACGACCAAATACATAATCTGGATAAATACTGATAGAACGCATCATTAATTGATCAATGACAACAGTTTCGTTTTCATTTTTTTTATAACTGAATAAAAACATACAAACATCATGTCCTGATTCAGACAAATATTTCGCCAGATAATAAAAACGACCATATGGGCGAGTCATTAAATCTTTTCCCATTGGCCGTCTTTTACAAAATAGAACGATCTTCATCAATTACATTCTGGTTTACTGCAGTATTTTGACTGTTTTATTTCCAATAAAACGTCTGTTTAGTGCGATCAGTAAGTATCTGAAATATCTGTATGGAATATACAAAAACCAATACACACTATAAATTATATTCATTAATAAGCCGGGGCTGTTTTTTTTATGAATTACTTTTTCTTCATCATAGCGTTGCCTAAAACCCGGCCAGTCTCTCTTTGAACTGATACCTACCTGACGCATCACAGACACAGTAACATTATAAGATTCAGATGTTGCTGATCTTCTATAAGCTCTCAACATCAGATCATAATCAAAATTGATTCCCAGAGATTCATCAAACCCTCCCAGCTGATTAAATAATTCTCTTGATACCAGTTGCCCTTGATGGCATGAACCCATTTTAAAATTGGTCAGAAAACCCAGTTCATGATTGAGAGAGGTGATAATCCTGCCATCTTCATAAAGAAAATTAACCAGGAATATATGAAAATCTTTTTTAGTGTTATTAATATTATTTTTAATGCTTTCCAGAGTATTTTCATCCAGTAGATAATCATCTGAATTTAAAAACATCAAGTATTGTCCTGTTGCAGCGGTAGCACCTTTATTCATTGCTTCAGCAATACCGCTATCACTTTCAGATAAAAAGTAACTGATATGGTTTTTGTATGCTTGAATAATTCCCAGCGTTTTGTCAGAAGACTCACCGTCAATGATGATAAATTCATAATCATTCATTTTTTGATTTATAACACTCTCTATTGTCATCTTTATATATCTTTCAGAGTTTTTACAAACAGTAATGATGCTAAGTAATGGCTTATTCATTGTAATTTATTCTGGTCTTCAGTACTTGTTTATAGAAATCATAGTGCGCATTGGCAATATGTTCGGCAGTATAGTTTTCTTTAACATGACGAACACAGTTGTCGGACATGCGATCAAGCAATGGCTTATTATTAAACAAAAAGTCTATGACTGCTAAAAATCGATCAACGTCCTTATTTCTTACAAGAACACCCGTGGCTTTATCATTAAAATTTTGATTTTTTATATCTTTATCCAAAGCTATGCCATTGATTATTTGTTCGCATATACCTCCTGTCGCTGTAGATACGACCGGCAAGCCGCATGCCATAGCCTCGGTAATTGTTAATCCCCAGGTTTCTGTATTACTTGCGTTTACATATAAATCTGCCGCCTGATAATACAAAGACAATGTTTTTTTATCTTTTACATATTCCTTGTTTATGATCTGCAGATTGTCACAGGTTTTATTGATGCCCTTTTCACCTATTGCAATAAAAACGATATTTGTATTTCTATTAATTGATGCAAACCGTTTTACCGCTTCAACAACCGTTTTATAATCCTTTGCTTTGCTTGAATAAAAATGATTTGCTATAAAAAGCAATACAAATGAATTTTTTTCTATTTCAAGCACATTTCTTGATAAATACTTATCTGCTGGCTTAAATAAATTTGCATCTACACCGTTGTTTATTACTTTATGTTCAAGTATAGAGTTGCTAATAAATGATTGACTGATTCTATGCATCAACCATTTTGATGGGCTAATAATATATAGCTTACTTGAGCCGATAATTTCCCGCTTTCGCTGTTGATTAATTTTCGTGTTGTCCTTTCTTATCGCTGGATAACTATCCAGATATTGGCAATCGCCACAAGTCGTTTGCCATTTTTCACAATCCAGAGTGTAGGCACAGTGTCCGGTATATAACCATTCATCATGCAACGTTAATACTATGGGTTTAATCTTGCTTAGCTCTGTAAGTAATCGTATATCGAAATAACCACCATGCAGATTATGAAAATGTAATATATCTATATCATTTATATATTCGTATATCTTTCCGGACTGCTTATACGTAAATTCCTCATAACCCTGAGTCCATCTATAGAACATAGCCGGGCGAGCTATAGCTCTAAGCATTTTAGCCAGATAATGAAATAATTTATTTTTCTTAAACTTTTCTGAATATTTAGCTAAATCTATGAAAAACTGGGTATAAAAATTATTATTTTTATCCGGGTTAATTTCAAATATGCCTTCAACAGAACTTGATTTATTGCCGACTAATAATATTGATTGCCTGGTATCACGATTAAATAATTGATGTAGTTGCAGGGCCACTCCTTCTGCCCCGCCAGAAATATCACTTGTAGATACTTGCAGAACTTTCAAGTTAATGCGGCGCGCCCAGTTTGCTTATGTTTTTATTAAACTGCCTGTGATGTTTCAGGTAATTAGTCATTCTTTTTAATATCGAACCGGTTCTGAAATGTTTTAAGGCGGCACAGTATTGTCGACTCTCAGATATTTCATTGGTGAAATTGGTATTCGCTTCACCTATATCAGCACCATGTATATTAGTAGTAGAGCAATGAGTACCACTACCGTCAAAGCCAATATTATTGACAAGCGAATTACCCGAATAAAGAGATAAACCATTTTCTACGAACATTGATGCATACCAACGTATCGCCCATGAATCTACTTCGCCGGCATACTGTCTGCATAACATTTCCCAAAAGAAATAGGTATGGCCCTGATTAAATTGACTGATTTTCTTATTGTTAAGAATCTCCATAGCCAGCTCCTTGCTATCAGAACGGAAATACTTCCATGCTCGCCCCCATGTCGCCCAGCCCCAGGGTGATGGCTCTCTGTAAAAAAAAGAATCTGGCAATTCATCTTTCAGTCTAGGTAAGTATGATGATATATGCATAACATCATCATAATCACGATAATAACTCAATGCCTCATTCATATACTTTAAAAATGACGGTGATAAAACCAGATCATCTTCCAGCACAATAATGTCTTCATATTGTTCCAGTACATATGAGACACCCTGAATAATAGAATTTGCCAAACCTTTATTTTCTTTACTTTCCACCAGCTCGGCCTGAGGTAATGTGTTTTTTATTAATGCATTTACTGCGCATACATTTTTAATATCCTGATCATTTTTTGCGCCATCACAAAACACATATATCTTTGATGAACTGACAAGATCATTTTTTAACAGGCTTTCCAGCATTTTTTCTGTGTGCCCAGGCCTGTTATAAACAAATATAGCTATGGGTGCCGTATCCATCATCAGGTTGTCAGTGTTAGATATTTTATTGTTCGATACCAAATTCTGAATATATTTAATGGCAACAGATAAACAGGACTGATAAGTATTGCCAATTTACTTAACATTATCGGGTTAATATCGCATTTATTGCTAAACAAAAAACGCAGATCTGCCCTGTTTTTCTTTTTGAACTTTAAATTATTGTTATATATGTCGTGCTGTAAATATACGTTATTACTAGTCATCAACTTGTAATCTTGTCGATATGCTCTCATGGTAAATTCATAATCAGAACCATAATGAGGCAGCATGCCTGATTTGAGTTTTCCTATGTTTTTTAAATCTGCCCAGCGAAGAAACAGTCCCCTGGTAGATAAACAATTAATCTCTTCCTGATTATCTGCCTTGTAAAAATTAAAGTGTTGCAGATCTACCCTGACACCTGTTTCTTCAATCGCTCCGGTTTCATTATTTTCTTGTCTTGCCAGTAATAATGTCTTGTCATTTTTTTTAATGGTTTCAATTCCATTTTTTAAAAAATCTTGATTAATTAGAACATCATCATTAATGATCAGGATGATTGAATCACTTGTGACATCATGTTGCTGCAGCCAGTTAATTCCTTTATTTAAACATCCTGCCCACCATAAATTGCCATCACCTTGCAGTACTAACGTTTCCGGTAATAACTGCCTGACCTGCCCGGCTGTATCATCAACCGAGCCATCATCGATTAATATTAATTTAAAGTTTTGGAATGTTTGTTTTTGTAAACAATCAACAAACTCCAACGTGATAGCGGCTCTGTTATAAACAGGTACTAATATATAGATTGTTGGTTCACTATACATTTATCGGTATAGTTTATTCCCAGCAACGTCTGTAATATTCAAAGTTATCGACTTTATTCAACACAGTTTTCACATAATCAATACCGGTCCATGCACTTGCCCTTTGTTTTCCTTTATTGATTAATTTATTTCTAAGTTCAGGTTTACTATACAAGCTATATATTTGATCGGCGATAGATTCATTGTTTTCCGGATCTGCATAAATAGCCCGATCGGCAAGTTGTTCTTTCATTCCCGATACATCCATGGCAATAACAGGGCAACCTAACGCCATTGCTTCTAGTGGGGGAAGATTTTCCGGACCAAATAATGAGACATAAACCAATGCATATGCATGTTGATAGTATGCAATCATTTCTTCTTGTGTAACATAACCTAGAAAATAAACCTGATCCTGAATAGACAAATATTCAGCTGATCTCTTGATATATTCCTGATTACCCTTGTCTGATCCTGTCAAAAAAAGTGGTAAACAAAGACCGTATTTATCTTTTAAGATTTTTAATCCATATAATAAATTGACATGGTTCTTATGTGGCCAAAACTGTGCAGGATAAAAAAGATAATTTTCAGGCAAGTTGTTACTGGGTAATTCTATTATTCTTGAACTTTTCAGGACATAAGATGGTGTCATTTGTGGAACAATACAAACACGTTCTGCTTCAATTTGATAATACGTCATAATTTCATTTTTTGCTGTTTCATTACCAGCTATAACCATTGCAGCACGTTGAATTGACTTCGAATATATTTGATTTCGCTTTTCCCATTCTATTATATTGCCTACTTCAGGAAAAAAAGGCTGTTTTCTATGCTGCACATCCCAAACAGTACATATATAGGGTAATGACGTTTCAATATCTGTAGTAGGACCTACAAACCATAATAAATCTATTTTTAATTCCCTGAATTTATTATCCAGATTCATTTTATATTGGCGTTGCCTTTGTAACCATTTAAAAACACCCCGATAATATTTAATATCGTTTTCAATAAATTCCAATTTACCTGCCAAATCCGGTAAGGCGCTCCTGTCTCTTGCAACAATATAAATTTTATGATCACTATTATCTGATTCATGAATCAGACTTTCGATAATCTCTCTTTCGAAAGTATAGCCACCACCTACATCAGGCTGTCTGTCAGAAGTAATAACCGCAATACGCATTAATTGTTGTCCATTATTTTTGCCGTAGCTACAGCATGCCATGAATGTTCATCTGCTGATTGCAGCGTCAACCAGTTATGTATTGCCAAACAGCTAAATCCTGCTGAAAATAAAAGATCATGGATTTCTTCATCAAAGAAATAACGCATATCATGAGATTCTGAAACGACTATCGTATTGTCGCTATCAAGTATCCTGTAGTTTACTTTCACACAATTATTCTCTGTGTCATGAATGGGCTCAGCAATTCGCTTGTATATTTGACCTGCAACAGATACTTCTTTACTTCTGTTTTCAGGCGGCTCTGAAATCACGCCGGGGCCATACCAGAAATCAAAACAGAATATTCCATCATCCTTTAAATGATTTTTCACCATATCAAGATAGTTATGTAAATCCTGTTGTGAAATTAGATAACTTGTCACATGAAAAAGCGCCAGAACCGCATCAAACTTTCTGGAAAGATTCATACTTCTAATATCTGCCTGGCGAAACTTCAGTCGTTGTTGCACATTAACATGCTGTGCCAGCTTTTTCTTTTCGGCATATCCAAGCATCTGTTGACTTTGGTCAACGCCATAGACCTGATAACCCTGTTGTGCAAGGTTCACCGCATGTTGGCCGGTACCACATCCAAGATCGAGTATAGATTGATATTGCCCTAAATAATGATCCAGCAATGATCTTATGTATTTTGTTTCATTGCAGTAATCTTTATCGATATAAAGATCATCATAAAAATCGGCGTATTTTTCGAAAATACTCAATTCAGTATTTGCTTTAGTGCACTAGCTACTTGATGTTGTTCTGACTCGGTAATACCAAGCCCGGAAGGTATATATAACCCTTGTCTGGCAATTCGTTCTGCAACAGGATATTTTTTATCGTTGAATATACCGGAATTGGTAAATACCGGCTGTTCGTGCATAGGCCAAAAGAATGGTCGTGTACCGATTTTTTGTTCTGACATCATTGCCATAACATCCTGTGCCGTTTTATTTATAGTTGAATTGTTTATAACGATACCAAAAACCCAATATATATTTGTTGCAAAGTTATTTTTTGGTAGTGCTAATACGACTCCTTCAATATCTGCAAGGAGTTGTTGATAAATTTGTCCTGTTTCTCTTTTCTTCCTGATTGATATATCAATATTTTCAAACTGTGCCAAGCCTACTGCTGCCTGCATGTTGCTCATTCTGAAATTCCAGCCCAGTTCTTCGTGTACAAAACGTTTATTAGGCTGAAAGCAAAGATTCATTAATAAACGACATCGTTCTGCAAGATTGTCATCATTGGTTAATACCATGCCACCTTCACCAGTTGTAACCAGCTTGTTAGGATAAAAACTAAAGGTACTAATATCGCCAAAACTGCCACACGGTTTATCCATATATGTTTGTCCAAGCATTTCTGCTGCATCTTCAATGACGAACAGATTATGCCTATTGGCAATCGCTAAAATACTATCTACATCTGCTGGTAATCCATAAATATGTATCATCATGATCGCGCGTGTTTTATCAGTAATGACTGATTCGATTTCACTGGAAGACATATTCCAGTCATCATCATTACAATCCACCAATACCGGAATTGCTCCGGCGCGAACAATCGCAGAAACACAGGAGATAATAGTAAACGTCGGCACGATAACTTCGTCACCAGGTCCAATCTTCAATGCTGCCAGTGCAACTTCTAATGCAGCGCTACCATTACTTACGGCGATGGCATGTTTTCTATCTACATAGCTTGCCAGTGCTGATTCAAATCGCTCAATAAAAGGTCCTTCTGATGATATCCAGCCACTATCTATGCACTCGGCAAGATATTTTTTTTCATTTCCCACAAGAACAGGTGTATTGACAGGTATCATTCTTCTAACTTTATATCGGTTGTATTATTGTCAATCCCAGTAAATCTGGTCTTGTCTGTATCGCCAACATAGGGTCCTTGTTTTACTTCAATCATCTCGACTTCTTCCAGCACCTGAAAACCATGTCCGCCATTTATTAATAGAATTACATCACCAGCATTTAACACATAACTTTTTAGATAAGACTCTTCATCACTATAAAAATCAACACGCAGACGTCCTTTACGCATTATTAATACTTCCTGCGTATAATTGACTTCTCTACTGATATGGTTGTGCCTATGTGCATCTATCTTATGCCCCGCAGGGTGATGCATATAAGCCAATTGCTGAGAAAAACTGTCCGGTGTAAAAAACTCAACTCCATCTGCTTTATGCGAAGCAGGTATAACCAATGCCAATAGTTGTTCCTGATGTTTTATATTTTTAATCATTTTGACTGTTATTTAATTGCTGATTTGATGCGAAAAAATATACGAAGAATGAGAAGAATATATATTGAATCATTTTTTCCTGTTTTTTATAACGCATGGCTAATGCCCTGAAGTGGTGCCCCAAACCTGAAAGCCCAAGATTCCTTAATATGGCAAACAAATGTTTAAACACTATTTGCTTATACCCGTTTAATTCTCTCTTCATATCTCCTGATATCATCTCGTCTAAATGACAGTGATATATAAAGGTCGGGGCTGATAGATAAGAAAACCGATAATACTCTGCCAGCCTGATTGAAGTATCCCATTCCTGAAAGGCGACCAGTTTTTCATCCAAAGTCCCCATGTGTTGCAATGCGCCTTTTTCTACCAACAATCCGGGAAAGGTTGGTGCAGGACAATTTAGAATTTGCTTGTAAATATGACCTGAAAAAACCGGGTGCTTAAATAACTCAATCTCTTTTTCCGGATATTTAACAAAACAGGCGGAATAAACAACTTTATTACCATCTTTTTTAATTTGCTCCAGTCTACTTGCCACACTTTCTTCCAGATATTCATCATCAGAATCAAGAAAACCTATCCATGTTGAATCAGATTCCTTTATGCCGATATTTCTGGCATGTTGCGCCCCTTTATTATTTTTTAATTGTATATATTTAACTCTATTGTCGTTCGACTGAATTTTCCTTACTAATTCTGACGTATTATCAGTTGATGCATCATCAACCACTATAACTTCAAGATCAGAAAAAGTTTGATTAAGCACACTATAAACAGCACGTTCAATATATTTGCTTCTGTTATAGGCCGGGATAATTATCGAAACTTCTGGCATATATTAATTAATCAAATTACTTAACGTATTACTGATATTGTTTTTGTTTAACATAAAGTAATAGTTACTGTTTTCATTCGTTTCTGTTTTATTAACTGATTCTATTTTATTCAGTAATTCGTCAGCATCTTCTGCATACTCAAACACTCCGGATTCTATTCTATCTTCATATAGTTCATAACCCTGCTCTGAAATAATAATGGAAGGTATACGAAACGCGAGCGCCTCAATCAGCACCGTAGACCATGCGGTTATGTGGCAATCAACTCGCGGCAGCAAGGCATACAATGAACATTGTGTGGCATAATCCATCTCATAATTATCTATTTGATATCCTGCCAATGTGTCTTTAATCATTTCCTTTTCTCCGGTTTGTCTCGGGTGCAGACGTATTAACCACAACCACTCATTTGGGGATTGGCTCATTGCCTGCAATAGATAATCTGGTGGAGAATCTGTAATAGGTTGCAACGTAACTAAAATGATTTTTTGATAATTTTTCCCATTCATAACAATGTCAGGAATTACATTATCTTTTTTCTTATATTTTTCTATAACATTAGCCAGCCATAAATAACCACCGATGAATGTCTTGTGATAAGGATAATTTTCAACACGGTATCGATTAATATTTATTTCGGCCTCTTCACCCCAGCACCAGTATTGTTTTGGCAATAGTGCATATCCATTTTCAGGCAGTGCAAACCAATGACTGTACAATCCGTGATACCTGCCCTGTTTCCCATGTTGTATGTCCACAGTATTTATGCCCAATGCTTTACTGGCTGCATTAAATGCCATGGTTTCTGGTCTGTAGTAACAGGTATAAAAAGCCACGCTGGGGCTGATAATCTTCAATATTTTTAAATACCATCTCGAATATTTATTAAGTAGATCAATCTGCGCTTCCAGTTCATCCCATTTGATATGACATCCGTCTGGTAAATATGAATTGATGTTATCCAGCTCTTCCAGTCCGAAAGTGTTGCTTTTGTAGGCTCTTCGCTGGAATCCAAATGTGGGGAATCGACTATTGTCTAGACCAATATGAATAACAGATGAATTATTGTCATATCGGGTTTGCTGTTCTTCCGAGCAGTGCAAATAAGAAATCCGATAGTTCTTTGATTGAGCTAATTGAAAAAGTGGATCGAGATGCCTGTTACCGCAGTTAAGTTCATTATCAGAATATTTTTCATCATGAAATGTTAAAAAAAGGCCGTCAATTTTTACCCAGTATAATTTATACAAATTTATAGATTGATAAATATCTTTTATTTTCCAGAAAAAATAACTGATGCACTTTTTTGATGAATAAACATACGGATTAATTTTTTTTGTGTCGACTTGTAGTGTTTCTATATTTGCCTGTTCGCCTTCGATACTGCCATCGCAGTATGCCAGTTGCCACCAGAGTCTGAGCCGTATTAATGGCCATAGTTGAATATTATTCCAGCGAATAGCATTTACATTGCATGACTTCTCAATCTCAGCAAATAAGTCAACAACCTCTTTTTGGTTCATGACACTAATCAGGAATTTAGTTAACTATTGGCTAATACCGTTTCAGCGAAAAGCATGTCAATATTGTCATTAATATCTATCGATCTTGACTTCGGCATCTCATAGCCCTTGATTCTTCCGGTAAAGAAATTACGATTTGTTAAGATCCTATTCCACCAGCCAATATAGTAACCACCATTAGGTTTAAAATATTGGTTAAAATATTTACTGTTTGTAATACCTGCTCTCAAATTATCAAACACGGGAAATACATCATCACCATTTTTAATCATAGCCAACTGTAATGGCTCTGAATATTCATGCACACTAATTACAGAATCAACGTCTTCAGTTAATAAATTAACACCGCCCTTGATGTCGTCAGCGTTTCTGAATGGACAGGTCGGCAAAAAATAGGCGAACACATCGAATGGCTCAATTTCCTCCATCATAGCTAATAAGGCCTCAACTACAATCATCCTTGTCGTTGCGTACTTATCTGGGCGCTTATATATCTCAACCTCATTATATTGACCTGCCACTTCAGCAATTTTGTCTGAATCAGTAGAAACCAGTATCTTGTCAAAACAACCTGAATCAATTAAGGCTTCTATTGTGTAACTGATTAATGGTTTACCCGCTAAAGGATAAATATTTTTATCTTTAAGACGGGTCGAACCACCTCTTGCCGGGATGACAGCTAGTTTGCTTATATTCTGCTGCTGTGTACTCATAATTGACCTTTTATATCTTCAACAATTTTGACAATATCCTGATGCTGATCGTCAGGTAACATGCAAAGTGGTGGACGTTCAACGCGTGACATAATGCCAAGATGTTCCATCGCGGACTTTAGTGAAGGATGCCAACCATGCTTGAGTGCCATCCTGAAGAAAGGTCTTTCGAAATCGTTAATTATTTTCCAACAGCCTTGCATATCATGTTTGGTGAAGGCATCGTAAAAATCAAAAGCTAACTGAGGAAAGAAACTGCCTATCCCGACAAGATATGCCTGACAGCCCATTGGACCAAATTGCATAAAATGACGTTTCGATCTACCTGTAGGCATAACAACAACTCTGTCTTTTAATATGTAGGTTGCTTCTTCAGTGTAAAGATCCTGTTTGGAGTCTTCTTTTATCGCAATGACATTATCAATATCAGCTATATGATCCAGTAGCGGCATTGGATATAATTTATAACCTCTGATACTGTCCAGTAATTGCACATGGATTAACATTGCAATATCAACCTGATTAGCTATCTCTTCAAAGTGTTTATAAACCTGATCATCAAAATGATATCGCTCCATAAATATCAGGCTGATCATATCAGCACCGGCATCTTTCGCCTTTCTGGCAACATCGATAGACACCTGTGTTGAGCACATCATTGGATCTGCACCAATAACAATGCAGTCACTATATTTTGATTTGATATAACTCGCTGTCAGTATATTTAGCTCGGTCACTTCATCATTGCTTAGTAAACTGAAACGACCGTTGTAAGCCATTAAATAAAATATTCTGGCGCCGCTATTATATAGAAAGTCGATATATTCTTTTTGTTTTTCAACATCGACTTTATAGTCTGATGTAAACGGCGTTATTGTCGGGAATATTGGGCCCCGTATTTTGTCTCTTAGGTTTGTATAGTTCATATTAGTTTAATCTTTATTTTTCTATCCTGAGTTCTTAGTTTACTAATATCCGGGTCGGTATATTTTGAATCATCTGTATAATGTGTCGTCGAAACCTCTTCAATAACACAGCCATTTTTACTGCTAAATGAATGTCTTGTACCAGCGTTGATGACGACCGGATAACCAACTTTAAGTTTTATTACTTCATCATTTAGGATTAGTTTGCAATCGCCATGAATCAATTCAAACATTTCATCTTTTCTCATATGATAATGTTCAGGATGAGATTGGTTCTTGAACATCAGGATTAGTTTTTTGCAAAACTTCAGGTTGACCTTTGATACAATCAGCGCACCTGTTTTATCATAATTATCCAGACCATAATGCGCGGATATCTCCGCTTCATCCTTTTCAGTTGTCGTGACATTGGCCATTTCAAGCAACTTCAACGCCTGCTTCCTTATTTTTTTGACTGTTTCATCTTCATCAAACAACTTGAAACTTTTTTTCAGGACTGGCGCATCTTTTTTAATAGTTTTTTTCGCAGTTGCACCAATCAAATTTTTTCTTCTCTGCAACCAGCCCCACTCATCATCTACTTCGCCGGCATGAGCCTGGCCATCATGCAAAGGCATGGCGAAATAAATATCCTCATACTTTAATATTTGTCCTTTTTTAATATCTTTATTCAAATACACACCGCGTTTTAATTGGGTTAATGCTGCTACTTCATCATCCGAACGGCCTGTATACACTGATTGAAATCTATCAACGTCCTGCAATACCCTTTTCATATCAGCAGGACTGCATGAATATGCGTTCAGTGGTACTTCATCAGTTTCAATACCAACATGCTTTTCTATCAGGCTTGCACCTAGCGCTACAGCGTATGGTGCCAGTGAAGGTTCGTGTGGTGATTCATGCGTAGAAAAGCCTATTTCAATATCCGGAAATGTCTCTTTTAACAAGGTTATTCTCTCAAGATTGGCATGTGTATTTGGTGTTGGATATTCACCTACGCAATGCATAAAACTGAAGTTGCGTTTATATTTATTGAATAATTGATATACCTTTTTTAAATGCGTTAATTCTGCACCTGCAGTCGATATAACTATTTTCTTGTTGATCTGTGCAACTTCCTTCAATAATGCCCAATCATCTATTGAACAACTGGCAATTTTTATAATTGATAGATCCAGTTCCTTAAACAAGGGCAAAGATTCATTGTCGAATGGCGTTGCGATGGTGCTTAATTTCTTTTTTCTGATGTATTCAAATATTTTTTTGAAGTCTTCCTTGCCAAGCTCTGTTTCACGAAAACGTTTAACATATTTCAGATCGGATTCCAGATAATCCTTGTGAATAAAACTCTGGAGCTGCCTTAATTGCAGTTTAATACCGGCCTTGATATCAAAGCTGTTTGCTAAAGCTGCGAATTCATCAATAATCTTTTTCGCATGTTTTACACTGCCATTGTGGTTATTGGCCATTTCAAATATATAAAACATATTTTACCCTGCTAAATTCATTAAAATTAATTGATTGTCTGCCATGTACATTCAGGCGCGACCAGACAGCCTTTTCTATATAACTGTCTTTCTCCGCGTCGTGTTTTGGTATCGATCACCATAAAGCTTAATACAGCATCATGCCTGTCTATCTTGCCTATGTTTTTTTCACAGGCAGCAACTGTTAAATAATATTGTCCTGGCTTTAATAATTTTGCCGGCAAGGTGATAAGGTATTCAACATCGCCTGCTTCAGTTATTGACAGTGTTGACTCTTCCCAGTCTTCATCAGAAGTAAAAATGATATTATTTCCATACGCATCGTGTACCAGTGCTATGGCATAATAATCAGTGTTTGCTTCCCTGATTGTCACACCCAGTTTGATTCTAATTTGCGAATCATACTCTACTTCCTGACGGTCTAAATTCTGTTCCATACTTACACTACTAATATAAATTGGCTTTTCATCATTTCCTGTATGATTAAGTAAACTACTATCTGTAGTATTGTTAACCAGGCCTGACATGTATCTTTCAATCGCATCGTCTACAACACCCTGATATTGCAACTTGCCTTCATCAATTACGATGGCTTCAGAGCATAATTGACGCACAGCACCAAGATTATGACTAACAAATAATACTGTGCGGCCTTCTCTGGCAACGTCATTCATTTTACCGATGCATTTCTTCTGGAACTCCAGATCACCTACAGCCAGTACTTCATCAACTATCAAGATATCTGAAGACATATGTGCAGCGACAGCAAAACCTAAACGGGTTTTCATCCCGCTCGAATATCGTTTAACAGGGGTGTCGATATATTTTTCGACGCCTGAATAATCAATGATTTCATCGAGCCTGTCTGACACCTGTTTTTTTGACATACCTAACAATACGCCATTGAGATAGATATTCTCTCTGCCCGTCATTTCCGGATGCATACCCGTGCCTATTTCCAGTAATGTTGCGACTTTACCCCGAACACGAATCTCACCCGTAGTTGGAGATGTTATTCTTGAAATTAACTTTAATAATGTTGATTTGCCAGCACCATTCCTACCAATGATGCCAAGTTTGCTTCCTTGAGATATATCAAGACTGATATCCTGCAATGCCCATGATTCTGTATTCTTGATAGTTTCATACTTATTATTATTTATTTTGTCGTGTTCATTTTTATGAAATATATATTTATTAATAAAGCGGTGTATATCATGACTTAATGTGCCCGTACCGATTTCACCACGCATATATTTTTTCGATAGGCCCCGTATTTCAATTACATTTTCAGACATAATCTTCTTATTAAATATAATCAATATATGTTTGCTGACGTTTATTGAATACTATTAAGCCGGCAAACAAGATTAGCGAAGAAATAAATAATGAATACGCAATCCCTGCACTATTTATCTCGCCGACACCAAGAAATGCATACTTGAATCCTTCCAATATATGTGACAACGGATTAAAAAACATAATTTGTCGATATTGCTCGTTTAGCATGCTTATTGGATAAATCACAGGGCTGGCATACATAAATAATTGCGTCATAAATGTGAATACAAATTTTAAATCCCTGTACTTAACTGTGATTGACGTAATAAGTAAACCTGCACCCAATGCCAACATTGCTGTAATCATTAGATATAAAGGTAAAAGCTGCATTGAGGAATTTGGCGCTAAAACATTATCTGAACTTGAGTATATGTATATAAAGATAATTAAAAACAGGGAAAACTGGATGGCAAACTTCAATAATGAAGATATTATTTTTGATAGTGGGATAATGATTCTTGGGAAATATACCTTGCTATAAATACTGGTATTTTCATAGAACGTATCTGAAGTTTGCATCAAGCATTCATTAAAATAATTCCATACAATAATGCCAGACAAATAAAATAATGCTGGCGGCACCTCATCAGTCGGTATATTGGCTATATTCGTAAACACCAGAATATAAATTAGCATAACCAGCAAAGGCTGAGCTAAATACCATAAAGGTCCAAATATAGTTTGCTTATAGATTGTAATGACATCTCTTTTCACAAAGATCATTAACAGATCTCTAAACTGCAATAGCTCTTTCAGTTCAGGATTGAACCACTTTTTATTTGATGTAATTACTGTATCCCACATATCTTCAGACACGCTACCGCCATGCCATTATTAATAGCACCATTAATTAACAGACAACATTTAATTATTTTGATGTTGTCTTGGATTCCCAAATCAACAACTTTGGTCTGCCCTTGATCGTCTTATCGAATTCTTTAAATTCCTTTTCACTTAAAACCAATGTTCTTATTTTTCTTCCGACATAACGTTCGGTTTTGCCAACCAGATCATCAAGGTTAAATTTGTCTATATCGCCCACTAACAACAAATCGATCAAGCCAGTGTCTTTTCCCTGTGCATAGTCATCAATTAAATAGGCATAACGTAAATTTCCCAGTCGCTCGACAATGCTTTCAATAATCTGAACCATGCCCATTGATTTTTTAACCATGGACTGAAGTTCTGGGAATAAGGGATGAGATGCATTGGCCTGGTAATTCGTTTGACGACCATCTTTCTGACTCGTCAACAATCCTGCTTCTCTTAATTGTGATAATTCATCCTTAACCTGACTGGTTGAGGCACCAAACTCAGAAGCAAGGCCGCGTAAATAGGCCTGCTGATTTGGGTTAAGAAAAAGGCGCATCAAGATCTTGATGCGCATTTTTGAGGTAATTAGTCCTGTGAATAATGTATTCAATTTTAGCTATGTTTACGTTCTGTTTTATAGAACTATAAAACATTTCATGCATCATGCAAGATAAATATAGATAACTAATTCACATAAAGAAAAATTTATGGATAGTCTTATTTACTATATAAATCAGTAATATAGCTAAAATATTTACTGGAAATAGCCGTCCAGTCATATTGCTCAACCGCGCTTTGGCGCGCTTGGGTAACAATTTGCTCTTTCAGGTTATTATTCAGTATCAGTCTTTCTACTTGCCGCGCCATGTCAGTCATATCAGACGGTTTAAATAGTAATCCATTGGTTTCATGCTGGATGATTTCCCGTGACGATGGCAGATCTGAAGCAAGTACTGCACAGCCACAGCCCATTGCCTCAATCGTTACCAGACCAAAACCTTCATTAATAGTTGATGGCATAACAAAAATTGATGATTGATTGAGCAACTGCGCTACTTGTTGTGGTGTTTTTGCACCATGCAGGATTATATTTTTTTCCAGACCTTCTTCTTTAATATAATTATTAATGCGCTCCGATAGGTCGCCTTCACCAATAATATTTAATTCTATCTTCGGATAGTTCTTATATAAGTCGCGTATTACTTCAATCAGCTCCAGTATGCCTTTTTGATGAATCAGACGACCCACAAAGATCAGACTGAGCGGGTTTCTCTCTTCAGGCTTTTTCTGAATAGTAAAACACCCCTTTAGATCAACTCCCATAGGACAAACCTGAATATTATTATGATTTGCTCCAAGTTGATCCAGATAGTATTGCAATGATTTACTCACCAGCGTTATAGCATCGACATTTTCTATTATCCATCGCTTAAATATATTTAGAACATACGTATCCAGTTTAACGATATCACTCCCATGTATCGTACAAAGAACAGGGGGACATTGTATAAATGGAGCAATTTTCAGGAGACTCGCTATCAATCCTTGCGGAATCAACCAATGTGCATGTACAAAATCATAGTTATTTTTTTTTATTAATTTATATGCTGCAATTACCTGTCCAAACAAAAAAAACGGCACTAGGAAATAATATGCCTTGTGCTTCTTCAGATTGGGCAAGATGCCATTACCCGATGTTAATTTTTCAAATCCTGAAAAAAAATATCTGTAGCGATAGATAGTTATGCCTGAAATATTTTCTTGTAGAGGTTGATCGTTAACATGCGGCGTTAATATATCAATCTCCATACCTTGCCTGGAAAGATTCAGACATAAATCGAGTACGAAACGGGGATCCGTTTCATTATGCTTACCAGGCAGTGTTGAAGTTAATACCAGTAACTTCATTTCGATAATGGTATGTTAATTATTTTTTTGATTTTGACTATAAATCAAAAACGTAATTTGTTCAGAAATCAGGCCTATTAAAAAAATAAGCACTGAACTTATTAATAGCAACATTCCCATGTTGGTAAATCTTCCATAAAGCATATAAGTGAAACCATAATACGTTAATCCGGAAAAAAATAGGCCCAAAGAAACCGGACCGAATATTTTCAATGGAGAGTATAAAGAAGTAATTCTGAAGATGATTAGTAAAAAACGAAATCCATCTTTAATAATTTTAATGTGACTGCTTCCCTTTCTTTCCGGACACTTGATAGGCAGATATAAAATACTATAACCGCTTCTAAATAAAGCCATAGTGATGGTTGTTGGATAAGAAAAACCATTCGGTAACAAATATAAATATTGTCTAAAAATTTCTGCTCTCACTGCCCTAAAGCCAGAGGTTAGATCCTTGATATGATGACCAGACATATAACTTGCCAGTCGATTGTAAGCATAATTAGCCACTAGTCGATGACTGCCTGCATGCGAATCTGTTGTACGTGCCCCAACCACCATATCGTATCCATCTCTGATTTTATCCAGCATTGGATTAATATATTCTGGTACATGTTGACCATCTGCATCCATAAACACAAATACGTCACCACAGGCATGTCGCGCACCTGTTTTGATTGCTGCGCCATTACCCATGGAATAAGGGTGAGAAATCACTTTTACATTATATTCATTACAAACATCTACAGTGTTATCGGTCGAGCCATCATTAACAACTAGTATTTCACTGTTCGGGCAAACACGCCTGATTTCAGGCAATAGAACTCGTAACGATTCTGATTCATTACATGCTGGTAAAATTACACTTATATTCATAATTCAGTAGATTCTATTTCTTTTAATAGCTTCTGATAGGTAAAGTAATATTTAGGATTATGTCTAATAATATCTTTAATGTCATTGCGCATTTTTTCCAATTCATCGCGGCTTTGAGTTTTATTAATAATATTCAGTTGTAAACCGTACTTCTCGGCTGAATGACTGATAAGAATAGAACTTTTAATATGCTGTAATGAATTTTTATAATCCATGTAAACGTACTCAATAATTGCCAGAAACTCCAATAAGTAACTTTTTATATGATTATAGTTTTTATTTTCCAATAATCTTTTCAGCAACAATTCAAGGTTTCTAATTGTATTATCATCACATTTTCCTTGTAATGCTAACAACAGATAGTTATCCAACAAAGCAATTATACGCTGACCTTTTGCTTTCGAATATGCAGCTTCAGAAACAATGGCACTCCACGCTTCACTATCTTCCAACTGTTTAATAAAACATTCTTGCAGCTTCAATATGTTTAATCTAGCAAATACACTATTTTCTTCCTGCTTATCAATCTGATGATAGGTTTTTATTGCATTGTCTGTATCACCATTTCTTATATATTGTGTTGCAAGGTAGTTTAATGATCGTTCTGACTGCGGCTGAAACCTTACCCACTCAATTGCCTGAATCAAGGGGCGCGCCCAATTGCCAGACTCAAGAAATAATACTGTTGTTATCCACAATAAATACATTGAAATTAAAAAAAGGGGGATTCTCTTTTCTGTAAAATAGTTATAATAATTTACAGTAATAACACCTGCCAATAATGCTATACCGATACTCGGCAAATAATTTCTATGCTCAAAGTATAATTCCAAATTGACGAAACTTGCCTCCAAACTATGCATGAAAAAAAACCACAAGATACCTAGACTAACGATAGGCAATTTCTTTCTTTTTTTAATTGCAAACACAAGTAGACCGATGAGTATAAACCAGCATAATATTGTTTTAGGTGGGGAGAAAAATGACGTGGAAACAACATAATCATCATGAAACAGTGAGAAAGAACCATATGTAGGCAATATCAGTAGTTTTAAATAATCAATTATCACCACAGGTTGGGTTAACAATCTTTGCCATAAATTAAAATCGCGAAATTGATAAGATACTGCAATGCCAGATAAATTACTCAACAAATATATAGCGAGCAAGGCCAATGGCATCGCCAACACAATCGCCGCCCATTTTCGGTTTTGATTTAATACATTATTTTTTGAAAACAATGTCACTTCTATAACAATGATTAAAAGCAATAATAAAATTCCATTTTCTTTGGAGAGTATTGCCATTAAACAACATGACCAAATAATAGCCGCAGCAATTATTGGATTACAAATATTACTTTTGACAAGCAAATCTTCTCTTAGTCTAAACCAGACCAGCAGACCAGCTAACGTAAATAATGTTGCAAGTTGTGTCATTCTTTGAACAGCGTACAACACTGTTGTAAGGTGTATTGGATGTAACATCCAGTAACTAACTACAGTTAATATAAATACATTTTTTTCAGCTAAATTAAAGTCAGAACGATTTATAATAATTTTGCTTATAAAAAATAATAACAAACCATTTAGGCAATGAATTAACAGATTTATGGCTTTAAATAATTGTGGATTATCTGGCCAGGAATTGTGCTGAACTGCAAAGCTAAGCATGGATAACGGTCGGCCGGTTGGTCCGGAAAAATTACCCAGAATAAAATTTAGCCATCCGCGATTTACCAAATCAGATAAACCGGAAAGGTTATAGAAGTCATCAAATATAAACGGACTATTGAGGGCGGGTGTATAAATGAAAATAGTAATAACAAACACTACAATCAATAATAGTTTTATTTTTATAGCCATAAATTAATCATAATTTTTTTTATCTTAAGCATAAAAAAAGGCCACTAAGGTGGCCTTTCCTAAATTGAGAATTAACTCAATATTATTTACATGCACCAGGCAGGTATTTAGCTTCAACGTTACCTGGATTGTTTGCATTAGTACCACATTCCCAGGTTTTACCACCATCTTGTGATGAAAGTACATAAGTGCTGCCTTGAATATTCGGGTTAACACCAGTTGTACCCATAGTTGCTATAACTTCTACAACACCACCGTTTGCTGCGCCTGCGCCATCTTGTATCTCTACAGTTGAGACATATTTACCAGTAGTGGTACTACCAACTGCTGTCAGATTTGAAGGCCATACACCCTTATCTTGGTAGTATTCTGACAAACCGGTTTTGAAACCAGCAGCAAGGTTAACAGCTTCAGTCATTTGTGCACGAGCGGTGTAGTCCTGATAAGAAGGGATAGCAACCGCTGCAAGAATGCCAATAATCGCAACCACGATCATCAATTCGATAAGGGTAAAACCCTGTTGAATTTGTTTCTTCACAGTATTTCTCCTATGTGATCATTAATCTATCAACAATTTTCGAAAATAATTGATGTACTTATTGTACACTTAGAGATTAGCATAAAATGTGCCAGCAATCTCTGTACAAAACACATTAATATTCTCGCACTACAAATATTTATCTTTTTTAAATTGTTGTTATTAATAATTATTTTTTTGATATGTCAAATATTGATATACCTGCTGATAATATATTTAATATTTCAATTCCCCAAAGTGTCTTAATGTGACGTAAACTGTCACTTTCAGATAATGCCAGCATTCCTAAACATCGTCTGCAAAGGCCTAAGTTCACTAGCAAAATGTTTCCATCTGCCTGATGAATGTTTAAACAAACCCTGTCGTATTTGCACATTACTGGCTGTTTTTACTGCACGCGAATTGTCCTGAAACTCTAGGCATGATGCGTCCCAGTCAAGATTCAAATAGCTAAACATGCGACGACTTTCATTCTCAATATCATTGATCAAATTTTCATATGAGACTTCCAGGATTTCATCCTGAAATAATTTTATCCAATGCTGCATTAAACGATGATAATCAAGATAGTAATGACCAAGTTCATCAAGGTCATATGCAAACTTATATCCCTGAGCAAAATAATTGGTATAAATTGAAACACATGTGTCGAGTGGAAAACGCTGACAATGAATAACCTTCGCATTAGGAAAAAGGATCTTTATCAATCCAATTCTTAAAAAATTGCCTGGCAATTTATCCGTAACACGGATCTCATCCGTAGTAGAACGACATATCGTCTTCAAATATGCGTCCGTAATCTTGCTTAAATTTACTGTATTTTTTTTTATGTTCTGTTTCAAATCAGCATCTACAGAACATTTAAAATATGTTTCTTCCAGTTCCGGTAGCGCGGTTAATTCTCCTGCACCATAGACAAGCCTGTGACATGAGACAATTTGTTCAATCAGAGTTGTGCCGGATCGAGGCATACCAACAATAAAGACAGGCAATTCAGAATCAGAAACTAAAAATGAATTATCTCTAAAAAACTCTTCCGGATAATAATCAATAATACTATCTATATAATTCGAGTTTAATTCCTTCTCATATTCAATCGACCTTCTTATTATTGTGTTACCATTGGTAAATTGTTGAAAAGCCTTTTCATAGCTTTTGTTTTTTAACAAGCAGTTCGCATATGCAAAATATAGATGAGCTTTATCCTTATCATTTATACAATTATTGATATAAGTCTCAAGGGCGGCTGGGTCCAGACCTGATGTTTCATTTACAGAGATGTAATGCAATGTTTCGGCATGTTCTGGGCATTGTTCCAACACCTTTTGGTAATATGCCAATGCTTTTTCTGTTTCGCCAAGATCTTGCCATGCAATCCCGGCGTTCTTTAGCGCATCCAGAAAATCGGGTTTAAGAGACAGGGCTTTTTCATAATTTTTGATAGCATCACTATGTCGATCAAGATCGAGTAATACATTTGCCTTGTTATTAAATGCCTCATAATAATTACTATCAATATTTATTGCCTTGTCAAAATTCTCTATTGCTTCGTCATATTGATGATTGTCAAAGAGCAAATTACCCAGATTATTATAGGCTTCCCTGAAGTTTGAATCGTATTCTATGACTTGATTAAAGCAGTTTTTTGCTTGTTGAAAATGCCCCTGAATTTTATAAACAAGGCCCATGTTATTGATTGCAGTAGTATTAGCGGGATCAATTATTAATACTGTATCGATAATATCGCGAATATTTTCAAATTGATTTGTTTCAATTAATACAGTGGTCAGGTTATTGCGCGCATCAATATAATCTGGCTTGATATCAATTGCCTTTCTGAATGATTGTTCGGCTTGCTCAGGTTCCTGCATCCCAACATATAGGATCCCCATATTATTAAACGCTTCGGCGTAATCAGGTTTAATATTCAACGCTTGATGAAAGTTGCCTATCGCCTCACCATACTGCCCAACATCTTTGCATACCAAACCAAGATTGTTATAAAAATCTGCACGATGATTATTAGACCTGATTGCCTTCTGTATAAGTATTTTTGCCGAATCGAAATGTTGAGTCTGATACTCAATCAACCCCAAAAGATGTAAGGCATCAGCATGTTCAGGCACAGAATCCAGAATCGTAAGATAAAGCTTTTTTGCATCATCAAATTGATTACTGCGATGCAGATTTAATGCATGCTGTAGTTGGGAACTAATTAACTCAGAGAGTTTATCAAAATTTTTTTTTTAGTTTTGTTTGAAAACAGTTTTTTAAACAATCTGTTTATCATGAATTATCTACATGCCGGAGGCAGAAATTTATTCTCTATATCTGTTGTAGCTGCAGCCAAGCCGTTATTACCACAGTCCCATGTCAACCCGCCATCCTGAGTAGACAACGCATACAACCCGCCACTTATAGAACCGCTAACATTTGTATTTGCAAATGTTGAAGTTATAACAAGATCACCGGCAACTCCATTGCCAACAGTTATCGCGGTGTTATTCACATATGTTCCAGCCAAAGTCGTGCCAACAGCAGTCAAATTATGCGGCCATACTCCACTATTTTGATAATAATCAGACAAGCCCGTCTTAAATGCCGATGTGATAGAGATTGCCTCACTAACCTGTGCCCTTGTTTGGTAATCAGTATAAGCAGGAATTGCAATCATTGCCAAAATACCGATGATCGCGACGACAATCATCAATTCCATCAATGTAAAACCTTTTTCAATATAGAAGCGCATAATTCAAATCCCACTTAACCAATCAAATCCACCTACTGTTTGCTTACTAATTTTACCGTTCCAGTCCAGATGATATACCTATTTTTGTTTTTCTGCTAAATAAGCTATGGCTGGTTTGTTAACATCATCACTTAAATATTTAGGGCGATATACATATTTATCCTTATTTTTAATGCGGTCCATCGGATAGAAAGCAGGATATTTTTCTTCAATATCAGAAAAATTGAATGAAATAATAAAATTACACAGATCAGTAATCCTGAAAAATTCGTCATCAGTAGCTGCAGCGTCAGGTAACACACCACTGATACGTTTGCTATGCAACATTATCAAGGGCGATTGAATACCTAATACACATTCATTTGCCGGTATGTGTAATTTAATCTCGCGTAAAAATTCCAGCGTGTATTTTTGCTTCTCCAAATTATGAATTGCAAAATGTCTGTCTTTAGATAAAACCCATTCTCTATTTGTACTATATTTTTCCAGCGCTGTGCCATCCAGATAGTTTTGCTTACCGGCAATTTCTATCATTGCAGGTAACAAAAGGCATAAAATAACTATAAAATACAGGTAAAATAATTTTCCATTTGAAAAGAAATGATTCGATATTTTCTGAACTGCAATTAAATTATAAAAAAAATACAACGGCATGAGTGGATAAATAAACCTGGACACATAATGGATATCATCATAAGGCCATAAGATAATCACTGAAATAAATAACAATGTATAAATCGAGTCGATTTTCATTTCTATCAACCTTATACATAAGGCATACATAAAAAGTATTATCAACGGAATATATATCAGGTAAGTCAGATAGCTAATACTTTCCAGTCTAAAAATACCAAATTGCCATACAAAGGCCTGAAATAATATTTCGAATCTGTCAGACAGAATATAAAGATAGTCGTCCATATGGACCTGTCCAAAATATTGAACAAACTCTGCTGGATAACTTCGCGTATTATTTATTGATGTAAATAGATTAATCAACAAAGGCGACAAGGCGACAAGAATAAGAAACAAAAAATTTTCCGGTTTTCTATAAAGAACTTCAAAAGCATAGGCTATTAATAATGTGACTCCTATCGCTTTACTTAAGACACTCAAGGCAACCAGAAGGGAAATCAGCAACCATTGCTGAAAATTTATTTCACTTTTTGAAATCATGAAAAAAACACAATAAACAAGCAAAATATATAAGAATTCACTCCACAACTCGTAAATAAAGATATGCGTGGATGGCAATAAAACTAAAATGAACAGCGTCAATATCGAATGAAGTCTTGTTTGCTGATTACGCCTAAGCCAGAAATAAATAGCTATCAGTGACAAATTGAAAAAAATTACTGTAAATAAACTCGCCAGATAAAAACTATCCGAATCAACGCCAAACAGCCCTAGCAATAACGGATACAAAGGTGGAAAACGATTATGCTGCAATAAGAAATCAAAGACAGGTAGTTGTGCGGCATACCAGGGAGAATATATTTCAGCCAACATTAAAAAAATTGCATCATCCGAAAGAAAACCAACGGCTTCATTGTGCCCACATAATGTAATGATATAAACAGAAACGCTAATCGTTAAAAAAAGAAAAAATAAAAATACATATTGACTATTTATTTGCTTCTCTTTCATGAAATTTAACAAGTTATTATCTATTCATAAATCAGAGCATGATATATATTGTTATTTTTTACCGCCTAATAACTTCAACAAGTCATTTGTTAATTTATTCACAAATTCCTCATTATACTCCCTGTCTTTTAAAGCCCACATAAATGTATTGCCAATCTTGGCTCTGGCATAGAAACCGGGAGCATTATCCTTTTTATATTGAATTGCCCTGTTGTGAATATTCGTTAGCACCTTATCGAGTTTAATTTTATTCTTCTTGTTTGGAATACTATGCTCTGCATCATTTGGAAAGCGCTCGATAAACTCTTCGGCCAATGATAGTGAAAATTCATCCAATTTTTTATTATTTTTCCAGAAGAAAATATTCATATCTTAATTGCCCGTTAATATTTTTTTTGCCGGGTTATCTGAAACATTCCATACATTTACAGACATATTAAAATAGTTTTTTGCCATTTCATGGTCTCTCTTTAGCTCATAATATAGTCCTGAATAATAGAACAACCTTGCTTTATCTTCTTTTAATAGTGCCTGGTCAATTTTATCAAAGGCTTCATCTAATAATAGCTTGAGCAATGTTAAATCAGGCTTGTCGTCATTCAATATTGAATCAATTAATTCGAGTTTTCCGGAAAAAAGATAACATACTTTACTCGTTTCATTATTAATATATGAACCCTTATCATTTGTTTTGTATAAATTTATAAAAAATCGACAGTACTTATTCAACACGATTTGCTTGTGCATCTTTTCCCAGGCATCTTCAGGTTCAACGTTTGATAATATCTGCTCCAGATAATTTACTGACTCTTCTTCCATTGACACTCTTTTACTATGTCCAGCATTTGACTTATCAACCTTGCTTACCAAACCATTATCTATAACACCGTAATTATGAGGTAATGTATAAACGTAATATATTGGACGATCTGTATTGTCCAAGAAGTGTTTTGTTCTTCTGTTTTGCTCTCTGGCAGGCATTGTTAAGGGTAAAATATACCGATTAGACAAAATTAAACCCTTGTTGTGATAGATAGTAACGTCTTGCCTATGACCAAGCACCGAATGCACATAGACCAATGGCCCCAGATCCATATCTCCATGTGTAAAAAGAACCGCCCCTTGTTCAATATTATTTAAAACAGCATACGCATAGTCCATTGCCCATGTATCATTAGCACGATAATTTGCTAATACTGATTGGGGAAATACGGAAACAAAAAGAATACATAAAGTAAATATCTGGATATATCTCTTTTTAATATATGAATTCAGAAATTTAACTACGCCAGTAAGACCCGCAATTACCCAGAAAGCATACGCACAATAAGATAACAACGGATAAACCCTGAAAACATTCTTGTCCCAGAGCTGGTAATCAAAACTAAGTAATAATATTAACAATAAAGAGTTACACAAAAATAAGGTGGTAATCGCAAAAGCAATATTTGTTTTAAATAAAGACCATTGAATGATAAAACCTAAAGCGCCCAGCATAAATCCAACATATCCATATTGCTGGATTAATTGACTAATAAAAAAATAAACAAAATAAAGCTTATCCAGCAAGCTAGCAGTCTGACTATGATCCTGGCCGGCATAACCTTCTCTTGTAATAAAAAACCAGATTTCACTAAAACTTTCCAACGCCCCGTAAAAACTTATATAGGGATCATTATTACTATTTACTACCATCCATATGTAAGGTGATAATCCCATAATGATTCCAAACAATGGCATTAATGAGACAAATTGCTTTCTTTCATGCCAAATCAGGATTAATAGTGCCGGTGTAGACAATACAATAAGCGGCCAATGATTCGCCAGCGCAACCCCATACAGAAAAGCAAAAAGGAATAGTTTCTTAGGATGATCAATATGATTCATTGCCATAAAAAACAACATAAAGAACAATGCCACATTTAGAGTATAAACCTCTGCAATAATAGCCTGCGACCAGAACATAGGTGATATGGAAATCATCAGGGCTGCTGTTGCTGATAAAAATCGTGACCGTGTTAATTGAAAGATTATTGCTCCAATCACACCTATGCTGACTGTAGCAAATAAAGCACTAAGCAGATGTACTCTGAAAGCAATGGTTCCGAATGGTAGATAGGTAAACAGGTGCCCCAATAATGTATAAACAGGATAACCAGGGGGATGTGCAACCCCATTATAGTAAGAAGCAAGGACAAACAAAGCATCATCTTCCAATACAACACTTCGCGGCATACTCCAAAGATATAATAGGAAAGAAACCAATAGAACAGTTATGCTCTCCTTACTTATTAATCTATAAAGAGGGATTGATGTCATTTTTTTATAGATGAAGTTCGATTAAGAAATAACTATTCGATGTTTAGTTTTTCCAGTCGGTATCGTAATGCCCGAAAGCTAATACCTAGAATTTTTGCTGCTGCCGTTTTATTCCAGCGGGTCTTTTCCAATGCTTCTATGATTTTTTGCTTTTCAATATCATCAAGCAATGTATTCAAGTCGTCAGCATCATTTATATTATTAAGAGCACAATTGTCTACTATTCCTATATCTTGCTCGGTAATTAAATTGTCTGTGCAGAGCGCTATTGCTCTTTCAAGAATATTCTCAAGTTCTCTTATATTTCCAGGGTAAGTATATTCAATAAGTGCATCAAGTGCCGATTGAGATAATGCGGGTCTTGATGTAAAACCATTACTCGCCACCAGTTTATCCAGAATATGTTCGACTAAAAGCGGAATGTCATCCTGACGTTCACGTAATGGTGGAATATGTATATTAATAACATTAATTCTGAATAATAAATCTTGTCTGAAAAGCCCCTGTTTAACTCGCTCAGTTAAATTGAAATTTGTCGCACTTAATATACGAACATTGACAGGAATCTCTTTTTGAGCACCAACAGGACGGATAACTTTCTCCTGTATTGCTCTTAATAATTTTACCTGCATAGACAGCGACAGCTCTGCCACTTCATCAAGAAATAATGTCCCGCCATTTGCCGCCTGAAATAAACCCTCTTTGTCAGAAATAGCACCAGTAAAACTACCTTTTTTATGCCCAAAGAATTCACTTTCCATTAGTTCATGAGGAATTGCACCGCAGTTAATGGCGATGATAGGCTGATCTGATCGAGGACCATTTTCGTGGATTAATCTGGCAACCAGTTCTTTTCCTGAACCTGACTCACCACTGATATAAATGGGGGCCTGACTACGCGCCACTTTTTCAATCATTGTTTTCAGTTTATGAACAGATTGACTATCACCGATCAACTTACTCTTTATAAGAGTATTACTTTTAACAGTCTTAATTGCGTCTTCAACAATATTTCGCAATGCATGTAAATCGACCGGTTTTGTTAAAAAATCAAATGCACCATTTTTCAAAGCCTGTATCGCACTATCCATACTCCCATGAGCAGTAATAACTGCAACCGGAAGACCGGCATCATGAGATTGAATTTCACTGACAAAATCTACCCCATCCCCATCGGATAATTTCATATCAGTCAAACATAAATTAAATTTATTATCTTTAAGTAATTTTCTTGCTGAAGATAAATCTTCAGCACACACACAATCAATCCCCATCCGTTGCAAGGTAATATTCAATAATTCACGAATATCCGGTTCATCATCAATGATTAGCACAAGCGCTGACATAGTTAATAGATACTCTTTTTCTCTTTATGCATGAAATAAATTCTAAAGGTAGTGCCTTTTTCATCGGATGACAAAACAGTAAGTGATGCATGGTTGGCATCACATATTTCTTTTGCAAGATAAAGCCCGAGACCCGTTCCTTTTTGTTCAGTGGTAAAAAATGGTTCGAACAGTTGTTCTATTATGATTGGTGACATTCCTTTACCATTATCAATAACATCAACATATGCTCGTTCTGATTCCGAATCAATCCCTGTCGCCAACGTAAACAGCTTATCTCCCTCACTATATCTCCTAGCATTATCGCATAGATTATTAAGTACCTGATGCAATTGTGTGTCATCGAATTTTACTTCAAGCAATTCTTCATGCTTTTTAAATTCAATAGTTCTATTACCAACGCCATAATTATTTTCAAAGCCGATTATAAAGCCATCAAGCCAATCATTTAGATTTAACATTCTGGGCAAAGGTGGCTCACGTCGGCTAATACTTAGGACATTTTCAATTATTGTATTCACTCTTAATGAATGGTCATTAATAATTTCTGTTAAACGTTTATCTTCACTGCCCAGATTGGGGGATTCACTTATTAACTGTCCGGCGTGATTGATTGCTCCCAATGGATTTCTGATCTCATGCGCAATACTCGCTGCCAAACGACCTAGAGAGGCCAATTTCAGTTGTTGTGCACGCTGACGTAATGAAGCCGTATCTTCAAGAAATACCAAAACCTGGAAACTATTACCATAGTCCAATTTGAAGAATGCGACAGATAATTCAGGATAATTTTCGCTACCAGCAATCTCAATATTTGCATTACCTTGCCCTGAGAGCCATTGTTGTATTGGTGTAATTAATTTAGCTGATATTTGTGACTCCAGCACATCTTTAGTAAATTGGGATTTAAATATTAACTTCTTCGCCGACTCATTTATTAACACTGGCTTGAGATTGTCATTTAAAACCAGTATGCCGGATTGCATGGCTCTTACAATCTGTTTATTTAATTCTGCTAAATCTAAAAGTTCTTTTGCTCTTTGCTCTGCAAGTTCTTCAGAAGCCTGCGCTCTTGACGCTAGAAAATTACCTATAATGGCAGTAACAAAAAATGTCGCTCCTAAAATTCCAGCGTGAATGTAATTCACATCGCGAAAGGAAACAAAAAATTGAATGTAAAGCTCATGGGTAAGGACAGCTAGCGTTGCGATAGCCGCAAAGAGAATAGAAATTTTACCTGCACGTAAAATACTACCGCCAGCAACGGCTATAACAAGTAACATACCAAAACCGCTGCTCAAACCATTACTTGCATACATAAGCAAACTCAACATCACAATATCGATTAATGCATGAAACGCAATTTGAAGATTTAGGCGTGGATATTTTAAATTGATAAATACGGCAAAAATAACAGATGTAATTAAATAAAAATGGCTAGTAACGGAAAATAGACGGCTATAAAGAATACCTAATGGATTAGGTAATTGACCAATATAAATTAATACAACAAACAAACCAGAGAGCAGAATTCGATATATATTAAAATATTGTAAAGCGGCCCAGCTTCTTCTCTGCGCAGAATTTTCGGGATATTGCTTTATATCGTTTAGCATTTGACTCTAAATAGAATAAAAAAATGTATAGTCATGTTACATTTCACACTAATGTTGGCTACACTATCTTAAGTGCATCAATTATATAATTCAGGCTTGTCTATTGCTAACAAATGCCGGATAAATAAAGTAAATTACACCAGATAAATCTATTTTCAGGGTTAAATTATGAACTTACACGAGTATCAGGCAAAAAAACTATTTGAAGATTATGGAATTAGTGTGCCGCCTGGTAAACCAGCATTAACAGTAAAGGAAGCAATAAAAGCTGCATCAGAGCTGGGTGGCAATAAATGGGTAGTAAAAGCTCAAGTTCATGCGGGTGGCCGAGGTAAGGCTGGTGGCGTAAAACTGGTTGAAGGTATAGAACAACTGGAGAGCACTGTTAAATCTTTACTCGGTAGTCGTTTGATCACCAAACAATCTGCTCCCAAGGGTCAGCCTGTTAATTGTGTACTGATTTCTTCTATTTCAGATATCAAATATGAGCTTTATCTAGGTTTAGTAGTTGATCGTGCCAGTCGTCGAATAGCAATCATGGCATCAACTGAAGGCGGCATGGATATTGAAGAAGTTGCCGCCTCTACGCCAGAAAAAATCATCAATGTTATTGTCGATCCTGTATTAGGTCTGCAAAACCACCAATGTCGGCGTATAGGGTTTAATTTGGGTCTTGATGACAAACAAAGAAATCAGCTTGCATCGATACTTCATGGCTTATATCAGTTATTTGTCGAAAAAGATCTTGGTCTGGTAGAAATTAATCCCCTCATTATCAATACAAATGGTGATCTCGAAGCTTTGGATGCGAAGGTAAGCATTGATGATAATGCTCTATTTCGTCAATCCTATTTAGAAGAATGGCGAGACCCTACTCAGGAAGATGAAAAAGAAAGCATCGCAAAACGCTTTGATCTTAACTACGTCACGCTTGAAGGAAATATTGCATGCATGGTGAATGGTGCGGGACTGGCTATGGCAACGATGGATATTATTAAATTGCATGGTGGCGAACCTGCAAACTTTCTTGATGTCGGTGGTGGCGCAACTGCAGACAGAGTTGCTGAAGCCTTTAAGCTGATTGTTTCCGATCAAAATGTAAAAGCAATTTTAGTGAATATATTTGGCGGTATTGTCCGCTGCGATCTTATTGCTGAGGGCATTATTCAGGCTGTAAAGGAAGTTGGCGTTAATGTTCCTGTCGTTGTCAGACTGGAGGGAACTAATGTTAATGACGGCAAAAAGATTCTTGACGAAAGCGGGCTGACAATAATCACCGCGGATGATCTGACTGAAGCCGCGCAAAAAGTAGTAGCTGCAGCAGGAGGCAATTAATCATGGCTATATTAATTGATAAAAATACCAGAGTAATTGTTCAGGGCTTCACTGGTCGTCAAGGAACGTTTCATGCTGAGCAAGCGATTGCATATGGCACACAAGTTGTGGGCGGTGTTACACCGGGTCGTAATGGTGAAACACATCTCGACAAACCTGTGTTTGATACTGTTCAGGATGCAGTGGAAAACACCGGTGCGAATGCAAGTATGATTATGGTGCCAGCTGCTTATGCAGCGGAAGCCATTACCGAAGCAGCCGAAGCAGGTATTGCTGTAATTGTATGCATTACAGAAGGTATCCCTGTCATGGATATGGTAAAAGTTCGCGCTTATCTGGAAAGTAAACCAGACATTCGTTTAATTGGTCCTAACTGCCCAGGATTAATCACACCTGGACAATGCAAAATAGGCATCATGCCAGGCAATATTCATCAGCCCGGGAAAATTGGCATCGTCTCACGCTCCGGCACTTTGACCTATGAAGCTGTCCATCAAACTACGCAAAATAGGCTTGGACAAAGCACATGCGTAGGCATTGGCGGCGACCCCATTCATGGAATGAACTTCATAGATTGTCTTGGTTTGTTTCAGGAAGACCCAGACACACATGGCATTATCATGGTAGGTGAGATTGGTGGCACCGCTGAAGAAGAAGCTGCTAAATTCATAAAGGAAAACGTGACAAAACCGGTAGTAGGTTATATTGCCGGTGTTACGGCACCACCAGGCAAACGTATGGGTCATGCTGGTGCTATTATTTCCGGCGGTAAAGGTACTGCTGAAGATAAATTTGCAGCCTTAGAAGATGCCAATGTCAAGACTGTCGGATCACCTGCTGAATTAGGCAGTGCAATTATTAAAATGATGTAATTTTATTCAAATTTTAATTTAACATACATAAACGGCTTACTATAAAACTTTCTAAGTTAATAATTTAATATTGAAATACTACCTTATATACATTTCATGCTTATTATTCCTTTTTTTATTTGCAGCATTAATATTCAGTAATTTAACGCCGTATGGTTCTGCAACAACACCAGATTCATTAAGCTATCTTGATCTTGCATATAATATTAAAGATGGGAAAGGATTTGTAACGACTGATTTCTCTATTGAAAAAGCAGGGCATGACGCTGTATTAATACAACGCGCATGGCCACCACTCTACCCAAAGCTACTCTCCCTGTTTATAAGCAGCAATAATGATGTCAAGACGACGTCGAAGATTTCTTTTGTCTTATATTTAATTTCTGCCTGTCTATTATTTTTAATATTCAATCAATATTACAAAACCTTGTACTCTCTGATACTTGCGTCTGCAATTATTATAACAATTCCTTTTATAACTGTTTTTACCTACATCTGGAGTGAAACTTTATTTATTACATGTTTGATCTTTCTTTTTTATATAATAAAAATTTATTTATCTACACCATTTGAAAAAGAAATAGAAAAGTCATTTTTTTTATCATGCATAACATTGATACTAATTGCGTTAATGTTAACGAGATATATTGGAATAGCCTATTCTATAATACTTCCAGCTTTATTTTTATACTCCAAGTCATGCAAAAAACATCAAATGCTCATTATTTTTTTTACGGGTATTTATCTATCTGCAATTACTCTATTTTTATTTCAAAACTATTCTCTCACAGGGAGTATTTCCGGTTTCCAAAGACCAGAGTCTGATAAAACGCTAAGCGAGGTAATATTAGATATTTTTAGTGCGATACAAATTTTACTTCCGCAATCCTTTATTACTTATTGTTTAGTAATTCCTTTTATCGTCATATTTATATATGCGCAAAAAAAGCTTTATTCAGGTAAGCAAGCTGATGGCTTTCCTGATCTCAAATATTTATATATCTTGTTAGCAAGCTTAGTCAGCTATGTTATTTCTCTAATAACTCTAAGGTCATTCAAGACCTTCGATACACTAGATATTAGGCTGATTGCTCCAGGATACTTAACATTAATATTATTAATGCTAATTTTACCCGCCTGTTTTAGTCCCGTCAGGCGAACAAAACATATTATAAATGGATTGATATTGGCAGGTTTACTGCTTTTTTCTTCAGCAGGTTATCTTCATTGGCAAAAAACAGGTGAAAATTGGTTACTGTTTTCTACTCCAAATCATCAACTAAGCAAAAATATTTTATATAATAACTTGACAATAAGAGATAACCTGAATTTACAAAAAAAAATCTTTACCCAAAAAACGTCTGGGCAAGGTTATGTGGTCGTTACAAGGCCTTTAGTTTGTCGTTTTATTACGAAATTAAAATGTTTAAAAAAACCGGATGATTTAACTATGGAAAATCTGGCAAAGTTAAATAAACTTCCAAAAGATTCAATGCTCGTGTTAAATGAACTGGAAATGAACTTGCTTACGGCAAATAAATATCTGTCTGATTTTCGATTTAATGTTGAAAAATACGGAAATTTATTTTTAATAGACATTCCTTTTGGTATTAGCAAGAATTAATGTATTAATTAAACTTCGATTCTGGATGTAATGAACATAAAAATAATATTGGCGCAACTCAACTTTACAGTTGGTGATATCGAGGGTAACAAAAACAAGATTATTGATGCTATTTTAAAAAATCAAAGTAACAATATCTCAACTGTCATTATTTTTCCCGAACTATCAATTTGTTCTTATCCTCCTGAAGATCTGCTGCATCGTCCTGCCTTTTTGCAAAGAATAGAAGTAGCATTGAATGAAATAGTCAATGCAACAAAAGAAATTTATGTATTGGTTGGTTATCCGAAAAAGTCCAACGGAAAAATATTCAATGCCTGTAGTGTTATTTATAATGGTGAAATAATTAAAACCTATTTCAAACAAATACTGCCAAATTATGGTGTATTTGATGAAAAACGTTATTTTGAAGCCGGTAATTCAAACTGCCTTTTCGACATTAATGGCATATCCATAGCGGTAACAATTTGCGAGGATATCTGGGAACAACAACCAACAAAAAATGCAGCTGATGCTGGTGCTAGAATTCTTTTTAATTTAAACGCATCGCCATACCATATTACTAAAAAACAACAGCGAGAAACGTTAATCAAACAACGCGCCAGGGAAAATAATTTACATATCGCTTATATCAACCTTGTTGGTGGACAGGATGAATTAATCTTTGATGGGTATTCCATGCTCATTAATGCAAATGGCGAAAATATTTTTGCAGCGCCTCAGTTTACAGAAGGTCTATATAGTTATGAACTCGACATAGAAAATAAAGAAATCACAAATACTGTTGCAATAGTAGACACCCCAGTAACAGAAGAAGCCTCCATATATCAGGCATTGGTTCTTGGCGTCAGGGACTATGTCAAAAAAAATAATTTTAGTGGTGTTGTTATAGGGCTGTCTGGTGGTATTGATTCTGCATTGACAACGACGATTGCTGTTGATGCTTTGGGAGCTGAGAATGTTGAGGTACTTATTATGCCCTCACGTTACACCGCTCAAATGAGTATAAATGATGCCATCAAACAAGCCGATACACTTGGTATTCGTCACGAAACTATCTCCATCGAACCCGCCTTTAATTCATTTCTGGGTTCATTATTTAATCGTTTTGAAAATTTGCCAACTGATATTACTGAAGAAAACATTCAGGCACGTTGTCGCGGCATATTATTAATGGCTTTATCCAACAAGACCGGAAAGTTACTCTTAACTACCGGAAACAAAAGTGAAATGGCTGTTGGTTACTCCACTTTATATGGCGATATGTGTGGCGGTTTTGCGCCTTTAAAAGATGTCTGGAAAACAATGGTTTACAAATTGGCAATATGGCGTAATAAAGATCAGGAAGTCATACCCGCTAATGTTATAGAACGCCCACCTTCTGCCGAATTACGTGAAAATCAGGTCGATCAGGATTCTCTACCGAATTATGACATTCTGGATACCATCCTTGAACAATATATTGAACAAGATATTAGCCCAAATATTATCATTGAGAGGGGTTTTTCTGCGAAAGACGTTGAGCACGTTGTTCGTATGGTAGATAGAAACGAATACAAACGCAGACAAGCTGCTCCCGGTGTTCGTATTACGCAGCGCGCGTTTGGTCGTGACCGGCGTTATCCAATCACATCTGGTTATCTGGAAAAGTAACTAATAGACTTTCAGCTTATTAATTTCATTCAAACCGGGATGGTTTGGATAGTTAGACTCAAGTACTCGAATAGCATCATTCGCCAGGTCATCCATTTCCAGTACGCGATAAGCCTTAGCTAATATTAATAGCGCATCAGGCACTGAAGAGGTGCGTTGAAAATTTTCGATTACATATCTGGCTCTGTTTACAGCAGAAACAAATGCACCTCGACGCATATAATAAGTCGCCACATTAACTTCATTCTGGGCAAGGTTACTTCGTAAATATCGCATACGTTGTTCCGCATCGGCTCGATACTCACTTTCAGGAAATTTTCTGACTAAGACATTAAAGTCATCGAAAGCCTGCTGGGCAGCACCCGGATCTCGTTGAGCCTGATCTTTTGGTAATAAACGATCCTTGAGACTTTTGCCACGATTAAAATTCGTTAATCCCTTCAAATAATACACATAATCTACATGTATATTTTGCGGATACAATTTAATAAATCTACTAGCAGCAGCAATTGCGTCATCCGGCTCGTCATTTTTATAATGTGCATAAGCGAGATCAATCAATGCCTGCTGCGCATGGGCACCAAAAGGGAAACGCGATTCCAGTTTCTGATAATAATTTACCGCATTATCATAACTGCCATCATCTAATGCCCCTCGAGCCTCGGCATAAAGTCGATCTGCGGACCAATTAATCGTGTCGTCTTCCTTATCTCCCCAAGAAAAACAGGCGCTCAGGGTTATAATCATGAATAATGTTATTGAATTTCTCATTGACGTAGATTAGCCGAAAGCACTAGTAAGGGCTAGACTGAAAGTAAAAAAGATATGAGTAAAGAAGAGATTATATCAAATCATCAGATTGATCAGGAATTAGATGGTAAACGACTTGACCAGGCAGTGAGTCAATTATTACCTGCACATTCCCGTGCCCGGATTCAGACCTGGATAAAAACAGGTGAAATTTTATTAAATGGTAAGCCGAGCAAACAAAAAGAGTTGGTGAAATTTGGTGATAAAATCCATATCCAGGCCACACTGAAATCTAACACTGAGGTAAAAGCAGAAGATATTCCTATTAATATCGTTTTTGAAGATAACGACATTATTGTGATTAATAAACCAGCTGGACTGGTTGTGCATCCCGGCGCAGGTAATCCCAATATGACACTACAGAATGCTCTGTTGAATCATGATAAAAAATTATCATTATTGCCACGCTCAGGGATTATCCATCGACTAGATAAAGAAACATCCGGCCTGCTCTTAATAGCGCGAAATCTTGAAGTTCATACTTTTCTGGTTGATAAACTTCAAAACCGGGACATTAAACGCGAATACCTTGCACTAGTCTGCGGAAATATTACCGCAGGCGGAACGATTAATACCTTCATGGGTAGACACCCTGCCCGTCGTACACGCATGGCGGTTACAAGAAGTGGAAAACAAGCAATAACCCATTATCGGATCGAAAAACGCTTTGCACATTACACGCTAATGAAAGTCATACTGGAAACTGGACGAACACATCAAATACGTGTGCATTTCGCACACATCAAACATCCTATCGTTGGTGATCCGGAGTATGGTCGTCACCAATCAATAATCAAAGATATTACTAGTAAAACACGAGAAGCAGTTAGCCAATTTCCAAGACAGGCATTACATGCCTGGCAGTTAACCTTCCCGCACCCAGCTACTAATGAAAGCGTTTCTTTTCAGGCAGAGGTTCCTGACGATATTCAGGTATTGCTAACTATTCTGGAACAATACGATGTCTGATTTTTGGATAGAAGCCAACTGGCCGGCACCAACACATATTCATGCAGGCACCACAACGCGACTTTATGGTAATAGTATGGGTTCATATAAAGGACTAAACCTTGCCATGCATGTTAATGATGCAGTGGATACTGTTCAACAAAATAGAAAGTTATTAACTGAAAATCTAAATTTGAAAACTGAACCTTATTGGCTACAACAGGTGCATGGAAACAACATTATTTGCCTAGATGATTTAAAACAATATACACCACATATCGCAGATGGTAGTGTCACAACAGCTCCAAACAAGGTATGTGTTGTACTGACAGCTGATTGTGTACCTATCCTCATCACTGATAAGGATGGCAGTAAGATAGCTGCCATCCATGCCGGTTGGAGAGGAATATGCCGAGGTATTATTGATAACGCATGCCAGCATTATAACAATCTGTCAGATCTGCTTGTCTGGATAGGTCCTTCTATTTCTGCTGAACAATATGAAGTCGGCAAGAATGTTGTAGACTCATGTATTAAATATCAGACTCTAACTAAAGATGCATTTTTACAAACTGATGAAAACCATTGGTTATGTGATTTACCCCTGATGGCTGAACACATATTCATCAGCAAAGGCGTCAAGAAAATTTTTCAAAGTAAACTTTGCACTTATTCCGATGCTACAAGTTTTTATTCCTATCGCCGGGATGGGGAAACAGGTAGAACGGCGAGTATGATTTGGATTGAATAATCGCGAATTGATACTTAATGTAAATAGTAATAACTTGGGGGAGTCATGACTGAAAGAAAGACGTTAAGTTTTCGTGAAAGTGTCAACTTTATGGTGGATCGTGCCATGGCAGTGTTGAATATCGATCCCTGTATTGCCAATGCTATTAAATCATGTGATTCAACGATCAAGATAAATTTTCCGGTAGAAATAAACGGAAAACTGGAAGTCTTTACCGGTTGGCGGTCGGTACATAGTAATCACCGACTACCTGTCAAAGGTGGTATACGCTTTGCCCCCATAGTCGATGAAGATGAAGTTGAAGCTCTCGCCGCTTTAATGACCTACAAGTGCGCTATTGTTGATGTTCCCTTTGGCGGTTCCAAAGGAGGCTTATTAATTGACCCAAGTAGATATAACCGTGATGACATGCAGAAAATAACTCGTCGTTTTGCACGGGAATTGGTTCGCAAAGGTTATCTCAGTCCGGCAACAAATGTGCCTGCACCTGATATGGGTACTGGCGAACGTGAGATGGCATGGATAGCAGATACATACAAGCATTTGCATCCGGAAGACATTAATTACCTGGCTTGTGTTACAGGAAAGCCTGTTGCTCATGGTGGAATCCGTGGTCGAACTGAAGCGACAGGAAGAGGTGTAGTTTATGTTATCAGGGAATTTTTTCGCCATCCTGATGACTTGAGGCGCACCGGTTTAAGCGGTGATTTAAGTTCGCAAAAAATAGTCATTCAAGGATTAGGTAATGTGGGCTATCACGCTGCAAAATTACTCGATGAAGAAGATCAATGTAAAATTATAGCTATTATTCAACGTGATGGTGTACTTACTAATGACAATGGCATTTGTGTTGAAGATGTTCGCCAATATATGAACGAACACAAAACAATCAAGGGCTTTCCAGATGCAAAATACTCAGAAAATGCTGCCGCTGGACTTGAAATAGAATGCGACATTCTTATACCCGCGGCAATGGAAGCACAAATACATGTCAATAATGCATGTAACATTAAAGCAAAACTGATCGTCGAAGCTGCTAATGGTCCGGTAACATTTGAAGCAGACGATATTTTGCGCAAGAAACAAATTACGATATTACCTGATGCATATGTCAATGCTGGTGGTGTTACTGTGTCTTATTTTGAATGGGTAAGAAATCTATCTCATATTCGCTTTGGCAGAATGGAACGTCGTCATGATGAATTGCATGGTGAACGTATTGTTAAAGCCCTGGAAACCATGACAGGAAATCCCGCTGATGACTGGATCAAAAAAGAACTTATACATGGTGCAGATGAACTCGATCTTGTACGTTCTGGGTTAGATGACACTATGCGTAATAGTTTCCTACAGATGAAAGAAGCTATGGATAGTAATAATAAAATCAAGGATTATCGAACTGCGGTCTATGTAGTAGCAATTAATAAAATCTCTCGTTCCTATCTTGATATTGGTGTGTATTAATTAATTCCAATATAGCCTTGAATATTTTTTAGCGTGCCCCAATTTAAGGAGTCATTAAGCAAATATTAAGGGCTAGCAACATGCGACTTGATAAATTAACAAGCAAATTACAATTAGCATTGGATGATGCAAAAAGTATCGCCGTTGGTAAGGATCATCAATATATTGAACCAGTACATCTGGCCAAAGCTTTACTGAAACAGGATGGCGGAACATTAAAAATCCTTTTGGGTAACAGCGGGGTCAATATTAGTCAGTTAAATCATAACATTAACCAAATGCTCGACTGTCTACCTATTGTATCAGGTCATTCTGGTGATGTGCATATCAGTCGTGATATGGAGCGCATACTCAACCTTATGGACAAGGCTGCGCAACAATGTAAGGACGAATTTATTTCAAGCGAACTTTTTGCGTTGGCCGTACTGGATGATCAAGGAAAATTAGGCAATATTTTTAAGCAGGCCGGCGCAAATAAAACAAAAATTAATCAGGCGATTGATGCAGTTCGTGGTGGCGAGCATGTCACTGATGCCAATGCAGAAGATCAACGCCAAGCCCTTAAGAAATTCACTATTGATTTAACAACTTGCGCTGAAAACGGCACACTCGACCCTGTTATTGGTCGCGATGAAGAAATTCGCCGTACGATTCAAGTCTTGCAAAGAAGAACAAAAAACAATCCAGTATTAATTGGCGAACCCGGCGTTGGTAAAACGGCAATCGTTGAAGGGTTGGCACAACGCATTATCAATAACGAAGTTCCAGATGCTTTAAAAAATAAACGTCTATTATCTCTGGATATGGGTGCATTGATTGCTGGGGCAAAATTTCGTGGTGAATTTGAAGAACGCTTGAAGGCAGTCTTAAATGATCTGTCCAAACAGGAAGGTCAAATTATATTGTTTATTGATGAAGTACATACCATGGTTGGCGCTGGCAAGGGCGAAGGCTCAATGGATGCTGGAAATATGTTGAAACCTGCATTGGCTCGCGGCGAACTTCACTGTATCGGCGCCACAACACTAGATGAATACCGCGAAAATATAGAAAAAGATGCTGCGCTGGAAAGACGCTTCCAAAAGGTTTTAGTAAATGAACCCAGTGTTGAAGACACTATTGCAATATTACGTGGATTAAAAGAACGGTATGAAGTACATCACAATGTACAAATAACTGATCCGGCTATCGTTGCTGCTGCAACCTTATCGCATCGCTATATTAGTGATCGACAATTACCGGATAAGGCTATCGACCTAATCGATGAGTCCGCCAGTCGAATCAGCATTGAAATTAACTCAAAACCTGAATCTATGGATAGGCTCGAACGTCGTTTGATCCAGATGAAGATAGAAAGTGAGGCTCTAAAAAAGGAAAGCGATGCCGCTTCAAAAAAACGACTGGAAACTCTGGAAAACGAGATCAATACGACAGAAAGAGAATTTAAAGATCTTGAAGAAATCTGGGTTTCTGAGAAAGCTGCTTTACAAGGATTACATACCATAAAAGAAAAACTGGAAAAGGCACGCATTGATTTCGATGCAGCTAAACGTGCTGGCAATCTGAATCAAATGTCTGAATTGCAATATGGTGTAATACCTGAATTAGAAAAGCAGCTCGATATCGAGGCTCAGGCAGAAATGCAGGATATGAAGCTATTACGTAACAAGGTTACTGAGAATGAAATAGCCGAAGTCGTTGCTGCCTGGACAGGTATTCCTGTCAGTAAGATGCTGGAAGGTGATAAAGAAAAATTATTAACGATGGAAACAGCATTAAACAACCGTGTTGTCGGACAAGATCAGGCAATTAAGGCGGTTACTAATGCAATACGCCGTTCACGTGCCGGATTATCCGATCCCAATAAACCGAATGGCAGTTTTCTGTTTTTAGGCCCGACCGGTGTGGGTAAAACAGAACTTTGTAAAAGTCTGACAGAATTCGTCTTCGACAGTGAAGATGCCATGATTAGAATTGATATGTCAGAATTTATGGAAAAACATTCTGTCGCACGCTTAATAGGTGCACCTCCCGGTTATGTAGGTTATGAACAAGGTGGTTATCTAACCGAAGCTGTTCGACGACGTCCTTACAGTTTGATCCTGCTAGACGAGATAGAAAAGGCACACATCGATGTCTTTAATATTTTATTACAAGTGCTTGATGACGGCCGCTTAACCGATGCTCATGGTCGTACAGTTGATTTTCGTAACACAGTAATAGTCATGACATCAAACCTTGGTTCAAACCTGATCCAGGAAATGACTAATGATTCTGAATACGACACGATGAAAGAAGTTGTAATGCATGAAGTTAGCCAGCATTTTCGCCCGGAATTTCTGAATAGAATTGATGAAGTAGTGGTATTCCATTCATTGTTACAGGAACAGATTCATTTAATCGCCAAGATTCAACTGCAACGACTCGAAAAACGTTTATCTGAACAAGAAATTTCATTAGTAGTAGATGATGATGTAATCGCATATATCGGCAAAGTTGGCTTTGATCCTGTTTATGGTGCCAGACCATTAAAACGTATAATTCAGAACGATATCGAAACACCGATTGCTGAAAAACTGCTGAGCGGTGATTTTGGCCCTGGAATGATAATTGAGGTTGCACTGAAAGGAAATAACCTGACCTTTAGTGAGAATAAAGCTAATGTGGCCTGATTCATATATAGTTTCTCAAAAATATGTTGATATTGACTCATTTTTAAACTTGTTTTATCTCAAAACGGTTGGTTATTTTTTCTATATAATCTAATATTTAGCAGTCAAACTTGATAAATAAAGGTCAAGATTTACTCAAATGGCTGTTTCTAACAGAAAAGTAAACTTAAGCGGCATTGCCAGAAAACTGGTAATTGATGGCTTATTAGACGAAGAAAAAGCTCAACAGGCTTTTGAAGAAGCGCTAAAAAAGAAAATATCCTTTGTTAGCCATATTGTAAGTCAAAATCTCGTTCCGAGTAGAACCATTGCAATCGCTGCATCGACTGAATTTGGTTTTCCACTTGTCGATATCGATCTGCTTGAAATTGATCCTGAGACAATTAAATTGGTTAACGTCAATTTAATCAAAAAACACCATGCCCTTCCTATTTTTAATCGCGGCAAACGTTTATCAATCGCTATTTCTGATCCCACAAATATTCAAGCGTTAGATGAAATGAAATTCGCGACCGGTTTTACAACCTATGCCATTATTGTTGAAGAAGACAAGCTCGCAAAAAATATCGAAAAAGTCCTTGAGGCTGCTAATAGCGATATGGATGATGAAGACTTTGAGGATCTGGGTGATCTGGAATTAGCTGAAAATGGTTCTGCCGATGCAGGAGACGATTCCGATGTTGATGATGCGCCAGTTGTTCGATTCGTCAATAAAGTATTACTAGATGCAATAAAAAGAGGGGCTTCTGACTTACACTTTGAACCTTATGAAAAAGTTTATCGGGTTCGATTTCGAATTGACGGTGTATTGCAAGAAGTAGCAAAACCGCCACTAAGTTTATCAAGCAAAATCGCTGCACGTATCAAGGTTATGTCCAGACTGGATGTATCTGAGCGACGTGTTCCACAGGATGGACGTATAAAATTTAAGTTATCTAAATCAAAGTCTATCGACTTCCGTGTTAGTACATGCCCGACGCTGTTTGGAGAAAAGTCTGTTATGCGTATCCTTAACTCGGATGCTGCCGCATTACAGATTGATCAACTTGGTTATGAAGATGCTCAAAAGAAACTATTTCTTCAAAATCTGCATAAACCCTATGGCATGTTTCTCGTTACCGGTCCGACTGGTAGTGGTAAAACCGTATCACTTTATACCGGGATTAATATTTTAAATCAGGCTGATATCAATATTTCAACTGCGGAAGACCCGGTGGAAATTAATTTGATGGGGGTCAATCAGGTACAAGTTGATGAACGAACAGGCATGACCTTTGAAAAAGCACTCAAAGCATTCTTGCGTCAGGACCCTGATATTATTCTGGTTGGTGAGATTCGTGATCTGGGAACAGCATCAATCGCGGTTAAAGCAGCACAAACAGGTCACATGGTAATGTCTACCTTGCATACTAATGATGGCCCACAAACCCTGACCCGTCTACAGGATATGGGTATACAGGCCTTCGCCGTTGCTACCAGTATTAACCTGATAACCGCACAAAGACTTCTTCGTCGTGTAAATCCTAACAATCGTGTTGTAATCGAAATGCCACCTGAGGCATTAAAAGATGAAGGCTTCCCAGATGATATGATTGAAAAAGGTATTACGCTTTATGAAGCTGGTGAAGAAACAGAAGATAACCCAGGTTACAAGGGACGTGCTGGTATTTATCAGGTGATGAACATCTCTGAAGCGATGAAACGCTTGATTATAGACGGCGCCAATGCGGTACAACTTGCAGATCAGGCAAGAGCAGAAGGTATATGGGATATCCGACGAAGCGGTCTACAGAAAGCAGCTGATGGCTTAACCAGCCTTAGTGAAGTTAACAGAGTAACATTAGAGTAAAGGATTATGGCTAAAGCACCAAAAAAAAATATGTATGTCTGGGAAGGTACTGACAGATCAGGTAAACGTGTAAAAGGTGAAATGAGTGGCCAGAGTGATTCACTTGTTAAAGCTGTACTCCGTCGCCAGGGTATCAATCCACTCAAATGCAAGAAAAAGCCTAAACCATTATTTGGTACTAGTGAAGGAAAGATTCAGCCAAAAGACATAACTGTGTTTAGTCGACAATTAGCGACCATGATGTCTTCGGGTGTGCCACTTGTACAAGCATTTGAAATTATCGGACGCGGTCATGAAAACCCTGCGATGCAATCATTAATTCTCGGCATTAAGGCTGACGTTGAAGCCGGTAATAATCTTACGGATGCATTAAATAAACGTCCGCTGCAATTTAACGCACTATATTGCAACCTTGTTGAAGCTGGCGAACATGCCGGTATTCTGGAAGCCATCTTGCACAAGATTGCCGTTTATATGGAAAAAACTGAAGCACTTAAATCTAAAATTAAATCAGCTTTGTTTTATCCTACTGCTGTTATTGTCGCTGCAGTTATCGTTGTTAGCATCTTGATGATCTTTGTAATTCCACAGTTTTCTGAATTGTTTAGTTCGTTCGGTGCAGACTTACCGGCACTGACTCAGTTCTTAATTGATAGCTCAAACTTCTTTGTCGCTAACTGGTTCTATATATTTGCGGTTATGGGTGGCACCGTTTTTGGTGCACTAGAAATCAAGAAACGCTCTATCGCTGTTCAACAATTACTTGATCGTTTGAGTTTAAAGATTCCTGTGATTGGTGAAATTCTTGAAAAATCAGCAATTGCACGTTTTGCTAGAACACTTGAAACCATGTTTGCTGCAGGTACGCCTCTGGTTGAAGCCATGACTTCAGTAGCTGGTGCTTGCGGTAATATTGTCTTCTACGATGCCACGATGAAAATGAAAGATGAAATTTCGACAGGCACACAATTACAAGCCTCAATGCGTGAGTCTGGCCTTTTTCCAAACATGGTTGTGCAGATGGTAGCGATTGGTGAAGAATCTGGTGCTATAGATACCATGCTTGGTAAAGTAGCAGACTGGTATGAACAGGAGGTGGACGATGCTGTAGAGGCATTAACTAGTTTGTTAGAACCAATGATCATGGCTTTTCTCGGTGTTGTCATAGGCGGCATTGTGATTGGCATGTATCTACCAATCTTCAAAATGGGTTCGGTGGTTTAAGATTAGCCTGCCGATTTCGAAATTAGTGCTGGCTAATCTTTTTTCCAAATAAAATATAACACTGTGTCTGCGCTAATTTATTTCTTTCAATTACACCCAGTATATTTTCTGGCCACAATTTTTCTTTTCGGCTTACTCATAGGAAGCTTTTTAAACGTCGTTATTCATCGTTTACCAATCATGATGCAACGTGACTGGAGTGAGCAATGCTGTGAATTACTGGAAATTGAACAAGTAGATAAAACTGATAATACATATAATCTTATAACACCACGTTCCAGATGCCCTTATTGCGAATACGCAATTAGTACTATTGAGAATATACCTGTTATTAGTTATTTGTTTTTAAAAGGTCGCTGCAAAAACTGTAAAAAACATATTTCTATCCGCTATCCCGTTATTGAATTAATAACAGCAATTATTTCTGCTGTTATTGCATATTATTTTGGTCCTACTCTATACATGCTTTTGGCATTAATACTGTCATGGTCATTGCTAGGTCTCGCAATGATTGATGCAGATCATAAATTTCTGCCTGATGATATTATCTTGCCTTTACTTTGGTTCGGTATTCTCGTAAATTTTTTTGGTGTATTTACGACTCTTCCCTCCAGTGTTCTGGGAGCAATATTCGGTTATGGTTCACTTTGGCTTGTTCATTTTGTGTTTAAACTGGTCACCGGCAAACAAGGCATGGGGCATGGTGACTTTAAACTATTGGGCATGCTGGGAGCATGGTTAGGTTATCAATATTTACCTTTGATCATTATTTTGTCATCTCTTCTGGGAACGATTATAGGTATTGGCATGATCGTTTTTGCTTCATACGAACGAAGTAAACCAATCCCCTTTGGTCCATATCTGGCAATCGCTGGCTGGATTAGCCTAATTTGGGGTCGAGATATTATGGCTGCATACTATCAATTTATTTTATAATAATGTCATCGAAAATATTCACTATCGCGCTGACTGGTGGTATTGGCACAGGTAAAACGACAATCTCAAATTTGTTTTCCAAACTTCATGTGCCTATTATTGACACTGATATTATCGCCAGAGAAATAGTCGAACCCGGAAAAACCGCACTGAAAAGTATCGTGGGTTTATTCGGTGATGAGATTTTAACTGACAACAATACCCTGGATCGAAAAAAACTGGCACGTATTATTTTTCAGTATAATAAAAAAAAGAATGCATTAGAAAATCTATTACATCCGCTGATTTATGATGAAATACAAAGACGTATTAATGTTCTTGATAATGACTATTGTATTATTGTGATACCGTTACTCTATGAAACAGGAAATATAGAACGATTTGATCGGGTATTAGTAATTGATTCACCACCTGAAAAACAGATTTCAAGAACAATGCAACGTGATAATATTGAACAGCATAATGTTGAAGCTATTATGAAAAACCAGGTTCCCCGAGAGGTGAGATTAACAATAGCAGATGATGTAATACAGAATGATGATGATTCGATTCAATCTCTGGAAGAACAGGTCAAATTACTACACAAAAAATATTCGGTCTTGGCTTGTAACAAATCTTTTCATTAAGTATTAAACTATTCTCATGCATAGCATCATTTACGAGCAACCACTTAATGAACGAGTCAGAAATATGCTTCGACTCGAACATTTATTCACCCTAATCGATAAACAGTTTTCAGAAAGAACGGATTGGCATTGCCGATTTATCCTTGAGGCAATGCTTGATATCGTTGATCTTATATATCGTTCCGATTTTAAAGCAGAATTAATCAAGGAACTGAAAAAGAATATTGCGATGCTTAATTCATTGAGTAATAACCCATCTGTTGATCATATTAGATTAAGTAGTTTATGCGAACAGTTAGCTGAACTATCAAATAAACTCAACTCTCCAAGTTGCCAACCCGGGAGTAAACTCAAACAGGATGAATTAGTGATGAGTTTTAAACAACGTGTCAGCATACCTGGCGGCACCTGTGTTTTTGATCTTCCAAGATTCCATTTCTGGCTGAATAAATCAGATGAAATACATAAAAAAGATATTGAATCCTGGCAAGATGATTTGCAACCTATACGTAATGCAACAAAAGCAAATCTGGACTTGATTAGAAACAGTGCCAATGCTAGTTATGAAATTGCTAAAGATGGTTTTTTTCAAAAACCCATAGAAGCCAATGCTTCATGTCAGTTGATAAGGGTGACATTACCATTTTACTCTTCTTACTTTCCCGAAATTAGTGGTGGTAAACATCGATTCAGCATACGTTTTTTGGAGAGTGATAGCAGTCAGACGCGACCTCGCCAAACAGATAACAACGTAGAATTTGAATTGCATTGTTGCATTTTATGAACTGTAAAGTGAAATGTCCGACTTGCTCCAATGAGGTAGAAATGACCAGGGAAAATCTTTGCCGGCCTTTTTGTTCTGAGAAATGTCGCTTAATTGATTTGGGTGACTGGTTGGAAGAACGTCATAGTATTCCCGTTGATAATGCTGAAGAGATATACAATATAAGACTTGCAGATGATCAGGCTAAGCACTAGCTATTAGTTATCTGCGACAGTGTTTTACCCGGTTCTTCTACCCCCCAAATTCCACTCTTTAAAACGATACCTGTTGCACCTGCATTGATAGCAGTGTCAAAATCATCAATTGATAAACCTCCAAGCGCATAGACAGGCAAATCAGCTTTTTGACATAAGGCGTTAAAGTTTTGCCAACCCATAGGTGAAACTCCAGGATGAGTTGAGGTGGGTTTAACTGGAGACAAAAATGCATAATCACAACCAAGTTTTACTGCCTGCTCCAGTTCTTTTTCATTATGACATGATGCACCCAGCAATTTATCCTGTTCTACTGGTCTTGATGAATAATCATATAAATATCTGGCCTTTAAATGGATACCATTAATCTGATAATCGTTTAATTGTTCCGGTAAGCCATTTAAAACCAATTTCATTTTTTCTGCGCCAGGTAGCGCTTTTATTAATTCAATATAGTATTGAACATTAGCTGATGCTTCATTACCCAATCTCATCACCATAAACCTTAACTCGTTTAAGAGACAATCTTTTATAACTTGCTCGAATTGTTGTATGTTTGTAATTTTTTCTTCACTCAACAAACATAATGAAGGTAATTGCAAGCGATTCATGATTCGTTTGTTTGCTGGAGGAAAGTTATACTGACTTAAATTATCTATTGTTATCCAACGAACATCCTGACCTTCCTTGCCGCTAGGTTCTCCTGAAAATGAATCAACATGCCATACATCCAGCAACACTTTTTTATCGTTGTAGTCATGTTCTACTTTTAATAATGGATATGCTTCAATAATGTTGATACCCAGCTCTTCATGCAGCTCTCTTGATAAGGCTTCTAGTGTATTTTCATTATCCTGAATTTTACCACCAGGAAACTCCCAATATCCGGCAAAATGTTGTTCGCCCTGCCGCTTTGAAATTAATACTGCCGGGTAATCTGGATGATAAATAACACCGACAGCAACATGAATACGAACATTCATTCTTGCTAGGTACGATAGTCGGCATTAATACTAATATAATCATGTGATAAATCTGTTGTCCAGACTGTCTCACTCTCATTTCCTTTCTGTAGATCAATAGTTATGGTTATTTCGGTCAGTTGCATAACTGCTTGTCCTTGTTCTTCTGAATAGTTTGCAGCACGCTCGCCATTACTTATAATACATACATCATTTAGAAAAATATTTACTTTATTAATATCTAGATATTCAGCTTTCGCACTACCCACTGCAGCTAGAATTCTTCCCCAATTTGCATCAGATGCATTCAATGCAGTTTTTACCAATGGAGAATGTGCTATTTGATAGGCAATTTTCAAACAGTCTTGCTGGCTATAACCATTTTCAACTTTTACAGTTACAAATTTTGATGCACCTTCACCATCTCTAATAATAGTTTGTGCCAGATGACTAAAAACATCGAGTATAGCAGCATAGAAAGCATCATAATCATCAGATTCACAGTTTTTAATCAGCGAATTATTTGCCTTACCTGTTGCCATTAATATACAAGCATCATTTGTTGACATATCACCATCAACTGTGATCCTGTTAAATGATTTATTCACTGCCTGCTGCAATATATCCTGTAAAAAAATACCATCGACTGCGGCATCAGTCGCAACATACGCCAACATTGTGGCCATATTCGGCCTAATCATTCCTGAGCCCTTACAGATACCTGTGACCGTGGCTATCTTGCCATTAATCTCAACCTGTTTTGAATAAGCCTTGCTGATGGTATCAGTGGTCATAATCGCCTCTGCTACTTTCATCCAATTATCTTTACTTAAATCGGAAAGCAAATCAGGAAGAACATTTTGAATATTTACTAATGGCAGGTATTCACCAATAACACCTGTTGAAAATGGTAACACTTCTTCTATTTCACACCCTGTAAGTTTGGCCACAGATTCACAGGATATTTTTGCATCTTTAAATCCACGCGCTCCCGTTCCTGCATTAGCATTGCCAGCATTGATTAATAAATATCGGGCTGATTTCTCTTTTAGATGTTGTTTGGCAACCTCTACCGGTGCAGCAACAAATTGGTTGGTTGTAAAAACAGCCGCAACACCGGTACCTTCTGCCAATTTTATTATTGAAAGATCATTACGCTTTTTTTTACGATAAATTTCAGCAGATATACAGCCCAATTCTATTCCTTCTATAGGCAGTATATTACTCGGCAAATTCAATCCAATAGGCATAACCCAGTCTTAATTTAATTTACCGTGACATTGTTTGTACTTTTTACCTGAGCCACAAGGACAAGGTTGGTTTCGGCCAATCTTTGGCTGCTTTCTGGTAAAAGGTTGAACTTGAGACTCATTCTGCGATGCTGATGAATTAGTATTCGCCTGCTGATTTAATGCATCCGGCGTAGAAGGATGATTGTAACTCATGTTTTGCTCATGCTTTCTATTTTCTGCAAGAGATACATCTTCTTCTGTTCTGATATTAACCCTGAACAAAAAGACAATTACATCATGCTTGACTCGATCCAGCATCTGAACAAACAGCTCAAAAGCCTCTCGCTTATATTCCTGTTTTGGATTTTTTTGAGCAAAGCTCCTTAAACCGATTCCCTGTCGTAATTGTTCCATCGCAACCAGATGCTCTTTCCAATGTCGGTCAAGCACATCCAACATAATTTGTTTTTCAATTCTTCGCATTAATTGTGGTGTGAATAACTTTTCCTTATCTTTTGCGATTTTTTCAATCTCTTGAATTGTTTTTTCTTTTAGAGATTCTTCATTTAGTGACTTGTCATCATCCAGCCATTTCTGGATCGTAAGTTCAATGTCAAATTCATTCTGTAAGACTTCTTCCAGACCTTTGATATCCCATATTTCATCCAGACTACCAAGAGGAACAAAGCTGTCTATAACAGCAGAAACAACATCCAATCGCATGGCTTTTACTTCTTCATCTACATTTTCACCGTCAAGTAATTCATTACGTTGTTCATAAATAACCTTACGCTGATCATTGGCAACATCATCAAATTCGAGTAAATGTTTACGAATATCAAAGTTATGTCCTTCAACTTTTCGTTGCGCATTTTCAATAGCTTTGGATACAAGTTTTGATTCGATTGCTTCGCCTTCTTCCATACCAATTTTCTGCATAAAAGCAGATACCTTATCTGAAGCAAATATGCGCATCAGGTTATCTTCTAAAGAGAGATAAAAGCGACTAGAGCCAGGATCACCCTGTCGACCGGAACGGCCTCGCAGCTGATTATCGATACGACGGGATTCATGTCGTTCGGTACCAATAATATGCAGACCACCACTTTCAATTACTTCTTGATGAAGCGTTTTCCATTCTGATCTTAAATTACTTATGATGCTGTCATCTGATTCATCCAGTTCAGCTATTTGTGCCTCAACATTGCCACCTAACACGATATCTGTACCACGACCCGCCATATTTGTTGCAATGGTCACTGCTCCTGGACGCCCTGCTTGCGTAATAATTTCCGCTTCTTTTTGATGAAACTTGGCGTTTAATATCTTATGTTGAATATTGGCTTTATCTAATAAAGTAGATAAGTATTCAGAAACTTCGATCGATGCTGTACCAATCAATACTGGTTGTTTCTTCTGCTGACATTGCTTGATGTCTTCAATAATCGCACTAAATTTTTCTTTAGCCGTCAGGTAAACAACATCACTTTGATCATCACGTATCATAGGACGATGTGTTGGAATAACGATTACTTCCAGACCATATATCTGCTGAAATTCGAAAGCCTCTGTATCAGCCGTACCTGTCATGCCAGACAACTTCGAATACAGTCTAAAATAATTTTGATACGTTATTGATGCCAATGTTTGGTTTTCATTCTGTATCGGCACACCTTCCTTTGCTTCTACAGCCTGATGCAAACCATCAGACCAACGACGCCCTTCCATCGTACGACCAGTGAATTCATCTACAATTACAACTTCGTTATTCTTAACAATATACTCAACATCTTTCTTAAATAAACAATGTGCACGTAAAGCTGCATTTAGGTGATGAAAAATACCAATGTTGACTGGATCATAAAGGCCCTGACCTTCTTCAATAATTCCATCCCGCTTTAACAATTCCTCAATACGTTCGTGACCTGATTCAGTTAAATAGGCCTGTTTACTTTTTTCATCTAATGAGAAATCACCTGGTCCATCTTCTACCAACTGTGGCTGCAATTCCGGAATCAATTTATTAATAGAAATATATAAATCAGAGCGGTCATCAACTGCACCAGAAATTATCAATGGTGTTCTGGCTTCATCGATCAGGATAGAGTCTACTTCATCGACAATGGCAAAATTCAGCCCTCGCTGAACTCTGGCTTCAGGACTAAACGCCATATTGTCTCTTAAATAGTCAAAACCAAATTCGTTATTAGTACCATAGGTAATATCACAAGCATAAGCGGCTTTTCTTTCTTCTCCACTTAATCCAGAAACGATTACACCCGTCGTTAAACCGAGATAGCTATACAATTTACTCATCCACTCAGCATCACGTCTGGCCAGATAATCATTAACAGTAATAATATGCACTCCTCTATCCGTCAATGCATTCAGATATGCAGCAAGTGTGGCAACTAATGTTTTACCTTCACCGGTTCTCATCTCTGCAATATTGCCGTTATTCAGAACCATGCCACCAATTAATTGCACATCAAAATGACGCATGTTCAATGTACGTTTGCCCGCTTCCCTTACTAACGCGAATGCTTCAGGCAGAATATCTTCAAGACTTTTTCCTTTTGCGTATTGTTTTTTTAGTTCAGCAGTCTTATCAGGAAAATCAGAATCTGAAAGAGCTGTAATTTCTTCTTCTAGCTCATTTATATGAAATGCAATTTTATTCAGCTTTTTGACAACTCGCTCATTACGAGTACCAAATATTTTTTTTGCTATCGAGATAATCATTGTCGGTCTTAGAAATATGTAATTGCATAGACGTTGCTATGCTAATGAATAAACATGTATTGTTATAGACTCAGTTTGCTGCGTGGATTTTATTAGGGTTGAGGGCTTTACCTTTGCTAACAACTTCATAATGCACATGTGGTCCGGTAGATCTGCCTGAAGATCCCATTAATGCAATGTGCTCTCCCCTTTCAACCTTTTGGCCAACTGTCACCAGATTCTTCTTATTATGTGCATAACGGGTTTGATAACCGTTGCCATGATTAATTTCTACCATATTGCCATAGCCATAGCGTGGACCAGACCAGGTAACAATGCCGGATGCCACTGCAACAATCGGTGAACCTATCTTACCAGCGAAATCTATTCCTTCGTGAAATTCAACCTTACCGGTTATTGGATCAGTCCGCTTACCAAATAAAGACGATACCCAACCTTCAATAATTGGTTTACCAGAAGGGATAGTTAAATCACTAACCGATTGTTCAATTAACAAAGATTCAAGCGCATGTAATTTTTCCGATCTATCCTTAATTTTCGCATCGAGTTCATGCAGGGCGGTAATGAAATCATCAACTTTCATGGATGCTTGTAAGCCACCTGGCTGCGGGCCGCCGATACCAGGCTGCACGGATGAATCAAAAGAAATATCATTAATATTAGTCATATCTGTCAAACGAGCGCCCAATGCATCAAGACGTAAAACATGTGCCTGCATTAGACTTAAGCGAGAGGCCAATGCATCAAGATTTTTTTCCGCATTTTCCTGAGCTTTGGCAAGTAATTTTTTATGTTCATACATCTCATTCGTCCAACCTGATGCAGTCTGATGATAAAGCTCCGTGATTGACAATTGCGTAGACTCATTTGTGGAAAGCTTGCCAACATAAAAAAAGCCACAAACTGCGACTAGTAACAACAGTAGCCCCAAGACGTCGATTGCTCCATATCGGATAACTCGACTTCTAGAATTTTTGGCAATCAATATGATTTGCATTTGTTAACTTTCCATCAATTAATATATGCTGATGCATATGTCATCGGCATCAAACAAAAATTATTCGAAGCCTGTTATAAGTTATCTTAAGAATGATAGAGATTCCTTATGTTTACTATTAAAAAAAGCGCAAACTAATCAACAAATTGAATCAAAACTTAAAACAAAACTTGACCCAAGTTTCAGCAAGCACTTTACACTGGCAAATATCAATAATGATGTTGCAGTACTTCACGCGCATTCTTCTGCCTGGGCAACACGTTTGCGCTATATCATTCCTCAATTATTAAATATTTTTACAATTGATTTAGGGCTAAAAACAATAAAAACCGTGAGAATAAAACTTGCCTCTCCCCCCCCTAAACCAGCTAGCTCCAGCATGTCAAGACCGATATTGTCTAAAGCAAGTTCAGAAACTATTACTCAAACAGCTCATAACATCGAAGATGTAGAATTAAGGGCGATATTATTGAAGATATCTAGCTATTTCCGACCCGATTAATTCGCTGCTGCTATTGCCTGCATAAAAGAGATGGGGGCCTTTGCTTCCTGCTCAAAAGTCACCAATTCCCAGGCTTTTTTATCCTCAATCAATTTTATTAATAATGCATTATTTAATGCATGTCCTGACTTATAACCTTTGAATGCTCCAATCAGGCTATGACCTAATAGATAAAGATCACCTATAGCATCCAAAATTTTATGCTTAACGCATTCATCTTCATAACGAAGACCATCTTCGTTCAAAATACGATAATCATCTACTACTACCGCATTATCCAAACTACCACCCAGGGCAAGATTATTTTCTCTTAATAATTCAACATCGCGCATAAAACCGAATGTTCTCGCGCGACTTACTTCCTTAACAAAAGAGGTCGTTGAAAAATCGATTTCAGCCTGACAGTTTCTTTCATCAAATGCCGGATGGTCAAACTCAATGGTAAAACCTACTTTAAAACCTTCAAATGGTTCAAACATGGCCCATTTACCATCATTCTCTACTCTGACTTTTTTCTTGATTCGTAAAAACTGCTTGGCCGCATTTTGTTCTTCCACGCCCGCAGACTGAATCAGGAAAACAAAGGGTCCCGCACTACCATCCATAATAGGAACTTCATCCGCACTTAAATCAATGTAAGCGTTATCAATACCAAAACCTGCAAGTGCAGATAACAGATGTTCTACCGTTGAAATACGTACATCATTACTAACTAGCGTAGTAGACAACTGGGTATCACCCACATGGTTTGGTTTCGCCGGTATCTCAGTAGCAGGCTCTAAATCAACACGACGGAATATAATTCCTGTATTAACAGCAGCCGGACGCAAAGTAAGAAACACCTTTTTACCCGTGTGCAAACCAACACCAGTTGCACGAATTACATTTTTGAGAGTGCGTTGCTTAATCATGTAAATAAAAAAACCTTATATTAAATATAATATATCGTTGTTACCTCATTGTAATAAAATCAATTTTATCGCTATTATCATGAAACTCACAACTTTTTTACTCAAGTCAGTAGCGTACTATAACATGATATTTCCAGATCTAGTCTGCTTGTCTTCTCAAAAATGCAGGAATATCCAGATAATCCGTATCTCCACCCAATTCATCACCACCTTTTTTTGGTGATTGATTTCGCATCACTGTAGGCTGATCCAGATCTCTATAATCTATGGCAACATCATCATTTTGAACCAATTTGATGCGTGAAGATTCCTGTTTCATGGTATTGCCCAAACCAGTTGCAACAATTGTTACACGTATATCACCAGACATTTCCGGATCGATTACGGTACCAACTACGACTGTGGCATTTTCTGAAGCAAATTCCTTAACAGTACTACCCACTTCATCAAACTCACCTATAGATAAATCCATGCCAGCAGTAATATTTACCAATATTCCTCTGGCACCAGAAAGGTTCACATCTTCCAATAATGGGCTCGAAATAGCTGCTTCTGCCGCAACACGAGCACGGTCTTCGCCTTGTGCCTTACCAGAACCCATCATGGCCATACCCATCTCTGACATAACGGTACGCACATCTGCAAAATCAACATTAATCAATCCCGGACAGGTAATCAGTTCTGCAATCCCCTGTACCGCACCTAACAAGACATCGTTTGCTGCACTAAAAGCATTCAATAAACTGACATCGCGACCCAACACACTCAATAGTTTTTCATTTGGGATTGTGATTAATGAATCAACAAACTGACTCAATTCGGTAATACCTTCATCAGCTATTGCTGCGCGCTTCTTACCTTCAAACACAAATGGACGGGTGACAACGGCGACCGTCAGTATTCCCATTTCTTTCGCAACTTGTGCAACGATAGGTGCTGCACCGGTACCGGTACCTCCACCCATTCCGGCAGTGATAAAGACCATGTCAGATCCTTCAAGGATATCCATAATTCGATCTCGATCTTCCAAGGCTGCTTGTCGACCGACATCTGGGTTTGCACCAGCACCCAATCCTTTGGTCATGTTATTACCAAGTTGCATAACGTTTTTTGCTGTTGAATTTTTCAGTGCCTGAGCATCTGTATTAGCACAAATAAACTCAACACCTTCCATATTTGCGGTCAGCATATGTTGTAGAGCGTTGCCGCCACCACCGCCAACACCTATCACTTTAATGACTGCCGCTTGATTAGTTGCATCAACTAGTTCAAACATTGTTACTTCCTCCTATTTAGTTACTACTATTAAAAATTACCCTGAAACCAACTCTTCATCCGTTCAAAAATACCCTTCAAACCCTGATTCATATTGACCGATGTTGTTCCTTCCAGCATTTGACGTTTACCAAATAACAACAAGCCAACACCGGTTGCATAAATTGGACTTTTCACTACATCAGATAAACCCGATACATATTGCGGAACACCTAAACGCACTGGCATGTGAAAAATTTCCTCGGCTAGATCGATTGCTCCCTCCATCTTGGAGCTACCACCTGTCAACACAATGCCGGCAGCAATCAAACTTTCATAGCCACTGCGTCTTAATTCAGCCTGAACAAGCGAAAACAATTCTTCATAACGAGGTTGCACTACTTCTGCCAAAGTTTGTCGTGACAAACGTCGAGCAGGTCTGTCACCGACACTAGGCACTTCGATGGTTTGATCATGACTGGCTAATTGCGTTAAACAGCATGCATATTGCATTTTGATATCTTCTGCATGCTGTGTTGGCGTACGCAAGGCAACAGCAATGTCATTGGTGACCTGATCACCAGCAATAGGAATATTTGCAGTATGATGTATTGCCCCATCTCTAAAGACAGCTATATCGGTAGTACCTCCACCGATATCAATCATGCAGACACCAAGATCCTTTTCATCTTCTGTCAGCACCGAATAACTTGAAGCGAGTTGCTCAAGAATAATATCGTCAACATCCAGGCCACAACGACGAACACACTTCACAATATTTTGTGCGGCGCTGACTGCGCCAGTGACCATATGCACCTTGGACTCTAATCTGACACCGGACATACCGATAGGCTCTTTAACACCTTCCTGATTATCAATAATGAATTCCTGCGGCAGGATATGCAGGATCTTTTGATCTGCTGGTATAGCAACAGCTTTAGCAGCATCAATCACACGATCTACATCACCATGATTCACTTCATTATCTCTAATAGCTACAATGCCATGTGAATTCAAACTACGGATATGACTGCCGGCAATGCCGGTAAAGACAGAATGAATTTCGCAACCTGCCATTAATTCCGCCTCTTCGATAGCGCGCTGAATCGAATGAACAGTAGACTCAATATTGACTACAACACCCTTTTTCAACCCTCTCGACTGGTTTGAACCGATACCGATGATTTCAATCTCCTCATCAACAGTAATCTCGCCAACAATGGCAACAATCTTTGAGGTGCCAATATCCAGACCTACGATTAAATTCTTGTCCGATTTTTTACCCATGTAATACCTGCCTGTTATTAGCTTCTTTCATAAAATTTATTTTTTCCATTTCACTGAAAAACCATTGGTATAACGAAGATCTATGGTGTTGGTATGTGATATCCGCCCAGCTACTGTAGTCGGAATTAAGTCAAGAAAACGTTGGAAACGTGCACTCACTTCTTTTCTTCCAAGAATGACTTTGATACCGTTTGCAAGTTGAAAGGACCAGGCACGACGTTGATCAAGAGTGAGCTGGACAATTAAAAAATTGATTTGATTAACGCGTTGTTGCATTTCTTCAAAACGTTTGAGCAACATCGCCTCTGAACCTGCTGGTCCTATCAATAAAGGCAGGTTCTGCGGTATCGTATCTATTTCAGGTTCAAAATATTCGCCACTTTCATTTAACAAACCTTTATCATTCCAACGCACAACCGGAATTTGTTCTGTCACAATAACCCGTAAGCTATCCGGCCATATTCGTTGCACTTTTACCTTGCTTACCCAGGGCTCTGACAATAGTGAATCTCTTACTGCATCGACATTCAGATTAAAGAATCCCCCACGAACCTTGTTCGTGACAATTTGCTGCAAATCAACCGGTAATAATCTGGTGAATTCACCTTCAACTCTTACCTGTTTAATAGGCATCGTGTCCGGATGTGATAAATGTAAACCACCCCAAACCATCAATACCATTAGCGTCATCGCTAACAAACTACCGATAATCTGAATCTTGCGATGATTGTGCCTGTGTTCGAAATCCAGTTTGTCTGGTACGACTGCCATTTGTATACTCATGGCAATATCACCTCTGAACCACTACTTCCTAACAGGCTGGTAGCCAATATCTGTATGGTTAATTCTGAAAATGACAATCCTGCTTTTGCTGCAGCCATTGGAACCAGACTATGACTTGTCATACCGGGCACAGTATTCACTTCAATTAACCAGGCTTGCCCCATAGAATCAATTATCATGTCGACTCTTGCCCAACCTGAAACATCAAGCGCCTGACATGCTTTTAACGCCAACTCACCGATAGCCTTTTCCTGTTTTTGATCCAGTCCACAAGGGCAAATATATTGAGTATCATCATCAACATATTTCGCCTGATAGTCATAAAACTCGCGTTTTGTTTCGAGCTTGATTGCTGGTAAAACCTGCCCATTAAGAATGGGAACTGTATATTCGGCACCGGTAATCCATTGCTCGGCCATAACGCGATCGTCATATTGATTTGCCTCTTGCCAGGCAGGAAATAAGGCATTTTTTTCTTTAACCTTACTAGCACCGATGCTTGAACCTTCTCTGACCGGTTTAACCATCAACGGCATGCCCAATTCTTTGGCAATATTTTCGAAGTCGCTATTTTTATTAAGTTCTGCAGCTTTCGGTGTTGGCAACCCGGCATTCTGCCAAATAGCTTTACTGCGAGCCTTATCCATTGAGATAGCGGAACCTAATACATTTGATCCCGTATAAGGCAAACCAACTGATTCAAGAGCCCCTTGAATTGATCCACCTTCACCACCGCGACCATGCAAGGCGATAAAGACACATTCAAATTTTTCATTCACCAGCTGTGACAATGTTTCTCTATTACAATCAATTGCATGTGCATCAATACCAGCTTCAAGTAATGCTTTATGTACTGCCTGACCACTTTGCAAAGAAATTTCTCGCTCAGCAGACTGACCACCCATTAGTACAGCAACTTTGCCAAACTCACTAACTTGATATTCAGGAAAGCGCATTAGTTTGTCTCTCCCATATTATCTTTACCGACTATTTTTACTTCTGCCTGCATATCTACCGCATGTTTATTTCTCACAGTATTGGCTATATGCTGAATTAAACTTTCAATATCACTAGCAGATGCATTTCCAGTGTTCACAATAAAGTTTGCGTGTTTTTCCGAAACAACTGCGCCACCTATTTGATAACCTTTTAAACCTGCTGCTTCAATTAATCTTGCCGCATGATCTCCCTCTGGATTGCGAAAGACCGAACCGCAGCTTAACTGCCCCAGAGGCTGTCTCGCTGCACGCTCATCCAACATATTACGGATGCGTTCTTTTATTAATTCAGGATCTGCATTTGTTAATTTAAAGGTTGCGGAAATGAACCATTCATCAGTCGGCAAGGAAACACTTCGATAGCCAATCTCAAAATCAGATTTTTGATAATGATTAATCTTGCCTTGTCGATTAATTGTTTCAGCACTGACAGCATTAACCCAGGTTTCACCTCCCCAAGCACCGGCATTCATTGCCAATGCACCACCTATCGTGCCGGGAATACCTGCAAGAAACTCAATACCACTTAAGCCTTCTTTCGCTGCTTGCCTTGCTGCTTTAACACAAGATAATCCCGCATCAACTTTTATTTCTGTATCAGTAACTTTTATGAACTCACCAAGCGCACTTTCAACAGAGATTACAATTCCAGTCAATCCACCATCTCTTACTAGTAAGTTACTACCCTTTCCTACCCACATAACTGGAATATTTTTAGGCAGGGCGCCTAAGAACTGACTTAAATCTTTAATATTGGCAGGCACAAAAAAGTATTCTGCATTACCACCTGTACGCCATGAAGTATGACGAGACATAGGCTCATTCATAAGCAACTCGCCAGCAAATTGTTGCGCATTCAAATGATGAGTTAAATTCACCATCTTGCTGTTATGTCCTGTTTCATCATTCATCATTAACAAAACTGCATTCCTCTAATGCACCATCGCATATTGTTCATGCATTTCTCTTGAAAGCTTGCCAATGTCACCGGCACCCAATGTCAACAACAAATCATCTTGCTGTAATACGCTGCCAAGAATGTCATGCATGGTTTCGATGTCTTCAATAAAGATCGGATCAACCTGTCCACGTAATCGAACAGCACGACACAATGATCGACTATCCGCTCCTGCAATAGGATCTTCACCTGCCGGATAAACATCCAGCACTAGCAAAACATCAGCCATAGATAGCACCTTGCAAAAATCTTCAAATAAATCGCGTAATCTGGTGAAACGATGCGGTTGATAAATAACTACCAGTCGACGTTTTGGCCAACCTGTCTTAATGGCATTCAAACAGGCCTGAATCTCTGTGGGATGATGCGCATAGTCATCTATCAAACAGACTGTTTTTTCATTAATAATTATTTGTCCTCTGAGATGACAGCGTCTACCAATACCCTGAAAATGTTTTAATGCATTTACGATCGCGTCATCATTAATGCCAAGTTCATGAGCAACAGTAATTGCAGCTAGCGCATTGAGCAGGTTATGTTTGCCCGGCATGTTTAATTCAATTTCGAGCCAGTCTTTATTTTGTTTATGCGAAACCTTGAACCAGGTTTTATCACCTTCCTGACGAATTAATTCGGCACTGTAATCTGCTTCGAAATCCATGCCATAAGTAACCACTTGCCTGGTAACCGAAGGCAGAATTTTCCTGACGCCTTCATCATCAATACACAAAATGGCTAGACCATAGAAAGGCAACTGATGAAGAAACTCGACAAAATGATTTCTTAGATTATTAAAGTCGCCACCATAGGTATCCAGATGATCTGCATCGATATTAGTAATAATCGACATTGTTGGCTGCAAGTGTAGAAACGACGCATCACTTTCATCTGCTTCTGCGACGAAATAATTACCACTCCCGAGTTTAGCATGCGTACCGGAACTGTTTAACAAACCACCTATAACATAGGTTGGATCAACGCCACCTTCTGCTAACACACTAGCTATCAGACTGGTTGTTGTTGTCTTGCCATGAGTGCCGGCAACAGCAATCCCCTGACTAAAACGCATCAACTCTGCCAGCATTTCTGCTCGCCTAATCACAGGCGTACGATTCTGACGCGCTGCTTTTAATTCTACATTGCTTTCTTTTATCGCACTGGTAATCACTACCGCATCACATTCTGCTACCTGTGTAGCGTCATGACCAATAGCGACATTAATACCCAGAGATTTCAGGTGTTTAGTAATCCTGTTTTCTTTCATATCCGAACCGCTGACTTCATAGCCAAGGTTTTTCAATACTTCGGCAATACCGCTCATACCCGCTCCACCAATACCAATAAAGTGAATGCGTTTGACACGACCCATTGTATGAGAATGCAAATCAGGCATAAGTTGCCTCCACACATGCATTGGCAACAACTTGTGTTGCATCTGGCCTAGCAAGTTGTCTGGCCTTGATTGCCATATCAATACATGATTGATAAGACTCAAAGAAACATGTCAAGCATTCCTTGATTCGTTCAACGGTTAAATGCGCCTGTTGAATAATGATTGCCGCACCACCTTCTTCAAGATAACGCGCATTAGCTGTTTGATGATCATCTACGGCATAAGGAAATGGTACGAGTATCGAAGCAACACCTGCTATTGCTAACTCCGCGATCGTTAAAGCACCGGCTCGACAAATAACAATATCTGCCCACGCATACTGAGCTTCCATATCCTTTATAAAAGGTCTGACATCTGCTTGAAGATTAACTTTACGATATTGTTCTTCAGTAAAATCGAGATGTGTCTCGCCACACTGATGTATTACAGAAAACTTACAGTCAGTTAGTTGTGCCAATCCTGCTGGAATTAGTTCATTTAATTTTGCTGCACCTAAACTGCCACCCAATACTAATATATTTAAATGCTTTTTATCTTTTAAACGTTGTTCAGGAACTGCAATATTCGTAATTGATTCTCTTACAGGGTTTCCCGTAATTAATAATTTATCCTGCATTTCAAATGCAGATGGAAAGGACGCCATAATTTTTGTAGCAAATGGCGCTAATAATTTATTTGTCATACCAGCGATGGCATTTTGTTCATGTATCAATAATGGAATACCCATCAACCATGCAGCAATACCTCCCGGACCGCTGGCAAATCCGCCCATACCCAATACAGCTGTCGGTTTGATTTCCCACATGATCAACATTGCCTGCCACAATGCGATGAGCAACATGAAAGGTGTCAGACATAAACGAATAAAACCCTTACCTCTCATGCCACTAACACGAATGGTTAATAACTGATAACCATGTTCAGGCACGATCTGTTTTTCCAGTCCTTTTTCAGTACCTAACCAATACAACTGAAAACCCTGCTTCTTCAAACAGTCAGCAACAGCCAGTGCCGGATACACATGTCCACCCGTACCACCTGCCATAATCAATATGGTTTTATCATGCATAGGCAACCACCACTTTCTGCACGATATTGCGCGTGTCTTGTCGGTTTTCATATTCAATGCGCAAGAGAATTGCGATCAACATGCAATAGGTAATCAAGCTATTACCACCATAACTGAGTAATGGTAATGTCAATCCTTTGGTGGGCAAGATACCCATGTTCACACCCATATTGATATAAGCCTGAATACCAATGATTAATCCAATGCCATAGGCAAAATAGGCCGCAAAATATTTTTCAACTGACTCAGCAACATGCCCAATAACAAATGCGCGCCAGACCAGGAAAGAAAACAAACAGATAATAAAAACACTACCAAATAAACCGGTTTCTTCTGCAATGACTGAAAAGACAAAGTCGGTATGCGCTTCTGGCAGATAAAATAACTTTTGAATACTGCTACCTAGCCCAACACCAAGCCACTCACCACGACCAAATGCGATTAATGCTTGTGTAAGCTGAAAACCGGTATCAAATGGATCCTTCCAGGGATCAATAAAGCTCATCAATCTTTGCATACGATAAGGCGACATAATTGCCAGTGTTAATAATATGGTGAAAGCAACACTGACCCAGGCAAAAAATCGTAACAATGGAATACCACCCATAAATAACATACCCAAAGCCGTAGTAAACAGGACAACTGTTGCACCGAAGTCGGGTTGCATAAGTAATAAACCGGAAATTATCGTCAACATGACAATAGGTCTAACAAAACCAGCGAAATCTGTTTGTACTGTTTGTTTATGTCGAACAATGTAACCTGCTAAATAAGCAATCACACAAAATTTGACTGGTTCTGATGTTTGCAAGGAGAAAGGTCCGATCTGAATCCAGCGCATGCTACCGTTTACTTCCTTTCCAATACCTGGCACTAATACAAGAAACAACATAACAAATGCCAATATCAACAGAAGTACACTAATGTTTTGCCAAAACTGCAGAGGCACTTTGACAATAACAAAAGCAAAGCTAAGACCTATCATCAATGCGACACCCTGACGCCAAAAGAAATGTAATGGATCTGCATATTCCTTTGCTGCAATCGAAATTGACGCAGATGCAACCATGATCAAACCAATACACATTAATAGTAATGCAGTATCTAAAAGCCAAAGATCATAGCCAGCAAACAATTTATGTTTGATATGCATCTTGCTATTTACTGTTGCCTGTTTTTTTCTATTTGTAGACATCAGTGTTCACTCAACTTCATAACAGCATTCGCAAAACTATCGCCACGTTGTTGATAATCTTCGAACATATCAAGGCTTGCACAGGCTGGCGCAAGCAATACTGCATCGCCAGCTGCACCTATAGTTGCCGCATGTTCAACGGCTTCTTGCAAACTCGCCATTTTTTCAAATGAGATTTGATTGTCTACCAGTTCTACAAACCGATCAGCATCATGACCTATCAACAATAAATGTTTAACATGTTTTGTTAATACAGGTAGTAGAGTAGTGATATCTGCTCCTTTACTATCGCCACCAGCTATCAGTATGATTTTTCCGGGACGATTTAGGCCTTCAATAGCGGCAATACTCGCACCAACATTGGTTGCTTTCGAATCATTAATCCAATCGACACCGTCAATATTTTTTACTAACTGACATCTATGTTTTAAGCCATTAAATGATTTTAAGGCCTTACGCATAGCATCATAAGAAACTGCCATCTCATTAGCTAGTGCCATGCTAGCCAGCGCATTACTAATATTATGCTTACCCTTAATACCTAACTCTGCCGTAGTGATAATCTTTTCATCACCATGACATAACCAAAGATGTTCACCTGCTCTATGCAAATGAAAATCAGCCTGTTTATCTTCATCGATCGAATAGCTCACTGTTTTCTTTGATGAATTTTGCATAGCAGCGACACGTTCATCATCAAAATTGATCACAGCGGTGCCATTGCCCATGTAAATCTTTTGTTTGGCAGCAGCATATTGTTCAATATCGTCATAACGATCCATGTGATCAGAAGAGATATTGAGTACAGCACTTGCGAGAGTATTCATTGAAAAGGTTGTATCGAGCTGAAAGCTTGAGAGTTCCAACACATAAAATTCAGGCATAGATTTATCCAGCAAATCCAGTGCGGGCGTGCCGAGATTGGCGCCAGTCTCAATGGTCTTGTTATCAGCTTTTGCCATTAAGGATAACAAGGTGGTGACAGTGCTTTTCCCATTAGAACCGGTAATAGCAATTATCGGTGACTTTGCCTCGCGACAGAATATTTCAATATCCCCAACAATATCCTTGCCTTTCTTAATTGCAGTTTGTAATGCAGGTTCACGCAAGGACACACCTGGACTAACAATGATTTGTTCTGCCAATAGACATAATTCGGCATCCAGTTCACCGGCAACAAACTGCACATCAGGAAATTGTTTTGTTAAGTAATCTAATGCAGGTGGATGACTTCTTGTATCTGTCACCATAAGATTATCTACACCTTTATTTTTTAAATGGCGTACACAAGACAAACCGGTTTTACCCAAACCGATAATCAAAGCATCTATTGCTATATGCTTTTTAGTCATTGCTTTCTTTGATTCCTCTAGACAAAACAAACCACATTCCTCAACGTATCTTCAAACTTGATAAACCGATGAGTACAAGTACAACCGTAATAATCCAGAAACGCACAATTACGCGAGGCTCTGGCCAACCTTTTAATTCATAGTGATGATGTAATGGCGCCATTTTAAAAATTCGTTTACCAGTCAATTTGAATGAGGCCACCTGCAAAATTACAGATACCGTTTCAATGACAAATACACCGCCCATGATTAATAGCGCCAACTCCTGACGAATAATAACCGCAACAACACCTAATGCCGCACCAAGTGACAAGGCGCCGACATCTCCCATAAAGACCTGTGCGGGATAAGTGTTAAACCAGAGAAAACCCAAACCAGCCCCCACCATGGCAGCACAAAATATTGTGATTTCGCCTGTGCCCGGGACATAAGGAATGCCAAGATAATCTGAAAAACGTATATGCCCTGTTGCATAGACAAAGATTGCCAATGCACCTGCAACCATTACTGTAGGGAGTATGGCGAGGCCGTCCAAACCATCTGTTAAATTAACCGCATTACTTGATCCGACAATGACAAAATAGCTGAACACGACATAGGCCCAACCCAAATCAAATACCCATGACTTGATAAACGGCACAATGATTTGCGTTTCAACGTTTAATGTTGCGGTTTGATATAAATACAAGGCAGCTATCAGGGCAATAAAAGATTGCAGCAAATATTTATATTTCGCTCTTAACCCTTTTGGATCGCTATAGATCACTTTCTTATAGTCATCGACCAGACCGATTAGACCAAAACTAAGTGTCACCAATAAAACTAACCAAATATAACGATTACTTAAATCGGCCCAACATAGAGTACTGATAGTGATGGATAACAGAATAAGCGCGCCACCCATCGTCGGTGTTCCGGTTTTTTGCAGATGACTTTGTGGTCCATCATCCCTGATACTCTGACCTATTTGTTTTAGCGTTAATTTACGAATCAGATACGGACCAAATACGAGCGATATAAATAATGAGGTCAAAACACCCAGAATAGTTCGCAGCGTAAGATAACGAAATACACCGAAACCACTCTCGTACTGCATCAAATATTCACTTAACCAAAGCAGCATCAGTATTGCTCCTCAGTTATGGCATTCACTACTCGTTCCATTTTCATGGATCTGGAACCTTTAACCAGTATAGTTATATTACTTCCTAAAAGGCTTTTGATATGTTTGTTTAATTCATCAATATTTCTAAAATGAATTGCGCCTTCACCGAAACTTTGTTGTGCATACTGACTCAATTCGCCTAATGTAAACAGGCCATCTATACCTGCTTTACTGGCAATTTGTCCGGCTTCAGCATGTAAATCAGCTGCTGTATTTCCAAGTTCACCCATATCTCCCAACACAAGATATCGTTTACCTTTAATATGACTTAGTACAGAAATAGCAGCAGCTAACGATGCAGGATTAGCATTATAGGTATCATCGATGATGCGACTTTCGTGTTGACCTGACAGGAATTGCAAACGACCTTTTACACCAGTTAACTTTTCCAGACCCTGTTTAATGAGTTCAAGTGATATATTTAAACTGAGACAACATGCAGCTGCGGCAAGTGCATTCTTTACATTGTGCATACCAACCAGAGGTAATTTGATTTGAATCGCTTTATTACCAATATGTAAATTAAATTTAATATTTTTTTGTTCTATCTGTTCCAGAATATCGCTGGCATAAACATCAGCCTGATTATTAGTCAATGAAAAGCAACACGTTTGACGTTCTGCACATATGTTCTTCCAGTAGTCTGCATAATCGTCATCAGCGTTGATTACTGCCACACCGGCTTCCTGTAAACCGGAATAGATCTCGGCTTTAGCTTTGGCAACACTATCAACACTACCGAATCCTTCAAGATGAGCCGGCGCGCATTGTGTAATCACAGCAACATCCGGTTTCGTTATGGCACTTAGCCATTCGATCTCACCAATATGATTAGCACCCATTTCAATAACCGCATAGTTATGCAAACCATCTAAAGCAAATAATGTAAGTGGCACACCTATATCGTTATTCAAATTACCTGAAGTTGCATGAGTTGAGCCTGCTTCCGACAAGATAGACTTCACCATTTCCTTGACAGATGTTTTGCCATTACTACCTGTCACGGCAACAATACGAACATCTAGCGTTTCTCTCCAACGCTGTGCCAACAAGCCCATTGCGTGCTTTGCATCTTGAACAAGTAATGTAGGTAATATCTTTTCAGATTGCTTATCTATTAAACAGGAAGATGCACCTTTTTCCGCTGCCTGTTCGATGAAATTATGACCATCAAAATTTTCACCATGCAATGCAATAAATAAATTATCTTTTTCTATGGTGCGTGTGTCTGTACTGCAACCATTGAATTCAACATCCGCACCGATGAGGCTCGCATTAATAGCTAAAACAACATCTGATAACTGCATTCTTATCATGCTGTTTCCTCTACCAATCGACGCGCCAGCTCACGATCACTAAATGGTATGACATCATTACCTATAGTCTGTGTCGTTTCGTGGCCCTTACCGGCAATTAATACGATGTCATCCTTTTCAGCTTCATGAAATGTATTGGTAATCGCATCAGAACGATCGTAACGAACCGCTATGCGTTCCTTGTTTTGCATACCAGCAAGTATCTGCGCAATAATACGTTCAGGTTTTTCACTACGTGGATTGTCATTCGTTAAGATAACAACATCGGCCAAAGTCTCTGCAATATTACCCATCTGTGGTCGTTTGCCGGTATCACGATCTCCACCACAACCAAAAACGCAATACAGTTTACCCTTACAGTATGACCGTAAACTCGTTAATGCCTTTTCAAGTGCATCAGGAGTATGTGCATAATCAACAACCAATAACGGTTTATTGTTGCTGGTAAAACATTCCATTCTTCCGGGCACGCCGGTAAAGACACAAATCGCCTTTGCGGCATCTTCTTTGGCAATATTATTTGCACAAAGTGTGGAAAAAACAGCAAGGACATTGGGTATATTAAAATCACCCAAAAGTCCGGTTTTAATCGTGACGTCGCCCCATGAACTTGCAACTTTTATAATGGTTATTAAATCATCTGTTTTTAAAACCTCTTTTACACAAACTTTTTTTATTCCGGTTGCGTCAATGTTACCTGAGGTGCTGTAAGCAATAATTTCAATTTCCTGCTTTATTTCTTTTATCAGTTTACGACCAAAACCATCATCGTAATTTATAACTGCTTTCTTTAAACCCGGGGTATGAAAAAGTTTCGCTTTTGCAGATGCATAGTTTTCAAAGGTTTCATGATAATCAATATGATCATGACTTAGGTTTGTAAAAACAGCAGTATCAAACTGCACATTGGCAACACGCGCCTGGTCCAGTGCATGTGAAGAGACTTCCATGGATACTGTTTCAACATCATTACGCCACGCTGAAAATAATGCATGTAAATTTATCGGATCTGGTGTTGTCATATTGCCACTATGCAGGGCATTTGACTTCCCATATCCTAATGTTCCAATGAATGCTGCCTTATTATTAATATAATTAAGTGCATAAGAGAGCATATAGGCAACAGTTGTTTTACCATTAGTACCGGTAACACCAATCACATTCATATCGTGAGTTGGTTCTGAAAAATACCGACTAGCAATTTGACCTACATGCTTACGTAGCTCCTTAACCTTATAAACTGTCACATGTTCATGCAAAATTTGCACATCAGCGTTCTCATCAATAGCGATCGCTATAGCACCGGAATTGATTGCATCATCAATAAAGTTCATTCCATTAAGAGATGAACCTTGGTAGGCCATAAACAGATCGCCCGGTTTTACCATGCGGCTATCTATGGCAATCCCTTCGATTTGTAGATCTGTTTCAATATCACAAATATCTGCAAACAGTGCTTTGATACTAATTGAAGGTTTTTTGGCTTTTGCTGTCATCATCCATCAAACCCCTCATCAAGTTCCAGATCAGGTCGGTTTGCCATAATGGGACTGGTAATCGCAGGTAAATTATCCGGCGCGATATTAAGTATTCTAAAAGCACCTTCCATCACTCTGGCAAAAACAGGTGCGGCAACTACACCACCAAAATAACCATTACCCCTAGGTTCATCGATCAGAACCACCATGACATAACGAGGATCGCTTGCCGGCGCGATACCAGCAAAAAGAGACAGATAACGATCATCCGAATAACCACCACGTGTTGATTTATGTACTGTACCGGTTTTTCCAATGACACGATAACCGCGCACGGCTGCGCGTTTACCAGTACCTTCGGAAGAGACAACGGTTTCCATCATCTTTCTAACTTGTCTTGCCGTACTTTCCGGTAAAACACGTTTGCCAGAAACCGTGCCAGATACTTTGATGAATGAAACTGGCAACATAACGCCACCCGTTGCCAGCACAGAATAGGCATGTGCTAATTGCAATGGTGTTACAGATAAACCATAACCAAATGATAATGTCGCAATCTCAACATCAGACCATGTATTGTAAGAATTTAATATTCCGCTGGATTCACCGGGAAAACCACTACCAGTAAGCTGACCAAAACCAAAACTATTTAATGCTTCCCAATATTTTTTTGGTTCAAGTGATAATGCAATTTTAGTTGCGCCTACATTACTGGACTTGGTAATAACTTTAGTCACATTGATATCACCATAGTTATGCATATCACGAATCGTATGTTCACCCACCTTGATATAACCAGGTGCTGTATCGATTCGAGTATGTGGTTGAAAATTCCCATATTCCAGACCGGCAGCAATCGTAAACGGTTTCATGGTCGAACCCGGTTCAAACACATCGGTCAATGCCCGGTTTCGATAAAACTGGCTTTTTAAACCACCTCGATTGTTAGGGTTATAGGAAGGTTGACCAACCATCGCAATCACTTCACCAGTATTAATGTCCAGCATCACCAGTGATCCACTTTTTGCACGATGATGTTTTACAGCTGCTGCTAATTCACGATATGCAAGATATTGGACACGTCTGTCTATACTTAGTATCAAATCTTTACCAGGTCTTGGCGTCTTGATACTTTCTATATTTTCAATAACACGGTTTAATCGATCTTTTAATACTCTTTTCGCACCTGACTCACCAGCTAACCAATCATTATAGGCAAGCTCCAGTCCTTCCTGACCCTGATCATCGATATTGGTAAAACCGATAATATGAGAAGTCACTTCTGCAGCTGGATAGTAACGCTTGTATTCGCTCAGTGTTGACACACCTTTAATCGCAATGGCTTGTACGGCTTCAACTACATCAGGTATTGCATGGCGTTTTAAATAAATAAAATCGCGACTAACTCGACCGCGTAATAAATCTTTTAAATCTTTTATAGACATATCCAATGCTTTAGCCAGCGCTGGTAATTTTTCTGCATCATCCAGTGCCTTTCTTGGGTTAGCCCAGATAGACTCAACTGGCGTACTCATTGCAAGTTGTTCACCATTGCGATCAGTAATCACACCCCTATGTGCAGGAATTTCCACTACACGTATGGAACGAGCATCACCCTGTTCCTGTAAAATATCTTTATTCCATAATTGTAAATATGCAGCACGACTAATGAGCACAGTCATACCACACATAAACAAACCCAGAATGAACCAGCGGCGTAATGGGTATTGAGGTTGTACCGTTCTGATAATCATTCTTCGATCAACACCACATAACTTTTATCCGGCATGCGCATTTGTAAATTCAGACGCGCAACATTTTCAATTCGATCAGTAATTGCCCAGGTACTTTGTTCCAGCTGTAATCGTCCCCACTCTTCTTTCAATTCATAGCCAGTGCGCTCCAAAGCCTGCAACTCAACAAAAAGACGTCGGGCATCATGGCGAGTCATCACGACATAAATCGCGGTTAAAAATACTGCCAGATATAAAGTAGTCATTATTAGCGGTTTCAATTCAATTTCTCCGCAACCCTTGCCACAGCACTACGCGACCGGAGATTATTTTCCAGCTCATTTGCAGAGGCTTTAATCTTTTTGCCAACGGGTTTTAAACGAGAAGTTGATTGATCCTGCGTGACTGGAATCTCTTTCGGTAATGATTCCGGTTTTGATTGATCACGAATAAATCGTTTAACAAGCCTATCCTCAAGAGAATGAAAACTGATTGCTACTAATCTACCTTTAGGCTCGAGTACATCAACTACTTTAGGTAATACAGCTTCAATATCATCAAGCTCATTGTTTATAAAAATACGTAAGGCCTGAAACGTTTTTGTTGCCGGATGAATATTATGTTTCTTTGAAGGCAAGATTGATTTAATCAAGTCCACCAGTTCTGATGTAGTAACAATAGCCTTTTCATCGCGCTGTCTAACAATGGCCCTAGCAATTCTTCGCGATGCACGTTCTTCACCATATTGATAGATAACATCAGCAATTTCGTTTTCTTTCGCGTGATTTAACCATTTACTAACAGGCTGACCAGTTGATGTATCCATTCGCATGTCGAGAGGTGCATTAAAACGAAAACTGAAACCACGATTAGGATTATCCAGTTGAGGTGAAGACACACCGAAGTCCAGCAACACGCCGGCAACCTTACCTGACATATCACGTTTAACTACTTCCTGCTTCAGCATCGTGAATGAACCTTGTACAAGTGTAAAACGTGGATCGTTAGACATGTTGTCTGAAACAGAGGCAATCGCATCTAGGTCTTTATCGAAGGCAAGCAGGCGACCGTTTTTACCCAGCCGTTTAAGGATAGCAGCGCTATGTCCTCCACGTCCAAATGTGCAATCAATGTAAAACCCATCTGCATATATATTCAATGCCTCAATTACCTCATCCAATAAAACTGGTTGATGACCTTCATCCAAAACAACTAATCACCCGAGATAACTGCTATAATGACAATTCTTGTAATGAATCAGGTGTGGGGACAGAATCATCACCGACTGAGTTAAGCCATTCATCTCGTTGTGCTTCCCATGTCTGTTCATCCCAGATTTCAAACTTATTTCCTTGCCCCAAGATCACAGCTTGCTTTTGCAACTCGGCATAACTACGCAATTCCTTGGGAATAAGGATGCGACCTTGTACATCAAGCTGACAGTCAGAGGCATAACCTCGCATCATCTGTTTAGTACGACGGCTTTGTTTATCGAAATCGGAAAGAGTAGACAGTTTGTCTTCAATCACTTCCCATTCAGCAAGGGGAAATAACCAAAGCGAGCGGTCGAATGGGTTCAGGGTAATAACGAGCTGATTATCAGATTGAAAAGAAATAAGATCACGATAGCGGCTAGGTACCGCTAAACGACCTTTACTATCCAGACAAATTGTATTGAAGCCTCGAAACACAAACTATCCCCAAGTTGCTAGTAAAATCCACTTTTACCCACAATCCCCCACTTCTTGAACTATAGGGATTTGGGGAGTTTGCTGTCAAGCGTTGTTTGAGTTTTTTTTAATAAAAAATGCTCTTTTTTACAAACACTTAGCTCCCGAAAGTTAAAAAACACATCATTTGTTTCAAGTTATGTTTATTTAAGTCTATTTGATTCAATTTGTTTGCGTATATTCTTAATAAATTACATTAAGTTTAGTCAAAATGCGCTGTCCTCTAATCCTAAATCCTTGGCCCGCTTCAAATATTGCTCAGCCAAATCAAAATTTGCCTCAACACTAGCCATTCCCCGTCTATAAAGCTTACTTAGGTGAAAGGCAGCGATAGCATCGCCCATTTCCATCGCCTTTTTATATAGCTCAATAGCCTTTTCACTATCCATCTCCACACCCGCACCACGCTCATAGGCCAATGCTAACATGCCAATGGCTTCAGCTACTCCGGCATCAGCTAACGGTCTTAACATTAATAAGGCCTCACCATATCGAGCATCGGAAAATGCCTGACTTACCATATCAATGGCATCACGTAATTCCTGATCAGTAGAAGTAGATTCCTTCATGTGCTTATCACGTATTTAAGGGTTTCCACAACTTGCTCAGGTGTTTGAGCCCATGCCATTGCTGCACCATCGACTTCTTTCAATGGATGAATAATGCTTTCATCGTGTAACGTGATGTATGGTTTTCCTAGGGCAGCACACATACCAGCATCAAATGCCGCGTTCCATTGTTTATACTTATCACCAAAACGTACGATAGCAACATTACATTTTTCAATTAGATTTTTAGTGCGAATTGCATTTACTTTTGATGACTTATGGTCACGCCAGAAATTTGAGTTCTCTAAACCAAGATGATCTCCAGCTGCATCACTTGCGTCGTGATCAGTTACTGCAGAAGTGTAAGTAATGGGCAAACCAAGCTCGTCAGTTCCCTGTTTAATTTGATCGCGCCAATCAGTATGAATTTCACCTGACAAATAAACAATCCAGTTCATGAATTATCCTTATTAGTTTTGTTTTTGATTTTAAAAAAAATTAAGAAAGAGTCGACCGATAAGCCGGGTTCTGTCGAGGACAATCATTCATCTGGGATGTATGTCACCATACACCTCAAGCAACCTACCCGGAAACAGTGCGGGCCGCACCATTGTTTCCCTATTTGGTCTTGCTCCCGGTGGGGTTTGCCCTGCCACTCCCATTACTGGCAGCGCGGTGCGCTCTTACCGCACCATTTCACCCTTACCTGCAAACAGGCGGTATATTTTCTGTGGCACTTTCCATCGGCTCACGCCGTCCAGACGTTATCTGGCACCTCGCCCTATGGAGCCCGGACTTTCCTCTACTAACCATAATTAGCAGCGATTGCCTGGCCGACTCTCGGCTAAGAGTGTATGACCAGTAATGGAAGTTGCAAGGGTTTTTAATAAAAACTGATATTTATAGTCATATGATGTGATCAAATGCGAGTATATCGAATAATAAGCTCTAGCGCACCTTGCAGCATTTATCCAGCGGCATGCGCGTTAACAGCTTACTTGATGATGCCGCCAAGGGAGCAATAACTGCAATCGCCACCACATCGGAAAATATATCGGCCGCACGTTCAAGCATACTGGATGCAGATTATACAAAAAGAGACGCTACTACTGACCCACAGCAGTATTCTGCAACGCTCCAGCAACTCCATGATTGCTCAGGCCAATATCCGGCCTCAAAACGTATTGCGACTGCTAAGCTAATCAGGCAATTACTTCAGGTTCAGACTTTCACATACTCGTTGTTTAATCAGTTCGATTTCATTGGGCTTGTATGGTTTACGTTCCGGTCGCCCCCAGACAACATCGGGCCAGCAAAAATCTGAAGGTGATCGACCAATAACGTGAATATGTAATTGACTCACAACATTACCGATTGCAGCGACATTGATCTTGCTCATTTCAAATTGTTGCAATATAAATCTGGAAAACAAATCAATTTTACTTTCTACAATTTGCCTTAAAGGTGCAGGTAATTCATAGAGTTCTTTAACTGTTGTTTTTGGGACAAGGATAAACCATGGCACTAATGAATTGTTCATCAATAACAACAAATACTCATTGCATTCCTGCAAAAGAATACAATCGTTTTGCAAACGCTTATCCAGTTGAAAATCATTCATAACCAGAGACTATGAAGGGTAATAATATTATTGACAAGTTAAAGCTGGCTTAAGTGCGATTGTGACAGTTTCTGCTCCGGTAATTTTTTATGGTTTAGGGTTGGATTCCATTTTATGCAAAAACAAACAAGCCAAATAATAAAAATTTAATTCGATGCATCATGAGCTATCCCTATCAATATTAATTATAATCGGTGACAGTCCGGAGGTTCTTTAGTCATTCATAACCAAGTGATAATTCATACACTGCATTTTTTTTCATGCCGGTAATTTCTGCTGTTAACACTACCGCATCTTTCGATGACAGTTTCCCAGATAATATTTTATAAATACGTATAACTTCCGCTTCTTCAACAGTTATATCTTTAATACCATCAATAACGATTACGAATTCGCCTTTAGGTTTTATTATGCCATCTGCAAGCAGTTGCCTGATTGATTCGACATCCCCGTGAACAATCTGCTCAAACTGCTTTGTTAATTCTCTGGCTATTGTCATCTGACGATCATTGCCAAAAACTTCTGCTATGTGATCGAGTGCTTCCTTAATTCGATGCGGTGTCTCATAAAATACTATCGTTCGCGACTCTTGTTGTAATTGTTCTAGTTGTTTTTTTCTGGAGCCTGATTTCGCTACCAGATAACCCTCATACACAAACCGATCGGTCGGCAAACCTGCAACAGATAACGCGGTAATGACGGCGGAACTTCCCGGCACAGGAGATACTGTAATGTTATGTTCATGTGCAGCCGCTACAAGACGGTAACCCGGATCATTAATTAGAGGGGTGCCGGCATCAGAAATAATAGCAATGGATTCACCATTATTTAATCTCTCAATTAATTTGACCGTTTGCTCTATCTCATTGTGTTCATGATAGGCATACATCGGTGTATTAATTGCAAAGTGTTGTAGTAATGGTCTGCTATGTCGAGTATCTTCCGCTGCAATCAAGTCGACTGATTTTAATATCTCGACCGCACGCGGACTCATATCGCCAAGATTACCGATTGGAGTAGCAACTATATATAATGTCCCGTTCACACTATTATTAAACCTGTTGTGATTATGACTGTCGAATTAAACATTGCTATGTAAGAATAAACTTATGCGAATCTCATTACTTGTATTACTCTCAATTTTAACGCTAACTGCCTGCGGACCTGCAAGGGAAGATAATGTCACACAGGTTGACCTGGAACAATCCGCCCGTGAGTTTCTACAAACAGGTGACTATTCCGCAGCAGCCGAAACCTATTTGGTATTAGTAGAAGATGACAAAACTAATGCCTCTTTATACCGATTAAAGGCCAGCGCAGCATTTATTGAAGCAGGTAATTACGATCGTGCCTTTGAAATTCTGCAAAATACAAACATAAGCGAAGAAGAGAGCCTGCAGGTTGCCCGCAAAGAAATATTAAGCGCCAGACTCAATCTTGAATTTGGACAGGCTGCTCAGGCAGTCAACATATTGCAAGGCTTGCCAGCAGACACTATTCCACCCAATCTGCGCTATGCCTATCACGATATACTTGCTCGGGCACATTACAAACAAGCTGAATATATGGCAGCAATAAAAGAGCGATTAATTGCCGATGAATTTGCTGGCGAAAATAAGGAAGAGAATTATCGACAGCTCTGGACAACCTTGCGCGATATTCCAACTGATATACTGGAAGAAAACCGCTTTAATACAGATCAAGATATTGCCAGTTGGCTAGAATTAGTCTCAATCTATCGCACCTATCGCTTTAATCCGGATCGATTAGATGATGCCATTGAAGGCTGGAAACAACGTTATCATGACCACCCGGCGTTTGTTTCTATCGTGCCGGGGATGAGAGAAAAAAGCGCGATTTATGTTCATCGGCCAAAGAAAATTGGCTTGTTATTACCATTTAATAATCAGTTTAAAAAAGCTTCTGCCGCAGTTCGTGATGGTTTACTGGCAGCCTGGTATCAAGACAACAACAAGGATAAATCACAAATCGTTGTATACGATTGCAATGCATTAAATATCACAGAAACCTACCGACAAGCAGTAAACGACGGTGTGGAATACATTGTCGGTCCATTGGAAAAAGAAGCGGTGCAAAGTTTGATGCAAATGTCAGATTTAACAATTCCCGTGCTGGCTTTAAATCGTCTGGATAATGTAACGGAATGGAAAAAAGACAAACTGATACAGTTTGGTCTGGCACCGGAAGATGAGGCTATGCAGATAGCCGACATTGCCAAACAGGACGGCTATTCCATGGCGCTGGTGATCACACCGGACAATAACTGGGGGAGACGAATTGCAGAGAGTTTTCAACAGCGTTGGAATGAACTCGGCGGAACTGTTCTGGAACAGGTTCATTTTTCTGGCGAGCGACGTGATTTCGCTACTCCAGTAAAAGAAGTACTAAACATCGATAGTAGTAAAGCCCGAATTCAGGATGTTCGCAATACATTAAACTTACGTTTGAATTCCGAGGAACGCCGCCGACAGGATGCTGAATTTATTTTTGCGGTTGCCATACCGGCCGATGCCAGACAATTATTACCGCAAGTGCGTTTTTTTCGCGCAGAAGATTTACCTATCTATTCTACATCACACATTTTTTCAGGGATCGTAGATAGCACACGTGATACCGACATGAATAATGTGTTATTTGTCGATATACCTTGGGTTATTGATACTAGACGTCAACTTTCATTGATACAGGATAATCTGAATAATTCACTTAATCAAAACAATTCAAACTATCGCCGCTTATATGCAATGGGCATAGATGCTTACCATTTAATACCCGAACTCAATCGTATGCGTTTGGAAAAAAATGTGGTGTTTAGTGGTGAAACTGGAGATCTACAATTAAGTAATGACAATATATTAAAACGCAAATTACTCCGAGCGCAGTTTTTAGATGGAAAACCGGTCTTGATTAAGTAAGTATATAAGTGCAAGGATTATTTATATCGACGGAAATTAGTAAATTGACAGAAGACATCGCCGCTAACTATCTCACTGAACAATCAATAACCATAGTAAAAAACTCTCGCTGTCGCTTTGGTTAAATTGATCTAATAGCATTATAGATTAACTGTTGCGTCTTTATTGAAGTACGTTACCGAAGACACCCCTCATTATTGTCCACATTAGATACGATTAATCAGGCAAAGATGAATAAACTAATTTCCACCAGCGAATATTTTTTATTATTTGATTTTATTGGCATTGCCGAGACCTTAATAATCCCAAAAAAGTAGCAAAAATCGTAATCAATTCACCTACTGAATTGCATCTAGCAATTCGATAATCACAAAAACTAACAGCCATTTGAATGAAAAACTGGAATCATTAGTAGTGATTCAGGCATAATCACATTTTTAAATAATTCACATCATTATGGATCCAGTTCAACGTATAAAAGATAACTTTCAGGAAAGTATTCGAGTCAAAACCGAAGCAACTAATGTACTTGCTCCCGTGATTGCAAAAGCAGCAGAGGCTATTTCCAATGCACTGTTAAATGACCACAAGATTATGGCCTGTGGTAACGGCGGATCTGCTGCGGATGCCCAACATTTTTCAGCGGAAATGTTGAATCGTTTTGAGATGGAGCGTCCGGGACTACCGGCTATCACATTAACAACCGACTCTTCAACACTAACCTCTATTGCTAATGATTACCAATTTGCTGAAATCTATTCCAAGCAAATCAGGGCGTTAGGCCAGCCTGGCGATGTGTTATTAGCAATCAGTACCAGTGGCGAATCCCATAACATTATTCACGCTGTAGATGCTGCGCATGATAGAGACATGGTTGTGATTGCATTAACCGGTCGTGAAGGCGGGCAAATTGCGGATTTAATGAACGAAAATGATGTCGAAATACGCGTACCTACCTGGTCTACGGCAAGGATTCAGGAAGTACATATTATGGCCATTCATTGTATTTGTGATCTGGTTGATTTACGTCTACTCGGTCAGGATAGTTAAAAAGGAATTAGTTATTATGAATAAATTACATATTGTTAGTCTTATATTTTCATTAATTGCATTATTTATGTTATCCGGTTGCGCAGCCGTTGCTATCGGAGGGGCTGGCGCTGCAGCTACGTCATTTAAAGACAGACGAACTACAGGAGCTCAGATAGAAGACCAAACGATTGAAGTGAAAGTCGGACTGAAATTACGTGCTGATGCTGAAATTGATGAACAGGCTCATATTAATGTCACTAGTTACAACACTGTTGTTTTACTTACCGGCGAAACTCCTACCGATACCATACGCCAACGTGCAGTAGATCTAGTGAAAAGCGTTGAAAAGGTCACACATATCTATAATGAATTAACTATTAACGCGCCCAGCTCCATGACATCTCGTAGTAGTGACTCATTGATTACCTCTAAATTAAAAACCAAACTCTTTACTAATGAAGGCGTAAATGGTTTAGCTGTTAAAATTATTACTGAAAAAGGTGTTGTTTATCTGATGGGGCTGGTAAGTAAAGCAGAAGCAGAAGCAGCAACTGATATTGCGCGCAACACCGGCGGAGTGCAAAAAGTCATAAAACTCTTTCAATACATTGACTAAAAATTTAAGCTATATATGGATTCATATAAATCTCTATCTACTTTACTAAAAAAGTAGGCAATGAACTCGTCAAAATATAATTCGTATTGCTGCATCTTTTTCAATGTAATAGTTACTGCTTGCTCAACAGGATAACAGTAGATACCCATAATAATAGTTGGGGAAGTAATTATTTTACATTGTTTTTCACGCGCGACATTTAATATTAATTTGTACTGATAACAGGATCTTAATAAATCGGCTTCATCATAATTACCCCCATGCCAAACTGGACCGAAGGCATGGATAATCGCATCAACTATTAACGTTGTGATATCAGCATGAATAATTTTGGTCATATCAACACTGACTGTATATATTCGTGATAAATCGTTAAAGTGACATTTTATTAAATTATAAACAGCATCATGTTCAATCACTCTTCACAATTAAAAGATCAATTAAAAAAAGCGCTTTCTGAAAAAGGTGCAGATTATCAGGCCCGAACACGTTACCTTGATCATAATACACAACCTGTCTATACCAACCGCCTGATTCTAGAAGACTCACCCTATTTATTACAACACGCGCATAACCCAGTCGATTGGTATCCATGGGGGAAAGAGGCTTTTGAACAGGCTAAACAGCATAATAAACCTGTTTTTCTGTCTATTGGTTACTCAACATGTCATTGGTGTCATGTCATGGAAGAGGAAAGTTTTGATAATGAAGATGTTGCTAAAGTCATGAATGAACTTTTCATTTGTATCAAGGTTGATCGTGAATTAAACCCGGATGTAGATACCTACTATATGACTGCCGTCATGATGATGCAGGGGCAAGGTGGTTGGCCGATGAGTAGTTTTCTAACGCCCGATAGAAAACCATTCTTTGGTGCCACTTATTTCAGACCCGGACAATTTTTAACATTGATGCATCGTGTTGATGAATTATGGCAACAACAATATCAGGATTTAATTGAACAAGCTGATCACTACAGTCAGCAAATCAGTAATGCCATGGCTGCAAGAACATCGTTAAACGAGATTGGGATTAATGTAGTAGAGCTTACCGCGCAAACATTAATGAATCATTATGATCCACAGCATGCCGGCTTTGGTGGCGCACCCAAGTTTCCGAATGAACCTTATCTTTATTTTCTGTTTGACTATGTCATCTTCAAACAGGATGAAGAGATACTATCCCGACTAACGGAAACTCTGGATGTACTATTATGTGGAGGTATTTATGATCAGTTCGGTGGAGGCTTTCATCGCTATGCTACCGATGCCAACTGGTTAATTCCGCATTTTGAGAAAATGCTTTATAACCAGGCAAATCTGGCAGTTCTTTATACTCAAGCATGGCAAATAACACATAATCCAGAGTACAAACGTATCAGCAAAGAAATACTGGACTATGTATTGCGGGAAATGACTAATGCCGACGGCGCGTTTTTTTCAGCGACTGATGCCGATAGTGAAGGTGAAGAAGGTAAATATTTTGTCTGGAATAGTGAAGAGATTAAATCGATCCTCGGTAATGATGCCGGTTTGCTTATCGATTTGTATCAATTTAGCGATGCTGGAAATTTTGAAGGATATACCATCCCTAATCTGAATAAACCTTTAAATTATTATGCTAAAAAAAATGGGTATGATTATGATGAATTACTTATCAGGCTCGACAAAATAAAAGAAACATTATTAGCTGAAAGAATTAAACGTATTCCACCTTTGCTTGATGACAAAGTCATTACCGCATGGAATGGCATGATGATAAAAGCATTTTCGTTTGCTAGTTTGATATTCAATGAATCCAGCTATATTGTTGCCGCAGAACGTGCAGCACATTATGTCCTAAAAACTAATAAGACTAACAATAATCAACTTAGCCGAACCAGCCTGAATGGTAATGCTACAACATCTGCACTACAGGAAGATTACGCTTATCTGGCAGAGGCATTACTTCTTCTTTATGACGCTACTCAAAATAATTTCTGGCTGGAACACGCCCGTAAACTTACTAATTACATGCTGAAACACTTTTGGGACAAAGAAACGGGCGGCTTCTTTATGTCAGCACAAACAGGTAACAATTTATTACCCTCTGCGCCAAAAGAAACCCAGGATAATGCCACTTCATCAGGTAATTCTGTTGCACTAAACCTCGTCTGCAGATTATGGCGCCGCACCGGTGATGCAAATTATCAACACTATGGACAACAGCTTGTGCAGGCATTCTCAGATGATATATCGCAACGACCATATAGTTCAGCTTATATGATCAAGGGGCTACTGGAATTATTAGCCGGGGAACAACAATCATATTGCTGGGCAGGTAATGGCAAAGTATTCATTAATGCATGCGCTATGGAGCAGGATGAATATTATCTATTATCCATCGACATTAATATTAACGAGGGCAACTATCTAAACCTGCAAGAAGATTCAGAACTCCCAGTTTTACTTGAAACTGAACGGGGCTGGCACGTTGAAGATATTGAGTATCCTGATACGGTTGAAAAACAGGTTCAATACCAAATAGAAACGAAAAAAGTTTATGAGGGTAACATCACGATTAATGCCAAATTGCGCGCAATCGATACTAATAAACTGAATATTTGCAAACTAAAACTGACACTACAGGCTTGTGATACAACTCATTGCTTAGCACAGGAAAAACATATCGTCACTGTGTTTTTAGCTCATTAAAAATTCTGCGATAAGACTTCTGTATGAATACCCTTGTTTTCCAGCAAGCCAACACAATTCAACATCTTATCCAGCGTACAGTTCGCATCATATAAAGCAAAAATAATAACATTATCATGCTCTGGAACTTCATGGAGTAATAGACAGTGTACATGGTCATTCAACGGTTTAAGAATCTTCAATAAGTCTTCTTCTGTTTCGGGCAATAAATTTAACGCAACTATACATTGCCCTGCCATCGCTTTGCTTAATGAAACATAAAATTGCTCATCATATAAACATTTTGGATGCTGCTCACCTGCATAGATATCAATGAGGATTAAATCGAATTTTTGTTGATTATTTTTTAGATAATCTTCTGCTGTTGCGATAACAATATCCTGCTGCTTTATTTGAAAATATTGTTCTGCCAAAGCAGCTATTTTTTGATCGGCTTCGATTGATACCAGGTTTAAATCAGGAAAAGTATGTTTTAAATAACGATCAATTGAACCTGTACCTGCACCTATATTTAAACAATTTACAGACCTATCCACTAACTCTATGGCATAAAGCATAGTATTTAGATTAGGCAGCAATAATTCGTTTGGTTTATCGAGATTGATCAAACTCTGTATCATCTCACCACCTAAACTCATCCAGCGATAAGATTGATATTGTCGAATAGATATCAATTCGCCATTACAAACCTTCTCATACAGTAACTCTGTTTGAGATAGTTCGAGATCGTATAGGTCCTGTATAAGTGACATGGATAATTAATTTTGTTTAGTGAAAAGTATAAAGCAAGCAATGTGTTTGATACACTGCGTCTCGAATTTTTGAGAGGATTTATTTGTGGCAGAATTTTCTATAGGTCAGCGCTGGGTCAGTCATACTGAAACTGATTTAGGACTTGGAATTATCATTGGAATAGAAGGTCGACAGGTCGAGATCAGTTTCCCTGCTGCCAATGAACAACGTATTTATGCCACTGATAGTGCGCCTCTCACGCGCATAGAACATAAACCCGGCGAAATCATTAGCAATAATGATGGCTTAATCATAGAAGTGATGGACACAGAAGAGCACAAAGGCCGAATTATTTATCACGGTAAAGATACCAATGGCAATGAACATCAAATTGATGAGCTCGATTTAAACTGTTTGATCGAACTCACCACGCCAAAACAACGTTTACTGAGTGGTCAACTTGACAATCCTCGTGCCTATGAATTACGTTGTGCCACCCTGAAACAACTGGATAAATTACAACAATCCGGTGTTAGCGGTTTGTTGGGTTCGCGTACTAGCTTATTACCTCACCAAACCTATATTGCTCATGAAGTTGCAAAACGCTATGCGCCCAGAGTATTGCTGGCGGATGAAGTGGGATTAGGTAAAACAATTGAAGCCGGAATGATTCTACATTATCAGTTGCATACCGGTCTCGCCAGTAGAATCTTAATCATAGTACCCGACACCCTGACTCACCAATGGCTGGTTGAGATGTTAAGACGTTTCAATTTGCATTTTGCATTATTTAATGAAGAACGCATTGCTGGTCTGCGAGAAATGGCAGATGGTAACCCTTTTGATAGCGAACAACTTATTATCTGTAGTTTGGGTGACATAACGAGTGACCCGATGTTATTTAAGGATGCGAGTAATGCAGACTGGGACATGATCGTTGTGGATGAAGCTCATCATTTACATTGGGGTAAAGATGACATCGGTCATGATTACCGCTGTATTGAAACATTAGCTAAAAAAACATGTGGTTTATTATTACTAACCGCGACACCGGAACAAGTTGGTCTGGCCAGTCACTTTGCGCGTTTACGTTTACTTGATGCGGCGCGCTTTCATGATTTGAATAGTTTTATTGCAGAAGAAAAAGATTATCGCAAACTGAATGATATCGTCAGTGAACTACTTGATAATCAAACACAGGCATTATCATCATCAATCGTTGATGATATTAATCATTATCTGGGTGAAGACACACTTGTAACGACTTCACCTGATGAAACAACCCGGGAAGATATCGTCAACCGCCTGCTTGACCAACATGGCACCGGACGTGTTTTTTTACGAAATACTCGTGAAGCTATCAAAGGCTTCCCGCAAAGAAAATTGATTGCAACCGGATTAACAACGCCTGAACAATATTCTTCATTATCAGGTAGTGCCGGTTTATATCCTGAACATCATGCTGATATTAATGACTGGCTCAAAATAGATCCACGAGTTGATCATCTAATCGAATTATTAAAATCATTACCCGATGAAAAAGTATTGGTCATTTGCGCATATGCAGAGACAGCCATTGCATTGGAAAAATATCTACAACTTCGTGTCGGTATTCGTACAGCCGCCTTTTATGAGGGCTTAAGCATTATCGAACGTGATCGTGCTGCCGCCTACTTTGCCGATCATGAAATGGGCGCACAATTACTGGTCTGTTCAGAGATCGGTAGCGAAGGCAGAAACTTTCAGTTCTCTCATCATCTTGTGTTATTTGATTTGCCGAAAAATCCGGACTTGCTAGAGCAACGTATTGGTCGGCTTGATCGTATTGGACAAAATAAAGATATCCATATACATGTGCCCTACATTGAAAACTCTGCTCAAGCAGTTTTATTCCGTTGGTATCACGAAGGGTTAAATATTTTTAATGAAAGTTGTGCCGCAGGATATTCCATCTATGAAAAATTTGCTAATGAACTTCATGCTGTCATTGAACAACCGGAACGTGATATGACCAAGCTAATTGAAGATACCAGCAAAGAAAAAAATGCGGTTAAAGATGCCATGCAGGCAGGGCGAGACCGTTTGATCGAACTCAATTCCTGTCGCAAGGACAAGGCTGAAGAAATTATAAAGGAAATAAAACAGCAAGAAGAAGCTGATGAGTTAATAGGTTTTATGGAAATCATGTTTGATGCTTACGGCATTGATCATGAAGAACATTCTGACAAGACATGGATACTGCATCCCAGTGACCATATGCGAACTGGGTATTTCCCCGGGCTCGGCGATGAAAGCATGACGGTGACATTTGATCGTGAGAAAGCATTGAGTCGCGAAGACTTTGCCTTTGTTAGCTGGGAACACCCAATGGTGTCTGAATCAATGGATATGGTGATCAATAGTGAAATAGGTAATGCATTTGTCACTACACTTGAAATGGATGGTATTGAATCAGGCACGATATTACTGGAAACATTTGCAACGGTAAGCAGTATTGCCCCAAAATATTTACAGCTTGGTCGCTACCTGCCCTTGTCACCTTTAAGAACATTGATTAGTAAAGACAAAAAGAACTATGCCAAGGCACTCACGCATGAAAAATTAAACAAACTCTGTATGAAGATCGATAAAAAAATAGCATTAGCAATCATCAAACAGATTAAAAAAGAAATTGAAACCATGATCGATTTTGCACAAAAGTTTACTAATACCTCGTTAAAAGAGAAAAAAGAGACTGCAATCCAAGCTGTCGATAATAAACTTGGTGAAGAAATCAAACGGCTAAAAAAACTAAAACAAAACAATGCTACCATTCGTGATGAAGAGATAGAGTTCTTAATATCTCAACTTAATGCCTGTAAAACAGTCATTAATGAAGCCAAGTATGAAATGCAGGCATTAAGACTTGTTATCGTTAAATAAATAATTGATGTTATTAAATTAGAATCATAATCAATCAATACTAACCTTGTTGATTTTTCAGCGCGGCATCGGAATTAATTAAGGAAACCTCGAGTGGAGCATTAGGGAAAAGTTTTGTACTCGGATGTACTTATGCCGCTATAGCATGGACGCGAAATACCAACAAACTCGCCGAAAAGTGGAAACAAAAAAATTATTTAACCACTTTCAAATGCGGCTTTTTCTTTGAATTTTTTTTCTGACCAGGTTCTGTTTCATTTTGCGCTAAAGTGTCAGACTGAGAATCACTTTCTGCTACCGCAAAATCTTCTTCTTCAGGAAAGATCATGCCGCGTCCATTTTCTCTAGCATAGATTGCCAGCACAGCATTAGCAGGGAAATAAATATTCATGCTTTGACCAGAGAACTGTGCTTTGAAATTGATATAGTCATTACTTAAATTAAGATCACGGACAGCAGGTGGGGAGACATTCAAAACAATGCGATTATCCTGTGCAAATTCCATTGGCACACTTAAGTCATTACCACTCGTATCAACAAGTAAATGCGGTGTTAAATGATTATCACAAATCCAGTCATAAAGTGCGCGTATGAGATAAGGCTTGCTGGATGTCACGTTTTGACTCCGAAGATTTACACCGTCTCGTTATATTCTTTTTCCGTTGGCGACAGGCTTTCCTTAAACGCGTCACGCTCGAATAAACGGTCTGCATACTGTTGCAGCGGTTTTGCTGACGTCGGCAACTTCACGCCATATTGAGTCAAACGCCACAATAACGGAGCCATACAACAGTCAACTAATGTGTACTCTTCAGACATAAAGAATGGCATTTGCGTAAAACTTGGTGAAACTGCAGTAAGATTATCGCGCAATTCTTTTTTTGCATTAGCTGCAGCAATATCGTTATCACCTTTCAGATCATCCAGTACAGAATATAAATCCTGCATTACGCGAAAACGTAATTGACGATTTCCGGCACGTGTAACCGGATCAACCGGCATCAATGGGGGATGAGGAAAGCGTTCATCGAGATATTCCATGATGATTTGTTCATCATACAAAACCAAATCACGGTCAATCAGTGTAAGAATTGAGTTGTAAGGATTAAGCTCGTTTAACTCTTCCGGTTTAGTATCGTCTTCACCGATATAATTAATTTCCACATTGACATCTTTCTCTGCCAGAACAATACGGACGGCATGTCCGATTGGACTGTCATAGTCAGAATATAACAGCATCATTGAACGACGATTGGCGATACTTACCATGATTTTCTCCAGCCTGAAACTACAAAGCGCCGGATTATACTACAGCCTGACCCTTTCGTGTGCAGGATCAGGCTGTTTTTTTTACGTTAATGTATATCGCGCCAGTATTCTTTCTTAAGCGCGAAGGCAAGACCAGCAAAAATAATCAGATACAGCATTACCCAGTAGCCGATTTTCTTGCGGTTTAATGATACAGGTTCACCCATGTATACCAGAAAATTCACCAGATCCTTTACAGTCTGGTCGTATTCTTCAGGACTTTGAGAACCAGGTGTCACTAATTTGAGATCATCAAATGTAGGTGAATGATTTTCACCTTCTTCAATACTGTGAGTCTCCAAAACTTGTAAGCCCTGCAAATCCCACAACACATGCGGCATGCTAGCATTGGCAAACACTAAATTGTTTACGCCAAAGGGTCTGCTCTCATCGATATAGAAACTTTTAAAATAGCTGTACAGATAATCTGGGCCTTTTGCTCGAGCAATGACCGACAAATCAGGCGGGGCTACTCCCCAGAAAGTTAAAGCAACGTCTTCATCCATTGCCACTGTCATGGTGTCGCCAACTTTCTCATCGCCAAAGATAAAATTCTCTTGTAACACGGCATCAGTAATACCTAGATCTTTACCCATACGATTAAAACGCATGTATTTAGCTGAATGACAACCTGTACAATAATTTACAAAAATTCGCGCTCCGCGTTGTAATGACAATTGATTAGACAAATCAACATCCATATGCAGCAACTTCGCTCCGCTAGCTGCCAGACCGATCGCCGGAGATACGAAAAAGGTGGCAACGAAAACCAAAATGAATTGTTTTAAATATCGCATCATGAAGTCACCCTGTCTGGAACTGGTTTGTCTTTATCTACTTTTGTGTAAAACGGCATTGTCAGGAAAAATAGAAAATAGATGACACTACAAATTCTAGCCATCCAGGTATAGAGCGGTGTCGCCACTTGCAATCCTAACCAGCCCAACATTAAAAAGCAGATAACGAAGAGGGTTAAGGCAATACGGTAATTTATACCGCGATATCGCCAGGATTTAACAGGGCTTCTATCCAACCAGGGCAATAATAAAAATATACTGACCGCTAAGCCCATTGCGACAACGCCAGGGAATGCGGAGCCAGCAATGGATGGCACGGCTCTTAAAATTGCATAAAACGGAGTGAAATACCAAACCGGCGCAATATGTTCAGGTGTTTTCAACGGATCAGCCGGAATAAAGTTAGCACTTTCCAAAAATAACCCTTGCGTCCCAGGCACATGCATCTCTGGTGCAAAGAACACCACTGCAAAGAAAAAAATTAAAAAGACTGCTGCACCAAAAATATCTTTTACGGTGTAGTAAGGATGAAATGGAATCCCGTCAACAGGAATTCCTTCCGCATTTTTATTTTTTTTAATCTCTACACCATCAGGATTATTAGAGCCTGTTTCATGTAAAGCCAAAATATGTACACCTATCAAACCAGCAATCAAAAATGGAAATGCAATCACATGTAATGAAAAAAAGCGGTTTAGAGTAACATCAGAAACAACATAATCCCCTCGTATCAATTCAGCTAAAGCTTCACCAACAAATGGTACTGCACCGAACAACGAGATAATTACTTGCGCACCCCAGTAAGACATTTGCCCCCATGGCAACAGATATCCAAAAAAAGCTTCCCCCATTAATAATAGATATAACGCCATACCTGTCAGCCATAGTAGTTCTCTTGGCTTTTTATATGAGCCGTACAATAAGGCGCGAAACATATGTAGATAGATCACAATAAAGAATGCTGATGCTCCAGTTGAATGCATATATCGCACAAACCAGCCCCATTCAACATCTCGCATAATGTATTCAACTGACGCAAATGCTTCAGCCGCAGAAGGTTTATAATTCATTGTCAACCATATGCCAGTGATGACCTGAATCACAAATACCAATAGCGCAAAGCCGCCAAAGTAATACCAGAAATTAAAATTTTTAGGGGCGTAATATTTAGCTAGATGTTCGTTCCAGTTCGACATTAAGGGGAAACGGTCATCAACCCAGTCACGCAGGCAGGCAAGGTTCTTAACAATCATATTATCATTAGCCATTATGCAACCTCACTATCTTCACCGATCAACAGAGTTGTTGGTGTCAAAAATTTATAAGGTGGCACAACCAGATTGTTTGGGGCTGGTACACCTTTATATACGCGACCAGCCAAATCGAATCTTGATCCATGACAAGGACAAAAGAAACCGCCCTTCCAGTCTGAGGCAGGTGGACTTTCGGAGTCTTTCGTCACATAGTTTGGTGAACAGCCAAGATGAGTGCAGATACCAATCACGACCAAATATTCTTCATTCAATGCGCGAAATTCGTTTTGTGCATAATTAGGTTGAGCACTGCTATCTGATCCAGGGTCACTGACTTCAGTATTTTGTGACTCAATATCCGCCAACATTTCTTTGGTTCTTCGTAAAATCCAGACAGGTTTGCCGCGCCATTTTTGAATAATTCGTTCCCCAGGCTGAAGTTCACTAATATCGACTTCAACCGGGGCACCTATTGCCTTGGTTTTAGCACTTGGTGTCATGGTCGCAACAAATGGCACTGCCACTGCAACTGCTCCAGATCCGCCGACGACCGTGGCCGCAGCGGTCAAAAAACGGCGCCGACTCTTGTCAACGTTTTGATTTTCCATTTCCGAACCTCTAAATAACTGAAAAAAAAGTTTTATAAAATTATTTGCCCATGATAACCGAGATTATTGGTCAGGCAATCTTAAAGTCTGCTTAAATAATGATTCAAAGCTGATCTGCTACCCATTTGCGGCAAATGATAAAATTTAGCGGCGCAATTTAGCAAAAATCCACTAATTTAAAAACCTTAAAAATCGATATGGCATATTTTCGGATCATCTGCAATATGGGCTACACTGTCTCATCTGTTGGCTTATGACGCCATGTAACACTGGATAATGTTTTGAAAACAAGATTGCTGTTTGTTCTACAATATGTTGCCTATGGTCTGGCTATCGCCTTTATCTTTCTATGGATATCATCTAGCGAGCTCAAATTCTTTTACAATGAGCAGAATAACTATAGTTCGTATCACTCGGCAGTTAACAGAACAGCGCCTGCCGTTGTAAATATTTATGCAACCAATTTTTACGCAGATCAGATACACCCGATCTTTCATAACCCGATTTTACGGCAATTTCTTGGCATGCCTCCGATCAAGAGACAAAAACAAAATAACTCCATTGGCTCTGGCGTAATAATGAATCAGCGCGGCTTCATCCTGACTAATGCACATGTCATTCATAATAGCAATGATATTTTTGTCACGTTAAACGATGGGCGACAAATACCGGCAGGGATTCTTGGCATAGATGAGGATACTGACCTTGCCATTCTTAAAATCGATGCAACAGGTCTGCCAAATATTCCCATTGGAGATTCGTCTAAATTACAGGTCGGCGATGTTGTACTTGCTATCGGCAATCCCTATAACTTTGGTCAAACTGTGACGCAGGGTATAGTTAGTGCCACAAGCCGAAAAAGAATGGGCTTATCAGTTTTTGATGATTTCATTCAAACCGATGCTGATATTAATATTGGAAACTCAGGTGGCGCACTCATCAATGCAAAAGGGGAATTAATTGGTATCAGTACCGCGATTATTTCTAGTAGCGGTGGCTCGGAAGGCATAGGTCTGGCAACGCCAATCAATCAGGCAATGGTGATCATGCGTGAACTGGTTGAAAACGGCGAAGTTATTCGAGGTTGGTTGGGAATAGAAGCACAAACACTGGATCCAAATATTAAAGAAGTGGCTGAACTTGCTGATGGTGGAGTAATGATTAATGCCGTGATTCGTAATAGCCCAGCTGACCTTGCTGGACTTGTCCCCGGCGATATTCTTACGCAAATCGGTAATGCTAACATCTGGTCACCTGAAAAAGCGATTGAAACAGTCCTGTCTTTAGAGCCAGGGGAAAAAGTTAAGTTATCAATATTACGCGGTTGGGAAAGACTGGAATTAGAAACAATGATTCAAAAACGACCACAGAACAGACTGCATAACTCAGGACCGTAATATCGACTTCAATACATTCACAAATGTTTTGTTTTCATTTTCTGTACCAATAGTCACACGTAAACAACCTTTTAGTAAAGGGTGTGCCATGGAAACGTTTTTAATGAGTATCTTGTTTTCTAATAGTGCTTCATGAATTTCATTTGCTGAATGATCAGTAACGCGAAACAAAATAAAATTGGTATTTGATGTCCAAACCTCAACAGTTTCAAGTTGCTGTAATTGGTTTAGCATTACATTGCGTTGTTGCCTGATTAGTTCAGTTTGTTTATACAATATGTCAATATGTTTGCACACCAGACTTACTGTCAATTGATTCAACGTGCCAATGTTATATGGCATACGCACCTTTTCGAGCTCACTTATCAACGACTGATCACCCGCAAGAAAACCAAGTCTTAAACCAGCCAACCCCAGCTTGGATAAAGTTCTCATTACCATTGCATTGGGATAATCCTTGATGGCATCTAACATTGAGTCATCGGCAAAGGCATTGTATGCCTCATCAATAATCACTAGTCCCACACTTGCCTGAATAATTTGTATAAGCTCCTCTTTAGGATAAGCAATCCCAGTCGGATTATTTGGCCATGCAAGAAAAATAATTTCGGGTTGATGTTCATTAATTTCCTCCAGCATTAGAGGTATATTCAATGAGAAATCTTCGTTTAATGGCACACCGATAAACCTAAGTCCCAGCATGTTGCTCAAATATTGATACATTACAAATGTAGGAACCGGTGACATGACCTTGGCATTCGAGCGCAATGCAATCAGCAGTATCTGAATCAATTCATCAGAACCATTTCCAAATACTAAGCCCGCCTCAATTGGTATATTAAATGTACTTCGGATGGAAGTGACTAATTCTTTTAGAAAAGCATCGGGATAACGATTAATCTCTACATGGTTTAATGCATCAAACCATAATTGTTTAAATTCATCATTTAATGAATAAGGATTTTCCATCGCATCCAGTTTTATAAAGCCACTGGCATCAGGCACATGATAGGCATGACTATCGATTACAGCTGATTTAAATAGCACTGCCAGGTTTTTATCAGACATGTAACTACAGGTTTATTCAGCGTCGCGACGGTATTCAGCCGAACGCGCATGAGCGGTTAAACCTTCTCCTCTGGCAAGAATCGATGCCGTATCCGCAATTTCAGTAACAGATTTACTATTACTCATGATTAATGATGAATGTTTTTGAAAATCATACACGCCTAACGGTGATGAAAAACGCGCCGTTCTTGCAGTTGGTAATACATGATTCGGACCAGCACAATAATCACCCAAAGTCTCGGCCGCATAGTTACCCATAAAGATAGCACCAGCGTGACGAATCATGGGTAATAACGCTTCAGGATCATTCACTGATAACTCCAGATGCTCGGGAGCTATTTTATTTACTATTTCGGCAGCTTCATCGAGATCGGCCACCTTAATAAAAGCCCCGTTTTTTATTAATGATGCTTTAATTATCTCAGCGCGTTCGATTTCAGGTAATAACTTTTGAACGCTTTTTTCTACCGATTCGATATAGGATTGATCTGGACATATTAGAATTGCACTAGCTTCTTCATCATGCTCTGCCTGAGCAAACATATCCATTGCTACCCAATCCGGATTTGAACTACCGTCAGAAACAATTACAACTTCCGACGGACCGGCGATCATATCAATACCTACCACACCAAATACCTGTCGTTTAGCTGTAGCGACATAGATATTACCTGGACCAACAATCTTATCTACTCTTGGCACAGTTTCTGTACCATAAGCTAGCGCAGCAACCGCCTGTGCTCCGCCAATCGTGAATACGCGGGTTGCTCCTGCAATAGTGGCAGCTGCCAGAACCATTTCATTGGTTTTTTCTTCTGGTGTCGGCACCACCATAATAATCTCTTCAACACCCGCAACTTTTGCCGGAATAATATTCATCAATACCGACGATGGATAAGCTGCCTTACCACCGGGCACATATACACCCACTTTATCCAGCGGTGTCACCTTTTGACCCAAGATATTGCCTTCATTATCTTCATAGGTCCATGTCGATTGAATTTGTTTTTCATGAAAGTTTTTAATACGCATAGCTGCGTGCTCTAAACTTTGACGAATATTGTCAGGAATATTTGCCAATGCATCCTTAAGTTGCTGTTGAGATATCTCTAACTTATCAACTGTTGTCTTGCGTCGATCGAAATGATTCGTATAGTCGATTAACGCTTCATCACCTTTTTCTCTGACATCTCGAATGATGTCCAGCACGGTATCAACAATTTTTTGATCAGGTTCATCCGTTGCCGACAATAATGTCTGCAACGATTGCTGGAAGTCATCAGAACTGGCATCAAAGAATTTAATCATGAGTTTCTACTAACCACTTCTTCGAGATGTTCCAGTATCGGTTTTATTCTGGCGCTTTTCATTTTCATTGCTGCCTTATTAACAATCATTCTCGAGCTGATATCAGCGATGTGTTCCAGTGTTATCAGCCCGTTTGCCTTTAGAGTATTACCTGTATCGACCAGATCTACTATCCAGTCAGACAGGCCTAATACAGGACCAAGTTCCATTGAGCCATATAATTTTATGATCTCGACCTGTTGACCCTTTGCTGAAAAATAATTTTTAGTGATATTCGTATATTTGGTCGCAACACGTGGTCTGTCGGTAATCGGTTTAGGTTTTTTCAAGCCAGCCAGCATCATTCGACACTTAGCTGTACCTAAATCCAGAGGCTCATAAATATCGTCTCCAATGTATTCCATCAAGACATCCTTGCCCGCGATACCCAATTCCGCTGCTCCACGTTCAACATAGGTCGGCACATCAGTCGCGCGGATAATTAACAGACGAACATCAGGCTGATTAGTCTCAAGCACCAGTTTTCTGGATTTCTCAGGATCCTCGTTCGGCACAATACCTACCTGTTTTAGTAGCGGCATTGCATCTTCAAATATTCGACCCTTCGAAACAGCGATTGTAAGTATGTCTGACATGTTGAGATTTCTTCACCTGTAAAAAGGTGCACAGGATACAATAGATTAGCGTGACTTAAAAAACTGAAAAGCGAATTAATCCGGAATACGACGTATTTCTGCGCCTAATTGTGATAGTTTTTCTTCAATCGTCTCGTAACCTCGATCGATATGATAGATACGATCCACAATCGTCTCGCCTTCTGCCACAAGACCTGCTAATACCAGACTTGCTGATGCTCTTAAATCTGTCGCCATTACCGGTGCACAGGTTAATTTATCGACGCCTTGTGTAATCGTGGTATTACCTTCGAGCTTCAACTTGGCGCCCATACGTTGGAGTTCATGCACATGCATAAAACGATTTTCAAATACCGATTCGGTAATGGTGCCTGAACCATCAGCTATACAATTCAATGCCGTAAATTGTGCCTGCATATCAGTTGGGAAACCGGGATAAGGTGAGGTGTGAATATCTACAGCCTTAGGTTTCTTACCCCTCATGTCCAGTTGAACACTATTACTGGTCACTTCTAGATTCGCACCAGCCTCGGTTAATTTCACCAATACTGATTCGAGTAATTTCGGACGAGTGTTTTTTAATTTAATTTTGCCACCGGTCATCGCAGCAGCAACTAGATAAGTTCCCGTCTCAATACGATCTGGTAAAATATCGTAAGTTGTGCCGTGTAACTTTTCGACGCCTTCTATTTCGATTCGATCAGTGCCTGCACCCGAAATCTTTGCACCCATACTATTCAGGAAATTGGCCAGATCGGTAACTTCAGGTTCACGCGCCGCGTTCTCAATAACCGTTTTACCGTCGGCAAGAGTCGCTGCCATCATGAGGTTTTCAGTGCCGGTAACCGTGACAATATCCATTGATAAATGAGCACCTTTTAATCGGTCAGCAGTAGAACGAATATATCCCCCTTCTACAACAATATCAGCGCCCATCGCCTCTAAACCTTGAATATGCAGATTGACAGGCCTGGAACCGATTGCGCAACCGCCCGGTAGTGACACATCTGCTTTACCATAACGGGCAAGTAGTGGTCCTAATACCAACACGGATGCACGCATGGTTTTGACCAATTCATAGGGGGCGAAGAAATTATTGATTTGACCGTTATCAATCTCGATCTTCATACGTTCGTCTACCGTGACTTTCGCACCCAAACGACCCAATAATTCTATCGTAGTCGTAATATCATGCAGATGAGGCACATTACCTATTATTACAGGTTCATCTGTCAATAACGTAGCAGATAATATCGGCAAAGCGGCATTCTTTGCACCAGAAATTGAAATCTCGCCATTAAGCGTTAATCCGCCCTTAATTAATAGTTTATCCATTGTGTTTTGATTATTACGTCTGTTTTGCCTGCCATTCTTGCGGCGTTAATGTTTGCATGGATAAGGCATGAATCTCTTTGCCCATCAATGCACCCAAAGCCTTATAAACCAATTGGTGTTGCTGCACCATATTTTTACCGGCAAAGGCGTCACAAACTATTACGGCCTGAAAGTGTGTGCCATCATCACCTTCTACATAAGCAGTAGAATCTGGCAAACCATTTTCGATAAGTTTTTTTATTGTTACTGGATCCATCATGATGTGAAATCATACCTTAATGTGAACAAAAGATGTGGAAAGAAAAAAAACGTTTATGTTTTCTGCAATTTTCCGCATCCGAAATATAAACAACCGGGCATAGCCCGGTTGTTTATATAAATATAATGTATACTAACTGCCGCTTTTCAGATTAGTTTCCAATTTGGAATTTTTATCTGAAAGTTGTTGCAATAAAGAATCAAAACCAGATCTCTTAATTTCTGTTGCAAAAGATCCTTGATAAGTCTTTACCAGACTTACGCCATCAACAGTGATATCAATCACTTTCCACTGCTCATTCTTCTGAAACATACGATAGGCCACAGGAAAAGGCTGAGAACCTGAACTGGTTAATTCTGTTTTTACAACAGCCAAATTTGGTTTATCACCCAGTTCTACTGGGAAAAATTTAATTTCCTGATTGGAGTATTCCAGCAAAGCCTTTGCATAGGTATTTATCAAAAGGGTCTTAAATTGTTCAACAAACTCTGTGCGTTGAACATCAGATGCAGATTTCCAGTTTTCACCCAATACCCATCGAGACATAAGGATGAAATCAAAATTAGGAATAACCAATTCATTAATCAATGCATAAAGTTTATCAGGATCGGTCTCCAATACAGCGCGTTCCTGTTTGATTCTATCGAGTACGCTACTTGCGGTAATCTTAACCACTTCTTCTGGTGAAGCTGCTGCAAGCGCAATATTAGCGCTACTTAACAAAAAATATATAAAACCCGTTTTTAACACTTTACTAATCATTTTATTACCCTGAAATATAATTATTTTTAGTAGACCCAAAGTTTGATTGGGGGGTAGCTAAAGACAGGAATTCATATTCATCGTTGCAAAGCCACTCCAAACTTTATTTCTGGTTGGAATTGTAATGATAAAGAGGATCGATAGAAAGCCCTGAAATATGTACACACTTACCAAAACAACTAATTCCCAACAATTTCCAAGGAAATAAGCCTGTAATAAGTAATTAATTTTATTATGAAATAATTAAAAAGGTTTAAAGATTAAAATCAGTTTTGGTAACAAGGTAAGTGCAGCAAATAATGCAATAAACATTGCCAATGCCGTCAATAACCCAAAATAGATACTTGGAATGAAATTCGACATTACCAGTATGGAAAAACCGATAATAATGGTTATAGCAGTATAAAAAACTGCCTTGCCTATATTAGCATGACAGTAATGCATGGTCTGAATGTAATCGCCTGTCTTGGGAAATTCTTCACGAAATCGATAGATATAATGAATACTATTATCAACAGCTATACCAATAGTGATAGCTGCTATGGTAATAGTCATCATGTCCAACGGCACTCGTAACAACCCCATTAATCCCAGAATGATAGCTGCAGCAAGAATATTCGGAATGATGCCAATCATCGCCAGTTTAAATGAACGAAAGAGCAACATAAGCATCAAAGCGATACCCGCCATAACAACACCCAGCGTCAATATTTGCGACTTAAACAAACTCTGTAGCATATTGTTATAAAGCACCAATATGCCAACCACCATCACTTCGCTTTCGGTATAGCCGAACTTTGTCTGGATATCATTTTTAATTCGTTCAAGTAACTCTTTGCGTCTTAAGTCTTTTAATGAATCAAGAATTCGGATGCTAATTCTGGCTTCATTTCGTTCCTCTGAGACATAGGGCTTAATCATGGTATCTCGCAATTCATCCGGCATGCGCTTGCTTACAATCGCCAGCTCAAATGCGTCAAATGGTCCTTCATTGATCTGTTCACCAACTCTAATGACTGAGGCCAGCGACAATACCTTTCCTACCGCAGGCAACCCGTCCAGATAATCATGCACCTGTTTAATGCGATCGATGCGATCAGGTGTATACCAGCTATCTTCTTGCTCTTCTTCAAATGAACCGAATAAATCATCCAGATCATCAGATGCGGCACTCTCTGCTTTTTCTTCTTCATCAAGCTGTAAAATAATATTAAGTGGTGTCGTGCCACCCAGTTTTTCATCAATCAGCTTAAGTCCCTTATAGATTTCAGTGTCTTCACTAAAGTAATTAATAAAACTGTTTTCAACTTCAAGTTTTGTAATGCCGTAAATACTAAACGCCGACAAAACCAGTGTAACGATAATAACGGCACTACCGAACCGTTCCGTCAACTTTGCCAGGACAGGAGTAAATTGAAACTCATCACGCGGACTCATGGTTTCATCTGCGCGTGGCAACAACATTAATAAAGCCGGGAAAAGGATAAAAGACGTAAGAAAAGTAACTATCAACCCGATAGTCATCATCCAGCCAAAATCTATTACGGGTTTGATACCGCTTACAACCAATGAGCTAAACGCCATGATGGTTGTCAAGGCTGTATAAAAACAAGGCCAAACCATTTTTCCCGTCGTACGACTGACCAACTCATATTGCGATAAATCAGGAAAATCATTGCGTAATTGTCGATATCGAACGATTAGGTGGATATTCATCGACATCGTAATGATCAGCATCAATGAAATAAAATTCGAAGAAATGACGGTGACATTCCAGCCAACCAAACCAAGAAAACCAATCATGAACAAACCGGCATAAAAACAGCTGAATAAAGGCAACAGTACCCAGCGCACATGTCGAAAAATAATGGTCAACATGCCAACCAGAAACAAAAAGACACCGACACCAAAAACAATCAGATCATTTTTTATAAAGGTAATCATGTCGTCAGCAATCATCGGCACGCCACCCAGATATAGAGTGCCATACTTCTGATAGTTACTGATAATATTTCTGATTGAGTCTATGTTTTCATGGTTTAACTGATCGATTTCTTTCTTTAATTCAGCGTATTCAATGATGACGCCTTGTAATTCTTCCTGTTCCTGCTCGCTTAAACCATCAGTATTCTTTTTATACAACAAGTCATTACGACGTTCCTGCAACTTTTGAAACTCAGGGTTACCCTTGATATTAACCTGTAATGCAGTTGTAGAGCCGTCTTCACTAATAATTAACTTTTTATAAATTGGACTGTTTAGCAATTCATTTTTTGCTTTTTCCAGTTCAACCTCACCACCTTCGATGGTTCTGACATTTTCTGCAACATCAGATAATGACCCATCAACCTGTCTGACCAGAGGTACATCAATCATTGTTATAACTGACTCAACCTGTTGAAGATCTCGAAGCTCGTTACGAAGTTGTTTTATGATATGAATACTTGCTTGATTAAACAGACTCTCATCCGGATTAAACGTAACAAATAAAAATTCATTCGTTGAATAGCGTTTGGACATCTCTCGAAAGAGTTTCAGATCCTTGTCATCATCCAGTAATAAGGAATCAGCAGAAGCATCCAGTTTGAAGTGTTGTGTCTTATAGGCAAAACCACCCAAAAACAGGAGCATAATAATTACAGTCAGGACCGGTGCCTTCAACACCAGTTGGCTATAGAGTTGTTTAATGATTGCTGACACTGAGCTTATTTAAATGTGATTCGAATGATTAATATGATTTTTACTATGGCAATATAATACTGCCTTCTAATATTTTTTGTATCGTTTCCTTATATAAACAATGCTCAACGGCCAGAACCCGGGCTGCTAATGTTGCCGCATCGTCATTCTGTTCTACTTTTACGATCTCCTGGGCCAACACGGCACCCTGATCATATTCACCATCGACAAGGTGAATGGTAACACCAGTTTCTGTCTCGTGATTATCTATCACTGCCTCATGAACACGCATTCCAAACATGCCCTGACCACCATATTTTGGTAATAAAGATGGATGCACATTAATAATCCTGCCTTGATAGGCAGCTAATGTGTGTTGGCCAATCTTTTTCATAAATCCGGCCAGAATGACCAACTCAACTCGCGCTTCTTTAAGTTTATTTAACATCGCCTGATCCAGTTCAGCAGGATTAGGATGAGTTATTGAACTCATGTGTGCGGTATTAATACCCTGATCTTTAGCGAAAGATAATGCAGGGGAGTCAGCATTGTTACTAATTAATATCGTAACTTCTGCGTCTAGCTCATTGTTCTGACATGCCTCAACTAGCGACCGCATATTACTGCCACGTCCGGATGCCAAGATACCGAGTCTCGTTTTCATTGGCTTAGCTGACGAAAACCGAGTTTTCGTAATTGTGCATTGTGTTGTTCATGCTTAATCAAGACTTGATCAAATTCACGCCGGACTCGATAGGTTTTTCTTAAATTATCAAAAAATTGTCCACGTTGAGATTCTTTCACCGTTATTGAGTGTTTAAGTTGTGTTGTATCAAACAATAAATCACAAGCCAGTAGCGCTGCATGATACAGCAAATCGTTTTCAGGCAGGGCGTCAATCGTATATTGTTCATATTGATCTGCATTAATAACCTGACATTTTATCCCTGACCAGGCTGATAATATTGTCTGCAAGGCACAAGTTGCCTTGAGTTTTCCATCAAAACTGTAACCGGCTATATGAGGTGTAGCGATGGTTGCCTTTTCCAGCAGCTCTTCATTAATTAGTGGTTCATGTTGCCATACATCCAGCACCAGCTTTGCCTTTGCATTAGCTGCAATAAAATCCAGAAGATCATTTTCACGGACGATACCGCCTCGAGAAGTATTTATGAAGATAACATCTTCTTTCAATTTTTTTAAAAAGCCACTATTCACCATGTCTCTCGTCGCATATGCAACATCTTCAGTTAATGGCACATGAAAAGAGATAATATCAGCTTGAGATATTTGATCGATATCTACCCAATCAATCGTCGAGTCAACTTCAGCGCGAACAGGATCATTTAATAAACATTTAACGCCTAACGATGCCATGAGCTCATACAATGTTGAACCCACATGACCAACACCAACAATACCAAGTGTTTTATGCTGGAGTTCGAAATTGGACTCTTTGGCCAGATAAAGTAATGATGTTAATACATATTCCGCAACTGAACGGGCATTACTCCCAGGGGCATAATGAAAGCAAATATTATTCGCTTGTAGATACTCCGTATCAACATGATCGACGCCTGCAGTTGCTGAACCAACAAATTTAACTGCCGTATTTGCTAATAATGCTTCATTTACTTGTGTTACTGAACGCACTAACAAGACATCGGCATTGATGAGATCGTTGGCTGTAATTTTCCTGCCATCAAAAAGTTGTAAATCGCCGAAAGGAGCGAACGCCTCTTTCGCCTGCGTTATTTGCTGGTCGGCAACTATCTTTAGAGGCGTAGACACATCGCTTAAGTCATGGTGTCGAGGTCGGCACCTTCTTTTTCAACCGGCATTAAGTCTTCTTTGGTTACGCCCAAGGCCAGAGTAACCGTACTAGCAACATAAATAGAAGAGTAAGTACCGATAAAAATACCTACAATCAACGCCGTCGCAAAACTGTGAATAATTTCACCACCAAAGATAAACAAAGCGATTAACACCAACATCGTTGTTAGAGATGTAATCAAGGTTCGACTAAACATTTGATTAATAGAAGTGTTAAAAACTTCTAATGGCATCGTTTCACGTAATTTCTTGAAGTTTTCGCGAACACGGTCAAACACAACAATGGTGTCATTCAATGAATAACCGATCACAGCGAGTACTGCAGCCAATACTGAAAGATCAAAGTCTATTTGTGTAACTGAGAAAAAACCAAGAGTAATAACTACGTCATGTATCAACGCCGTGATCGCTCCAATTGAGAAACGACGCTGGAAACGTAATGCTACATAAATGAAAATACCAAATAAGGCATAGAGCATAGCCAGACCACCATTGTTTTTTAACTCTTCACCTACCTGTGGACCAACATACTCTATACGGCGCATTTCTGCATCATCACCCAATAGACTGATTATCTGATTACTCAGCTCAGAGCTATTTAGTCCTTCATGCGGGGGTATCCTTATTAATACATCATTAGCCGTACCAAAATACTGGACGATTGCATCACTAAAATCCGACTGGGTTAAAAGCTGACGAATTTGAACAATGTCAGCGGAATGCTCATAACCAATCTCAACAAGCGTACCGCCAGTAAAATCAATACCAAGATTCAAACCCTGTATTGCTAACGAAGCAATAGAGGCAATTAGAAGCAAACCTGAAATCAATGATGCGATTTTACGTTTACCCATAAAATCAAAATTAAAACGAGTGTTTAGCATGCTACGTTTCCTGTTGTTCTACTATTAACTAAATATAAAGTTTTCCAAGACGTTTACCACCGAGGGAAAAGTTGATAATCGCTCTTGTCACCATGATCGATGTAAACATCGAGGAGATGATACCTATTGATAATGTCACTGCGAAACCCTTGATTGGTCCGGTACCAAAACTGAATAACACCAGTGCGGCAATCAGGGTAGTAATGTTGGCATCGGCAATGGTCGAAAAGGCCTTTTCATAACCGGAATGAATACTTGCCTGCGGTGAATTTCCGTTACGTAGTTCTTCACGAATACGTTCAAAGATGAGTACATTTGCGTCCACTGCCATACCGACTGTTAATACGATACCGGCAATACCCGGCAGTGTAAGTGTGGCTTGTAATAGGGACAACAAGGCAACAAGCAATACCAGATTTAATGTCAACGCTATGTTTGCAACCAGTCCGAACACCTTGTAATAGATCGCCATAAATAAAAGCACTAGAGCAAAGCCAATAATAACCGATTGAAAGCCCATCTCGATATTGTCCTGACCAAGGCTTGGTCCAACTGTACGCTCTTCAACAATATATATTGGTGCTGCCAGTGCGCCAGCACGCAATAACAAGGCAAGATTACGTGCTTCTGAAGTAGAGTCGAGACCAGTAATTTGAAAACGTTTACCCAGTTGTTCCTGAATGGTGGCAACACTAATCACTTCTTCGATGGTTTCTCTGGACTCCACCATTTCACCATTTTCTTCTTTTAATTCTACATTGTTTTCGATGAAAACAACTGCCAGCCTTTTACCCACATTATCACGCGTAGCATGACTCATGCGTTTGGCACCACCACCATCTAGCGTAATACTGACATTCGGACCACCTGTTTGCGAGTCAATACCAGATGCCGCATTTATAATCGATTCACCTGTCAGCATGACCTGTTTTTGCAATAAAACAGGTAAACCGGTTCGTTGATAATAAAGTTTTGAACCCGCCGGAACACGCCCATCAACAGCGTCCTGAACATTATTCTTTTCATCTACCAAACGAAACTCCAGTGTTGCTGTTGCGCCAAGGATTTCCTTCGCGCGCGCGGTGTCCTGCACCCCCGGTAATTGGACAACAACCCGGTTTAAACCTTGCTGTTGAATAACCGGCTCAGCTACACCCAGTTCATTAACACGCTTTCGCAAGGTAGTGATATTCTGTTGCAAAGCAAGTCTTTGAGTTTCCAGAACAACCTGTTCAGACATTGCTGCAATAAGATGTGCTTCAGTTTGATCATCTGGCACTGACACAACCAAATCAGCAAAATTTTCTTCTATTAAGCTTTTTCCCTGATCACGCTGCGCATAGCTTTGAAAACGAATTAGCAAACCACCAGTGTCATGACGGGTAATAGTTCTATAACGAATCTTTTTCTCTCTAAGATCCGTTCTCAAGTCAGAGATATATCGTTCTTCTGCCTTAGTTACTGCGGCATCCATATCAACTTCCATTAAGAAATGCACACCACCACGCAAGTCCAGCCCAAGAAACATTGGCTCAGCATTTAATTCTTGCAGCCAGGCAGGCGTGGCAGCAGCTAGATTAAGTGCAACAACATATCCTCTACCCAAGGACTCAGCGACAGCAGATTGCGCTTTTAACTGGGTTTCTTCATTTTTGAAACGAATCGTTATGTTTTCTGGCGATAATTCCGGCTCATTGTATTCAATTCCGGCTTCATCCAAAGCGCTAGTGACCTGAAACTCAGTTAACTCACTAATTTCACCACCGCGCGTAGCGGAGATTTGTAATGCGGGACTTTTGCCATAGAGATTTGGCAAGGCGTAAATCAGACCAATAGCCAATAGAATGACAATCAGTAAATACTTCCATAAGGGATAACGATTCATGATGTTGATTACTCTTAAATAATTACATTGTTTTTATAGTGCCTTTCGGCATTACGGCTGAAACAGATTGTTTTTGTATTTTGACTTCTGTCTCTTTAGCGATCTCTAGTAAGACAAAGTTATCACCAACTTCTTTAATCTTACCTAGCATGCCACCACTAGTGGCAACTTCATCGCCTTTGTTAAGCCCTGCAACCAGGTTCTTGTGCTCTTTCGCCTGTTTTAATTGAGGACAAATTAGCATGAAATAAAAAACAGCGAACAGAATTAAAAGTGGCAACAAACTCATCATGCTTCCACCTTGCTGTGCTGGGGCTGCCCACGCATTATTGACAAAAAGTTCCAACATTAGTTTTTCCCGACTGTAAAAAGCCGCGTATTATGACATAGACAATTCGTTTTTCTCACGTTTTGCGTAAAAATCTCTCGCAAAATCATCGAATTTGTCTTCTTTGATGGAGTCTCGAATGCCTTTCATCAGCTTTTGATAATAATAAAGGTTATGAATCGTATTCAATCTAGCACCCAGAATCTCATTGGTTTTGTCCAAATGGTATAAATAGGCACGTGAATAATTACTACAGGTATAACAATCGCAGTCTTCATCTAGAGGTATATGACTATGCCGATGAACTGCATTACGAATGCGGATTTCCCCATATTGAGTAAATAAATGTCCATTACGTGCATTGCGAGTCGGCATGACACAATCAAACATATCGATACCGCGACGAATCGATTCCACAAGATTTTCCGGTGTACCGACCCCCATTAAATAACGAGGTTTATCTGTTGGCATCAAAGGCATCAAGTTATCCAATACCTCCAGCATCTTTTCAGTAGGTTCGCCGACAGATAATCCGCCAATAGCGTAGCCATCAAAACCTATATCTATTAGCCCTTTTAATGATTCATTACGAAGATGACCATACATGCCGCCCTGTACGATGCCAAATAATGCATTTTCAGGATTGTTCTCTAGTAGGCCATGCGCCTCTTTTGAGCGCTTTGCCCAACGTAATGAAAGCTCCATTGATGTTCGTGCTTCCTCTTCTGTTGCAGGAAAAGGCGTGCATTCATCAAAGATCATGACAATATTTGCCCCCAGGGCATGTTGGATTTGAATCGCTTCTTCTGGCCCCAAAAACACTTTCGAACCATCGACCGGAGAACGAAAATGAGCGCCTTCTTCCGTTATCTTTCTGGAATCTGCCAGACTGAACACCTGAAAACCGCCAGAATCAGTCAAAATAGGTTTGTCCCAATTCATAAAGTTATGCAAACCGCCGGCGCCTTTGATGACTTCCATACCAGGACGTAACATTAGATGAAAGGTGTTACCCAAAATAATATCGGCACCAATTTCATTCAGCTCTTCAGGCGTCATCCCTTTCACTGTGCCGTAGGTACCAACTGGCATAAAAGCAGGCGTACGAATATCACCACGTTCAAAACTAATCGTTCCACGACGTGACTGCTGATCGATATTGTGAAGTGAAAATTTCATTATCAACTCCTTTCCAGCAACATGGCATCACCATAACTAAAAAAGCGATAGCGCTCTTTCACTGCATGTTCATAGGCACGTAGGATATTGTCTGTGCCGGCAAAGGCCGAGACTAACATCAATAAAGTTGATTCTGGCAAATGAAAATTGGTTACTAACATATCCACCACATTAAACCTGAAGCCGGGATAAATAAAAATATCTGTTTCACCCGAATAAGCCGTTAGTTCACCCGAACTTGCAGCGGTCTCAAGACTACGCACAACTGTCGTCCCAACTGCAACAATGCGACCACCTTTTTTCTTAACTTCATTAATTGTATCGATACTCTCCTGTGTCACTTCCATCACTTCACTATGCATATGATGTTGTGTAACATCATCAACCCTGACGGGTTTGAATGTACCTGCGCCAACATGTAGTGTCAGAAATGTGTGATTAATTCCTGATGCTGCTAATTCATTCAGCATGCTCTCGGTAAAATGCAGACCTGCTGTCGGCGCAGCGACAGCGCCGGAATGTTTGGCAAAAACTGTTTGATAACGCGATAAATCTTCCGAATTATCTGCTCGAGTGATGTAAGGCGGTAAGGGCATGTGCCCATGCATTTGCAAAAAGTCATTCAGCCCTGTTTTCCCGATATATTTTAAAAGAAACATATCATCTTGCCGCCCAAGCACCTGAAAACAAATATCCTTGCCCAATAATAAACAGTTTGACGGCTTCGGACTTTTGCTGGCCCTAATTTGAGCGAGCACCGTATCACTATCAATTATTCTCTCCAGCATGACTTCAACTTGCCCACCGGTTTCCTTGGCAAGAAAAAGTCGCGCTGGAATCACACGCGTATTATTTAATACAAGTAGATCACCTGACTGTAAATATTCAGGTAAATAGTGAAATTGCGAATCCTCAATTTCTCCTTGTTTATTCAATCTTAGTAGACGACTGTCATCTCGCTTGCTTGCTGGTTGCTGAGCAATCAATTCTTCAGGCAGTTCATAATGAAAATCGCTGGTACGCATGGCGCGCGATATTAGCAGAAATATAAGAATGGTGTTTGACCCAGACGCGAGTTTCCTTATACTTGCTCGCCTGCTTATCTTAATACTGGATTGGTAGATGAGGTACAGGATGTACTAATGCTGCGGAGGACAGGAGTCCGAGAGCAGCCGCGCCGGATGGCGCTTTGCAAATTAATAAAAAAGTAAATTAAATTTTATCTTTATCCCTTGCCGGGGTGGCGGAATTGGTAGACGCGCCGGATTCAAAATCCGGTTTCTTCGGAAGTGCGAGTTCGATTCTCGCCCTCGGCACCAAACATCTAACTTCTTCCAATATAAAATCCACATCGGAGAATTTTAAAATTGTCAGCGATAGCCTTTCGCCATTAATAAACAGTAATAACGGTGAACCAATCGATCTGAATAAAATAGAAAATATGCTTGGACTGGCACTGGCTAACTCCAAACAACTTGTGAAAATTACTGAAAATTTAAATCAGTTTAGTTATGACACTGGTGAAGCTGAACATCTCTCTATGCTTCTAGCAGAACATATTAAGCAGATTGATTTAATGTTGGCTCAACAAATGAAAGAGGTCGATGTGCGGGTTGCTGAACACAGGGACAATGTTTTTGAACGCGCTACTATCTTAGTACTGATATTTAGCATTATTTTTCCTATCGTGTTTTTTCCTATTACTTACTAGCCAGAGAAATTGCTAATACCTAGTCAACTGTATTTTTATCAATTACCTTACCTTCCAGATCAATAATGAGCGATTCAACCTGATGCATGGTACTAATTAATAGTTCTTTGTCAGTTGATCGAAGCACAAGATTCACCCCAAGCTTTCCGTTCTTGAAGTACGGATAACTGCCAATACTGACACCTTTACATTTTAACTGAACCTCTTCCAGGCCATTAGCTAATCTACTCTCCCCCAGATTAGTTGAAATACTTGCGCTTAGTGTCGGAGGCCCCTGAACAAGTCTATCGGCAAGATTATCGAACATGGCACGCATAATATCGGGCACACCAGCTAATACAAAAACATTATCAATCTGATAACCAGGTGCAGCACTGACAGGATTATTTATTAGTATTGCCCCCTCAGGCACATCAGCCATCTTTAGTCGCGCATCCGTTAATTGTCCGGGCTCATAATACTCATCCATCAAGGCTACCGCTTCTGGATCTCGAATTAGTTTTTTATTCAAGGCATGTGCAACTGATGCAGAGGTAATATCATCATGAGTAGGACCTATACCTCCTGTTGTAAATACATAATCAAAATACTTTGAATACTTAATAACGCGATCAGCAATAATACTAGCATCATCAGGAATCACTGTTGCTTCAAGTAATTGAACACCCAATTTATCGAGACGCTGACCTATGTAAGTCAGATTCGTATCTTGTGTTCTACCAGATAGAATCTCATTACCAATGATTATAACGGCAGCTGTTTTTTGGATTCTCGCCATTATATAACCTTACTAAATTTGGTTTTTCCAAAATTTTCAGAATTTAAAATAGTCATAATTTTTGAAAAAAAAATTAATATTTTTCCCACAATCTTAACAGAGGAATAAATTGTGAAAACTCTAGTAAATATGATTATCGCCTTTGTGACCGAAATTAGCATCTCAAATGCTTCAGAAAATTATGAAAACCTTATCAAATAGTTGATAGGAAAATTATCGAGAATGCCATGAATGGCTGACGAACCTACAATTGTAGCAGTTGCGGGGCATGTAATGATCGTGGCGCTGTTGGTTCTTTCGGACAAATCTTGCGAATAGCTTTAAAAACAAACTGGCAAAGGAGCAATCTAAAGATTGTGACTAATGTTGTATTTGGGACGATGATGATGCCACACAAAATTAATAAACCTGTTTAGGATAAACTAGATGACCTATATGTATATTTATTGGCACGTGCTGATAATATTTTAGGCCCAGCTAATCTAATTAAATCACCTTTAGATAAGGAATAACTCTGAAATAACACACAAAAAAAACGGCTTTAAGCCGCTTTTTTTATTTACCTTTGTTAAGTTATGCTGCCTGAATAGGTATATGATCCTTGATTCTGACAATATTATTTTCTTTATCAAGATAAACCAATGTCGGTTTAAAACGACTGATTTCTTTTTCATCCAATCGCCCATAGGCACAAATAATCACACGATCTCTTGGATTCGCCTTATGAGCAGCAGCACCATTTACCGAGATGATTTTTGAATTGTCTTCAGCGCGAATGGCATAGGTAGTAAAACGTTCACCATTAGTAATATTGTAGATATCTATTTGCTCATATTCATGAATACCAGACTTATCTAACAATACACCATCTATCGCACAGGAACCGTCGTAATGTAACTCCGAATGCGTCACAGCAGCTTGATGTAATTTAGCTTTTAAAACCGTAATTTCCATTGTAGATCAAAAACTTGTAATAAATTTTGTGAGCCTTGGGTTATGTTAGCCGTTAATCATAGGTATGCACTGCAACATTGTCAATCAAACGAGCCTTACCCAACCATGCGGCAGCGATGATAACAAGATTATTTGAGGTCGGCGAACCAAGTGAATCGGCGTCGCAAATTTCAACATAGTCCGGTCTAAGACCATTCTTCTTAAGTACTCCAATGGAGGATTTTTGCAACCCAGTAAAATCAGTATTTCCTTTTCTAATTTCATCTGCAATATGTCGTAACGATTCATATAACTTGGCCGCCTGAATTCGTTCACTGTCACTCAAATAGCGATTCCTTGAACTCATCGCCAAACCATTTTCTTCTCTGATGGTTTCGCCACTGAGAATACTAATCTGAATACAGAGATCACGAACCAGACGCTTAATTACTAATAGTTGTTGATAGTCTTTTTTCCCAAAAACGGCAACATCAGCCTGAACGATATTAAATAGCTTATTCACAACGGTGGCAACACCCTTGAAATGTCCCGGCCGGAAATGACCACAATGTATATTATCCAGTGATAGCACAGTAACTTCAGTTTCCGCACCTTCTAAATACATTTCTTCAACACTGGGGGTAAAAACGATATCGACCTTTTTTTCATCTAGCATCGATAAATCATTATCGAGCGTTCGCGGGTAACTCTCGAAATCCTCACCTTCAATAAACTGCATTGGATTAACAAAGATAGTTGCAACAATAACATCAGCATGTTGTTTTGCTATATCAACTAATGAGAGATGACCCTGATGCAGATTCCCCATTGTAGGGACAAGACCAATCTTTTGACCCTTGCGACGGATTTCACTTAATACTTGTCTTAACTCAGCAATCGTTGATATTTGCTGCATTAATCAAATCCATGTTCTTTTTCAGGAAAAGATTTATCCTTTACCGACGTTACATAGGCTTTGAATGCCGCAAGTATGGAATCATTGCCAGACAAGAAGTCTTTACAAAAAACAGGTTGTTTTTGTGACATACCCAACATGTCTTGAGCAACCAACACCTGCCCGTCGCAATCAACCCCTGCACCAATACCAATTGTTGGAATGGATAATTCATCAGTAATCATTTTTGCAACCGGACTAGGTATACATTCAAACACCAGAGCTTTTATACCTGCTTGTTCTAACATTTTTGCCTCGTTCAACATTTTTTTTACCGATTCTTCAGTCTTGCCTTGTACTTTATAACCGCCTAACTCATGAATCGATTGCGGTGTTAAGCCAAGATGACCACAAACCGGAATACCATTAGCAACGATCTTTTCAATTGCGGCTAAAACCGGTTTGCCGCCTTCAAGTTTCACCATATGCGCGCCACCTTCTGCTATTAAACGACCAGCATTACCTAAGGCTTGTGCTGCTGACTGGTAACTCATAAACGGCATATCAGTGATTATGAGTGGTCGTTGACATACACGACTCACCATGCTCGTGTGATAAATCATGTCATAGATATTGACTTGTAGTGTTGTTGTTGCACCCTGCAAAACCATACCTAAAGAATCACCAACTAATAGCACATCTACACCAGCTTCTTCTTGCAACCTTGCAAACGAAGCATCATATGATGTCAAACAGGCAATCTTTTCACCTGCCTGCTTCATGCTAATTAAATCATGGGTTCTTAATGTCTTTGCCATATCTAAAGTGGATTAAAAAAATGACGTCCAGGCGGTAATTGTTTTATATGCTCAATTAATAAATTATAATGTTTTTCATTTTTTGAAAAATCAAAATCTTCAGTATTTACAATCAATAAGGGAGACGAAGAATAATAATAAAAAAAATCGATATAAGCGCTAGATACTTTTTTCAGGTATTTACGGTTAATCAGTTTCTCTATCTCTCTACCTCGCTCGATAACACGTTGCATTAAACTATCAACCGAAGCTTGCAAATAAATCACAAGATCTGGTCTGGGCACATCCAGTGTTAAACGATCATATACCTGATGATACAGATCGAGTTCATCTGCATCCAGCGTGATAGAAGCAAATAATTTATCTTTCTCTATCAAAAAATCCGACATGTGTACCGGACGAAACATATCAGTTTGTCTTAATACTTCAATTTGTCTTGCACGTTGAAAAAGAAAGAAAAGCTGTGTTGGTAAAGCTGCATTCTTTGGATCATGATAAAAACGCGATAAAAACGGATTCTCTTCAGCACCTTCCAGCAACAAATCCGTATTAAAGGTTTTCGCCAGCTTCTTTGCGAGAGTGGTCTTGCCAACACCAATTGGACCTTCCACCACAATATAATTAGGCCTGTCCTGTTTCATGAGATAACTTCCGGTAAATCAATATCAGCGCTATTAAGGACATCACCTATTACACCAATACTAGGTAATGCCATTTCTGGTTCAATCTCCAGCCATGGCACTATAACAAATCCCCTATTCTGTATTTCAGGGTGAGGGACAGTTAATCGTTCATTATCTATCTGCTGATCGGCATAAGACAAAATATCCAGATCCAATGTACGCGGCCCCCAATGCACAAGTCGTTTGCGGTGATGTTGTTGCTCAATCGTTTGCAGACAATCGAGTAACGCGATAGCTGTCAGGCCGGTTTCAATCTTGACGACAGCATTGATGAAGTCATCCTGATCCTGAGGACCAACCGGCTTACTTCGATAAAGCGACGAATTTACCAACACCTTTATACCTTGTTGCTGATCCAGTTCCTGTATGGCATTGGTAATCTGCTGTTCGGGTTGCTCCAGATTGCTACCCAAACCGATAAAGGCGATGACACTCATTAATCTTTATCTCTGGGACGACGTCTGCGTCGTCTGTTTTGTTTAGTATCACTGCGGGGTTTATTAATAATGGGCATAGACTCTTCAAGCTGTTGTTGCGTCCAGTATTCAATACACTCGCTTAACTGCTCACCCGCCTGAGCACGTAATAAAAGAAAATCATAAGCGGCTCGAAAACGATTATTCGATAACACCTTGAAAGGACGTTTAGCTATTTTTTTTAATCTGACTTGCAGCGACCATATATCACGCGCCATTTGTGAAAACCGTTTAGGCATTGAAGTGCTGGCAATCTGCCTTGAGATGACAGCATCCCCAGCAAGTTGTATGGCCTCCATCTCTGGTAAGCCATGCCCCATATGTTCTTCAGCTTCTCTGCGCATTGGTTCCCATAAAAAAGCAGCCAAAAGAAATCCCGGCGAAACGGTATTACCTTCTGCCAGACGTTGATCCGTATTTACCAATGCCTGTTTGATAAAACATGCCGAATAATTATTTGCTTCGCTATCTATTAACTTATCCGTTTGCGGAAATAAATATTTAAATAACCTGTGTTGCCTGAGCAGTTCGAATGTTTTAATGGCATGACCAGCCATAAACAGTTTCAGCACTTCTTCAAACAAGCGCGCCGGAGGAATATTTTCCAACATATCTGCATACTTCGGGATTGGCGCTACAGCATCAGCATGTATGTCCAGGCCAAGCTTGCTGGCAAATCTAACTGCTCGCAACATGCGAACAGGATCTTCAATGTATCGTTGAACCGGATCACCGATTAGTCTCAGCTTGCGCTCATTTAAATCATTCACACCACCAACATAATCAACTACTGAAAAATCCGCGATATTGTAAAACAATGCATTGACTGTGAAGTCACGACGCCAAACATCATCGTCGATATCTCCATAGACATTATCCCTGACAATACGACCATCTTGCACATGACCTTCACCTTCGTCTGATACATGATGTGGCGCTCTAAATGTAGAGACTTCAATAATCTCATTACGAAAATGAACATGGGCAAGTCGAAAGCGACGGCCAATCAGGCGACAATGTCTGAATAATTCACGAATCTGTTCCGGCTTGGCATCAGTCACAACATCAAAATCCTTGGGCTGCCTGCCCAATAAAATATCGCGTACCCCACCACCCACTAGATAGGATTTGTATCCGGCATTTTTCAGTCGATACAGAACTTTTAAAGCATTTTCACTGATGAGATCTCTTGAGATCGTATGTTGATCTCTGGGAATAATACGTGGCTTGGTATTCAACCTGGATACAGTGGCAATTTCCTGTTTTTTATTCACACAAATAATGTCTTTCTAAATAAATATGAGAACCTATAATAACGAACAAACGATTTTCATAATATCTAATTCCATTAATTAATAAAGCCATCTTAATCAAACGGTATCTGTAAAATATTTATCTATGCAGCCAATTACTGAATTGTCGATCATAGTACCAACCTACAATGAGGCTGAAAACATACCAAAGCTTATTGAGCTATTGTCTGACACGTTATCGTCTATTAATTGGGAAATTGTCATAGTCGATGATAACTCACCAGATAAGACCAGTGATATAGCGCGTAAAATTGCCAGACAAGATGCCCGTGTTCGGTGTATTCAACGCATTAGAAGAAGGGGACTCTCTTCAGCCGTTATAGAAGGTTTTCTAGCTTCGGCTTCTCCTTACCTTTGCGTAATGGACGCAGATCTACAGCATGATGAAAAATTGATTCCAGACATGCTTGCTTCATTAAAACAAACTAATGATTTAGTTGTTGCCAGTCGATATATTGAAAACGCCAGCACTGGCACACTCGCAGAACATCGAGTCAAGATCAGTCAGACAGCGACTCGACTAGGAAATATGATTCTGGATCATAAATTAAGTGACCCCATTAGTGGCTTTTTCATGCTTAAACGAGAGCTGTTTGAAAAAGTAAATCACAAGCTTTCTGGTAAAGGTTTCAAGATTCTTCTGGATATTATCGCCAGTGCTGACGATAAAATAAATATTGGCGAACTGCCGTATCATATGAAATCTCGCGAACATGGTGAAAGCAAATTATCGGTGTTTGTTGTCTGGGAATTTTTTTCATTGTTAGTAAATAAATTACTTGGCAAATATGTACCATTAAAGTTCATGTTATTTGTTGCTGTAGGATTCACTGGCGTTTTTGTCCATATGGCAACTCTGTATGTAACGAATCAGCTAATGCAGTGGCAATTTATCTATGCCCAATCACTCTCTGTTTTTGTTGCCATGACCAGTAATTATTTTTTAAATAATGCATTTACGTTTAATGATTCAAAACACACTGGAATATTTGTCTTTAAAGGTCTTATAAGTTTCTATATTACCTGTTCACTGGGTACACTAATCAATGTCTCTGTGGCCACAACTGCGAATTCGCAGGGAATGTCATGGTGGTTGGCCGGCATAGCAGGGGCAGCTGTAGGTGCTGTATGGAATTTTGCTCTATCGATTGCTTATACCTGGCGTACGGAAAAATAAACAATGCAGAGGCAATATGTGAACCATATTCTCAAAGCACAGCACATGGGGAAAATGTCTTACAAAGCTCGATACAAACACTATAGTTAATTTATTTGATTACGATGAAATAGATATGCATTTTTTTAATGAAAACAAGATAACGCTAATGCAACTTGTCGGACAGAAAGGAGATATTCAAACTCTGGCAATCAACAATACTCGTGTTTATCTTGCTGCCAGAAAAAATAAACAACTAAAATTACTTGACGGTCAGTATCTGTCTTTTAATTTAATTTATGACACTGCACCATCATGGTTAATGATATTGTATATTAATAACTGGATTTAATGTGTCAGTGTATGGCGTATGTGGTTAGTTACCTCATCTGAATAATATCATGTCAGTAACACTAAGCAGACGGTTTGCAGCCATTTTTTATGATAGCTTGTTGCTACTATCCGTACTATTTATCAGCACCTTGGTAATTTTGCCCTTGATTACAAATCAAGCGATCGAGAGCAGTAATATCGTTTATAAGTTTTATCTATTGATTATTAGCTACCTGTATTATTTCTGGCAATGGCAACATGGCGGTCAAACACTGGGAATGAAAAGCTGGAAGATAAAGTTAATTTCATTGAACAATAACGCACCGCAGAGCTATCAACTCACACTTCGATTTCTTGCTGCTATTGTTTCCTGGTCATTATTCGGGTTTGGTTATATTTGGTATTTGTTTGATAAAGATAAATTAACCCTGCATGACCGCCTGTCGGCAACAAAACTAATTCTAATTGAATAAGAATATTTATGGCTGTTTAGCGATAGCGTAGTAAATGTAAATCAAAATAAGGGTCGTTGGCAGGCTCACACATATTATAGCTGGCAACCCATACACTACACCGATATGTCCTGATACCTGATTTAACAAATGAAACAGGATGCCAAGCATTGCTCCAATAAAAACGCGCTGCCCAATAGAAACTGATCTGCCTTCGGGTTTAACCAAACATAGCGCTAGTAACAACATGGCGATGATTAAAAATGGACTCATTAATTTTGACCAGAACGCCTGTTCATAAAGAACTGTGCTTTGATCATTCGCTCTCAGATAATCAATATATTGAACCAAGCCATACAAGGATAAAAGTTGTGGTCTAACAGTTACCATGTTGATTACTTCAGGGCTTAATAAAGCTTGCCACTCTGCTTTTTTAAATCGATGTTCAGTAATTTTTTCTCTAGATATCTTTGTCTGCACTAAACCCTCTAGTAACCATTTACCATCATCATAAGCCGCTTCCCTAGCCTGAATTCGTGATTTAAGAATATTATCTTCATCAAATTCAAAGATGGTTACATCTTCAATCTTGCCATCTAGCAGGACAGTTTTAATATTTATAAAACTACGACCGTCTCTTGACCATAAACCATGTTTTGTTTTAGTTGATATTTCGTCGGTTTGAGCAATCGATTTTAGTTTCTGCGCAGAGCGTTCTGTCTTAGGTGAGATAAATTCACTAATAATAAAACTGATAATAATAATAAGAACACCTGTTTTAATGATTGATAATGCAAGTTTTTTTTTGGACACGCCTGATGTTCGAATGACTGCCAGCTCACTTGAATTAGTCAACATTCCTAAAGTAGTCATACTGCCAACCACACAGGCGATCGGTAATAACTCGATCATGAGCCTAGGTAAAATCAGTGCTACATATTGTAAAACCTGAACCACACCATACTGACCTCGCCCAGTATCGCCCAACTGATCAACTAATGTAAAAAAAGCAAAAATCGTTACTAAAACAAAAAGCGCCAGAGCAATATTTGCAATCAGGTTTCGACCAATATAACGATCCAGGATCATGCTTCATCTCCTGTTAGTTTTTCTTGTGGCATATCCGGTCTAGGTTTGATGGAAGATATATAGTGCAATCCCCATAAAACACCAATTAAAAATAGATGTATCCACCAGACACCGATAAATGACGGAACGCTATCCTTACGAATCAGCGTTTGAGCAATACTCAACAGGTTGCTGTAAATTAGATAAATTGAAATCGCAATAATAAAAGGCACATAATGCTTTTCTTCTCGCGTGTGTATCTGTACCAGTAACACACTCAAGATCGGCAATAATAAACAGGAAATAATTAATGATATTCGCCACTGAAGTTCTGCCTGATGTGCAGGGCTATCAGATTTTAATAATTCACCTGTTGATAAGGCCTCAGTTTTTAACCCCGTGTTCTGTGCCGATGTCTGATCGGTCAGCAATGCATAAATACCAAACTCGGTTATTTGGTAATTGCGTTTGTTATCTTCAAAGACATATCTACGGCCACTATCAAATTCAACATAGCGATTACCTGAGGCCCTGTCATTCCTGAAACGTGCACTTTCTGCAGTCAGCACGCTTTGTTTAGTCTGTTTCTTCTTTTTTGCGTCTTGCTTTATGTATAAAAACACATCTTCCATCGCCAATTTGTCGGCTGACGGATTTTGTACATAGACTATTCGTTCACCCTTGTTAAATTCCTTAAACTGCCCAGGTCGGATGCCGGCAATATCGGCACGTTGCCTCGCAACTTCTTTTAACTGCTCCATCTCACGTTCTGCCCAGGGAGAGATGAACAAGGTAAATATCGCAACAAAAACTGAAAATATCATTGTAAAGCGGAAAACGGTTTCTAATTGAAAACGACGACTAATGCCTGAAGCCAACATCACCAACAATTCACGGTCGTTAGCCATGCGGATAAAACTCAATAAAATAGCTACCAGAATGGCAACCGGAAATATATTAGGAAGCGTAGCCAGCATTTTGTAGGCAAGCATCAAAAACACTAGATCACCCGGGATTGCACCTTCGGCAGCGTCGGCAAGAAAACCAACAAAACGATTACTGGTGAGGACGAGTATTAACAACCCCAAAATCCAGATCAATTTTGAGGAGAGTTCTCGATATATATGGCGTGTAATAATCAAAATTGTTTCAATACCGGAATACTTTGCCTAGGCGAAGATAAATGAATAGACTTATTAAATTATACGATTTTTCGAGATTTTCGCTTTTTTATACAAAAAGGTCCTGATTACCCGCTCAAATCGTACATCATTACTTGAAATAATAATCTATAAATCAAGTTAATGTCGCAATTTTAAAACAAACTGAGAATTTTAGGAGTAAGTATGGATTTTAATATTAAAAGCGGTGACCCTGGAAAACAACGTACAGCCTGTGTCGTTGTTGGTGTCTTTGAATCACGCCGCTTATCAACACAAGCAAAAGCGATTGACTCAGTTAGCAAAAAATATCTCTCTAATTTGATTCGACGTGGCGATATGGATGGCAAACGTGGACAAATGCTATTGCTACATAATGTCCCAGGGATGATTTCAGATAGGGTAATGCTGATAGGATGCGGAAAAGAACGCGAAATCGATGATCATGCCTACCGAACAATTATTGCCAATAGTGTAAAGGCATTAAACGATACTGGTTCGATGGATTGCGTCAGTTATCTTACTGAACTATCGATTAAAAGCCGGGATAATCATTGGAAAGTCAAACAGGCGGTAATGACAACTGAACACGTACTATATCAATTTGATGAATTAAAAAGTAAAAAGAAAGAAACGCGACGAACACTTAGAAAAATTACGTTTACCGTGCCTACTCGCCGCGAGTTAGCTCAAGCAGATGAAGCCTTATTGGAAGGTAAATCGGTAGCTAATGGCATCAAGCTGACAAGAGATCTGGCAAACCGTCCTTCAAACGTGTGCACACCAACTTATTTAGCCAAGCAGGCACAGGATCTTGCTAAACAATATGAGTCGCTTGTGGTAACCGTATTAGAAGAAACTGATATGAAAAAACTCGGCATGGGTTCTTTATTATCTGTTTCACAAGGCTCTGAAGAACCTGCAAAATTGATTACAATTGAGTACAAGGGTGACAAGAAAGCAAATAAACCTATCGTGTTAGTCGGCAAGGGCGTTACTTTTGATACTGGTGGTATTTCAATCAAGCCGGCCCCAGCCATGGATGAAATGAAATACGACATGTGCGGCGCAGCGTCTGTAATCGGAACTCTTGCTACAGTGGCTGAAATGAAATTGCCGGTTAACGTTGTTGGCGTTGTTCCAGCTACTGAAAATATGCCTAGCGGTAGTGCAACTAAGCCGGGTGATATCTTTACCAGTATGTCTGGACAAACCATAGAAGTACTAAATACCGATGCCGAAGGTCGACTTATCCTATGTGATGCTTTGACCTACAGTGAAAAATTCAATCCTGCAGTTATCATTGATATTGCTACATTAACTGGTGCCTGCGTGGTCGCTCTGGGCAAACACGCAACAGGGCTGTTAAGTAATCATAATCCGTTAGCAAAGGATTTAATCAATGCCGGTGAAGAAGCTGGCGACAAGGCGTGGCAATTACCACTATGGGATGAATACCAGCAGCAATTAAATAGTAACTTTGCTGACATGGCTAACATAGGTGGCAGAGATGCCGGCACAATTACTGCGGCGTGTTTCCTGTCACGATTTGCCAAAAAATATAATTGGGCTCATCTTGATATTGCCGGAACTGCATGGTTATCGGGCGGGGAAAAAGGTGCAACTGGCAGACCGGTGCCATTACTGACACAATATATTATTAATCAAGCCAAATAGATTGCTAATGTCGCGAGTCGATTTCTATATCCTGCCGGACGGCGACTCTGTTGAACAGTTTGCATGTAGTATTTCTAACAAGGCGTGGAAATCAGGCAATCGTGTACACATTCATACACGGGATGAACAGATGATGAACATGCTGGATATTATGTTGTGGACCTTTCGCGATACCAGTTTTTTACCACATGAAATTTATGACAGGTCGAAACAGACTGAAACAATGATTACGCTTGGACAAGGTGAGACTTTTCCTGCGAATACTGATGTTGTCATAAATATGGATGAGACAATTCCAGATTATTTCAAACAATTACCGCGAGTGGTCGAGATAGTGGGAGGTTCTGAAGAACGTAAACATCTCGCCAGAGAACGTTATCGCTCTTATCGAGACGCAGATCATGAACTTCATAATCATCATATAAATGATAATTAAATCATGAATGACGAGAAGAAGTTTTCAGCCAAAGAGCGAACCAGTTTGATCAATCGCATTGATGAACTGGAAAATCTGATGGCACAAAAAAACCGAGAATAGTCAACGCCAGTTAAAATTTAAGGTTGGCACCGACGGCATACCTGTGCTGAATGATGCTATCGACTACGATGAATATGTTAGTGAATCAGAGGCGCTGTCGGCTATTGAGTCGAATGACATCATTATAGATGAAAGTATTAATAAGGTTGACGAAGAGGTTAGCCCAGATCTGAATAAACTTACAGGCTTAATAAACAAAACAGCATTATCGGTGAAGTCAAAATGTAAATAATGTAAGAATTAACCCGCAAAGGCGCCTTAAAAAACAGGATAAAAACCCACCTGAAGATAATTAGCCATTGCCCCACTGCCACTGCATGTGGAAAATACGCCCCCTGCTGAATGATAACGAAAAGATATAAATGGAAAAAACCTACAACCCCGACGCCATAGAAAAAACCTGTTATGAAAACTGGGAAAGCAAAAATTATTTTGCACCCGGCAATAATGGCGAACCCTACTGCATTATGTTACCTCCGCCGAATGTCACTGGCAGTCTGCACATGGGGCATGCATTTCAGCAAACATTGATGGATGTATTGATCCGTTACCATCGTATGAACGGTGACGATACCTTGTGGCAATGCGGTACCGACCATGCCGGGATCGCCACACAAATGGTTGTCGAACGACAATTACAGCAAAAGAATCAATCACGATATGATTTAGGTCGTGAAAAATTTATTGCGGCCATTTGGGACTGGAAAGAACACTCAGGAAATACCATTACCAAACAATCTCGTCGTTTGGGAACTTCAATGAATTGGTCACGAGAACGCTTCACTATGGACGACGGACTATCTGCAGCTGTGACTAAAGTCTTCATTCAGCTCTATGATGAAGGGTTAATTTATCGCGGAAAACGATTAGTTAATTGGGATCCGGTCTTACATACTGCTATTTCTGATCTGGAAGTTATCTCTCAGGAGGAAAATGGCCACATGTGGCACATACGTTATCCACTTGTCGAGGCAGTTAATAGACTAGAGCATATCATAGTAGCCACCACTCGACCGGAAACCATGTTGGGTGATGCGGCGATTGCTGTACACCCTGAAGATGAACGTTATAAAAATATTATTGGTAAAGAGGTTCGTTTACCATTAACGGAACGCACCATACCTGTTATTGCTGATGATTATGTTGATCCTGAGTTTGGCACGGGCTGCGTAAAAATCACACCTGCGCATGATTTTAATGACTATGAAGTTGGACAACGTCATAACTTGCCATTAATAAATATTTTTACCATTGATGCCGCTGTTAACAATGAAGCACCTGAAAAATATCGCGACATGGAACGTTACGAGGCACGCAAACAGATCATTGCTGATCTGGAAGCAGAAGGTTTAATGGAAAAGATTGAAGACCATAAATTAATGGTGCCACGTGGTGATCGCTCTGGTTCAGTTGTTGAACCTTACTTAACTGATCAATGGTATGTGAAAATCCAGCCACTTGCTGATCCTGCGATCAAAGCAGTCAAAGATGGTGATATCAAATTCGTACCGGAAAACTGGTCAAAGACCTATTTCGAATGGATGTGCAATATAGAAGACTGGTGCATCAGCCGCCAACTCTGGTGGGGGCATCGTATCCCGGCCTGGTATGACAAAGCAGGCAATATCTATGTCGCCAATGATGAAGCTGAAGTTCGTACAAAATATGAGTTGGGCGATGATGTGACACTCTCACAAGATGAAGATGTTCTGGACACCTGGTTTTCATCAGCACTCTGGCCGTTTTCTACATTAGGCTGGCCAGAAAAAACAACCGAACTAGATAAATATTACCCCACCAATGTGCTGGTTACCGGTTTCGATATTATCTTTTTCTGGGTAGCGCGCATGATCATGATGGGTTTGAAATTCATGGGCGATGTACCTTTCAAAGAGGTTTATATTCATGGTCTGGTGCGCGATTCCGAAGGCCAGAAAATGTCGAAGTCAAAAGGTAATGTGCTTGATCCAATAGATTTAATCGATGGAATTGATCTGGATGCGCTGATTAAAAAGCGTACAAGCGGATTAATGCAGCCGCAGATGGCAACCAAGATTGAAAAATCAACGCGCAAACATTTTCCAGATGGCATTGCTGCCTATGGCACTGACTCTCTACGTTTTACTTTTGCTCAAATGGCAACACAAGGTCGTGATATTCGTTTTGATGTTGGTCGAATCGAAGGCTATCGCAATTTTTGTAACAAACTCTGGAATGCTACGCGATTTGTCATGATGAGTGCCGAGGCACAAAATATAAATATTAATGAAGGTGATAAAACCTTTGGTCTCGCGGAATGTTGGATAAATACACGTCTGGCAGGTACCCTAAGAGCATCTCATGAAGGCATGCGCACCTACCGTTTTGATTTGGCATCACAGGCGTTATATGAATTTACCTGGGATGAATATTGTGACTGGTATCTGGAGTTGGCAAAAACTACTTTGAATAATGATAATGCCAATGAGGCTGAGAAACGTGGCACGCTTTATACCTTACTAAATGTACTGGAGAACCTGTTACGCGCCTTACATCCATTTATTCCATTTATTACCGAAACCCTATGGCAACGTACCGCTTCACTCTTATTGATAGAAGGCGACACCATTATGTTGCAGCGTTACCCGGTTGCCGAAGATGTTACGATTGATGAGAATTCGGTAAATGAGCTTGAATGGGTCAAGTCCTTTATCATGGGTGTACGTCGTATTAGAGCTGAGCGCGATATAGCACCGGGTAAAAAACTGAATGTATTCATCAAAGGTGGCACTGCTAATGAACAACAATGGTTGCAAGGTAATGTGCTTTCATTAAAAAAGCTCGGGCGCATAGACAATATCGAGCTAAGTGATCAGGATATGGATGATGCGGTTATGGCACTGGCTGGAGATATGCGTATTCTGATACCACTTGCAGATATTATCGAACCTGCTACTGAAACAAAACGGTTACAAAAGACTATCGAAAAGCTGGAAAAAGAAAAAGCAGGACTGGACAATCAACTTTCCAATAGTAATTTTGTCGAACGTGCGCCGACCAATGTGGTTGAAGGTGTAAAGGCAAGGCAAAGTGAAATCACAAACGAACTTGTTACGTATCAAGAACAACTGGCTGTATTAGCCAAGATGGTGAAATAGATGTTTTCTACAATTAAAGAAGAAATAGATGTAGTTTTTGAGCGAGACCCTGCATCTCGATCCATATTAGAAACTGTCTTCACCTGTCCGGGTTTTCAGGCAATCGTGATGCATCGATTAAATCATTGGCTGTGGAAAAAGGGTTTATATCTATTAGCCAGAATGACCGCCCATATTAGTCGTTTCCTAACAGGGATAGAAATTCATCCGGGAGCAACGATCGGTCGGCGTTTTTTTATTGATCACGGTATGGGAATAGTGATTGGTGAAACAGCTGAAATTGGTGATGATGTATCTATCTATCACGGTGTTACATTAGGTGGCACAACCTGGCAAAAGGGTAAACGTCATCCAACGCTGAAAGATGGTGTTGTTGTTGGTGCAGGGGCAAAGATTTTAGGTCCGATCATCGTCAATGAAGGCGCTCGTATCGGTTGTAACGCGGTTGTTGTAAAAGAAATTCCTACCGGCGCAACTGTTGTTGGTGTTCCCGGACATGTCGTAGTAAAAAAAGATGTATCCAGTAAATCGGCACAACGTGAAGCCATGGCAAAGAAAATTGGTTTTACTGCCTATGCTGAAAGTAATGAAGTAAATGATCCTATTCAGAATGCGCTGGATTCAATTCTCGATCATTTGAATGAAGTCGAAACTGAACTAAATGAATTGAAGAAGCGAAAAACCAAAGATGAGTGAAGAAAAGGAAACTAATATTTTTCAAATCATGCACAGTCTACTTGCTTCATTCTTTGGCGTACAGTCTCAGGAAAATATGGATCGTGACGAAAAATATATCGAAAAGAATGGCATCAAGGTTTATATCATACTCGGCTTTATACTCGTTTTTTGTCTATTGATGGGACTTTATACTATGGTTAAAATTATTATTTATTTTGCAGTGTAAAGCTTCAATCAGAGATTATTGCCAAGAATTATTCATTGCTCTAGGAAAAGCCTGATGCCCTGTATCTTCTTCCCAGAAAATATCACTGACTTTTTCAATCATTGCTTTCGGTATTAGTGGTTTGGAAAAATAATACATCTGTATCCAGTCGGCTTCTTTCAAAATATTTAATTGCTCGACTGTCTCTAAACTTTCTGCAATGACTTTAAACCCCAATCAATTAGATAAATTTATTTAATTTTAATATATAGCAACACCATTTCTGATGTTTGTCTCAATAACAAAACTTCGATCTATTTTTAACGGTAAAATTGACAGAAACTGAAACCAGTGATGCTACTAAGCATAAAAACCGAGCAATATTGTCGGAAATTATCTTGACTAAATTAGTAGGTTATGTAAATCTACGCGCCCGTGATACTGAAAAATTAAAATATTAATGAAAATGACGACTAAAGGCCGCTATGCGGTCACCGCACTGCTGGATCTAGCTTTACATGATAGTAAAGGCTCAGTGAATCTAGCTGATATTGCCAAGCGTCAGGATATTTCATCCACCTATCTTGAACAATTATTCAGCAAATTGAAAAAACGTGGTCTGGTTGCCAGTGCGCGTGGACCCGGCGGAGGTTATCGACTAGCACAGGCACCTGAAGATATTTCCATTGCAAAAGTTATATATGCAGTTGATGAGCCTATCGATGTGACACGTTGTGGTGGCAAGCAAAATTGTCAAAACGATGTTCGTTGTCTTACTCACGACCTCTGGATGGAATTGAATTTACATATTTCCGGTTTTTTAAATGGCATCACCCTGGCAGACCTGATTCAACGAAACAATGTCAGACAGGTGGCTGAGAGACAAGATGCCATTCTTGTACAACTTCAAGCTTCTTAAATGTAATGATTATGAATACAACGATTAATTTAACTGATAGCGCTGCCGAACATGTCAAAAGTGTGTTGGCTAGGAATGATAAAGGCATTGGTTTGCGTCTTGGCGTAAAACCAACGGGTTGCTCTGGTTATCAATACATTATTGATACAGCAACAGACATCTCCAATGATGATGAAACCATTGAAACAAATGGCGTAAAAGTGATTATTGATAAAGAAAGTCTGGCTTATTTCAATGGCACCACACTGGACTTTAGTCGTGAAGGTTTGAATTCCGGTTTCAAATTTCAAAACCCGAATGTTGAAGATAGTTGCGGCTGTGGCGAGAGCGTCAGCTTTAAACAAACAGATAACGAGTAAACATTATGTCTGCTAAATCAAAAAAAATGGAAGAGCTGGTTCGTAAGGATTATGAACATGGTTTCACTACCGAAATCGATGCCGATACGGTACCGCCCGGTTTAAATGAAGATGTCATTGCCTTTATTTCACAAAAGAAAGGCGAACCGGAATGGTTACTTGAATGGCGTTTAAAAGCTTATCGTCATTGGCAAACAATGACAGAGCCTAATTGGCAACATTTAAACATTGACCCGATTGATTATCAGGCGATCTCATATTACTCGGCACCGAAATCAAAAGATGATGGCCCCAAGAGTCTGGATGAAGTTGACCCAAAATTATTGGAGACCTATGAAAAACTGGGTATTCCATTACAAGAACAGAAAATGTTGGCTGGTGTCGCTGTCGATGCAGTATTCGACAGTGTCTCTGTCGCAACAACCTTTAAAGAAAAGTTAAAAGATGCAGGTGTTATCTTTTGTTCGTTTTCAGAAGCCGTTAAAGATCATCCTGATCTTGTTAAAAAATATTTAGGTTCAGTTGTACCAACTGCAGATAACTTTTTCGCGGCATTAAACTCGGCCGTATTTACCGATGGTTCATTTGTTTATATTCCAAAAGGTGTACGTTGCCCAATGGAATTATCAACTTACTTCCGTATCAATGCCTCAAACACCGGACAATTCGAGCGCACATTAATCGTTGCCGATAAAGCCAGTCATGTGAGTTATCTGGAAGGTTGTACTGCACCTATGCGTGATGAAAATCAGTTGCACGCAGCAGTAGTTGAATTGATTGCCCTTGAAGATGCAGAGATTAAATACTCGACTGTACAGAACTGGTATCCGGGTGATGAAAATGGGGTTGGCGGCATCTACAACTTTGTCACCAAGCGTGGTGATTGCCGTGGTAATAATTCCAAGATTTCTTGGACTCAGGTTGAAACCGGCTCTGCTATTACTTGGAAATATCCGAGTTGTTTATTAAAAGGTGATAACTCAGTTGGTGAATTTTATTCAGTAGCAGTTACCAATAATCATCAACAGGCCGATACGGGTACAAAGATGATTCATATTGGTAAAAATACTCGAAGCACGATCATCTCTAAAGGTATCTCGGCAAAGTATGCACAGAATGCCTATCGTGGTTTGGTCAAGATCAGCAAGAGTGCTGATAATGCACGCAACTATACCCAGTGCGACTCATTATTAATGGGCGATAAATGTGGTGCGCATACCTTTCCTTATATTGAGGCTAAAAATTCCACTGCCAGGGTAGAACATGAAGCCACAACATCCAAGATTGGTGAAGATCAACTTTTCTATTGCATGCAGCGCGGTATCAAGGAAGAAGATGCCGTAAACATGATCGTCAATGGCTTTTGCAAAGAAGTCTTTAAAGAGCTACCCATGGAGTTTGCTGTTGAAGCACAAAAGCTGCTTGGTATTACCCTTGAAGGCGCGGTCGGATAAACGAATTCAAATTTAAAGGATAGCAACATGTTAAACATTAAAAATTTACACGCGAGTGTAGAAAACAAACAGATTCTGAAAGGTATTAACCTTGAAGTTAAAGCTGGTGAAGTGCATGCCATTATGGGGCCTAATGGTTCCGGCAAAAGTACGTTAGCTAATGTCCTTGCCGGCCGTGATGGTTATGAAGTCACTCAAGGTAAAGTCTTGTTTGAAAATGAACAACTACTTGAGTTAAGTCCTGAAGAACGTGCATGGGCGGGGGTGTTTCTCGCATTTCAATACCCTGTCGAAATACCCGGTGTTAATAATGTTTATTTATTAAAAGCAGCAGTCAATGCGATTCGTAAACATCGTGGCGAATCACAACTGGATGCCGTTGAGTTTCTTGCTCTTGTGAAAGAAAAAATGAAGCTTGTCAAAATGAAAGAAGACCTGCTTAACCGTTCAGTTAATGAAGGTTTTTCTGGTGGCGAGAAAAAGCGTAATGAAATTTTTCAAATGGCGGTGCTTGAACCCAAACTTGGCATCCTTGATGAAACCGATTCCGGTTTGGATATTGATGCATTAAAGATCGTATCTGAAGGTGTGAATCATCTACGTAACGATGAACGTGCGTTTGTTCTGGTCACTCACTATCAACGTTTACTGGATTATATTAAGCCGGATGTCGTGCATGTATTAAGTGATGGCAAGATTATTAAAACTGGCGGCCCTGAACTCGCCCTTGAACTCGAAGAAAAAGGTTACGACTGGGTTAAAGAAGAGGCTGCCGCGGCATGAGTACCGACGCAATCCAGAATGTAATCGGTGATTTTGAATCACTGAAATCTTCCAAAGATTCAGAATGGTTTTCTGAGCAACGTCGCTCCGCCTTAGATTCATTTAAACAGGCCGGTTTTCCAAGCACACGTCAGGAAAACTGGAAATATACTGATGTAAAGCAGATTGCCAGAAAAGGATTTAGTAACACCCGAACCGGTCAGGCTAAGGCAAGTAAAGAGGAACTCGAACAGGTTCGCTTCAAAGATTTAAATTGCATAGAGCTCGTATTTGTAAACGGTGCCTATTCAAATGATATATCTCATATTAGTGCATTACCTGAAGGTGTTGTTGTTTGTGATTTAGCAACGGCATTTGCCAAACACAAGGATTTACTAGAACAACATATAAAGACGGATGAAACGACGAGTTCATTTACTGCACTAAATACCGCATTCAGCCAGCATGGTGTATTAATTTTTGTTCCTAGTAATACGCGATTAGAAAGACCAATCAATTTAATATTTATAGGTAAGGAACAGTCTGATGGTTATGCAGCACATTTAAGAAACATCGTTGTATTGGAAGACAGTGCTGAGGCAACGGTTATTGAAAGTTATATTGGTTTTGATGACGCACAATATTTTACCAATGCTGTGACTGATGTGACATTAAATCAAAATGCGCGTTGTATTCATTATAAATTGCAGCAGGAAAGCAATTCGAGTTATCACATTGGCAACCTTAGAGCTGAACAAGGTAAAGACAGTTATCTTGAAACTCATTCGATTGCTCTTGGCGCAGCTCTCGCGCGCAATGATATTCATAGTCAATTAAATGCGGTAGGGGCCAATATTGTCTTGAATGGTCTTTATATGACCAAAGATAAACAACATATTGATAATCACACCCGTGTTGATCACCTTAAACCACATACCTTAAGTACTGAAAATTATCGTGGCGTATTGAATGATCGCAGCCGCGCTGTTTTCAATGGCAAAGTCATCGTACACAAAGATGCACAAAAAATTGAAGCATACCAAAACAATGCAAACTTATTATTATCAGATGATGCCGAGATCGATACCAAACCCGAACTGGAAATCTACGCTGATGATGTAAAGTGTAGTCACGGCGCAACTGTCGGTCAGCTGGATAAAAATATGTTGTTTTATCTGCGTTCACGTGCGATTGATGAAGATACTGCACGTAGTTTATTAACCTTTGCCTTTGCTGAAGAAGTTATCAGTAAAATTGGTTTGGCACCTATCAGGGATCGTCTGGAATACCTTGTCGTTGGTCAGTTACCTGATGCAGATTTAATTCGGGAATTTACCAATGAATAAACCAGAGGCAGTTATGCCTAAAAATAGTTTTGATGTCGATCGTGCACGTGCTGACTTTCCGGTATTACAACAAACAGTGCATGGGAAACCATTAATCTATCTTGATAATGCGGCAACATCACAAAAACCGGCTGCAGTTATTGAAATACTGGATCGTTATTATCTTGAATATAATTCAAATATTCATCGTGGCGTTCATCACTTAAGTCAAGTCGCAACCGAAGCTTATGAATCAGCGCGCGAGAATATTCGTCGCTACATCAATGCACATTCGACTAAAGAAATTATTTTTGTTCGCGGTGCTACCGAAGGTATTAATCTGGTTGCACAAACATTTGCTCGCAGTCACATAAAGGCTGGCGATGAAATCCTAATTACAGAGATGGAACATCATTCAAATATTGTTCCCTGGCAAATATTAGCTGAGCAGACTGGTGCAATATTGAAATATATTCCTATTAATGATGCTGGCGAATTAGATTTAGAAAAAATCGATGCCTTGTTAACAGATAAAACAAAACTTTTAGCCCTTGTACATATTTCCAATGCCCTAGGCACAATCAACCCTATTGAGATGTTGATTGAAAAAGCACATGACATTGGCGCGAAAGTATTAATTGATGGTGCACAAGCGGTACCTCATACGCGTATTAATGTTATAGAGTTAGACTGTGACTTTTATGTCTTGTCTGGCCATAAATTATTTGGTCCTACCGGTATTGGCGTTTTGTATGGCAAACAGGCATTACTTGAAGCTATGCCGCCTTATCAAGGCGGTGGCGACATGATCAAGATGGTCACTATGGAAAAAACTATGTACAACGACTTGCCGCATAAATTTGAAGCAGGCACACCTCATATTGCGGGTGTTATTGGTTTAGGCGCGGCGATTGATTACATTGAATTAATCGACTTTGAAGGCGCTATTCAGCATGAACATGATCTTTTGAACTATGCAAATGAATTAGCTGATAAAACCAAAGGCATGAACCTGGTAGGTACCGCAAAAAACAAAACCAGTATTCTTTCGTTCACACTGGATGGAATTCATCCGCATGACATTGGCACGATTATGGATAATGAAGGTATTGCCATTCGAGCGGGTCACCATTGTGCTATGCCGGTAATGGAACGTTTTCAAATCCCTGCGACTGCTCGTGCGTCATTTGCTTTTTATAATAGTTTTTCCGATGTTGATGCCCTCTTTAACGGCATTGAAAAATGCAGAGAGGTCTTTGGCTGATGTTTGATATTAGAGAGCTTTATCAAGAAGTGATAGTTGATCACAATCGTAACCCGAGAAATTTTGGAAAATTGGAAGATGCCAATAAAACATTGGATGGTTACAACCCTTTGTGTGGCGATAAACTTACACTCTACATAAAAACAAATAACAATACGATCGAAGATATCAGCTTTGATGGCTCCGGTTGCGCGATCTCTGTTGCGTCAGCATCACTAATGACCGATATCATGAAAGGAAGAAAACTCGATGAAGCTGAAGCCTTATTTAATAAATTTCATCACTTGATTACATCGGATGAGGAACTGGATATTACAGAACTGGGTAAACTGGCAGCACTAGCCGGGGTGAAAGATTATCCCGCACGTGTTAAGTGTGCTTCACTATGCTGGCACACTCTGCATTCCGTTATTCAAGGTGATGCGGCACCAGTAAGCACAGAATAATTAAGAGTCACGCCATGCAGGAAAATAGACCAATAACCACTAACCGTGAATGCGACGCCATTCTTATTCCGGTTGGCACACCAATTACCATTCCTGAAGGCAGTCAGGTATTAATTACTCAGGCATTAGGCGGCAGCTACACTGTTAATATTAATGGCAATCTTGCTCGTGTTGATGCGAAAGATGCTGACGCACTAGGTTTTGAAGTTGAAGAACAAAACAGTGCAGAAGACAAGGAAATAACCGGCGATGGTAGTGTTGATGAAGAACTGGTCTGGCAACAACTTAAAACCTGTTATGACCCGGAGATTCCAATCAATATTGTTGATCTGGGTTTAATATATGAATGTCACATCACCCCGTTGGGAGCTGATGGTAATCAGGTCGATATCGTTATGACACTAACCGCAGTTGGCTGTGGTATGGGCGACTTTCTGGCAGAAGATGTCAGACTAAAAGTATTAACTGTTCCTAACGTGACCAAAGTAAACGTATCTGTGACCTTCGAACCACCCTGGAGTCAGGAGATGATGTCGGAAGCAGCACGCCTTGAAACAGGCATGTATTAATCAATATGGAGATGTGTTTTGGCTGGTTGGTTTAATGTTGCGCCTGTAATTGAATTCTTGCCGGGACAATCCCGTTTGATGGAGGTGGATAACGTCATGGTTGCTGTGTTCAACCTCGAAGGTGAATATCATGCCATTGAAGATGCTTGTACGCATGATGGCGCACCAATGTTGGGCTGCGGACTGGAACCGGAACAAATTATTGATGGCGAAGAAATTATCTGCCCACGTCACGGTGCACGATTTTGTATTAAAACCGGGGCGGCACTCACCCCACCCGCTTTTGAAGCCACTTATAAATTTCCAACACGAGTTGAAGATGGCATGGTGCAGGTCACTGATGATCGCTGGGATTAGCGCATTTCAACAATACGAATAGTTATATAGATAAACATAACACAAGTATAATTAATCTTTATTTAAACAGGAGAAACCAATAATGGCATTGCAACAAACCTTCGCCATGATTAAACCAGATGCGGTAGCAAACAATCATTTAGGCAAGATAGCAGCATTAATGGAAGCAAACGGGTTAAAAATCGTCGCGATGAAAATGTTGAAATTATCAGAGGCAACAGCAAAAGAACTCTATGTTGAACATCTTGAACGCCCTTTTTTCCCGTCTTTGCTTGGGTTTATTACTTCAGGACCAGTTGTTGTTCTGGTTCTTGAAGGTGATGATGCCATTACACGTTATCGCACCCTGATGGGCGCGACCAAACCTATCGATGCGGACATAGGCACAATTCGCAACCTTTATGCCGATCATCATCAGGAAGATAGTGTCATGATGAATGCTGTTCATGGTTCTGACAGTCTCGAGTCTGCCGTGCGTGAAATAAAAGTATTTTTTACGCCTGACGAGATCTGTAGCTAGGCGTAAATATTTAATGACTGACAACACGAAAATTAATCTTCTCGATTTTGATCTGGCATCACTCGAGAACTGGTTTATCCAAATAGGAGATAAACCTTTTCGTGCACGTCAGGTATTAAAATGGATATACCATCATGGCGTCACTGAATTTGACGCCATGACCAACCTTGGCAAATCACTAAGAACTAAATTATCAGATCTTGCATTTATTCGTTATCCGGAGATTGTTACCGCACAATTATCCAGTGACGGCACCAGAAAATGGATGCTTAAACTTGATGAGAAAAACTCTGTAGAAACCGTTTTTATCCCGGAAACTGATCGCGGTACATTATGTATATCTTCCCAAGTAGGTTGCCCACTGGATTGCAAGTTTTGTTCAACGGCGCAACAAGGTTTTAATAGAAATTTAAAAACAAGTGAGATTATTGGTCAGGTCTTACTAGCAAATCGTGAGTTAGGCGCTTACACCGACGGAAAGCGTAAAGTCAGTAATATCGTCTTTATGGGTATGGGTGAACCCTTGCTGAATTACGATAATATAATCAAGACGATCAATTTACTGACAAATGATTTGGGGCTGGGGCTGGCGCGCCGCAAAGTAACTGTCAGCACTTCGGGCATCGTCCCCGAAATAGACAGATTGAAAAACGATACCAATGTCAGTCTGGCTATTTCATTGCATGCAAGTAACAATGAATTACGTGATCATATCGTCCCGATTAATCGCTCCTACCCAATGAAAGAGTTACTAGCAGCCTGTAAACGCTATACAGAATCTCGTGACGATGAGCCGATTACGATTGAATACGTTATGCTCAAGGGTGTGAATGACAGCATTAATGATGCAAAACAATTAGTAAAATGCCTGAAAGGCTTACCTTCTAAGGTGAATTTAATTCCATTTAATACCTTTCCGGACACTCAATTTCAGTGTTCAGATATTGACACTATCAACCGTTTCCGCGACATATTAATACAAGCTGATATTTTTACGATAACTCGTAAAACCCGGGGTGATGATATTGATGCTGCATGTGGTCAGTTGGTTGGTAAAGTGCTGGCAAAATCGGCGCGTCACAATCGTTCACAAAAAGAGAATGTTCATGTTAATTAAACATATCATTATTATTATTCTAGGTCTTGCATTGCTTGCCTGTAATACTGCTGGCACTTCAACTAATAACAATATTCGTCCTTCTCAGTCAACAAATGATGTTGCGTTATCGAACCTTGATTTAGGCATGGCCTATATGAAACAAGGCTCATTTGAAAAAGCGCTGGAAAAATTGAACCGGGCAAAAGAAGCGGATCCTAACTATTCATCTACTTATAATGTTCTTGGCCTGCTCTATGAAACACTGGGTGAAAATATTAAAGCCGAAGAAAATTTCACTAAAGCAATTCGATTAAACAGCAATGACTCAAAAACCCTGAATAATTATGGTCTTTTTTTATGTAACCAAGGTCGCAAGGATGAGGCAGAAACTGTTTTTGCAAAGGCGGCAAATAATCCCTTATATGAAAGCCCTGAGTTGGCAATAGCTAATGCCGGCGTTTGTTTTTACAATAATAATGAAATACCCAAGGCTGAAGATTATTTCCGTCGCGCATTAAAATTGAATAGTAAATTACCATCGGCGTTATTACTCATGGCAGAAATAACCTTTAGGCAGCAAGATGCGATTAATGCCAGAGGCTATTTACAGCGCTATCAGGAAGTTTCCAGTCATACAGCAAAAAGCTTGTGGCTTGGTATTCAAATTGAACAACAGCTGGATAATAAAAATGCGGTTTCAAGTTACTCACTACTTTTAAAAAATAAATTCCCTGATTCAGTAGAAGCGGCGAGATTACGTGAGGCAGGCATTAGATAATGAAAGTTCTAAATAAAAGCCATCAGAAAAATAATTTACCGAGTGAACAACCTGGGAAATTATTACGTGAGGTGCGCCTGCAAAAGGAACTCAGCATTGACGATATACATAAACGTATACGCCTTACAAGCAGAATTATTGAAGCGATTGAGGCTGATGATTATAGTGATATCTCATCAGTAATGTATGCGAAAGGCTATTTACGCTCTTATTCAAAAGCACTTGGTATAGACGATGAATACATCGTTTCACTTTTCGACAGTGCGAATATGCCATCTCCGCTCGAGGCCGTGCCTGAAGTAAAATCACCGATACAAGTGAGTAGTAATGATAGACCGGCCAAGATGTTTTCCTATTTACTGACGCTTGTTTATTCAAAAGCACTTGGTCTGCACAATAATTACATCGCTTCACTTTTCGGCAGTGCGAATATGCCACCTCCGCCCGAGATCGTGCCTGAAGTAAAATCACCGATACAAGTGAGTAGTAATGATAGACCGGCCAAGATATTTTCCTATTTACTGATGCTTACTCTGGTCCTGTTGTTAATCATCTGGTATCGAATTGATTTTCCGATTAGAGATAACAGTGATGATTCTGAACTTACTAATAGCGGCCTAGAAAATTCACCAAATAAAATTAATAACACGGACATTCAGTTTGATGTAGTAAAGCACCCAGAAGGTTGGCAGTCGCCAGATGTAAGTATTGAATATTCGGTTGAGCCCATAGATGCAAGTTCCGGCATGATTATGGAGCTTGAACCTAAAGAGTTTGATCAAACAGCAGCCCCTTCAAATCAGCAAAATATTATTTCTGATGGTTCAAATACTCTCGTTTTTAATTTATCCAATGATTCCTGGATAGAAATCTATGATGCAAATGATGAGCGTTTATTTATGGATCTCGGAAAAAATGGTGACCGTTTTTCAATTACCGGACAGCCTCCATTTCGCATTACTCTTGGGTATTCACCGGGTGTAGAACTGATATTTAACAATAAGCGCTTCGATATCGAACCTTTTTCTAAATATGGTGTTGCTCGTTTTCAAATACCTCAATAAGCTCTTACTCAGACTTAAAACGAATTAATTTCATGGAAAAATTACAAGCAATACGTGGCATGCACGACGTCCTAATGGAGGATACACCTCGCTGGCAATTCGTCGAAACCAGAATCATTGAGATTCTCAAGCAATATGGTTATCAGGAGATACGTTTGCCTATTGTCGAATATACTGAATTGTTTACCCGATCTATTGGTGATCATACGGATATCGTTAGCAAGGAGATGTATTGTTTTGATGATCGAAATAACACCAGTCTGACATTGCGGCCAGAGGGAACCGCTGGCTGTGTTCGTGCCGGTATTGAACATGGACTTTTTCATAACCATACACAAAAACTCTGGTATGCAGGTCCTATGTTTCGTCACGAACGTCCTCAGAAAGGCCGGCAGCGACAATTTCATCAATTTGGTGTCGAGGCATTTGGATTTCCCGGTCCGGATATTGATGCTGAAATGATTTTAATGGCTGCTCGCATATGGGACTCTCTGGGTATAAAGGATTTACGACTGGAAATAAACTCACTGGGGACAGCGGAATCCAGACAACAATATCGGCAAATACTTGTCGATTATTTTTCCGCGCATAGATCCACGCTAGATGAGGATAGTCTGGTCAGACTAGAGAATAATCCTCTCCGAATTCTCGATAGTAAAAATCCAGCAATGCAATCTGTTATAGCTGATGCACCACTACTGAATGAGCATCTGGATGAAGAGTCTATGCAACATTTTAATGACTTATGCGCCATTTTGGATGCAGCTGGGATTGAATATGATATCAATCCAAGACTGGTCAGAGGTCTCGATTACTATGGTCGCACCGTATTTGAATGGATTACCGGCCAATTGGGTGCTCAAGGCACTGTTTGTGCCGGTGGCCGCTATGATGGTCTAGTCGAAAGTCACGGTGCGCGCCCAACGCCGGCAGTAGGCTTTGCCATTGGCATGGAAAGAATAATCGAACTTGTTAACGATGATGTTATTCAAGATGTTCAAAACCCTCATGTCTATATTATTGTGACCGGTGATAATTTAACGAAAGCCGCCATACTTTTTTCTGAAAAACTAAGAAAATCAATAAATAAAATGAGAGTGATTACCCACTTTGGCAGTGGCGGAATTAAAAGTCAATTTAAGAAAGCTGATAAATCAGGTGCGCGTTATGCCCTTATTATCGGCGATGAGGAAATAGCGAACGGCATGGTCAGCATCAAGGATCTACGCGTTGATGAAGCACAATTAATGCTCAATGAGAATGAATTAATCGACCTATTAAGACAAAACCTCGAGATCGATTAGGTTTTCCAGCAAAATTCACTTTCATAACACTCTACAAATTCAAAACGCAGGTTATAATGTGCGCCCTTTTTCGGGCTAAATAAGCTACTTAATGAATACATACGGAGAGAGAGCGTGGAAGACGGATACAGAACAGAAGAACAACAAGTTGAAGCGATAAAAGAATGGTGGAAACAAAACGGTAATGCCATCATAGCAGGCATTGTAATAGGACTTATGGCCATATTTGGCTGGCGTGGTTACAACGAGAATCTGATTAAAGAAGCTCAGGAAGCTTCCCTGCTGTATGAGCAAATGGTATTCGCTTCCAGAAGCAATGATGCCGAAAATAGCCGTGTCTATGCTGATCGAATAATTGCTGATCATGAATCAACACTATATGGCACGTATGCAAAATTAATGATTGCAAAGTTAGAAGCCGAAAACGGAAATCTAGATGAAGCAGCCAAGCAACTTGAATGGGTTGTTGCCAACCATAAACAAATAGAAATCGGCCATATTGCAAGTCTGCGTCTGGCAAGAGTCTATATCGATGCTGATAAACTTGATGCCGCCGAACAAATATTGAATACAAAAAACCCGGGCGCATTTACCGCACAATATGAAGAACTAAAGGGTGATATGCTGGCTAAACAAGGTTTGAATGATGCAGCAAGAGAGGCTTATCAAAAAGCAATGTCCAATAGTATTAACAGTAATGATGTGCAAACATTGCTGGAGACTAAATTAAATAATCTCGGTCAGGGCTAAACATTGAAACATTTAATCGGCGTGCTGTTGTCAGCTAGCATCATGCTGACAGGCTGTGGTACTGGACAATATATCAGTGAAAAGATGGGAGATGTCGACAATAGTGCCCCGCCCTCTCCTCTGCGTGATATTTACACCACGATAGAAATTACAGAACTCTGGTCTGACAACATCGGTTCAGGCACCAATGAACTGTTCATTAAACTGATGCCGGCTATTAAAGAAGATAAGGTATTTATTGCTAACGCTGATGGTGAAGTTGCTGCTTTAAATGTAATCAATGGAAAAACCGTTTGGAAAAAGGATATTGATTTACCAATCACTGGTGGGCCCGGAGCTGATGATAATCTAGTTATGATTGGAAGTAGTGAAGGAGATATAGTTAGTTTGTCTCTGGAAACTGGCGAAGAAATCTGGAGAACAAAGGTTTCAAGTGAAATTCTCTCTTCACCTCGTGAAGGTAACGGTACGGTTATTGTGCGCACGATTGATGGAAAGATTTTTGCTCTTAATTCCGAGACAGGCGATCGACTATGGGTATATGACCGGATAGTACCGGCATTAACACTTAGAGGCACTAGCACACCGGTTATAGTTGAAAATGATGTTATTGCCGGTTTTGATGGCGGCCGCGTCACTTCTCTAAATCGTGCTACAGGTAATTTAAATTGGGAAACGCTAGTCGCTATATCCAGAGGACGAAGTGAACTGGAACGTCTAGTAGATATCGATTCGCAGCCGTTGATATATCAGGACTTTATCTATATTGCGACATATCAATCCACGATTGCTGCATTGTCACTTCAAACTGGCGCTGTACTCTGGGATCGAAATATTTCTTCATACACTGAACTAAGTGCTAACGACAATCAACTTTACGTCACAGACGAGGAAGGTAATGTCTGGGCGCTCGATAGATTTTCAGGTTCCACTCTCTGGAAACAGGAAAAATTAATACATCGTAAACTGACTGGGCCCGCAGTGTTTGGTAATACGGTAGTTGTTGGTGATCTGGAAGGTTATCTGCACTGGCTTGATAGACAAACAGGCGAGTTTATTGGACGAAATCAAGTTTCAAAGTCAGCTATTTTGGTTAGGCCCACGGTTGTTAATAATCAATTATTTGCTTATGCGAGCAATGGAACGCTTGCCAGTTACAGCTATATAGACATGGATATATCCAAATTACCGGCAAGACCTGTCATAACCGAGATAGAAACTGAACAAGTTGCTGAATTTCAAAATATAGAAGATACCGAAATTAAAGTCGAGGAACCGGAAGAGGATTCTTCCCTACTAGATGATTTTATTGATATTTTTTATTGGTAATCAAACTGATATAGATATATATTTTATTTATTAAATCTTTAAGCTATATTTTCCCCGCATAAACTTTATTCTATTTCAATGAAACCTGTAATCGCTCTCGTTGGTCGACCTAACGTTGGCAAATCAACCTTCTTTAATACTCTCACGGATACGCGCGATGCATTAGTCGCTGATCGCCCCGGGGTCACGCGTGATCGTCAATACGGCATCCTCAATCATGAAGAGAAAGCCTATTTGATTATTGATACTGGCGGAATTGGTGAAGAAGAACATGATAGTCATGCCGTTGCAAAATTAATGACAGAACAATCCATGCTTGCTACTGAAGAAGCTGCTGTTTTGGTATGGTTGCTGGATGGTCGCGCTGGCTGTAGTCATGTCGATGAAGTATTAGCCGAGCATTTTCGAAAACTGAATAAACCGGTATTTTTAGCGATTAACAAAGTCGAAGGACATGATCTGGATATTGCACTTGCTGATTTCTATGCATTAGGTTTCGAAAACATATTTCCAATTTCTGCAAAACGTGGTGATGGTATAAAAAAACTACTTGAACACGTTACAAGCTTAATACCTGCTGATGCTCTCCTAGAGGAAGATGATCAAGATGCAGGTTTGTCACTCGCTGTGCTGGGAAGACCAAATGTTGGCAAATCAACGTTAGTAAACCGCATGATAGGTGAAGAACGTGTTATTACTTTTGACCATCCGGGCACAACACGTGACAGTATTGCTATCCCATTTGAACGGGATGGAAAAAACTATGTACTAATAGACACTGCCGGTGTCAGACGTAAAAGTCGTGTTGACGATGTCGTTGAGAAATTCAGCATAATTAAATCTTTCGATGCGATTGAGCGTGCTCGAATTATGTTATTAGTCGTTGATGCCAGTGAAGGCATCACCGAACAGGATGCAAGTCTGCTGGGCATGATTGAGAATAGTGGGAAACCATTAATCATCGCCATTAATAAATGGGATGGCATGGAAGAAAATGCTAAAGAAAGAGTGAAGGCACAGTTATCCCTGAAATTTGCCTTTATCGATTATGCACTTGTGCATTATATATCGGCATTACATGGCACAGGTATTGGTAATATTTTTAACAGTATAAGTAAGATCGAAAGGTCACTTGACTTTGACAGGTCCACCTCTGATATGACATCAATTCTTGAAGCAGCAGTAGTGAGTAACCCGCCAATGATGGTAAGAGGCAGACGAATAAAATTACGTTACGCACATCTTGGCGGCGACAACCCTATTCGTGTCATCATCCATGGCAATCAAATAGATAGTGTTCCCAATAGTTATCGACGTTATCTTGCCAAGTTTTTCAGAACGCAATTAAAGTTAACAGGTACGCCTGTATTGATTGATTTCAAACAGGGCGACAACCCTTATAAGGGCAAGAAAAACACGCTGACCAAGCGTCAACAGAATAAACGTCGACGATTAATGAGATTTGTTAAACGTTAATTACTTTTGATTATAATTACGTAAAATTAAATCCATCAGCTCTTTTGCTTCAGGAGTGGATACCCAAACTCCGGCATCATCAATAATAATGAGTTCTGTTTTACTGCCGACACCGACAAGACTTATTTGAAAATTAACACCATCATCATCGTCGCCCCAGAATTTCAATTCATTCAGTAAACCTTTTTCTTCTTTTTTCCCTTCGGGGAAAAAAAGTACCGAATAAATACCATCTGACATAGTTTTATTGTGAATGGTAACGTCTGCTCTTTCCAAAGCATATTGCACATTTACCCATGCCACTTCATAAGTGTCAGACAATGCAAGATAGCTGCTATCACCATCAAGGATCATCAACTGGGCTTCACCTGGCCTACTTGGTGTTTCTGGCATCACGCTTTTTGTTGGTGCACTAGTAGTTGTAGACCTACTTGAAGACACATCACGAGTTGAACTGGTGGATGTCTCCCTGCTTGATGATGCTCCAGCTACAGTTGAGCCTGTTGCCTGGGCACGTTGTCGCTGGTATTCATTAAGCGTTATGGCTTCATTCTCGCCGGGAATTGACATTGCTTCATTTGTAGTATTGGTTAGATCAGGCGGAACCTCTAAAACCGGCAAATCCCGACTCTTGCGATATTCATTTTTGGTATCAGGCAATACATCATCCAAACTAGGTAATGAATTACACCCAGCTAAAATGAATGCAAATAAAAATAAAACTGTATATTTGGTTAATGACATTACTTAAATTACTCCGGCCTGTTGCATGGCTGCCCTGACTCGTGGGTGTGCACTTTCAGAAAGCCAAGTCAATGGCAATCTGATTCCAGCTTCGATCAAGCCCATTTCACATATGGCCCACTTCACAGGAATCGGGTTTGATTCAATAAATAATTCTTTATGCAAACCGATCAGTTTTTCATCGATTGCAGTAGCTCCTGCAGCATCACCTTTAGTAGCTAATTCACATAATTCGTGCATTAACCTTGGCGCAACATTAGCTGTAACCGATATCACACCATGACCACCCTGCAACAGAAAGTCCTTTGTCGTCAGGTCATCGCCACTTAATATTGAAAAGCCCTCATATACTGCGTCCTTAATCTTGGTTAATCGCTCAAGGTCTGCGGTTGCTTCTTTAACACCAATAATATTATCGACACTGGCAAGACGGATAATCGTCTCAGGCAACATGTCACATGCAGTACGCCCAGGTACGTTATAAAGTATTTGAGGTATATCAACAGCTTCAGCCACAGCCTTGTAATGTTGATAAAGACCTTCCTGAGTCGGTTTATTGTAATAGGGTGTTACCAGTAAACAGGCATCTGCGCCAACTTCCTTCGCACATCTAGTCAGGGCAATCGCCTCAAGCGTTGAATTGGCGCCGGTACCGGCAATGACCGGAACCCTGCCATTAACAATTTCTACTGTCTCGCGAATAACCTGACAATGCTCTTTTTCAGTTAATGTCGCGGATTCACCTGTGGTGCCCACTGAGACAATGGCATCGGTTCCTTCTTGAATATGAAACTCAATGACTTTTCTCAACGCGACACTATCTAGCGCCGTATCTGGCTGAACACCCGCCTTCATCGGCGTAACAACTGCGACCATGCTGCCTTTAAACATAGATTTTTAACTTATCTTTTCAGAAAAAACGTGTATGGTACTGAAACTGATATGACCATGACAAGAATAAAGCTTTGCGAGTAATTTGGGTCATAATATCATGACATCACCTAGAACTATAATACTGATTTAATCACTCACACATGCAAAATTTTCTCGCGATTACCACGCTGATAGACAACTCGAATGAAGTTATTATGCGGCTCCTAAAAATGATTAAATCCAGTGGCTGCAATATCACTGAAAGCCGTTTTGACATTCTTGGTGAAAAACTAGCAGTGATGCTATTTCTTGGCGGTTCGTGGAATGAAATTGCGAAAATGGAAGATTCGCTGAAAAAGCTGGAACGTTCATTGCGAACAACCATACTGCATGAACGAACTACCTCTCCAGAACTGGAAGGCAAAGCCATGCCCTATGCTATCGATGTAGTTGGCATCGATCAGGCCGGTGTTATTTTGGATATCACTGAATTCATAACCGGCAGTAATCTATCTATCACTGAATTAAGCTCCAATATGTATATTGCATCGACTACGGGTGCCAAGATGTTTTCCCTACATATGACTATAAGTATCCCTTTAGATACATCAATTGCAGCCATGCGTAGTGATTTTATAGAATTCTGTGATCGACTTAATCTTGATGCCATTATGGAACCGGTAAAATAATAACAAACAGGTAAACGAGTAATCTTATGAACAAAATAGCTATTGGAAAAAAAATCCCTGCATTTAAAGCGACCGCAACAGGCGATAAGGTCATCAAATCGTCAGACTTGATAGGAAAAAATGTAGTTCTCTACTTTTATCCAAAAGATAGCACACCGGGCTGTACACTGGAGGGACAGAATTTTCGCGACAACATCCGCAAATTTAGCTTACGTAATACAATTATAATTGGCGTTTCTCGCGATAGCTTAAAGTCTCATGAAAAATTTAAGGAAAATCAAAAATTCTCTTTCGATCTTTTGGCAGATGAGGATGAAACCTTGTGCAAATTATTCGATGTTATTAAGGAAAAAAACATGTATGGTAAGAAGATAATGGGAATTGAGCGATCGACTTTCCTTATAGATGACAAAGGAGTGTTATGTAACGAGTGGCGCAAGGTAAAAGTGAAAGACCACATTGAAGACGTTTTGGAGGCTGTGAAGGCACTTTGATAAGCCTTTTTTGTATTTGTCACAATTTGTTTTTATCTTATGGTCCCGCATCTTCTGGTGGTCCAAGTAAAATCTACTTCTCTTTAATCCCAGTTTTTCCTCTAAGCTCTACTATTTTTTCTAATAAAATTTACCGAAACTATTAATATCGATATGTCGCCTAATAACATTGCTCGTTTATTTGTACTGGACACTAACATTTTAATGCATGACCCGGTATCCATTTTTCGCTTTGAAGAACATGATATTTTTATCCCTATGGTGGTATTGGAAGAGCTTGACTCTGCCAAGAAAGGCATGTCTGAAGTTTCTCGAAACGTCCGTCAAGCTAGTCGTTTTCTTGATGAATTAATTCGTAATGCTTGTGCTGAAGAAATTGCGAATGGCTTATTTTTATCATATATACAACCTTTAAACGGGCATAATGAATCTACTGGCAGATTATATTTGCAAACTGAAATCCTGCCTGATCATTTGCCTGATCATTTGCCTGGCAAGAATGCTGATAATTCTATTCTTGGAACAACATTATCCTTACAAAAGAAATTTAAAAATAAAGAAGTCATACTTATTTCGAAAGACATTAGCCTACGAATCAAGGCTCGTATGCTAGGCATCAATGCTGAAGATTACACTAGTGACAAAGTGCTTGATGATGCTGATTTACTACATACTGGGATTAATAAACTACCAGCGAACTTTTGGGAAAGTAAATCAGATGCACTTACATCATGGCAAGAAGACATGCGTACACTTTATGAGATCAGTGGTTCACCTCTAAAAGAGTGTTATCCCTATCAATGCCTTTACACGGATGAGGGAGTAGGTTTCGAAGCCTTGGTTAAAAATACTAGTAAAGAAAAAACTACACTTTTACATGCCAACAATTATCGAAAAGAAAGTCATGCTGTTTGGGGAGTAAATGCAAGAAACCGTGAACAGAATTTTGCCCTGAATCTGTTAATGGACCCGGAAGTAGATATGGTGACAATACTCGGAGCAGCCGGCACGGGAAAAACCTTACTTGCACTTGCTGCCGGATTGGCACAGGTGATGGATAAAAAAGCCTATCGGGAAATTATTATTACGCGCGTCACAATCCCAGTGGGTGAAGATATTGGTTTTCTTCCCGGCACTGAAGAAGAAAAAATGGCGCCGTGGATGGGTGCATTATTGGACAACCTCGAAGTATTAACTAGTTCAGATGAAAGCGGTGAATGGGAACGTGCCGCCACGAACGATCTTTTAACTAAACGCATCAAGATTCGTTCACTTAATTTCATGCGCGGTCGAACATTTTTAAATCGTTATATCATTGTAGATGAAGCACAAAATCTGACTGCAAAACAAATGAAGACACTTATTACTCGAGCTGGTCCAGGCAGTAAATTAATTATTCTGGGAAATATCTCGCAAATAGATACACCTTATTTAACTGAAACAACATCTGGGCTTACCTACGTCGTCGATAGATTCAAAAACTGGGAACATGGTGGGCATATTACTTTACAGCGTGGGGAAAGAAGTCGCCTAGCGGATTTTGCCAGTGAAGTATTATAGAGGATTTAATAAGTCACTTTGATAGCTAGTATTGGTTATTCTCTTGCCTCTATGGTTATGTAGTTCACCAGCATCTATCAAATGTAGGTATTACCATATAGTGGAAAGGATTATTGCGAAAATACCCAGCAAGATTAAATCGGATCTATCAACAATTAATTAGTACTAATCTGCGCAGCATATTCCTGCGTAGGCCAGACATTAATTAAAGCCTTTACTAATGTTGCTAATGGAATAGCAAAAAATACACCCCAAAAACCCCACAAACCACCAAATACCAGAATAGCGACAATGATTGCAATAGGATGCAATTTGACTGCTTCAGCAAAGAGTATCGGAACCAGCACATTCCCATCTAGAAATTGCAACACAAAATAACTGGTCATTAACCAGTAAAAATCGCTACTCACACTCCACTGGAAATAACCGACCAATGCAACAGGCAAGGTCACAACGGCTGCACCAATATAGGGGATTAATACCGATAGACCCACCAACAAAGCAAGTAAGGGAGCGTAATTCAAATCGAGGATAACAAAAAGAACATAGGACAACGCGCCTACGATTATGATTTCATTAAATTTACCGCGGACATAATTACCGATCTGTAAATCCATTTCGATCCAGACTTCATTCAGCAAACGTCTGTCTTTTGGCAAGAAATGTCCTAACCAATCTATAATAGTAGCCTTGTCTTTCAAAAAGAAAAAAATCATCAATGGCACTAATACAAGATAAATAAGCACTGTTACAATCGCCGGTATTGATGCAAAAGAAAAAGACAAAATGTTCTTACCAAGATCACTAACGCCCTGTTTAATAGTGAACATAATCTGTGAGATATATTCGTCTGAAATAATCTCGGGGTATTTTGTCGGTAACTGTGACAATAAACCCTGACCGTTATTGATCATTGCCGGCATATCCTGAAAGAACTGACTTACCTGTTTAGAAATGATTGGCACTACGCCTAGCAAAACAAAAGTCATAAACAACATAAATAACAGAAAAACGATATTCACTGATAATAATCGAGATAATGAATATTTCTGTATTTTTTTTACTAGGCCTTCAAGTAGATATGCGATTACCAATGCTGCAAGCAATGGTGCTAACATCTGCCCCATATACGCAAGAACAACTGCGCTTACGACCAGCAGAACAACTAATAAGGCTGCTTGAGGATCAGTAAAGTATCGTTTGTACCAGGCGCTTAGAAAATCCAACATAGTGGGCATATAATAACATTTTTGAATGTATTTGAATGCATCCTCTATCTCATGTTGTATAACTTAAATTACAGATAAGTCAGACAAACATATTCATAAAAAAAACGTCAAAAGTTAAGAGCAGAGGAGAGTCAAAGGGTCATTGAACAATAAAACTATGAGTTAATAGATGCGTAGCATTTGCTATGCAAACGTATAATAAATAGAAAATTCAATAACTTAATAAAATACACTTTATAAATTGAGAAAATTTCGCACCAAATATAATTTAACGGCACAATCAACTTAACTTTTCCGAATAGAATCTTTTTAGCTAATGAATATCCAAATCAGTCATCATGATTATGAAAAAGCCAGTCAATTGATTAAGAGCTGGGGAAATGATCTTGGTTTTCAACAACTCGGTATTACCGATATTCAACTTGATGAAGATGAACAGTATTTAAAGGAATGGCTGGCAAAAGGTTTTCATGGTGACATGCAATATATGTCTGCACATGGCATAAAACGTAGTCGGCCAGAAAAATTAATCCCGGGAACGATACGGGTGATTTCAGTACGTATGGATTATTTCCCCCCTTCCAGCGAACACCCCTCAAAAGTTTTAGGTAATAACAAGCTGGCTTATGTATCTCGTTATGCTATGGGGCGTGACTATCACAAGTTAATGAGAAGTCGTTTACAAAAACTGGCTGATAAGATTACCAGACATTATGGTTTATTTGGTTATCGTTGTTTTGTTGACAGTGCGCCTGTACTCGAAAAAGCGTTGGCAAGAAACGCCGGACTCGGCTGGATAGGGAAACATAGCAATCTAATTAACCCTAAAGCCGGTTCCTGGTTTTTTCTTGGTGAAATCTATACCGATCTACCTCTTAAGATTGATAAACAATTCTCATTGGATCATTGTGGTAGCTGTAACGCCTGTATTGATATTTGCCCAACTCAGGCAATAGTCGGCCCTAAACAAGTCGATGCCAGACGTTGCATATCATATTTAACAATAGAATTGAAAGGCACAATTCCGATAGAGTTTCGCAAAATGATCGGCAATAGGGTTTATGGTTGTGATGATTGCCAGTTAATCTGCCCCTGGAACAAGTTTGCTAAAAATACTGATGAAAAAGACTTTCGTGTTCGACATGGTCTAGATTCAGCAACACTTGTTGAACTTTTCGAATGGAGTAAAGATCAATTTCTAAATAATACAGAAGGCTCAGCAGTCAGACGCATCGGCTATGAATGCTGGTCCAGAAATATTGCAGTTGGTTTGGGTAATTCTTCTACCAGCAAGGAAGTTATTGAGGCCTTACAAACTAGAAAAGATGATTCGTCTGAATTAGTCAGGGAACATGTGCATTGGGCATTGGCACAACATGTTTAAGTTAACAATATATCTTTAACGGTGTACTCATAACTTTGCCTGACCATAGTGACCGCCTCTAGTGCCATGATAAAAGAAAAAACTGAAAGGCAAATGATAAAGAATGCTAAACCATTCATGCTAATTTACTCTAAGTTATTTTATGAACCTTATAGTATATGGATAACGATACATTACACCTTCGTTAGCCCTAATAGACGCTACTATTACCATTATCACCATATAAATGGCGAGAAATATCGCTAGAAAAATACCAATAAAAACCAACATCAGTATCAGGGAGATACAGAACATGAGAAAAAGCGTTAGCTGAAAGTTTAGCGACTCCTTCCCCTGATCATCAACAAAAGGCATTTCATTTCGTTTTATTAACCACACGATCAATGGACCAATTATTGACCCTAAAGGAATAATAAATGTGCTTAATGCCAAGAGGTGACAAAGCATCCCCCATGTTCTTTCCTCTTTTTCCGGCGGGGCAACCATCTCCTGAGATTCCCACATTCTACTCTCCTCTAGTCTGCATTCTTATTAACAGATTACTTTAACTGATATAATGTCTTCAAGATTATTCGGCTTTATCTGCTTCTTTTTCCGACTGGTTACCATCAAAATTTTCATTAACCATAATCGACACAACCGGAAATGCCTTGTCAAGCCAACCATGTATATGTTTTGCCAACATTTCTTCCATCTTCAGAAAATTATGACCGGCACCAACGATTTCAATTTGTTTATATTTATTATTATTACCCTTATTCGCAGCAAGCCGACGAATACGCGCATTATCAATGACTTCCCTATAATCAAGTTCTCCAAAAATATCCAGGATTGGTAATCGTGCTTTTTCTAATAAATTGAACGTATTTATCGCAGGTTTTAAAAATACATATTCCTGTAAACCAATACTGATCAATGCCAATATTTTCGGACGTTGACCATTGCTCAGATAATATAAGGCCGTCGCTGCACCAAAACTGTGACCAACAACAAAAATATTTAAAAACTTTCGCGCGCGTAAATATCTAATGGCAGCCTCCAAACGGTTTGCCGCTGCATCTAATGTGACACCATAGTTTTCAATTGGATTATCCATGGCCAAAACCGGTAACTGAATAGATAATGTTGACCAGCCCTGTTCCGGCAAGGCCTCGCGTAATGGTGAGATGATATAAGGCCAATCAGCATGACCACCCATGCCGTGTAACAGAATAATTGCACCCGCTGCTTTCTGCTGCGTTTGCGCTCTAAATAATCCAATAAATTGCTGTTGATCAGCCTCTAGCCAAATGACTTCAGTTTCATTTGCTGTTGCCTCAAGCTGCTTGGCAATTTCCTGCTCTCTAGCAATATCCTTGGCGCCAGAATTCGCTAATACTGGTGAAAGAATGAATATTAATAATGCAACAATGTGGAACCTGGTTTCCATATGTTAAATATCGCTCTCGATCACATTATATTGAAATAAATATTAACCATCCCGAGAAAAGACACAATACCCCGTAAAGGGAGCTAACTAAATTAGAGGATAGGATATTTAGTCTGATTTTTTTGCTTTCATAAGTAGATAATAAAAAATTTGTATTATGGAATTTGGGTAACTTTGAGCCTAATCTAGCATTACGTTTGAGACCATACGTTATTGGCATACATGTAGGTGAACCGGATCTAGGAAATGTGTTTCTATACATCTGCCAACTCCCATCATATAAACTAGAAATACATCAAACCATAAATGATTTAACTATGTGAGTTGGGGATTAGTATAGGTGATGTTTCAGGACTTAAAAGTGAAAATGTGAAGAAATTTTTAATGCTGCAAAACAACATTAAAGTCTTAAAGACTATTCGTAATTTTTACGATAAATAATGCAGGCTAACTGATATTATCCTCATGAAGCCATTTATCTTACTCGCGCTCAAATGTGATAATCACTTTGTAATTTTCGCCACTACTATCACGCATATTTGAGATGCCTTCAAAGCTATAAAGCCGTGGCTTGTCAAAATCATATTTTAATTTTAATTCATCTGCGACAAATCGAACGAGGAAACTATTAGGTTCAACGATTAATGTGCGTTCATTTTTTTGTCTGTCTACTTCAAATTGATAAATACGAAATTCAATAAATGTTTGCATACTTGGTATTAACATTTTTCGCACCAGCTTCCTGCCTTCTATTAGTTCATTCCAATGTTTAATAACAAATTGATCAAATCCCGCATCGATAATTGCCTGTTCAGGTAGTTCAATCGTTTTCTGAGTTATTTCCGCAGAATCATTTCGAGTAAACTTGACTGTTAATTCTTTAGTGGATTTTGTCGCCTGTTCAAGATGACCGGTTTTATGATTAACTAATTTAAAGTCCGGCATTATGCTATGTACCGTGTAATCGACTTCTTTGCTGGCAATAATATTATTATCCGGGTCACGGTAACTCACTTCATCTTTAATAATATTGCCATAACGATATGTCTCCAGATGACTTTCTGTATACAACATCTCACCCGTTTTACTATCTTTGGCAACACCAACTCGCTCACGAATTTTTTCATCGGCATATAATTGAGATGAACACAAAACAATTACTATGCCAGCCAGATTCTTTAACTTCATGATCGTTTCAACCCGAATAATAATTTCTGATGGTCACCATCTGCTTCTATAATTGCCTTGAGTAAATAGATTGCCGTAGCAAGATTGCCGGTAAAGATAAAAGCGATTACCCATATAAGACTAATTAATGCATTCTGTTCTCTAAACATCACCCAACTGGAAAAAATTGCGATGCCAGTATAAAAATCGATTATCGTGACTCGCCCCCAAGGCAAGCTCATCAAGATATTGCTTTCTTCCGACAACTCCCCATAGATAAAACCATAGCCTAGCGCCGTCAACATCAGGCAAATTGAAAAAATCGCAAAAGACTTTAGCATCAAATAGTCCAGTAATTATTTCTTCTCAAACAAATAATGACTTATCCACCATTGTTGTCCATTGCCATAACCAAACAATTCTGCACAGGACATATAAAACATTCGCCAACGCATAAACCATTTCATCGCATTATCTTTTCCATAAGTGTTGGCAAGTAATGGCATGATTTGATCACTATGCGCATCCATATTCGCAAGCCAGGCATTTGCTGTCTTTTCATAGTGTGTACCATTCCAGCGCCAACGATTTTTTATAGCAAGTTTATCCTGAAAGAATAATGGCAACTCATCAGATGGCATAATGCCCCCAGAAAAAAAGTACTGACTCATCCAATCTGATTCATCACGCACTAAAAACTCATAAGGTACAGCACGATGTACAAATATATGTTTAAAGAAATGTCCGCCGGGATTAAGTAAGTCCGCGATCATTGCATAAAGCTTTTTGTAATTACGCATATGCTCAAACATTTCTACAGATACAACGCGATCAAATGTTTTATCAATCCTGAAATCATTCATATCCACCGTAATCACTTCAAGATTATGAATATCCCTTTCAATTGCCTGATGCATAATATATTCACGTTGCGAATGTGAATTGGAAACAGAAGTAATGTTTGCGTTCGGATAATGACTGGCCATCCAAAGACTCAACGATCCCCAGCCACAGCCCAATTCCAGTATATCCATACCATCCTGCACATCTGCATGCTCACAGGTTAGCTGTAAACTATCTGCTTCAGCCTGGTCTAGATGAATCACATCATCTTGCCAATAACAACTACTGTATTTCATATGTTGCCCAAGCGTTAAACGAAATAAGTCCGTTGGTACTTCGTAATGTTGTTCATTTGCTTTATCAGGCAAAGGCGCGATTGGAGACTCATTCATCATGGCAACAAAATCATGACTAATAGCTGAACCATATTCACAATCATTCGCTTTTATTTCTTTCAATCGCTGCTGAACCAAATGCCGAATACTTTTTCGTAATATCGGATCGGGAATCATTCCGCGTTCACTTAAATCAATTGCATAATTCATTGCTGTCGTCATAAAAAAACCTCAAGCATTTTTTGGAGGAAGGGGAATAAAGACACTGGTTTCTCTTTGATACTGTCGATAGGCATCGCCGCGTGATCGCAATGACTGACTTTCGGTGTGTGGTACACCCGTAATCTTTAATAAAAAAACCAGCATAAGCACCATAATTAACCAGGCTAACCACCAGATATCTGATCCCGCCCCAATAGAGATATAGGCAAACCAGTGCAGCCATTCAAAAAAGTAGTTTGGGTGGCGGGAATAACGCCATAATCCCTGTTTACATACCATGCCTTTGTTGTCGGGATTATTGCGAAAATCACTTAACTGTCTATCCGCAATGAGTTCGCCACTCATGGCAAACAGCCATATAACGACTCCAATATAGTCAGTCCATAGCAATGATTCTGCAGGATTGGTCACTGCAACAAGTATGGGTAATGCAAACAAGATTGCCCAAGCTGCCTGAATCTGGAAAAACACAAACATGACAGCCTGCGCATAAGATCCACAACTTTCACGCATATAACGATAACGTCCATCTTCCGCTTCAGACATGACACGTCGAAAAAGATACATGCCTAATCTAGCACCCCATAATCCAATCATCATGCCGACGATGAGATTTCTTAACCAATAACCTTCAATTACTGTATACGCAAACCAGATTCCTGCCAACGCTGTCGCAAATGACCAGGCAACATCAACCGTGCCGGCATTGTGTGTTTTTAGTTGTATAAACCATAACAACAACATTATTAAGCTACTTGCTATCAACACAGGATAAATAACTTCCATCATGTTGATGTGCCTCCCTGTAAGGAAACTGAATGATTGTGCGTTTTCTGAAAAGTAAAAAAGCGATTGGAAAATACATACAACAATGGCAACGCGAAAAACCACATTGAAAAGATAGAAAATAAGGCAATGACAGTATCATTAAATAACAATGCGCCCAGTTGTACGCCAGCCCAGTAGGCAAGCGCACCAGAAACACCACCGACAAACGTCATTAAAAAGTAACGATGATTCAACCATGACAAACTATGGCGAATTGTTGTTGCGAAGTTTATCCATAATGCCACCATCCATAATGTAGACGGATAACCAAGTTGTGCATGTTCGGGAAATTGAATTGCATTTAATAACACCAGTATTGAATCCAGACTGTAACCGAGTAAGGCTGCGAAAATAATAAGTCCCACTTCCTGAATTAACTGTTTTCGATGAACAGATAAGTGCACTGCCAACCATATTAAAATGGCTATAACGCCTGTCCATGGCATAGCATTGGCAGCCCCCAGTACAGCAGCGAACCAAACGATCTGAAAACCAACAAAGTTAATTATGTTATTAACCGACATGATCACTCCCGGTTTTCATCATCGTTAACTCACGACGACAGGCAGGTTTGTTTAAAACAATTTGCAATAAACCAAGATAACGTTCGGCGAAACCAGCAGTACAATATTCAAGATAATATTCCCACATACGATAGAACGATTTCGAATATCCAAGCTCATAGACTTCATTTTCCTTTTGCATGAAAGTGTGCAGCCAACATTGCAATGTCTTCGCATAGTCTGGTGCATAGTCCTCAATATGCGAAACAGTTAAATCAGTTCTGGCTACAGCATTGGTCATAGCTGACAACGCCGGACAACAACTGCCGGGAAAGATATAACGTTGAATAAAGTCCGGGGTTTTTAAATAGGCTTCATAACGGTTATCAGGCATGGCAATCGCCTGAATACACATCTGACCATCGGGTTTTAATAACGATGCGCATTTAGAAAAGTAGTCAGGCAAAAACTCATGTCCTACAGCCTCGATCATTTCAATTGAAACCAGACGATCATATTGACCATCTAATTCACGATAATCGGTTAACAGTAACTCTATTTGATCAGAGAACCCTGCTTCAGCAATACGCTTTTTAGCAAGATCATGCTGTTCTTGAGAAATGGTAGTCGTCGTTACTTTGCAGCCATAGTGTTTAGCAGCATGCATGGAAAAACCACCCCAGCCTGTACCAATCTCAACGATGTGATGATAAGGCTGCAGATCAAGTTTTTTACAGATTAAATCGAGCTTATTAACTGAAGCGTCATATAGCGATGCATTGTCATCTGGAAATATGGCTGATGAATATGTCATTGTTTCATCAAGAAACAGTTCAAATAAATCATTACCCAAATCATAATGATCATGGATATTCTGTTGACTACCGCTTTGTGTATTTGAACGTCGTTTATGAAATAACCTGTCTTTTAATACACCTAATTTTGCCAAGCCACTTTCCATTGCATCAAGCTTGTCGGTGTTATTTATCAGGATAGCGAACAGTTTATTTAAACTTGAGCAATCCCAATATGCCTTACGGTAAGCATCAGCCGCCCCATTACTGCCATTACGAAAAACCAGCCAGTAAAACATTGAATCATGAATAGTAATATTGACTGTATTTTCAACTCCATCACCCAGACACCAGCTACCCCAGGCATCGGTTATCATGATTGAACCGTGTTTGATCCCTTCAAGTTTTTTCTGCATTTGTTGACGAATAACATAGTGCAAACGATGCATAATTCGACTTCTCTGTTCTCGTGGATAACGATCCTGAAATACGCTAACTATTCTCAAGTTTAGCCTCCTGCCTTGATTTGTGTTTCGGGTATTCATAAAAAGGAGTCTTCTTCCACCACAAACGCAGTGCCTGCCAGTAGATAGCAGCAATCACTTTAATAGTCATAAATGGATAGTGAAAAAGGACACCATTTAAATTTTGTTGAGTTATTTCTTTTTGTTGCAAGCGCATGGTTGCTATGAATTTGCGCTCAGTATTTTCAAAGCTTTGCATAGCGATATGAATTTCATCGCCTGGACAATTAAAGCTCCAGCAGTATTGTTGTTGCATATCCATAAAAGGTGAAACATGAAATGCTTTATCGAATTCAAATTTTCGGTTAGCACCTGGATGAATATCACCATTTAATACATAACAGTGCTGCTCACCCCAAGGTGTGTTATGCACCTCTGCGACAATCGTTTTTATATATGTTCTTTCCTTGTCCCAGCAAAAATAAAAACTAACAGGGTTCATGATGTAGCCAAAGTAACGCAGATGGGTAACTAATGTGATCGAACCAACCGGTCTATTACCGGTTTCCTGTTCAACAAGCTTACTTATAGATTGATAGAGTGATTCTCCTGCTTCACCATAATGATCTTTACGCCTGAATGTGGCGATTGCTGTTTTTTCATACGCCCAGTATTTAAATCGATCAAATAATGTCGGTAATTCCTGCAGATCAAGAGACACCATAAACAAACGATAACTGAACCGATGTTTATGCGGTAATAATCGATGATGGATGACTTTACCTGTGTAAATGCAACTGAACATTATGTCGTCTCCACATCAAAACCATTACAAACATTCAGCGCACTGCTAGCACCATCTTCATGAAAACCATAACCCCAATAAGCACCACAATAGGATATGCCCTTATACCGTATTAATTCGTTATGTTGTGACTGGGCAACTGAACGACCTGGCGAAAATTGAGGGTGATGATAAATAATGCGTTTAATAATTTTGTCTTTATCTATATGTTTTGTCTGGTTTAAGGAAACGCAGTACGTCTTGTCTGAATCAAGGCTCTGTAACATATTCATGTTATACGTTACGGAAACATGATCATTCTGCTCGGCAGGAATTCGATAATTCCAGCTTGCCCAGGCATTATTTTTCTTTGGTAATACATTCGTATCCGTATGCAGTACCGCTTCATTAAGTTGATAATGAAAACTCTCGAGTATCTCCCTTTCTTTAGTCTCTGCATTCGTTAATAATTTCAATGCCTGATCCGAATGACAACAAATCACTACCTCATCAAATTCCTCAACTTGATCATTATTTAGTCGCAATTCAATCTTGTTGTTCTTACGCGTTACTGCCTTTACTGCCTGATTCAAATGAACGCTATCAATAAAAGATGATGTTAAACGACGCACATATTCACGCGATCCGCCCTTAACCGTCTTCCATTGTGGTCTATCGTTTACTTGCAACATGCAATGATTATTTAAAAACTCGATTACAAATAGCATGGGGAATTGTCGGAAACGATCTGCCGGGCTTGACCATAATGAGGCGCCTAAAGGTACAAGGTAGTGTTCAATAAACTGCTTTGAATAACATTGCGTTCTGGCATATTCCTCGACAGTGATGGTATCACTCAAGCCATTTGCTAATGCCAACATGGCATCGTTATGAAATCGGGAAATATCTTTCAACATCTTTAAAAAAGACAAGCTGAATATATTGCGTCGCTGGGAAAATAATTTATTCAGTGATGTGCCGTTATACTCCAAACCTGTAGCTTCACAATGCACACTAAAACTCATGTCGGTATTAATTGATTCAACACCTAATTCATCAAACAACTGACAAAGATTTGGATAATTATTTTCATTAAAGACAATAAAACCAGTATCAACAGAAAACTGTTTGTCCTTCTCAAGTACAGTTACCGTGTTGGCATGACCACCGATATAATCACCAGCTTCATACAATGTAATATCGTGCTTTCTGGATAGATAATAGGCTGCTGTCATGCCGGCAATACCGCCACCTATAATGGCAATATGCATCAGCGCCGGTCTGCTTCCAGATAAACAGATGCTGGTACAGATTGCATGGAATTAATCAAACCCAACCTTCGCATAAATAATAAAACTAAATAACTAATATCAATTTCCCACCAGTAAAAACCCTGTCTGGCAGCATGGGGATAACGATGATGATTATTATGCCAACCTTCGCCCAATGTAATTAATGCCAGTAACCAGTTATTACGACTATCATCTCTGGTATTAAAACGACGCCGACCAAATTTGTGGGAAAGTGAATTAATCGTATACGTTGCGTGATATAGCAACACGGTTGAAATAAAAAACCCCCAAACCAATAGTTGCAATCCATCTGTCCCTAGCTGAGGAAAGTTTAAATAAAAAAAATCTCCTAAGAGATAGCAGGCAATACCAAGTAAGGTAAAAGGAAACCAATCAATATTCTCAAGTATTTTCAGTTCCGGGAAATGTGTCCAATCTTTTACTCTGGAGTAAAGAACAGGAAAATTGCCTCGGCGTAAAAACCAGAGCATATGACTATTTAGCAAACCATGGTTTGGTGAATGCGAATCTTCCTCAGTATCTGAATGACTGTGATGGTGTCTGTGATGGCTAGCCCACCATAAAGGCCCTCGCTGTCCTGCCATACAGCCAGCCACTGCCATCAGTAATTGTAGCGGGCGTGATACTTTGTATGAACGATGAGAAAAATAACGATGATAAAATGCAGTAATAAAAAACATACGGCTAACATAAAGAAACAACGTGACCAGTAACGCGAAATGACTGTAACCAACAAAAAAAACACCAAGGCAGGCAATATGCATCAATATAAAGACAGACAAACGAGCTTTATCCATTGTCATATCTCCATGAGATACCTCTGACTCAAGATTAAACAACCAGATGTAAACTCGTTTTAAAACATTGTTTTTCTGAATATCAGACTGCATAACTCATGCCTTTTTTATAACATGCTATGTTTTGAGATAATATAAAAATAAAAGAGTATATCAAAGTTACATGAAATAATATTTTTATAGTCCAATACAGTATGCGCCTGAAGCTAAATTTTTTTAAAGACATTATCCACATCAGGCATACTATTCTCAAAATTTATCATTTAATATACTTTAATGACTGCTAGTCTAGCGATTAGGAGCCCAATACGGTAAAGTTGCGCCTCAAAACATGCTCAAGTCATTATTTAACTATTATGAAAGATTTTGTTATCGCGCCATCAATACTCTCTGCCGACTTCGCTCGTCTGGGTGAAGACACAGCCGCCGTTCTGGATGCGGGCGCCGATTTTGTGCATGTTGATGTTATGGATAATCATTATGTCCCGAACCTAACCTTTGGGCCGGTAGTGGTGAGAGCATTACGTGATTACGGTATTACTGCCCCACTAGATGTACATTTAATGATTAAGCCGGTGGATGGTATTATTCCTGAATTTGCTGATGCAGGTGCGAGCTATATCACTTTCCACCCTGAAGCATCTGATCATATTGATCGTAGTTTGCAGTTAATACGTGATTACGGTTGTAAAGCCGGACTGGTATTAAATCCGGCAACGCCTATTAATGTGCTCGAACATGTCATAGATAAACTGGATATGATTTTACTCATGTCGGTCAATCCCGGCTTTGGTGGTCAATCATTTATTCCTGCTGCATTAAATAAGCTGAAACAAGTGCGAACACTGATTGATGAATCCGGGTTCGATATTCGTCTTGAAATTGATGGCGGGGTTAAAATCGATAATATAAAAGAAATTGCCAAAGCAGGTGCCGATACCTTTGTCGCCGGTTCAGCAATATTTAATAGTGATAATTACCAAACTGTGATAAATGCCATGAGGCAGGAACTCGAACAAGCGCGTTGCTGAATTTTTCATCATGGCAATTACTAAACCTGAACTGATCCTGCTGGATCTTGATGGCACACTCGTAGATTCAATTGCTGATTTAGCGCGATGTTTAAACCTTGCCTTAACCGACCACGAAAAATGCACTTATGACATTGAGAAAATACGTGATTGGGTCGGAAACGGTATAGATAAACTCATACATCGTTCATTAACAAACACGATGGATAATGAAGCCGACATGAATCTACACGCAAAGGTTAAAGAAAGCTTCATGAATTATTATCGCATAGCGCCCTGTGAGTTAAGCGATTGCTATCCAGGTGTGCGTGAAGGCTTATCAACATTAAAAGCAAATAATATTATATTGGGCGTGGTTACCAATAAAAATGAAGAGTTTGTTGAACCCATATTGGAAAAACTTGGCATCAATATGCATATGAGCATTATTATTGGTGGCAATACTTTAAAGGAGAGAAAGCCTCACCCACTGCCACTACTACATGCGGCAGAAGTATTCAATAAACAGCCTGCTGCATCATTAATGATTGGTGATTCAGTTAGTGATGTTAATGCAGCGCGCGCGGCGGGTTTTCAAATCGTCTGTGTCAGTTATGGTTATAATCATGGTCAGTCTATTCAGGACACCGCACCTGATGCAGTAATTGATTCTTTTCTTGAACTATTGGATTTATTTGAGCCAGCAATATGCTAAACGAAAAAGAGTATAAGGCATTAAAAGCAAAAGGCTTTAATCGCATACCACTTGTGCGAGAAATTCTTGCGGATCTTGAAACACCATTAAGCACCTATATGAAGCTTTGTGTTGATAGCTACTCCTATTTATTTGAATCGGTACAGGGTGGTGAAAAATGGGGACGTTATTCAATCATTGGTTTACCTGCGAAAAAAATTATCTCGGTTAGAGATAAAACCATTACGATTGAAGAAAATGGTAATGTTATTAATAGTTATGATGTTGATGACCCGCTTACCGAAATAGAAAACCTCCAACAAGAATTTAATGTGCCTGAACTTGAGGGTTTGCCGAAGTTTACCGGCGGATTAGTTGGTTATTTTGGTTATGAAACTATTCGTTATATTGAGCCCAAACTAAATAAAACAAAAAAAGACGATCCTATAGGTTCTCCTGACATCCTGCTAATGGTGTCTGATGAAGTGATCGTATTTGATAACCTCAGCGGCAAGTTGTATTTAATTGTACTCGTACATACTGAAAATAGTAATGCCTATCAACAGGCGATAACCCGACTTGATGAATTAAGTCAGCAATTAGCTAAACCAGTTCCACAAACCAATCAAACGGCAATCAGCACTATTAACGAAAGTGATTTCATTTCCGGTTTTAATCAGGCGCCTTATGAAGCTGCCGTCGATAAAATAAAACAATACATTGTCGATGGAGATTGTATGCAGGTGGTGTTATCACAACGTCTATCTATTCCCTTCGATTCAGAACCAATTCAGCTCTATCGAGCTTTACGTTGTTTGAACCCATCGCCATATATGTATTTTATGAACATGGGATCATTTCACATTGTTGGCTCTTCTCCAGAGATTCTTGTCAGACTGGAAGATAATATCATCACCGTCAGACCGATTGCTGGCACACGCCCGCGTGGTAAAGATGAATTGCAGGATAAGGCACTTAAACAGGATTTATTAAATGATCCCAAAGAGATCGCCGAGCATTTGATGTTGATCGACCTCGGCAGAAATGATGTCGGTCGTGTTGCTGAAATGGGTAGCGTGAAATTAACCGACAAGATGGTGATCGAAAGCTACTCTCATGTTATGCATATTGTTTCTAATGTAAAAGGTAAATTAATTGATGGCATGAGTGCGATTGATGTATTACGAGCCACATTTCCTGCCGGCACAGTTTCTGGCGCTCCAAAGATTCGGGCAATGGAAATCATCGATGAACTAGAGCCGGTTAAGCGTGGCATATATTCAGGTGCAGTAGGCTATTTATCCTGGAATGGCAATATGGATACAGCTATCGCTATTCGCACCGCCGTAATTAAAGATAAAACCTTGCATATCCAGGCGGGCGCCGGCATTGTAGCCGACTCCGTGGCAAAAAATGAATGGGATGAAACCATGAATAAAGGCAGAGCAATCTTTCGCGCAGTAAGTATGGCAGCGAAGGGCTTACATTAAAAAGGATATATATGTTATTGATGATCGACAATTACGATTCATTTACCTACAACCTGGTTCAGTACTTCGGTGAACTGGGTCAGGACGTTAGGGTATTTCGTAATGATCAAATCACTGTAGATGAAATTAATATTCTAAAACCGGATCATATTGTCATTTCACCGGGCCCTTGTACGCCAAATGAAGCCGGCATCTCAATTCAGGTGGTCGAAGCATTTAAGGATGAATTACCAATATTAGGAGTTTGCCTTGGCCATCAAAGTATTGGTCAGGCATTTGGCGGCAAGATTGTACGTGCTAATAGTATAATGCATGGTAAGACATCGGATATTTATCATAACGATACTGATGTCTTTAAAGGGTTTACCGATCCGTTTACTGCTACACGCTATCATTCGCTAGTGATTGAAAAGGAAACGTTACCGAATTGTTTTGAAGTCACTGCCTGGACACAGGATAAAAACGGCGAGATTGATGAGATTATGGGCGTGCGTCACAAAACACTACCCATCTCCGGCGTGCAATTTCACCCGGAATCCATCCTGACGTCTTTTGGTCATGAGTTATTACAAAATTTTTTAAATCAATAAATAATTACATGGATATACAACAAGCAATTAATGAAGTTATAAATGGTCATGATTTGAATCGTGATGATATGTATCAAGTTATGCAAACCATTATGCAAGGTGAAGCAACACCGGCACAGATTGGCGGCTTGCTCGTGGCGTTGCGGTTGAAAGGCGAAAGCATTGATGAGATCACTGCTGCTGCACAGGTTATGCGTGAACTGGCAGAGAAGGTAAACGTCAATACAGATAATCTGGTAGATACCTGTGGTACAGGTGGCGATGGAGCCAATACTTTTAATATATCTACAACATCTGCTTTTGTTGTTGCTGCCAGTGGTGCAAAAGTTGCCAAACATGGCAATCGCTCTGTCTCAAGCAAAAGCGGTAGTGCTGATGTACTGGAGGCAGCGGGTATTAATCTTTCTCTAACTGCTGAACAAGTTGCCAACTGTGTTAATGAGGTTGGTATCGGTTTCATGTTTGCTCCCATGCACCATAGCGCGATGAAACACGCTATTGGTCCAAGGCGTGAACTCGGTATCCGAACACTATTTAATGTATTAGGGCCACTTACCAACCCTGCAGGCGCACCAAATCAGATTATTGGTGTTTTTAGTAAAGATTGGCAACTTCCTCTTGCAGAAACATTAAAGGCTTTGGGCAGCAAGCATGTGCTGGTTGTTCATGCGAATGATGGTATAGATGAAATTAGCATTGCCACAGCTACCGAGGTGGTTGAATTGAATAATGGCAAACTGGAAAGCTATGCGATTAAACCTGAAGACTTTGGTTTATCGTCGGAACCCATTTCCGAATTAGCAGTGAATAATATTGATGAAAGTTTGAGCATGATGTTGTCTGTTTTAAATAATGCAGCCAGCAGCGCGGCTAAAAACATAGTGTGTTTAAATGCGGGAGCAGCTATTTATACCGCAGGTATTACAGATAGCCTGAAAGCAGGTATTGATAAAGCTATTGAAATAATTGAATCAGGCGCGGCTAAAAACAAACTTGATGCATTAATTAAACACTCACAGGCATTCAAATCGTGACAGGCGCAGAAAATAATACACCGGATATTTTAAAAACGATTCTTAATGATAAAAAAGAATACGTTGCGTCCTGCAAAGCTAAAATATCACTAGCCGATATCAAAGCGCTGGCGAAAGATACCGCGCCTGCTAGAGGGTTTAATTATCATATTCAATCTAGCATTGAAGCTGCTCGCCCTGCGGTCATCGCTGAAATTAAAAAAGCATCTCCAAGCCGCGGCATTATTCGCGAAGACTTTAAACCGGCAGAGATTGCTAAAGCATATGCTGATGCCGGCGCATCGTGTTTATCAGTTCTAACTGATATTAATTTCTTTAAAGGCTGTGATGAGTACCTTAAGGAAGCACGAGCGGCTTGCGACTTGCCGGTATTACGCAAGGATTTCATAATTGATCCTTATCAGGTATATGAAGCAAAAGTAATTGGAGCAGACTGTATATTAGTGATTGTCTCTGCCTGCTCTGATATGTTGATGCAGGAACTGATAGGTGCCGCGAATGAATGTCAGCTTGACGTACTGGTTGAGGTACATAATCGCGAAGAGCTGGAACGCGGCATGATGTTACGCACGCCATTAATCGGCATTAATAATCGTAATCTACATACTTTTGAAACAACGCTGGATACCACCTTAGGATTATTAACCGATGTCTTTCATGATCGTACTGTGGTCACAGAAAGCGGTATTAATACCATTGAAGATGTGCAATTGATGCGCAAAAATAATGTTAATGCCTTTCTGGTTGGTGAAGCCTTTATGAAGGCTAAAGACCCAGGCGAAGAATTAAAAGCATTATTTTACTAACGAACCTTATAACAGAATTTTAACGCTTCCGTTTTCAAACAATCATCTTTTCTAAAAGCTTAACTATACCCAAACACTTTCATGCATTAGAATTTCCCGAAAGGTACTCTTTGGGGAAATGTCTTGTTTGACTTAAAAAATATTCAGACCGGAATAGATGAATTGCTAAAACGTAGCATTGAGTGGTCGACCAGTCCCGAGTTTTATGCCCAATGCGGTCTCATTTTTCTCTCTATTCTTCTCGCTTTTACGGTTGCTCTCACATTAAAGAATTACTTTCCCATACTTAGAGATGAGCCTCAAGAAGGTAAGTTATTAAAATTCAGAAAAATAATTTACCAAATAGGCGATTTATTATTTCCATTGTTAAACATTGTTTTACTCGGCTTCGCAGCTGACGTAAGTAAGGAGTTATTTGAAAAAAGCTGGCTGGTGAAGGTTGGGCAAAGTCTTGCCGTCGTCTTTATGCTTTATTCGATTATCAATCGATTAATAAGCAATAATTTTATCCGTCGACTAGTGATCTGGACCGCCATTCCGATTGCTCTATTACAGATCTTTGGCTGGTTACATGATGTGACAAATTATCTCGACTCTATCGCTATTGAGATCGGCAATATCAGAATTTCTGCCAATGGCATTGCTAGAGTTATTATTTTCGGTTTTGTACTGTTCTGGTTAGGCAAGGTATTTAATCAATTTGGTCAACAGCTCATCCGCAGTCAGGAAGATCTTGAGCTAGGAACACGTGAAGTCTTTGCAAAACTCTTTCAGGTCACACTGGCTGTTATTATCTTCCTGCTGTTATTACAAATTATGGGAATAAACCTGACCGCATTAGCTGTCTTTGGAGGTGCAGTCGGTGTGGGTCTGGGCTTTGGCTTACAGTCTATCGCATCCAACTTTATATCAGGGATTATTATTCTATTGGATAGAACAGTAACAGTTGGCGATCACATCGAACTTGAAGATGGTCGCAGTGGTATCATTAGTGAGCTAAAGATGCGCTCAACAACCGTGGAGACCTATGATGGTAAAGACATCATGGTACCTAACGAGCAATTCATTACCTCAAACTTTGTGAACTGGACACACAAAAATACGAAACAACGATATTCACTTGAGTTTCAGGTTGCCTATAAAACTGACTTACACAAATTATTTGATCTGTTACGGGAAGTAGTAGCCAGTCATCCACAAGTCATTAGTGGTGATGATGTGCCAATTGAAGAATGCCCTGACGCTGAGATCGCAGGCTTTGGAGATTCTGGCGTTCATATCCTAGTTGAATTCTGGATGGAAGGGATTGATGATGGTAAGAATCACGTTGGTGCAGACTTGTTATTAATGATCTGGGATGCGTTCAAGAAACACGAAATAGAAATACCATTCTCACAACGCGAAATTAAAATCCTGAATGAAAACTATGGTCGAATTACGCCAAGTTAATTTTTATCTCTAGCGAATAACTGCTCTGGCTTTTTAAACGATTTAAACTCCAACGCATTATCACTGGGGTCCAAAATAAAAAACGTTGCCTGTTCACCAGCTAGTCCTTTAAAACGAATGGTTGGTTCAATTAAAAACTGAATCTGTTTGTTTTTTAATCGTTCAACCAATTCATGCCATATCTCCCAGTCCAGCACCAGTCCAAAATGTCTTACCGGCACATTTTCACCATCTATGGCATTGGTATCTACTTCGCGTGTTTCTTCGGGTTTAACATGCGCTGATATCTGATGACTGTAGAAATTAAAATCAATCCAGCTCTCAGCTTCTCGGCCAATTTCACAACCAATAATATTTTTATAAAAGTAGCGAGTTGTTTCTATATCATTAACAGGGAAAGCGAGATGAAATGCTATTACTTGCTGTTTATTCGTGTTGATTTTTTTTACCATATAACTTGAATTTTTCCAGATTACGTTGCATTTCAGCATCATCAAGTAAAACAGGATTGCCTATATGTATACTTATGCAATATTGTTTGGCTAGATTTTCCACTTCTTCAGCTAGCCTGAATGCATTTTCCACCGAATCACTGACCGTTAATTGACCATGATTAGCCAATAGACATGCTTTTCGTTCTCCTAGCGCCTTAATCACATTCTCTGATAATTCTCTTGTGCCAAACGTTGCGTAATCTGCACATTTAATCTGGCCGCCCCCAACAATGGCAATCATGTAATGAAAAGATGGTATATCTATATTACAACAGGCTAATGCGGTTGCATAAGTAGAGTGGCAATGTACCACCGCTTTAATATCTGTTCGGTTTTTATAAATATCAGAATGTACCTGCCATTCGCTTGAGGGCGCCCATTTACCCTCAATAATGTTTCCGTCTATATCACAGTGACAAATATCTTCGGGATTATTGAGTTCTTTGTAATTAAATCCGGTAGGCGTGATTAGAAAACCCTTCTCCGAACGCGCGCTGATATTACCTGATTTGCCAACACTTAAACCGCTAGAGTTAAATTTATGTGCATATTGAATGATAGCTTCGCGTGATTGAATATCTGACATTTTTTTCACTTAGACATTAAAACGAAATAAAACCACGTCTCCGTTTTTGACGATATATTCCTTTCCTTCAGAGCGACATTTTCCTGCATCTTTCGCACCCTGTTCACCTTTGCAGGCTATGTAGTCTTCATAGGCAGTGACCTCTGCACGAATAAAACCGCGCTCGAAATCAGAATGTATCACACCCGCTGCCCTAGGCGCGGTTGCACCAATAGGTATTGTCCACGCGCGAACTTCTTTTGGTCCTGCTGTAAAATAATTTTGCAGCCCCAATAATTCATAACCTGCCCGAATAATTTTATTTAACCCGGGTTCCTGCAATCCCATTGCCTCGAGAAACTCAGCTTTTTCATCGTCTTCCAGTTGTGAAATCTCCGACTCAATAGCAGCACAAACGGCAATCACTTTCGCATTTTCAGCTTCTGCCAATTTTATTACCTGATCAAGATACTGATTACCATTGAGTCCGTCTTCATCAATGTTAGCGATATACAAAACAGGTTTATCGGTTAATAAATGTAGGTCACGTAAGGCTATCTTATCATCGGTGAAAAGTTCTAATGACCGAACCGGCAAGCCTTTATCAAGATGTGCCAATACTTTTTCCAGTCTAGCTGCATCTGCTAATGCCGTCTTTTCGCCACTGCGGGTCATTTTATTAACTTTGTGCAATGCCTTATCAACGGTTTCCTGATCAGCAAGGCACAATTCAGTATTAATAACCTCAATATCTGAAACAGGATCAACCTTACCAGCGACGTGGATGATATTATCGTCTACAAAACATCGAACCACCTGGGCAATCGCCTGCGTCTCCCGGATATTCGCCAAAAACTTATTGCCCAAACCTTCGCCCTTAGACGCTCCCTCAACAAGCCCAGCAATATCAACAAACTCCATATGAGCAGGAACAAGTTTTGCCGGATTGACCAAATCAGCCAGTTTATCTAGACGATCATCGGGCACGGCTACCACCCCAACATGCGGTTCAATAGTACAAAAAGGATAATTTTCAGCATCTATTGCTGATTGGGTAAGCGCATTGAAAAGTGTTGATTTACCGACATTTGGCAAGCCGACAATACCACATTTAAATCCCATAGATTCCTGCCGATAATAAGGGGTTAATAGTCAGGTTTTTTTAACAAAATTAAGATCTTATATTATCAGATATAATTTAAATCTAATAATGGTTCAGATAAAAAATCATGAAGCAATTTTATCAACATTTTTCAACTCAATTGCGATGTTAAATGCTTTTCATTTGTAGCCTATATTAATCTTGTAGATGAATATGAATCATCAATTTTTGCATCATATATTAATGGGCAGTATACGTGCCGTCCTTCTGGAAAAAGAAATGGTAAATACTGGTTTGAGTGTGACTATACCTTTTCACGTACAGACGAAAAACAGCATATTGGGGGGAAAACTCATCATTAGACGAAATACTAATGTTGATACTACGAAGAAAGAAGAAAAGGAAAGCGATTTAATGGTCATTCGTACTCAATACTCTTATCAAACATCAATCTTTAAAGCCAATAGAAATGAAGAACCTGAGCTATCACTTTGGAATGTAAAAATTCCTATAGATAAGGAACAACGCGTTTGCCACACTTTTGTCATGATGATGTTTGAGCGCTCTTCCAGATTTCCATGGCTAATGGAATTATTCTGGCCAGCTATAATTTGATTTACATAAGATATCTTTAAGGGAGATTGGTACATTGTTGAGCAGGGAAAAGGGCCTTTAACGAACAGGGCGAAGACTGGAATCAGGAAATCTTTCCTAATATTAAAGATTTGAAAATAGTATTAAGAGATAATGGCATTTATCAGCCGACTGATTGAATTACTTCTGGTTATACTGATTCATAAGGCTCTGTATATCTCCCTGAAAAATTAAATCAACATCATCAAGGATCGTTGCAATAGCATTTAGCATTGCATCTTCTTCTTCGCGATGCGGACGCGCCAGCACATAGGAAACAACTTTGTCCTTGCTGCCCGGATGACCAACACCAATTCTTAAACGATGAAAACTGTTACTTCCGGTTCTTTGAATTATATCCCGCAATCCATTTTGACCACCATGACCACCACCTGTTTTAAAGCGCACAACACCGGCTGGTAAATCAATCTCATCATGCACAATCAGAGTTTCTTCGGGTGAAACCTTATAGTAACTCTGCATTGCTTGAATCGCAGTTCCACTTTCGTTCATATAGGTCTGTGGTTTACATAACCAACAATCTTCACCATTAGCTTGATAGCGGGATGTTTCAGCCTGAAATTTTTTATCGAGTTTAAAACTCAAAGCCAGACGCGATGCAAGAGCATCTAAAAACCAAAACCCGGCATTATGCCGGGTCATTTGGTATTGTGATCCTGGATTACCCAGACCTGTGATTAGTTTAATCGACCTAGCCACAAGATAACTTAATCATCTTCATCTTCTGATTTTTGTTTGGTTGCTTCTACTTCAGGTGCTTTTTCTTCAGTCTCTTCGGTTTCAGCAGAGACACGTGGCATAAAGACAGTAGCGATACCCTGTTCTTCATCACCACCATGTGTCAAGGCATAAACGTCAACACCTTTAGGCATAACAAGTTCAGAAACATGAACGGTATCACCCAAAGCAACGTTCAACATATCAACTTCAATATATTCAGGTAAGTCTTTAGGTAAACATTCGATTTCTATATCTGACATCAAGTGGTTAATCGCGCCACCATCACGCTTGATACCAACACATTTATCTTCATTAACAAAGTGTAATGGTACTCGCATGGTGAGCTTTTCATCAGCCTTAACGCGCAGAAAATCAATATGCATCAATAAACGTTTGTATGGGTGACGTTGAAGATCTTTTAATACAACACTTTCTGACTGACCACTGATGTTTAATTTCAGAATATGAGAATAGAACGCTTCATGTTCCAGATGATGCATAATATCATTTTGATCAAGCGAGATCATAGTTGCGTCTTTATCGGTACCATAAACGATACCAGGCACTTTGCCGTCGCGTCGTAGGCGGCGGCTCGCACCCTTCCCTACATCTTCACGCTTGTCGGCGTTTAATTCAAAAGTTTCCATTGAGTTAACTCCTCAATATTATGGTTTACATTGCCTTCCGATCGCGACCAACCGAAAGAATTAAAAGACGAGTTATTAGTCCAGAAACATCGAACTTAACGATTCGCCCTCAGCTATTCGACGAATGCTCTCGGCCAACATGGCGGCCACGCTAAGTTGTCGAATTCGCCCACAGGACTCAGCCTCCGGCCGGAGGGGAATTGTATCTGTTACAACCAATTCATCAAGCTTTGATTTCTCAATATTTTCAATTGCCCTACCGGAAAGTACCGAGTGAGTGCAGTAAGCAACCACTTTTTGCGCACCAAAGCCCTTTAAGGCGTCTGCGGCATTACATAAAGTACCTGCCGTATCAACCAAATCGTCAATAATTACACAGGTTCGGCCCCCAACATCGCCGATAATATTCATAATTTCGGACTCATTCGGATTCGGGCGACGTTTATCAATAATTGCCAGATCGGTGTCATCCAGACGTTTTGCCAGCGCTCTTGCACGTACTACACCTCCCACATCAGGTGATACAACCATTAAGTTCGGGTATTTGTGCTTCCATAAATCGCCCAGTAATACTGGTGATCCATAGACATTATCCAGCGGAATATCAAAAAAACCCTGAATCTGCTCTGCATGGAGATCAACGGTTAATACGCGATCTATTCCTGCAGCAGCAATCATATTAGCAACGACTTTTGCTGTTATCGGTACGCGAGAGGAACGTGAACGTCTGTCTTGTCTAGCATACCCTAAATATGGAATAACTGCGGTGACTCGCGAGGCTGATGCTCGATGCATAGCATCAGCCATGACAAGTAATTCCATCAAATTATCGTTGGTAGGCGCACATAGTGATTGCATTAGATAAACATCTCGACCACGAACATTTTCAATCACTTCGACCATGATCTCACCGTCACTAAATTTCCCGACAGTGCAGTTGCCTAGTGGCATATTAAGATAATTAGCCGCTTCCTCGGCTAATTTGCGGTTAGAGTTACCTGTGAAGAGCATCATATTCGCGGTGGACATTTAGCGTGTTACCTCAGCGTTATTGATTTAGACAGAAATCAGGAACCCGGATCATCGAAAAAAGTAATGCCTGAACAGCTGGAAACAGTCGCTGTTAGTTTACGTGATCGCAAGTTTTTTCCCCGTTATGAAACAAAATATAAGACTTTAAATAAAAATTATGGCTGGGGTACCAGGACTCGAACCTGGGAATGCAGGGATCAAAACCCTGTGCCTTACCAACTTGGCTATACCCCAATATTGTTTATCTTGATGGCGACTAACCAACAAGCCGCTAATCATAATCAATTCGACAGATGATTTCAGCGTTATACTGACGATTCCTTTTCCAATCTGTCCATCAATGGCGAACGGTTTAGGCCTTGCACCACATACCCCTGCCATTTTTCGGGCAAACCTCGCTGTGCTTCGGTAGCTGCTGCCATATTATTGAAAGCAGCAAACAAACACGCGCCTGTTCCTGTAAGTTTTGCCGGCGAAAATTCGTTTAACCATTCCAGCGCAGTATCGACCTCCGGATAAAGCTTTCTTACTACGGATTCGCAGTCGTTATGACCACCGTCTGCCAGAAAGTCGCGTATTGTGATTGCAGGTGTATTGCGTGTCAAATCGGAGGCATTAAAAATCTGTGCAGTCGGCACACTACAGCCAGGATGAATAACCAGATAACAGCTTTCGTCCGGCCCAACTTCAGCTAATTGCTCGCCTACACCTTCTGCCCAGGCGGCATGACCAGAAACAAAAACAGGGACATCGGCACCAAGAGATAGGCCTAATTTAGCTATTTCAGCCTTGTCTAAGTTCAGCTTCCACAAATGATTCAACGCAACTAGAGTTGTTGCAGCATCAGAACTACCACCACCCAGTCCACCTCCATGGGGTATGCGCTTATTTACTGATATTTCTACACCCTGTTCACAGGCTGTATGACATTGTAATAATTTTGCAGCTCGAATAACAAGATCATCCTGTTCCGGCACGCTATCCATAGATGACAAACGACAAACTTCAGGTTTATCAAGAATATTAAAATCAATTTCATCGATGAGATTGATGAATTGAAAAACAGTTTGCAATAAATGATAGCCATCATCACGACGACCTAAAATATGCAGAAATAAATTTAATTTGGCCGGTGCCGGCCAAGATTGACTACGCATAAGTTAGTTTAACATTGATAGTTTTATTCAGCCCTTTAGCTACTGCTTAGTTGCCATTCTTTAATAATTAATTTTAACTCCATAGCCTGACCAACGATTTTCATTTTCTTTGGCAAGGCATATTGTGCAATATTTTCATAACGCTGTATGTCGATAGTAAAACCAGATTGCATCAATGTTGACATGCGCCCTTGACCATCAAGACTGAATTCATGCTCATTATCAGGGAGAGGAATGCCTCTAATCCAATATCTTAGTCCCTTTAAATCGACTGACCAACCCAGACCTTTCTCCATTAACTCTTCCGGCGTAGTAGCAGTCAACCACAAATCATCGGGGCCACGCATCTCTAAACCCAGTTTTGTACTTTTCAAAATATAAGTACCCTGACCCAATGGGGCGATAATACGCATCTCAAATTTATTACCTTGTTGCCACCAAAACAGTGATGCTGTTCCATTTTGTTCTTCCGATTTAATACCCACACGACCATTAATTTGCCATGCCGATATAGACTGAACTTGTTGTTTATGGCTTAGCCACTTAGCAGCCTGTTGTTCAGCATCCAGTTCTTTTTCAGGTAATGGACTACATGCACTCACCAGTAAAAATGGGAGCAATATAAAGGGGTTTAAATAATTCACGGAGTAAAACGCTCAATGACTTTTAATAAACGATTATCATCTGGTGTAGCCTTTAATGCTGTATCCCAAATCTCTTTGGCTTCCTGTTTTTCTCCCATCACCCAGAGCACTTCACCAAGATGTGCCGCAATTTCAGGATCATTACGTAATAGCAACGCCCGTCGTAAATAATCGGCAGCTTCTTCCAGCCTTCCCAATCGATACAACACCCAGCCCATACTGTCGAGAATATAAAAATCTTCAGGACTTATATCGTAGGCACGTTTTACATAGCCATAGGCTTCTTCATAACGAACAGTACGAACTGCCAGAGTATAACCCAGCGCATTTAATGCCGAAGCATTTTCAGGATCTTTTTCGATGATCTGTTTTAAATCTGCCTCCAGAATGTCCATTCTATTCATTTTTTCAGCTAGCATCGCACGTGAATAGAGCAGATCTGGGTGAGGATTATTTTCAATTTCACGGTCAAACAATGCTTTAGCTTCATCGTATCGCTTCTCAGCCGTCAGGATTTCTCCCTCTGCCTGTATGACCAACAATCGATTAGTATTTGGTGGCAACTTGATAGATCGAATACTTGTTAATGCTTTTTCAACATCGCCCTGTCTGGCAAGAATGAAAGCGAGACGAATACCTGCATCGAGATAATTCTCACCACCATGCACACCCTGATAATAGTTAGAAGCTTGATCTAATGTATCGCGTTCTTCCGCAATTCGACCGAGATAATAATTTGCATCAAACACACGTTTTTTTAATGTGACTAAATGGGTAAATTTATCCTGTGCCTGCTTGAGTCGATTGTTTTGTAAAAACAATAATCCCAGCGCATAAATGACATCAATATTATCTGGTGCTTGCGCTAACAATATTTCAAACTGTCGACGCGCATCATCAAAACGTTTTGCATCAGCCAACAAACGTGCATAAACCATACGCAGAGTAAAGTCGTCCTTTGCATCTTTCATAGCATCTTCCAGCCAACTCAATGCCTGATTTGTATTTCCCTGACGCTGTAAAATGGAAATATAAGTCATAATCGCGGCTTCATTGCCTGGCTTTAGTATCAATACCTGCTCAAGTAATGACTGTGCCTTTTCTATATCACCTAAACGCGAAGCTACATGAGCATAGGCATACAACGCATTTGCGTCATGCATATGATTACCCATCAGCCGCTCCATTAATTCCATCACAGCTACCTGATCGTCCTCACGACCGAGAAAATTAGCAATCATCCACAACTTCTGTTCCATCTTCCCCTGTGATTGATTCAATATCTTTTCCAAGTGAAACAGCGCCATCTCAATATTGCCACGGCGTAAACTCATTACCGTCAACACTTGTTGTGCATCTGTATTACCAGGATCAACATCACTCCATAATTTTGCTGCTTCAAATGCAGCTTCATCATCACGTGCATATACAGCGATTCGGGTCGCACGTTCTATCACAAGCGGATCTCGCGTGCTTTTTGCTAATTCCATATAGTTTTCAACAGCAATCTTGATATCGCCACGTTGTCCGGCAACCTCCGCAACCAAAATCTTAAACATAATATCTTCCGTTAGTTCTATCTTTGGTCGCGCTAACGCCTGTCTAACAATGGCTTCCGGTGTTTCTTCCGCCAGATTTTGTGGCTCTACCGAATCGATCTCAGTCATTTCTCCCTCGACCGATACCTGTGGCGGCATAGGGCCACAGGCTAAAAACAGGCTAGAAATAATAAGAAAAACCGGCAAAAACAGGATTTTCCAGTTTGTTGGAAACAACGACGACATGACAAAACCTCTTTGACTTTCTTCAGACTGCTATAGTCTGATGTGAATGTTTTACTTATTTTAAATTTAAATTCCGTTCAGAGACAGTTATTAACTAGATTCAAACCTGCCTCAAATGTTCACTTTATCGTTATTATAATTAAACTAGCTATCGACAAAGCGCATACAGCTTGTTTTAAAACACTTTCTGGAAGAGAATTTTGCATTATTTTCAATAAATTCAATAAAAATGGCACTTATTGCATACGGCATTAATCATGCGACGGCCCCGGTCGATATTCGCGAACAAATTAGTTTCGGCAACGAAATTGCCGCTGATGCCTTGCATGAGCTGAAACATCAGCATGGTGTAAAAGAAGCAGCAATTCTCTCAACCTGTAACCGAACTGAACTGTATTGCAGTCTTGATGGCGATCAGAATCGGGAAACAATTGACTGGTTACATCAATTCCACGGCATGAAACCCGGGTTATTGGAACCCTTTCTCTATATTCACTCCGGTATCAATGCTGTTCGACATGTCTTACGTGTGGCCTGTGGTCTAGACTCGATGATACTTGGTGAGCCTCAGGTGCTCGGTCAGATGAAAGACGCTTATCAAAAGGCGGTTAACGCAGGCAGTGTCGGTCATCAACTTAATCGCCTGTTTCAACATTCATTCCATGTTGCAAAAGAAGTTAGAAATAATACCGCGATTGGCAATCATCCGGTTTCAGTTGCCTATGCCGCAGTAAGATTGGCGCAGCAGATTTTTGGTGATTTGAATAAAAAGACAGCATTGCTGATTGGTGCAGGGGAAACTATTGAACTGGCTACACGCCACCTTGCTGAAAATGGTTTGCAACGAATGATCATTGCCAACCGCACATTGAAACGTTCTCAGCATTTGGCAAATCAATATTCTGCCTTCGCAATTCCAATTGAAGATATTGCTAAACATTTGGCAGAAGCCGATATTGTGATTTCTTCGACAGCCAGTCCACTGCCTATATTAGGCAAGGGTGCTGTGGAAAGTGCGATTAAGCAACGCAAACATAAACCGATGTTTATGGTCGACATTGCTGTGCCAAGAGATATAGAAGTGGAAGTTGGCGGTTTGGATGATGTCTATTTATACAGTGTCGATGATTTAAAGGATCTAGTGCAGGAAAACCTTAAAAACAGACAACAAGCAGCTGTGCAGGCTGAAAAGATCATTGATTCAAAAGTTATTGAGTTTATGGGTTGGCTGGAATCATTGGATGCTGTTTCAACGATACGGGCAATACGTTTTCAGGCTGAACAAATACAGGATGAAGTGTTACAAAACAGCTTATCAAAACTTAGAGGCGGAGCAGATCCGGAACTGCTAATATTGGAAGTTGCCAGAAACCTGACGAATAAACTCATGCATTTACCCAGTAGCAAATTACGTAACGCTAGCGCTGAAAATCGCGAGGATTTATTACAGGCTGCTGAAGAACTCTATAATCTAAAAAACGATAACAATTCTGACAAAAAACGTTAGCAACACCTCACGTCGAAAACAGCTTTTTGCATTATCCTTATATTATCTCTGAAGATTTTAACAATGAAAGACTCATTACGTACAAAACTTGAAAAACTCATGGAACGTCAGGAAGAACTGGATGGTTTGTTATCTGATCCTTCTGTGATTAACAACCAGAATAAATTTCGTGAACTATCCCGGGAGTATGCAGAATTAAGACCGATTGTTAGTTGCTTCATGGGCTACATACAAACGATCAGCGATATTGAAAGTGCGAAAGAGATGCTGAGAGATAATGATGCTGAAATACAGGCGATGGCTGCAGATGAATTAAAAGCAGCAGAAGAAAAATATGAGGAACTGGAAAAGGAATTACAGATTCTGCTATTGCCTAAAGATCCAAACGACAAGAGTAATATATTTCTGGAAATCCGTGCAGGTACTGGCGGTGAAGAAGCTGCTCTATTTGCAGGTGATCTTTTAAAAATGTATTCGCGTTATGCAGAATCACAAGGCTGGAAAATTGAGCAAATCAGTGCATCTGAAAGCGACTTGGAAGGTTACAAAGAAGTTATTCTACGAATTGTTGGTGAAGGGGCATATTCAAGATTAAAATTTGAATCGGGCGCACATCGTGTACAACGTATACCTGAAACAGAATCACAAGGTCGTGTGCATACCTCCGCATGCACAGTTGCCATATTACCTGAAGTTGATGAAGTCAATGAAATACAGATTAATCCTGCTGATTTACGCATTGATACCTTTCGTGCATCGGGCGCGGGTGGTCAGCATGTGAATAAAACCGATTCCGCAATACGTATTACACATATTCCAACGAATACAGTTGTTGAGTGTCAGGATGAACGTTCACAACATAAAAATAGGGCGCGGGCAATGTCATTGTTACAGTCAAAGCTGTTAACTACTGAGCAGGATAAGCAACTCAGTGAACAGGCAGAAAACCGTCGTAATCTGGTAGGTAGTGGTGATCGCTCAGAACGCATACGTACTTATAATTTTCCGCAAGGCCGTGTGACGGATCATCGTATTAACCTGACACTTTATAATCTGGAAGACTTTTTATCCGGTAATGTTGATATGGTCATCGAACCATTAATAAGTGAGCATCAGGCAGATTTGCTGGCAACCATTGGTGGTTAATATTGCAAATCGCTGAAACATTAAAACAGGCTGTTACAGAGTTACAGCATTTTGATACAGCTAAACTTGATGCGGAAGTCTTGCTCAGTCATTGTTTGTGTTGCGACCGCAGTTATTTTTATGCTCACCCCGAAGTCGAAATTGAAACAGCTCAATATAATCAGTTTCAGGATCTGATTAAACAAAGAGCCATAGGTCGCCCTGTTGCATATCTGGTTGGCAGAAAGGAATTCTGGTCGCTGGAATTTTTGGTATCTCCTGACACGCTTATTCCAAGACCGGAAACAGAGTGTCTGGTCGAGATGGCATTAGCCAAAATAAATAGACATGATCATTATCATATACTCGATCTCGGCACAGGAACCGGTGCGATTGCCATTTCGATTGCTAAAGAAAGACAAAATATAACAATCATGGCGACTGATAAGAACGAAGCTGCATTAATCATTGCTAAGAAAAATGCCAGTCGACTGGATGTAAACAATATTTTTTTTCAGCAGGCAGTATGGTTTGACTTCAAGACTGACCAACAATTTGATTTCATATTAAGCAACCCGCCTTATATCGACATTAATGACCCTAATCTGCAAACAGGTGACATTCGTTTTGAAAACCGTCAGGCATTAATTGCTGAAGATAATGGACTTGCTGATCTAAAAACCATTATTAGAGAGTCGGTTCACTATTTAAAAGCTAGTGGTTGGGTTATGCTTGAACATGGTTACGAGCAAGGCGAGGCTGTACGTCAGTTTTTTTGCCAATACTCATTTCAAAACATCGAAACCATTAATGACTACGCTGGACATGAAAGAATTACCATTGCTCAACATATAAACTAAAGATATGAACGACGAACAATTATTACGCTATAGCCGACAAATGATGTTGCCAGAAATCGATGCCGAGGGACAACAGCGGCTGACCGATGCTCGTGTACTCATTATTGGGTTAGGTGGTTTGGGTTCACCATCTTCTATGTATCTTGCCAGTGCAGGCGTTGGACATCTGGTACTGGTTGATTTTGACAAGGTGGATTTAAGTAATCTGCAAAGACAGATAATACATTCGACTCCCGATATCGGCCGTCCCAAAACTGAATCCGCAAGAGAAACACTAAAAACACTCAATCCTGAAATTAAAATTACTACGATTGATCATGCATTGGATGAGAAAGAACTACTTGAACAGGCAAGACTCGCCGATGTCATTATTGATGCCTCTGATAATTTTCGGACACGCTTCGCCATTAACAAGGCATCAGTAGAATCAAAAACCCCTTTAGTCTCAGGCGCTGCAATACGTTTTGAAGGACAAATCAGTGTTTTTGATCCTAGAAATGATGAATCACCGTGCTATCGCTGTTTATATAATGATGATGTTGCAACTCAGGAAACTTGTACTGCTAATGGCGTTATTGCACCTTTACTTGGAATTATTGGAAGTATACAAGCCAATGAGGCAATGAAACTGATCATGAATATTGGAGAAACGTTAAACGGCAAACTCATGTTGCTGGATGTCATGCATATGGAATGGAATCAGGCGAGATTGGGTAAAGATCCCAAATGTCCAGTTTGCAATCATTTTTAGTGTATTAACCATTCTGTACCTGACAACAAACATATACAACCATAACGTTTTAATTTAGGCCTTAATGCTTCACTAATATTTTAACCTGTTCCGCTTCGCATGCGAACAAAATATAACTTTTTATCATCGCATCATTGATCATACCACTACTAAAACGGGGTAGGTGACATCAGTTCAACAGCAAGAACACCCAAATAACACTAGCGTTAATCAAGGCCAACATTACCGCTGCAGAACCAGTGTCCTTTGCGCGTTTAGCCAATTCATGTTTTTCCAAACCTACTCTATCAGTCACTGCCTCTATACCTGTATTAAGTAATTCCACTATAAGTATTAATATGATCGAACTTATCAATAAAGCACGTTCAATCGCATTGCCACCTAGATATAAAGCAATCGGCACAGTGACTAAAGTAAGGAAAACTTCCTGGCGAAAGGCTTCTTGATGTTTAAATGTTGTAGAAAGCCCTTGCCAGGAATATTGTGTTGCCTTAATTAATCTCTTAAAACCTGAATGTCTATATGGTGACCCCATAAACTAATGACATCCCAAGTTATTAAATTTTAGAGTTTTGCAATCGCGGCATCGTAATCAGGTTCTTCAGCAATTTCAGATACCAATTGTGAATGAATAACCTTGTCATTTTCATCTATCACTACCACTGCACGTGCGGTAATACCTGCTAACGGACCGTCTTCAATCAATACACCATAATCTTTTGCAAAATTACGCGAACGCATCATGGATAATGAAATAACATTGTCACAACCTTCAGCCTGGCAAAAGCGTGCCATAGCGAATGGCAAATCAGCAGAGATCATTAAAAATACTGCATCAGACTTTTCTTTTGCAGCATCATTAAACTTTTTAGTCGATGTCGCACATACAGGAGTATCCAGACTAGGTACAATGCTTAATAGTTTTTTCTTGCCGGCATAAGTTGCTAACGAAACATCATTTAACTCGCCATCAACAAGATTAAGTTCCGGCGCGCTATCTCCTGCTCTCGGTAGTTCACCGTTTGTATTAATTTCATTACCTTGCAGCGTAATTGTTGCCATTGTCTACTCCTCTTCAGTTAATTGTATATAGGTTTCTGCATCTAATAAATTATCAAATTCACTAGCATCATCAGCCTTAATAATAAAAATCCAGCCTTCTCCATAAGGTTCAGAATTAATTAGCTCTGGTGAGTCCTCAAGTACTGAATTAACTTCAACGATCTTACCACTAAGCGGGCAATAAATATCGGACGTTGATTTAACTGATTCTACAATAGAGCACTCATCTTGTTGTGAAAATGTTTTATTAAGTTCAGGTAATTCAACGAAAACTACGTCACCTAGTTCATCCTGAGCAAAATCAGTGATACCCACGCGATATTTGCCTTCACCAGCCGGTTCTATCCAGATATGTTGCTCTGTGTAATGTAATTATCTAGGTATATCATGCATAAAGCCATCTCTCGTTTTTATTAAATTTGCGCTTTAGTTGAGGCTAGCTGAAATTCAGCTTCCAGCTAAATTATCTATTTGATCGACGTGGAAATACAACCAGATGATCAATTTCTAGTCGAATACCAATGGCTTCATTATATTCATGATCATGGTGACTGGGTACCAGACTAAGGAGTTTTGCACCACCAGCACTTCGCAAGGTGTATAGAAAATTAGCTCCACGAAATGCCTTGTCGATAACGTAAGCTTTCATTGGGCTATCATCATCATGCAGGATGTCGTCCGGACGAATGAGGATATCGACTTCATCATTAATTTTAAAATGATGCGGTATATGACTTTCGATCACTCCTATCTCTGTATTTACATTGGTTTCCGATATTACCTTACCGGGAATAAATACACCTTCACCAATCAAATCCGCAACCTTCTCATTCTCAGGTTTGTGATACAGATTAAATGCAGAATCCCATTGTAATAATTTACCTTCGTCCATTACTCCAATGACATCGGCCATAGCAAATGCCTCCAGTTGATTATGGCTCACCATAATCGTGGAAATACTATCCTTTTTAAGAATCTGTCTGAGTTCTATTGCAAGTTGTTCACGCAGTTCTACATCTAGGCTAGCAAAAGGTTCATCCAGCAAAAGTACCCTTGGCCGCGGCGCCAATGCCCTGGCAATGGCTACACGCTGTTGTTGTCCACCGGATAATTGATGTGGATGTTTATGAGCCTGTGTTTCCAGTTCGAACAAACTTAATAGTTCATCAAGACGTGATTTTGCATCGAGTGATCTTCTATCGCGTAAACCAAAGACAATATTCTCTGCAACCGAAAGATGAGGAAACAAGGCATAGTCTTGAAACATCATGCCGACATCGCGTTTCTCAACAGCTAATATATATTGTGGGTTGGTTGCCCGAATACCATTCACCCAGATATCGCCGGATTGCGGATGCTCAAAACCTGCGACACATCTTAGTAATGTCGTTTTTCCGCAGCCACTCGGCCCCAGAATGCTGGCAATCTGGGATTCAGCCAGTTTAAATGAGACATCTTCAAGTATCTTTTTATTATCGAACTCGATTGATACTGATTTTGTTTCTACTGCACTATGCATTGCCTGCTCTCGATTGTGAAATAGAGCGACTGATTAATATCACCGGAATTATACCGGTTAGAACGATTGCTAAAGCCGGTACTGCTGCTTCGGCTAATAACTCTTCATTTGCCAGTTCATGCGCCTTAACTGCCAGCGTATTAAAATTAAAAGGCCTTAATATAAGTGTGGCAGGCAATTCTTTCATAACATCAACAAACACTAATAAAATTGCCGTTAATAAACTGCCTTTCATCATCGGGATATGAATACTTTTAATCATATTAAATACCGACAGACCTGCTGTCTTTGCTACTTCATCCATCACCAGCTTAATTTTTCCTAATGCAGCTTCGGTAGTATTGATTGATATCGCCAGAAATCGAACAAGATATGCGAATACCAGAGTAAACAAAGTACCGCTCACTAACAAACCCGAACTTATACCAAAGTTGTCATATAAGAATTTATCCAGCGTATTATCAAACCAGGCGAACGGAATTAATGCGCCGACTCCTATAACTGTGCCTGGTATGGCATACCCCATACTGACTGTACTGACAATAAATTTATTAAGTCGCGTTGCCTTCATCCGATTACTGTACGCCATCATTAATGCAATGAAGATTGCAATCATTGAAGTAACAAGGGCAAGCAAAAAACTATGCATTAATAATTTATAAAATTCACTGTCAATTACCTTGCTATAAGTACTTAACGCCCAATTTACTAATAAAATAAACGGTAGAATAAAACCCAGTAACACAGGTAATCCGCATATCAATAATGATACAAACGCAGGCATACCATGTAGAGGCTTTTGTAATAACTGACTATAGCGTGAACTCGTATGATGATAACGCGCCATGCGTCGAGATCGTCTTTCCAGATAGAGTAATACAGCCACAAATAATAATAACACTGCTGATAATTGTGCAGCAGCGACGCTTTCGCCCATGCCAAACCAGATACGAAAGATACCGGTCGTAAAAACAGACACGCTGAAATATTGTACTGTGCCGTAATCAGCGAGTGTTTCCATCATAACTAATGACAAACCTACAACAATCGCCGGTCTGGCTAAAGGTAGCGCCACACGAAGAAATGCTTCTCGAGAATTACAACCTAATGTACGTGATACTTCTAATACACAAACAGACTGTTCTATAAATGCAGCACGTGATAACAGGTAAACGTATGGGTATAATACTAGTGATAACATCATGATTGCACCACCTAGAGAACGCACTTCCGGGAACCAGTATTCGCGATAATTCAGGCCGGTTAATTCACGCAATGTAGTTTGCATCGGTCCAGCAACATCAAGAAAACCAGTATAACTATAAGCAATGATATAAGCCGGCATCGCCATGGGTAATAACAATGCCCACTCAAGCAGACGACTGAACGGAAAGCGATACATGGTCACTAACCATGCTGGCACAACACCCAGAAATAAACTGCATAACCCAACACCCAAAGTCAGAATGATGGAATTAGCTACATAGTCTTTTAATACCGTATCAAACAGGTGTACCCAGATATCACCTGCTGAAAAGAACAACGAACCAAAAACAAACAGTAAAGGTACACAAAAAAGCAGGGTGATTAACGTTAAGACAAAACGCCGAAATAATTTGCCGTACTCTATTCTGGTTTGATCAGAGAATGCTCTGTCATGTTGTGATATTAGATAAAACAATAGTGTTTATTCTTATTATTTCCAGCTTGCGCGATCCATTAACAACACGGCCTGTTGATTATTTTCACCCAACAAATTCAAATCAAGATTATCCGCTTTAAACTCGCCCCAGCTTTTTAATATGTTGCTTGCTGAGATGCCGGGCTTAACGGGAAACTCATGATTCGTTTCCGCATACCAATGCTGGGCTTCATCGCTGACAAGAAATTCAAGTAATTGCAATGCTTCTTTCTGATTTGGCCCATGTTTTAAAATACCTGCGCCACTCACATTCATATGAGCGCCACGATTAGCCTGATTAGGCCAGAATAATTTTACCTTCGCGGCTTCTTCAATATCCTCGCTTTGATCCGAGTTCAACATGCCGGCCAAATAATAGGTATTCACCAGTGCGATATCACAAACGCCTGTTGCCATGGCCTTGATTTGATCTCTATCACCACCCTTTGGTTTTCGCGCAAAATTATTGACAAAATCTGTTGCCCATTGCTCGGTTGCCTCGATACCATTATGCGCAATTAATGCTGCAACTAATGACTGATTGTAAACATTGCCGGACGAGCGAACACAGATTCTATTCTTCCATTTGTCATTAGCAAGATCTTCATAACTTGATAATGCATCGACATTAACCCTCTCCGGGGCATATACGACGACACGTGAACGTAAGGAAAGGCCGAACCATTCATTGTCTTTATCTCTGAAATGCTCCGGTATCGCATTTAATAATATCTCTGAATCTATCGACTTAAATAGACCATGTTCTTTGGTGCGGTATAAACGTGCCACATCAACAGTCAACAGAATATCAGCAGGCGAATTACGTCCCTCTATCTGCATTCTTTTTATCAGAGTATCTGCCTGACTTGTGACCAGATTGACCTGAATACCGGTCTCTTCAGTAAAACGATCAAGCAAGGGTTTAATCAAATTCTCTTTGCGCGCTGAATAGACATTAACTTCAGCTGCAACGATCAGTTGAGTTGGTAATAGAAGAAATGATATTAATAAGACACTGATAAATTTCATAAATAGATTATAAATGATAATAATTACTAATTACATTAAGTTAAACGCTTAAACCACATCCAAATTCCGCTTAAACCAATAAAAGCTAATAACAGTGCAATTGCATCGACGAAATAAACACCCCATTGCCCCATGATTCGACCGCTATGAACATCCAGTAATACCCGCTCATAGCTGAGTCCGGTTCCACGATATTTATCCTTGAGTATATTCAGCACATCTTCCGGCACATCAGATTGAAGTGACCAGTCTGCCTGCATGGAGTTTTGCTCATGCCACTGCAGTTCATCTAGGTCAACAACATAAAATCCATGTGCGGCTTCAATAACAAGTTGACCATCTGCAGCGATACCGACGCGCTTCATACCTGATGGCACACCCTCTTCACCTGATAAAATTTCAATCGCTTCCGCAGATTTTGTTATTAGCAACAAACTGTGATCATATGCGATGACAAAATACCCATTAATCATCTGCAAACCAATTAGTTGTTCTATATTATTGGCAATTTCTTTATCGTTTACATATAAGCGATTACCAATTTGTGTAACACGAATAGACCCAGCCGCAAAAGAAAAAGGTTCTGAATCGATATCAATGTTGTACCAGTCCAGTAACCAGTTTTGTTTTATATATGATGTATTAAAACCAATTTGTTCACTGTGATTGATAACAATGCCTGTACCAATCAACAGTAATAAAAATGTTGCAGCAAAAATACCAATCTTGCGATGCCATTTATGAATTAGAGCAAACATAAGTTAACGGCTCGACACAACTGATTCAAAATATAAAGCGAGCCGCGCAAGTTTTCTTAATGCATTAACAGATAACGTTGCACCGGAAATACCATCAATATGTTTATTCAATTCCTTTTCATTATTTAATTGAACTTGATTAAACTGGTCTGTAAAAAAAGGATACTTAACTTCCCAGCCGCGGCTCTCTCTAAACACCAGCACTTTAACATCCTGAATTGCATTATCTGCTGTCACGAGACCAACAGTTATCGGTTTATCTCTTCCTATTTCTTCCAGTATCCATGCTCTTTTTTGTTTATCGTCCCAATAACGCAGACGCACAACGCCAAGATCATGGCCCATAATTTCATTTATATCTCTGGTTAAGTCTTTAGTGATCCATAATTTTTCGGGCGAAGGGGTATTCCCGGAAAAAGTTTTAGTTAAAAATTCTTCTGGCTCCATGTATGTACCCATTGCAAACACATGCAATGGAAATAACAACGCTATGAACATAATTATTTTAAAATTCATTGTTTCCAAAATAACAAGAGGGCGCCCGAAGGCACCCTAAAGACTCCTACCAGAGAGTGTTTAAATTGTTTCTAGAATGAAAAACCAAGTCCGAGATTCAGGGAATCAGCATACGTATTGGCATCGATATCATCTACACTTGCCCAGTCAAACTTAAATGCTACTCGCTCAATCGGCCAATAATTTATACCGATACGATAACGTTCTTCTTCTTTTGTATTACCGTACTCAAGTTCACTCCATCTTGCAAAGATGCCCAGATCGCCCGGTATTGCAGTCAATACAAAACGATATGATGGCTCAATGTAATAACCCCATTGTTCTTTATCACCTGCAATAGATAATTGTTGATCAAGATCCCAGCGTGCATATAACGCTCTTAATGCTAAACCACTACTGTGTTTCCAATCCAAATGACCTTCAATTAAATTCGCACTATTACTACCCGCCCTTGCGCCAGCAGTTATATCACTTTGGTATTGAAATGAACCACCAACTTCAAGACCGGGAATTCCGGTATAACGAATACGGGTTGTAAATGCCGGATGATCGGCATTCGCTTCAGCAACTTTTTGTCTGCCGCTACGAATATTAGTTGTCGTACTCAAACCCGAGTGGAGTACAGCATCATAATTCCAGCCCGGAGCCAGTTCACCATTTAAACCGATACCTGCTTCCCACCAGGTGGAAGGAATAATTCGTGTTTCAACTTCTGGTCGTTCAACACCATAAAATGTTTCCGGTTCATGTGTCTGGTTGATGATACCAATTGGCAATATATCCAGCCCAGCACGCAAACGGTGCTGTTCAGTAATATCCATTTCAATCCAGGCTTGTTCTAATTCAACCTCACCCGGCTGTCCCTCACCTGCTAATGAATGCTCAAGCTCTATCTCAGAGAAGAAACTTACATCGTCAGTAAATTCATAACCCAGATAGGTTACGAAACGGTGAAAATCAACCTGATCATTACCTTCATGGCTGTTGTAATGTAATTCACCATATCCACCTATACTTAATTTATTTGTCCAGCTTTCTCCATGATTACTTGCCTGAGCAGTTTCGATCGCATCGGCCGCAGCCTCCACTTCCAGTTGTGTTTCAGCAACTTTTTGTTCGGCAACATCTACTTTTTTCTCTGTTGTCGCCAGTTTTTGCTGCAATGATTCAATTATTTGTTGTTGCTGCTGAATGATTTTCCACATTTCCTCAGCAGATGGTGTTTCAGCTGCAGCATGCCCTGCGGCTACAGTGACAGCACTCAATAAAAATAAATTTCGTATACATTTTTTCATAAATCTTAAATTAAAACAGAATCTTAATGATAAGTATTAATAATATGGAATTAAAAAATATACCTTGCGATTTATTATTAAATCACCTAAGCCATATTATCTAATTGTTTTTCAGGTGGTTTTTGTAGGTAGGATGCTGCCTCACAAGCACAGTAACCACATTGGCTGGAGACACCAAGTTCATCTTCTAGCTTTCTTAGGCTATTACACCCCTGTTCGACCGGTTTCTCGATTTGCTTGTCAGTAACGATATTAGAAATACAAACGCACATACTTACTATCAATAATCTAAATTATTTATTGAGAATAATATTCGTAATGATAACTATTATCAAGTAGTTTTTTGGATTTTATTCATATATTCTTAACGATAAGTTGAATAATAATATTGGGTAAACAAGAAAACTTAACCCAATCAATTCTGGAGATAACGATGGATATTACATTAATAATCATTCTCGGTTTGATTGCTGCATTGGTTATGTATGTAGTTGTCATCTATAACAATCTGGTGTCACTCAAACACAGTGTCTCCAAGGCATGGTCGAATATCGATGTTTTACTCAAACAGCGCCATGACGAAATACCCAAATTAGTAGAAACCTGTAAGCAATACATGAAGCATGAACAGGAAACACTGGAAAAAGTAATGCAGGCGCGATCTGCCGTTGCTTCTGCAAGAGAAAGGGGCGATGTATCTTCACTGGGGCCTGCTGAATCCCAGTTACGTTTAGGGCTTGGTAGTTTGTTTGCTCTGGCAGAGGCCTATCCGGACTTAAAAGCAAATGATAATTTCAAACATCTGCAACAACGCATATCAGGATTGGAAGAGGCAATTGCTGATCGACGTGAGTTTTATAATGAGTCAGTCAATGCCAATAATGTACGTATAGAACAATTTCCAGATGTCATTGTTGCGCGCTTCTTAAACTTCAAGGAAAGAGACTTGTTGGTATTTAGTGAAGAAGAAACCAAAGACGTCGATGTAAAAGCATTATTTAGCTAGGTTAAGTTTATGCAATGGCTCAATGAGCTAAATACCTGGGCAAAGGCAAGTCCCGCCGAAGACTACTGGTTCTGGGTCATTATTATTTTATTAGGCACCATCGTTAGTTTCTTTTTTGCATTTCATTATCTACATCGCAAACGCCTGATTGAAGATACGCCAACATCCAAGATACGTTCAGCAGCACAAGGTTATCTTGAATTAATTGGTTCAGGGCAATTAATGGATGGTCAACCCATAATCGCACCATTAACAGGAAGTCATTGCACCTGGTATGACTTTACCATTGAACAAAATGCCTCTCGCGATAGCGATAATAATTGGAAGGTTATAAGAAAGGGAATAAGTGATGAATTGTTTCTGCTTAGGGATGACACCGGTGAATGTGTTATCGATCCTGAGGGCGCAAGTGTATTCGTGTCTGAAAAAGACGTCTGGTATGGTAATCAGGTTACTCCTATGCGTAAACCTCTACATACCCGAAGTAAATTTAATATGTTTAGAGTTAGAACAGGTAATTATCGATACACCGAAAGAAGACTGGAAATCAATGAGCCTTTATATGCCATAGGATTGTTTAAAACGGTCGGTGGTTCTGGTGCAAAGCTGAGTCTTAATGATGATGTTAGAGAAGTTATTAGCGAATGGAAAAAGGATTCTGAATGGTTGTTGAAACAATTTGATACTAACAATGATGGTGAAATCGATATGGAAGAATGGCAAAAGGTAAGGGAGGCTGCGTTAAAAAAAGTCATGGCTAATCATGAAGAACAAAAAAACCTGCCGCCTGTTCACTTGCTCGCCAGAACACATGACAAACGTCGACCCTTTATTCTTTCTGCATTCCCTCAGGAACATTTAACCCGTAAACTACTTTGGTATTCTGCTTTTTGCTTTAGCATATTCCTAATCGCAGGCTTTTCATCGGCCTGGTTAATTACTATTCGACTGGCGACTTAACGTTTGATGGCTTAACATCAAACTCATCAACTTAAATTATTTATAAATATCATTATATGTCTGACAATCCATTATTGAATTCTGAAGGGCTACCAAAGTTTGCTTCCATTAAAGCTGAACATATTGAACCAGCGATTGATTATTTATTAGATGCAAATAGAAAAACTCTGAAAAAATTATTGGCAGAGAATGCTGAGTATAGTTGGGAAAACCTGTTACAACCATTGGAAGATATGGACGATTTACTCGGTAGAGCATGGTCGCCAGTAGGTCATCTGCATTCGGTTGCTGACTCAGAAGAATTACGCAAAGCATATAATGCATGCTTACCCAAGTTATCTGATTACTCAACCGAGTTAGGTCAAAACAAGGATTTGTTTCATGCCTATGAATCCATTGCGAAGCATGCGTCTTTTGATTCATTAACTACCGCACAGAAAAAAATTATTGAAAACGCCTTACGCGACTTTCGTTTATCCGGTATTGATTTACCTAAAGAAAAACAGCAGCGCTATCGTGAGATTCAACAGGCCTTGTCAAAACTGCAAACAAAGTTTGAAGAAAACCTCCTGGATTCTACACAGGCATGGACAAGACTGATTACTGATGAAAACGAATTAGCAGGACTACCTGAATCAGCCCTGGCGCTTGCCAAACAAAATGCTGAACAAAATAATCAGTCCGGTTGGTTATTAAACCTTGAATTCCCATCTTATATACCTGTCATGCAATATGCTGATAATGCAGCTCTGCGTAAAGAGATCTACGAAGCTTATGTGGCTCGCGCATCAGACAAGGGACCAAATGCAGGCAAGTGGGATAACAGTGATGTCATGACTGACATTCTTAAACTCCGGACGGAAAAAGCAAGGCTACTTGGCTTTGATTCTTATGCGCATTTATCACTAGCCACCAAGATGGCAGAAAAACCTCAACAGGTTCTGGACTTCCTGAATGATTTAGCTGGTAAAAGTATTGAATCAGCAAAAGCAGAATTTGCAGAGGTAGAAAAGTTTGCTCAGGAACAGGATGGTATTGAAAAACTCAATGCTTGGGACGTTGCCTATTATTCAGAAAAGTTACGTCAGGCAAAATTTGATATCTCCCAGGAAACGTTACGGCCATACTTTCCGGTCGATCGAGTTCTGGATGGCTTGTTTACAATCACTAAAAAACTCTATAGCGTAAATATCAAAGAAAGACAGGGTATTGATACATGGCATAAAGATGTGAAGTTCTTTGACATCTATGATAGCAACAATGAAGTATGCGGTAGTTTTTATCTGGATCTTTATGCAAGAAAACAAAAGCGGGGCGGGGCGTGGATGGATGAATGCCTTGTACGTAGAAAATATAATCAGGGAATTCAAAAACCCGTTGCCTATTTAACCTGTAATTTCACTCCGCCGATTGCAGGGAAGTCTTCATTAATAACTCATGATGAAGTCACTACCTTATTCCATGAGTTTGGTCATGGTTTGCATCATATGCTGACCAAGGTTGAATATAGTGGTGTTTCAGGCATCAATGGTGTCGCCTGGGATGCTGTTGAATTACCTAGTCAGTTTATGGAAAACTGGTGTTGGGAAAAAGAGGCTCTGGATTTGTTTGCCAAACATTTTGAAACTGATGAAACATTGCCAGATGATTTATTTGAAAAAATGGCCCGGGCACGTACCTTTCAATCCAGTATGCAAATGGTCAGACAGCTAGAATTCGCACTATTCGATTTCAGGCTTCATCTTGAATATGCCGACAATCCCATACTTGATATTCAAGCCTTGCTAAATGAAGTCAGGGGAAAAGTGGCTGTAGTTCCCGCCCCAGAATTCAATCGATTTCAACATAGTTTTTCACATATCTTTGCGGGCGGTTACGCAGCTGGGTACTACAGCTATAAATGGGCAGAAGTATTGTCTGCGGATGCGTTCTCGAAATTTGAAGAAAATGGTATTTTCGATGCGAATACTGGTATGCATTTTTTACATACCATCCTTGAACAGGGAGGAAGTCGTGAACCAATGGATTTGTTTGTCGAATTCAGAGGCAGAGAGCCCAGTGTTGAACCATTACTCAGACATTCCGGAATCACGGTCACATAATTTATGAAATTATTGTTCGCCAAGTCTGCTCTCGTTTTAACGTTACTAAACACTGGTTTGGTCAATGCCGAGACCAATTATGTGATTGATGAATTTCAGCCTGGTATTCATAAAGAAGCTGATATTGATAGCCCGATTATAAAACTGGTTCCAAGCGGCACCACATTGGAAGTTCTATCGAGAAATGATGTGTTTGTTCAGGTCAAAGATACTGAAGGGCAAACCGGCTGGGTCCATCAACGCTATCTTATTAATCAAGCCCCTGATAATACACAAGTGCTTGCTTTACAAAAACAGAATCGACAGCTTGAGTCTGAAATCAAGGCATTACAGCAAACTCAACAAACATCAAGCAATGAAGACTGTCAGGAACTTCAACGTCTATTGAAAAGCGAAAAACTTCAAGTGGGTGAACTACAGGCTAAATTAGCTGACATAAAAGCAAGGATTGCTGCTGGCAGTGATGCAGCTATGAGCGATGAAATTGAACGCTTGCGACAAGCTAATGAAGAACTGGTTTCACAGCTGGCACTATCTGGAGACGATAAAGAAAAAAATACAGCGACAGTTCTTACTCAAGTAAATAACTGGAAAGCTATAATGATTACTGTGCTGGTCTTTTTCATCATTGGTTTTTTTCTAGGAATATTTTTACTGGATTGGATAAATAGAAAAAGGCATGGTGGTTTTCGGGTTTAATCGCAAACCACCTGTATTATTATGTTTAAAATTGCAAGCTGGAATGTTAATTCCCTCAAAGTCAGACTGCCGCATGTATTAGATTGGTTAGCTACCGCCCAACCTGATGTCCTTGCTCTTCAGGAAACCAAAAGCCTTGATGAAAATTTTCCACATGAAGAAATAATACAAGCTGGGTATACCGTCAGTTTCTGTGGACAAAAAACTTATAACGGTGTCGCAATCATCAGTAAAAATCAGGCATCGGTAATAGCGAACTCGCTTGCTGACTATGATGATCCTCAACGTCGCGTTCTGGCAGCAGAAATTGACGATATTATTGTGCTTAATCTTTACGTGCCAAATGGTTCTGAAGTCGGTTCTGAAAAATACCAATATAAACTTGAGTGGTTTTCATATCTTCACCCTTTTGTATCCGATCTACTGGCAAATAATAAAAAAATGATCATCCTTGGGGATTTTAATATTGCTCCTGCCGATGCGGATGTGCATGACCCAGCGGAATGGGCAGGCAATGTTTTAGTTAGCGATGCTGAACGAGCTGAATTTCAGAAATTACTGGATGCGGGTTTTTATGATAGTTATCGTTTATTTGAGCAGGCGCCGGAAAACTTTTCATGGTGGGACTATCGTGCCGCGGGTTTTAGAAGAAATCGCGGACTCCGAATTGATCATATTCTTATATCAGAGGCTTTAAAGAATAAGTGTGTAGGTGCTTACATAGATAAAGATCCTCGAAAACTTGAACGACCATCCGATCACACCCCTGTAATTGCTGAATTCAAGTTTTAATATTTATAGGTTAAAGGTATCTGAGGACAATACGCTAAAATGGAAACCTGCCAAAATCACGACAATTAACAATAGCGAACAATCTGATTTTAATTTCGATGATATGGCAAAATTTACCATGAATGATCCTTAGCATTTGAAAGACGTCGGCTAAAACTTGTTGATGAGATTATTCAGCAGGTATCTCCTGACTTTCAGCGCCGCATGATTAGGCTTCATTGGCACATTGATCAAGTTCACGAAACCACTGCTAACCCGTTGGCATCTTGCATCAAACTCTCCAAAATTATGTGATTCAATACACTGGAAAAAACTGTTTACTCGATCAACTAGAAAGTCTGCAATCTGGGCCAGTGCGATTAATGACAGCAATCTGCTGCTACTTTAACTTTCGCTAGTACCCGAGAAAAAGACGAATAAGCAGTAATCTGTCGTTGCGAACCACTCAACTTTGGCATAAACTCCCCGCCCCTGTAATTTTGAATTAACAAAGGCACACAAAATGAAAGCGAATACTCACCCTGATTATCAGGATGTTAATGTAAAATGTAGCTGTGGCAATACGTTTTCAACACGCTCCACTCACGGTCAGGATATGGTGATCGACGTATGTTCTGAATGTCATCCTTTCTATACAGGTAAACAAAAGATTCTGGATGCAGGTGGTCGTGTCGACAAATTCCGTCGCAAATACGGTATGTCCTAATTCCATGCAAGTTAGCTTGCAACTAAAAACGCCCCAACCGGGCGTTTTTTTATGTCTGTAATACCCTTGTTGCTGTTTCTAATCAGCAATTCAACATTTAGTACAAATGATTTTGCAAGTACTCACTATGATAAAAATCATTAATTGATCAAGTTATAAATGGTGATATCGTTATCTTGAAACATAAAAGCCAAGTTAGATTAATTGGTATCGACACGCCAGAAATTTTAAATGATAGTCGCTAAACGGAAACTGGGATAATCGAAGCTCGGGCATTTCTGGAATCATTATCGACTAACAACTGGCAAACTAATTGAGGCTCGCGGTAATCTTTATTTTCGTAATCGGCAGTACATAGTGCGTCTTCGATTACCGCTGGATTCCACTATAATCGGAATAACAACTAAAAATTATTGATAACCATGTTCAGAACAATTCCATATTGCGTTTTATTTCTTCTCATCGCGATCACAACCGGCTGCGCTGTTAATCCTATCACTGGAAAACAGGATCTGGTATTGATGTCGGAAAAAGATGAAATAGCGCTTGGCATAAAATCTCATCAGGAAGTCCTGACGCAATACAATGTTTATGAAAACCCGGTATTACAAAGTTATGTACAGCAAATCGGAAAAAAACTCGCCGCAAAAAGTCATCGCGCTGATCTAAACTTTCAGTTCTTTATTCTCGATAGCAAGGAGGTTAATGCTTTTGCCTTACCTGGCGGATATATTTATATCACCCGTGGTTTGATGGCTTATTTGAAATCAGAGGCAGAACTTGCCGCAGTGTTAGGTCATGAAATTGGTCACGTCACTGCCCGCCATTCGGTACGTCAATACAGCGCTAACCAAGTCACAAACTTTGGACTAATACTAGGTTCATTATTTATTCCTGGCATGAATCTGGCCACGAATCAACTGGCACAAATGTTTGGCACTGCCTTATTAAGAGGCTATGGTCGTGAACATGAGTTAGAGGCTGACAGCCTCGGCGCCGAGTATCTTGCACGCAGTAATTACGACGCACAGGCAATGATCGATGTTATTGCTGTACTGAAAGATCAGGAAGTATTTGAAAATGAAATCGCAAAAGCAGAAGGTCGAGAAGCAAAAACATATCATGGCGTTTTTGCCACACACCCTGATAATGACACACGTTTACATGAAGTAGTTGCACAGGCTAAAAATTTGAGTGAACAGGGAAAAGTGAACTATGTTGGTAGTGAGGAATATCTGTCTTATATAGATGGACTTGTTTTTGGCGATAGTCCGAAAGAAGGGATAAAACATAAAAATAATTTTTATCATGTAGGCCTTGGTTTTGTGGTGACCCTTCCAAAAGAATGGAATCTAAGCAACTTGCCAGATCGAATTATTCTATCTTCAAAAGATGGAAAGGCGCTCATGCAAATATCCGTAGAGCCGCTCGATAAGAGCATGACCCCCAGAGAATTTATGATTGATCGATTAGGTTTAAGCAACCTGACGAATGAAACGCCCTTAAATATAAATAATCTGGAAGCTCATAGCGGTATATCTATTATTAAAACAAGTATCGGTCAGCGGCCCATGCGATTTACTGTAATATTTTTGAATCAATTCGCGTTCGTCGTTGCCGGCATGACTGAAGAAGCGAATCAATTAGGGACTTTTGACAACGCCATGATTGCAACGGCAAAATCTTTTCATCAAATAACTGAAGAGGAAAAGCAATTCGCAAGACCTCTGCTCTTATCTATTTTTCAGTCTGATACCAATACCTCTTTTACAGGGCTTGCCAAGCAATCACCGCTCGAAAAATACCCAGAACAACAGATTCGCCTGCTTAATGGAAAGTACCCGGATGGTAATATTACGCCAGAACAGTTCATGAAAACTGTTAGATAACTTTAAAGAGAAATATAGAAAAAACCTGTAAGCTATTAATGAACTTATTATTAGTATTTTTACACATACATCCTGTGGATAAGTATGTGTAAGGAAATAAAAGTATCGCTGTATTTTCACTCACACTCTATCTGACGCAAATCAGAAAAGATTATCGAAAAATCTTTATATTTAATAAAAATCAATTAATTACATGAGCACATCTCAAATAATCAAGGTATTGATGAGTTGACTTATCTGAAAGCCTTGATTTCTCTCATCCTTGTGCATAATTAATAGATTAATCATCTACAAAATTTGTATTTCTGGAACTAATTCTTGCAGGTATTTTCTAATTAAATATAGATTTTCTGCAATCCCCAAAGCAGAATTTGCCCGCTCCCAGCTGGGTATATTTGCCCCAGACAATGCTTCATTCCCAAGTTAAGTCTGGGGCTTTTTTTATATTTACCCAGTAGAATATAGTTTTCTGCAATCCCAAAGCAGAATTTGCCCGGTCTCCCAGCTGGGTATATTTGCCCCAGACAATGCTTCATTCCCAAGTTAAGTCTGGGGCTTTTTTTATATTTACCCAGTAGAATATAGTTTTCTGCAATCCCCAAAGCAGAATTTGCCCGGTCTCCCAGCTGGGTATATTTGCCCCAGACAATGCTTCATTCCCAAGTTCAGTCTGGGGCTTTTTTTATATTTATCCAGTAAACAGCCAACTATACATTTTCTCTCTTGCCTCATCTACACCAGATTTTTTTAAAGCCGAAAATAGCTGGCAGGACTCCTGCTCTATATTTAATGATTTTTTTACCTTAAACAACTGCTGATTAGCAACATTGCGAGATAGTTTGTCTGATTTATTCAACAAAACATGCACATTAAGTTCATTTCCACGGCAATAATCGAGCATCATTCGATCAAAATCACCAAGCGGGTGTCTGATGTCCATAATCAAAAAAACACCACTTAAAGATACTCGCTCGGCCAAATATTTTTCCATCAATACAGCCCAACGTTTTCTCATCTCAACATTCACTTTGGCGAAACCATAACCGGGTAGGTCTGCTAAATAAATGCCGTCTGTATAGCTAAAAAAATTAATTTCGCGGGTGCGCCCCGGAGATTTACTGGTTCGTGCCAAACCTCTTCGCTGTGTCAGCGAATTAATCACGCTGGACTTACCCACGTTTGAACGTCCTGCAAAAGCAACTTCGACACCATTATCTGGCGGTAGTTGTTGAGCGGAGGCAACACCTAATAAAAACTCAAATTGTGTATACCAATTATTTGGTATGTCCTTATCCATTGCTCTTTGGTTCCAGTCTGTTAACTAATTTGAAAGAATACATTTACTTTAAGATATACTTTTTATCAAATAAGCTAAATCTAAAGTTTACAGAATGTTTCATGCATGCATACTATGCGCTTCCTGTGAATTCCCGACTGTTGATATTAAGAAGGAAAATAATGATGAAGAAAATCAGTTTAATAACAGCTGCAGTTTTGCTGCTTAATATTAATCTAACCTCCGCCGAAATTATTGGCGACGCAAAAAAAGGAAAGACGCTGTCTGCAACCTGTGCGGCTTGCCATGGCATTGACGGAAATAGTCCAAATGCTCAGTGGCCAAAGCTGGCAGGTCAGCATTTAAATTATATTGTTAAGCAATTACAGGATTTCAAAAGCGGGGCTCGTGAAAACGCCATCATGAATGGTATGGCTGCCACACTTAGCGAACAGGATATGTACGACCTTGCTTCATACTATTCAAGCGAGGCTATAAAAGGTGGAACGACAAAAGCGGATCTGGTCGAACTAGGCGAAAAAATTTATCGTGCTGGTGATAAGGAGATAGGCGTCCCCGCGTGTATGGCCTGTCATGGTCCCGCAGGTAAAGGCAATCCCTCTGCCATGTACCCTGCATTAGCAGGACAGCATAGTGCTTACATAGCGAATCAAATGCTGCTATTTCAAACTGATAAGCGAGCCAATGATAAAAATACTGTAATGCGCACGATTGCAAAACTTATGACTCAGGAACAGATCGAAGCTGTCTCATCATATTTGCAAGGATTAAGATAATTTTTTTAGTATCCGGGCGTAATTTACAATTTTACCTGTCTAAAGTTTTACTTTTCCAAAATAAATAATGAGGAATACTATGAAACAACTAATAACCTTAGCAGGCTACTTCCTATTTTTATTTTTTAACTCCGCATATGCAGCAGATGAATATTTAATTATTTCTCCCTCTCAGCCAATTCAAAACCCTGGGAAAATAGAAGTCGTAGAAGTATTCTGGTATGGCTGTCCACACTGTTATGATATTGAGCCTTATCTTGATAAATGGCTGGAAACCAAAGCCGATGATGTTGACTTTATCCGCATGCCCGGCATTTTTCGCAAAAGCTGGATTCCTCATGCTAAGGCATTTTATGCTGCAGAGAAAATGGGCGTTCTAGACAAATTTCATCAACCATTATTTCACGAGCTACATAAAAAACGTAAAAAGGTTTTTGAAAAAGACAGCATTATCGAGTTCGTCGGCAACCTTGGAATAGACGAAGATGAGTTTGAAAAAGCGTATGAGTCTGATGAAGTCGAGGCCAAAGTAAAACAGGCATTTCTAATGGGGCAACGCTATAAAGTACCTGGTACACCGGCAATGATAGTTAACGGCAAATATCTGGTAAGTGGTTCTACCGCGGGTAATTTCGGAAACGCCTTTAAAGTCATCAATCAACTGGTCGATAAAGAAAGGGCGCTGACTGCAAAATAGTAATATTTCGATACACACAACGCCCGTCAAGTGACGATTCGAAGTGCTGCTCTTTGTGGTCAAGCTCCAATAGAGCTGAGTTTAATATTTCGAGGTCGTTATGCTGCAAAAAAATGAACAAGACGAGTCAAACATAAATTGGCACGAAAAATATCAATTGCTAGCAAATAAATTTTGATGCGCTTCAACAGGATTTAGCGCACGATAAACAATATCTGCTAAATAGGTTTAAAAAGTTATCAAATTAAAAAGGAGCCTTGCGGCTCCTTTTAATCAACTACGTTTTGAGAAAAAAGTTATTTGTTGTTGATGTACATAGTAACTTCAAAACCAAAACGAATGTCATTGTAATCTGGGGTTTCCCATTTCATAATAATTCTCCTATTAATGTTAAAAGTGTAGATTTCGATTTAAGTATTGCAGCTACTGTGCCAGTTATTAATTATTTTTATTTTTATATAAATATCATGAATTTACGGAAATAATTGTTTCTCAAACTTCGTCTCTAATGTAATTAATTGGTTAACATTAACCAGATTGGTTGTAAATAATTAACCATTTTACTTGTCATTAAATTCTTTAAATGCTGCCAACGCGCCTTCACGACCCAATTTGTGATCAATAATAGGGGTGGGATAATGTTCACCCAAAATTATCCCTGCCTTTTCCAAAATCTGTTGATCTGCCTCCCATGGTTCATGAATATATTTATCAGATAATTGTTTTAATTCAGGTATCCACTTACGCACATAATAACCATTCGGATCAAACTTTTTACCTTGCAAGATTGGATTAAACACCCTGAAGTATGGTGCAGCATCAGCACCCGAACCTGCGACCCATTGCCAACTTGCAGAATTGTTTGCCAAATCAGCGTCAACAAGCGTATCCCAAAACCAATGCCCGCCCTCATGCCAATGCAAAAGTAAATGCTTCACTAATAATGAGCCAACAATCATACGCACCCGATTATGCATCCAACCGGTATGCCATAACTGCCTCATGCCGGCATCAACAATGGGATAACCAGTTTTACCCATTTGCCAGGCCTTGAGTGCCTGCATGTCTTTTTTCCATGGGAAACTCTTGTATTCTTCTCGAAAGGGTTGGTCTGAAATATGTGGCCAGTGGAATAACAAATGATTTGAAAAATCACGCCAACCCAATTCTCTTAAATAACTGTAGGCTTGTTTCTCGAGTTGTTTATTACCCTCGCTAAACTTTTTAACCTCATGCCAAATTCTTACAGGAGAAATCTCGCCAAAATGTAAATGTGGTGATAATTTCGAAGTGCCAGAATAATCGGGGCGATCTCGATCTTCATCGTAATTATCAAGACCACTCTCTAAAAAACGTTTTAATGATTTTAATGCTCCGACTTCACCTGGCTCCCAGTTGTCACGAAAGCCACTTGCCCAATCCGGTTTATCAGGTAACAGTCTCCAATCTTCCAACTTGTCTTGGTCTATATGCGGCTGATAAAAGTTAGCTTTGTTAATTGAAGTTTTATTTCCAAGTCCGGGAGCAGTTAATTTTAAACAAGCCTTCCAGAATGGCGTAAATACTTTAAAAGGGGAGCCATTACCTGTTTGCACGTCTTCAGGCTCAAACAGGAGATAACCCCCGTATCGCTTAACTTCGATCTTTTCGTGCCACCGCTGATAAATTTTATCCTCAATATTTCTCAGTCTGGGTTCGTAAGCGCGACAAAAATAGAGTTTGTTGGCATCAACCTTGGAAATAATTTCTTGTAAATGACTTAGCGTATCTCCATATCGTAAATATAACTTGCCACCAAATTCCTTCATTGATTTATTTAGAGCTTGAAGACTGTGATGTAACCACCAACGACTGGCACTTCCCATCGGCCAATCCCTCTCATCTTCATCCAGAATAAAAACCGGCAAAATTCGTTGCCCAGACCTAATCGCAGCAGATAATGCAGGATGATCCTGTAAACGCAGGTCTGAACGGAACAGGACAATCGTGGTATTTGACATAATTAATGAGTAATAGATTTATAGGCGACAGCATAAGCCAGCGTTTCAAAAATCACGAATTTAAATAACCAGACACCTAGACAATTAGGAAAAAAAACCTTTTCGCCAGAATTATGCTAAATTTACTGGCTTTTTAACGCATCAATAAACTATGAACAACAAAATTAAACATTGCACTCCCAGCGGGCACCTTATAGGTATCGTTGGCGGTGGTCAGCTTGCAAAGATGACAGCTTTACCCGCACTGGAATTCGGCAATGAAATCATTATTTTGGAAAAGGGTGAGGGTGCGCCTTCGCAGACACTCGCCAACAAGGTGCTAATGGGTGATTGGGATAAGGCCTCAACATTAATCGAACTTGGTAATCAGGTTGATGTTGTCACTCTGGAAAATGAGTTTGTTGATGCCAATGCCTTGCGGGAACTGGAAAACGCTGGACATAAACTTTATCCATCAGCGAAGACAATCGGACTGGTGCAGGACAAATTAATCCAGAAACAGACCCTGTCAGCTGCAGGCATTCCTGTTGTACCTTTTCTGGCCGTAAATTCAAAAAATGATATTGAAGCGGCAGCCAATGAACTCGATTGGCCAATGGTATTAAAAGCCCGGCGTAATGGTTACGACGGTAATGGTAATGCGACATTAACATCAGCAAATGATATTGAAGATGCATGGAAAAAACTGGATGGTGATAACCGCGAGTTATATGTCGAAGCATTTTGCCCCTATACAAAAGAACTGGCCGTTATGGTTACACGTGCCATAGATGGTAAGATCGTTCACTATCCAGTAGTGGAATCAGTACAAAAAGATCATATATGTCACATCGTTCGAGCGCCTGCGAGAATAACAGACGACTTATATCAACATGCGATTGATATGGCCAAGCTTGCTGTACAAACAGTTGATGGCGTTGGCTCAATAGGAATTGAAATGTTTTTAAAAGAGTCTGGCGAAATCGTGCTTAATGAAATAGCGCCGCGCGTACACAACTCGGGACATTACACAATAGAAGCTTGTACATGTTCACAATTTGAAAATCATGTGCGTGCGGTTCTCGGTTTGCCTTTAGGTTCTTGTGAAATGAAAAAACCTGCAGCCGTTATGGTCAACCTATTAGGAGAACAAGCAGGTACTGGTTATCCTGTTGGCATTGATCAGGCGTTAGCCGTTGAAGGCGCACATATTCATATCTATGGTAAAACAGAAACACGAACAGGCAGAAAAATGGGGCATATCACCGCTTTAGGCAATACTATTGAGGAAGCAGAGGACAAGGCTCAAAAAGCCGCGAAACTGATTCGTTTTGGAGCAGAACAATGACTATGAAATCAAAGAAACCATTAGTTGGTATCATTATGGGCAGTGATTCTGACTGGACCACACTGGAACCAGCTGTCGATATTTGTGAAGAATTTTCTATCCCTTATGAAGTACAAGTTGTCTCTGCTCACCGGACGCCGGATGAAATGGCGCGCTATGGTAAGAATGCAATTATAAATGGTTTACGAGTAATCATTGCTGCAGCAGGTGGTGCAGCACATTTACCAGGTATGGTTGCAAGTCATACAACATTGCCGGTTATTGGTGTACCGGTAAAATCCAAATCATTGCAAGGGCTGGACTCACTTCTTTCAATCGTACAAATGCCGGGGGGTGTACCTGTAGCAACAGTGGCGATCGATGGTGGTAAAAATGCGGGGTTATTGGCCGTGCAAATTCTGGCTAGTGGTGATAACAAACTAACGCAAAAAATGCTAGATTATAAAAAATCATTAAACAAGGAATCGAAAAACAAAAACAAATCGCTTCAAAATAATAAGAAGCGAAAGAAACCCGAGCCTCCCAAGACAACCCCAAAAAAAATGGATCTTTAGGCAAACATTAATTGTTCAAGCAATGCTCTAGCGCTACTTCAATGTCACTATATTTTGGATACCAGCCTGTACGTGCAATAGTTAACTCATTATTACAACATCGCCCTAATTCATCTGAATTGTTTTCAAATTTCGGCGATTTAAAATTTAATAATCTGGCGAGTAATGAATAATAATCTTGCCTGCGTAAAGGCGCTCCATCACTACCAAGCTCAATTTCACTAACCATTTCAAGCGTTGCCATACATTCAAGCAGTGCAGCCGCATCATCAATATGAATCAGGTTCAACCATGCTTTCGGGTTACCCCCAATTGCCTGTCCTTGTTCAATCTGGCGACGGCCAATCACTCTGTGGTTGCCATATAAGCCGGCCAATCTAACGATGGCTGCATGCGAGGATTGATTCCTCCAAATTGTCTCAATTTCATATTGACGTTTTGCTCGTTCACTATCCAGACACACTTCACTATCGGCATCCACTTCGCGCTCCGTCTTTCCATAAACAACGGTTGAGGAAACGAGTATCCTTCGCTTGATATTTAATTGGTCCAGTTTCTCAATGAACTGCGGAAATAAATCAAGATCGATCTGACTTGGTGGCACCATAAAGTACACTGTCAAATCATCTCGCAAACAGTCTAGTCCTGACCAAGAAGTAAGATCATTAACATCCAGATTTATCAGACAATGTCGTAAGTTGGAGAAATCCAAATTGTTGCTGCGTTTAATCAAATAACACTGACGGTTGGAATAACGTTGCAACAGCGCCTTGCCTAAAAAGCCATAACCAATAATCAGATGATTCATATCATTCAAATATAACTACCAAGCCTGCCTAAAGCATGACTTCTCAAGCCACATTTAGCAAACTCATTAATAAAATCAGCTTATAAGCAGCCACTATAACAGTAATCGTGTCATTACATAGTTCCTTCAAATCAGCTCTGTAGGTATACTTCGTCTCTAAATAATTAATATAAATCCACTTACATATTGAGGACAGTTATGAGTCAGGAGCAAGACCAAATATTTTTCAGAAACTTTTCTTTAGCTCTAGCCGCTATTGCAGTCATGATGGTGCTATTTTTTGTTGCTGCAAATTTTGTTGTTGATGATGATGATGCTCAGGCAGAGATGCGCGCAGAAAAAGTTGCGGGGATCACCAAACCTATAGGTGAAGCCATAATAGAAGGCGAGGAGGAGATTAAAATAGTTGTAGTAGATGATATGGCTGAAGCACCAACAGCGGCCAGTGCTGACGGGAATGTTGGCCAACAGCTCTATGAAGGTTTATGTATAAATTGTCATGGCATTGCGGCAATGGCAGCGATGATTCCTCAATACGGCGATAAAGCCGCTTGGGGGGCTCGTATCGAAAAAGGCCTAGACACACTCTACGACCATGCTATTAAAGGCTTCATGGGTGATATGGGCATGATGCCAGCTAAGGGCGGTAATCCTGCCCTAAGTGATGACGATGTTAAAGCTGCTGTCGATTACATCGTTCAATCAGTACAGTAACAATTTTTAATCGGCACAAAAAGGGGCTAACGCCCCTTTTTTATTGGAGTCTTAATGCATCGGAATAGGCTTCTTCAGCTATATTATTCCATTTGTTGTAATCTTCCCTGAACGCTTCATAAGCTTCGTAGACACGCTTGAAATCGGCACTATTATCTGATTCTTCTGCGAGAGTTAACTTTGTCATATCTTTTAATACTCTTAAGACGTCATCTGGAAAAGACAAAATAGTCACATTCTTTTTCAACCTTAATTCCTGCAAGGCTTTTTGATTATTGTATTCCATTTGGGCGTATATCCACTCACTCGTTGCCGCTGCGGTAACTTCAACTATCTTTTGCAAGTCAGACTCCAGTTCCTGCCATTTGGACAAATTAAGCATTAGCTCAAACACCGTGCCTGGCTCGTGCCACCCTGGGTAGTAATAATAATCAGAGGCACGGTTTAATCCCAAACGCATATCATGGAATGGTGCCACCCATTCTGTTGCATCAAGAGTACCTCTTTCTAAAGCCGTATAGATTTCACCACCGGCCATCAACACCGGATTGCCACCTGCCTTTTTAAATACCTTTCCGCCGAGACCTGGGATACGCATTCGCAGCCCTTTAATATCATCAATCGAATCTATTTTTTTATTAAACCAGCCGCCCATTTGTAAACCGGTATTGCCCATTGGAAATGAAATCAGATTAAAAGGCTTATAAAGCTCATGCCATAATTCAAGACCGCCACCGTTGTATATCCAAGCATTCATGCCTTTGGCTGTCATACCAAACGGCACACTGGAAAAAAATTGCGCAGCAGGCACAACACCTGCCCAGTAGTAAGGTGAACCATGACCTACTTCAACGATGCCCTGGGATACCGCATCAAACACCTGTAATGCGGGTACAAGCTCGCCACCAGCGTAAACCTGTATATCAAGTCGTCCATTACTCATTAATCTTACATCATTAGCAAACTTAACAGCCCCTTCCTGAAAGACAGGAAAGTTGGCTGGCCAGGTGGTAACCATCTTCCATTTATGCACCTGGACTGACACGCTTTTGGCTATACCCGGCGCACCAACATCAATTAATGGTTTACCATCACATGCTGTTAACAGAAAACAAGCAATACTTATAAATAATAATTTATGTCTTATCATTTTATTAACCTTAATTTTTAGTTAACTATATTAGATTGTGGTCAAAGTAGATTTTTTGAATTAGCATCGCGCAGAGAACCGAAATGTATAATCAATACAAGTAGATTCAAGTACGAAATTTATAATGTAATTACGAAAAAAGTTCATTTTACGCCGGGACAAGATTTGCGTAAGCCGCAACCAACCACTTACACCCTGAATGCTCAAAGTTGACTTGAATACGCGTATGCCCACCACTACCTTCAAGATTTAATACAACACCTTCACCAAACTTAGCATGTGAAACCCGTTGACCCAATGATAAGCCACTGTCACTTTTATCAGATGATTCAAGTTTATTAAATAACGATTCTGTAACTCTGCCGCTCATGCGAATATCATTCAGCAATTTAGATGGTATTTCATCAATAAAACGTGATGGCTGCGGATAATAATCTGAACCATGCAAACGTCTGTGTTGAGCGTGCGTCATGATAAGTTTTTTCTTTGCGCGGGTAATGCCGACATAACAAAGCCGCCGCTCTTCTTCAAGCTGGATCAAGTCTTCACTACTGCGTTGATGAGGAAATAGCCCTTCTTCCATACCGACGAGAAAGACAACGGGGAACTCCAGACCCTTTGCTGAATGTAACGTCATTAGATGTACACAATCGCTTGATTCACTCGCCTGCGTTTCGCCCGACTCCAATGCAGCGTGTGCAAGAAAGGCAGATAACGCATCCATCTCGGCTAACTCTTCATCATCACCTACTTCAAACTCTCTAGCAGCAGATACAAGTTCTTCCATATTTTCTATACGCGCCTGACCTTTCTCACCTTTTTCTTTTTTAAAGTGTTCTATCAAGCCACTATGTTGAATAACCAGATCTACATGCTCATGAATCTCAGCATCATTCTGCTGTAAGGATTGAATCAACTTAATAAAATGTTCAAGCGCATTCAATGCGCGGGCGCTTAATAGTTTATGCTCAAGAATATGTAATGACGCGCGCCACAGCGAACATTGATCACGTCTAGCAACCTGTCGTAATTCATCAATGGTGCGATTGCCAATGCCTCTTGTCGGTGTATTTACAATTCGTTCAAACGATGCATCGTCATCCTGAAAACGTGCCAATCTTATATATGCTAATGCATCTTTAATTTCTGCACGTTCATAGAATCGTAAACCACCATAAACACGATAGGGGATTCGTGCCTGCATAAGCGCTTCTTCAAGCACTCGTGATTGAGCACTCACACGATATAGAATCGCGTAATCGGCAAACGCCTTACCTTCATTAGGCGCCTGTTTAAGTTGGTCAACCACATAGCGCGCTTCATCGGTTTCGTTATAGGCCATATAAACACCAATAAGATCACCTTCTTCCCCATCGGTCCACAGATCCTTGCCAAGGCGCGCATTATTATTTGCAATTAATTTATTCGCAGCTTTTAGAATCGTTGCTGTCGATCGATAGTTTTGTTGCAACTTTAATAATTGCACCCCAGGAAAATCGCGCTCAAACGCTTGCATATTTTCTACACGGGCACCGCGCCAGCTATAGATGGACTGATCATCGTCACCAACTGTAAACAATGTATTCTTATCGCCAACCAATAATTTCAACCAGTTATATTGCAACGAGTTTGTATCTTGAAACTCATCGACCAAAACATGTTTAAAACGATGTTGGTAATATTCGCGAACAACGCCGTGATCACGAAATAATTCAAACGTACGAAGTAACAACTCAGCAAAATCAACTAGGCCGGAAAGTTCGCAGCTTTCCTGGTAGGCTTTATATATACGTACCATTTGTGCGGTTGTCAGATCACCATGATCATCAATATTTTCCGGACGTAACCCATCATCCTTGCGGGCATTGATAAACCATTGTGCCTCACGTGGAGAAAATTGAGACTCATCGAGTTGTAACGCACGGATTGTTCGTCTAATGAACCGATATTGGTCTTCACTGTCCAGAATCTGAAAAGTCTCAGGCAAATTGGCTTCTTGCCAATGAGCACGGAGAAAACGATGCGCCAGACCATGAAAAGTACCTACCCACATGCCCCGAATCGATTGCCCAAGCAGGTTTTCAATTCGGGCTCGCATCTCTGCCGCAGCCTTATTGGTAAATGTCACTGCCAGAATACTATAAGGCGAACCTTGTTCTGTAGCGATATACCAGGCGATTCGATGTACCAGAACACGGGTTTTACCACTACCTGCACCAGCCAAAACTAACAAATTACCTGTAGGCGCGCCTACGGCTTCACGCTGTTCAGCATTGAGGGAGTCAAGAATATGAGAAACATCCATGGAATAGATTGTACGCAAATGTATCTGACTATTAAATTAAACGGTATTCAGAATATATCGGAATGTTAAGATGAATATACTACTACAAATAACGAGTTAACATCATGGAAGCAATCAGTAATACAACATTAAGTCATACTCGGCAGGAATTAATTGACATCATTGATTATGTGTTAAAGCTTGCTAAAAAAAAGGGCGCCAGTGAAGCCGAGGCAGATATTGGCACTGGTATCGGGCTCAACGCCAATGTTCGCAAGGGCGAGATTGATAAAATGGAATTTGAACGCGACAAAGGCCTGAGTGTGACAATATATATGAAAGGACAGAAAGGCAATGCCAGCACGTCTGATTTTAGTCGTGATACTTTGGATCAAACTGTTGAAGCGGCATTCAATATAGCCACCTATGCCAGTCAGGATCCGTTTGCAGGACTCGTCGAAGCTGACGAAATAGCTAAGGAAGTACCTAATCTGGAACTATTTCATCCTTGGTCCATTTCGCCTGAACAGGCAGTCGAACTGGCGATCGAGTGCGAGCAACTAGCATTCGAACAAGATAAACGTATTACAAATTCCGATGGCACTGTTGTCAGCACATATAGTGGTGCGACGCTATATGGAAATACTCATGGATTTATTGATGGCTGGAGCTGGTCTGTTCACAGTATTGATTGCACCATGATCGCCAAAGATGACAAAGGTATGCAACGCGATGGCTGGTATAGCAAGGCGCGTGACTATAAAGATCTTGAAGATATCAAATCGATCAGCAAAGAAGCCGCAAGACGCACATTAGGACGTTTAAGTTCACGCAAACTTTCTACATGTCAGGCACCGGTTATTTTTGAAGCGCCAGTTGCATCAGGATTATTCTCTGCGTTAATTACTGCAATTTCGGGAAGCAGCCTTTATCGACGCGCGAGTTTTTTACTAGATAAAAAATGTGAAAAGATTTTTTCTGATCACATTACGATTCGAGAGCAACCTCATTTATCAAAAGCGCTAGGTAGCGCTCCATTTGATAATGATGGTGTTGCCACAAAAGCACGCGATATTGTTAAAGATGGGGTATTACAGGATTATGTGTTAAGTGGTTATTCAGCTCGACGTCTGGGACTAGAAACAACCGGTAATGCTGGCGGTGTACATAATTTAATTATTGAACCCGGCAGCAACAATCTAGAAGAATTAATCAAGCAAATGAATACCGGTTTATTAATCACTGACATGATTGGTTTTGGTGTAAATCAGGTCACCGGCGACTATTCTCGTGGGGCTTCAGGTTTCTGGATTGAAAATGGTGAGATTGCTTATCCGGTCGAAGAGATTACTGTCGCTGGAAATTTAAAAGATATGTATCAACAAATTGCAGCCATTGGCAATGATATCGATTATCGTGGTAACACCCGGACCGGCTCTGTCTTACTGGAAAATATGACTATTGCAGGAGAATAGTTATCCTCGATTAAACATATTTTGAAAACTGAACCTGATGTAAATGCGCATAGTATTCATTTTTATTTAATAACACTTGATGTTTACCTTGCTCAACAATCCTGCCTTTGTCCATGACGATAATACGATCGGCATTCTCTATCGTCGACAAACGATGCGCGATGATTAAACTCGTGCGACCTTTCTTCACATTCTCCAGCGCCTGTTGAATATGACTTTCGGTTTTTGTATCTAGTGCAGACGTTGCTTCATCCATTATTAATAGACGCGCATCTTTTAACAATGCTCTTGCAATTGCCAAACGTTGACGCTGGCCGCCTGATAAACGCATACCATCTTCGCCGAGCATGGTATTCATTTTTTTTGGTAAAGCATTGATAAATTCTGTAGCGAATGCTGCTTCAGCTGCTTTCATCACAGCATCATCACTTGAATCATTAAGCTCGCCATAGGCAATATTGTTTCTAACCGTATCATTAAATAGCACGACTTCTTGACTAACCAGTGCAATATTTCTACGTAAAGATTCCATTGATAATTCACGAATATCATTACCGTCATAAAAAATATTACCATCCTGCAATTCATAAAAACGCGGGATCAAATTAGCTATTGTCGTTTTACCGCTGCCGGATTCACCAACCAATGCAACTGTTTCACTTGTTTCAATAATAAAACTAATATCGCTTAATGCTTTTTCTTCAGTATGCGGATACTGAAAACTGACATTACGAAATTCGATTTTTCCTTGTGGATTACTTAATTTATTTGTGCCGAAATCTTTTTCAGTTTCTGTATCTATGAGATTAAATATGGTGTCACAGGCTGCGAGCCCTTTCTGTAAATGTTCATTAATGCCTGCTAGACGTTTTAATGGATCAAGCAACATTGCCATCGCAGTAAAAAATGAAGTGAAATCGCCAACAGAAAAATTATTTTCTGTTGCTTGATGTGTTGCCATATAAACAATAATGGCTAGAAAAATAGAAGTGATCAGTTGTATGGAAGGACTGCTCGCCTGTGCAGCAAATATTTGCTTATTATTAAATTGTCTATGTTCATTGGCCATTTTTTCAAAGCGTTGCTTTTCACTTTCCTTGCCGCCAAATAGTTTAATAATCTTTTGTGCTTCAAGTGCCTCTTTTAATACATTATGAATATTACCCATTGCTTCCTGTACACGATGACTCATTTTTCGCAAACGTTTACGGATAATGGATACCACTATAGCAATCAAAGGTGCGCCAAATAAACAGATTGTTGCCAACAACCAGTCGATATAAAACATCCAGCCTAATAAGCCCAGTATCGTGAGTGAGTCTCTTATAAGAGTAGAAACTGCATTGGTCGCAGCTTCTTTTATCTGTAATGCATCGAAAGTAAATCGGGAGATGATATTGCCGGTCCGTTGCTCATTGAAATATGACGTTGGACAATCAACTAACTTATTAAACATGTCCTTGCGAATTTCCATAACGACCTTCGTGCCTACCCATTGCAAGGAGGCATTACCAATGTAGGATGCTAAACCACGTATAAAAAACAAACCGACCAGCATAATAGGCATCCAGGTCATAATAAGTGGATCTTTATCTACAAAACCACCATCCATTAATGGTTTCATCAAAGCCGGTAACGCCGGAGCGGTAGCAGCCATCACCACCATGGCAAACACAGCCAATAAAGCAATATGCTTTTGTGGCCAAATATAAGTTAACAGTCGCCGATATTGGGCAAAATCTGCGGATAGATTAGACCGCAAACTATTCTCCTTGTCTGTGTTATTAGATTAATAAGGCGACATTATAGAACTTGTTTACCTTTATTTGACAGCGCGATACAGAAAACCTTCGATTTAAATTTACTCAGTGAGACTCATTAACACTACAGGAACCGCCTCCCAAAACACAAAAACTTGCACAATAGTGATGATTCAAATAAACACGTTTGGCACTTTCTTTTAACGTACTTGCAAATTCAAATTCCTTTTCATATGGCAGTAAAGTGCATGCAACTACGCTGGGTGTTGCCGCACCTTTCCTTTTCACAATCATACGTGAGCTACTACACATAATATTTTCCGGTTTATTACTTATAATTTCCCAACATGCAGTGGTAATCTCCGGCACATCTGTGTTTTCCTCCATTTCAGGAAAAAGCACTAATTGCTTAGCACTCATAGCATCCAGATTAATGCGATGTTTCCTGAATAATTCAGCATAACCCTGACGCAGTTCAGTTTCATTTTGCTGTGAAAAAGTACGACCTGCGATGTCAATTGAGAAATGATTGTCCGACAACCATTTCAAACCGTTAATCATAGGAAACCAGCTGTCTTTACCACGCTGACGCTCATGAATGTCAGGCTGAAAATGATCGATGGAAACTCTTAGAGTTAATTGAGAAGAATATTGTTTGTTTAACGCCAACAAACTTTGTTGAATTCTTTGACGTTGCAATGGTTGCATGGCATTGGTCAACACAATCAAATGAAAACCACGAGCAAGACATGTTTCAATAATAGGAATAATGTCTGGATTCATAAAAGGCTCGCCACCGGTCAAACCGATCTCTTTTGTTTCCAGCTTATCTGCTTCAATTTCATTCAGATAAGCGCATACTTCTTCATGTGTTATAAAGCTTAATTGATCATTTTTCGGTGATGATTCTATATAGCAGTTTTTACATTCAATATTGCAAAGTGTGCCGGTATTAATCCACAGAGTTTGCAATTGATTAATGTCTATATATGCTCGCTCTTCACCTTTTGCAGTTATCAAAGAATTACTGAATTTTTTTACTGTTATACTCATGGATAAATTAGTCTTATAACATTAATTGTCCAGCGGCTAGAATAGCACCGCCTTGCCTCTGCCATCATAATGACAGCGCTTTTTACTTTCTGATCCAACACCGCTATTGATGAATTTGTCTTGTCATTCCTGTGTCGCTCTATCTCTATCATCAATATGGGATTCGAATAACGAATTGTTCTCCCTTCATTCTCACCCATCTGCACATGTTGCCTATATTTATCACACAGACAATAATCTTTATCTGATTATGGGCTGGCAAGTTATTTATATTAGCAGGCATGATATTGACAAAACTATCTTCTTTATTAAGCATTAATGCCTGAACCCATTTAGCTTCACGGATAGCTAATTAACAATCTTTCTGCGATTTGAACCAACCAGACTATTCCATTGATAACCAATTCTGACGTAAAGATATTGCCTATATAGTTGCTAGAACCAGCTACCGATAATCTTCATAATCCGCACGATTCTTCGTGTTCTGTCGCTAAACAGACTGGGCGTATACCAGACACCAGCAGCACGTTTACTAACTTCACCTAGCGTTGGATAAGGTGCAATCATGGATGTCACCGCGCCTATTTTTTGCTTTGTTGTGATAGCAAAACCCCACAAACCAATCAATTCGCCAGCATGTGGCCCAACAATAGAGGCGCCTAATATTTTGCCTTTATTATTAGTTACTACGCGAATTTGACCTTTAGTTTGTCGCTCGGCAATTGCACGATCATTTTCATCAAAATGCCATTCAACTACTTTAATTTTTTCAGATCCATACTGTTTAATAGCAGCTTCCTCCGTTAAACCCACCTGAGCCAATTCCGGTTCACAATAAGTCACCCAGGGTAGCGCTTGATAATCCACTCTCGTCCAGAACATACCGAAACAAATTTGCCGAATAATAATGCCTGCATGATATCCAGCAACATGGGTAAATTGTGGACCGCCGGCAACATCTCCTATGGCAAATACTTTTCTATTTGTTGTTTTTAAATGTTGATTGACCTTGATACCAGATCGACTTGTTTCAATGTTTGCTTGCTCGAGACCAAGATGATCAACATTGGCCTGACGGCCCGCAGCCACCAATAAATGTGTCCCTGATATTGATAACTGTTCACCCTGTTTATTTTCGATAATCAATGTCGGTTTATTATCTAACCCTTTGATAACTTCTTTAATTGAAACGGATTCATATAACATTATTCCGTCCTGCTTTAACGCTTCTCTAACGATAGCAACATTCTTCTGATCATCACGGGGCAAAATAGTGGCTGTATCAAACACACTGACCTGACAACCTAGCTGCATATGTGCCTGCGCCATTTCAATGCCTATCGGCCCAACACCTAATATCAATAAGTGTTCCGGCTTTTCTCTTAATTCAAAGATGTTTTCATTGGTATAGAAATCTGTTTCGTTCAGCCCTACAATTGGTGGTATAACAGCACGAGAACCCGTCGCAATAATAAAACGTTTTGCTTTGATAACATGCTCTTCTGTTTCAACCGTATTTTTGGAAATAAACTTGCCGGCTTGCAAAACGACATTGACACCTAGGCTTCGAAAACGCTCTGGCGAATCATGCGGCGCTATTATATTTATGGTATCAGCAACATGATCTTTTACTGCGCTATAGTCAATCTCAGGCTCGTTAGCGAAAACCCCTTTAATATCAGTTTTTCGATGTAATGCCGCACGTTTACTTGCCGCCAACAAGGCCTTGGAGGGTACACAACCAGTATTGAGACAATCACCACCCATCTTGTCCTTTTCCAGCAAGATAACATCCAGCCCTAATTGAGCAGCTCCTGCCGCAACAGATAGTCCACCTGAGCCAGCACCGATAATACAAAGATCAGGTTTTAATGTGGTTTTGTTCATAAAAATTGCTTTATCTACAATTTATTTAGTGGCCAGTCATAATTAAAAAAACGTTTATCAAAAGGTATTGTATTGGTAATCAATAGTTAATTATCTACTATGGTTTTTTATTATAAATTGTCGGGATTAAGGCAAACAGCCCTAATAAGGTAAAAGCTAACAAGACTTCCGCATTAGCTAAATCACTTAGTGAATTTATTGAACCAAATTGTTGCCCAAAATAAACATAAACCGCGCTACCAGGCAAAATTCCAATAAATGTCGTTAATACAAAGACCTTTATGGAGATGTTAAATAATGCCGGCAATATATTAACCAGCACAAAAGGAAATATCGGAACGAGGCGCATAAATAACAAATAACTGACCATATTTTTTTTCATGTTTTTTTCTACTTTTTGATATAAGCCACCGGCTTTTTCACGCAATGTCATTCCCAGAGATGTTCTGGCAATAATAAAAATAATCGTGGCGCCAGCCGTAGCACCAGTGACAACCAGCAAGGTACCTTTCAGCAAACCAAACAAAAACCCGCCCAACAGGGTTAAGATTGTGGCAATAGGTAATGATAGCGCCACACACAGTGTATAAATCAATGTAAAACTGACTGCAGACCAAACAGGATAATCTTTAATGTATGTTTGCAGGTCTTCTTTTTGTGCCTGTATGCTTTCAAGGCTAAAGTAGTCTTGCCGATCAAATGCAAATGCAAATGCAATACATAGTAGCAAAATGACTAGCGGCATAAAACGCAGGATGATTTTCACTTTTATATATTATCCAAAGAATTATTAACAGTTATTGCATTATTAATTAGCTTAAAACAATCGGTTCGTTACATTATTTTTTTTTATTAGCAAATTAATCAAGCGTTACTAAAGGCAACACTTAACAACAAAACCCGCAACTCACTGTTTTTATTTACTATTAATCTAATTAACTACATTTCATTTATTGTCAGTAAACTGTGTCGTTTTAATTTATAATGAATTCCAAGATACAGATTCAAAGTTTATTTCAGGGTAGATTATAACTATGTCAGCTACACATCCTATTATTGCTGTAACGGGTTCATCCGGTGCGGGCACAAGTGCTGTTAAAGATGCCTTTCAATACATCTTTAACAAACACAATATAAATGCTGCAGTTATTGAGGGTGATTGTTTCCATAAATATAATCGCATTGAAATGGAATACCTAGCAAGTGAGGCAAATGAACAAGGTTATCATTTGACTCACTTTGGCCCTGAAGGAAATTTATTTGAAGAGCTAGAAGATGTCTTTAAAAGCTACAGTGAATCTGGCACAGGCAAACGCCGTTTTTATATTCATGATGAAAAAGAAGCATCTCAACATGGTTCACCTCCCGGCACATTGACTGAATGGGAAGCATTACCTGATGAAACAGATTTACTGTTTTACGAAGGGCTGCATGGTGGAATCGTCACGGATACAGTTAATGTTGCACAGTATGTTGATTTATTGATTGGTGTTACACCAATCATCAATCTGGAATGGATACAGAAGATTCATCGTGACCGGGAGATTAGAGGTTATACCGCTGAAGATGCAACCCAACTGATACTTGATCGCATGTACGATTATGTACATTACATAACGCCACAGTTTTCAAATGCCGATATTAATTTTCAGCGCGTTCCTACGGTAGATACTTCCAATCCGTTTGCAGCAACAAATATCCCTAGCAATGATGAAAGTTTTATGGTGATCCATATCCGTAATACGGAAAAAATAGAATGCGATTTCCGTCATATATTGGAAATGCTGGATGGTTCCATGATGTCCAGCCCGGAAACAATTATTGTCCCGGCAGGGAAAATGGTTTTTGCCATGCAGTTAATATTAACGCCTGTAATTCGTGGTTTAATGTCTTCAAAGGGCAGTTAGCATGAAATATTCGCGCTTTTTATTTAGTATGCGGCTAAATTAATAATAAATACTTACTAAGCATGCGTAGCATTGTAGTTTTAAATCCAAAAGGCGGTTGTGGAAAAAGCACGATAGCCAGTAATATTGCCGCTTTTTTCGCCCTGCAAGGCAAAATAGTTACATTGGCTGATTGTGATCCGCAAGGTTCCAGTCAGGACTGGTTGGAGATACGCCCTGCTTCTCGTGATAAAATAGTTAGTGCGCCTCTAACAAAAAATAGTTTGCAAATACCCAAAAATACCGAAGTATTGATATTTGACACGCCGGCAGCTATAGATGATGAACGCCTGAATAAATTTCTAAGCCAGGCACAAACCATGGTTATGCCTATCATCGCATCACCGGTTGATATTCGAGCAGCAGAACGGTTTATCAAAGACTTGTTCAGCTTAAAAGGCAAAATCAATAATAAAATTAAAATTGCAACAGTAGCCAATCGTGTACGTGAAGACACCTTAATAGCTGCTAAGCTTGAAAATTACTTACAAAACCTAACTTTACCCAATGGTAAGAAGTTGCCATTCATGACCATGCTAAGACAAAGCCAAAATTATATACGTGCTGCCGAGCAGGGTTTAAGTATATTTGAAATGGCACCACACAAGACTTATTATGACAGAGAACAATGGGAACCATTATTAAAATGGTTAATCAGCAGTAAAAGTCTACCTTCTAAATAAATCAAATTAATTTTTAAACCATGACGACTTACAAGGCAAACCTTGCCAATCAGCCACTTTGCTTTGATATTAAACAGGATGAGGTAATTCTGGATGCAGCATTAAGACAAAGTATCAGCTTGCCTTATGGCTGTCGAAACGGTACCTGTGGCGCCTGCAAATCAAAAATTACATCTGGTGAGATTACTTATAAAAATGGTCTGACACCTGCCGTTAATGAAGAGGAACACAATCAGGGTTATGCTTTGCTCTGTCAGGCACGTGCAGAGTCGGATCTAGTAATTGAGGCACGAATGGTTGATAGCACAGCTGAAACCACACTTAGAAAACTTCCCTGTCGCGTAACATCTTGTGAAAAATTATCTAACGATGTGATTCGTCTACTACTCGATTTACCTAAAACTGAACGACTACAATTCTTTGCCGGACAATACATAGATATATTAATGCGCGGGGACAAGCGTCGATCTTTTTCCATGGCAAACCCACCACATCAGGATCAACAGATTGAATTACATATTCGATATTATAATGGCGGTTTATTTTCAGAATATGCCTTTCATAATCTGCAGGAAAAAACATTACTACGAATAGAAGGTCCGTTGGGTTCGTTTACATTACAAGAATCAGATCGGCCCATTATCATGATTGTAGGCGGTACTGGCTTTGCACCGATCAAAAGTATAATTGAACATGCTATTCACCATGAAGATAAACGCGAGATAAATCTTTACTGGGGAGTTCGCAAAGAAGCTGATTTATATATGAATGAGCTTGCTCAATCCTGGGCTAATCAATATTCAAATATTAATTATATTCCCGTTCTGTCCGAAGCAGGCAAAGAATGTAACTGGTCAGGTAAAACCGGGTTTGTGCATGAGGCAGTACTCGAGGATTATGAGGATATATCTGCCTTTGATGTCTATACCTGCGGACCACCGCCGATGATCAATGCAGTGGTTGAGTCTTTACCCAGCATTGGCTTGAATAAAAATAGAATCTTTTCAGATTCATTTGAATTTGCAACTAACTAGTGCGCGGCTTGCGTTGCCAGCGCTAGCCCCTTTTTATAACACTCGGCAGCTAATACTTTATTGCCTTCATGCTCCTGAAGTTTTGCAAATTCATAATACGCTTCCGGGTTAGGTTGCACATCAATACTTTCCTGTAAATAGTCATGAGCCTTACCCCATAACTTATTACGCATACAAATACGACCAAGACTTAGTAACAACATTACATCTCGTGCATGGTTGTTTAGATAGTTTTCTGCTATTTGTAACTGCCTGTTCGGGTCTTTACCTGCAACCAGGCCATAAAGCCTGATTAATATTGCATCCCACTGTTTTTTCAGGGCTTGACGTAATAACTCTTCACAATCAGCTGTATCATCAAACTGTAAACGTTCTGTGATATAAACTTCAATTAAGTAAAAGTGCTGTTTGAGTTTTTTGGGTATTGATTGCCAAACCTCATTAATCTTATCTCTTTGCTTGAGTTGACCAGCCTTTTTTAGCAAGCCGGCATAGGCTTCAAGTTGCCTAGCTTCGATTTGTTCTCTACTGAGCAAGCTAGTTTTTTGTATGGTGGGAATAAGGGCAAGAATAGATTGCCAGTCTTCCAGATCATGATAAGTATTTAACAATAACTGTTTAATCTGAATCTGATTAGGCTGTCTATTTTGTAAATGTTTTAGCGTCGCCAATGCCTGTTCTGTTTGTTTCTGAACAAGCTGCAACTCGGCCTGGGTAATACCAACTATTAGACTTGCATCGGGGTTATTATGATAGGCAAGCTTTAAATACTCATCGCGCTTGTCTATTGCTCCCTGCTCTTGTGCGGCGCGGGCTGCACATAAATAATTAACGTACGGTTCACGACTATATGGAGCAGCACGCTTAAAATACTTTTCCGCAGTACGCCATTTCCCTTCTGTCATATGAATCAGACCTTGGGTCAGGTATTTTTCTGCACGACGCTGATGTCGATGTGCTCGCCATTTTTTCAAATCTGCCGGCGCCTCTACTATTCGAGTAAATGCACGCGCGATAAAATATAATGATAAAAAACCTAAAAACAAAACAATGACGAATAATGTTGCACTAGTTTGTATAGTCCAGCCTGAGATTGTAATTACAACATAACCAGTGTCATTACCTGCAATTGAACCAACAATAACAGCTATCAAAAGTGCTAATAGACTGTAAGCAAGTATCTTCATGGCCTTTTATTCTGCTACATCCTGATTTGACAAGGCACGAACTGATTCAATAGATGAACTTATATCAACTTGCGGAAAGGAAAGATCGAGTTGCTTCATACTATGAAATGCCTGCAATATATTTTTTACAGCCGCATCTGATTTATCAAAATAACTATCTAGCCATGACTGCATTAATTCTACAGAGGCAATAAAATTGTTAGTGTCACGATTAAATACAGCAAAACGTGCATTAGCTAATTCAAGTTTGATATTAGCGCGAAAAAAATAAACCTGGTCGGGTAACAACATAGCCCGTTTAACATTATCATCATGTGAAATGATCACCAGACTCTTTAATTCATCCCAAACAAGTTCAATAAAGGTATTTAATTTGTTTTCTGTCTCGGCCACCTGGCGCTGCGGTTCTTCAAAGTCCGGCGCAGTTATAAAAAAATCTTTTTTAAGTGGTAATTCATCAACACGCTGAATCAAATCTGATAAAAATAAACCCAATCCACTTAGATCGGCCTGATTGACTGACTCCAGATTGTTAATGTCAGCAATTAACTGTTCTCTAACTTTAATTACATTTGGTAAATCCAAGCCTAGCAATCGATGATCAGCAGTACGAATGGCAACAACAGCTGTTTTAATATCCTGATTAAGTTGTAATCGGTAATTTGCGATGGTTAATAAATATTCTATTTCCGCCAAAGCGAACTCAGCATTGATTTCCTGAGATTGTCCTGTCTGTTTCGCTACGAGTGACTTTAGTGAATCATAACGACTATTGGCTTCATCCAGACGCGATTCAATATCTGCAAAATTCTTCTGATGGGAGTCAATTTGTTTATTAAGCTTGTTAGTAACATTGTCAATCAAGTGTTGTGACACCAGATATTGTGAACTGACTTTGATCTTTTGAATTTGCATCGCATTGTATGCACTGACAAGCGCCAAAATGATAACAATCAGTAAAAGAAAGGCTGTAAATCCCAAGCCTTTCTTTTTACTACTGTCTGTAGCTGTTTTTTCTAACGCTTGTTTGGCTTTTTCATCGTTAGGTTGCTTATCTTCTGTTTTGGTCACGTTCGACTCGTCTCCCACAAACTATTTAATGCTTTCAGCAAACCACCATTGTCTGTTGTTGTTGCAATACGGATTTCATTATCAAATCCTTGCAATTTTGCATGCTCTGCATTTCTGATGGACATCAAGACTAGTGGCGTTTTAAACAGTGTTGCCTTATGTGATTCAGGCGTCAAGCTGATCAAATTATTTATTCCTGTATTACTGGTCACAATAATCGCCTGTGGCGGTTTTGTTTGCCATATACTATTTAAATATTGAACATCATATACTGGTACATCTCTGGAATAGACTTCAGCTACATCAACAATAGCTCCCCTTTCAATGAGTGTATCCGGGATCAGCTCTCTTCCTCCACAACCACGTATCAGCAGGATGCATTTGCCTTGAACTGAATCTTTTTTTAGCTCAACTAATGATAATAATGATTCACTATCAGCGCATTTACCGCCTGTTAAACTAGTTTCAATACCAACATCGGTAAGCGCGGCTGCCGTGGCACCCCCCATTGCCATAAACTTTATATGTTGGGGTAATTTTTCATGTGAAAGATAATATTTAAATGTAACCTCAACCGCATTACGACTTACAAATATAATTGTGTCGTAATGATTAATATCAGAAAAGAGATATTGCAATTTTTCGGAATCACTTATTGTTTGAATTTCAATCACCGGAAATGAAAGAACCTGAAAACCCTGTTTTTTGACCAGATCATTCAAGTCCTGTGACTGATGCTTCGGCCTTGTGATCCAAACACATTGTAGATCTGCTACAACCACACTAACACAAAACCGCTTTTAATATTTCTTCAGCGCCATTTGCCAGCAGTCTTTCACCAACCTCATGCCCTATCAATTGCGCATCTTTGCGAGGACCCGAGAGTGAGGATTTGATAATTTCCGTGCCGTCCACACGCGCAACAATACCGCTCAAGGTCACAACATCATTTTCCATTGTAGCTTGTCCGGCAATAGGTAATTGACAACCGCCGTATAGACAACGACTCATGGCACGTTCTGTTTCAACACAACATTGTGTATCTTCATCATTTAATGGAGCAATTAATTCCAACACATCTTCAGCTTCCTGTAGACATTCAATACCGATCGCCCCCTGGCCAATCGCAGGCAAAATATTGTTAATCGGGATAAATTGCGCAATCCTGTCCTGCATACCCAAACGAATCACACCTGCTGCAGCAAGGATAATTGCATCGTATTCATCCGCATCCAGTTTTGATAATCGGGTGCCTACATTACCTCGTAAATCATGAATTTTAATATCAGGACGAAAAGCCCTTAGTTGAGATTGCCGCCTTAAACTCGATGTCCCAACTATGCCTTCCTCAGGGATATCACTAATACTGTTATAGTGATTCGAGATTAATACATCATGGACATCTTCCCGCTGCATGATCACTGGCAAAACAAAACCTTCGGGCATATCAATCGTGACGTCCTTCATAGAATGAACTGCAATATGTGCTTCGCCCTGAATGATTGCCTGTTCCAATTCCTTGATAAATAGGCCCTTACCGCCAGCTTGCACCAAAGGCGCTTCCAGAAATCGATCTCCAGCCGTTGTCATCCCAACTAGTTCAACTTCTAATCCCTGATGGGCTGCCTGTAATTGTTGTTTGACATGTTCTGCCTGCCATAATGCCAGCGGACTTTGACGTGTCGCGATTTTCAGCGTTTTCACTTATCAGCTTTAATTCTTGAATATAGAAAGGTAATGATACACTGTTGGACACAATGAGTAAGCGCTCAAATCACATAGAGATAGTATGAAACTCGGAATCATTATGGATCCCATTGAGAGGATCAAAATTCAAAAGGATAGCTCTTTTGCCATGCTACTGGCTGCTCAATCGCGCGGCTGGGAGCTGCACTATATGGTGCAGGGAGATTTGTTTCTTGATCAGAATCAGGTAATAGCTGACATTTGTCGACTTCAGGTGGCTGACAATACAGCAAACTGGTTTGAAAAATCTGAAACAGAACGTAAACCACTTGCCGATCTGGATGTTATTTTGATGCGAAAGGATCCGCCATTTGACCTTAACTATATCTATACCACTTATTTACTTGATCATGCACAGCGTGATGGCGTTTTGGTACTCAATAATCCACAAGCATTGAGACAGGTAAATGAAAAATTTTTTATTACCCATTTTAGTGACTGTATCGCGCCAACGAGAATTAGTAGTCGCACACATCATCTGCTGGAGTTTTTACAACAACATCAACAGGCGATTATAAAACCATTGGATGGCATGGGTGGGCAGGGCATCTTTAAACTAGATATTAAAGACCCCAATAAAAATGTGATTTTCGAAACCCTGACCAATAATGGTCAACGCCCGGTCATGATTCAGCAATTCCTGCCTGATATTGCCAAGGGTGATAAACGAATTTTATTAATTAATGGCGAACCTATACCTTATGCACTTGCCAGAATACCTGCAGATAATGAATTCAGAGGTAATCTTGCTAAAGGTGGTACAGGAAAAGGGGTTGAATTATCAGAGCGTGATAAATGGATCTGCGCCCAAGTTGGGCCAACATTAAAAGAGATGGGCTTAATATTTGTCGGTCTGGATGTCATAGGTGATTATTTGACCGAGATCAATGTAACAAGCCCAACCTGTATCCGTGAACTGGATAATTTGTATAATATTAATATTGCTAACCAACTTATGGATGCGATTCAAGCAACGTTATCATCAGGCTAAAACATTCATGCCGTTTGTGCTTACACATATATCAATAATCCTAATCAGGCAGATCTCAACGTGAGCGCCATACAAGCTACACCAGTCATGGTCACGCCCATGGATCGATTGGGTTTAACATTGAGTCTGGCAATTTTATTACATGCAACGCTGATACTCGGCATTACATTCATAGACGAGGATCATCCGATTACCCGCAATAACACAATAGAAATTGTGCTGGTTCAACAATCCAGCAAGGCCCCTGAAGATGCAAAATTACTCTCTCAGGCCAATCTGGAAGGCGGTGGTAATGTTCAGGAGTCAATTAATCCATCTACGCCAACTCCAGCACCACTCCCTGATGTGATACCAGAGATAACAGCACCACCACCTGTTGAAACACAGCCACCGCAACTTCCAGCCCTTGCTGTGACAGAGACTGAATCTAATGAACCCGAGTTGTCAAAAAAAGAAATCGTAGAAAGCCTGACTGTAGAAGAGTTGGAAAGTCCGGCACCGATTTTTGAAAAGGCGAGAGAGCCTAATAAGGAAAACAAAATAGCTGAGACCGCCGAAGAAAAGACGGTAGAAAAGCAACCCGCGCAAAATAAGCCCCCAGCAGAGAAAAAAGAAGTTGTAGAAAAACCACCATTACCCTCTGCCACACAATTATTAACCAATAGTTTCAAGATTGCTTCTCTAAGTACCGAAGTACGACGTAAACTGGAAGAGAAGGCTGAAAGCCCAAAAAGGAAATTTATCTCTGCAACAACTCGTGAACACAATTACGCAGCTTATATGGAAGCCTGGCGCTCCAAGGTCGAGAGAGTTGGTAATATCAATTACCCGGAAGAAGCTAGAAAAAGATACCTGTCTGGAAGTCTCGTTCTGGATGTAGCGTTGAATGCGGATGGCTCTATCAATCAGATTACGATTCGCCGTTCTTCCGGAGAAAAAATTCTGGATGATGCTGCTATACGAATTGTTGAATTAGCCGCACCATTCTCACCATTCCCGCAAAATATCAAAGATGAAACAGATATTCTGCATATTATGCGCACCTGGCAATTCCTGAACAATAAAAGCTTTAGATAAGTTTCTTCGCAGAAACGCTTGAGTAATCAACAAAACCTGTCGATACTTATTGTATGAGCCATAATAATCTCATCAATCAATTCCTGATCGCCATGCCATCATTAAATGATCCCTCATTTGAAAAAGCGGTCACTTATATCTGCGCCCACAACAAAGATGGTGCGATGGGAATAGTCATCAATAAACCGATGGATATTGAGTTGGGAGATATTTTTGAGCAAATGGAGATTACGGGTACTTACAGAGCAGCAAAACAGCGCCCGGTCTTCCATGGCGGGCCTGTGCATGTCGATCGAGGATTTATATTGCATCGTGCAAATACTCAGTGGGATTCATCTATCATGGTATCAGAAGGTATTTGTGTCACTACATCAAAAGATATTCTAGAATCTATAGCTGAAGGCAAAGGCCCGGATGATGCAATTATCGCATTAGGTTACGCTGGCTGGTCCGGAGGCCAGCTTGAAGATGAAATACTGAATAATTCATGGCTAAACGGCCCTGCAAACGAGCACATTATTTTCCACACACCTCATGATCAATGCTGGCATTCTGCTGTGGCGAATATAGGTATTGATCTCGACAAACTTTCGACTGATATTGGCCACGCCTGATAATCAAATACTTTTCTGTTTCGATGTTGGACAGAAGCGTATTGGCACAGCTGTCGGCCAAACGATAACGCGCACAGCGACGCCTCTGGAAATTATTAAAGTCCTACAAAATAAACCCGATTGGGATAGAATTGCGGCGCTTTTACAGGAATGGCAGCCAGATAAATTAATTGTAGGCTATCCATTACATATGGATGATGACAGACAGGAAATGACCGAACAGGTAGATCGTTTTATTCGCCAACTTCAGGGTCGATTTCATATACCAACAGAGAGTATTGATGAACGTTTATCATCTTATGAGGCTCGCCAACGAATTAAATCGACTTATAATGTCGATGCGGTAGCTGCTCAAGTGATATTGGAAACCTGGTTTGAAGAACATCATTAAAAATGATTACGAAATATGAGTCAGAACAAAATTAATATCGATGCATTAATCGAACAAATGTCGAAAGATATCTTCGACTTTGTCGCCGATATTGATGAAGATGATTTATTGATGGTCGGCATTCGTACCGGCGGTATCTGGGTTGCCTCACGCTTACATAAGTTACTAAAACTAGAATCCGAACTGGGGGAACTGAATATCTCGTTCTACCGCGATGATTTCAGCAAGGTCGGGTTGCATCCTGAGATAAAACCCAGCAAATTACCTATCGATATTACAGATAAACACATTATTCTGGTTGACGACGTGTTGTTTACCGGTAGGACAATTCGTGCCGCTATGAATGAAATATTTGATTATGGTAGGCCAGCCAGTATCACATTAGCGGTATTAATTGATCGTAATAAACAAGAATTGCCAATTAACGCAGATATTGTTGGAAAAAGTTTAACACTTAATGACGGAGAACATGTTAAACTCCTTGGCCCAGAGCCACTGGCACTGGAAATAAAAGAACTGGATGACTGAGCATACACAGCAAACCGACCCACAAGGCAGGCTAAAACATTTTTTAACGACTGAAGGCCTGAACCATACATTACTTACTTCTATTCTTGATCACGCAGAAAACTTTGCCGGTGTAGAAAACCGTCCGGTAAAGAAAGTTCCGTTGTTACGTGGTAAAACCGTTGTAAATTTGTTCTTTGAAGCAAGCACACGAACCCGCACAACTTTTGAACTCGCGGCTAAACGTTTATCGGCTGATGTACTCAATCTCAATATCGCGACATCTGCCACCAGCAAAGGTGAAACATTAAGAGATACCTTGCGCACACTTGAAGCTATGCATTGTGATATGTTTATTGTTCGCCATGCAAATAGTGGCGCAGCACATTACATCACTACTCAGGTTGCACCTCATATCAGTGTGATAAATGCAGGTGACGGCCGTCATGCTCATCCTACGCAGGCGATGCTGGATATGTTTACTATTCGTAAACATAAAGGCGATTTTGCACCACTTAAAGTCGCTATTGTTGGTGACATTTCACATTCACGCGTAGCACGTTCTGAAATCCATGCACTCAATACACTGGGGGTTACTGAAGTAAGAGTAGTGGGTCCCGCTACCTTAATACCCAAAGATGTCGAATCATTAGGCGTACATGTATTCAATGATATGAGTGCAGGACTAGAAGGTGTAGACGTAGTCATGATGTTGCGTCTGCAACGTGAACGTATGTCAGACGCATTATTACCCAGTGCACATGAATTTTTTAATCGCTATGGATTAACCGAGAAACGACTAAAGGTAGCCAAAAAAGATGCCATTGTCATGCATCCCGGGCCAATTAATCGTGGCGTTGAGATAGAATCCAATATTGCGGATTCCAGTCGGTCAGTTATTCTGCAACAGGTTAGTCATGGTATCGCTGTGCGTATGGCAGTAATGGCAATGTGTATGCAAGGCAATACTGAGGGCATTGAATCATGAGTATTGTTATCGAAAATGGACGCTTGATAGATCCGGCGAATAATACTGATAAACAAACAAATGTATTTATCGATAAAGGTGTTATTGCCGGTATCGGACGACAACCTGTCGGCTTTACTGCGAGAAAAACCATAAATGCTAAAGGACAACTCGTATTGCCCGGCTTAATTGATCTATGTGTTAGAACGCGCGAGCCTGGTTTTGAGTATAAAGCCACTATGGATAGCGAATTGGCTGCCGCAAGTAAAAGCGGTATTACATCAATCTGTTCACCACCTGATTCTGATCCTATAGTTGACACTCCCGCTGTAGTTAAACTAATTCAACAACGTGCATATGAGGTTGGTAAGGTAAAGGTTTTCACATTGGGAGCAATGACCAAAGGTTTAAAAGGTGAACAACTTGCCGAGATGTATTCATTGCAACAGGCCGGTTGTATAGCCATGAGTAATGCGCTTTACCCTATTACCAATATGCAGATATTGCGTCGCGCATTTGAATATGCGCATAGTTGCGGACTTACTGTATTTATTCAACCTAATGATGTTGATTTACAAAATAATGGGGTTGCGAATGAAGGTGCTTTTAGTACTCGTTTAGGTTTACCACCTATTCCTGAAACTGCAGAAACTGTTGCGTTAGCAAGCGCCTTGTTATTAATTGAACAGACGGGTGTTAAAGCTCATTTTTGTAGACTTTCTTCAGCGCGTTCGGTAGCAATGATAAAACAGGCGCAAAAAGAAGGTTTTCCTGTAACAGCGGATGTTGATATCTGTCATTTACATTTAACGGAAATGGACATTACAAACTACAACGTCGACTGTCACTTATATCCACCGTTACGAACAGAGAGAGATCGGTCGACATTAGTAAAAGCTATTGAAGATGGTATAATTAGCGCAATTTGTTCTGATCATCAGCCTCATGACATAGATGCAAAATCAGCCCCATTTAGTTTGACCGAATCTGGTGCGTCAACAGTTGAAATATTATTACCTCTGACACTACATCTTGTTGAACAAAAGCAACTATCAATGATGAATGCTATTGCAGCCCTGACATCACGACCTGCCGAAATATTACGACTTGAGTCTGGCAATCTTTCTGTAGGTAGTCCTGCGGATATTTGTGTCGTGAATCATGAAAGCGACTGGGAAGTAAACAAAGCTAATATGATGAGTATGGGAAGAAATACGCCATTTCATGGCTGGAATCTGTCAGCGGAAGTTTACACCACGATCATGAATGGCAAGATTACATATCAAAAGAAAGATAAATGAATCATCCTGCCAGTCGTAACACACTCTTTCTAGAAAAGGCCGAAGTTGTTTTTCATGAAGCTTATCCTGAAAATCAGTATCACATGCGTTTACATGCATATGAAACAGCACTGCATGCGAAACCCGGCCATTTTGTACACATGCAATGCCACACCAGTTTACTAATGCGTAGACCTATGTCGTTAATGCGTACTGATATTAATAAAGGGACGATCGATATCCTGTATAAAGTTCATGGTCAAGGAACACAACTATTAAGTACGAGACAGAAAGGCGAGGTAATTGATTTAATCGGCCCGATTGGGCAACCCTTTAAACTAGATAATTATAGTAAACGACCTTTATTAATTGGTGGTGGTGTCGGTATTCCGCCAATGGTGTTTTTATCTGAACATTTAAAGTCGCAGCATCAGGACTGTAAACCATTTGTCATTATGGGATCTGAAATCCCGTTTCCGTTTGAGGCCAAACCGTCACAGATCATGATGAGTGAACTACCTTCAGACGTGATTGCCTGTATGCCCTTGCTTGAAGACTGGGGAATTGCATCGCGTCTGACTTCACTACAGAACTATGCGGGTTGTTTTCAGGGTTATGTTACCGATCTGGCAAGACATTGGTTGAATAATCTGGATGATGCAGCAAGACAAGAGGTTGAAATATTTACTTGCGGACCAACGCCAATGTTGAAGGCAGTTAGTCAATTAGCAAGAGAATATGATTTACCCTGTCAGGTATCATTAGAGGAATATATGGCATGTGCAGTAGGCGGTTGTGCAGGTTGTACCGTATTGATTGAAACTGAAAACGGGCCTGCAATGAAACGTGTTTGTGTAGATGGACCAGTATTTGAGTCAAAATCTGTTATTCAATTTCAGAGTTGATGACAAACAAATCTTCGTTAGTTATCAGCAATCAAACTGATTGCCATGAACATCTGGAAAAAGTTGTAAAAAAACATTTAGTAACACCTTATCTAAAACCCTATCATCATTTCTCTGAACAGTTATTTGAAAAACTCGATAAGCTACAACAAAAATTAATGTTGTCGATAATTCTGGATTCAGGCTGTGGAACAGGGGAAAGCACTATTAATCTGGCACAACTATATAGTGATCATCTAATCATCGGTATAGATCAATCTGCTCATCGTTTAAAAAAGACAATTGGCGCTCAATCTTATCTACATAAAGACAATTATATAATTGCGCGAGGAGATGTGATTGATTTATGGCGCATGATAAATAAAGCCAAATGGAATATAGATAAACATTATTTACTCTATCCAAATCCCTGGCCAAAAAAAGATCAATTGATACGTCGCTGGCATGGTCACCCTGTTTTTCCGCAGATGATTAATTTTTGTAAAAAAATAGAACTAAGAACAAACTGGGATATATATGCTAGAGAATTTAAACTAGCTACTTCACTGATAACTGAAAGAAAAATGACAATAAATAATATTAAGCAGGCGGAGCTAACTACGCCTTTTGAAAAAAAATACTTCGCAAGCAAACACAAATTATTTCGTGCTATTATAAATTAATCATCTGTTCTGGTTAATATGGGAAAAACTATTTTCTTACGGAACACTTCAGTTGGAGAATGTCCAGATTAAACATTCAGGAATCGAAAAATCGCCTGATATTAACCAACATCTGGTTTGTATAATTCAGTACAAGAAGCATGATTAACAATTCAAACTAATTAACCAAAGTTAATCTTCGCTTCCAGATTGGTTCTGGAATCTGCATTATTCAATGCCTCTTCCAACTCGATACGTTCTTCTTTAAAGAGATTATAAAGTGCCATATCAAATGTTTGCATACCCTTCTGGCCACTATCGTTCATGGCCTCTTTAATTTTATCAAGTTCGCCTTTAAGAATGAGTTCTGCGATATGCGGTGTATTAATAAGAATTTCAATAGCAGCACATCGTTTACCATCTCTTGCTAAAACCAGACGCTGAGAAATAACCGCACGTAAATTTAATGATAGATCCATGAATAACTGTCTATGCATATCCTGCGGAAACATATTAATGACACGTTCCATTGCCTGATTTGCATTGTTTGCGTGTAAAGTAGAAATAGCCAGGTGACCTGTGTTACTTAACTCCATTGCCGCTTCCATGGTTTCACGATCACGAATCTCACCTATCAAAATGACATCAGGTGCCTCACGCAATGAAGCCTTTAGGGCATTTGCATAAGATTTGGTATCAACACCTACTTCACGTTGATTTACAATCGCTTTCAAATTAGGGTGACTAAATTCAACAGGGTCTTCAATCGTTAGAATATGACCTGCCATATTCTGATTACGATGGTTAATCATTGCTGCCAATGTCGTTGATTTACCTGAACCGGTACTACCAACCATCAGAATCAAACCGCGCTTATTCATTATTAACTCTTGCAAAACCTCTGGCAAACCCAATTTCTCAATGGTTGGAATCTCATTAGGAATTCGACGTAATACCATGCCAACTTCACCACGTTGACGAAAAACGTTTACACGAAACCGGGCTATATCACCTAATGGAATCGCAAAGTCACACTCCATGTTTTTTTCAAACTGTTGTTTTTGATAATCATTCATAACACCGTAAGCCGCTTCTTTGGTAAGTTCACCAGTTAATAGTGTTTTACCAACAGGCATCGTCTTACCTTCCAGCTTAACTTTTACCGGAGAATTGGTGGTTATAAAAAGATCTGATGCATCTTTTTCGACCATTAATTTCAGATAGGGTGTTATATCCATGATTGACTGACTCTGATAATTTTTTAAATAAGTTTTTAAAGATTTTAACGCTTCATGACATTTTCATTTTTGTCTTCTTCGAGACTTAAATGATCCAGACCATCCATCTTGTCTTTACCCTTGGTGGCTTTGCCTTCCAGTTTAATTCTCAAACGAAGTTCGTTCATCGAATCTGCTGATCGTAATGCGTCTTCATAAGTAATTTTATCTGATTCGTAGAGATCGAATAACGCCTGATCAAAGGTCTTCATACCTAATTCATTTGATTTCGCCATAATGGCCTTAATTTCATGCACGTCACCTTTGTGAATCAAATCCGAAATCAATGGTGAATTAAGCAGTATTTCAATTGCCGCAACACGACTTTTACCATCTGGTGTTTTCAGCAGTCGTTGTGAGATTACCGCTTTAAGGTTTAGTGACAAATCCATCAACAACTGGGGTTTACGTTCTTCAGGGAAAAAGTTGATTATACGATCAAGTGCCTGATTGGCACTATTCGCGTGAAGCGTTGCCATTGCTAAGTGTCCGGTTTCGGCGAAGGCAATACCAAACTCCATGGTTTCCTTATCACGAATTTCACCAAGCAAAATAACATCAGGTGCCTGACGCAGGGTGTTTTTAAGCGCGATATCCCAGTCATCAGTATCCACTCCTACTTCTCGCTGCATGATGATACAGTTTTTATGTGGATGTACATATTCAACCGGGTCTTCGATAGTGATAATATGGCCATAACTATTCTCGTTACGATAATCAATCATCGCGGCGAGCGAAGTTGATTTACCTGAACCGGTACCACCGACCATGATCACTAGACCATTCTTGGTCATGACTACTTCTTTCAATACTTCGGGCAAACCTAACTTATCCAGATTCGGTACTTCTGTTTCAATCACACGCAAGACCATACCGGCGCAACCTTGTTGCACATAGGCATTAGCGCGAAATCGACCTATACCAGCTGGTGCTACCGCAAAATTACACTCTTTTGTTGCTTCAAATTCTTTGAGCTGCTTATCATTCATGATGGCATAAGTTAACGCCTTAGTATTATCAGAGGTCAAATTTGTCTTTGATACTGGTGTAACCTTGCCATGAATCTTGATCGCGGGTGGAAAGCCAACAGTAATAAATAAGTCAGAGCCTTTCTTTTCAATCATGAGCGTTAAAAGATCGCGCATAAATTTTATCGCTTGATCTCTTTCCATCTATTTCTCCCCGCTTATTATGTTACTGAATAAATTAAAAGTTATCTTTGTTCGCCGCTTTGGACATGGCTTCTTGTCTTGTTACCACATTTTTTCGCACTAATTCCTGCAGATTCTGATCCAGTGTCTGCATACCAAATTGCTGACCTGTCTGGATAGCTGAATACATCTGCGCAATCTTGTTTTCACGAATCAGGTTTCGAATAGCCGGCGTACCAATCATAATTTCATGTGCAGCTACACGACCACCGCCCTGTTTCTTTAAAAGTGTTTGTGAAATTACCGCTTTGAGGGATTCCGACAACATCGCACGCACCATATCTTTTTCCTCTGCCGGGAACACGTCGACCACACGGTCAATGGTTTTAGCAGCAGAACTAGTATGTAATGTTCCAAACACCAAGTGACCTGTTTCAGCCGCAGATAATGCTAATCGAATGGTTTCAAGATCGCGCATTTCTCCCACCAGAATCACGTCTGGATCCTCACGAAGCGCTGAACGTAATGCTTCATTAAAACCTAGAGTATCGCGATGAACTTCACGCTGGTTGATCAGACATTTTTTACTGGTGTGTACAAATTCGATGGGATCCTCTACGGTTAAAATATGACCATATTCTGTTTCATTCTTATGATTTACCATAGCCGCCAGTGTAGTCGATTTACCAGAGCCTGTTGGCCCTGTCACTAACACCACACCACGTGGATAATCGGCAATAGTTTCAAATATTTTAGGTGCGTTTAATTGCTCTAATGAGAGAATTTCAGAAGGAATGGTACGAAACACCGCACCGGCACCACGGTTCTGGTTGAAGGCATTAACACGAAAACGAGCTAAACCAGGCACCTCGAAAGAAAAATCACACTCAAGGAATTCCTCAAAATCCTTGCGCTGCTTGTCGTTCATGATGTCGTACACCATATCATGTACGTCTTTGTGGTCGAGTGATGGTACATTTATACGGCGTACGTCACCATCCACACGAATCATTGGTGGTAAACCTGCAGACAAGTGCAAGTCGGAACAACCGTTCTTTACACCAAACGCTAGAAGCTCACCAATATCCATTAGTACCCCTCCTTAGAAAATATATAATGATATTTCTGTTTTACACCATCTAAATTAGTGTCTAATCAAATAAAAATGATGAAATCTAATATGACATTATTTTGTTATTATTTCATCATCATGTATTTTCATATTACTGATATTTTAAATTATAGACTAGCGTATTTTGTGAATTTATGACGATTGCTGAAAACCTTGAACGTATCAAAGCCAACATAGATAATATTGAGCAAAAATATAATAGGGCTGCCGGTTCGGTTAAATTAATTGCTGTAAGTAAACGTAAACCTGCGTCGGCAATTCTTGAAGCCATTAACCATGGTCAAATGGATTTTGGCGAAAACTATCTACAGGAAGCGATAGACAAGATTGAATCAATCAAACAACAGGGAATCATCTGGCATTTCATAGGGCCAATCCAGTCCAATAAAACCACAACAATCGCCAAGAATTTTGACTGGGTACATACAGTGGATCGCATCAAGATCGCTCGTCGTTTAAATGATGCTCGTCCGACACATAAATCACCGCTCAATATCTGTATTCAAATTAATATCAGTAATGAAACGAGCAAATCCGGTATCAAACTCACAGACGCAGACTCGTTTGTAAAAGCACTGGGTGAATTTAAACAACTTAATATACGAGGACTCATGGCACTACCTGCACCAGAGCAGGATTTTGAAAAACAACGCCAACCCTTTGCCGAGTTACAAAGTTTAATGATTAGATTACAAAAATTTGCACCATCAATAGATACATTATCTATAGGCACGACTCAGGACATGCAGGCGGCTATTGCTGAAGGTGCAACAATGGTACGTATAGGCACTGCTATATTTGGTGAACGCGATTAGGTATTGCTAAACTGCATCGATTAAATTTTGGTGGAAATACCGTGAAAACAAACAAAATAGCATTTATAGGTTGTGGCAATATGGCAAAAAGCCTAATTGGTGGGCTTTTGGCAAATGATTTTAATGTCCATGACATCATCGCCAGCGACCCAAATATTGAACAACGTAAATCATTAAGTGATGAATTAAAAATTCACACCGTAGCAACCAACAACGAAGTTGTAGAGATTGCAAATGTTGTTATTCTGGCTGTAAAACCACAAGTAATGAAACAGGTTGTATCCGAACTTGCTGACGCAATTAAACAAAAAGATAAACTTATTATTTCGATTGCGGCAGGCATAAGGCTTGAATCTCTGGAAAGCTGGTTACAGTCTAGGGAAGCGATTGTAAGAGTGATGCCTAATACGCCAGCACTAATTCAGGCAGGAATTGCAGGCATGTATGCTAGTGCTAAAACTAATGACGAACAGAAGCGACTGGCAAAATATATTATGTCATCTGTTGGTTCAGCAGTATGGTTGAAAGATGAAAAACAGATTGATAGTGTTACAGCATTATCAGGTAGTGGCCCTGCTTATTTCTTTTATTTCATGGAAGCAATGGAAAATGCAGCATTAGAACTTGGGCTTAGTTCAGAAATTGCTAGAAAACTCACATTAGAAACAGCATTAGGGGCTGCAAAGATGGCAGTCTCGTCTACACAAACACCCGCTGAATTAAGACAAAATGTCACTTCTCCCGGTGGCACAACAGAACAGGCAATAACTATTTTTCAGAATGAGAAACTTGATGAAATAGTGAAACAAGCAATGCAAGCAGCAAAACAACGATCAATCGAATTATCAGAAGAAGCAGGAAGTTAATATGGGAGGAAGCTACTTAGGGCAGGCAGGGGTATTTTTAATTGAAGTACTATTTGGGCTTTATATTCTTGCGCTAATGTTACGTTTTTTGTTAGCGATGGTACGCGCTGATTTCCATAACCAACTCTCACAATTTATTGTAAAGGTAACTAATCCACCTCTGGTACCATTACGCAGATTTATTCCAGCCTTTATGGGCATAGATTGGGCAAACATCATTTTGATATTCGCCTTACAATCTATCGCCATCATGCTCACCATGATGATAGTCGCAGGCGGCATCGCTGCGCCTGCAGGTTTATTAGTCATTACATTGGCTGAAATACTAAAAACACTTATCTACCTCTATTTATTTATCATCCTGATACAAGTCGTTATCAGTTGGGTTAATCCGGGCACCTACAACCCCATGACTGTTATGATGCATCAATTAACAGAGCCTTTAATGCGATCGGTAAGAAGAATAATCCCGCCCGCAGGTGGCTTTGATTGGTCGGCGTTAATTGTAATCATATTATTGCAATTAGGCCTGATATTAATTGTTACACCTATTGCTGATATTGGACGCAGACTTTCTATTGGCTGACCACTTTTACAAATGGCAAGATAACAACTTGCTTCTAAAAATTCATATTCAAGCCAATGGCAAAACCAATGAGTTTATTGGCATACATAACCAGTCTCTAAAGGTAAAAATTAAATCGCCGCCTATTGATGGCAAAGCAAATAAAACCATCATTAAATTTTTAGCAACCAAGTTTAACCTATCAAAATCATCTATATCAATTATCAGTGGAGAATTAAATCGTGCTAAACGGGTTCTGATAAAAGAGGTTAATAAACTTCCAGAATGGTTAATAGAATTAGATAAAAATTTATAACTAAAATTTCAAATCATATTCTATTATCAATGGCGCATGATCAGAAAACCGTTCATCTTTATAAATAGAAACCTTTTTAATCTTGTTTTTCAAACCTGGCGTCACAATCTGATAGTCAATACGCCAACCAACATTATTTGCCCATGCCTGACCGCGGTTTGACCACCATGTATATTGATCAGGGTCCTGATTAATTACCCTAAATGAATCTACCATTCCTACTTTATCGAATAACTCATCAAGCCACGCCCGTTCTTCAGGTAAAAAACCGGAATTTTTTAAATTACCTTTCCAATTTTTTAGATCAATTTCCTTATGTGCAATATTCCAGTCGCCACACAAAATATATTCATTTTTATGTTTGACCATCTTCTTTAAAATTGGCATAAAGCGATCAAGAAAATCGAACTTGGCCTGTTGGCGTTCATCGCTAGAAGAGCCTGAAGGAAGATATAAGGACACAATACTCAGCTTGCCGAAATCTACTTGCAAATACCTTCCTTCAGTATCGGCAGTCTCCCAACCCAATTGCGCAGTGACTTTATCGGGTTGTTTTTTACAATAGACAGCCGTTCCGCTATAACCCTTCTTTTTTGCATCATTAAAAAAAGCTACATAGCCTTTTGGATTCAAGATTTCGTCTGTTAATTGACCAACTTGCGCCTTGGTTTCCTGTACGCAGATGACATCAGCCTTACACTTTTGTATCCAATAAAAAAAACCTTTTCTATGTGCTGCGCGTATGCCATTGACATTAACACTAACGACCTTCACTGTTTCCTCCATCTGATTGCGGTATGATATAAAGAGAAGCTGGCAGCTTGCCAAATTCATCGACAAAGATAAAGTCGATGAATTTATAAATAACACTTTCTACAGGAACATCGTATGGAACCTTTTCAAAAAGAATTTATTGAATTTGCCTTGGCAAAGCACGTATTACGCTTTGGTGAATTCACTTTAAAGTCTGGTCGTATCAGTCCTTACTTTTTTAATAGTGGCTTATTTAATGATGGTGAGACTCTAGCGAAACTTGGCCATTTCTATGCGGCAGCAATTGAACATTCAGATATTGATTTTGATATGCTTTATGGTCCGGCATATAAAGGAATTCCACTAGCCTCAGCCATGTCGATCGCTTTGTCTTACCACTTCAAGAAAAATATGCCTTTCGCATTTAATCGTAAAGAAGCCAAAGATCATGGTGAAGGTGGCATTATCTTCGGATCGAAGATAAATGGGAAAGCATTAATTGTTGATGACGTCATATCTGCAGGCACGTCCATTAGAGAGTCTATCGACATCATTACACAGGAAGGCGGTACTGTTGCGGCAGCCATTGTTGCTGTTGATCGACAGGAAAAGGGACAGGGAGAAACTTCTGCTATTCAGGAAGTGGAGCAACAATTTGGTTTTTCAATAATTAGCATAATTAATCTTGAACAAATCATTGCCTATATTACCGAGAATAGTAATAGTGAAATCGGGCAATATCTTGATTCAATTAAGGATTATAAACAGCGTTATGGCACTATTAGCACATGACAGCAATAGTGAAAAATTATTATAAATAAAGGATAGATTTACAGGAGGCATGATGAATACTCGTATCTTAAGTCAACTCATTTTGATAGTGAGTGTATCAGGACTTTTAGTCGCACCAAATGCTCAGGCAAGGATGAAGTGCTGGAAAAATCATGAAGGGATTACAGAGTGCGGCGACACTGTTCCTCCTGAGTTTGCACAAAAAGGTCATAAAGAAATTGGCGAAAGCGGAATGGTACGTGAAGAAGTGCAACGAGCAAAGACGCCTGAAGAATTAGCCGAAGAAGAACGACTTGCAAAAATAGAAGCAGAAAAACAAAAGGCGCTTGAAGAAGAGCAATTAAAAGATCGCATTTTAATTGAAACCTTTGCTAGCGTAGAAGATCTTGAAAAAGCGAGAGATGATCGGATTATCGCACTGAATTCATCAATTAAACTTGTAGAAACCCGTAATAAAAAAATTCAAGCTGATTTGGATAGTCTTATCGCAAGGGCTGCCGCAGATGAACGCTCAGGCAAGCAACCATCAGAAGCGTTATTGCTAGATATTGAAACGCTCAAAAGACAGATAAAAAATAATAATGACTTTATTGCTGAAAAAAGAGCAAAGCAGGAAGAAATTCACAACTCACATGGTAAAGACGTTGCACGCTTTAAAAAGCTAAAAGGTATAAAAGACTAACGAAAAAGCCCCTGTTTCATCACAGCCCATTGTTCATCCCAATGTTCAGTGGGTTTTTTTATAAACGATGTTCTGACAAACTGTGACATCTTGCCCTCAACATAAGTCGCCATCATATTTGATGCTGCTTCTATATTACTGATGGGGCGGACTCCATTAGACAGGTTTGCTTCTCTCAATAACTGTTTAAATTGAATTTCCAAACGTTCAAAAAACTGTATCACTCGTTTATGTAATCTCTCGTTTTCTCCAAGCAAGGCATCACCAATCAAAATACGCGTAATACCTGGGTTACGCTCCGAAAAACCCAGTGATAACTGCATAATCTTTTCACAACGAGTTGTTACTTCTGTTTCATTTTTAATAATCTTGCTAATCAAACCAAAAACAGTTTCTTCAGAGAAATCGATCAATGCTTCAAACATTTTTGCCTTGCTGGCAAAGTGTCTATATAGAGCCGCTTCGGATACGCCTACTGCACTTGCAAGACCAGCTGTGGTAATTCGCAAACCGGGATTTGTTTCAAGTTCATTCGCCAAAACTTCAAGAATGTGTTGACGACGATTTTTCTTTCTCTCTGTAGTCATTAGTCTGCTCTTTTTATGCTTTTCTTCGATTAATTAATGTGCCGACACCAACATCAGTAAAAATCTCAAGTAATACTGCATGCGGCACGCGACCATCAATAATATGCGCAGAATTAACTCCACCATTGACCGCATCTAACGCAGACTGAATCTTTGGCAACATGCCACCATGAATCACGCTCTGGCTAATTAAATCATCTACCTGTTCTGCTGATAGACCTGTAAGCACTTTACCATCCTGATCAAGAATACCTGCTGTATTCGTAAGCATGATTAGTTTTTCAGCTGTTAAAACTTCAGCCATTTTTCCGGCAACCAGATCCGCATTGATATTGTATGACTGTCCTTCTTCATCAACCCCAACTGGAGCAATAACAGGAATAAAATCACCACGTGTTAATAAGTCGATCACTTCCGTATCAATACTATCCACTTCACCGACATGACCAATATCAATGATTTCATTAGCTTTGACCTCCTGGCTATTACGCTTCACAACCAGTTTACGCGCGCGGATTAAATCACCATCCTTCCCACTTAAACCAACCGCATTACCGCCATGTTTATTTATTAAACTAACGATCTCCTTATTTACTGATCCGCCCAATACCATCTCTACAACGTCCATGGTTTCACTATCAGTAACGCGCATACCATCAACAAACTCTGATTTTTTACCCAGTTTGTCCAACAGAGCTTTAATTTGCGGGCCACCACCATGCACAATTACAGGGTTCATCCCGACTAGTTTCATCAGGACCACGTCTCTGGCAAAGCTGGATTTAAGCGCATCATCTTCCATAGCATTGCCACCATATTTGATGACAATTGTCTTATCCTGAAAACGTCTTATATACGGCAACGCTTCAATTAGCACCTATGCATAGGTCGATTTATTTTCTATATCTAACATTTTTATTATTTATAAAATTAATTAAAAAGGTAATTGTGCATCTGCCTTAATAGACAATATTGCCTGTTTAAACACATTTTGAACATTCTCCAAACCAACAGCGTCTTCACCTTCAAAACGCATGACAATATTTGGTGATGTGTTGGACGCTCTGGCGAGACCCCAACCATGCTCAAACTCGAGACGCACACCATCAATATCACTGACTTCTCCACCTGCCGTATCCTGCAAGTTTTCAATCAATGCGGTCATAAATGCGCCATGTTCTTTTTCAGGCGTCGGCAAACGTAACTCCGGAGTTGAAACACCACCTGGTAATTCAGCAAACATTTCTGTTGGCTTGCGTTTGGCATTCGTAAAGATTTCAACAAACCTTGCTGCAGTATAAAGCGCATCATCAAAACCATACCAACGTTCCTTAAAAAAGATATGACCGCTCATTTCTCCGGCAAGTGGCGCTTCAGTTTCTTTCATCTTGCCTTTAATTAATGAATGACCGGTTTTCCACATCAACGATTTGCCGCCACTTTCTTCAATAACCGATTTCAGATAACGACTACACTTCACATCATAAATAATTGGTGCTCCCGCATTTCGACTTAATACATCCTTCGCCAACAACATCAGTTGTCTGTCCGGCCAGATAATATTGCCTTCGGCATCAACAACACCAAGACGATCACCATCACCATCAAATGCAAAACCAATATCGGCACTTTCGGCTTTAACTCGCTGGATTAATTCCTGCATGTTTTCAGGCTGACTCGGATCCGGATGATGATTTGGAAACGTACCATCAATCTCGCAATACATTTCAATCACATCTTGACCAATAGCATTTAATAATTGTGGCGCCAATACACCAGCAGCACCATTACCACAATCAACGACAATTTTTAATGCCCCGCCCAGGGCCACGGGAATATCTGCACTAATACGCCGAATGTAATCGGCATTCACTTCATGAGTCGTGACCTGACCTTTACCTTTGACAAACTCACCATTTTTTATACATTGCTTTATTTCCTGTATGTCATCGCCACTTAAAGTGTTTCCACCCAGCATCATTTTCAAACCGTTATATTCCGGTGGATTATGACTTCCGGTCACCATCACACCGCTACCTGTTTCAAGCAGATAGGTTGAAAAATACAGCACGGGTGTTGGCACCATACCGATATCGACAATATTAATACCCGTACTTACTAGACCATCGATCAAAGCTTTCACCAACTTTGGTCCGGAAGTCCGCCCATCACGACCGACAGTTAATACGGTCTGACCTTTTTCAACCGCCATGGTGCCAAGCGCTTTACCTATTAAAGTAACAACTTCCTCGTTTAATGAGTTATCTACTACGCCACGAATGTCATACGTGCGAAAAATAACCGGATCAATGCTTGCTGGTGCTTTTTGAGCTCCAGGTGATAACTCTGTCTGAGGAACATTTTCAACTTCAGGTTTACTATCAGACTCGGCAGCTGTTTCTGTTTGCCTAGCAGGCTCCGTTGATATTCTGGTTATATCATCACCCGTCACACCTTGAGAAATCGATGTGGCGTCACTCCTATCCTGGGTTTCCTTACCATCACCTTTAGGTAAATTAGGGTTTTCTAGGCCGCTATGCACACCTTCAATCGCTCTTATCGCGCCTTCATGCGCAAGAAAAGATTTGCTCCCCTGACTTACGGTGGTCTGCTCTCCAGAAGATCGTTTTTTGATAAAAATAAAACCGACTAATAATAAAAAAATGATAATGGCCAAAACTGATAACAATGGTATTGAACCGGTTTCATCAATTTTTGTAACGGGTGAATTACCTGGCCACAGTTTCAACACCCAGCTTGTGTTTTTAATACTTGAAATAGTTGCATCGTTACCTTTTTTAAAGGCTGCTCTACCAGCTTTAGCAAGGATGATTGTTTTTCCAGCTGTTGATTGTGTTATTTCTACATAACCTATGTCAGGATTAACTTCCGAAACAATGTCCTTAAATAAATCAGTAGATAAACTTGCATGTATAAAACCAATTAATTCCATGGCCGGATTTATTACACGTTTTATAATTAATATATGTTCCTGTTCTGTTCCTTTTAATATAACTTCTGCATTTATTTGTGCAGATGACTTAGCTTTTCTTAGTAAATCCAATGAAGCATAACCCATAGGCGGATTGCTTTCGGTATCAAGTTTGTATTTCCCGAGCAAAAGAAAACGTAATTTTAATATGTGCGGAATTGTTTGCGCTTTAGCCATTGCTTCCTGTTTTAATGCATCTTCATCTGCCTGCAGATACAGATCGATAAGAGTTTTATCTTTAGTAAGTGCATTAATTGGCGCAACAAGCCCCAAGTATTTATTATCAATCTTATTAGCAATACTTCTTGCCAGTTCTTCTGTTGCTTCCTGTTCTGCGCTAGCGCTCATATTCGAATACATATACCACGCACCAACTACTATTATTGCTATCAATACAAATGCAACAGCATCAATCATAATATTTCTGATTTTTCTATGTTTAAATCGATATTTGGCTACCCGACCTATAGCCATCACTACTCTCCTTTTTTAACTGAGACACCAGTATGACCAAAGCCACCGGCACCACGTTCTGTTTCATCAAATGTCGAGACAAATTCAAATCCTGCTTGAATTACGGGCATAATTACCATCTGTGCAATGCGATCACCGGGCTCTATGGTGAATTCATTTTGTCCCCTGTTCCAACATGAAACAAATATCTCACCCTGATAATCTGAATCGATCAAACCTGTTAGATTACCAAGAACAATACCATGTTTGTGACCCAAGCCTGATCGAGGTAACAATACAGCGGCAAAATAGGGATCACCAATATGAATAGCAAAACCCGCAGGGATTAATTCTGTCTGTCCTGGTTTTAGTAATAGTGTTTCTTTTAAACAGGCACAAATATCTAGACCTGCAGAGCCGTTGGTTGCGTATTGTGGCAAAGGAAAATCTTTGCCTAATCGTTCATCAATGAGCTTGATTTGAATTTTTTTCATAATAACGTTCAGCAATTACAGCAATTAATGCGCGCGCCAATTTATCCTTAGATGCGAGTTCCAGTTGTTGTATGCCAGAAGGCCAAAGAACGGTAAGCGTATTTTCTTCTTTATCGAAACCTAACTCTTCACCGACCTGATTGGCAGCAATCATATCGAGTTTTTTTCGTTGCAGTTTATTAATGGCATTTTCTTCTAGGTTTTCCGTTTCAGCAGCAAAACCAACAGTAAATGGTGCGCATTCTAACGCGGCAACTTCGGCAAGAATGTCAGGGTTCTTTTTTAGTATTAATTGTAAATCTTCACCTGACTTTTTTATTTTCTGATCAGCCACTTTTACCAGACAATAATCCGCCACAGCGGCGGCAGAAATAAAGATGTCATTAATACCAATTTCCTGCATTACAGCATGATGCATATCATTCGCCGATTGCACCTCGATCAATTTCACTCTTTCCGGCTTTTCTATCGATACCGGACCACAAATCACAGTAACATCAGCGCCAGCCTCAACTGCAGCGTTTGCAAGTGCAAAGCCCATCCGGCCTGAGCTGCGATTGGTAATATATCTAACCGGATCGATAGCTTCACGCGTTGGTCCAGCCGTTATTAATAATCTCGACCCCGTGAGCAACCCGTTAGAGAATGACTCTGCTACTGCCTTAGCGATTAATTCTGGCTCCAGCATTCTACCCGGGCCAATCTCTCCGCATGCCTGATTGCCAGAATCTGGGCCCATAATCTGAATCTTTCTAGCTGCCAATTTAAGTATATTATCTTGCGTTGCCTGATTTAACCACATTTGCTGATTCATGGCAGGAGCCAGCATGATCGGTGCATTTGTCGCCAAACATAGGGTACTTAGCAGATCTTCAGCAAATCCATTAGTCAATCTGGCAATAAAGTTAGCGCTAGCTGGCGCAACAATAACCACATCAGCCCAACGAGCAAGATCAATGTGCCCCATCGCGGACTCTGTCTCAGCATCCAGCAATTCGATATGGACAGGCCTGCCAGACAAGGCCTGCATAGTTAGCGGTGTAATAAATTCACAGGCATTAAGCGTCATGACCACACGCACATCCGCGCCATCCCGGGTTAGTGCACGCAATAATATTGCCGACTTATAGGCCGCGACACCTCCGGTAACACCTAATAGTATTCGTTTGTTCTTTAATTGGTACATAGAGCGATAATTTTACATTATTATTAACGGGTGTCGCGTCTAGTTTAAGCAGGTGCTTACATACAAGGAAAGTATGTTGAATAATCGGCAATGATGAGGAGGTTTCGTTGGCTGAAAGGGATCTGATTTAGGTAAAATTAGTAAAATATACGCAATAGTTGGATCATTAAAATAATCCATGTACAATCCGCGCTCTTTTTTACCAAGTTTACGAGATTTGTCATGTCACGAGTATGTCAAGTAACCGGGAAACGCCCGATGGTTGGGAACAATGTATCCCACGCAAATAACAAGACTAAACGTCGTTTTTTGCCTAATCTGCAATCACGACGCTTTTGGATTGAAAGTGAAAGTCGCTGGGTCAGATTACGCGTCAGCAAAAAAGGCCTACGTATTATTGATAAAAACGGTATTGAAAATGTTCTTGCGAACATTCGCGGCCGTGGCGAATCTATCTGAGGTGGTTAATCATGCGCGATAAAATCAAATTGGTCTCAACCGCTGATACAGGTCACTTTTACACCACGACCAAAAATAAACGAACCATGCCAGATAAAATGGAAATGAAAAAATACGATCCTGTTGTTCGTAAGCATGTAATGTACAAAGAAACGAAAATTAAATAATTCTGTTTCTGTTTAAACATAAAACCCCGCTACGTGCGGGGTTTTTTATTTATAAGGACATAATGTGTGCATATTATGCATAAGCAATAACCTGAGAATTCTCAGAACGGAGCGATGATTGTCCTCAATTTAACTTTTAAGCTTTGTTCGTTTTAAAACTATATGATTATTTTCGATTATTTCAGCATGCCAGCTTGGTGCCAGCCAGATTGTTGCACCTGCATCGCAAATACACATTGGCCCTAAATACTTCTTACCAGTCACCATTGCAGTACGAGTAATCACTTTTTCTGTTTCATCTGCATGAATTGACGTTACCTGTTCCAGCCTGGCAATGCTTGTTTTTTGTTTGAGTCTAACGCCAACTCGTATATTGACCAATTCAACAGCCTTTTGTAAATGATTGCCGTAACGTGACTTATAGGCTTTTTCAAACTCTACAGCAGTCTGTTCAATGTTTTTCCATGCCACACTCAAAGTATGCCCCTGACCCTCATAACAACATTCCAGAAGCACCTCTTTAATCATAAACTGCTGATCATGTCCCTCAGCTAATAATTGCTGCACGCCCGTTTCGATTAATTTGTTGGCAAATTCAATCACATATTGATCTGTTAAGTCTTCAAGTATCTTTCCAACAGTAAGTGTTAACTGTCGACCAGGCTCAGCAACCAACATACCCAACGCCGACAAAACGCCGGCTGCTGCCGGCACAATTGCGGTACTAATATCGAGTTTTTCTGCCAGTTCACAGACATGTAGCCCGCCAGCACCACCAAAAGCCGCCAACACAAACTCACGTGGATCTATACCACGTTCAAGACTAATTACTCTTAACGCCTGCGCCATGTGTTCATTGGCAATATTAATAATGCCTTCGGCAGCTTGCTTATTACTTTCCAGGCAGGATTGTTGAGCAATCTTATCAATAGCTGTATTAGCTGCATTAATATCGACAGACATTGCACCACCAAAGCGAGTAGATTCAGGTATACGCTTCAATACCAGATTGGCATCTGTCACAGTGGCGCATTCGCCACCCTGACCATAACAGGCTGGCCCTGGTACAGCACCGGCAGATTTTGGCCCAACCTGCAAAGCACCACCTTCATCAACAAAAGCAATAGAACCGCCACCGGCACCAATAGTATGAATATTCACCATCGGCACACCAACCGGATAACTACTGATCTGCCCATTTCCGGTTAATTCAATTTCATCGTCATACATGGCGACATCAGTTGAGGTGCCGCCCATATCGAATGTGAGTAATTTGTTATAACCCGTTTCCTCTGCTAAATATTTAGACGCCGCCATACCTCCTGCTGGACCAGATAATAATAAATGTACCGCTTCTTTTGCTGCCTGAGCTGCATCACAGGTCTGACCGGAACTACGCATGATAGACAATCGACTGATTTCCAGCGTATGTTGCAAACGCTGCAAATATCCCTGCATCAAAGGGCCAACATAAGCATTGAGCCATGTTGTCATGCCGCGCTCATATTCTTTATAGACGGGTAAAATCTGTGATGAACGTGAGACAAAATAGTCATCTGTAAATAATGACTCAATCTGCTCTTCAAACTGTGAATCCAGATAGGAAAACAATAGATTTATCGCAATAGCTTTAGGTTTAAGCTGATCTGTTTCTTGTTTGAGTGTTTCAATATCAGATTTGGTTAGTGGCTCTAGTACATCACCTTGTGCACTTAATCTGCCACCAGTTTCCAGACAATATTCAGCTGCAACTGGCGGTGATACTGGTTTAGGTGATAAATCATATAGCTTCTTGCGCGCTTGCCGACCAAGCGATAATACATCCTTGAAACCACGATTCGTAATATAGACTGTCTGCACACCTTTGCCTTCCAGCACAGCATTGGTCGCGACGGTAGAACCATGGATCACATGCAGATCGTTACTCAATGTAATCTGCATTTCATTTATACCGCGCATAATCGCTTCTTCGGGCGAATGTGGCGTGGATAAAACTTTGTGTGTTTTTACGGTCTTACCATCTGTATAAACCAGATCGGTAAATGTGCCGCCGGTATCAATACCCAGTAACTTCATTTAATATCAGACTTGCAAGTTTAAACGTTATAAGAATAATAGCTGCGCAATGGAGAAGGAAACACTTATATCAGTAAATCAGCTATCTCGCTTCTATGGACAACAACGTGCCATAGAAAATGTGAGTTTTGATGTATATCGCGGCGAGATTCTTGGCTTTCTGGGACCAAACGGTGCTGGAAAATCCACTACCATGCAAATTATCAGTGGCATTCTTGCCGCTAATCACGGTTCCGTAAAAATTGCAGGTCATGATATTTATGACGAACCAAAAGCAGCCAAACAACATATTGGCTTTCTATCCGAACAACCGCCGCTTTATACCGACCTTACCGTTGATGAATATTTAATCTACAGCGGCAAACTACGTGGTATTACCAAGGCTGAATTAAATGATGCAGTCAAAATTAGCAAGCAACGTTGTGGTCTGGAAAAAAGTGGCTCTCGTTTAATTAATAATTTATCTAAAGGTTATAAACAGCGATTAGGTATTGCTCAAGCAATTATTCATTCGCCATCCGTGATTATTCTTGATGAGCCGACATCTGGCCTAGATCCTATTCAGATCCATGAGATTCGCGACTTGATGAAAGAATTGGCAGAAGTCCATAGCGTTATTCTTTCAACACATATTCTCTCGGAAGTACAAAGCCTTTGTGATCGTGTCTTAATCATTAATCACGGCAATATTGTACTCGATCAACTCTTACAGCAATTACAGGGCAATCAAAAAATAGAAAGTATTGTTATCGGTTTAAAATATCCTCCCAAGCTTGATGATCTATTAACTATTGATGGGGTTATCGGCGCAGAAAGTGTTGGCGAAACATTACTTAAATTATGTTTCGCTGAAGGCGTTGATGCAACAGATGCGATTGTAAATAAAGCTGCTCAGGAATCATGGGGACTCTATAGCTTGAGTCAGGATGATTCATCACTTGAATCTGTATTTATGAAATTAACGTACGGCGAAGAACTCACTCAAACAGAAGAGGGATCGATGGAATGAAGCCGGTTTTATTAATAGCAGGAAATGAATTACGTCAAATGTTTAAATCACCGTTGGCATGGGTGATTTTAGCGGTTGTACAATTTTTATTAGCGATGTTTTTTTACTTATTACTTTCGCAATACATGCACCCAGCCGCAGGCAGTCTGGGCTTAACCGATAGCGTTGTAAACGGCATGTATCAAATTGCCGGAATAGTAATGTTATTAGTGTCACCCTTAATGACCATGCGTTTGCTCACCGAAGAACGCCGACAAGGCACAATTAAATTATTATTTTCATCGCCTATAACCATGACTGAAATCATATTAGGCAAGTATCTCGGTATATTAAGTTTTTACGCATTAATGTTAGTAATGATTACTTTAATGCCTGCATCTTTATTATTTGGTACTACATTAGATATTGGTCAAATAGCCGCTGCATTAATTGGACTATTTTTATTAATGGCAGCCTTTGCTGCAATCGGACTATTTATTTCAACTGTTACAAACCAGCCGGCAACAGCAGCGATTGCCACTTTCGGAGTTTTGTTTGTCTTATGGATTATTAATGCGGCAGGCACTAATGCCGCTGAAGGTATGGCAGCTGTATTTGCATATCTCTCGTTACTTACGCATTACAATAATTTGCTTGGTGGTGCATTTAATTCAACTGATGTTATTTTTTATTGTTTGGTAAGCGTATTCTTCATTGTTCTAAGCATCTGGAAACTTGATGCTGAAAGGACACATGGATAATTACCATGATTAACGCCAAATCACGTTTACAGTCACGCATTAATAGTATCGTTATGTTTTTATTATTAACGATACTGGTGGGCGTGCTGGCATGGCTAAGTAATAAACATGTTATTGAATATGACTGGACAGCAACAGGCAGACATACCTTGTCCGAAGCAAGCCGTGATCTACTAAAACAAATGCCCGACCCGATTGAGGTTACTTCTTACGCTAGAGAGATACCTCCATTAAGAGAAAGCATCAAAAAGTTTGTTGGTCGTTATCAACGACATAAGGAAGATATTGTTTTACGATTCGTCAATCCCGATGCGGTACCCGATAAAGTTCGTGAGCTTGGTATTCAGGTTGATGGCGAAATTGTTATTCATTATCAGGATCGCACTGAACATGTGCGCTCAGATAATGAACAGATGTTTACCAATGCCTTGCAACGTCTGGCAAGAAAGCAGGAAAACTGGATGGCATTTGTTGAAGGTCATGGTGAGCGTAGACCGCTAGGTAAAGCTAACTTTGATCTGGGTGAGTGGGTAGGTTTATTAAGTAATCAGGGTTTTCGTACACAGCCTATTAATCTGACAGAAATACAGGCTATTCCTGATAACACAAAAATTTTAGTGATAGCCGGTCCACGAGTTGATTACTTACCCGGCGAAGTCGACATGATTATTAATTATGTCGAACAGGGCGGTAATCTGCTCTGGTTACAGGACCCTGATGGTTTACATGGTCTGGAACCATTGATGAACACTTTGGATATTAAACTCATGCCTGGTGCGATCATTGATTATGCCGGTCAATTAATCGGCATTAATGATCCAACAATCGCGCTGGTGACTAAAAACCTTTATCCGCCACACGCAATCACTAATCAGTTTGAGTTCACCACTTTATATCCCCATGCGACGGCTATCGAATCACTCGAGTCTGATAAATGGATCATTAAACCAATTATTACTACAGGTGATCACACCTGGGTGGAAACACAAAAACTGGAAGGCTCGGTTGATTACAATGAAGATGAAGACACGCTTGGACCACTTGATATTGGTGTAGCTCTGGAAAGAGAGGTTGAACATTCTGACGGGGAAGAACTCGTAACAAAACAACAACGCATTGTTGTAATTGCCGACGGCGACTTTCTTTCCAATACCTATTTGGGCAATAGTGGTAATGGTGAATTTGGAACACGTATCGTAAATTGGCTCAGCAGTGATGATGAATTTATTTCTATACCACCCAAAGTTGCCAGTGATATACAACTCAATATGTCGAATACGACACTGGGATTGATCGGTATATTCTTCATGTTTGTATTACCTGTTGGCCTGGTAGTCTGCGGTATCACTATTGGCTTACGCCGAAAGAAACAATGAATAAAAAATTGTTAATCAATATTGGCTTGCTTGCCTTTATTGTTTTACTGGTTATTGTCGGCACATCGACTAATGAGGAAGAAAGTCAGGAAACTATCATTGTCCCTGATTTCGACATAGCCTCTATCAATGACATCGTCATCACTCGCAAAGACAAGCCTGAATTACATTTCAATAAACAGGGTGAAATATGGCGCATGGAATCGCCATTGAAAATAAGAGTTAATATTGCTCGAATTAACGCCATGCTGAAACTGGCAGTTAGCGAATCACACGGACAATTTAATAAAAATGAAGTTGATCTGGCGGAACTAGGGTTAGTAACACCCAAAATAAGTATGACACTGAATAATGTATTGTTTAAATTTGGTGTGACTGATGGTATCGATCAACGCCGCTATGTTTTGTATGATGATACAGTCTTTATGGTTAATGATTTTCTCTATGCGCAACTCGATAGCAAACCCGGTTTTTTTGCTGATACTCAATTACTTCCTGAAGGTACAAAACTGAAACAGATTGAATTTCCAAACAATACATTCACGCTAAAAAATAATGTCTGGACTATGCAACAACTCATGGATATCAAACCAGATCAATTAAAACGACTCGCTTTTAGCTGGGAAAATGCAGCGGCTATTTCTGTTAGTAGTTATCAGCAGCCACAGCAGGACTTTCCAATCATATTAACAACCAGTGATGATAAAATCATTCGCTATGAAATTATCAGCAACAATCCTTATCTAATTCTTGGTAGAAAAGATCTGGAGATTCAATACCACATGGGAAGTGATGAAGCAGAAAAGTTGTTGTTTCAGGAAAATGAAATCAAGAAAGACGAACAGCCTACCGATCAATAATGCCTGAATTACCCGAAGTCGAAACTACACGACGCGGAATTGCGCCTCATGTGATCGAAAAACTAATTAGCAAGGTCATCATTAGAGAACATAAACTACGTTGGCAAATTCCGCCAAAATTAAAACAAAATTTACAAGATCAAACCTTTCATAAACTCGAAAGACGCGCCAAATATCTGATATTTCATACTGATACGGGTTTTATGTTGCTACATCTTGGCATGTCAGGTTCTCTAAGAATTGTACCCATCGGCATTAAACCTGAGAAACATGATCATGTTGATATTCAATTTACTACAGGACAGGTTTTGCGTTTTCGTGATCCGCGCAAGTTCGGCTCGATACATTGGACAACGGATGAACCCTCACAACATGTTTTATTACATCATCTCGGCCCAGAACCATTAAGCAAGGAATTTAACACTAATTATTTATTTCAGAAGTCCCGCAAACGATCACAATCTGTAAAAACATTTATTATGGATAGTCGCATCGTTGTTGGTGTCGGCAATATCTATGCAAGCGAATCATTATTTCTTGCTGGCATTCACCCCAAACGTAAAGCCGGAAATGTTTCTCTGGAAAGATATGAATTACTTGTTGCCGCTATCAAAACAGTATTAAAAAGCGCGATTAAAAAAGGCGGTACAACATTAAGAGATTTTGTCAGTGGCGAGGGAAAACCAGGTTACTTTAAAAATGAATTAAAGGCCTATGATCGTAGCGACCAACCTTGTGTAGTATGCGGTAATTTAATTAAATGCATTCGTTTAGGTCAACGATCAACTTATTATTGTAATTGCTGCCAGAAATAATTCAGGGCAATGTAACGACTTCGGCAGCACCCTCACCACGTGGATCACTGGCAGCAAACTTCAAGCCTTTTTGTTTCCAGTACATTACCGCCTGCATATTTCCGTACTGGCGACTCTTTTCGTTTAAAGTATGACCTTTGTTTTTTAATTGCTTTTGTTCTGCAGATGATAAACCATTCAGTTCAAACTGAACTTCATCCGGCAAATATTGATGATGATAACGAGGAACTGAAACCCACGAAGCAGGCAACTTTCCATCGGCAAAATCAAGAATACCCAATAGCACCATGGTAATAATTCTACTGCCTCCCGGCGTACCTAAAACAGCAATACGCTCATCATCTTCAACAAAGCTAGGCGTCATACTGGAAAGCGGGCGTTTTTTTGGTGCAATAGCATTAGCGGCATCGCCAACCAAGCCGTAACTATTTGCGGTTAAAGGCTTAACAGAAAAATCATCCATTTCATTATTCAAGACAACACCTGTACCTTCTGCAACAAAACCACTACCAAACGGCAAGTTAATGCTTAATGTGGCTGACACACGATTACCTTCACTATCCATGACAGAAAAATGCGTTGTATCCTCACCTAATGAATTGTCTGTTTTAATATCTGACAACTGGCTACTCGGTGTTACCTGATTAATATCGATCGTAACAGCCATCCCTTCTATATAGTTTGCATCAAGCAAACGATCTAGCGGCACATCGACAAAATCACTATCACCCAAATAAGCTGCGCGATCACGATACGCGCGACGCATGGCTTCAATTACAACATGTTTTCTGTCAATCGAACTTAAGCTATTCAGATCAAAATCTTCAAGCATTTGTAATGTCTGAGCCAGAACAATACCACCTGAGGAAGGCAGAGAAGCCGAGGTTATTTTCATATCATGATAATTAAATTGTATCGGCTGACGCTCAACAACATCATAATTTTTAAGATCTTCTAATGACCATATACCACCATTCTTTTTAACACTTTTCACTAATTTAACGGCGATATCACCTTCATAAAAACCGGCTTTACCTTTTTTAACAACGGCTTTTAATGTATTAGCCAAATCCTTTTGCACTATTAAAGTATCTAGTTCAGGAATAGTGTTATCGCGCATAAAAATAGCTGCAGCTTCAGGATATTGCTGCATGACACTGCTTCGATATCCCAACAATTTTTGATAACGCGGTGTCACCTTAAAACCTTTTTCAGCTTGCTTAATCGCGGGTGCCAATACCTCTTTCATTGATAACTTGCCATAGTGCTTAACAAGAAGATCGATTGCGGCAATAGTGCCGGGAATGCCGGCGGCCTTTGCGCCATTAATCGATAAACCCTGAATGACTTCGCCGTTTTTATCTAAATACATATCCTTTTTTGCAAGTATTGGTGCTTTTTCTCTACCGTCGATCATCACTGTCTTGTTATCACTAACACGATGCACTAACCAGAAGCCACCACCACCAATACCTGAACTATAAGGTTCAACGACAGCCAATGATGCGGAGATTGCCGCTGCTGCATCAAAGGCATTACCACCTTTTTTTAATATATCGATACCGGCTTGTGTCGCCATTGGATGTGCGGTTGCTACTGCCGCCTGTTTTAAACCATCGGCATAAACCCATGGCGTAATGAGAAATAACAACAATACTAATTGTGAAATTCGACGAAAGATAAATAACATCGTTATGCAGGAAATTTTGTTTTTAAGGCATCGGCAACTTTTGCATGTACAAACTTGGAAACATCACCGTGATAAGAAGCAATCTCTCGTACCAACGAAGAAGAAACACAGCTTAAATTATCTTCTGGTGTCAGGAATACCGTTTCAATTCCCGGTAATATCTGGCGATTCATGCCAGCCATTTGAAATTCATAATCGAAATCAGACACCGCACGCAAACCACGAATAATAGCTTTTGCTTCATACTTTTTAGCAAGATCAGTTATTAAAGAATGAAAGGTAACAACTTCAACATTACTAATATGTGCCAGCGCATCTTTCGCCAATGCTGCTCTTTCTTCCACAGAAAAGAGCGCTTTCTTGCTGGTATTATCGGCAACCGCAAAAAATGTCTGTTCAAAAAGCCCACTCGCACGTTGCATGATATCAACATGCCCATTGGTGATTGGATCAAAGGTCCCCGGATATATTGCTCTAATCATTTTAATTATTCTGCTTAATTAACATAGCCGACACTTGTCCGGCGTGTTTTTCTTTAATCACTTGCCAGCCTTCCGGCAAGATAGATGATCGTTCTGCCTCAACATAAACTCTGCCATTGGCATTTAATAATTGTTTATCTTTAATGATTTGCAACGATTTCTCAACCAATCCTTTATTAAAAGGAGGATCCAGAAAGATAATATCAAAGGTTTTATCGTTATTTTTTAACCAGGCCAGCGCATCCGTCTGATTGATCTCATGTCGATCACTTTTCAGCGTTGTCGCATGATTTTGTAATTGCTTCACTAACGACGGATTATTTTCGATCATCACCACGCTCATGGCTTCACGGGATAATGCTTCAAATGCCAGCGCACCCGTACCGGCATAGAGATCAAGACAGTTGGCAGCAGGAATAAGTGTTTGTAACCAGTTGAACAGTGTTTCGCGTATACGATCCGGTGTAGGACGCAAGCCCTCCGCATCCATCACATCAAGTTTTCTGCCACGCCATTGCCCGGCAATAATTCTAATCTTGCCGGGCAACGCCATGGAATTACGATCCTTCGGCTTTATCTGATGCGCCCACCATAACAGTAACCATCTTTTCCGGTGATAAACGACGCTTAAATGCATCTTTAATGTCTTCAATAGTCACGGCAGAAACTTTATCGTTAAACGTTTCGAGATAGTTTAACGGCAATCCATAAAAACCAATCATCGTTACGTAATCCAGAATCTTGCTATTACTATCAATCCTCAATGGATAACCACCGGTAATATTTTTCTTGGATGCTTCTAGTTCTGCTGCGGTGGGTCCTTCCTTAATAAAACGCTCAATGTTTTCCATCAACACTTTTTTAGCTTCTTCCGCCTGTTCGGTTTTGGTTTGCAAACCGGCAAGAAAAGGACCTTTGAAACGCATCGGTGAGAAATAACTATACGCACTATAAGACAGACCACGTTTCTCACGTACCTCCTCAAACAAACGCGACACCATACCGCCGCCACCGAGCACATGATTACCAACATACAATGCAAAGTGATCGGGATCACCTCGCTTAACACCGGGCTGACCAATTAATACATGCGTTTGTGAAGCAGGGTGCTCAATAAAAATAGTTTCCGCTTTCTCCAGTTCTTTAACGCCAGTAATAACTGCTGGTTTATTGCCTTTTGGTAATGCACTGCTTAAATCTTCAGCAATTTGCTTTGCCTGTTTTGTATCAACTGCACCTACCATGGCAATCATGGCATTACTCGCAACAAAGTATTCTTTATAAAAACCTTCGATGTCTTCTTTAATAATGCTCTTTACTGAATTTTCCTTGCCTTGTGTTGGGTTGGCATAGGGGTGTCCTTTAAAAACAGACGCCATAAAGGCATCCTGTGCCAGCGAACCGGGTGACTGTTGTTTTGAACGAATGCCAATAAGTGTTCTTGCGCGTTGACGCTCCAGAGCATCATTAGGAAAGGTTGGTTTTGACATTACGTTTTTAAAATTAGTCAGCGCTTTTGTTAATATCGCTTCATCTGTTAATGACCGTAACCCCAGTGACGATTGGTCATAACCCGTATCAGAACCAAAGTTTGCACCCAATGATTCAAACGCCTGACTAATCTGATCGGCATCCATATCGACCGCACCTTGATTAAGTAACCCCGTAGTCAACATGGCCAAACCCGGTTTATCACCATCACGACTGCTACCGGCATCAAACACAACCTGAATATCAATCATTGGTAATTCAGGGGCATTGACAAAATATACCGACACGCCATTTTTTGTTTTCCATGTTTGAATATTAGGTGATGCAAATGCATAACTACTCATCGCAAATGCAAAAATCAGAATTAATGTTTGTTTTATTTTCATGATGAAATTTTTCTGTAAAGGGTTAATGAACATGACCCATACCTCCTGCTGGATGACGAGGTCTATTGCTTTCTATCGGCAAGGGATCCAGTTCCGCAATAGTTAAACGGTCATCATTAAAATATTTTTTTGCTACTGCCATCACTTGATCTGCAGTGACAGCCTTAATGCGTTCAACATAAGTATCGGCAAGTTGCCAGGGCAACCCGACAGTTTCCAGCATGCCGAGTATCATCGCTTGATAAAACACCGAATCCTTTTCATAGACGTCACTGGAAATCACTTGTGCCTTTACGCGTTGTAATTCATCTTCAGTAACCGGATTGGTTTTTATATCTTCAATCTCTTTTCTGATTGCCGCTTCAAGTTCATCAATCGTTTTGCCTTGTGCGGGTGTACCGGAAAAAGTAAACAACTTATCCATTCTCGAAATCATGCTGTAACTGGCACTAGCACTGGCAGCGACTTCACTACCGCGCACGAGCCGGCTGGAGAATCTGGCACCACTGCCACCGTCAAGCACTCCCGCCAAAACTTCCAGCGCATAAGGTTCAATATCGTAACCTTCGCTTTGCAGTTTATCGGGGGTTTCCGATGGTGTTTTATACGCCATCATTAAATAGGGTAATTCAGCAGGGCGTTTCAACATTACCTGCTTCATGCCTTGTTGTTCTACTTCAATTTCTGGTGTGTTATTAATTGGCTCGCCCTTGGGTAAAGATCCAAAGTATTTTTTCGCCAAGGCATAAACATCATCAGGGTTCACATCACCAACCACTACGACAATGGAATTATTAGGCGCATAATATTTTTCATACCATCCCTGCAAATCATCAATCGTCATATTATCCAGATCATGCATCCAGCCAATGACTGGAAAACGATAAGGGCTGGTTTGATATGCGGTCGCATTGGCAACTTCATATAAATAAGACTGCGGATTATCATCTGTTCGCCAACGGCGTTCTTCCTTAACCACTTCAATCTCTTTTAGAAACTCTTCTTCCGGCAAGGTCAGATTACGCATGCGATCTGATTCAAGCTGAAAACTGATTTCTAGACGCGATTTTTCCAGTGTTTGAAAATACGCTGTGTAATCGGAACCGGTAAAGGCATTATCCCGACCACCGTTTTCAGAAATGATGCGCGAGAATTCTCCCGGCGCATATTTTTCTGTTCCCTTGAACATCATATGCTCCAGAGCGTGTGATACGCCGGTCACGCCATCGTGCTCATAACTGCCACCGACCTTGTACCAAACCTGAGATACCACCACCGGCGCACGATGATCTTCCTTCACCAAAAGTTTTAATCCATTATCCAGTTCATATTCATGAACCTTGGCGAATGTTAAGCTTGAAAAGCTTGTGGCAATCAATATGGCTAACGTTTTTAGAAAATAATGTGATTTATTCATTGTTATATTCTGATTTAGTTATTTCGACGCTTATTAAGAGCGTAATTCTGTTTATGAGTTCGATAGAAGATGATGATAGGATAACGCATCTAACACTCTGTACTAACAACATTCGGCATCTGTGTTTGGCTTAAAGCGAAAAAAATCAACTGAATCTGACAAGTCTGATCAAAACAGTCCATCTCCCAGACTCAACGACGGCCTGAAACGTACTCGTACCGGTATTTTCGGCGGTTTATTCAGTCGTACGAAAAAGATCAAACTGGGTGAAGATACCCTGACCGAACTTGAAGATCGTCTGTTAATGGCTGATGTAGGTATGCAAACCACTGATCAGGTCATTACAAACCTCAGAGGCACCAAGGTTGATAGCGAAGCCAATCCGCTAGATTTGATTAAAGAGGTCCTGCTCTCCACATTAACTCCAGTCGAGCAACCCTTATCAGTTAATACTGAAAATACACCTTATTTAATACTGGTGGTTGGCGTGAATGGCGTCGGCAAAACCACGACCATCGGCAAACTTGCCAAGCGCTTACAGAATGAAGGCAAAAAAGTCATGCTGGCAGCAGGTGACACCTTTCGGGCGGCAGCGATAGAACAATTACAGGTCTGGGGCGAGCGTAATGATATTAAAGTCGTTGCTCAATCACATGGTGCCGATTCCGGTGCTGTGATCTTTGATGCGCTGGCATCGGCGCGAGCGAATAATATAGACGTACTGATCGCCGATACTGCCGGACGACTACATAATAAAGACAACCTGATGGATGAAATGAAAAAGATTTATCGCATCGGTAACAAGTTTGATGAAAACCTACAGCGCGAAGTATTACTCGTGCTGGATGCCGGCACCGGACAAAATGCGCTGGCACAGGCAAAACAGTTTAACGATGTAATTGGTATTGATGGACTGGTATTAACCAAACTCGATGGCACAGCAAAAGGCGGTATTATTTTTTCACTGGCGAGTGAATTAAATATTCCGGTACGGTTTATTGGTGTTGGCGAACAAATTGACGACTTGCGTGTATTTAATGCGTCCGACTTTATTGATGCACTTCTAGAAAATCAGAACGAATGATTCGTTTTACTAATGTATATATGACGTATCCGGGCGGCAGTGAAGCCCTGAAAAACCTAAATCTGCATATTGATAGCGGCGAAATGATTTATATCACGGGTCGCTCCGGCGCAGGCAAAAGTACCTTACTTAAATTAATTGCCCTGATTGATCGAGCAACACGCGGACAGATCATAGTGAATGGTCAAAACCTTGAGCGTGTTCGTCACAACCGCATTCCCTATTTTCGTCGCCAGATTGGGTTCATCTTTCAAGACCATCGTCTACTTTATGATCGTACGGTATTTGATAACGTTTCATTACCTTTGGTTATTGCTGGTTATCGTCATAAGGAAATTCGCAAACGCGCACAAGCAGCATTAGATAAAGTTGGTCTGTTAAACAAAATCAATAATTATCCGATGGCGCTTTCCAGTGGCGAACAACAACGTGTTGGTGTTGCGCGAGCAGTCGTGCATCGTCCGATCTATTTACTGGCAGATGAACCGACAGGTAATCTCGATCCAGCATTGTCATGGGAAACGATGAAACTTTTTGAACAGTTTAATCAGGTAGGCGTGACTGTACTTATTGCCAGCCATGATCTCGATATGATCAAGCGCATGAAGAAACGCATTATTACCTTAAAGAAAGGTCGATTACTGACTCATGCAGGGACACCAATAAAAGAATGAGCGCAGAAAAGAAAACAAATAACCGCGCAAAGAAGAAACGCGAGCTTAAAGGCCTTTTTAATATGTGGCTACTTAATAATGCACAGGCATGTATCTATAGTCTTGGGCAATACATGCGCCAACCGGTTAATAATCTACTCATGACTGCGGTGATTGGTATCTCGCTGGCATTACCCGCCAGCTTTTATGTCCTGCTGGATAATGTGCGTTCAGTCTCTGCCGGCTGGGATGGTTCATTACAAATCACCCTATTTTTACAAAATGATATTAGCGATTTAGATGCCCTGAGTTTTGCAAAACAACTCGATGCCGATCCACGCATAGAAAGTACCAATCTGATCAACAGGGATGATGCGCTGGCTGAATACAGAAGTCTCTCGGGTTTTGCTGATGCCTTGGATGCGCTGGATGAAAACCCATTTCCTAATGTCATCATTGCTCATCCTAAGATCACGGATGGCAGTCAACCCGAGATCGACCTCTTGATTGTCGACCTAGAAGCCATGCCCGAGATCGATAACGCTCAATACGACAGTCAATGGATTCAGCGTTTATTTCATCTTCTGGATATTATCAATCGCGTTGTAATTATCCTCTCCGCGATGCTAGCCACCGCTGTATTACTAATCGTCGGCAATACTATTCGTCTTGCTATCCATAACCGCCGTTCTGAAATCGAAATCAGCAAACTCTTTGGTGGTACAGATGCATTTATCCAGCGTCCGTTTCTCTATAGCGGTTTCTGGTATGGCGTCTTTGGTGGGCTCATTGCCTGGCTACTTATCACAATTGCCCTGCAAATTCTTGATAAGCCTGTCCGGGAACTAGCCAATCTCTATGGTAGTCAGTTCAAACTATCTGGTCTAGGCTTCAAAAACAGCAGTATATTGCTACTGATCGGTGTATTTTTGGGCTTAGGCGGCTCATGGGTATCGGTTAAACGCCATATGCGCGCCATTGAACCTCTATAAGTTATTGATATCTAAATAACTAATTCTTAACCCTATCGGGAACTCATTTTTATATTAGCACTCTAAATATTAGAGTGCTAATATAAGTACATGCGTTTGAGTTACAATGCATTGAGGGAACACAACAATGAATCAATTACAAAATCTTCAATTAATATTACCTACTGGTTCAATTGAAACCTACATTTCATCGGTAAACCAGATTCCTGTATTAAGTCAGGAAGAGGAAGTCGAATTAGCGCGCCGTTTACGTGATGAAAACGATATCGAGGCCGCTCGTCGTTTGGTCATGTCGCATCTACGCTTTGTGGTAAAGATTGCTCGCGGTTATGCCGGCTATGGTTTACAACAGGCAGATTTAATTCAGGAGGGCAACTTGGGCTTGATGAAAGCCGTAAAACGATTTGATCCTGAAGTTGGTGTGCGACTGGTATCATTCGCCGTCCATTGGATTCGCGCAGAAATGCATGAATATATTATTCGCAACTGGCGCATCGTGAAGATTGCTACCACTAAGGCGCAACGCAAATTATTCTTCAACTTACGTTCAGCTAAAAAACGTTTGGGCTGGATGAATAAAAACGAAGTCGATGACATTGCCAAAGACCTGAATGTTAAGCCTAGCGAAGTATTGGAAATGGAAAAGCGTTTAGCCAACTACGATGCATCGTTTGATGGTTACAACGATGATAGTGATGATGAAGATTTATACACAGCACCAAGTTACTTTGTAGAACACAATAGTGCTGGGCCGGAAGAGATTATCGAAACCACACAGCTAGATGACGAACAAACCGAAGCACTACAAGAAGCGTTAATGTTATTGGATGATCGCAGTAAAGATATCATCGCAAGACGTTGGCTAGAAGAAGAAAAAGCAACCCTGCATGATTTGGCCGATGAATATCAAGTCTCCGCTGAGCGCATCAGACAAATAGAAAGCATTGCGATGAAAAAGCTACGACAAGCGATTGCAGCTTAAAAGAAATTAAATCAAGGATGATTAATACTAACGAAAATATTAACGGCTCTTCAGAGCCGTTTTTTAAATATGAATTATAAAGGTATACAACAAAACCTAAAATATGCCGATGTTGAAATAAATAAGCTTCATAATCATGAAATATTTTACGCTTTGATACTCCTGTATCAGATTAATAAACGTGTTTAACGATAATTTTATATCCCTTAAACTGAATACTACCGGCGCGGAAATAAATCTTGCACATGGTGGTAAAGGTAAACCATTACTACTACTTCATGGTTATCCACAAACTCATGTCATATGGCATGCCGTTGCTCCTGCGCTTGCGAAACAGTTTCATGTGGTTTGTCCTGATTTACGTGGTTATGGTGATAGTTCCAAACCGGTCAGCAGTAATAGTTTTAAACATTATTCAAAACGTGAAATGGCAAAAGATATGGTCGAAGTCATGGAAGAACTTGGCTATGACTCGTTTTATGTTGCCGGTCATGATCGAGGGGCACGAGTCATACATCGCATGGCACGCGATTATCCAAATAAAGTATTAAAAGCCTGCGTTATGGATATTGTTCCAACAGAATATATGTATGGAAATGCTGATAAGGCATTTGCCTCAGGTTATTATCACTGGTTCTTTCTGATACAGCCTGACGGCTTGCCGGAAAAGATGATTAGCGAGGACCCTGAATATTATCTTCGAGAAAAACTAAAGCGCTGGAGTGCTGCGAACGCTATTTTTGATGAACAAGCGGTTGCTGAATATATTCGTTGTTTTAGCCATCCAGAAACTATTCATGCAACGTGCAATGATTATCGCGCTGCAGCGAGCATTGATCTCGAACATGATGCAAAAGATAAAGAAAAGTTAATTACTTGTCCTTTGATAGTGCTATGGGGAAGTAAAGGCTTTATAAACCGAACATATGATGTATTAGATGTCTGGTCTAAATATGCCTTGCAGGTTCAGGGAAAAGCTTTAGATTGCGGGCATTTTGTACCGGAAGAGGCAGCGGAAGATGTCATTGCAGAATTACTTTCTTTTTTCTCATAATAAGATGCTATGCTTATTTAATATTATAAATAGAGAACAATAACTATGGCCGGTGGCTGGTCAAAAGACGGCGCAGTGCAGGATCAAATCGACGCCAATGTAGAAGATGCTATCAAACAAGCCAAAGCTCGCATGCCAAAAGGTGAGAGCCTTAAGTATTGTGAAGAATGTGATGAAGAAATTCCCCAAGCAAGACGCGAGGTAGTGCCCGGGGTTCGTTTATGCGTGAATTGCCAAACAAAAAAAGATACTGAAGAAAAATCTTTAAACCTATTTAATCGACGCGGCAATAAAGACAGCCAGATACATTAGATTAAAAACCCTGCTTAATTAGTTTTCCTCTCCAAACCTTCGTCTTCCTGTTTAGCAGTCGCGACATCATAGAATACTCGTTCTACTAAAATTGAATCCCTCCAGGCATCATTATAGAGCGGCATATGTATTCTCACCGCTGCTTTTTCCTTACCTTGTCCGGCATCATAGATGATGACATTATCTCTAGCAATTTGGCGGCCTTTAAATTGCATTGACCCGTCAGGGAATACATATAAAACCTTGTCATTATCTTTGTCAGACAATAACACCGGTTTTGTGTGATTACAGGCTGTTAAAAATATAAATCCTGCTATCACAATTAATGTGTTAAATTTTTTCATGATTCTATAACGCCTCTTTTTATATAACTATGCTAAATAGTTTATGAGGTTTTTTGCATGTTCGCTGCCAACTGGTTCACAATTCTGTAAAACATGGGAAAATCAATTAAATATAATGTGATCAAGGTCACATGAATTGAAAATAAGTATTAATTTAATCAAAAGTAGAAACACGGCCTATATAACTTCCTAATAAACCTAGTCCATCATCAGCATGATCTAGCACTTGTATTGCTGTCATCCCCATAAACTTCATGCCGACATATTAAAGCTCATATGCATTATGATGTATTGCGGAAAAGGTTTCATTTATACCAAGCACAAAAATATAGCTTGGATGATGAGGAAAAGTTACTAATATAAAGATACTATTAATTAAATAATGACAAAACAAACGCAAAAGAAGAAGGCGGTGGCGACTGATCCTCCGGTCGAAACAATTCATTATGCTATCGGATTATGTCGATATGGTTCTGTGCTTTGTGCAACAAGCAAAAAAGGAATCTGCGCTATTTATATTCATGACAAACCAAAAACACTTCTTGCGACACTAAAAAAAGATTTTCCAGCAACAAAAATTCAGGGGGCAAAAAAAGACTTTAAACCTGTTTTAGCAAGCGTCATTAAATACATTAAAAAACCAAATGGCAAACCGGAAGTAAAGCTTGATCTTCATGGCACTGAATTTCAAAAACGTGTGTGGAAATTTTTATCAACGATACGTGCAGGTAAAACTCTTAGTTATTCCGAAGTTGCCATGCATTTGGGCTCTCCGGGTGCTGCGCGTACTGTAGGCAATGCGTGTGCAGCCAACAAAATCGCTATCTTGATTCCTTGTCATCGTGTTTTACGACTGGATGGAAGCTTGTCTGGTTATCGCTGGGGTTTAAAAATAAAAAAGGAATTACTCAAAAACGAAAACGCTATTCCTTGATGCGATAACCTTTTTTAAATATCCAGTAAATAACAGTCAGACAAATAAGCTTGAATATCAGTATCATGAATAGGCTTACACCCACATTGACATCGGCAATGCCATAGAAGCTCCAACGAAAACCACTGATTAAGTAAACAACAGGGTTAAATAGCGTTAATGTTTGCCAGAATTCCGGCAACATTTTAATCGAATAAAAACTGCCCCCCAAAAACGTTAGCGGCGTAATAATCATCATTGGCACAATCTGTAAACGCTCGAAACTATCTGCCCAGATGCCCAGAATAAAACCAAACAAACTAAAACTGGATGCAGTTAAAAATAGAAAACAACACATGTAAACAGGGTGAGTAACCTCATAATCTACGAATAACTTTGCTGTTAACAAGATTAACACACCAATAATTACTGATTTAGTCGTTGCGGCACCAACAAACCCTATTATGATTTCAAAAGCGTTTATAGGTGCAGACAACAATTCATATATGGTGCCAGTAAACTTTGGCATATATATACCAAAAGACGCATTGGAGATACTTTCATTAAGCAATGACAGCATGATCAAGCCGGGAATAATAAATTCGCCATAACTAACCCCATCAATATCGCCCATGCGCGAACCAATCGCTGCGCCGAAGACTATAAAATATAGTGAGGTTGATAACACTGGCGAAGCAATACTTTGCATAAGCGTTCTTAATGTACGAGACATTTCGAAAAAATAGATCGCTTTTATTGCGTGCAAATTCATTATTGCTTCTTTACCAGATTTACGAATATTTCTTCCAATGAGCTTTCACTAGTCTTCATGTCACGAAAAGCTATATCTGCTTCATCCAGCTTTTTCAATAACTGTGCGATACCAGTGTCTACTTGCTGAGAATTAAAGGTATAAACCATTTCATTACCATCATGGATTAACTCCAGTTCGTAGCCTTTTAATGAGTCTGGTAATTGTTGCATGGGCATTTGCAATGTCAGTAATAATTGCTTTTTGCCAAGTTTTTTCATTAGCGCTTCTTTTTCATCAACGACAATGATCTGTCCATGATCAATCACGCCAATACGATCTGCCATTTGCTCAGCTTCTTCAATATAGTGTGTTGTTAAAATAATTGTGACGCCTTGATCTTTTAAATCTTTCATTCGGTTCCACATGTCCTGCCTTAACTCTACATCAACACCTGCTGTAGGTTCATCGAGAAATAATATCTTCGGTTCATGTGCAAGCGCTTTCGCAATCATGACGCGGCGTTTCATGCCGCCAGACAAGGTTAATAGTTTATTATCTTTTTTTTCCCATAAAGATAAGGCGCACAATACTTGCTCGATGTAATCAGGTGCTGGCGCTTTGCCAAATAGCCCGCGACTAAAGTTTACTGTATGCAATACCGTTTCAAACATATCCGTGGAGATTTCCTGCGGTACAAGCCCAACCAAAGAACGCGCCTCACGAAATGCCTTTATATTATCCCATCCATCTATAAGAATTTGTCCGGACGTAGGATTGATGATGCCGCAAATAATATTAATCAAGGTTGTCTTGCCGGCGCCATTAGGCCCCAGCAAAGCAAAAAGCTCGCCGCGTTTGATATTAAGATTAATATCTTTAAGTGCTGATAAACCCGATGAGTAGATTTTATTAAGTGAATTTATTTGAATAATCGAATTGGTCATGTGATAAGTATTTAATTTTACCTGCAATATTTTAAACCAATTATTAAGAACAATTTATTTTTTTGATTGATAAGCCCGCTTCACTTCTTCGAGACGCTTATCCCGCCCGCATCCATATCGATAGTATTTATATAGTAACGGGTTTTTTTCATAATAATTCTGATGATAGTCTTCGGCAGCATAAAACTCGCTTGCTGCAATAATTGGAGTTAATAATTTATGATCATTACCAATATTATTTTGTAATTTATTTTTATTATATTCAGCAATCTTTTTTTGTTCTTCATCAAGATAAAAAATTGCTGAGCGATATTGTGGTCCACGATCACAGAACTGGCCCTGATCATCAAATGGATCGATATTCTTCCAAAGCACATTCAATAATGTATCGTAATTTACCTTGGTATCGTCATAAATTATCTGCAAGGCTTCATAATGACCTGTCATTCCGGTAGAAACCTGTTTGTAAGTCGGGTTTTTCAAATTGCCACCGACATAACCGGATATTGTTTGTTCTACGCCATCAAGCTTGTCATATGGAGGCTCCATGCACCAAAAGCACCCACCGGCAAAAATTGCTGTTTTTGACGCAGCGGAAACACTAATAAAGAATAATGTGAAAATGATAGTAAATATTACTTTCATCTTTATGACCTTAATTCAGGAAGTGGTTTGGATTCAGGCACAAAATTCAAAGCGAGACCATTATTACAATAGCGCAGACCTGTAGGCTGTGGGCCGTCCTCAAATACGTGTCCCTGATGACCATCACAACGTATACAATGATATTCTGTTCTTGGCCACACAAGCTTTATATCAAGTTTTGTTCCAAGCCTACCTTCTATTGGCTGATAAAAGCTTGGCCAACCCGTTCCACTGTCATATTTAGTTTCAGATATAAACAAAGGTAAATAACATGCCGCACAAACATAGGTTCCTTTATATTTATTTTTATTCAATGGGCTGGAACCTGGCGCTTCTGTTTCTTCCTCAAATAGAACGTCATACTGATCAGGGGTTAATAACGCCTTCCATTCTTTTTTATCTTTTTTCAGCTTAATTATTTTTTTTCCGGAATCGATAACATGCGCAAACAGGTTAACTGGCTGTACCATTAGAGCTGCTGCTGCAATCGAAATAGTTTTTAGTAAAAGCCGTCGTTTCATGTTTCCTCCAAATATGAATTACCAATAAATTATGTGGCAATTCATACTGCTAACTACTTTAATATTTTGTCCATAATCTGTAAAAGTTACATATTTACCATGATGAAAAAACCGGGGATAAACCCCGGTTTTAAATAATAAAAGAGCATATATTGGTAAATTATTTATATAAATTGTGAAATTAACGGAATGTAATGATCGATCAACAGCGCCGCAAACATCAGCATTAAATAAATGATAGAGTATGAAAAGGTTTTCATCGCCAAACGGTCATCATGATCAAACTGCATACGAATCGCGTAATATAAAAATCCTGCGTTAAGTAATGTAGAGCATACTAAATAAAAGAAGCCTGACATTTTTACCAGATAGGGAAGGATGGTCACAATACACATAATGATGGTGTATAACAAAATGTGCAGGCGGGTAAACTCAACACCGTGCGTTACCGGTAACATAGGTATGTCTACTGCCTTGTAATCTTCGCGTCGATAAATGGCTAGCGCCCAAAAATGAGGCGGAGTCCATGCGAAAATAATTAAAAATAATAATAATGCGTTAGGATCCAAGGTGCCAGTTACTGCAACCCAACCAAGAACAGGTGGCGCCGCACCCGCTGCACCACCGATAACGATATTTTGTGGTGTTGCGCGTTTTAAAAACATGGAGTAAATCACACCATAGCCAATCAATGAAATTGCTGTTAAACCAGCAGTTAAAGGATTGACGAGAAACGCCAGTATTCCCATGGAGATGGTGCCTAAAAACCAGGCAAAGATTATGGCATTTGCAATACTGACGTTACCTTTTGGTAAAGGTCGTTTTTTCGTTCTCGCCATTATGGAATCAATTTTATGATCTACGACATGATTAATAGTAGCAGCGGATGCCGATGCCAGACCAATTCCAATAGTACCGTAAATGAGCACATGCCACGGCACCATTCCGGGCGTAGCGAGAAACATACCGACAACAGCAGTAAACACGATCAATGCGACAACATTAGGTTTACAGAGGGCATAATAATCACGCCAGCTAATCTCTACTGTTTCTGTTTTTGTCTGTTCTTGCATTAGTATTCTCGTGGATTATTTGCTTCTATTTAAAATAGATAAATGAAGCATGGTAATTAACGTCAGTAATAGTAACGCAGCGACCCCATTGTGCGCCACAGCAATAAATAAGGGCAAATTCATTACTACATTCGCAATACCCAATGAAACCTGCAGCAACAGCGCCATTAGCATTAAAACAGCGGTGATACGTACCTGACGATTATTTTGTAACAAGGCCTTAATACCTAACATTAATATGATGATAAATGTGACTATTGCGCCTATTCGGTGAGTAACATGTATCGCTGTTCTTGCCGGACCATCTAATACACCGCCCTCATAATTAATGCCCAGTCCTCGCCAAAGAACAAACGCCTCGCCTAAATCCATCTTTGGTAAATATTCACCATGACAGGTTGGAAAATCAGAGCAGGCAAGAGCTGCATAGTTCGTACTCGTCCAGCCACCCAGACTAATCTGCAAACATAAAACAATGAATGCTAAAACAGTGAAGGGCAGATAATTCTCAAAACGTGGTGAAAGCTTAATGTATCCATTATTCTTCTGATGCAATGACAACCAATACAATAGCGATAAAATACTCATCCCGCCAATTAGATGTAAGGTAACAATAAATGGCTTCAATAATAATGTAACTGTCCACATACCAAGTAAAGCCTGAAAAGTAACCAGCAACAATAAACCGCTCGATATAATGCGAGTCGTCATATCGTGACGCTTTAACCAGGCAATCATACAAATCAACAGAATTAATATACCAAGCGTACCCGCGATATAACGATGTGCCATTTCTATCCAAGCCTTATCAATTTCAAGTGGTCTATCGGGATAAGCCTTATTTGCAGTTTCGACATGAATATCACTAGCAGGCACAATTAATCTGCCATAACAACCCGGCCAATCCGGACAACCTAAACCGGCATGTGACAAACGAGTATAGGCGCCGACTGTGATTACTATAAATGCTAATACAGTGGCCATGATTGCCAAATAAAATATGGTTTTATTTTTCATTGTTTAGCCAATCCTCGAAAACTTTAATAACTTTTTCATATCTTTCATGATATCTCTCGGATCAATATCTGGTGGATAACTCATCATGAGATTGCCCATGGGATCTATAATATAAAGTCTGTTCAACTTTAGCGGATCATCAACTTCATTCAATTTAAATTTTTGCAACAAAGTCGCGCGTTCTTCCGCTGAAATATTTATTATGCGTTGACCCTGATACTCTTGAAGCTGTGAGTCTATTTCAGTTTGATCAGCTGTAGTCATTAACAAAACACGCTGTACTCTTAATGAATGCTTATCCATAGCAGTGTGAATTTGACGCATGCGGTAAAGGTTATTGATACAGTCGGCAGAACATTCATTGGTTACATAAATCAGATTCCACTTACCATATAGTTCATAGTCAGCATTAGCCAAAGGATCCAGCAAAGGCAAATTATTAATTTGTACCGGAGGAGTAATTAAATTCCCTTTATTTGATGTGCCTCTTGATTCGATAGATTCTTTATGTTGTGCAAACCAATATGACAATAGAATTGGGCTCAAAAACGCGAACACTATAAAAATAATTGTTAGTGTATTTTTCTGTTTACTGTTCATTATCTTTTCTTTTTTAAATTTAACAAAATATAAATAACCAATAATACTGTTGCGAAGGCAAACCATTGATAAGCATATCCGAGATGTTTTGCTTCATCAGAACCAGGCAACCGCCAGTCTCTTGTGTATCCCAAAGGAGATTCCGGATCCAGTCGTATAATTAAAGGAAACAGCTTCAAGCCGGTTGACGATTCAATTTCTTTTATATTGATTTTGTATGATCGATAAACTCCTTGTTGCATAGTTTCAAGCGGTAATTCGTTAAAATATATTCCGGTCAACGGTTCTTTTTTAAGTTGTCCTTTCAAAGTTATTATTTCTGAACTGAAGTTTAGTTCTGGTATTGTTGATCGATCCAGGGGCGATAGCAGCCAGCCTCTATTGACCAATATTACTTTTTCTTCATCCCCATAAACGAAAGGTGTATAGATATAATATCCGGCCTGACTTTTATGAACCTGGTTATCTAACAATATTTGTATTTCGTTTTTAAACTGCCCAGTAATAGAAACGTTTCGCCAAACCAAATCATCTATACTATTTTCATTATCAAGATTTTCCATATCTATAGCTTCTAGCTGCTGATTTTCCATAAACGTCTGATGCTTGGTTGCTTTATACTCAGCTCTATCCAGTTGCCAAATTCCCAAGCGAATAAATAAAACAAAAAACACAACAGCCAAAAGACTGGTTATTAGTCCAGGACGAAACGAATATATATATTGGCGAGAACTCATTTATTACAATACTTTATATTTACTGCTCGTTATACTATGACAATGACCGCAACAGTTTTATTCAAAGCCCTGATCATCATTATTCTTTTAATGATATTAGCTTCACTAGCCGCAGGTGTTATTTTTCTCGTAAAAGATAATTCCGATAAAAACTCTATACGCTTAGTTACATCACTTACTGTTAGGATAAGTTTGTCAGTATTACTTTTTATTCTTTTGTTATTTGGTTATTACATGGGCTGGATTCAGCCGCATGGGCTAGGCCAATAACTATTTATTTTCTAAAACAAAAAGGCGCTACCATGGCAGCGCCTTTTAATGTCTTGTCAGAAATTACTATATCCAGTAAACAAATATAAATAACCCTAACCAAACCACGTCAACAAAGTGCCAGTACCATGCCACACCTTCAAAAGCGAAGTGGTCTTCAGCTGTAAAATGACCTTTCAAACAACGTAATGTGATAATTAATATCATTGTCGCACCCATGAATACATGGAAACCATGAAAACCGGTCAACATAAAGAAGGTTGAACCATAAATGCCTGACGTTAATTTAAGATCTAGTTCGTGATAAGCATGAATATATTCCTCGGCTTGCAAGAACAAGAAGATTGCGCCCAGAATAACTGTCGCTGCCATCCATAACACCAGCGCTTTACGATTATTCTTTTTCAAAGCCCAGTGAGCGAACGTAATCGTGCCACCAGATGCTAATAAAATTGCAGTATTAATAGCCGGAATTCCCCATGCAGGAATGACTTCTTTGATTAATGTAAAGTGCGAAGTCAATGCAGTGGTCATGTCAGGTGTAGTAATCAGTGGCCATACATTTTGAAAATCAGGCCATAAGAATTCATGGGTTGCAAATTTTGCACCTTCGCCTGCTAACCATGGCACTGAATAAACTCTGGCATAGAAAAGAGCACCAAAGAATGCCGCGAAGAACATTACTTCAGAAAAGATAAACCAGCTCATACCCCAACGAAAACTTATGTCTACTTGATGGTTGTAATTACCGCCCATGCTTTCTTTGATAACATCAGAGAACCAGCCATAAAACATATATATAACGGCAGCTAAACCAAGGTATAACACCACAGGCGTTACACCGTTTAGAAATAGGCCGGCACCAACAAAGGTTGTAAACAATGCCATTGAACCAACAACCGGCCAACGGCTTGGTTCCGGAATATAATATGCACCATGTGAGTCAGACATAATCAATCCCCATCTTATGATTTATAAAGTCTTATTGTTAATATTGTCTTTTATGTTTTCATTGCTTGATGACCTAGCAACCTTATCTGTTTCCGACACTTCAAAAAACGTATAGGACAAAGTCATCATTTTAATTTTTTCCGGCAAATCCGCGTCAACGACAAACCTGACCGGCATTACCTTTTTTTCCCCTGGCTCTAATGCTTGCTCAGTAAAACAGAAACATTCTGTTTTATTAAAGTACAGTGATGCCTTGGTCGGCGCCACACTAGGCACAGCTCGTCCAACAATCCTTCTATCGGAACGATTTACTGCTACATACTCTACTTCTGTTACTTGACCAGGATGAACAGCGATCTTTTTTGATAATGAATCAAACTCCCAGGGGAAGTCCGCATTTACATTTGTATCAAACTCTACTGTTACCAGTCTATCCATATCGACTCTATCGATATCGGCCTCCACAACTTTGCCTGTTTTGCCATTAATCCCTACAACTTCACAGAAAACATCATAGAGAGGCACTAATGCATAACCAAAACCAAACATGGCTATAGCGAATATCGCTAATTTAGTTGCGGTTCTTTCTACGCCCTGCTGCATTAACTATTTTGCGAACGCAAGAATAAAGCCAATATAAAAACTTGCGGCCACGAGACCTAGTATGATCCCGAGCCGCTTATTCTTTGCCGCCAAATCTTTATTGGCAGCATTCGTTTGATCGTGGTTATCTGTCATACAATCAAACGCTCCTCAATTAAGAATGCGCGGTAGCGTCAGTTACTTGAGGAGGAGTAGTAAAGCTATGGAACGGAGGAGGTGAGGATAATGTCCACTCCAGACCATGTGCACTTTCCCAAACTTGATCCGTTGCTTTTTCACCTTGTCCACGGGCACATTTAATTACAACCCAAACTAGAATTAACTGACTTAAACCAAAGGCAAAACCACCAATACTAATGATCTGGTTCCAGCCAGTGAAAATGGTATTGTAGTCAGGGATACGTCGTGGCATACCTGCCAGACCAATAAAGTGCATTGGGAAGAACAACACGTTTACTGAAATAGTAGATAACCAAAAGTGTAATTTGCCCAGTTTTTCGTCATACATTACTCCAGTCCATTTTGGTAACCAGTAGTAAACGCCAGCGAATACACCATAAATAATGCCTGGAACAATTACATAATGGAAATGCGCCACAATGAAATAAGTATCATGATACTGGAAATCAACCGGGGTAATACCCATCATCAATCCTGAGAAACCACCGATTGAAAACATGAACAAAACGCCTATTGAAAACAACATTGGTGTTTCAAATGTCATTGAGCCTTTCCACATAGTGGCCATCCAGTTAAAGATTTTTACACCTGTTGGTACTGCGATTGACATCGTCGCATACATGAAGAACAGCTCTCCGGTTAATGGCATGCCGACAGTAAACATATGGTGCGCCCATACGAAGAATGACAGGAATGCGATTGACGCGGTTGCATATACCATCGATGCGTAACCAAATAATGGTTTGCGTGAAAAGGTCGGAATAACCTGAGAGATAATACCGAAGGAAGGCAATACCAGAATGTACACTTCAGGGTGTCCAAAAAACCAGAAGATGTGCTGGAATAAAACAGGATCACCACCACCAGCAGCATTGAAGAATGCTGTACCGAAATATTTATCAGTCAACAGCATGGTCACCGCGCCAGCCAAAACTGGCATCGAAGCAATTAATAAGAACGCCGTAATAATCCAGGTCCACACAAATAATGGTAAACGCATGAATGTCATGCCAGGTGCACGCATATTAAATACCGTAGCAATAATATTAATCGCCCCCATAATTGAAGAAACACCTAAAAAGTGAACTGCAAAAATAAGGAACGGGAAACCATCGCCGAGTTGCAACACCAGCGGTGGATACATAGTCCAACCGCCTGCTGGCGCACCTCCAGGCATAAAGAACGTAAGCAATAAAAGGGTAAAAGCAAATGGCAAGATCCAGAAACTCATATTATTCATACGAGGCATTGCCATATCCGGCGCACCGATCATCATCGGAATCATCCAGTTCGCGAGCCCTACACCAGCTGGCATTAGTGCACCGAAAATCATGACTAGCGCATGCACAGTGGTCATTGAGTTAAAAAACTGCGGATCAACAAACTGTAAACCCGGCTGGAATAATTCGGCTCGGATTACCATAGCCATGGCGCCGCCGACAAAAAACATTATTAATGAAAACACCAGATACATCGTGCCGATGTCTTTATGGTTGGTAGAAAATAACCAGCGGCCTATCCCGGTTGGCTTATGATCATGATGATCGTCATGGGCGACTGCTTCACTCATGTGTCTATCCTCTTCTTTAAGATTTAAGATTCAAAAAATATTATCGTGCTGCATTAACAGCTGCAGGCTGCACTGCATCAGCAGCATTGCCCCAGGAGTTACGCACATAAGTCATAACTGACGCGATATCAGTATCACTTAATTGATCCTTAAACGGCGGCATCATATTTTTGCCATTCAAAATTTGATGTGCAAAACCCTCTGCTTCGCCATTAGCAATTGCACTTCCAGCCAACGCAGGGAACAAACCGTCTACGCCTTCACCTTCTGGCATATGGCATGCGGCACAATTGCTGTTGTATAGTCGTTTACCCTTCATAAGCAACTCCTCGACTGCTATTTCTTCTACTGGTGTTGCTGCGGCTACACGAGCATTGCCTTTCATTTCCTGAACCCAGGCAGCATAGTCTTCTTTAGAAACAGCCTTAACAACGATTGGCATAAAACCATGATCTTTACCACAAAGCTCGGCACACTGACCGCGGTAGACGCCTTCTTTTTCAATGAAAGTCCAGTTATCATTAATAAACCCTGGGATAGCATCTCGTTTCCAACCCAGATCCGGTACCCACCAGGCATGATTAACATCGGATGCAGTTGTTAAAATTCTAATTTTTGTATCAACAGGCACGACCACATAGTTATCTACATCTAATAAATAATTTTCAACATCTTCCGGACGAGTAGAGGCATAACGTTGTCGTGCTTCATTACTATCCTCTTTTAATGTACTAAAGAAACTGATGTCTTCCTCCAAATAGTCATATTTCCACTTCCATTGGTAACCGGTAACTTTAATAGTCATCTCGGCATCACCTGTTTGCTCCATGAAGATAAGTGTCTTGGTCGCGGGAATAGCCATTACAATTAAAATAATGATTGGAATGATTGTCCAAGTGATTTCAGCAAAAGTACTATGATGAAACTGTTCAGCAATAGCGCCGCGTGATTTTCTATGAAAATATATAGACCAGCACATTACAGCAAATACAGCGATACCAATCGCTGTTACGATGTACAGGATTATCATATGCAGGTCGTAGACTTTTTTACTTGTAGGTGTCACACCCTCCGTCAAATTCCACGACATGCTTTCGGCAAAAGCTAAACCACATGCCAATGTTAGACATAATGTAATAGCGCCTAACACTACTCTCTTGGTTTTACTGACAGTCATACAAACTTTCCTCGAACGTAGAAATTATATTTATGTATTTATTACAGTCTTTACAGACTGTTTTAAAGTTATTGACAAGGCCTTCCTCTCTTCTTCATTGAGGAATTTACCAACTTCCATCTGCTTGCCATGTGAACGTAAAAAAAGCTTACTGGGATACCACGGATTCCTAGATTTAATTAATACAATTTGTAACCATGCTCTATCAAATTCCTTTATTGTATGCGGCTCAGAATAACCCACTTCGACAGTCACTTTGTATCTAGCAATCTTTATTATTTCTTTACGTCCACCCCGCCAGGCACTTATATATAAAGCAATAGCCAACGCGGTTAATTCGAACCCTGCAAACGGCAATATCAGCGTAAGCCCCTGCATAAAAAAACCAACACCAATGCCCAATGAGAAAGCTGCGATTATACTGAATAAAAAAACTTGTTGGCGCCATGGCATTGCCCTGTTCGGGGTTACCACAAAGCATCTATTTTGATCTTGATAATCCAGACAAACTATCATGTCGGAGTCGATTTAATTATTAACAATCCAAATTCGCCGCTATTATGCACAATTATGTGCGCCAAAGCGACAATTTGTCACTTACACAGTGACTTCCGTGCCGTAATGTATTTAATCTATAGATTTTTCCTGATCATGGCCTCGAATTCAGAGCTTATATCTACAGTGGCTTGATTTATGTCCCGCTCTGACTGAAATTTCACCTCCGCCAGAAGAGGACAGCGCAATTCTCTTTGCAGGGTCGTTACTGACTCTTTTTTATACAGGTAATCTGGTTCGATCTCGTTCAGGATCCAGCCAGAAATCTCAAAACCGTCCTGACGAATGGATTCAGCAGATAAAATGGCATGATTTATACAGCCTAGACGCAAACCTACGACAAGAATCACAGGTAATGATAATAACCTTACCAAGCCAGACAATGATTTATCATCAGCAAGAAGCACTCGCCAACCACCAACGCCCTCAACCAAAACCAAATCACTTAAAGACTTTAAAAGTGAGTGTTTACACACTATATTTTCTATATCAATTTTTCTTCCGTATTCACTGGCGGCGATATGAGGAGCAACCGCTGGCGCAAATACCTCGGGGTTAATCCAATCGTACGGAATATCCTGACTAGAATATTTTTTTATGAGCTGTGCGTCTTCATTTTCAAGCTGACCATTTACATATTCCGCACCAGATGCGATTGGCTTCATGCCATTCACATTTAAACCTAGCTCCTGCATATATTTCATAAGCAAAACGGTTGCCCAGGTCTTGCCTATACCTGTATCGGTTCCGGTTAAAAACCATCCATCCGTCATGTTCGCTTGTAGCCTCGACTTCTAATTTCCTTGCGTAACTCATCTATAGAAATGGTTTGTGAATCTGTATTTCTGATTTTTTCCATTTTCCAGGCATGACCATAGATAACTTCATAGCTTGCCGGCAGTTTGTCATTTATTCTAAGCGTCTCGTAATGTTGAACAACCTTGCTTAATCTGGATTTGCCTGTAAGTGTTTTTCTCCGCTTGGTATTTACATTTTGTGCGCCAATACATTTTAATTCGCGCATAAGTTGTAAAACATCATCATACAATAGCGTTAACTGCTCGGTACTTAATACAGGTTCTTGCAGTCCTGAACGAATCATCGCATCACCAACATCATGCATGTCGATAAATGTATTGATGTGGGTAAAGTCATCAACGTTCTGCCAACTCTGCCGCAACTCTTTTAATGTGTCTGGGCCGAACGATGAGAACACAATTACCCCGCCGGGTTTTAATACACGGCTAACTTCAGCAAATGCAGCATCCAGGCCTGAACACCACTGCAACATCAAATTGCTATACACCATGTCAAAGGTATTATCGTTAAAGGGTAGAGCATAGACATTTCCACAAACAAACCTTTGGCCTGAAAATAATCGTCGGAATTTTCGTTGGGCATTTTTCAACATGGAAAAAGCAAGGTCTGTTTGTATTACTTTACTACGTTTAAATTTCTTTTTTATTGCGCTTGCCCCATTTCCGGTACCTGACCCAAGATCCAGACACAGACGCGGATCTATAGATACATAGCTCAATGTATCTAACAAACGCTCATTAACTTCTCGCTGCAATACGGCCTGAGCATCATAAGTACTTGCCGCACCATTAAAAGCACGTTTCACGGCTACATGTTGCAATTCATAAGACATAATTATTCCGAAGCACAAAAACGATGAATGATAGTCATGGTTTTTTCAGCATGATTAAGAAAAGGAATGTGTCCAGCCTCGGGCAATAACTGTGATTGCAAATTTTCATTTTTAAGTCTTGTTAACGCCGACGGTTTTATTAATGCATCTTTTTCACCATTAATAATTAACACTGGTATTGATAATTTTTTAAGGTTTTTACGCTGATCATTTATTTCCAGTTCACATAACCACTCTTTTAAAATATCGTTATAAGCAGAAACATTAAACTTACTTAATCGTTTAGCATCCTGTTTAGCGTCTTTTTCACCATGCGCCGATAAAGCATTTAACTGGTTGAACGACTTTTTATCATCTTCATTGTATAATAACTGCAGTTTCTTAAATGCATTTAAATCGATAGATTCCTGCCAATCATAACGGTTAACCATGACCGGAGCACTGCCTATAAGAATTAAATACTTTACATGCTTACAATAAAGCGCTGCTTCAATAGCTATTAAACCGCCCATAGACCAGCCCACCAAAACAATGTCTTCTTTAATCATCGCGGACAAATATTTTGCGATACAATTGATCCCCGTTTGGCGAATAGTTTTTGCTACTGAATATAAACAAGGCGTTTCAATATTCTTTTTTTCTATTAATGAAAACACCTCTGGGGTATACCCCCATCCATGCAACCATATTTGTTTCAAGTGCGCGCCCATATCGAATTAATTTATAACTTGATTCAATGAGTCTGTTAGTTTTTTTAATTGAAGAGCTGTATGAGCAGCTGAAAGACTAATTCTTATACGTGACGAATTTTTTTCAACGGTTGGCGGACGAATACAAACTGTAAACAAACCTTTATCCATTAGCTGTTTACCTGCTGTTATTGTTTTTTCATTGTTGCCAATAATAATTGGCTGAATATGTGTATCAGACCCAGTTTCTTTATTTAGACCCTGCTTAAATGTAGCTATATTGGTTATCAATTGCTCTCTAAGTTTTTTACTTTCTTTTACTAATGCTATTACCTGAATCAATGTTGCTGCTGTTGCAGGTGGTAACGCTGTCGTGTAAATATAACTACGTGATTGTTGCTGCATAACATTGATTAGCCTTTTATCGCCCGCAACAAATGCACCACTCATACCAAATGCTTTGCCAAATGTTCCTGTTAACAATGGTATATCTTGTTGTGAGCAACTCTGTTGCTGAAGCAAGCCTCCGCCTGTATCACCAATAGTAGCAATACCGTGAGCATCATCAACGAGCAGCAAGCTCTCATATTGACGACTTATTTCTATTAACTCTTTCAGCTTAGCCTTATCACCATCCATACTAAATATGCCATCTGTCATTAAAATGCTTTTTTCAGGTTTATATTTTTTTAATAGTGACGACAAATGCGTCATATCATTGTGCCTGTATCTAACCAGCTTTCCGTCCGACAATCTTGCTGCATCAATTAGTGATGCATGACACTTTTTATCTTGAAAGACAAATGTCTTATTATCAATGATGCTAGAGGCAATCGATAAATTTGCGAGATAGCCAGAAGAAAATAGCAAAGCATCCTCTCGTCCGAAGAAATCGGCAATTGCTTGTTCGAGTTGTCTGTGTGCGCTTGTATAACCACAAATCAGTTGAGAAGAAGAACCACTACAACCATATTTGTCTATGTTTGTTTTATACCATTCTTTAATGCGCGGATCCTGAGCGAGACCAAGATAATCATTGCTGCTGAAATTAATATAATGTTGCTCGCCGATCGTTACGCGGTTTTCTGAATCAACATTAACCTCTTGCCTTTGTCTTGTTAATGACAAATTTTCCAAATGAGTTACGGTTGAATAAATTTGCTCAAAAATCTTCACGCGATTTCATGTTGTGAAAACTGTATTCCTAGTTTTTGCATTAATGATTGATCTTTTTTAAACTGGGGGTTTGATGTAGTTAATAATTTCTCACCGTAAAAAATAGAGTTTGCTCCCGCCATAAAACACAATGCTTGCATCTCGTCATTCATATCGTTTCTGCCAGCAGACAAACGTATATATGATTTCGGCATAACAATTCTTGACGCTGCAATGATCCTAATGAAATCAAAACTATCTATATCACTCACCTGATCTAGTGGTGTGCCTTCAACCTTAACCAACATATTAATTGGCACACTCTCTGGGTGTATTGGTAAATTTGCTAGTGTTTGTATCAGGCCGGCACGATCACTCTCGTTTTCGCCCATACCAATGATGCCGCCACTGCATACATTTATTCCCGCATCTCTAACATAGGTTAGCGTATTAAGCCTGTCTTCATATACGCGCGTTGAAATGATTTTTTCGTAATATTCGGGTGATGTGTCAAGATTATGGTTATAATAATCAAGCCCTGCATCTGCGAGTCTTTTGCTTTGCTCCTGGTTTAACATCCCAAGCGTTACACACGTTTCCATGCCCAGATTTTTTACCGCAATAATCATATCAATTACATGTTTCAAGTTTTTATCTGTAGGCTGTCTCCAAGCTGCGCCCATACAAAATCGGTTTGCTCCCTGATCTTTTGCTTTTTTCGCATGATCGATTACATCAGCAATACTGGTCATCTTTTCACCTTTAACACCAGTATCGTAATGGGCGCTTTGAGGACAGTAAGCACAATCTTCAGGGCATGCACCTGTCTTGATGTTCATCAAGGTGCTTAATTGAATCTTATTTGTTTTAAAGTTTTGTCGATGGACCGTTTGTGCTTCAAACATAAGATCATTAAAGGGCTTTACTAACAAACCAAGAATTTCTTCTTTTGACCAGTTATGTCGTATAGCCGGTGTTTCTGCATTAATCATTTGATCGAACCCTTTGCGAACTAGTAGTGAACTATTATTTTGATTCGGGTTAACAAGTCTGCACGGATGCTATCGATTAAACAAGGTTTTTGTTTTCTTTGTCATGCTACCAATTATCAATTTATCTGTGATGATTTTTATCAAGATATCTACGCTAAAGATCTGCCGCTTTGTCTAAACCGGGGCTTCAAGAACGAAGGAAAAAAGATATAAGCACGTCGCGATTGTTGATTATGTCATCACAACAGGCATATAGAGTTTGAGGTTTGGGCGCTCACTAGAACGCCCAGACATTAAGTATCGAGGTTTTCTACTGACAAGGCATTCTTTTCAATGAACTCTCTTCTCGGTTCGACTTGATCACCCATCAATGTAGTAAAAATATCATCCGCACTAAAAGCATCTTCAATTTTTACTCGTGACAGACTTCTGGTTTTTGAATCCATTGTAGTTTCCCAAAGCTGATCCGGGTTCATTTCACCAAGTCCTTTATAACGTTGAATGCTTAACCCTTGCTCAGCTTCTTTTAATAACCAATTAAACGCTTCTGTTAATGAAGAAATATTTATGGATTTATCTGATCGTTTTAATTCAGCTCCCTGTTGAAGCTCAACTGAAGTTTCAAGGGCTGTAAGCTTTTTATAATCTGCACTAGCAAAATATTCAGGCATAAAGATATTATTAGACTCAACACCATGTACACTAAATGTTACTTTGCCACCATAAAAATGAGCTTTGCTTTCGAAAATTTCGCATCGATATTCATTAACGCTGGTGCATTTTTCATTTAGATTGGCAACTAGTTTTTCAAACCAGTTTCTTAACAATGTTTCATCCTGACAGTCATCTTCAGCAATGATTGGCATATAACGCATCGCATCTATGATGCTTGGATAAAAACGTTTGGATAAATTTATAAATCCCTTATTCATAACGATATACGTGTCGACAAGCTTGCGCAGTGCTTCGTCTTTAATTGCCTCAGCATTTGCAGAGGTTAATAACTCTGTACTATCAAGAGCCAGTTCTAATAAAAACGCCTGTCTTTCGACATCATCTTTCAAATATTTTTCCTGTTTACCTTTCTTAACTTTATAAAGTGGTGGTTCGGCAATATAGATATGGCCCCTCTCTATTAGTTCTGGCATCTGCCTATAAAAGAAAGTGAGCAATAACGTACGTATATGTGCACCATCAACATCTGCGTCCGTCATAATAATAACGCGATGATAACGAAGCTTTTCAGGATCAAATTCATCTTTCCCAATACCGCAGCCAAGCGCCGTTATCAATGTGCCCACTTCCGCAGAAGACAGCATTTTGTCAAAGCGCGCCTTTTCAACATTTAGAATTTTTCCTTTCAATGGCAGAATCGCCTGATTCTTTCGATCCCGACCTTGTTTTGCTGACCCGCCCGCAGAATCGCCCTCCACCAGAAATAATTCAGACAAACTCGGATCTTTTTCCTGACAATCGGCTAGCTTTCCTGGTAAACCAGCAATATCCAATGCTGTTTTTCGTCGAGTTAGCTCTCTGGCTTTGCGCGCAGCTTCTCTTGCTCTTGCTGCATCAACTATCTTCTCGCATATCGCTTTGGCATCGACTGGCCGCTCTAGCAAATAGTCCTGAATTTTTTCCGCTACACTTTGTTCAACAACCGATTTAACCTCACTGGACACCAGTTTGTCTTTTGTTTGTGAAGAAAACTTAGGATCCGGTAATTTTACTGATAAAACAGCTGTCAAACCTTCTCGCACATCATCCCCGGTCATAGACACCTTCGTTTTTGCCGCAATGCCTTGCTTTTCAATATATTGATTTAAACTTCGGGTTAATGCGCCACGGAAACCCGAAAGATGGGTGCCACCGTCTTTCTGTGGAATGTTATTAGTAAAACAAAAAATATTTTCCTGATACGAGTCATTCCATTGCATAGCCAACTGAACAGTTACATCTTCTCGTTCAACTTCGATATTAATAACGGTTTCATGTAACGGGGTTTTGTTTTTATTCAAATGTTGCACAAAAGCCGCAATCCCACCCTTATATTCAAATTTATCCGTTTTACCATTACGCTCATCTAGCAATTCAATACAAACTCCAGAATTTAGAAAAGACAATTCTCTTAACCGTTTGGATAAAATATCGTAATGAAACTCGATGTGCTTAAAAATCAGGATACTAGGCAAAAACCGTACTTCGGTACCAGTCAAACCCGTATCTTCATATGTTTCAAGCGGCGAAACAGGATCACCATTCTGATACGATTGGCGGTGAACTTTTCCTTCTCGACGAATAATCAAATCTAACCTTTCTGATAACGCATTAACAACGGACACCCCTACACCATGTAAACCGCCGGAAACCTTATATGAATTATCATCAAACTTACCCCCAGCATGCAGAGTGGTCATAATAACTTCCGCAGCTGAACGACCCTCTTCTTCATGCAAGCCCACAGGAATTCCTCGACCATTATCCGTTACCGAGACCGACTCATCAGTATGAATAGTGACTTTAATATAATCACAATGTCCGGCAAGCGCTTCATCGATACTATTGTCAACCACCTCAAACACCATGTGATGTAAACCGGTACCATCATCTGTATCACCGATATACATACCCGGGCGTTTTCTTACCGCCTCCAGGCCCTTTAGGACCTTAATTTTGGAAGAATCGTAACTATCTTGTTCAGCCATACCTTATTCCCGTGTTAAAAACATATTTTACCCTATTCTTTCTACTTTACCTTGTTCCACGTGAAACAAGGCATCTTCATGGTTTTCTAGAGTTAAATTATTAGTTTTAGATAATGAAGAGATAAATGTTTGTATATTATTTTCTTTAAACAAACGCATTACTTTCTCTGTCGATTCAATATCTAACTCAGCATCAACATCATCTACCAGTAAAATCGCACCGATATTATGCATCTTCAATAATTCGATTTGCGCTGATATTAATGCAGCCCCATATAATTTAATTTGTCCTCTAGACATTAATTTAGCTATATCTGTATCAGAATACCGAAACACAATCTCGGCACGATGTGGCCCGATCGATGTATAACCTTTATTCGCGTCTTCTGCTCGATTCTGAATGAGCTGCCTCAACAACTCTTCACCAAACATACTATTTGTATAATCTATACTGGTTTTTTCATGCAACACTTTTGGTAAAAAAGACTCGTTCATCAAGCTGTTTAATTGTTGAATATATTCCTGCCTGATCTCATCAATCCTTTTTGCTTCCTCTGCGATCAATAACTCCCAGCCTTTTATCTGACTAGAAGAAATGTCCGGAAATCGCTTAAGCAGCGAATTTCTCTGGCGAACCGCTTTAAAATACTTTTTCCAAGCATCCAGATAGTGCTGTTCCACGTGAAACAACGACCAATCCAACCAATGCCTGCGTTGTTTAGGCCCACTATAAAAAAGCATGTTATGGTCTGGTGCCAACAAAAACACTGGGAATAGTTTTGCCTGTTCAGACGCCGTTAGCACTGCCTCATTATTATATTTAAGCTGAAGTACACCATAACCCTTTTCCAGCCCTGCCCTAAATTGTTGTTGGCTGTTACTCCCCTCCGCGTAGACGCTTAGGGTCTTATCGCCTCGTTTAATTACATTGTTGATGCGACTACTTCTAAAAGATTTAACTCTGGACAACAAATAAATAGTTTCCAGAACTGAGGTTTTGCCGCTTGCGTTCGCGCCAAAAAAATAATTAATTTTTGGGGCGATCTGTATATCAAATGAATCAAATAAGCGAACTGAGCTCGCTTTCAATCTAGATAGATGCAACATTCATTTATTAAAGTCGCATCGGCATGACAACGTATTGACTATTGTTTCCCTCTTCTTTTGGCAGAATCAAACAGCTACTATTTGGATCCAACATACTAAGAGTCACTTTTTCTGACTTAATAATCGCCAAAGCATCCAATAGATAAGAGACATTAAACCCTATTTCCATCTCGCCACCCTGATAAACAACATCTAATTCTTCTTCCGCCTCTTCCTGTTCAGGGTTATGGGCCAGGGCGCGCAAGCTGTTTTCAGCAAGAATTATGCGAACCCCTCGGTATTTTTCATTTGAAAGTATAGATGCTCTAGTTAAGCTATTTCTCAATTCTTCTCGATCAGCTATTACTGATGTTTGGCTAATTTCCGGAATAACACGTTTATACTCAGGAAAACGACCGTCAATTAATTTGCTGGTAAAACAAAAACGGGGCTTTTGAATACGGATATGATTTTTACTAATCAAGATTTCAGCTTCCGAATCATCCTGCTCAAGCAAACGTAGTAACTCGCTTATGCCTTTTCGAGGAACAATGATTTGAAGCAAGTCATTTACACCAGTATCAATTTTTGTTTCATCAAGCGCTAAACGATGGCCATCTGTTGCCACACAACGAAAACTGTTTCTAGATATTTCTATTAACAAACCATTCAGGTAATAACGAACATCCTGTTGAGCCATCGCAAACTGAGTGTTTTCCATTAGTTTTTCTAATTGCTTTTGGGAAATTTTAAATTGGCCATCAGTTTCACTGAAATCGATAACCGGATACTCCTGAGCAGGTAACGTAGCCAAGGTAAATCGACTTTTTCCAGATTTAATTAATGCCTTATCTTTATTTATCCCTATCTCTAACTCGGAGCCAACAGGTAATGCCTTGCAAATATCTAACAATTTTCTTGCGGGTAGGGTGATTTCCAATTCCACGTCAGTATCTACAGATAAAGAAACTACTAGCTCAACCTCCATATCCGAGGCAGTAATAGTTAGTGTTTGCTTACTAAACACAAACAATAAGTTCGACAGAATGGGTAAAGACTGTCTTCTATCAATCACCCCACTAAGTTGTTGCAAAGCTGGTAAAAGACTATCTCTATTAATATTAAATTTCATATATATACCTAGTTATAATTACTATTAGTTATAATATAGTTGTGTAATAATCTAAAATTACTAATTATATCAATTATTTAAAAAATAATTCGGCCTGTTAATATTTTGTTAATAAAGTTTTATATTGTGTGTGAAGTTTGTGAATAAATACGTGGCCTAAAATTACATTAAGTTTATCCACAACTAATTCTTAACTAGTTAACGTTTTTACCAGATTATTATAATCTTCTTCAACACGATGCTCTGTATTTCTTAATTCAGTTACTTTTCTACAAGCATGTAGTACGGTTGTGTGATCTCTTCCACCAAAAGCATCTCCTATTTCCGGCAAACTGTGATTTGTAAACTCTTTAGAAATAGCCATTGCTATTTGTCTTGGTCTTGCGACCGATCGGCTTCTTCTTTTTGATAACAGATCTGCGAGCCTGATTTTGTAATATTCTGCAGTTGTCTTCTGAATATTTTCTATTGTGACCTGTTTGTCCTGAATAATCAGCAGATCTCTTAATGCAGATTGTGTAAATTCAAGCGTAACAGGATTACCGGTTAAATTAGCATTAGCAATAACTCGATTAAGCGCTCCTTCCAGTTCCCGAACATTGGATCGAAAACGCTTGGCGATAAAAAAAGAAACATCATCGGGAATCACTTTCTGCGCTAATATCGCTTTCTTTTTTATTATTGCTACGCGTGTTTCCAGTTCAGGCGGCTCTATAGATACTGTTAAGCCCCAGCCAAAACGTGATTTTAAACGCTCTTCCAGGCCATTAACCTCTTTTGGATATCGGTCACATGTAAGTACGATTTGGTGTTGGCCTTCTAAAAGCGCATTAAATGTATGAAAAAACTCTTCCTGAGAGCGCTCTTTACCAGCAAAAAACTGAATATCATCTATTAATAACGCATCCAGCGAGCGGTAATGTCTTTTGAATTCGTTTATTGCATTGTGTTGCAAGGCGCGCACCATATCCGCTACAAAGCGTTCAGAGTGTAAATAAGCAATATTGGCGCCCGGTTTTTGTTTGTAAATTGCAGTACCAACAGCATGCATAAGATGTGTTTTACCCAGACCAACACCGCCATAGATAAACAAAGGGTTGTATGCATTGCCAGGGTTTTCAGCAACCTGAATGGAAGCGGCTCTTGCCAATTGGTTTGATTTACCTTCAACAAAACTTTCAAAGGTAAAAGAACGGTTCAGATTATTCGAATACTTAACCGTTTTCGCCGTGATAGTGCTAGGCATTGGTTTAACCACAGGCGTGGATCTTGATTCTATCTTCGTTGCTTCGGGTTGGTTGGTGCTTTTACTGCCGATTTCCAATTGTAAATTGATTTCTCCGGTATCATCTAAAGCGTTTAGAAGCTCTTCTATTCTTGTAAGATAACGTTCGTTTATCCAGTCCAGAACAAAACGATTAGGTGCTAACAGGCGGATGGCCTGTTCAGCCTCTATGGCATGCAGGGGGCGTATCCAGGTATTAAATTCTTGCGGCGTCAACTCACCTTCAAGCTGCTCCATGCAACGTTTCCATGAGGAAGTTCCCACTGATTTGAACCTCGTATGACAATTTAAGAAGAGCGCTAGAGTGTATACCTCTTCAAAGTTATCCACAACTTATGCTAAGCACATAAAAATTAGCTGTAAAAATTGACATTTTTGCTTATCCGCCAGTACCATATGCGCCCTTTTAACCAGCAGTAGATGGGCAATTAACGTGAAACAGACATACAAACCAAGTAAATTAAAAAGAAAAAGAACACATGGATTTCGAGCCCGTATGCAAAGTCGTTCTGGACGTCTGGTGATCAAAGCACGCCGAAACAAAGGAAGAAAAAGACTTTCAGCCTGATATAGCTGTGATTGTGACAGACAGATCCGGGCGGTTTAGAAACAACAATAGATTAAACAAACCCTCTGAATACACGTCGGTTTTTGCCAATGGCGAACGAACCCATAGTAGTCAGTTATTGTGCTTATCATTAGCAAATGGATTGCTTCGACCTAGATTGGGTCTGGCGATTTCAAAAAAACATATACCAAAGGCGACGCGTCGTAATAAGTTAAAGCGTTTACTTAGAGAGTGCTTTCGACAGTATAAAGACAAACTTTCCGGCATGGATATTGTAGTCACCAGTAAAAAAAATATTGGTAATGTTGAAACTAGACACATCATTAAATTATTGGAAAAAAGCTTAAACAAGAACAGACAATGAAAGGGTTGGCATTAACATTAATTTCCGTTTATCAACGTTATTTGCGCTATTACTTGCCACCTTCATGTAGGTTCCACCCATCATGTTCGGAATATTCAAAAGAGTCGATCGAGCGTTTCGGTTTAATTAAAGGAATACTTTTAACGTTAAAAAGAATTGTTCGTTGTCACCCTTTGTGCGCCGGAGGCCATGATCCCGTTCCGCAAGCAGGTAGAAAATAACATATGGAAACAATACGCTTTATATTATTAATCGCTCTTGGTCTGGTTTTGACCATGATATGGCAAGCCTGGCAAGAAGATTACGGTCAGTCCCCAATGACAGAAGTTGTTATGGGTTCACAGCAAGCTCAAAGCCCAGGCAAAGAACAACAAGCAGATATTCCTGATACAAATATAAGCGTTAATGAAGCCTCGCCAATATCGCGTCTGCAAGCAGAAAATAATCTCCCCACAAAAGGCGACATAGTTCGTGTTAAAACCGATGTACTGGATGTTCAAATTAATACCATGGGCGCCACCATTCAAGAATTAGCGTTAACAAACTATCCAGTTAAAAAAAATAAAACAGATGAATCAGTATTGTTATTAAAAAACAATAGCGAAGAGTTTTATTTGTTTCAGAGTGGTTTGTTATCAAAACAAACCTCAGCAAATCACAAAACCTTATATCAAACAGAACAATCATTTTATGAATTAAGTGGTGATAGTCTTGACGTCGCTTTCGTCTGGCGATCAGATTCGGGAATCGATGTTATTAAAACATTTCGATTTAACCGCGGATCATATTTGGTAGAGCTTAAACATGACGTAGTTAATCAGTCAGGAGAAACCTGGAGCGGTAGTGCTTATGCACAACTAAACAGAACTGATCCTGCCGATAGCGGGTCCCCTTTTCTCTATACTTATACCGGTGCAGTAATATCTACACCGGAAACCCGATATGAAAAGATTAGTTTCGATGACATAAAGAAAGAATCTTTATCAATAGAGGTTAGTAATGGTTGGGTTGCCATGCTACAACATTATTTTTTTAGTGCCTTGCTGCCTGGTAATACTGAAGATGTCTATCGATATTACACATTAAACCCTGGTGACAAGAGTTATGTTATTGGATCGGTAACACCATCAATATCGTTGGCAGTAGGTGAAAACGCATCATTTCAGCAAAAAATGTTTTTTGGTCCAAAGCTACAAAAACAACTTGATGAAATTGCTGATGGTCTCGAATTAACAGTCGACTATGGGATGTTATGGTTTATAGCGAAACCGTTGTACTGGGTGCTGGACAAAATTCATGCCTATACTGGCAATTGGGGTTGGTCAATTATCCTGCTTACTTTATTGATCAAGATCGCTTTTTATCGTTTATCAGCAGCCGGTTATCGTTCCATGGCTAACATGCGGCGCGTTCAGCCGCGCCTGGTAGCAATTAAGGAGCGATATGAAAACGATCGCGCCCGACTTAATCAGGCCATGATGGATATTTATAAGGAAGAAAAAATAAATCCGTTAGGCGGGTGTTTTCCAATATTGATTCAGATACCTGTCTTTATTGCGCTTTATTGGGTGCTTTTGGAAACGGTTGAGCTTAGACAATCACCATTCATGTTTTGGATAAATGATTTATCCACAAAAGATCCGTATTTTGTTTTGCCTTTGTTAATGGGTATATCCATGTTTGTGCAGCAGAAGTTGAATCCTGCGCCGATGGATCCAATACAGGCAAAAGTCATGTCTATCTTGCCCATTATGTTTACAGTCTTTTTTGCCTTTTTTCCATCTGGTCTGGTGTTATATTGGGTGGTCAACAACGTCCTTTCCATCGCCCAACAGTGGATGATTACTCGCAGTATCGAAAAAACCAAACCAGCTTAAAAACATGTCTGCGCCGGACACTATTGCTGCTGTTGCTACACCTCCCGGTCGAGGTGGGGTTGGTGTAATCAGGGTTTCAGGCGGGCGCGCTTGTGATATTGCCAAAAAAGTTACTGGCAAAACTATTCAGGCAGGGCAGCATCGTTTTAGTGACTTTAGAGATAATGAAAACAATCTCATTGATAAAGGGCTATGTCTCTATTTTCAACGCCCGCACTCTTATACCGGTGAAGATGTAGTCGAGTTTCAGACACATGGTAGTGATACCGTTTTGCAAATGTTATTGCAAACATGTATTTTTTTTGGTGCCAGGATGGCAAAGCCCGGTGAATTTACTGAAAGAGCGTTTCTAAATAATAAGCTTGATCTGGTTCAGGCAGAAGCTGTTGCAGATTTGATCGAAAGTCGCTCACAACAAGCAGCACGCAGCGCATTACGTTCACTTGAAGGTAAATTCTCAGAACAGGTTCATGATGTTCATGATGAAATTGTTCAGGCCAAATCCCTGGTTGAAGCGGGGCTCGACTTTCCGGATGAAGGCGACATACAAATTGATATAGATCCTGTTAAACATCTCTTGAAAAATGCGTCCATCAAGTTAAAACAAATCGTTAAGCACGCTGAAAATGGTCAAGTACTTAACAGGTGTGCGCAAATTGTTATCGCCGGTGAACCGAATGTTGGCAAGTCCAGTTTATTAAACCGGTTAACTGGTAATGATACTGCCATCGTATCGGATGTTGCGGGTACTACACGTGATACTATCAAGCAAAATATATTGTTAGAAGGAATAGAGTTAACCCTGATAGACACGGCTGGTATCCGTAAAACAGATGATGTTATTGAGCGAGAGGGCGTTAGACGAACGACGGACATCTTACAAAAGGCAGACTTGATTTTGTATGTTACCGATAAGGATAACTTTGTTGCCAGTGAGTCTTTGCCTGAAAATATCAAAACGATCACGATCAGGAATAAGATTGATATTTATCCAGACGAAAGCGCCCAAGATAAAAATGTTCTTCACCTCTCTGTAAAAACCGGAGAAGGATTTGCTGATCTGATTGAACAAATAAAACAAAGTCTATTCATAGATCATCATGATGAAAATGCTGTTACTGTCAGACAACGTCATATTGATGCATTAGTAACTATGACAGCAATTATAGATGACACGGTTATTTCTATCGAAAGCCATGAAGGTATGGAGTTGGCAGGCGAACTTCTACGCGTGGCTTTGTTAAATCTGGATGAGATATTAGGTAAGGTAACTTCGGATGATATATTGGGTGAAATTTTTTCGCGCTTCTGTGTAGGTAAATAAATCAGGATAACTTTATGAGTATAAAAATAGAAATATCAGTAGGCGAGTTGTTAGACAAGATCACGATACTTGAAATCAAGGCTGAACGCATAACTGACAAAGAAAAGCTGAACAATATAAACAAGGAAAAAAAAGTATTAATGGATATATGGAATGACTCCACTTATTCAAAAAGTGATTTGAAAGCTGAAAAGCAACAATTAAAAGAGATAAATGAAGCATTATGGGAAATAGAGGATGACATTAGAGATAAGGAAAAAGCAAAGCAGTTTGATGAAAGGTTTATCGAATTGGCGAGATCAGTTTATTTTACTAATGATAAACGCGCAGCAATAAAAAAAGTTATTAATGAAAAAACGGGTTCCGAGCTTACCGAGGAAAAATCTTACCAGGATTATTCCTGATACGATTTTAATCAATGGAAAAAGCCCAACAAATACTGTTTATTGGTTTAAGTTGTGTCGGTGATGTCGTTATGACAACGCCATTAATTCGTTCATTGCATTCGCTTTTTCCTGAAGCCAGGTTTGACTTTGTTGTTGATGGAAGATCAAAAGCTTTATATGAAAACTGTCCTTATAGAAGGCAGATATTTGAAAAAAATAAAAACAAATTTATGCGAGGCTTGCCAGAATTATTAAAACAGTTATGGCGTTATAAATACGATCTTATCGTTGATGTACGAACTGATGGGATGGCTTATTTGTTGAGGGGCAAAAAAAGGCTAACAAAATTTAATTCCGTCCCCTATGGTGAACATGCCGTTGAGAAACTAATGGGTGTAATTGCCCCCTTACATAAGGATAAGCCAATACCTGATACGGAAGTATGGATGTGTGATGAGCATGCGGAATATGCAAGAAATAAACTTTCCGTTTTTAAAGACAAGAGTAAATTGCTTGCTATATCTACGGGCGAGCCAAGTAAGCCCCATAAAAACTGGATGACAGATAAATGGATTCAGTTTCTTGATGAAATTTCAAATCATATTTCCGGCTTGGTTTTTATAGGTGGCCCGAATGAAGTAGCCGAAATCAGCATCATAAAAGAACGGGTAAAAACCCCATTTATTGATGTTGCTGGTAATAGTAGTTTGCTTGAATCTGCCGCTATTTTAAAGCAAATGAGTCTTTATGTTGGGCCTGATTCCGGCCCAGGCCATCTTGCTGCAGCAGTTGATACAAAAACAATCACACTGTTTAGTCTTTTTGGGCCTGAGCGTTATTTGCCATGGGGAAAAAAAGCTTTCAGTGTTCGGGGTGAAGAAAACGATGCGCGAAATATTTCCGTGGCTGAGATAGTGACGTTGTTTAATCGAGTTATCTAATAACTTTTTATTAGTTGGCTCAATGAAGTATAAACGTCTTCAGGGCTAATCATTTTCATGCAGATATTATCTTCACATTCTGTCTTTAGGCAAAAACTACAGGATAATACATTTTCGTGAACTATTGACTCTGGGTTATTCGGATACCATTTGTTAGAAAGATCTCTTGTTGAAAATAGTACAATCTGGCGGGCCTCGATAATGTCTGCTAAATGCATCGCGCCCGTATCAAGACTAATAGCTACTCTCGCTTTTTTAAGAACAAAAGCTAGTTCCGAAAGTGACAATTTGCCACAAGCGTTAATTACATTATGAAAAGACGCACAGATATTGTTTGCTTCATTTAGCTCATTTTCGCCGCCGCAAATAATTATCGAGTAATTTTCTCCAATTAGTTTAATTAAGGTTTTCCAGTGTTCGAGCGGCCATTTTTTTGGTTGTAGTTTTCCACCAATAAGAAATACGATATATGGTTGCTTAGTATTAATTATGTCGAGAATTTGTTTATCATTGGGTTCAGCCGACTCAACAACCATTTTATTGCTGTTTGTTATGCCATGTTTATTGAGGGTATTGTTAAATCGCTTAGTCTCGGTTGGCATTGATAAATGTTTCTTTTGTAAACCCATAAAGTTTTTTACACGTCCGGCGTCCCAACCAAATGCATTTCGAATATTCAGATAGAATCGAACTAGCAACATGTTCCGGATAGATTTATATAAGCCAATGTTTTGTGGTAATTGAATAAACAAGTCGTATGATTGTTTTTTTAGTTTTTGTATTATTTCTTTCCGCTCTTTTTTATTTGCAACATAAACGTTGTCTATCGTGCCACTTTTTAAAGGAAGTTGAGCAAAGCTAATACCGCCAGAGTTTATATTTAGCACATCAATTATTGCATCAGGGTGGGCGTTTCTAATGTTGCTGATGCTTGGTACGGCGACAATAGAGTCGCCAAAAGCGCCATCTCTGTTAATTAATATTTTCTTAGGCTTGGACGAGTTATCTTGAAAAAGAGTTCGTTGAATAACATTAATGACAAGAAGTCTGAAGCTTATAATGAGTTTTACATAGATAAGCGCAATGCGTTTAAAGATCGTCATGAGGCGTCAATAAGGTTTGACTGTTTGATTTTTTCTATAACCATATCGACTTTGATATTTGCAATGTCAGCAGGAATAAAATCATTATCGTTTTTTGGTAATGTCCCCCCAGCGAAAATAATATAATCTGCCTGTCCTAAAGCGTGGTTTCTAGTCGGATTAGTTGGCCCAAATAGACTAAACACTCTGATATTTGAACAAGTCAAAATATGCATAGGTGCTGAATCATTCGTAACCGCAAATTTAGCGTGCTTGCCGAGCGCTATTAATTCCGGCAATGAAAACTCATTGGTAGCATCGATTCCATATTTATCTGCAAGCGACCTATTTATTTCGAGTTCATCCCCAGCGCCAATCCAGATAATTTCTATGCCGAGAGAAGAGATGTACGCTGCAAGCTCATAGTAGTATGGCCATCTTTTTGTCATGTGTTGGGGGCTGGAGCCGGCATGACAGATGATATATGGTTTGTTATTTAATTTATGTTTTTCCAGCCAATAACCAACCTTCTGCTCTTGCTCTATATTAATTGGTAGCCACGGTTTAGCTGTTGCTGCTGGTAAATTATTGGCTTGAATGATCTGATTTAATCGATCAAAAGAGTGACATTGACCGTAGTAAGCAGTTTCAGGATATTTGTTATAGGCGCTATGTGGATGGTTGCCTGCGCGGATAGGAGTTCCGGATATTTTGCAAAGCTTAGAAGAGCGATTATTAGATTGTAAGTCGTAAACAACATCAAAATGCTGATTTCTAATCCAGCTTGCTTGCCTGAAGAAATTGATAATGCCTTTTCTTTCCATTGATTTGATTATTAAGCTAGGCCAATTATCAAATAAAGAGCGAAATGTATTTGAGGTTAATAACGTAATTGAATCATTTTCATGAGATTCTTGTATTTGTCTGATCACAGAACTTGCGATGATTATATCGCCGAGTGCGCCAAATTTGATAATTAAGATTTTCAAGACACTGTAATTGTTAGTGATCTGATTTTTGATATATAGATATAAATAAGTAGCCAGATCATGCTGGACCATACAGAACCAAAAAATGCCATATGCGCGTTTAATGGAAAAATAGCGACTAAAACGGGCATGATAAATGGAAACAATTCTTGCTTATGTTTATTAGTAATGAAGCCCTTGCATATCAAATATAAAAAAATCAAGTAGCATAAAAAACCTATAATTCCCGTTTCTACCAAAACTTCCAGTATTAACAAATGAGGGTGTGTTTGCGACCTCCAATGGTTGTCCTTATTTCGGTATTCTGGATATGCATATCTAAAACCTCTGGGGCCAATGCCGTTTAGTTTGTTGGCTTTTAATATGTCTATACTTGTTTCCCAGATAGGCAGTCTAAATGCTGTTGCTTTATCAATGGTTTCATAGCTAGTGCTAAATAGCCCCATGGTGTTGATAATTCGTGTTCTTATTGGATCATATACTACAGCTGTTGTGGCGAACATAAGAACTATCGTTAATATAATTTTTAATAGAGTTTTAGTAAGTTGTGAACGATTAGTATTATAGAGATATAAATAAAATATAAAGCCAATAGAGCTTAACGCTAGCATTAACCAGGTTGCCCGTCTTCCTGCCAAAAAAACAATAAAAAATAGTGGCACTATTAATAAGAATCGACATGATGAATTTGCTTTGTATGAAATAAATAAAAAAACAAAAATGGATAATACAGAACAAATATGTGGTAGTTGTAATTCAGGATAAAACATGCCCGTCATGTGGCCGGGAATGGAAGAATATCCAAACAAATCAACACCAATAAAAAACTGTAGTGTTGCATCAATAACCCAAAAGCTAACGAGTAGCGCCACACCTGTTACAAGCCAATCAATACGCCTCTTGTCACTGGATAAGGCGGGAATTATAAATATTCCAGCAAGAAAAAAACGAGAATAGGCGCTGGTTGTTTTTAGGGCTCTTTCGAATTGATAAGCGTCAAAAGTGGCTATGACCATTGCCAGCCAAATTGATAGAAAAATTTGAGAAAAAAGCTTGAGGTTTTTATCTTCGATGATCATTTTTGGTTGGCGAATAAATTGATATAAACCAAATGTTGCCATCAAGCCCACCGGATATTGATAAAGCGATTTGCTGATAAAACCAAGTATAGCAATAAATATCAACATGCTTGGCCAATATAAATCAATATAGTTTTTAATCGTTCTTATATAAATCGACACTTGAAAATCAGTCATGACTAAACTTTTCTATATAAGCTTTCTCGTAGACTCGAATTGTCTTATCAACCATATTGGTCAATGTGAATATCGAGTTGGGCATGATCACCGTCTCTGTGTTTAATAGGCTTTGAATAGTTCTGGTTGCCGTTTTTATATCATTCGCGGGACATAAGCCCTCAGGAAACATAGCGCTTAATACTTCATGTGCGCCACCATGATTATAAGCAACTACGGGGACATTCAGGCATAATGCCTCCAATGCTGTTCTGCCAAAGGCCTCTGGAATTTTTGCTAACGACAGAACCATATCCGAACTTTTCATTAATTCCCTGACATCGTTTCGTTGACCCAGAAAGGAAATATGTTCATTGATGCCAAGTTGTTTGACGCGTAAAAGCAATTCATTCATGTAGTTTTGTCGTCTTTTTTCGGCACTACCGACGATGACGCCATGAACTTTTTGTCCTGATTGAATTAATGTATTAATTATTTCGATAAAATCTGCCTGTCCTTTCCAGCGGGTTATTCGACCGATTATAGTGATAATTTTTGTTTCAGGTTTAATCTTGTTTATCCAAGGTGCTTGCCAATCGGCAGAGGGAGTGTAGTTGCGTGAAAATACTGCGTTATCAACACCTCGGTGAATCAGGTTAATAATGTTTTTATTTGTGTCGGGATAATTATTCAGGATGTATTGTTTAATGTATTCAGACACTGCGATTATTTTTTCCGATCGAACCATGATTTTGCTATAAGCATTTACAGAGTAGGGACCATGAATAGTTGAGATCAATAAGGGTCTTTGTTCTGGAGCTGTCGAAAGCCATGCTAAATAGTTTACCCATGCTGGCATGCGTGATCGAACATGCACAATATTAATATTGTTATTGATAATATATTGTTTAATTTTTCGATATAAAATAAATGTGAAAAAAGATTTTCTACCTATGTTAATCGTTTTATGTTTACTTCCTTCCTCTTCCAGCTGCTTAACCAGTCTACCGCCAGCGGAAATGACATGTGAGCTATAACCTTTATTAACAAGTCCTTTAGCCACCTCAAGTGTGCCGCGCTCTACTCCACCAACCTCCAGCGCGGGCAATATTTGCAAGACGTTTATTTTCATTGGTTTATAAGTCCCTTTTCCAGAAGCAGTTTTGCACATCGATGTGATTCGTTTAATATTTTAGTTGGATAGAGCTCTCTGGTTTTAAGCCATTCATCAAATGTCATTGCATATTTATCGTTTGTTAATATGTTTATTGCGCGAGTTATTTTATTTTTGTGATCAGATAACGGCGGTATCAAACCGACTTTTGCGCCAGTGCTTAAAGCCTCATAGGTCATCGACATACTGTCTGTTGTTACCCAGATTTCTGCGGCAAAATTCAAAACTTCAAGAAGTCTGTTCCTTGGTAATTCGCTATGTGTATAAATAGATATATTTCTCTTATTAGATAAATTAAGTGACCGAAAAAAAGATGTGGGTGTTCTAGGTGAGCAGGCGATTACAAAATTATGCTGATTGTTATCAATAATCATTTTAATTTGTGCGCTTATCTGCTCATTGTTCCAATATACATTTTTAGACGGGCCACCAATAAGAATTAAACACAGGTTATGATCTTTTTTGTTTTTGGGCTGGATATCATTGAGCGCGCCATGAGTCTTAATAATATTATCCTTTACAGCCGGATCATCGTGTTCAGGAATTAAACAGTAATCAAACATGCTTGCAGGAAGTGTCGGCTTCATTAGCACAACAGATGGAGAATTAAATTTTCGACTGGCTGTAATCAAAGGCAAATGAGTTTTATGTCCGGCCCCAATTACTGCCATCGGTTTTTTTTGTATGTTTAATGAGGGAAAACGCTTCGTTAAATAATGAAATAGATTTATTCGGCAATCATTAATATTTATTTCAATGGTTTCTGCGTCGCAGAGTTTCTCTAGCGCCTTACAAAGCCCATTGCTTTGAGTATCGTGTCCGGGCCTGCCATCACTAAAGCGCCATATTGTATTTGGCATGGATATGTTTTATTCGCCCTGTAGGATAAATTCACACCCACAATACGGACACTTTTCCTTGCCGGAATGTTCTATCGGCAGATAAACACGAGGATGTTGATTCCATAAACTCATTTCAGGTAGAGGACAATGTAAGGGCAGTTGATTCGGTTTAATGTAAAACATAGATTCTTCGCTGGTTATCGTGTCCGCTTTATGTTTTTCAGAATCAGTCATAATGATCTCCATTAAACAAAACTTAACCAGTTTTGATATTGCTTAAGTTTACCGCTTACACAATCAAAATACATGGTTTGTAATTTCTCTGTAATTGATCCTCGCTTGCCATCGCCTATTTTTCTGCCATCGACCTCACGGATTGGCGTTACTTCTGCGGCAGTGCCTGTGAAAAATACTTCATCAGCAACATACACTTCATCGCGGGTGATACGTTTTTCCCTGACCTCGATATTATTTTGTTCAGCAAAGATCATGATCGTGTCGCGCGTAATCCCTTCTAGAGCAGATGTCAGATCAGGCGTATACATTTTGCCATTTCGAATAAGGAATATATTTTCACCACTACCTTCAGCAACATAGCCTTCATTATCTAGCAATAGGGCTTCATCAAAACCCGTGCTTAGTGCTTCCTGTAAGGCAAGCATCGAGTTCATGTAATTACCATTCGCTTTAGCTTTGCACATAGTGATGTTTACATGATGTCTGGTGTAGGAAGATGTTCTGATTTTGATTCCTTTCTCAAGACCATCACTTCCCAGATAAGAGCCCCATGGCCAGGCAGCGATCATCACATGAGTCTGTAAATTGTCCGCGCGTAACCCCATTCCTTCCGAACCATAAAAACACATTGGTCTAATATAAGCGCTTTCCAGTTTGTTTTTGCCAACTGTTTCTAGGCAGGCTCTATTGATAGTGTCTTTATCAAAAGGCATTGGCATATTCAGAATATGTGCTGATCGAAATAATCTATCAGTGTGTTCCTGCAGTCGAAATATGGCAGTGCGTTTATCGGTTTTATAAGCACGCACACCTTCAAATACGCCCATGCCGTAGTGGAGGGTATGGGTGAGGACATGCGTTTTAGCTTCACGCCATTCAACAAATTGTCCGTCCAGCCAAATCTGGCCATCACGATCGTGCATATTCATTGTTAATTTTCCGCCAAGTTGGATTATAGAATTTAAAATTATAAGGTGGCAGGAGTATATCTCAGGCCTTCAAATGTATGATACCGTTTCAAAACAAATGCTGCCACAAGCTGTAAGCACAACAAGTTTACTCTTTTTCGACTAGCAGCAAATGTTGAAACAGATTAGTCAGCATCTCCTTTTTTATTTTTTTTACCTCCTAACAATAGCCCTAGTTCGAATAATAACCAAATTGGCACGGCTAACATAATTTGTGATAACACATCTGGGGGCGTCAACAACATGCCGGCGACGAATGCGCCCAGAATAATATACGGTCGATTAGCAGCAAGCGTATCAACGCTGATAAAGCCACTGCGTATTAACACCACGGTTGCTACTGGGATTTCAAATGAAATTCCGAATGCAAAGAAAAGCTTTAATATAAAATTAAGATAATGATTAATATCAGTCATCACTTTAACGCCTTCAGGCGCTGTACTCGCGAGAAAGGCGAATAGCAAAGGGAAAACAGCAAAGTAGGCAAAGGCAATACCGGTATAGAATAATAAAACACTGCTTAGTAATAGCGGTATAGCTATTTTCTTCTCTTTATCATATAGCGCCGGCATAACGAATGACCATAGTTGAAAAAAAACATATGGGGTGGCGACAAAGATGGCGACAAATAACGTTAATTTGAACGGCGTCAGGAAAGGAGAAGCGACTTCTGTGGCGATCATGCTGCTACCATTTGGTAGTTTTTCTAATAGTGGATCAGCGACAAATTGATAAATGATGTTAGCGAAAGGAAGGAGGATAAGAAAAATAACAGAGATAACAACAACTGATTTAAGCAAGCAACCGCGTAATTCGGTTAAATGTTCAAGCAGTGGTTTTTCCATATCATTGTGGTTTTCGTCCGTCATGACCCTGTTTTATGTGTTGTATCTTTATCATTTAGCAATCGGTCAGGAGCCTCTTTCATTAACCGTTCAACATGATCAATACTGTCTTGCAGTGATGATGCAGAATCAACATCCAATTCTTTTTCTAATTCTAGTCTGGCGTCATGTATTAAACGTCTAATTTTGGCAACAAATTGTCCGACATCATGGGCTATCTTTGGAAGTTTTTCAGGACCAACGATCAGTAAAGCGATTAGCGCCAGCGTGACCAGTTCCCAAAAACCAACATCAAACACGATAATTAAAAGGCAAGAGGCTTATTTCTTGTCAGACTCTATCTCGCCCTCAATGACGTGGGCGGATTCTGATGACTGTGTATTATTTTCAATTGAATCTTTGTCATCAGCGTCTTTTACGGCAGAGCGAAAGCCTTTGACAGCACTACCCAGATCGCTACCCATGGTTCTTAATTTTTTTGTGCCGAACAACAAGGCGACGATAACCAATAATATTAGTAGTTCTGTTACACCAAAACCCATGCTTTTTCTCCAGAATTTGTTTTAGTCACGTAATAATGAATAATTTAATGCCTAGACAAAATGTTATTTTGTCCTGTTAGTTTTTTCTTCTATACCCGATGTGCCAAAACGACGTTCAAGTTCCTGTATAACGTCTTTCAACTCATAACCATGGTGTTTTAATAGCACCATGATATGAAACCATAAATCCGCTATTTCATGAATGATGGCTTCTTTTTCGCCGCTTTTGGACGCGATTATCACTTCAGTTGCTTCTTCACCAATTTTTTTCAATATGCTATCTAGGCCATCATGAAAAAGTTTAGCCGTATAGGATTTATCCGGATCAGCCTGTTTACGTTCTTCCAGCGTCTCAGCTATAGCTAGCAAAATATCGAATTTCATGATGTTTTTTCTTTATTTCCGTACATTGATTCAGGTGATTTGATAACGTCATCCTGCACCTTCCACTCGTCATCCACAAGCTCCTGATAAAAACAATGCGCTCTACCCGTATGGCAGGCAACGCCACCAACCTGTTTTACGGTTAATAATAGCGTGTCATTATCACAATCTAGCCTGATAGATTTAACCTCCTGAAAATTACCTGACTGTTCGCCTTTTAACCATAATTGTTGTCTTGAGCGAGACCAATATACTACCTTACCGCATTCTATTGTTTTGCTTAAGGACTCTTTATTCATCCAGGCATGCATTAACACCGTTTTATTTTCCGCATCCTGAATGATGACGGGAATTAATCCCTGATCATTCCAGCTGATCTTGTTTAGCCAATTACTCATATTTAAAGCCGGACCTCAATATTGCGATCTACCATGTGTTGTTTTGCTTCGGCAACAGTATGCTCGCCAAAATGAAAAATGCTCGCGGCCAACACGGCATCGGCCCTGCCTTTCAGGACTCCCTCGGCAAGGTGGGAAAGATTGCCTACGCCACCTGAGGCAATAACCGGAATATCAACAGCTTCGCTGATTGCAGAAGTTAAAGCTAGATCAAAGCCATCCCGGGTGCCGTCTCTATCCATGCTAGTCAGTAATATTTCTCCTGCACCATAAGCCGCCATTTTTTTAGCCCACTCGATTGCGTCTAGTCCAGTGGGGTTTCGACCCCCATGTGTAAAGACTTCCCATTTAAGTGGATCATCACTAACTTGTTTGGCATCGATGGCGACTACAATGCACTGTGAACCAAACTGGTTTGATGCCTGTTGAACAAATTCTGGGTTATTCACTGCTGCAGTATTAATACTTAATTTATCTGCACCGGCATTTAACATACGCTGAATATCTTCTGTTGTACGAATGCCGCCGCCAACCGTAAGGGGAATAAAGACCTGACTGGCAACAGCTTCAACTACGTGCAGCATGGTGTCTCGGTCATCACTACTTGCGGTAATATCAAGAAAGGTTATTTCGTCGGCGCCTTGTTCATCATAACGTCGAGCAACTTCAATAGGGTCACCCGCATCTTTAATGTCGATAAAGCGCACGCCTTTAACAACCCTGCCATTATCAACATCAAGACAGGGGATAACGCGTTTAGCTAGGCCCATAATTATTGTGAGTACATGCAGGCTTCGTCGGCATACTTTTGTGCCTCGGCAAAATTCAATGAGCCCTCATAAATAGCGCGGCCGGTAATTGCGCCATAGATACCTTCTTCACGCGCTTCACACAATGCCTTAATATCATCCATATTTGTCACGCCGCCTGATGCGATCACCGGAATGGTGATTTTTTTACAAATATTCATAGTGGCTTCGACATTAACACTTTTCAGCGTTCCGTCACGCCCGATATCGGTGAAGACAATTGCGGCAACACCTTCTTCTTCAAAACGTTCGGCCATATCGGCAGCGTCATGATGTGAGAGTTTTGACCAGCCGTTGGTAGCCAATTTACCGTCTTTTGCATCCAGCCCAACGATAATATGTCCGGGAAACTCCAGACATACATCTGAGACAAAGTGTGGTGTTGTTACTGCACGTGTGCCAATAATTACAAAAGAGACACCTACATCAAGATAGGCCTGAATAGTGTCTTCGTCACGTATTCCACCACCAACCTGTAATGGCACGTTCGGATGAGCTTGTGCAATGGCGTGGATTACATCGGCATTACTTGGTGTGCCTTTTACTGCACCATCAAGGTCCACAATATGCAGACGTCTCGCGCCCGCTTTGACCCATTTATCGGCCATTGCCAATGGGTCATCCGAATAGACTGTTTCTTTATTCATGTCACCTTGTAATAGGCGAACACATTTGCCGTTTTTTATATCGATTGCTGGAATGATTAACATCTGAAGTACTGGGTTATATGGTTAATTAAATTGCTAATATATGAGTTTTAAATGAATTAAAATCAGTAAAAATGTTTTGATGATCAAATTATAGGCTGAACTAGTTCGTAATATAAAGTATTTATAATTTTTTAAACTTAATGTGCCTCATCCCAGTTTTTACCTTTGCCGATATCTACTTCTAGTGGCACATGTAATTTAAATGGTTCGGTCATTAATAAAGAGATATTCTCACAAAACCCTGTTATCGCGTTATCTGCAACCTCAAATACCAATTCATCATGTACTTGCATGATCATCAATACATCCATTTTACTTTTAGCCAACCAATCATGAATCTCAATCATGGCAAGTTTAATAATATCAGCGGCGGTTCCTTGCATCGGAGCATTAATCGCAGTTCGCTCGGCATACTGTCGGCGTGCAGCATTTCTGGCGTTGATTTCCGGCAAATATAATCGTCGCCCATAAACTGTTTCGACAAAGCCCGTTTCTCTAGCGCTTTCCTTTATTTTATCCATAAATTTTTTCACAGCTGGATATCGCTCAAAATAAAGATTGACGTATTCCTGCGCTTTGCCACGTTGAATGCCTAATTGTTTGGCTAGACCAAAAGCAGACATTCCATAGATTAAACCAAAGTTTATTGCTTTCGCTGCTCGCCGTTGTTCGTGCGTTACTGCGTCAACACTAGTATTAAACACCTCGGCGGCAGTTGATTTATGGATGTCTTTGCCTGCGGCGAATGCATCGCACAAACCTTTGTCTTCGGATAGATGCGCCATGATGCGTAATTCAATTTGAGAATAGTCTGCGGCAACCAGCTGGTAACCATCTCTTGCAACAAAGGCCTGCCGTATCTTGCGCCCTTCTTCGGTTCGTATAGGAATGTTTTGTAAATTTGGTTCAGAGGAAGACAGTCGTCCAGTAGCTGTCACTGCCTGATGATATGACGTATGTAAGCGTCCAGTAGTCTTGTTTACCTTTTCTGGTAGTTTCTCGTTATACGTGGAGCAGAGTTTACTCAAACTACGATAATCGAGTATCAACGCCGGTAATTTATAATCAGCGGCAAGTTCCTGTAGAACATTTTCCGCTGTTGAAGGCTGTCCCTTCGGGGTTTTAGCAAGCACCGGTAATTCCATCTTGTCATAGAGTATGTCTTGAATCTGTTTTGGTGAGCCGATATTAAATGATTCACCCGCAAGGTCGTGGGCTTCCAGCTCGATTTCTTGCATACGAACTTTCATTTGATGTGCATGTTTCAAAAGCATGGTGTCATCAATGCATACACCATTTCGCTCGACACTAGCTAGTACAGGCAATAATGGTATTTCGATATCGTCATATATCTTTTTCAGAGAAGGCGTTTGTTTTAACTCTTTACTTAACACTTTATGCAGCTTTAAAACAATATCAGCGTCTTCTGCAGCATAAGGTGAAGCCGTTTCAATGGACACCTGATCAAAAGTAATTTGTTTTGCGCCTTTACCGGCAACATCCTCATAATGAATCGTTTCTACGCCAAGATATTTTCTAGCTAAAGAATCCATGTCATGTCTGCTGGCTGTACTGTTTAGTACATAGGATTCAAGCATGGTATCGTGTTGGATACCTTTTAGAGCAATACCGTGATTTGCAAAAACCGCAGTATCGTATTTCAGATTTTGACCAATCTTTGCTAGGTCCTCGTCTTCAAGTATCGGTTTGAGTTTTGTCAGACAATCGTCAATATTCAGCTGTCTGGGGGCGCCTGCATAACTATGTGCCAAAGGTAAATATGCAGCTTCATTCTTATTCACGGCGAATGAAATACCAACGATATTCGCCTCCATATAATTCAGACTGGTTGTCTCTGTATCAATTGAAATCAGTTTTGCTTGTTCTAGTTTGGTAAGCCAATGTTCGAACTCATCTTCGGTAAGGATGGTCTGGTAATTTGCTTCATTATCGTTTTCCGGGACAACAAAGTTCTCTTCACTATCGGCCTTCTCATTCTCTTCCAGCTCAGACAGCCAGGTTCTAAACCCCCAATATCGAAAATATTCTCTTAATTCATTTTCTTCCGGCGTCCTGACTACCAAATCGTCGGGCGCGAACTCGAGTTCAACATCGTACTTTAATGTGACTAATTCTCTGGTTAGCGGGAAATTCGGCAAAAACTCTCTTAGGTTTTCACCAACCTTACCCTTTATTTCGTCGGCGTGTGCAATGATCTCATCAAGTGAGCCATATTCCTTGAGCCATTTAACCGCTGTTTTTGGCCCAACCTTCGGTACACCGGGAATATTATCAACCTTGTCACCCATTAGACTTAGATAATCAATTATCAGATCAGGAGGAATTCCAAATTTTTTCTCTACGCCCTCAGGATCAAGATAGAGATTATTCATCGTATTAATCAGATGAATCTTGTCATTCACCATTTGTGCGAGATCTTTATCTCCGGTAGAGACGATTGTTTTAATTCCTTTTTCTTCAGCTTGTCGTGATAATGTTGCGATGACATCATCTGCCTCGACCCCATCAATAATCATTAGCGGTATACCCAGTGCACGTATGATGTCATGTATAGGTTGTATCTGGCAGGCAAGATCATCAGGCATTGGAGGGCGATTTGCCTTATATTCTTTATACATATCATTTCTAAATGTATTGCCCTTGGCATCAAACACCACCGCAAAATAATCAGGTCCGCCTTCAATCAGGTGTTTTTTGATCATGTTGATCACGCCATATATGGCTCCCGTAGGCTCACCTTTTGAATTACTTAAGCCCTGTATAGCGTGATAGGCGCGAAACAGATAATAAGAGCCGTCGACAAGAACTAGTGTTTGATCACTCATAATTAAAGCAGGTTAATAAAAGTAGCTGTCAATTATGACAGCTTGGCGTCAAAAAAACCCCAGGATGATTATTTCAAAAAAAAGTCTGCTACATCGCAGCAATGGGCTTCATCTGGGTTGATGTAGATGATAAAGTTATCTTATCAAACCTGCAGGAACAGGATTATGAAAATTACAATTATCACTATTATCGGTCTGTTTTTCTCTATTTTATGTTTTGCTGGAAACGCCGATCCGGATAGGTTGCAGCCTTTGCCTGAGCCACCAGACTTACCTAATCCTGTCATCAGTGGTGAAAACATTGAACCGCAAGTGACCATTATACGTAAAGATGACGCAGTGATAGAAGAATTTCGAGTAAATGGATATCTCTATATGGTAAAGGTGACACCAACCGTTGGCCCAGCGTATTACTTGATTGACAAGGATGGTAGCGGACAACTCGATACACGTCGTAGCAGTCTTGAAGACACCAATATTCCACAATGGGTGTTATTCCGCTGGTAGTGATCAAGACTTTTTTCTGACGAAACAATGTCAGATAACGTTTTTACTTATGGCACATTACAGCTTGCCAGCGTTATGCAAGCTGTTACCGGAAAGTCCTTTTCTTCCAGACCTGCAATCTTGTCAGAATATCAACGTTATCTAATTAAAAACCGAATCTATCCTGCTATTGTTCCAGACAAACAGGCATCAACAAAAGGCACTTTATATTTTAATGTAGATACGGAATCTCTTGTCGCACTCGATGAGTTTGAAGACGTGCTTTACGATCGCAAGCTTGTCTCGGTGCAATGTGATGGTGATGTTATTAAGGCCTTTGCCTATGTTCTAAATCTTAAATATGTAACAAAACTTGATGACTATGATTGGTCATTAGAGGAATTCAGCAGGCAGCACCTTGATTATTATCTGAAAAGAATTGAAGAGTTATAACTATTATTCACGGTGATAAGGATGATTTTTGATAATCGTCCATGCTCGATAAAGCTGTTCGATTAATACAACTCTTGCCAGGGGGTGTGGCAAGGTCAGTTTTGATAGTGACCAGATTTCATTTGCCTTTTGTTTTATGTTTTTGCTCACACCATCAGGGCCACCAATGATCAATGTGATGTGAGATCTCGATTCACTCCATTCATTTAGATTCTTGGCAAATGCTTCACTACTAAAAGCTTTTCCATGTTCATCAAAGAGGATGATATAGCTGTCAGCATTAATTTTTTTAAGAATGTAGTTTTCTTCTTCCAGTTTGTAGTTATCTGTACTATTTTTTTTATTACGATTTGCCGAATTTATCTCGAGCAGATTGAGTTTGATATTTGCGGGTAAACGCTTTCTATATTCCTGACAAGTTGAATTAACCCAGTCAGGCATACGTTTCCCGACCGCGATCAAATCAATTTGCATAAGCTATTTTCGCTCCAGCTTTTTTTCCGTATCGTGCCAGAGTTTTTCCAGTTGATAATAATCGCGTGTTTCAGGATGCATGATATGCACAATCACATCGCCCAGATCAACCAATACCCATTCACCTTCTTTACGGCCTTCTTCTCCAAGCGGCATAAATCCTTTTGCCTTGGCTTGTTGGGTGACCTTGTCCGCAATCGCACTTACCTGTCTGTTAGAGCGGCCGCTAGCAATTACCATATAATCAGCGATGCTGGTTAGATTAGTAACATCGTATTCATTTATGTCCAATGCCTTTGCATCATTTAATGCATCAATTACGATCTTTAATAAATTATTTTCCTGAGTCATTCTTTACCCTGATACAGCTGATGTTGATTGATATAGTCTATAGTCTCCGGAAACAGATAATCATCCAACTTTTTTCCGGCCTTGATTGACTCCCTGATTAACGAAGATGAAATATCTATTAGTGTTGTTTGCATAAAATATATATGTCCGAAAAGTGATTCTCTAATAGTTTTTACATTATCGGTAACATGTTTTCTAATCCAATGATGTAAAGTTCTGGATAAAGTTGTTTCTTGAGCTTGTCTCTCAGCCACGACGATATGCGCATAGTTTAATAAGGCTTCCCATTGATGCCAGCTGTCGATTTGATTAAAAGCGTCTCTGCCCATCAGCAAACACAGCGAATGCTTTTTATAGTCTTCGCGAAATGAGCGTAGCGTATCGATCGTATAAGAGATCTCGTTACGATCCAACTCGCGGGAATCAAGCGACATAATGTCGTATTGATTAATGATAGCATTAATCATGTTAAGTCTGTGTTCAGTGCCTGCAACAGGCATGTATTTATGTGGAGGAATATTGACGGGAACCACACTTATACTCTGCAAACTCAGCAACTCGCAAGCCTGATTGGCTATAGAAACATGTCCTTTGTGTAAGGGGTCAAAAGTGCCGCCAAGGATGCCTATTGGCTGCATAAACTATAACGAACCATCATTATGTAAATTATGGTTAGAACATCGGCAATAATCATACTGTGCTTTATTGACGAATATGACCATTACCCAGCACGATATATTTTTTTGACGTTAGGCCTTCAAGACCAACTGGGCCTCTGGCGTGAAACTTGTCAGTGCTAATTCCAATTTCAGCACCAAGTCCATATTCAAAACCATCAGCAAAGCGTGTAGAAGCATTAACCATTACAGAGCTTGAATCAACTTCGCGTAAGAAACGTTGCGCATTCTCAAGATTGTCGGTAACGATAGCTTCGGTATGTTGCGAACTGAATTGGGCAATGTGTGCCATTGCCTCATCGATATTGCCAACAATTTTTAATGACATGATCGGTGCTAGATATTCGGTGGCATAATCGTCATTAGTTGCTGCTTTGATATCACTATAAAGTTTTCTTGATGATTCACAGCCACGAATCTCTACACCTGCTTCATCATATTTAGGTTTAAGTTGTTTTAAAACTGACTCAGCTACATCTTCTGCGATCAATAAACATTCCATCGTATTACACGTACCATAGCGTTGAGTTTTTGCATTGAACGCAATTGCTACAGCCTTATCAATATCAGCATATTTATCTATATAAACATGACAAATGCCGTCGAGATGTTTTATGACAGGCATGCTTGCCTCATTGCTAATGCGTTCAATCAAACCCTTGCCCCCACGAGGCACGATCACATCAACATATTTATCAAGACTCAATAGTTCACCTACTGCCTGTCTGTCGGTTGTATTAATCACCTGCACAGCATTAGAAGGTAGTCCGGCTTGTTTAAGGCCGTTTTGAATATATGTGGCAATAGCCTGATTTGAATGAATTGCCTCTGACCCCCCGCGTAAGATAGCGGCATTGCCTGACTTTAAACATAAACCTGCAGCATCTGCTGTTACATTGGGCCTGGACTCATAAATAATTCCAATAACACCCAATGGCACGCGCATTTGCCCAACCTGAATACCGCTAGGTCGCGAAGCAAGATTAATTATCGTCCCGATAGGATCAGTTAAGGAAGATATTTGTTGTAGGCCTTCCGCCATATTAGCTATACGGTCATCGTTTAATCCAAGACGATCCAGCAAGGCGTCCTCAAGTTTATTTTCTTTTGCTTGTTTGAGGTCTTTTTCATTGGCGCTTAATAATGATTTCTTGTTTTTTAGAATTTCATCGGCAATGAAATTAAGAGCATTATTTTTTGTTGCGGTATTGGCTCGCGCCATTTCAACAGATGCTTTACTCGCCTGTTGGCCGACTTCAAGAATGTAGCTTGATATATCCATTACATTTTTTATTTATTAATTAAATTAATTGTGATGTTACACCGGCAATCGCCAGAAGTAACATATCGAGTTTTTCCCATGCCATTTGTTTGTCTGCGCTTTTCAACGTTCTATCGAGCTTGGCGCAATACGCCAGCAACTTTTGTAACTGTTTACAATCATGTCGTCTCAGAACGGCTTCGATTGACCGTTGTTTTGCATCCCAGATGCGGTGCTGACGGTACAACTGATCCATATTACTGCCACGCGCCTTTTCAAAGGCAAGGAAACAGGTGCGTCGAAACTCCCACATTAAGGCACCAAATAAGACTATCGGTTCCGTGCCTTCTTTGCGCAAGCCATGCAGCATTGTGAGTGTGCGTTCTACAGAGCCAAAATACGCGCTTTCAATCATAGCAAAAACATCATAACGGCTACTGTCGGCAACGGCATTCAATATGTCACCCAATGCTATAGATGGTTTATCAATTAATAGATTAAGTTTTTCAATCTCCTGTCGCGCTGCTAGAAGATTACCCTCTACACGTTGAGCAATAAATTGTGCCGCGTCATGATCGATTTGTTTATCCAGCAGTTTAAAACGACCCTGTATCCAATCTGGTAATTGAGCTGGACTTACCGGCCAGGTTTGTATTAATACACCTACTTTCTCTACAGCTTTTACCCACTTGGTATTTTGTACGCTTTTGTCCATCTTCTCGGCACTTATAAGCAGTATCGTGTCAGGGTTTGCTTCCTCAAGACATCCTATGATGGTAGCTGCCCCTTCCTTGCCAGGTTTTGGCGCGGCCATTCTTAATTCTATAATCCTGCGACTGGCAAATAATGAGAGGTTGGCACTCGCTTGATTGAACGATTCCCAATCAAAAGATTTATCTATATTAAATACATTACGTTCATCATAGCCCGATTGTCTTGCCTTGCTGCGGATCAAATCCAGACTTTCCAGTCTTTGCAGTGGTTCATCCCCGCTAATGAAATAAACTGGTGCTAGTTCGCCACGTTTTAAATGGGTGCCCAGCTGCTCCGGTTTTAAGCGCATCTAGATATTTTATTGTCCTGCGATGAGGGCTTGGAGGCGTTGTAATACCTGGTTGGAAGCACGATAGACGAGGTCTTCACGAATGATGGTTTCTTCCGAGAAGGTGCCTAATACTGCACCATCATCAAACGCATAATCTCGTGACAATTTGATGTTATCGTTATTTAAAAGTTGTTTACCACCTTTTTCGTAAGCATCAATGTTCGCTTCGTAAGTGATTAAATATTCTTCTACTTTGCCGGTTGCCGCTGACACACTGAGCACAGAACGCTCAAAACGTTCGCTGTTTAATTTAATTATATAAGACGCTTCCTGAGGTGACTGTGTAATGTTCGAACCGGCGCCTTCCAGTTGCAGTCGGACCTGTTCCAGTAATTGTGGTGCACCTTCGTTTTGCAGATAAATGCTGGTTGCTGCAAACCCAGATAACTGAGCGCCACGTAGCTGGAAACCGCAAGCGGCAACAAAACACATGGAGACAATGACAAGTAAACGATAAGGCATGATTATCCTGGTATTTAATTGAATTACACTATCTTAACACTAAGCCACTACGATATTCACTAATCGATTCGGCACTACAATCACCTTTCGTATGGTTTTACCGTCAAGATTTTTGGCAACATTCTCATCATTTTTAGCCGTTTCCTCGATTGTGGCTTGATCGGCATCTTTGCTGATCGATATTCGCCCACGTAATTTACCGTTTACTTGAACAACCAATTCAATTTCATCCTGCTCCAGTGCGCCTTGGTCGGTTTGTGGCCACGGTGCGTCAATAAGCGCTTCTGTATGACCTAACGCCAACCAGAGCTCATCAGTAATGTGAGGAACGATAGGTGATAATAATAATACGGCGGTTTCAACGCCTTCCCGCATGATGGCGTGATCATTATCTGTTTCGAGCGTCATACGTGATAAGGCGTTAATCATCTCCATCACAGCTGCGATAGCAGTATTAAAGGTATAGCGGCGACCAATATCATCATTCACTTTATCAATCGTTAGGTGAATCCTGCGGCGCACCTCTTTTTGTTCTGCGGTTAAGCCGGCAGAGTCTAATATCGCTTGTTTACCATTGTTAATATGCTCGTTTGCCAGTTTCCAGAGTCTTTTCAGAAAACGATAAGCGCCTTCAACACCTGAATCAGACCATTCCAAGCTTTGTTCTGGTGGTGAGGCAAACATCATGAACAGTCTTACGGTGTCGGCACCATATTGATCGATTAGTTCTTGCGGATCGACAGTATTTCCCTTCGATTTAGACATCTTCGAGCCATCTTTTAATACCATGCCTTGAGTTAACAGATTGCTAAATGGCTCATCAGTTTTAACTAAACCCAGGTCTCGCATTAATTTATGGAAAAATCGCGCATACAATAAATGCAGAATGGCATGTTCGATACCGCCAATATATTGATCGACGGGTAACCAGTAATTTGCTCGTTCATCTAACATGGAGTCTTCATTGTCCGGGCAACAATATCGAGCGAAATACCAAGAAGATTCAAAAAAGGTATCAAAGGTATCGGTTTCGCGAGTAGCATCGCCTGTACCATCCGGGGATTGGGCATTGATAAACTCTGGCATTGATTTTATCGGTGAGCTGATACCTTCAAATTCAATATCTTCCGGTAAAACAACAGGTAAATCGTTTTCAGGCACTCCCAGCGCTTTGCCATCTTGAGTGTTGATAATCGGTATTGGACAACCCCAATAGCGTTGTCTGGATATACCCCAGTCACGCAAACGGTAATTGATCTTTCGCTTGCCATAGTTTTGTTTTTCAAGGAAGTCAGCAATGGCATCAAAGGCGTCTGCTGAAGTTAGTCCATCAAATTGCCCTGAGTTTTTCAAAACACCTTTTTCAACAAAAGCCGCATGGGAAAGATTTACTTCACTGCCATCAGTAGGGAAAACGACAGCTTTCAACGGAATGTCATATTGCTGTGCAAATTCCCAGTCACGTTGGTCATGTGCCGGTACCGCCATTACTGCGCCCGTGCCATAACCCATTAAGACAAAGTTGGCTGTCCAAAGCGGAATAGTTTCCTTACTGACAGGGTGGATCAAATTAATATTTAAAGGCATGCCTTTCTTTTCCATGGTTTCCATGGCGACTTCTGAAGTGCTACCACTTTTACATTCTTCTACAAAAGCTCTGACTTGCGCATCTTCTTCTGCAACAGCTAACGCTAATGGATGTTCTGCAGCAACAGCAAGATAACTAACGCCCATAATGGTGTCAGGACGCGTGGTATATATTGTTAACGTTTCATCAGTTCCCTCTACCTGAAACTCGACCTCAACTCCTTCAGAACGGCCGATCCAGTTTGCCTGCATCGTTTTTACTGCATCAGGCCAACCTTCCAGTTTCTCCAGATCTTCTAATAGCTCATCAGCATAATCAGTAATCTTTAAAAACCACTGCGGAATTTCTCTGCGTTCAACCGTTGCGCCGGAGCGCCAACCTTTGCCATCAATAACTTGCTCATTAGCGAGTACAGTTTGATCAACCGGATCCCAATTCACCATTGCGGTCTTTTTATAAACCAGCCCTTTTTCATATAGCTTGGTGAAAAACCATTGTTCCCATCGATAATATTTAGGGTTACATGTGGCAATTTCACGATCCCAATCATAGGCAAAACCCAGACGTTGTAATTGTCCGCGCATATAGTCGATATTTTCATAAGTCCATTTAGCAGGCGCGACGTTATTTTTGATAGCCGCTCCTTCTGCCGGTAGTCCAAAGGCATCCCAACCCATAGGTTGTAATACATTTTTACCTTGCATGCGTTGATAACGACTAATCACATCACCAATGGTGTAATTTCTGACGTGACCCATGTGCAACTTGCCGCTTGGGTAAGGAAACATGGAAAGGCAATAAAACTTTTCCTTTGTTGTGTCTTCACTAACATTGAAGGCCTGGGTTTTTTCCCATTTTGCCTGCACAGCGGCCTCTATTTTTCCCGGTTGATATTCTTGATCCATTTTTAATATTAAGTTTTTAGGTTTGCGAAAGCATACCTAGCGTAATGCCTATCGACAAGAACGACTTGAATAAGAAATAAAAAACCCCGCCGAAGCGGGGTTAATAAACAAAATAGAATTTAGTTTAGAAGTACCACTGACCACGTAAAATAAAGTATTGTGCGTCATCAGCTGCTGCTCCAGGTTCGAGCTCGCCGTTTATACCCCCACTACCTAGCTCGCTATCTGCGCCAAGATTCGCATCGAGTACGTTAACATAATTAGCAGAGAAGCGAATGTTGTTGCTTGGATACCAATTCAACGCAGCTGTTAATACGTCTGCTTCATCCGAAGTAATTGATCCAGCATTATCATAGTCACCACTGGTGTAACGAAGTGCTGCTTCCCATGCACCTAGGCCACCCTTGTTAAGCGGGTTCTTAACCTTAGTTTGTTTGAATGCGCCACTCTTCCAGTCGTAGTTGCGTGATTCGCCGGTGAAGTAGTAAGAACCGTATACATACCAGGCATCGGAATCTAGGTCACGCACAGTTGGGCTGTCTTCAATAGTATTGTTTGCATACTCAGCCTGTAATGACAATGGCCCCCAAACACCAGCCGCTTCAGCGACAAATGTTGTCGATGTTTCATGATTGGTAGCATCATTTTCGAGAATGTCGTTACCAGGATGTATTTCTGCCTCACCGTCGATGTTGAAACCGCCGCCGCCAGAAATCTTGTCAAATGCCGCACCGATACCAAAGTGAATCGCTTTGGTTTTTTCATGCACAGGAGAAGCAGTTAATCGACCAACAAACCCGGTGCCAGTAGGTGCTTCATCTTCATTAGCTGTACCAATGTAGTATGCACCTGCTGCAGTAAACATATCATTGAAATGACTTTTAGCTGACAGCGCATATTGACGACCACCACCAGTGTCAGCAACGATACCATTTACAAACTGTGAACGCTCAATAAAGGTAATGTATTTAGAGCTGGTCAATTCTTCAATACTTAAAGGCGTTTTATGATGACCCAAAGTAACGGTTACCGGTTTGAAACCAGTGTACGCAATATAGGCATCTTTAATCGCATTTGTATGAGGTGCACCACCGCCCTGATCATCAGCAAAGTCATATTGAAACTTGAATTTCCAAAGATCCTGAATTTTGCCACTTAAGTAAATACGAGCACGGCGAAATTCGGTTACCGGGCTACCACCTTCGCGGGCAAAGTTAACATCGCCAAAACCAACAGTAGTGTCTGCCTGTAAACGACCACCGATGCGGAATTCATTTCCGTCTTCACCTTCAAATACCAGTTTACCTTTGGTGTTGATTTTAGGCATGTCTTTGGTTGCTTCCTTAACCTCTGCTTTCATTTCGTTGACTGAACCTTCAACTTTTTCAGCATCAGCTTTGCTTGCATTGGCCAGCAACTCATATTCTTCTGCTGAAATGCTGCCTTTATCTCTTAATATTTTTAATAAATCCATCATAGCTTCATTGCTTGCCATGGCTGGAGTGGATACTGCGGCCATCGATCCGATCAAAATCGAGCCTAGCAGTGATTTAATATGTGCTTTTTTAAACACCATAGTTCTCCTTTAGTTAACTTAAAGATATAAAATAAATCAAACTCATGACCTTTGAGTTTCAAAGGTCTTCCCAATTTGAAGTATGCTTAAAATAAGATTTATCTGTTGCAGGCAAATGAACAGAAAGTTACAGAATTGTTAAAAAGTCGGTTTAAATAGGATATGGAGTATTAAGAAACGAATATTAATTACAGTTTGTGTCATTAAGTTGTAATATTCTTCATATCTAATAGCCCGCATGTTAGAAATAGAAATGCCAAAAGCTAAAGACAAAATACTCATCGTTGAGGATGAAGAAGCCATCAGAGACATGCTGGGCTATGCGCTCATGAAAGAAGGTTATGAGTGTTCTGAGGCGAATGATGTTGAAGAAGCAAGAAATAATCTGCAAACATCCCGACCCAATTTAATTTTGCTTGACTGGATGTTGCCGGGCATGAGCGGAATTGATTATGCAAAACGTTTGAGAATGGTGCCCGACACACGAGACATACCAATAATCATGCTGACTGCTAAAGGCGAAGAGTCAGATAAGGTTAGGGGTCTTGAAACTGGTGCGGATGATTATATTACCAAGCCTTTTTCAACCAAAGAGTTAGTGGCGCGTGTCAAAGCGGTGCTTAGGCGTTACGAAAGTGATGATATCTCCGAGTTAGTTGAGGTGCAGGGTTTAAAGCTGGATCCAGCAACCTATCGCGTGACAGCTAATGACACGATAATTGATATCAGTCCAACGGAGTTCAAGTTATTGCACTTTTTTATTAGTCATCCTGAACGCGTTTATAGCCGTTCTCAGCTGCTCGATCAGGTTTGGGGTGAAAATGTGTATGTCGAAGAACGTACAGTTGATGTTCATATTCGTCGCTTACGAAAAACACTCGAGCCATTTGCTTACGATCAATTTATTCAGACTGTTAGAAGCGTGGGTTACCGTTTTTCTGCAAAGTAATTTATTTTTAACTAATATAGACTCTATATGAATGACGACATTAAACGCTTTATAGTCGTAATTCTTCTTTCATTCTTTGCCGGATTAATTACTGGCATGTATCTTTTTTGCCTTAGCCTTGGTCTATTTGCATTTATTTGTTGGCAATATCAACAATATAAAAACATTTTAATCTGGTTAAAAAAACGAAATGAATCCTATGGTCCAGAGCAAACTGGCATGGTAGATGATATTTGTCGTGAAGTAGATTCAATAAAAAAGCGACATAATATTAGGGAAAAAAAACTGGGTCTCTATTTAAAGCAGTTCCAAAACGCGACAAATGCGCTGCCTGATGCAATCGTTGTTCTTGGTGAACATGGTGAAATTGACTGGGCAAATAAAAAAGCCGAGGAATATCTTGGCATCATTTGGCCAAAAGATGCGAGCATGCGAATTTCCAATCTGGTTAGAAAAAATGAATTGGATAATTTTTTGAATGGTAGCAATACTCATGTGCAGCTTGGATTCGAACTTAAATCACCGGTAAATTCACAAGTGCAACTAGAAATACGAATCAGTCCTTATGGCGAAATACAGAATTTATTAGTTGCTCGAGATATATCAAATATTGTCAAAACTAATCAAATGCGCAAAGACTTTATTGCGAATGCTTCGCATGAATTGCGTACTCCGCTGACTGTAATATCGGGCTATTTAGAAAGTTTTGTTGACGATACATTATGCCCACAAGAGTGGTTGCCATATATACGACAAATGCGATCACAAACATCGCGTATGCAAAGTTTGATAGAGGATTTATTGACGCTTTCAAGTCTCGAGGCAAATCAAGGCAAGGCTGAAAAAGACATTGTTCAGGTGCCAATTATCATTTCAAATATTGTTAAGGAAGCGATCACTTTAAGCGGCTTATCCATGCATGAAATAAATGCTGAAATAGACGATAAATTATTTATCTATGGGCACCAAAATCAATTATATAGTGCTTTTTCCAATATCATTTTTAATGCAGTGAGATATACCCCCGAAAAAACGGAAATCAGTATTTCATGGTCAGCAGATGAATATGGTGCGCATTTAATCGTTGCTGACAATGGCAATGGTTTTGAGAAAGAACATATTCCAAGATTAACAGAGCGTTTTTATCGAATTGATAAAGGCAGATCGAGAGAAAGGGGTGGCACAGGTTTGGGGTTGGCAATCGTTAAACATGTGATGGTCAGGCATGATGCGGATCTTCGAATCAAAAGTGAACCTGGAAAGGGTAGCGAGTTTTCCTGTCATTTTCCTGTACAAAGAATAATGATGAATGACATCAGTAAAGAACAGATTCTTGTTGGATAAGTAGCTGTTTATAATGAATATAATTGTCACTATAAATTTGTAATCAAACCGTAATATTTATGACACTACATTGTCATGTCAAATTTACATAATCCGCATTCTAAAATTAATTTATGATTTTTGTAATTTATCTCAAGGAGATAGCGTAAATGAATATGAAGAGAATTTCTGCTTTGATCATCACAGCAGCCACAATGTTGCCATTGAGCACGATAGCAGAAGACAAGGTCGATGCCGGTCTTCCTGACTATGCAAAAGCAAGCGGCGTATCGGGTAATATTAGTAGTGTTGGGTCTGACACTTTGGCTAACCTGATGACCCTTTGGGCCGAAGAATTCAAAAAGTTATACCCGAACGTTAATGTTCAAATACAGGCAGCCGGTTCATCAACTGCACCACCTGCGTTAACTGAAGGTACGTCGAACTTCGGACCAATGAGCCGCAAAATGAAAGATGGTGAATTAGCAGCTTTTGAAAGTAAATTTGGTTACAAACCAACGCCTGTGGGTGTGGCTATTGATGCGCTAGCCGTTTATGTAAATAAAGACAATCCAATTGAAGGTTTAAGCATTCCTCAGGTTGATGCGATGTTTTCTGCAACCCGTAAATGCGGTTATGCAAATGATATTACTACCTGGGGTGATGCTGGATTGACAGGAGAATGGGCAAACCGTCCTGTTCAGTTATATGGTCGCAACTCAGTGTCTGGTACCTACGGTTATTTTAAAAAGAAAGCGCTTTGTAAAGGCGACTACAAAGATAGCGTAAATGAACAACCAGGCTCTGCTTCTGTTGTACAAGGTATTACCAAGTCAATTAATGGACTGGGTTACTCTGGTATTGGTTATAAAACCTCTGGCGTTAAAGCAGTTCCTCTTGCTAAAGAAGGCACTGATTACATTGCTGCTACACCAGAAAACGCATCTAATGGGTCTTATCCATTAGGTCGCTTCCTATATGTTTATGTCAACAAACAACCGAATAAACCATTGCCACCTCTTGAAGTAGAATTCATGAAAATGGTTTTATCCAAGACAGGTCAAATGGTTGTTGTGAAAGACGGTTATATTCCTTTGCCTGCTGCGGTAGCTGAAAAACAACTTTCACAAATCATGCAATAAAACCACTTTCCCCTTCCGGAAAGAGAATAAACCCCGCCTAGGCGGGGTTTTTTATTTCTTGCAGGATTTCTCGATCATTTTCCTTCACAATGATAGGTGTAAGAGTATTAAATTGTCGCTAACGATAAAATTAAACATATATTTTTTAAGCATTCACATATTTGTCATAAAGTCTTATTAAACTGAGCGACCATGAGTAAAAACGACATTTCAATTACTGAATCTGTATTGCCTGACTTTAATTCGGCAAAGGCGCGAAATCACCGGAATAAAAGGCATATCAATGATGTGATTACTCGCTATCTAATGTCTTTTGGTGGCGTTAGTGTCATTATCGCGATAGTGCTAATTGCCTTTTACCTGTTTTATGTGGTTTTTCCGATGTTTATGCCGGCCAAGGTAAAAGAATTCGGTAATTATGCTGTTCCTGGCGATGTTCAGCAAAGAACCATTTATTTCACTATGGAAGAGCAGCACGAGATTGCTATTCGTGTTACCGATAAGGGAGAGGTCGTTTTTTTTGAAACAAAGGACGGTAGTGTTCGAGACAAATTGAAGCTGCCCATTCCTGAGAATGTAGAAATCACTTCGTTTTCGAGTGGTGACCCTACCCAGCGTACTTTGGCACTAGGTCTATCAGACGGTAGTGTCATCCTGTTTCAACATAATTATCAGGTAACCTATCCAAATGACGAGCGATTGATTACGCCGGGCTTGTTCTTTCCATATGGTGAAACGCCAACGAGTCTATTTGATGAAGCAACTCCGATTAACTTTTTAACCGTGCAGTATGATGGCGAGATGGCAACAATCATTGCAGTGTCGGAATCTGCAAAGGCAAAAATATTAAACATTACCCGAGAAGAGTCTTTTCTCAGTGATGAAGTTGAAATAACTCGCAAGCAATCTGAGCTTTTACTCGAAACGCCAAGCCTGGTCTCGATGCGCATGGATGTTGAGCAGCGTGATTTATATGTTGCGGGCAGTGGCGGAAATATTTTCTTTTATGATATTAGTAACAAAAGTAATCCTTCGCTCGTGGATAAAGTCAGAGCGGTTAGCAGTAATGAGCGAATCACTTCTCTCGAATTTCTAGCGGGTGGCATCTCGATTCTGGTTGGTGATAGCACAGGTAAAATTAGTCAGTGGTTTCCGGTTAGAAATGAAGCAAATGAATATAGCCTTGAGAAGGTAAGGTCATTTAATAAAAACAAATCACCGATTGTATCTATTGTTCCCGAATATTTTCGCAAAGCATTTGTAGCGGTTGATGAGAAAGGGCATCTTGGTTTATTTCATACCACTGCCGAAAGAGTCGTCTATTTCAGTAAATTAAAGCAGGACAATGTCGAGGCTATCGGTATAGCGCCAAGAGCAAATGCTATTGTATATCAGGACAGCAATACTGATTCATTGCATTATCTAGATGTACATAATAAACACCCTGAAATTTCCTGGAAATCTATCTGGGGCAAGGTCTGGTATGAAAGTAGAGCCGGGCCCGAATATATTTGGCAGTCTTCTTCAGCAAGTAGTGTATTTGAACCAAAGTTCAGCTTAACGCCATTAGTATTTGGTACATTGAAAGCAGCTTTTTATGCCATGTTGATCGCGATGCCGCTGGCAATTCTTGGTGCAATGTATACGGCCTACTTTATGGCGCCCAAGATGCGTCAGGTCGTAAAACCTACCATTGAAATCATGGAAGCCCTGCCAACCGTTATTCTTGGTTTTCTTGCCGGTTTATGGCTAGCTCCTTTTGTAGAAAAGCATTTGCCCGGCACATTTATGGTATTCATCTTGGTGCCGTTGTCAGTTTTGGCCGCGGCTGCTTTATGGGAATTTGTGCCGGAAAGAATCAAACATGTTATTCCTGAAGGTTGGGAAGCAGTTTTATTAATACCGGTCGTTTTATTGTCAGCATTAACCGCAATTTTATTGAGCCAGCCTGTAGAAAACCTCTTTTTCGGCGGCAACATGCCATTATGGTTAAGCACGGAGCTTGGTATTACTTACGATCAACGTAATTCACTTGTTGTTGGTTTTGCTATGGGTTTTGCAGTCATTCCGACGATTTTCTCGATTAGTGAAGATGCTGTTTACAGTGTACCTAAACATTTAACGTCGGGCTCATTGGCATTGGGTGCCACGCCGTGGCAAACCATGGTTCGAGTAGTGTTGTTAACGGCAAGTCCGGGTATTTTTTCAGCGGTCATGATCGGTATGGGTCGTGCTGTAGGTGAAACCATGATTGTGGTGATGGCGACAGGTAATACTGCAATTATGGATCTAAATATTTTTCAGGGTTTTCGCGCCTTATCGGCAAACATTGCGGTAGAGATGCCAGAGTCTGAAGTCGGGAGTACACATTACCGAGTTCTCTTTTTAGCAGGTCTCGTTTTATTTATCGCGACGTTTTGTTTTAACACAGTTGCCGAAGTAGTAAGGCAACGATTAAGAAATAAATACAGCTCACTTTAATTAATGAATACACAAATCAAAAATTGGTTTTCGTCAGGGCGACCTTATGTCTGGTTAAATGCTGGCGCAGTAACAGTGTCTGCAATAATGGTTATAGGTTTATTGTTGTTAATTGCTGTACGTGGGCTGGAGCATTTTTGGCCGGCTGATATTGCCGTGTTTGATTATTATGCTGAACCTGATGCTGAGAAGGTTAGTTACATGGGTGAATATATTGACCGTGATACTGTCACTCGTGCGCGTGCAGGTAACATTAAATATGAAGGCGATGAATTTACCCGTTACCTTTTAAAGATTGGTAATCGTGATGTTTATGGACTGGACTTTGCCTGGGTGATTGGTGCTGGTATTAAAAATGAAAGTTATCCGGAAGATGCAACAATTATTGAACGACGTGAATGGGGTAATCTACACGGCTTTATTAAAAGCGTGACTGTGAATGGGCAGACAATCGAATCAGGAGATATTTGGCAAACATTTCAAGAGACGGTAGAGGCGAGCAATAAGATACATGAAGAGATTCGTCATATAGAAAAAGATTTAATTGGTGCTATCAATTACAAGATGGAACGATTACGACTTCAGGAACGTCGTCTCGAAATAAAAGGCAATAAAACACCGGAAGAGTTGGCTGATCTTGAAAGCAAGCGCGCAGAGCTGCAGAGCGAATATAATGTATACACAGAACAACTTGCCAAGCTGTATAAGGAGTTTAATGAGCCGTTCTTTGTCGCTGTATTAGCGGGTGGCAAGGAAAAAACGGTTAATTTTTCTATAGTCGTGCGCGCCTTTCGACCAAATGCCATGAGCGTATTCGACAAGATCGGTTTTTATTTTGAAAAACTCTGGGAATTCCTTTCTGATGAGCCCAGAGAAGCCAATACCGAGGGCGGCATTTTTCCGGCTATATTTGGTACGGTATTGATGGTTATCATCATGTCTATATTAGTTACGCCGTTTGGTGTCGTAGCTGCTGTTTATTTACGGGAATATGCTTCTCAGGGTCCTTTCACGCGTTTAGTACGGATTGCGGTAAACAACCTTGCTGGCGTGCCATCTGTTGTCTATGGAGTATTTGGTCTTGGTTTTTTTGTCTATTTTCTTGGCGGCAGTATTGACCAATTATTTTTTAAAGCATCATTACCCGCACCTACCTTTGGCACACCTGGGTTGCTTTGGGCATCTTTAACACTGGCAATTCTGACGGTGCCGGTAGTGATTGTTGCAACTGAAGAAGGCTTGTCTCGTGTGCCGCGTGCAATTAGAGAAGGTAGTCTGGCAGTAGGCGCTACCAAGGCTGAAACGATGTGGCGCACAGTATTACCAATGACGGCGCCAGCGATGATTACCGGGTTAATTCTGGCAGTAGCGCGAGCGGCAGGAGAGGTCGCGCCGTTAATGTTGGTGGGTGTCGTTAAGTTGGCGCCTTCATTGCCATTAGACGCTAATGCGCCGTTTTTACATTTGGATAGAAAATTTATGCACCTTGGTTTTCACATTTATGACGTTGGCTTTCAGAGCCCTAACGTGGAAGCTGCCAGACCATTGGTTTATGCTACAGCTTTATTATTAGTGCTGCTGATCATCGTATTAAACCTGACGGCAATCCGAATTAGAAATAATTTGCGGGAGAAATATCGTGCAGCAGAACAAAACTAATACCCTGGAAGTGGATGAGACTGGAGAAGAGGCTGTGAACGACAATATTGACTCTACACCTACACACGCGATCAACCTTGGCAATATTGTTGATAGCAGTGGTGAAAGAGTTACTCTTGCTGATGAAAAAATAGCAATAGAGGTGAGTGACTTTAACCTTTTTTACGGTGATAAGCAGGCGCTGAAGTCAATCAATATGACCATCCCGGAAAAAAAGGTAACCGCCTTTATCGGTCCAAGTGGTTGCGGCAAGTCAACATTGTTGCGCTGTTTTAATCGAATGAACGATTTGATAGATAGCGTCAGTGTTAATGGCCAAATTAAAATTGATGACCGTGATATTTTTGATAAAACGATTAATGTTGCTGAGTTAAGGCGTCGTGTCGGGATGGTGTTTCAAAAGCCAAATCCGTTTCCAAAGTCTATCTATGAAAATGTCGCTTATGGTTTGCGTATTCAGGGTGTAAATGATCGACGAACTCTGGACGCCGTTGTTGAAAAATCACTCAAAGGTGCAGCATTATGGGATGAGGCTAAAGATCGTCTCGATGATCTTGCGATGGGATTATCTGGCGGTCAACAACAACGTCTGGTTATCGCCCGGGCGATTGCGATAGAACCTGAAATCATTTTATTGGATGAACCTGCGTCGGCGCTTGATCCGATATCAACACTAAAGATTGAAGAACTTATTTATGAACTAAAAGAAAAATTTACCATTGTCATCGTCACACATAATATGCAACAAGCTGCACGAGTTTCAGATTACACAGCTTATATGTATTTAGGCGAGTTGGTTGAATTTAACGATACCAGTACGTTATTCACTAATCCTAATGAAAAGATGACAGAAGATTACATTACTGGTCGTTATGGTTAACAGGAGACTTGAGCCATGCCAAATAGTTTACAAAGTAATCATATCTCCAGTCGTTTTGATCAAGATTTACAAAATGTACTCAGTAATGTTTTGTCGATGGGTGGTATTGCCGAAGAGCAGTTGTTGAACGCTATTGAGGCACTGGTAAATAGTGATGTTGGTCTTGCTACGGAGGTTGTTGAAAAAGAAATACAGGTCAATACGCAGGAAGTTAAAATTGACCAGGAATGCACACAAATTCTGGCGCGACGTCAGCCTGCAGCAAGAGACTTGCGCTTACTGATGGCAATTATCAAGACCATTACCGATCTTGAGCGTATTGGTGATGAGGCACAAAAGATTGCAAAACGCAGTATTGATTTGACAGAAAAAGAAGGTGGACCCAGAGCATATTACATAAGCATCAAGGCAATGGGGCATTTAGTAAGTAGTATGCTTCATGATGCACTCGATGCATTCGCCAGAATGGACTCTAAAAGCGCATTACAAGTCGCTAACAAGGAACCTGAATCAGATGACCAATATAGTGCCATCATGCGACAGTTAATTACCTATATGATGGAAGATGCGAGAAATATTTCTGGTGCGCTGGATGCGGTTTGGGTTATTAGAGCGCTCGAGAGAATTGGTGATCACGCGAGGAATATTTGCGAATACGTTATTTATTTTGTTGAAGGCAAAGATGTTCGACACATCAGTCTGGATCAAATTGAAAAAGAAGTAATTAATAAAAATAAATAATGTTGTTTAACCATGTCTAAAGACGATCAACTTGAGGAAATTGATCTAAAGTTACCTGAACTTTATATTAATCGAGAACTAAGTCTGCTCGAATTTAATCGACGTGTATTTGAACAGGCTAAAGACGATCGTAACCCACTATTAGAACGTTTACGCTTCCTGTGTATTGCCAGTACCAATCTAGATGAGTTCTTTGAGATCCGTGTTGCCGGGTTAGCACAACAGGTAAAATATGGCTCGGTGCAAACCGGTGAAGATAATCTGTCGCCAGTAGAAGTTTTAAAGAAGATTAGTGATATTGCGCATGAGTTTGTCATTGAGCAATACGACATACTTAATGATGTATTAATTCCTGAGCTCGCTAAAGAAAAGATTCGTATATTAAGGCGTCAACAATGGAGTCCAAAATTAGCTAGATGGGTAAAGCGTTATTTCAATCGTGAATTACTACCAGTATTAAGTCCTATTGGTCTCGATCCTGCACACCCATTTCCGAGAGTATTAAATAAAAACCTTTATTTTATTGTTGAGCTGGAAGGTAAGGATGCGTTTGGTAGAGATAGTGGCTTTGCTATTGTACAGGCGCCGCGTTCTTTGCCTCGTGTAATCGAGATCCCGCCTGAATACTCCAAAGGCACGCATGACTTTATTTTACTTTCATCCATATTGCATTCAAATGTCGGTGAATTATTTCCTGGGATGCAAGTAAAAGGTTGTTATCAATTCCGTGTAACCAGAAACAGCGATCTTTTTGTAGATGACGAAGAAGTCGATGATCTCTTAAGAGCTTTAGAGGGCGAGTTGCCTTCCAGACGTTTCAATGATGCGATTCGACTTGAGGTTGCAGATAATTGTCCTGATGAGATTGGCGCATTTCTACTTGATCAATTTAAATTAAGTGATGATGCTCTCTATAAAGTAAATGGCCCGGTTAATCTTAATCGCTTAATGCAAATTATCGATTTGGTTGATCGACCAGACTTAATATATACAGGTTTTACACCTGATATGCCGCCAAGATTGACCAAGTCAAAAAGCATCTATGATATTTTACACAATGGCGATATTTTATTGCACCACCCTTTTCAGTCCTTTGCTCCGGTAATAGATTTTCTCAAGCAGGCAGCTAACGATCCTAATGTATTATCAATAAAGCAAACGCTTTATCGAACGGGTGAAGAATCAGCAATAGTTCAGGCTTTGATGGATGCTGCAAAAGCAGGTAAGGAAGTCACTGTTGTTATCGAATTACGCGCGCGTTTTGATGAAGAAGCCAATATCGAACTCGCCAGTGATCTACAAGAAGCCGGTGCACATGTGGTTTATGGTGTTGTTGGTTATAAGACGCACTCAAAAATGATCATGGTAGTTAGGAGAGAAGGTCGTTCATTACGACGTTATGTTCATCTGGGTACCGGAAACTATCATGCCCGTACAGCACGTTTGTATACTGATATTGGTTTGCTCACTGCAGATCAGGCGGTTGGTGAGGATGTAAATAAATTATTTCATCAAATGACCGGGTTGGGTCGCGCTACAAAACTGAAAAAATTATTGCAGTCGCCTTTTACACTTCATAAAACTGTTTTAAATAATATTAAAAACGAAATAGAAAAATCTCGAGCTGGAAAAGAGTCGCGCATTATTGCAAAGATGAATGCTCTGGTAGAACCGGAAATTATTCGGGCTTTATATGAAGCTTCTCAGGCCGGTGTAAAAATTGATTTAATTATTCGAGGTGTGTGTTGTTTACGTCCGGGGATTAAAGGTGTTTCAGAAAATATTCAGGTGAGATCAATCATAGGACGGTTTTTGGAACATACGCGGATTTATTATTTCCATAATGACGGAGACATATTGTTATATTGCTCCAGCGCTGACTGGATGCCACGTAATTTGTTTCATCGTGTCGAGGTATGTTTTCCAATAGAAGAAAAACGTCCGCGTGATCAGATTATCAAATATGGGTTGATGAACTATTTGTCAGATAATACACAGGCCTGGTTACTGCAGGCAGATGGTACATATAAACAAACCAGACCGGGAAATAGTAAACCTAAATCTGCACAGCAGCTTTTATTACAACAATACTGTGGGAAATAGTTTACTCGCCATCTTTAAAAGCGAGTTTGTAGTCTATTGATGAGAGATATTTCGCTTCATTCATTAAATCAGCTTCAGTTAATGGGTTGTTTTGCAGCAATTTATTTTTAAAAATTAGTTTAATTTCATTTGTATTGAAGGAAATATCAATAGTTTCCTTATCTATCAACTCATGTCCACGGTTTAAGACGACTGAAAGACGCAGAATGATTGAAAGCCGGATCAATTTCTCTCTTAATTCTGTATCTGTAATTTCATCATAAACTTCAATCGGGTATTTGCGCCGATGTGAACGAACCAGAATACTTAATGCCTTTTGTTCCTGTTTTGAGAAACCGGGCAAGTCTGAATTGGATAATAAATATTCACCATGTTTGTGGTATTGACTATGAGAAACTGCCAGACCAATCTCATGCAACTTAGCTGCCCAGCGTAATAGTTTTAAATCTGTCTGGGTATCCAGTTGCCAGCTTGATTGTAATTTTTCAAAAAGATGATCGAGTGTTTTTTCATGCCGTTTTGCCTGTTCAATATTAACACTATAACGATTAGCAACCCTGTCGATTGTTTGTTCACGAATATCCTGTGAATGGCGTCTGCCTATTTGATCATAGAGTAGACCTTCTCTTAAGGCGCCATCGGAGTAGATCATGCTATTAATGTTCAATGCTTCAAAGATTGCTGAAAGTATAACTACGCCACCGACAAAAACGGGTTGTCTGTTTGCCGACAGGTTGGGGAATTTAATTTTATCGATATGGCCGAACTCAATTAATGCTTTTTTTAACTGATCGAGTGCCGCCGGGGTAATGTCATCATGACTCCAGCCCTGTTCTGTTGATACGCTTAAGATAGCCTTGATGGTACCTGATGTACCTATTGCTTGAACCCAGCCCTGATCTTCATACTCATCTTTAACATTTTGTAATTCCTGCAAGGCAGTAATGCGAGCCTGTTTCATCGACTTTTCTGTTATTTTGCCGTTAGCAAAAAATTGTTTGGTTATACTGACGCATCCCATAAACAGGCTTTCTGTTACATTGGTGCGAAATCCCTTACCAATAATTAATTCAGTACTGCCTCCCCCAATATCAACAACCAAACGATGATCTGTGTCATTAAATAATGTGTTAGCAACGCCCAGATAGATTAAGCGCGCTTCTTCTCGCCCAGATATGATCTCGATCTGATGTCCTAATGCTTTATTTGCACGATTTAAAAAATAACTGCCATTTCTGGCTTGTCGAAGCGTATTTGTACCAACTGCACGTATATTGTTTTTTGGAATAGATTTGATGCGTTGACCAAACTTTTCCAGACAAAGCATGGCATTTTCTATCGATTCTTTTGAAAGTGTATTGTTGTCATCAAGACCGCCTGCCAGTCTGACCATATCTTTAAGTCGGTCAATAATAATTGCACGCCCATCCACATAGTTAGCTACTACCATGTGAAAGCTGTTGGAACCCAGATCTATAGCAGCATAATGCTCAAGTTCTTCGGACATGTTAGCTGTGTAGGGTGTTGGAAGTCATAGTTAAGTTAATCAATATCAATAATAATAGAGTTGATTGAATGTATCACAACACTCTGGAAGAAATCATCATGTCATTCAACTTGTACATTATGCGTCATGCCAAATCAGATTGGTCAACTGACGTAAGTGATTTTGATAGGCCCATAAATGAACGTGGCATAAAGAATGCCAAACGCATTGCTATATGGATGCAGGAAAATAATATGTTACCGGAGTTGATTTTATGTTCTACGGCTGTTCGCGCAAAACAGACAGTTGAGCAGTTTGACAACATAATCACCGATGAGACAAAGGAGCAAATCAATTTTGATCGACAGTTATATCTGGCAGATGCTGAAACAATATTGGATAAAATAAAACTCTTTCAACATGGAGTGAAGAGCTTGATGATCATTGCCCACAATCCCGGGCTTGATTATCTGGTGAACCAATTATCAAGAAACAGTTTACCGTATGATAAAAAAGGAAAGTTAATGACGACGGCGTCATTGGCAATATTCAGATATGCGAATACAAATTTTACGCCTGTTGTTGATCAGACAGATGATATGCAGATTATCCGACCGAAAGAACTGGACTAATACCTACTTTTCAGCAACAACATAGGCAATCCAGCCAGCATCTGCTTCGCCCTCTGTCTGCGCTATAAATTCACCGTTGCCCTCGCCATCTTCATCTGCCTGTTCCCAGTAAACGGTCGCCTTAAAGCCCGCTTCGGTTAGCATTTCGGTAATTTCGGGCAGGGTCCAGACACGCCATTCATAAGTAAAGGCATTCTTCAGCTTTGATCCATCCTTAAATTTAAAATGAATATGACACTTGGCAATGCCGGAGATAGGATCATATTTTTCCTGCTCCCAGATATAGGTAAAGTTTTTATTTTTGGTTTTTTCAGTTATTTCCTGAAAGGCCTCATATCCGCCGTAGGCATCAACATAAAATATCCCATCGTCAACCAACGAGTCATAAATGGATTTGAAATAACTAATTGTCAGTTTTCTGTCTTTTAGTAACCAATAACTGAAATTCATAGCCAGAGCGATGTCCGTTGGTTCGGTTTTTACTGTTAAGACATTATCGTTGATTGCATGAATGCGTCGTTGTTGGTCGGTAGTTAGTTTTAAAATTTTGTGTTGTTTACCCCACTCCAGCACTTCTTTGTCAAGATCGATACAATAGGCAATATTATCGGAACGTCTTCTCACCCACTCACATGATGTATTCGTTGTGCCGCAAAAGTCTTCTCGCAATGTTTTAGCTTTTCTATTTCTCAGTTTGCTAAAGGTATCATCAACAAAGTCGATTTCCGATTCAACACATTGCACAGCTTTTTCATAGTAAACATGGCGATCTGCCTGTTCCGCCATAGTAAGTTTCTTTTTGTCTTTAGTGGTTGAAGTTATCATGATGTTTTAACTATTGATTTCTACTTATTGTGTCAACATTATAACTGAATGTATCAATCAGGTAATTTTTAATATTAAGTAAAGAGATAAATAATTTGCTATGAGTTGGTGGGGAAAGATATTGGGTGGTGCCTTTGGCATGATGATTGGTGGACCAATCGGCGCATTATTAGGTGTTGCTTTAGGTCATAACCTTGATAAAGGCGTAAATGTTAATAATCACAGTGCTGGTTTTGGTCGACAAGAGAAGATTCAAACTATTTTTTATACTGCGACCTTTTCCGTCATGGGGCATATATGTAAGGCTGATGGCAGGGTATCAGAAGATGAAATTCAACTGGCACAAGATGTCATGCGCAAGATGGATTTGAATGATGAGCAAAAAAAACTGGCAATCAATTTATTTAATGAAGGTAAAAACTCAACATTTCAATTAAACGATGTCGTTAATCAATTTCGGCATGAGATTGGTTTTCGACCAAATCTCATTCGTATGTTCATCGAGATTCAGATCATGGCGGCCTATGCCGATGGAGAGTTACACCAAACTGAACGCGATATTCTTCTCAATGTATGTCGCTTGCTGAATATAAGTCAGGCCGACTTTGAAAGATTATGCGCCATGATTGCCGCCATGCATGGCGGACAACAATCAAGTCAACAACAATATAACGGCTTAACATTGGAAAAAGCCTATGCCGTATTAAATATTTCTCAGAATGCCAGTAAAGACGAGGTGAAAAAGGCCTATCGTCGATTAATGAATCAACATCACCCCGATAAGTTGGTTGCCAAAGGCTTGCCTGAAGAAATGATGAAGGTCGCAGCTGAGAGAACTCATGAGATTAAGCAGGCCTATGAATTCATCAAGGAGAAAAAATTTATTAAATGTAATACTTAATAATTATAAAAACATTTTAACCAATAAATATGTCATTTTTCGAAAAGCTCTTTTGCAGTTTAATGAATAATGAAACATCTTATTGATCTTTTTCGTCTAATTGTCCTTGGTGTCTGACTTCATGATATTCACCTTCAATAACAGTGCCTTGATCACCTTTTTTGTATCGTTGCGTATGCGTAACAATGGCATTTTGTAACAGGTGACTTGCCAGCTTAATCCTTAGTCCCGGTATTAATATTAGGAAACCAATGACATCTGTAAAAAAACCAGGCGTTAAGAGCAAGGCTCCGGTAAACAGCAACATAACACCTTCAATCATTTCCTGCGCAGGTAACTGACCATTGTCCATTTGATGTTGTACCTTGCTTAATGTTGATATTCCCTGGGTCTTTAATAATGCAACGCCGAGAGCCGCGGTAAAAACGATTAGTGCAATAGTGTTAAAAACACCAGCCAGTTTACCCACTTGAATTATCAGGCTAATCTCTATTAATGGAATAATAATAAATAAGGCAAATAGAACCTTAAACAACGTCATACCTCACAACAGATTTATACTTTCTGGCATTATTCATGATGTGTAGGCAAAATGCGAATAAGCAATATATAAGGCTACTTATAAATGAGTAAAAAGACACAATATTTGCTGGTGTTATGCACTTGCCCCGGTTCAGTATCAGCGAAAAATATCGCCAAGTTCGCTGTTGATGAAAATCTGGCTGCCTGTGTGAATATTGTGTCTGATGTGCAATCCTATTTTCGCTGGCTAAAAAAAACTGATAAAGCGAATGAACATTTATTAATCATGAAGACGACAGCAGATGTTTACCCAAGGCTGGAAAAGATGATTCTTGATATGCATCCCAACGAACTTCCGGAAATCATAGCAGTCCCTATTCATAGTGGCTTCGATGCTTATCTCAACTGGATATCTGACAATACCGGAAAAAAATGAATATTCTAAAAAGCTGTTTGTCTGGTCTGATGCTAATTTGGGTTACGCATGTATCTGCTGGACTCTCTGATACCTTTAATGATTTGCTGGGTTCTAATTCAGCTAGTGATGAGATATTACGACCAGAAATAGCTTTTCAATTTTTCCCGGAAATATCCACAGAATCGACTTTACGAGTCCGCTGGCAGATCGAACCAGGCTATTACCTCTATAGAAACAAAATAAACATATCTGCTAAGCAAGATGTGCTGGGCGAGTATCAGCTTCCGGCCGGTAAACAAAAAGCTGACCCGGCTTTTGGGGATGTTGAGGTTTATTATTCTGATGTAGAAGTATTGATTCCCTTTAAGCAAGGCTTAGTTATACCTGCGTCACTAGATTTAGAAATTGGTTTTCAGGGTTGTAAGGAAGACTCTGTTTGTTATCCACCTATATCACAGAGTTATTCTATCGATACCAGTAATGTAAAAGTATCTTCTTCAACCGCGCAGAGCGAACAATACAGCGTCGCAAACAGTATGTCCGAGCAGGACAATGTCACTGCAGCACTAAAAGATAAAGGTTTGTTGATCAATCTGATCTCGTTTTTTGTGTTTGGTTTGTTATTGGCATTAACGCCATGCGTTTTTCCGATGATTCCCATTCTGTCAGGGATTATTGTTGGTCAGAAAGGTGATATAAATAGGCTACAGGTAGTACTACTTTCGATCAGTTATGTGCTTGCAATGGCATTGACGTATGCTGTGCTTGGGGCTATAGCCGGGTTGTTTAATATTAATCTTCAAGCGACGGCACAAAACCCATGGGTATTAAGCGTATTTAGTTTGATTTTTGTCTTGCTCGCTTTATCCATGTTTGATTTTTATGAAATACAAATACCTGCGAGTTTGCAAAGTCGTTTGTTATCCGGTCAAAACAAACGTAGCGGCACCTTAATTGGTGCTGCCATCATGGGCGCTATTTCTGCAGTGATTGTTGGTCCATGTGTCGCGCCACCATTGGCTGGGGCTTTGTTATATATCAGTCAAACAGGAAATGCCATATTAGGTGGTATGGCATTATTTTTTATGGGGTTGGGTTTTGGTGTGCCTTTATTGATCGTTGGCGCAACCTCCGGAGAATTATTGCCGAGAGCCGGACAATGGATGGAAGGTATTAAACGTATCTTTGGTGTAATCATGTTAGGTGTTGCTATCTGGTTTTTGGAACGCGTTATACCTAACAATCTGTCATTATTATTATGGTCAATCCTGTTTACCGGTACAGCTGTTTTTTTTGGTGCGATGGATCAATTAAACAATAGCTCCAGTGTCTGGCAACGAATCAAAAAAACAGGTGCATTATTAATTTTGATCTATGGTTTTGTTTTACTGGTAGCAGCGAGCATTGGTAATGGTAGTGTGCTTAAACCATTTAAAAACATTGGTCTGAGTGGTGAAGTTGAGGCATCGCTACCTTTTCAACAAGTTAATAGCCTGTCTAATTTTGATGCAGTATTAAAACAAACTGCCGAAAGAAAACAAATTGTCATGCTGGATTTTTATGCAGACTGGTGCATTGCCTGTATCGAACTGGAGGAGTATACCTTTCCCGTTCCTGAAGTAGTGGCGGCGTTATTTTCTTTTCATCTGGTTCAGATAGATGTCACGGCAAACAATGATGAACACAAGGCATTCATGCAACGGTTTGAATTATTTGGACCGCCAGCAATATTATTTTTCGATACTAATGGTAATGAAATCCGTTCACATCGTTTAATTGGTTTTCTCTCAGCGGAAGACTTTGTTACCCATATTAATCAGGTTCAGTCGTTGTGAAAACCTGGCAACTGGTAATTTTATTTTTTGTTATTGCATTATTATCTGGTGCTGCCGGCTTTTTTTTACATCAACAAGCCGCTGACAAATCTAATACAGATCAGGTTGCTGTAGTTGACAACGAAGTCATTACTCCAGAGGCAGTAATAGGTAAAAAAGCCCCTGCTATCAGATTGTCCGATATGCAAGGAGAGATAAGACAACTTTCAGATTGGCAGGGAAAGTTATTGGTCGTTAATTTTTGGGCCACTTGGTGTCCACCGTGTCGTGAGGAAATTCCGCTTTTTGTTGATACTCAGGCCCAATATCAGGAACAGGGACTGCAATTTCTGGGTGTGGCATTACATTCAGCAGATGAAATTCAGGATTTCATGGTTGAGTTCCAGTTCAATTACCCTTCATTGGTAGGAAACTCAGATGTAATTGCATTAGGTGAGCAACTCGGTAATGATATTGGTGCATTGCCATATACGGTACTTATAGATAGACAGGGTATTATTCGATTCAGCCATCGCGGCAAGTTGAAAAAGGCAGAGCTTCAAGAGCTGATTTCGCGTTATTTGTAATCAATTCGTACGTTTTTCAATATTCGTAATTTTTAATAAAGTCTGTTAAAGTTGGCTAACTTGCCACTAAGTTCGTCAAAAATAATCAAAAAACTAGATATTAGCGGGGATTTCTTTGAATTTTCTAGTATTAAACGGCCCAAACCTCAATCTGTTGGGGGAACGTGAGCCTGAAGTCTATGGAACTACGACTTTGCGTGATATTCAGGCTGGTCTGGAAGTTATTTCAGCTAAACGCAAACATAAGCTAGGTTTCGTTCAAAGTAATGCCGAACATGAATTGATCGAAAAGATTCATGCGGCAAAAAAAGAAGGCGTGGATTTTATTTTGTTTAATCCCGGCGCCTTTACTCATACCAGTATTGCCTTACGTGATGCCCTGTTGGGAACGTCTATTCCGTTTATCGAAGTGCATTTGTCCAATATCTTTTCACGTGAAGAATTCCGTAAACATTCTTATCTGTCAGATATTGCCATTGCCGTTATCAGTGGTATGGGAGCCTATGGTTACGAGTTGGCATTACTTGGTGCGGAAGAATATTTGAAAAATAACTCATAAAAATTAATTGTCATGGATATTAGAAAAGTTAAAAAATTGATTGAATTGCTGGAAGAATCCGGCATGGCTGAAATTGAAATACATGAAGGCGAAGAATCTGTTCGTATCAGCCGTGGCTCTTCTACAACGGTTGCTCCTCAAGTTGTTCATGCTCTTACGCCGCCTGTAGCAGCACCTGTTTCGCATGGTGGAGATGTATTTAAAAGTCACATTAACAATGAGTCTCATGGGGGCAGGGATGATTATGCTGATGCCGGACATGTGATTACTTCGCCTATGGTCGGTGTATTTTATGCTTCACCTTCACCTGAAGATCCGCCTTTTGTTAGTAAAGGACAGCAAGTTAAAGCCGGCGAAACACTTTGCATCATTGAAGCAATGAAGATCATGAATCAGATCGAGGCCGATGTGTCAGGTAAGCTTATAAAGGTGCTAGTTGATAGCGGCGAAGCTGTCGAATATGGTCAGCCATTATTTGTTATTGAAGAGAACTAGTCTCTTTATCTAATCATTCAGGATTAATTAGCCCATGTTAGAAAAGGTTGTTATCGCCAACCGTGGCGAGATTGCCCTCAGAATTTTGCGAGCTTGTAAGGAGCTCGGAATCAAAACTGTTGCTGTTTACTCTGAAGCAGACCGTGATCAAAAACATGTATTTTTATCTGATGAATCTGTTTGTATTGGTCCGCCATCATCAACCGATAGTTATTTAAATATTCCGGCAGTCATTAGTGCTGCCGAAGTGACCGATGCCGTTGCAATTCATCCCGGTTACGGTTTTTTATCAGAAAATGCTGACTTTGCCGAACGCGTAGAACAAAGTGGTTTTATCTTTATCGGACCTAAGGCCGAAACCATTCGCATAATGGGTGATAAGGTTTCAGCGATTAATGCCATGAAATCTGCAGGTATTCCTTGTGTTCCTGGTTCGGATGGTCCGCTTGGCGATGATGCAAAAACCCTGTTTAAGACAGCCAAAGAGATTGGCTATCCAGTGATTATTAAAGCTGCAGGTGGTGGTGGTGGTCGAGGCATGCGTGTCGTGCATAGTGAATCAAATCTGATTAAATCGATTCAGTTAACACGATCAGAAGCTGGCTCAGCTTTTGGCAATGATATGGTGTACATGGAAAAGTTTTTGGAACATCCAAGACATATCGAGATTCAGGTGTTGGCTGATGAACATGGCAATGTTATTTATTTGGGTGAGCGCGATTGTTCTATGCAACGACGCCATCAAAAAGTCATTGAAGAAGCGCCCGCCCCTGGTATTACAGCAGAGATAAGAGAAAGTATCGGACAGAAATGTGTCGAAGCCTGTAAACGGATTGGATATCGCGGTGCTGGTACGTTTGAATTCTTATATGAAGATGGTGAATTTTATTTTATTGAAATGAATACTCGTGTTCAGGTAGAACATCCTGTCACAGAAATGATTACTGGTGTGGATATTGTTAGAGAGCAATTACATATTGCTGCTGGCAAACATCTACAATATCAGCAAAGTGATATTGTTATTACGGGACATGCGATTGAATGTCGTATCAATGCAGAAGATCCGGAAACCTTTATGCCATCTCCTGGCGTGATCGAACATTATCATCCGCCCGGTGGCCCAGGTATCCGTGTTGATACGCATGTTTATCAAGGTTACAAGGTGCCTCCTTATTACGACTCAATGATTGGTAAGTTAATTGCGCATTCCGAAACACGAGAACTGGCATTAGCAAGATTGAATAATGCCTTGCATGAAATTGTGCTTGATGGAATCAAGACTAATATTCCTTTACATCAGGACTTGGTAAAAGACAGTGCATTTGGCGATGGCGGTACGGATATTCACTATCTGGAGAAAAAGCTTGGTCTTGCCTGATATGCTGTTAATAATCATCATGTTAAGTAGATGAGTTGGTTGCAGCTTGAGTTGGTTACCGGCAAATCTGATGCAGAAACTCTAACTAAATTGCTTGAACAGATGGGCGCAGTGTCCGTCACATTAATGGCAAATAGTGATGAGTTAATCTTTGGTGAACCGGGTCAAGCGCCAGAGCTATGGTGTGACACCCGTGTTAGGGCGTTATTACATCCGGATACTGATCTCGATATTCTTTTGATAGCTATAAAAAACCGGATTGGTGCTGACCATATCAACAATCATCAGATTACCGAGATTCAAGATCAGGATTGGGTAGGACAATATAAATCGCAACATCAATCACAATGTTTCTCTGATCGAATCTGGATATCACCTAGTTGGTGTGAACAACCTGAAACCAATAAACCCTTGATTACACTTGACCCCGGCCTTGCCTTTGGTACTGGTGCACATCCAACAACTTCTCTTTGCATTCAATGGTTAGCCGAACATGATGTTCGGGAACAATGCATTATCGATTATGGTTGTGGATCGGGAATACTGGCAATGGTCGCTGCAAAACTTGGTGCTAAAGAGGTCTTTGCAGTCGATATTGATAAGCAAGCGGTAAATGCTGCAAAAGAAAACCTTCGCCAAAATCGGCTAGAGAATATTGTCAGGGTTGGTCTGGTTGATGAGATTGAATTGCCGGTTGCTGATGTGTTGGTTGCCAATATTTTAATGAATCCATTGAAAGAATTATTACCGACCTTTGCAAAATTGATTCGACCAGATGGACAGCTAGTGCTATCAGGTTTATTGGAAACGCAAGCCGAGGAATGTTTGCTGACATACTCTCGCTACTTTAGCATGGAAGCCCCGATCTTTGAGCAGGAGTGGGCCTGTTTAAAAGGGCATCGGCTTTAATGCAAAGTTATACATTACATGTTTACATATTGCCCTGACAGTTAGAAACAGTTTAATGCACTTGAGCAATTTCATGATGAACAGCTTGCGCCGGAAGAATTAGAACTGTCGCTTCAGACAACGAATAAGCCAAATGCCTCCGTTGAAGAAGAACCAAAGTTTATTTCCGGTGGCGGTTAGTTTTGAGTTTCGTTTTCTGTAAAGTCGCTGATTTTATTGGTTAAAAATTAACCACTTTACATCAACTGTCATGCAGTTATTATAAAGCTCAATTTTTTGTTTCGCCCTATCGCGTTACGCTCTCATGTATATTGGGTCCCATAAATTAAAAAATAATCTGGTGCTTGCGCCCATGGCCGGCATAACCGATCAACCGTTTCGGTTGCTTTGTCGCGAGTTGGGTGCAGGTCTTGTTGTGTCAGAAATGGTGACATCCAATCCGGCTTTATATAAGACGCGTAAAACACGAACGAGATTGATACATAAACAAGAGCTTGAGCCACGAGCTGTACAGATTGCCGGTGCAGATCCAGATATGCTTGCAGAAGCGGCGCAGTTTAATGTTAAACGTGGTGCCCAGATAATTGATATCAACATGGGCTGTCCGGCAAAGAAAGTCTGTAATGTATTGGCGGGATCAGCCTTACTTAAAGATGAGCGATTAGTTAGCAGGATATTGCAAGCTGTTGTGAACGCAGTTGATGTACCGGTAACACTAAAAATCAGAACCGGCTGGGATAAAGATAATAAAAATGCATTAACGATTGCACGTATTGCTGAAGAATCCGGTATTCAGGCATTAACTGTACATGGCAGAACCCGTGCTTGTGGTTTTAAATGTGATGCTGAACATGAAACTGCAGCCGAGATTAAAGTTAGGGTATCGATTCCGGTTATTGCGAATGGTGATATTACTACAGCAGAACAGGCTGCATATGTTCTGAATAACTATCATGTCGATGGCATCATGATCGGACGAGCTGCTCAAGGTAATCCATGGATATTTAGACAGATTCAACACTATCTTGAAACCGGAAAGCATCTGCCCAAGCCGACCATAATTGAAGTTGGACAAATGTTAAGCAGACATTTAGAACATTTACACAGGCATTATGGTGAATATCAGGGTGTGCGTATCGCCAGAAAGCATATTGGCTGGTATTGCAAGCAACAGCAAAATGCGTGTTTATTTTGGGCAAGAATTAGTCAGGTTGAGTGCGCGACAGCACAACTTTCTATTGTCGAAGAATTTTTTAGTGAGCAGGGTAGATTGGCAGCATGAACAAAGCCAAAATAATTAAACAAGAAGAACAAGAATCACCTGACAAATGTTTGTCAAATAATGTACGACAGGCCATAAAGGAATATTTTGAAGATTTGGATGGCCATGAAGCCAGTGATCTTTATGAACTGTTTTTAATGCAAGTTGAAAAACCTTTCTTTGATGTGGTGTTCGGGCATTCCAATGGCAACATTAGTCAGGCTGCAAAAATACTCGGATTAAATCGTGCCACTCTTCGTGCTCGTTTAAGAAAGTACGGCATCATTAAGCAAATCTAATCTATAACAATTCAGGAATAAGTATTCATGTTCAAAATTAAACGCGCCCTGGTGAGCGTCTCGGATAAATCAGGAGTAGTGGAACTTTGTGAGGGCTTGCAGGAAATCGGGATCGATATTATATCTACCGGTGGAACTGCAAAGTTGCTCGCTGATAATAATATTAAGGTAACTGAAATATCAGAACATACCGGTTTTCCTGAAATGATGGATGGCAGAGTAAAAACCTTACATCCAAAAGTACATGGCGGCCTGTTAGGTAGACGCGGTGTTGATAATGAAATAATGGAAGAGAATGGTATTGCGCCTATCGATTTGGTTGTTGTGAATTTATACCCTTTTGAGGAAACCGTTAGTAAAGAAGATTGTTCTTTTGCCGAAGCGATAGAAAATATTGATATTGGCGGACCAGCCATGTTGCGTTCAGCCGCAAAAAACCATGCTTCAGTAACAGTGGTCGTAGATGTAGACGACTATGATGTTGTCTTAAAAGAAATAAAAGAAAACGATCAGGAAACATCTGCAGAAACACGTTTTCGTCTGGCACAAAAGGTTTTTGCTCATACTGCAAACTATGATGCGAATGTTTCTAATTATCTTGGTGCTATGACGCCGGATAAAAAGCCTTTGGATTATCCTGCCACCTACTCAACACAGTTTAAAAAGAAACAGACTTTACGCTATGGTGAAAACCCGCATCAAACAGCAGCGTTTTATATGGAGCCGGAACCATTGCCGGGAACGTTAGCGGCAGCAATACAGTTACAAGGCAAGGAACTGTCTTACAATAATATCACTGATACCGACGCAGCTTGGGAATGTGTCTTATCTTTTGAAGACACTGCATGCGTGATTGTTAAACATGCAAACCCATGTGGTGTAGCAACAGGAAAAAGTTTGCATGAAGCCTATCAACGCGCTTATGCAACTGATCCAATCTCTGCCTTTGGTGGCATTATTGCTTTTAATCAAAAACTTGATATTGAAACGGCAAGGGCGATCATTGAACAACAGTTTGTTGAAGTTATAATTGCGCCGGAAATTGATCCGGCATGTATTACTGTTATAGAAAAGAAAGCGGGTGTTCGTTTACTGCAAGCGGGTTATCGCAAGCATGCAATAAGCCAACTAAACCTTAAACGTGTTAGCGGTGGTTTATTAGTGCAGGATAATGATACTGGTATCATTACTGCTGATAATTTAAAAGTGGTAACTAAGCTTGTGCCAACAGAAGCCCAACTAAAAGATTTATTATTTGCCTGGCGTGTTGTTAAGTGTGTTAAATCAAATGCAATTATTTATGCCAAAGGTCAACAAACAATCGGTATAGGCGCTGGGCAAATGAGTCGAGTTTATAGCGCGCGTATTGCTGCAATCAAGGCAGAAGATGAAGGTTTACAGGTTGCAGGTTCTGTCATGGCGTCTGATGCCTTTTTCCCTTTTCGTGACGGCATAGATTCCGCTGCAAATGTCGGTATTAAAGCAGTGATACAGCCGGGCGGTTCTATGCGGGATGAAGAAGTGATTCAGGCTGCTAATGAGCATGGAATGGCGATGGTGTTTACTGGTATGCGCCATTTTTTGCATTAACGGGCATATTTTTTAATAAATTACAGTGAGTAAACTCGGCTTTGGTATCCTGTGTCACTCTACAGACTGCATACTTGTAGACGTGCGCCTTTCGAAAATGTCACGCTGCATCTTTACGCAAATAATTCTGATTTAATTGATAAGATAGTTTTTAGAGTTTTTGTTTTAGAGAATATTGATAATGAAAATATTAGTTATTGGTGGTGGTGGTCGTGAACATGCTTTGGCATGGAAGGCTGCACAGGGTAAAGATGTTGAAACCGTTTATGTCGCGCCCGGAAATGCGGGGACAGCACTGGAAGACAAACTGCAGAATGTTGATATTAATGTTGATGATATTGATGGTCTGGTTGAGTTTGCCAAAAAAGAAAACATTGCGTTAACCATTGTTGGACCTGAAGCGCCGTTGGTAAATGCTCTGGTAGATCAGTTTATTGATGAAGATCTAGCCTGTTTCGGTCCGCGTTCTGCCTCTGCTGTGCTTGAAGGTTCGAAGTCATTCAGTAAAGACTTTTTACGAAAACACAAAATCCCGACTGCTGAATATGAAATCTTTACACAACCTAAACCGGCTATCGATTACGTTACTTCCAAATCAATGCCGATTGTTATCAAGGCCGATGGTCTTGCTGCAGGTAAAGGTGTTGTTATTGCACAAACTGAAAATGAGGCGATAGAAACAATCTATGCCATGCTTGAAGGTAATCAGTTTGGTGAAGCTGGTCACCGCATTGTAATAGAAGAATTTCTGGAAGGTGAAGAAGCCAGTTTTATTGTTATGAGTGACGGTAAACATGTCTTACCTTTGGCAACCTCCCAAGATCATAAGGCAAGAGATGAGGGTGATAAAGGACCTAATACCGGAGGTATGGGTGCATATTCACCCGCACCAATTGTTGATGAAGACCTGCATAAAAAAATAATGAATAAAGTAATCATGCCAACCATTAAAGGCATGGCTAAAGAAAAGCGTACATATTTAGGTTTTCTCTATGCCGGAATTATGATTACTAAAGAAGGTGAGCCAAAAGTGCTGGAATTCAACTGTCGTTTTGGAGACCCCGAAACGCAGCCGATAATGATGCGTTTAAAGAGTGATCTGGTTTCATTATGTCTAGCCGCAGTTGAAGGAAAACTGGATGAGGTCAAGGTTGAATGGGATGATCGAGCTGCATTGGGTGTGGTGACTGCCTCTGAAGGTTATCCTGTCACTGCCAGTAAGGGTGATCAGATATCAGGTTTGGAACATCTACACTCTGACGATGTAAAAGTCTTTCATGCGGGGACTTCTCAGGAAAATAATTCTATTGTTACCGCGGGTGGGAGAGTCTTATGCGTTACAGCATTAGGTGACAGCGTGACAGATGCGCAAACAAAAGCTTATCAAGCATTAACAGAAATAAACTACCCCGGTATGTTTTACAGAAAAGATATCGGTTATCGCGCAATAGCAAGAGAAGCAAAAAATGAATAATTTTGTTTGCTGGATGTTGAGAACACTTTTTAAGTGTATCCAATTCTATCGAGTTCTTTTTGCAACGATATTTTATCCAGTTTATCAAAGGGTAAACAGGTAAAAGCTTTGATGCGTTGATCCAGTTCATGAAAGGCTTTTTGAAATAATTGACGTTGCTCGTCATCGCTTAATTCAGGCTGGTCAGGATCTTCAATACCCCAATGCGCAGACATGGGTCGCCCGGGCCAGAAAGGACAAACTTCATTTGCTGCACGGTCACAAACTGTAAAAATAAAATCCACTTTTGGCGCTTTATTTCCGGTAAATTCCTCCCAGCTCTTACTTCTGAATAATTCGATATTGAAATCGTTCTGTTCGAGTAATTCTAATGCGAAAGGGTTTACTTTGCCCTTAGGTATGCTTCCTGCACTGTAAGATTTAAATTGGCCTAAACCTCTACGTTGTAATAGTGCCTCTGCAATAATGCTGCGTGCAGAATTGCCGGTACATAAAAAAAGTACATTCAAAGATTTTTTAGTCATAGTTCTTTACTAAATTAAATTTTTCATAATATATATGTTTGACCGTATATATGTCTAGACGTATATTTATGGTATGAGCATAACGCCAAAAGTACTACTGAGATCACTTTCAGATCAAACCCGTTTACGATGCCTGATGTTGCTGATTCAGGAAGGGGAATTGTGTGTATGTGAATTAACCCATGCGTTGGATTTAATTCAGCCTAAGATATCACGCCATCTTGCTTCATTAAGAGACATGCAAATTGTTAACGATAGGCGAGCAGGACAATGGATTTACTATAGTATAAATTCCGTTTTGCCAGACTGGGCAAACGAGTTATTACAAGCCACACTGAAAGGCAGTAAAAATGAAAAACAATTCAAGGATGATTTGAAAAAACTAAAAGGGATGCCTAATCGTCCTAATAATCGTATTTGCGCCTAATCATCAGGAAAAAATTAATCATGGGGTTTTTTGAAAAGTATTTAACGCTTTGGGTAGCCATTTGTATAGTGATAGGTGTCTCGCTAGGCTATTTTTTTTCGAACGCCTTTCAAGTCATTGGTAACATTCAGTTGGCGAAAATTAATCTGCCAGTTGCTGCACTAATCTGGCTTATGATTATTCCTATGATGATCAAGATTGATCTGAAGGCACTAAAGGAAGTAAAGCAATTTTCTCGTGGCATAGGCGTTACTTTGTTTGTGAACTGGGCAGTTAAGCCATTTTCAATGGCATTATTAGGCTGGCTATTTATTGGTTATTTATTCAAGCCATATCTTCCTCAGGATCAGATTGAATCCTATATTGCGGGATTAATCATACTGGCTGCGGCACCTTGTACTGCAATGGTATTTGTCTGGAGTAATCTAATGGATGGCGAACCACACTTTACCTTGTCGCAGGTGGCACTCAATGATGTGATTATGATTTTTTTATTTGCTCCCATTGTCGGTTTACTATTGGGTTTGTCATCAATTACTGTTCCATGGGACACACTTTTTCTTTCCGTCATTATATATATTGTTATTCCATTAATTATTGCTAATTGCTGGCGCAACATTTTATTAAGGCAGGAAGAAGGAAAGCAAAAATTAGAAGTAACAATAAAAAAAATTACTCCTTTTTCATTAAGCGCTTTATTAACAACTTTAATACTTTTGTTTGGTTTTCAGGGGATACAAATTATAACTAACCCCATCACAATATTATTATTATCTATTCCCATTTTTATACAGGTCATCTTCAATTCCGGTTTGGCTTATTTATTAAATTTATTTGTTGGTTCACCTCATTGTGTTGCAGGTCCCTCTGCTTTAATAGGCGCAAGCAATTTTTTTGAATTGGCTGTAGCAACAGCGATTGTATTATTCGGTTTTGAGTCAGGCGCAGCTCTTGCCACAGTTGTTGGTGTCTTGGTTGAAGTTCCAATAATGTTGGTTGCCGTCTTTATTGTAAATAATACTAGGGAATGGTATGTAAAAAAATCATAATAGTTTTCAATCATGGCATGTGTCTTTATTCTGAGAAATGCCCACTTTAAGTAATTAGCAATATTTGCTCGAACTGGATGGAACTGATAAAAAATGTACTCGGAGAACCTAAGCAAAACCCTAATGAGCAGGATTTTGATACAGGTATCGCATCTACGGGAAATTATACAGTTGTAAGTGCCAATATTACGCGTATACTCGCGCCTCTCATGCTATTCGATTATCAGTTTCGAATAACACAGATAATTGAATAACCCTCAGGAACACCCATGTCAGCTTCATCATCCATAAATAGTTTTTCGCAATTAGGGCTCGCCGAGCCTCTGAACAAGGCTTTGAATAAAGTGGGGTACGAAACACCATCTTCAATTCAGGCAGCAGTTATCCCTTTCCTGTTACGAGGTAGAGATGTGATTGGACAGGCACAAACCGGCACTGGTAAGACAGCTGCTTTTGCCTTGCCACTATTATCGGATCTGGACCTGTCTGTAAAAACACCACAAATACTGGTACTGACACCAACTCGAGAATTGGCAATTCAGGTTTCAGAAGCTTTTCAACGTTATGCCTCTTTTATGAAGGGATTTCATGTTCTGCCAATTTATGGTGGTCAGGAGTATGGGATTCAGTTAAGGCAATTAAAACGTGGGGCGCATGTTGTCGTAGGAACGCCAGGTCGAGTTATGGATCACATGCGTCGAAATACCTTAAAACTAAGTGCATTGAAGTGTCTGGTGCTAGACGAAGCTGATGAAATGTTACGAATGGGTTTTATAGATGATGTTGAATGGATTCTTGAACAGCTACCAGCAAAAAAGCAGATCGCATTATTTTCTGCAACCATGCCGGCACCAATCAGAAAAATATCCAAGCAATATTTGAATAACCCTGAACAGGTCACGATAGAATCAAAAAGCATTACGGCAGATACGATCAAACAACAATATATCTCGGTTAATAATCGCGAGAAACTGGATGCACTAACTAATGTGCTTGAAAGTACTCACTTCAATGCCGTTATCGTATTCGTCAGAACAAAACTGTTAACTCTTGAGCTCGCTGAAAAATTGGCCGCACGTGGTTATGCCTGTAGTGCATTGAATGGCGATATTAGTCAACGTCTGCGTGAACAAACCATTAACCGTTTTAAAAAAGGTGACCTGGATATTCTTGTGGCGACTGATGTGGCAGCAAGAGGTCTGGATGTTGAACGAGTTAGCCATGTAATCAATTACGATATTCCAAACGATCCCGAAGCCTATACTCATCGTATTGGTCGAACAGGCCGTGCCGGTCGTCAGGGTGAGACCATTTTGTTTGTAACGTATCGTGAAAAACATTTATTACGCACGATAGAAAAGGTTACAGGTCGTAAGATCGACCAAATGCCAATCCCAAGTACGGCAACGATCAACAGGGAACGTATTCAGCGTTTCAAACAACAAATTTCTGATTCACTAAATAGTGCAGATAGTGAGTTGTTTCGTTCTATTTTGATTGACTATGCTAAGGAGACAAATGCTGATCCTCTAGATATTGCCATATCATTGGCGGTGATGGCACAAGGCAAACAACGTTTCTTGCTTGATGAAAAGCCATCTGGCAAAAACACAGACAGACAAAAAATTACTAAAGGATCGAAATTACTTGAAGTTGCTACAGGTATGGAGCGTTTTCGTATCGAAGTAGGTAGTGCGCATAAGGTTAAGGTGAACAACATCGTTGGTGCATTAGCAAATGAAGCTGGTTTGGAGAGCCAATATATTCAGAATGTCACGATTTACGATAAATACAGTACAGTAGATTTGCCGGATGGAATGCCGCGCAATTTATTTCGTGAATTGAAACAGGTCTGGGTATCTGGCAGACAATTAAATATTAGTCGACTTGACGAATTGCCAGAGCAACAAGAGCAACATGAACATCGTTCTAAATCAAAACCAAAGAAAAAACGATCCTCCAACAAGACCCGAAAACAAAAATCGGGCGAGAAAGCAAAACGACGTAAATCTAGATCTTCCAGTTAACAAAATTTTTCAATAAAGCCAACCCATCGTGCTGGCTTTTTTCTGGGTGAAACTGCGAAGCAAACAGATTATCCCGCGCAATAACAGAAGTGTATTTGCATATATACTCGGTTTCACCTGCGATATCGCTTTCTATCTTCGGCTCAACATAATAACTGTGAACAAAATAGAAGCGGCTTCCATCTTCTATACCATTCCATAAGGGGTGCACTTGCTTTTGAAATACCTGATTCCAGCCCATTGATGGAATTTTAAAAACAGTACTATTTTCATCGCGAACATTTGATTGGAAGCGCCTAACCTTCCCGGGAATAATGCCCAGACCGGCAATACCGCCATCTTCATCACTATGATCCATTAATGATTGTAAACCGAGACAAATACCTAAGAAGGGTTTGTTATTAATACATTCTCGAATAACATCATCAAGTGCTTGAGCTTTGAGGTTTTGCATACATTGACCAATCGCACCCTGACCAGGAAAGACGACACGGTCTGCAGCAATAATGATTTGCTTATTATTACTAACAGTAACGTGATCCTTGCTTTCGCTAACGGCTTCCAGTGCTTTGGCGACAGAACGCAGGTTACTGCTACCGTAATCCAGTACAACAATTTTGGACATGCGTCTTTACCGTTATAAAGAACCTTTGGTCGAAGGAATAACACCCTCTTGTTTGGGGTCGAGTTCTACAGCAGCACGTAAAGCTCGCCCAAATGCTTTGAAGATGGTTTCAGCAATATGATGTGCATTACGGCCACGAATGCTGTCAATATGAACCGTCAGCATGGCATGATTCACCAGACCCTGAAAAAACTCATAAATCAGGTCCACGTCAAAATCACCAACGCGTGCGCGCGGGTATTCAGCATGATATTCCAGTCCGGGTCGACCGGAACAATCAATTACAACTCTTGATAATGCTTCATCAAGTGGCACATAAGCATTTGCATAGCGACGGATACCTCTCTTATCTCCCAGTGCTTCAGTTAACGCCTGTCCAAGTGTAATGCCAACATCCTCAACCGTATGATGCGCATCGATCTCCAAATCACCATTTGCCTCAATACTGAGGTCGAACATGCCGTGACGGGCAATTTGTTCCAGCATATGCTCAAGAAATGGTATGCCGATATTGAGATCAGCTTTACCGCTTCCATCCAGATTAATGGAAACTTTAATTTGTGTTTCTTTCGTGTCACGTTTAACGTCGGCACTGCGCGTCATCATTATTACTATCCTGTTAAAATAAGCGTGATAGGATAACCGCAAGTGCTTTGATTACCAACAAACCAGAAGAAAAATGATCGATATCAACAAAATTAAAGAGTATTTATTAGCATTACAGGATCGTATTAGCGAAAAGTTGATGTCCATTGACGCCGATTTAGAGCTAACGGAAGACAGTTGGCAGCGTGAAGCAGGTGGCGGTGGTCGCAGTCGTGTCATGCGCAGAGGCAAGATATTTGAACAGGGTGGAATCAATTTTTCACATGTCTTTGGTGAAAACTTGCCGCTATCAGCAATGGCTCATCGTCCGGAATTGGCGGGTCGTTCATTTCAGGCAATGGGTGATTCGCTTGTGATTCATCCACTTAATCCTTATGTGCCGACCACACATATGAATGTGCGATTTTTCATCGCTGAAAAAGCTGACGAAGATCCTATTTGTTGGTTTGGTGGTGGCTTTGATCTAACGCCTTATTATGGGTTTAAGGAAGATGCAAAATATTGGCATCAAACTGCGAAGCAGGCCTGTGATCCTTATGGCGATGAGGTCTATGAAAAATATAAAAAGTGGTGTGATGACTATTTCTATTTAAAACATCGGCAGGAACCTAGGGGTATAGGTGGAATATTCTTTGACGATTTAAATGAGTGGGGCTTTGAAAAAAGTTTCAGTTTTATGCAAAGTGTTGGTGATCATTTTCTTGATGCTTATATTCCCATTGTTGAAAAACGAAAAAACATTGAATACGGACAGCAGGAAAGAGATTTTCAATTATATCGTCGCGGTCGCTATGTTGAATTTAATCTGATCTACGATCGTGGTACCTTATTTGGTTTACAATCTGGTGGTCGAACTGAATCTATATTGATGTCGCTGCCACCAAATGTTCGTTGGGATTATAACTGGAAGCCGGCATCTAGCACGAAAGAAGCTGAACTATATGAAGTATATTTAAAACCGACCGATTGGGTTAATTCTTGAAGGATCTGATTAGTCCGGTATTGTCTGTCTCTGCGATTATAACTTCTCTAGCATTGATCTATTTTTATCATAATAAGTTTAAAAAAACTTTCTGGAGGGTAAGTAGGGGTTTGAAGGTTTGGAAATAGTGGTGATTTGTTCAGTGCTAGTCTTTGTATTAATCAGCTAGATCTCCAGCCAGAATGTTACGGGTCCATCATTGACAAGGCTTACCTGCATATCAGCACCAAATACACCAAAGCTAGTATCAGGATAATTACTTTTTGCATGTTCCTTAAGATAGTCAAAGAGAGGTTTCCCTTTATTTGGCGGAGCGGCATTGGAAAAGCTGGGGCGTAGACCTTTATTAGTGTCGGCAGCCAGTGTGAACTGGGGGACAAGAAGTAGACCGCCATTAATATCCTTGAGAGAATGATTCATTTTATCGTTGTCGTCGGGAAAGACACGATAACTGATTATTTTTTGAAATAATCTATTAGCCGATTCCTGATCGTCTTCTTGTTGCATACCGATTAGAACAAGAAGACCTTTATTGATTTCGGCTATAGTCGAATCATCAATCCTAACTGAGGCATGAGAAACACGTTGCAGTAGACCAATCATAGAACAGTGTAACTATTTATATACTTTCAATTCCATTTTTTCCTGCTACTAGCAGAATATCTGCTGATCGTCTTGCAAATAGACCATTTGTCACCACGCCAGAGATTTGGTTTAGCTTCATTTCCAATTCTGGCGGGTTTTGAATTTTCATATTGCGTACGTCGAGTATAATGTTGCCATTATCTGTAGTAAAACCCTCCCTTAATACTGGTTGTCCACCTAATTTAGCAATCTCTCTGGCAACATAGCTTTGTGCCATCGGAATGACTTCTACAGGAAGCGGAAATTTGCCTAACATTGTAACCATCTTGCTTTCATCAACAATACAAACAAACTTTTTGCTGGCAGCGGCAACAATCTTTTCACGGGTAAGTGCGCCACCACCACCTTTGGTCAGGTAATGATGCTTTGTTGCTTCATCCGCGCCATCAACATATACCGGAATATCAATCACACTGTTTAAAGGTAAAACGGGAATTCCTATTTCTTTTAATAATTTTTCACTCGCGACAGAGCTTGAGACTGCCCCCTCAATACGTTCTTTGAATGCGGCAAGCTCTTCGATGAAGAAATTAACTGTACTACCAGTACCAACGCCGACAACCGTACCATCTTCAATGAACTTGATCGCTGCCTTGGCAACTTCCCGTTTTCTATCGTCTTGTGACATTGCTTACCTCAATCTGTATATGTTTGATGTAATGAGCATGTTATCTTATGCACATGTTTAATGAATACAAGCAATTAATCGAGCAAGCATCGAAATGTGTTTATGCCGTTGCGAAACGGACGGATCTGGATCATGCTGCGCAAATTAGTGAACGATTAGCCAATTCAATATGGTTAAAGCGCGAAGATCAGCAGCCGGTTTTCTCTTATAAGTTACGTGGAGCCTATAACATGATGGCTGCATTGTCTGATGAGGATCGCTCGCGCGGTGTAATCGCCGCTTCTGCGGGTAATCATGCACAAGGTGTTGCGCTGGCGGCGCAAACATTAAATATGAAGGCGACTATTGTTATGCCTAAAACAACACCTGATATTAAAGTAGCATCGGTTAAACGCCTGCAAGGTGAGGTCTTGCTTCATGGCAACACTTATGATGATGCAAAGATTCATGCTGAATTAATCTCACGTGAAAAAGGGCTGACCTATATCCCTCCTTATGATCATCCGCTAGTTATCGCCGGTCAGGCAACGGTAGCGGTAGAGTTCATGGAACAACATTCAGCGCCGGATATTATTTTTGTGCCTGTTGGTGGTGGTGGTTTGATCGCGGGTATTGCTGTTTATTTGAAAGAAAACAATCCGAACATAAAAATTATTGGTGTTGAGCCGGATGAAGCACCTTGCATGCATGCAGCCTTTGCAGCTGGTGAGCGTGTAGTACTGGATAAGATCGGTATCTTTGCCGATGGTGCAGCAGTCAAACAGGCTGGAGATGAGAACTATCGTATCAGTAAAGAATTAGTCGACGAGATCATATTAGTTACGAATGATGAAATCTGTGCAGCAGTTAAGGATATCTTTGAAGATACGCGATCCATTCCTGAACCTGCTGGCGCATTGGCATTGGCAGGTTTAAAGCAATATGTTGTGCGTGAAAAAATCAGGAATAAAGAACTAGTTGCCATCTTTAGTGGCGCCAATGTTAATTTTGATCGCCTGCGTCATATCGCCGAACTCACCGCGCTTGGTGAAAATAGTGAAGCATTGTTGGCGATTCAGATTCCCGAGCAACCCGGTAGCTTCCGCCGTTTATGTCATGACCTTGGACCAAGACTGATTACCGAGTTTAATTATCGTTATGCTGATCATAATGATGCACAGGTATTTGCCGGTGTGCAGCTAAAGCAAGGAGTTTTTGAAAAAAATAAATTGCTGGAGCATCTTGCAGATAAAGGTTATTTGGTAACAGACCTTAGCAAAGATAATGTCGCTAAGATGCATATACGTTACATGGTTGGCGGTCATGCACCACAAGCAGGTGATGAAGTGTTATATCGTTTTGAGTTTCCTGAGCGTTCCGGTGCCTTATTACATTTTTTAGCTGAAATGGGTGAGCGCTGGAACATCAGTTTATTTCATTATCGAAATCATGGTGCTGCCTATGGCCGTGTGCTTATGGGCTATCAGGTAAAACCCGATGAGCATGTAGCATTAAATATATTTTTAAATGAATTAGGGATTCCTTATTGGGAGGAAACCGGGAATCCGGCATATAATTTGTTTTTAAGTTAAGAGTTCTTTTTTTCTATGTTTTTTGCTTTGATAGCGGTTGCTTTCAAAATCTTCATTACGACATAATCTTTCTCTTTTATAATATACAAAAATAGTCATGTGGTTTAAGAATTTACGTATTTATCGGTTTACCAAAGATATTGACCTCTCACCTGATGCTCTGGAAGAAGCATTAGCTGAACAGGCATTTCAACCTTGTAATAATATGGACTTCAGTCGTATTGGCTGGGTATCACCACTAGGGCGTAATAGTGAAATGCTGACGCATACTGCGAGCGGATTTACTATGATCTGTGTACGTAAACAGGAAAAGATTTTGCCGTCTGCTGCGATCAATGAATTAGTTGAAGAAAAGATTGCTGAGGTTGAATCGGAAAACGCGCGCCCAGTTTATCGTAAAGAAAAGCGCAATATTAAAGAAGATGTTTTGCATACATTATTACCGCGCGCGCTTACTCGTTCAGCAGTGACGTATGCTTATATTGATTCAAAACAAAAATTATTGGTCATTGATACGTCGAGTTCTGCCAAGGCTGAAGAGTTTATGGATCACTTACGTTCAAGTCTAGGTAGTCTGCCTGTCGTACCTTTAAAGAGTCATAGTGATACGGCAAATATCATGACGCATTGGTTGAAGGAAAGAATGCCGGAACATTTTGAACTCGATAATGAATGCGAATTACAAAACCCGCGTGAAAGTAAGAATATCGTTCGTTGTAAAAATCAGGAACTGGAAAGCGCTGAAATAACGAGTCATTTAAAGGCAGGTAAACGTGTTGTGCAGTTAGCTCTGGTGTGGCGTGATGCAATTCGCTTTATCTTGCATGAAGACTTTTCGGTTAAGCGATTACGTTTCGAGGAATTTGTGAAGGAACAGGCGGAAATTGAAACGGCTGATCGTTTGACACAGTTTGATCAGGATTTTGTTGTCATGAGTTTGCAATTACATCAGTTGATTAAAGAATTGATAGAAGAGTTAGGTGGCGTAGAAAAAGAAGATTAAGCATGAAGATTTATCTCGCATCTCGTTCACCACGTCGACAGGAATTGTTAAAACAAATCGATATTGATTTTGAATTACTTGATGTCGAGATCGATGAATTATGGGATGGAATTGAGTCACCTGAAGAGTATGTTTGTCGTGTTGCAAAAGAGAAGGCGCAAACAGCCTATCAGCATTGCGATAAGACATTGCCATTACTTGCCGCCGACACCGCCGTGGTGTTGAATAATGAAATCCTTGGTAAGGCCGAAAGAAGAGAAGATGTGTTTACCATGTTGCAACGACTTTCCGGCAAAACACATCAGGTGTTATCTGCGGTAACCGTCATTCATCAGCAGGAACGTACAATACTGAATACAAATGAAGTGAGTTTTCGTCATATTAAAGAAGCGGAGATAGAGGCATATTGTTTAACTAACGAGCCACTTGGTAAAGCCGGTGGTTATGCGATTCAGGGTCATGCTGCCGTGTTTATCAAGCAGCTTGTAGGGAGTTATAGCGGCGTTATGGGCTTACCGCTGTATGAAACATATGAGTTATTAATACATTCATAACTTACTAGAACAATAGCCAAAAAAAATGCGCCACAGATAATTCTGTGACGCATTGTTATGCGATGCGAAATTAAACGCTTATAGCAAGATACCACCATACTGAACAAAGAATGGTGTGAATACCAGACTCAGAATTGCAGATAGCTTGATAAGGATATTTAGTGAAGGACCTGAAGTATCTTTCATCGGGTCACCCACGGTGTCACCAACAACAGCTGCAGCATGCTCATCCGAACCTTTGCCGCCGTGATTGCCAGCCTCGATAAATTTCTTAGCATTATCCCATGCGCCACCGCTATTAGATGATGAGATGGCCATTACACCACCAGCAACTAGCGAGCCGATCAACATAGCCGCTACAGCTTCAACACCATACAAAAAGCCTACAGCGATTGGTGAGCCCATGATCAGCACGCCAGGAGCAATCATTTCTTTTAGCGCCGCTTTAGTCGATATAGCGACACATTTCGCGTAGTCAGGTTTAGCAGTGCCCTCCATGATGCCCGCAATCGTCTTGAATTGATGACGCACTTCTTCAATCATGGCGAATGCCGCAGAACCTACCGATTTCATCGTCATAGCAGAAAATAGGAATGGAAGAACCGCGCCAATGAAAAGGAAAGTAAACACCAGCGGCTCAAGCAAGCTCATTCTTATTGGTTCACCGCGTAATGTTTCTGCAGCCGTAATAAAGGCCGCGAACAAGGCAAGTGAGGTCAATATTGCAGCACCGATGGCAAAACCTTTACCAATCGCTGCAGTTGTATTGCCAGCAGAGTCAAGGATGTCGGTTCTTCGTCTAACTTCTGATTCGAGGCCTACCATCTCTGCAATACCGCCAGCGTTGTCAGCAACAGGACCGTAAGCATCAATAGTCAGAGTTAGAACGAGACTACCAAGCATCCCCAAAGAGGCGATGGCAATGCCATACATTCCCGCAAGTTCCCATGAGATGAAGATGCTTATCGCAATAGCTAGATAAGGAAGAACTGTACTCTTATAACCTAGGGCAAGACCGTAAATTATGTTGGTAGCAACACCCGTTTCACAGGACTTGGCGACTTCCTTAACAGGGCTATATTTTTCAGACGTGTAGTAACCGGTCAATAAACCAACGGCTAGGCCCGATACCAGACCAGCTAGGAAGCAGAAGTAAACGCCTTGATTGGTATAGTCCGCACCATTTAATGCGAAGTTAGCAGGGATCAACTTAACAGTAACGAAATACATTACCACTGCCATGATGGCACTGGAAATTATCAGCAGCTTCATTAAAGATGGAGCAACATCACTTTCAGTCTTTACGCTAACCATTGCTTTAGTAATTAGGGCTATTGGAATACCGACAGCACTGATCAAAATTGGAAACAATAATGCATCCGGATTACCGGCAAACGCTACTGCACTAATAACCATCGCAGCACACGTGCTTTCTGCACAGGAACCGAAAAGGTCAGCGCCCATACCAGCAACATCGCCCACATTATCGCCAACATTGTCTGCAATAACGGCAGGGTTACGTGGGTCATCTTCCGGGATGCCCTGCTCAACTTTACCTACTAGGTCAGCACCAACGTCTGCGGCCTTGGTGAAGATACCACCACCAACACGTGCAAATAATGCGATGGTCGAACCACCTAATCCAAAGCCAGCTATTACTTCCATAAGGATATGGTTGTTCTCAGCCCCAAGGTCAGCCAAGAGGGTTTTCATCACCACATAAATGATAATCAGCCCGAGGGTTGCCAATCCGACTAGGGCAAAACCCATTACTGCCCCAGAGTCAATGGCCACATCATAAGCGGCAGAAATGTCTTTCTTCGCGGAAACCGTGGTTCGTGCGTTGCCTTGAGTTGCCACCTTCATGCCTATATAGCCAGAGGCGATTGATATCGCGGCACCAAACAGGAAAGCGATGGCGGTATAGATACCCTCATGAATATTATGTGTATGAGAATCATCGATCAGAACGGCGATAATAGCAGCAAAAACTAACATGAATATCGTCAGGATTTTGTATTCCTGTTTTAGGAAAGCCATGGCTCCTTCAGCAATAGCACCATGGATGAAGCTTAGCTTCTTGGCCTGGGCTTCATCAAGCCCAAGATCAAGCGGTATACTGACAACCTTCTTCATGTAATAGAAGGCTACTCCTAAGCCCATCAGCGACAGGATCAGGGTTACCCATATTGTTATTCCCGACATAATATCTCCCCTAAATATAAGTTATTGATTAGAAAAATAAAAAAGTAATAGAATTACCAGCAATATTCCTTAGCTTTGCCGGTGCCAAAAAGTGGTGCAAATTGTACTTGGATATGAGGCAAGTTCAATTAAAAACCCAGTAAATTTCCGTAATTAATGCAATTTTCAACACTAATTTATATAAACTTATTTAAATAATTTATCTGTAATTTAATAAATATAGTAGAGATCTGAAATGACATTATTAATAGCTGGTTTAACTCTATGGACAGTCGTACATTTCTTTCCATCACTTCTTCAAGAGCAAAGAGCAGCCATCATTACGAAGGTAGGCTTGGGTAATTATAAAGGGGTGTTCGCGGTTTTAATCGTGTCATCAGTAATATTGATTGTCTACGGTTGGCGTTCTGTTATTCCGGAAGATATTTATAGTCCGCCAATCTGGGGTCGACACATCACATTTTTATTAATGTTAATTACTTTTATTTTGTTTGTTGCCGCAAAACATAAAACCAATATCAAACGCCATCTGCGTCATCCGCAACTGACTGGTCTGGTAGTTTGGAGTATCGGCCACTTACTTGCCAATGGCGACAATCGATCAGTTATTCTTTTTGTCATGCTTGGCGTTTGGGCAATCCTTGAAATGATATTAATCAATCGACGTGAAGGTGTATGGCAAAAGCCGGAATCACTCCCTGTTAAGAAAGATATTATTACAGTAATAGCAGGTTGTGTGCTTTATACGGTTTTATTGTTTGCTCATTCCTATATAACCGGGATGAGCTTGATGAATATGTAAACTATAAAGAAAAGTCAGTTTTTAAAACCTTTTCTACTGGTTCATTTTCTAGCGTCACATACTTGGGTAAACCACCTTCATAAGGAGGATAATCTTCACCTTCGATCAATGGACTCAAGTATTTACGACAAGCATCAGTAATTCCAAAACCATCATCCGTAATAAACTCTTTTGGCATCATCTTTTCAACATTGGCAACGTCTTCAAGTTTGGCACTACCTATTTCCCACACATAAGGCTGATCAGACTTTCTAACTATGGTTGGCATGACAGCATTGTCACCAGCGATAGCCATTTCTACTGCCGCCTTGCCCAGCGCATAGGCTTGTTCAACATCTGTTTTGGAGGCGATATGTCTGGCAGCACGTTGCAGATAATCTGCAACTGCCCAATGATATTTATATCCAAGTGCCTCTTTTAACATATTGGCTACCACTGGTGCTGCGCCACCAAGCTGAGCATGTCCAAAGGCATCTCTTGTTCCTTGTTCAGCGAGAAACTTTCCATCCGGCCAATGTGCGCCTTCCGATACAACGATTGAGCAGTAGTCATATTTTTCGACTTTTGCCTTGACCGCCGCAATAAATTTTTCCTGATTAAATTCAACTTCGGGAAACAAGATGACGATTGGAATATCGTTCTGCCCATCAGCAGAGAGTCCGCCGGCAGCGGCAATCCAGCCTGCATGTCTACCCATGACTTCAATGACAAAGATCTTGGTGGACGTTTTTGCCATGGAACATACATCGAAAGAGGCCTCACGTACTGATGTAGCAATATATTTTGCCACCGACCCAAAACCAGGGCATACATCCGTTATAGGTAAATCATTGTCTACAGTTTTTGGTACATGGATCGCCTGAATTGGAAACCCCATTTTCTCTGAGAGTTGAGACACTTTGTGACAGGTGTCGGCAGAATCACCGCCGCCGTTATAAAAAAAATAACCAATATTGTGTGCCTTGAATATATCCATCAATCTTTCGTATTCAGCCTTGCTTTGTTCTAGTCCCTTTAATTTGTAGCGACAGGAACCAAACGCCCCTGATGGCGTATGTCGTAAAGCGGCTATGTTGTCTGCACTTTCCTGATTCGTATCAATCAGGTCTTCTGTTAAAGCGCCAATAATGCCATTTCGTCCGGCATATACGTTTGCTATCTTGTCCGGATGCTGTCTTGCGGTTTCGATCACGCCACAGGCACTGGCATTGATTACGGCGGTTACACCTCCTGATTGGGCATAAAATGCATTTTTGGCTGTTGCCATTCTAAACTCCTGAAATTATTGGATAATGAAACTGAACCGTCATCAAGCCGGCCTGACTAATGTGTTAAACTGTAACGATAACATAACGGACATCAACATTTCGTGATTAAAAATATGTCAGCCCTATTCATGAATATTATCAAAAGACCTGTTCATCAGTTCAAGTTAGTGTTGATGCTGATCATTATTCCCGTTTTGGTATATGCCGGCGCTTCACAGGATTTACCTGATTTTGCAGATTCTGCGGGGGCAGTAATTTCGCCTGAACATGAAAGACGATTGGGGCAGATATTTCTAAAACAGGTTCGTTATTTTGCAAAGATTGAAAATGATCCTGAAGTTGAATCTTATATCCAGTCTATTGGCTATCAACTTGCTTCACATAGCGACAATACAGTACAGCCATTTCAGTTTTTTGTGTTAAAGGATGGAGCAATTAATGCGTTCGCTGGTCCGGGCGGAATGATTGGTGTTAATAGTGGCGTTATTCTTAATTCAGCGAATGAAAGTGAATTGGCAGCCGTTATGGCGCATGAAATTGCACATGTTACCCAGCGACATTTGGCGCGCATGATAGAAGAACATAAAAAATATAGTGTGCCGACTGCGGCAGCGATGGTGGGAGCAATTCTTTTGTCGATCGTGAACCCGCAGGCAGGATCAGCCGCTTTAACCGGTGTTAGTGGTTTGAGTGTGCAGAATCAGATTAATTTTACTCGGGCAAATGAAGAAGAAGCTGATCGTATTGGCATGCAATTATTGGTTAGGGCTGGACATGATCCTTATGCCATGCCTTCTTTCTTTGAAAAGTTGCAACAGGTGACACGTTATCAACAAAGTGGTGCGTCGGAATATTTTCGTACTCACCCTTTAACTACCTCGCGTATAGCAGATACACGTGCACGTGCAGATGAATATCCAAAAAAGGAATATGATAATTCTTTAAGTTATGAATTAGTTAAAAATAAATTGCTGGCAAGTTCATTCAAGAATGCTCGAGATGCGGTGGCAGTACTCAATCAAAAGCTAAATGACTCTACATTGACTGATAAAGATAAAATGCCTGTTCGATACGGTCTTGCCTATGCGCACATCAATATTAATGAGTATGTCAATGCACAGATACAAATAAATAATCTACTTAATTTTGATCCAGATAATGTCTCATATTTACTATTATCTGCAAATAATTATGTGGAACAAAAAGATTATGATAAGGCAATATCTGTTTATGAAAAAGCTTATAGGTTATATCCTGATTTCAAACCGGTGCTGGTCGGGTATGCACGTGCATTGCTTGATATTAAACAAGCTAAAAAAGCGAGAGAATTATTAAAGGATTACGAACGTTACTACAGACATGGTCTCAACACTTATACCTTGCTTGGCCAAGCTGAAGCGATGTTAGGTAATGAAATTGAGACGGCAATCATTCAGGCTGATTATTATTTCCTTGCTGGAGAAACAAAGCTTGCTATAGATAAATTAAAATTTATCAAACAACAGTATTCACTGGATTATTATCAGGAAGAGCGCGTTAAGGCACGCATGAAAGAACTGGAATATGAATTAAATATTGAAGAATCGATAGATATCTAGTTCAATGATTAAACGTCGTTACTTATTAAAATTATTATTCGCAGGTTCATCTGCAATAGCCTACAGTTTGTTGTTTCCTGTAAAAGTTTTGGCTAGATGGAATGAAGCGGCATATGCAGCAGAGAATATTAATGAGGCGTTGTCAGCTTATTATCCTAATAAACAATTAATTACCAGCAATAAAATTAATATTACTGTAAGACCAGAAATTGAAAATGGTGCAGTGGTACCAATAAAAGTAAATACAGACTTAAAGAATGTTGAATCGATTGCCATTTTTGTAGAAAAAAATCCTAATCCTTTAATTGCTAACTTCGATTTATCTCCTGCATGTAAAGGTTTTATATCTACCAGAATAAAAATGGATGGACCTTCAGATGTATTAGTCGTTGTTGTGTCAGATGGACAACCTTACAGCACAAGCAAGTCAGTGATGGTTCATGCAGGAGGTTGTGGTTAATGTCTGCGATTAGAGTGAGAAGTCATCTAAAGGATGGGGTAGCTATCGTTGAAGCTATCATACGTCACCCTATGCATACCGGCTTTGGTGTCGATGAGGATACTAAAGAGATAATCCCCGCTCATTATATTAAACTTCTAACAGTTAAACATAATGGTAACACTGTTATTTCATGTGACTGGAGTCGTGCGGTTTCCAAAAACCCTTATTTTTCATTTATGTTTGAAGGCGCAAGTAAAGGTGATGAACTGGAGTTAAGCTGGATTGATACCGAAGGCGAAACTGACGTAATAAAAACAAACTTGGAATAAACAGTTCTTAATGCCTGCGATTCTGCTTTTTTTATTTTTTATAGCACTAGCATATCTGTTGGGTGCTGTCGTTGCCTATCCACTGAAATTGGTGCTCGAGCCTTATCTCGATCTCGAATATAAAAAATATATTAATTATGCAACTTTATTATGTGGTTTATTGGTTAGCGCACTATATTTAAAAACCTGTGGCGTGTTATCAAAACAGGCATTTGGGTTTTCCGGTTCGATAAAGTCCTTTTTTAATCTTTTACTAAAGTCATTTGCTTATGGAATTTTACTGATACTGATAATTGAATTGATTCTATATCTTCTGGGTATATATGAGTTAAACCCTAGACGTAGTTATACACTCCATGAGTTTGTGATTCGTATTATCAAGGCGCTTGTTTCAGGTTTATTAATCAGTTTGCTTGAAGAAACAATATTTCGTGGCGGATTGTTTGCCGGTTTACATAAACAGGCGGGTGCGGTGTTGGCAGTAATTACGTCATCATTATTGTATGCCACAGTTCATTTTGTGCGTTATCGTGAAGTGCCGGAAGGCAAGGATATAGATTGGATAACCGGTTTAATGATGATGCCAGATGCCTTTAGACGCTTTTATGAATGGTCGATCATGGATTATTTCATGACCCTGTTTATGTTTGGCGTATTATTGGCCCTGCTGCGTTTAAGGTTTAATAATCTTGCCGCATGTATCGGTATTCATGCCGGCGCAGTCGGAACTATAAAAATGACGAATTACTATGGACAACGAATCAGTGATAATCAATTTGATTTTCTGGTGAACCAATATAACTCAACCTTTGGCTGGTTGAGCTTTGTCGTGTTATCAGTATTTACAGTGATTTTTTATTTGAGGAAGATGAAGCCTAAATAATCAGGCTTCACCGCTAGCATTATCATGAGGCGCCCTGTTGGATTCCAGAATCTCGGATAAACATAGACTATAGATGCCCACGGCTTTTTTTCGATGCAAATCTTAATCTTTGTTTTGTGCAATTAACCCCGAGTTATTTAATTACATCTGGATGAAACAGTGTTTTACCGTTTATTTTAAATTCACGAATTATGCGTTGACCGTCTTCACCACGAATAAAATCTATATACTTTTGCGCTAATTCAACATTGGTATGTAGATGCTTATCAGGGTTTACTACAATAACGTGATAAGGGTTAAACAGCGCCGCATCATTTTCAAATACGACTGTTAGACTAATTTTATCCATAAACGCCAGATACGTGCCGCGATCAGTTAATGCATAGGCATGTTTGTCATCTGCGATTCGTAATACGGCCCCCATACTTTGACCAACAGAGAGATACCACTCGCCCTGTGGGTCTTTGCCGGTGGTTTCCCACAGTTTTTTCTCCTTTTTGTGAGTGCCAGAATCATCACCACGAGAAATAAATGGATGTTTGCCTTCAAGCAATATTTCCATTGCCTGTTTTAAACTTTGTGCTTGCCCCAATCCTGCCGGGTCATCTTTAGGACCAACAATAACAAAGTCGTTATGCATTACTGGTAAGCGTTCAGTGCCAAAACCTTTTTCGATGAATTTTTTTTCGGCACCGGGAGCATGTACCATAATCAAATCCACATCGCCATTTTCGGCGATACGAATGGCTTTACCAGTGCCGACAGCAATCACATCTACCTTTGCATTAAATTTTTCTTCAAAGGCAGGATTAAGCACAGCTAACAATCCTGAGTTTTCAGTGCTGGTAGTGGTCGCCATTTTAAGGCGCACAGGTTCTGCGTTGATGGTGTTAGTAAATAAAACCAGCAACAATATACATAATGAAGTAATTCTTTTAGTAAACATTTTACAATTCCTTAACAAATATAAACTAGAATTCAATCTGACCACGTAAATTAAATATTCCCGGTTCATCAGCATCAGACGGCCCACCATCAACATCAAGCACCTTCACGTAGTTTGCTGACATGCGAATATTGTTAATGGGAAACCAGTTAATACCAAAAGAAAGGTTGTCTGCTTCACCACCTGAAATATCAGCATCATTTAGATCAACATGACTGAAACGTGCTGCCAGTTGCCAGGCGCCAATGCCACCCTTGCCCAATGGCGCACTAGGTTTGATTTTGCTGTAACTGCCTTTACTACCACTATAATTACGTGTGTCACTGGTCAGAAACCAGCTTCCTTCAACATAGTAACCATCAAAGTTCAGATCAGAGCCACCGTCCCGATCGACATCAACAAGATAATATTCACCCTGTAATGATCCGCGGCCTAATGTATAAGCTGCTTCTGCAACAGCACGAATGTTTGCATCAGCATTAAATGATCCTGAATTCACTTCACGAATGTTGGTGACATGTGATTCCGGTCGATCACTAAAACTAACGGAATCAATAGAGCCGCTACGACGATAGGAAACAGATGCACCTAAATGTAAGTGTTGTGATTTTTCCAGTATCGGTGCATAAGTGCCACGCCCGGTAAAGGCATAGCCTTCATCTTCATTACTGCTCGCGCCATCAATACCTTCACCAAATAAACCGGCATTAAGCCCCCAGTTTTTGCCGCTTTTACCAGCAGCAAAACCTATTCCACGACCGGGAGTGAATAGATGCGGCAAACCACGTTCGGTAAAGGTGATATATTTCGAGCTGGTCATGTTTTGCAAACTGAAGGGTTGTTTGAAATGACCAAATGTAAAATTCCAGCCCGGTAATCCGGCATATTTAATATACGCATCATTAATACCTGCGCTACCGCTACCAGTGAAATCATATTGCAGCTTGTATTGCCAATCTGTCCACATCGTACCCTGAACAAATAATCGGGCACGACGCATTTCAGTGCCATCAGTATGCTTCAGATTGTCTTCATCGTAATAAGCGGCATCAGCCTGTACGCGGCCACCCACACGGAAACTGAAATTACCTTCTTGATCCTTAACTTCAAATTTATCTTTCAGAGTGATCTTCGGCTGGTCTTTAGTCGCAGCAGCAACTTCTTCCTTAACCATTTTTTCAACTTCAGTTTTACCCTGATTAGCAACCTGCATGACCAGATCACTAACTTCTTTGGTGATCGTGCCATTTTTTTCCAGTGCCTTTAATAATTCTGCCAAGGCTGCGCTGGAGTCTGCATAAGCTGTGCGTCCGGCAAAAAAGGTAATAAATGCAAATATAAAGATAAATGTACGCTTCATTATTTTTCCTTTCTTTATGTAATTAATTTCTTATTTGATTTTAGGGTGATAAATATAAATACTTAAGCATTAAAATAAATATGTAATATGTTGCATAAATGAATCTGGAACTAAAAATTCAATGGCAATCGAAAGGTTCAGAAGAAGAGATTGATCCACGTTTGTTGCATATGCTTAATGAAATAGCCATGAGTGAGTCGTTAAAAATAGCAGCAGATGAGGTCGGTGTATCGTATCGAACGGCATGGCAAATTATCGAATACTGGAATGAACAATTCGGACAACCATTGTGTGAAAAGAAAAGAGGTAAAGGTACCGTATTAACCGCGCTAGGCGAAAAACTGGTTAGTGCGAAACAACAGATTGATACCGAGTTTGCAAATAAATTACATGCTGCTGCATATGATTTAAATTATGACATCAAACGTCTGACAGATAAAAAAGTAGCACAGCCACGCATTGTTGTTTATACCAGTCATGATTTGGCAATAAATCTATTTGCCGAACTTTGTGGCGAATCATCTGTGGCCGAGTTTGAATTTATCTCTCGTGGCAGTATAGATGCGCTTAAACAGCTTCATGCTACAGATAATCGAATTGCCGGATTTCATTTTCCTGCAGGTGATCTGGCAAAAGAACTATTAGCTGATTATTCGAGTTTGTTTGATGATAACAAGTTTGACTATATTCATCTTGCCAAACGTCAACAGGGGTTAATGTTTCGTTCATCATTGAAAAGTCATATCAAAGGAGTAAATGACTTAACACGTCGTTCAGTTAGTTTTATTAATCGACAAAAAGGATCCGGTACTCGTCTGGTGTTTGATCGCCTGTTACAACGCGAAGGAATAAAGAGTAAGGATATTCAGGGTTATAAAAACGAAGAGTTCACACATACTGCAGTAGCGGCAATGGTTTCTAGCAATCATGCTGATGTTGGTTTTGGTTTGCGTGCCGCAGCAAGTGAATTCAAACTGGCATTCACGCCAATACTTGAAGAGCATTACTTACTCGCGATGAGTAAACGTCTGCCAAAAAGTATTGCGCATGAAATTCGTAATTTGATCAAATCGCCAAAGTTAAAAACAAAAATTAATAAACTTACCGGTTACGATACATCAATGACTGGCAAGTTGGTTCACACTGATAAATTAATAAGTGAAAAATAAATGGAGGACTGGTCGTTATCGACTCCGGTCTTTCTTCAGCGCACGACCAATGCATTAGATTCTTAATCCCATAAAGCTTTGAGAAAATTAGATATGAATAAAGAAATGGTGGGCCGTGGGCGACTCGAACGCCCGACCAATGGATTAAAAATCCACTGCTCTACCAACTGAGCTAACGGCCCTTGATGTGAGATATTCACGATGTGTGCCCGATGGGCATAACAAAAGCGGCGATAATACCCAAGAAAAGCCGCTGGGTAAAATATCTAAACAAAATTTCAGGACAAAACTTGATTTTCGGGCTGGACACCCCTATTTTCGCCCAATTGTTATCTTTGTTTAGGAGCAGAGACGTGCCAATTTACGAGTATAAATGTGTAAACTGCGGTCATCAGTTAGAGATGTTGCAAAAAATGAGTGACGACCCGGTGAAAACCTGTCCGGAATGTAGTGAAGACGCGTTGAAAAAGATGGTTTCTGCGGCGGCATTTAAACTTACCGGCACCGGATGGTATGAGACCGATTTCAAGGATAAAAAGCAAAAAACTGAAAATAAATCCAGCTCTGGAACTAGTGATAAGTCAACTACAGACGATAGCAATAAAAAAAGTGATACTACTTCTACAACCAAGTCTGAGACTAAATCTACAGAAACATCGACAAAATCCGAAAAAAAGAGCACCAGTTCTGAGTAGAATAGGTGTCGATGGGTACATTACGTAAATATATCATTGCCGGGCTATTAGTCTGGCTACCATTGGCGGCAACGGTAGCGATCATCAAGCTTGTAATTGATCTGCTGGATCGTACTATTTTACTGATTCCATCTGAATATCAGCCTGCGAATATGCTGGGTTTTTCTGTGCCTGGTTATGGCATTGTTATCGCTATAGCGATTCTGTTAATCACCGGAATGCTGGCGACTAATTTATTTGGAAGCCGCCTGCTTGATTTCTGGGAGTCGGTATTAAGTCGCATTCCGTTGGTAAAAACGATTTATAACAGTGTTAAGCAAATCTCAACGACCTTACTCGACTCAGAGCGTAAATCCTTCCGTAAAGTCGTTATGTTGGAATACCCAAGAAAAGATATCTGGAGTATCGGTTTTCTAACTAATGAGCACGTGGGCAGTCAAATGGAGGGGTTAGCGAATGAAATGGTTGCCGTTTTTGTCCCGACGACACCGAATCCAACCTCTGGTTTTATACTGTTATCGCCAATGAAAGACGTTATTGAGCTAGATATGACGGTGGAAGAAGGCTTTAAATTCATCATATCCATGGGCGTTATTATTCCTGACGGCCCGATAAAATCGAAAACAATCCCTAATAAAGTTGCGCAAAACGCGGCTGACTCGTAAGATTCCGCCCTTTGTTTCAACCACAGGGGTGGATTTCAGGCATGCGCAGCCATTATTGCGGAGAATTATCCGGCAAACACATTGATCAAGAAGTCGAGTTATGCGGCTGGGTACATCGTCGTCGTGACCATGGCGGCGTCATATTCATCGATTTACGTGACCGCGCCGGTATTGCGCAGATTGTTTTTGACCCTGACCGTGCTGAATCCTTCCAGACTGCCGACTCTGTGCGCAATGAATATGTGATCAAGATTACCGGCAAGGTGCGCCAGCGTCCTGAGGGCACTATAAATAAGGATATGCCAACGGGCGAAATCGAAATTCTGGGTCACACCATTGAAATCCTGAATAAAGCCAAGACCCCACCTTTCCAGTTGGACGATGATCATGTTCATGATGATGTGAAATTACGTTATCGCTATGTGGATCTGCGTCGGCCAGTCATGCAACGCAATCTGCAAATGCGTTCAAAGGTTGTGAAACACATGCGTGATTATCTGGATAGCCGTGGCTTTCTCGATATTGAAACCCCGATGCTGACCAAAGCCACACCCGAAGGTGCGAGAGACTATTTGGTTCCTAGCCGAACTCATCCGGGTAATTTCTTTGCCTTACCGCAATCGCCACAATTATTTAAACAGTTATTAATGATGTCTGGCATGGATCGTTATTACCAGATCGTACGTTGTTTCCGTGACGAAGATTTACGTGCTGATCGTCAGCCTGAATTTACCCAGCTTGATATTGAGGTCTCGTTTATGGATGAGGCCGACATTACTAATTTAATGGAAGATATGGTGCGCCATTTGTTTAAGGAATCACTTGGTGTTGCTTTACCGGAAGAATTTCCGCGCATGACCTATGCAGAAGCGATGTATCGTTTTGGTAGTGATCGACCCGATCTACGTAATCCACTGGAGCTTGTCGACGTTAGTGATTTAATGGCAACGGTTGAATTCAAGGTTTTCAGTGCACCTGCCAAAATGGATGATGGTCGTGTTGCAGCCTTACATGTACCGAACGGTAGCAAACTGAGCCGTAAGGAAATTGATGACTATACAAACTATGTCAGTCAGTTTGGTGCGAAAGGATTGGCTTATATTAAAGTCAATGATACGGCTGCGGGCAAAGAAGGTCTGCAATCCCCGATATTAAAGTTCCTGCCAGATGAAGTTGTTGCCGAAATTCTGTCACGTACTGCAGCTGAAAATGGTGATTTAATTTTCTTTGGTGCGGACAAGACCAGAGTCGTGAATGATGCCTTAGGTGCTTTAAGAAACCGGGTTGCACAGGATCTGGATTTATTAAATGGTGAGTGGGCACCTTTATGGGTGATCGATTTTCCAATGTTTGAATACAACGAAGATGAAAAACGCTGGGAATCTTTACACCATCCATTTACATCACCAAACATTACCGATATCGATGCAATTAAAGCCAATCCGGGCAAAACTTTGTCTCGAGCTTATGACCTTGTGATGAATGGTACTGAGTTAGGTGGAGGGTCAATTCGTATTCATGATGCGGAATTACAATCCGCTGTTCTTGAATTATTGGGTATTGGAGACGAAGAAGCGCAAGAGAAATTTGGCTTCTTGCTTGATGCCTTAACCTATGGTTGTCCACCACATGGTGGAATTGCATTTGGTCTGGATCGCGTTGTGATGTTGATGGTCGGCGCTGAATCGATTCGTGATGTGATTGCCTTCCCTAAAACACAATCTGCCAGTTGTTTATTGACCTCTGCCCCAGCAGCAGCAGGTGCGAGACAGTTGCGCGAATTAGGCATTAAACTGGCCAAATCAAACAAGCCTGATCAATAAATAAGCCTGATCAGGCTTGTATTCCCAGCTTCATATAGTAACGTTTAATCATGACTACAAGTGCCGTATTAAATCGTTCTTATGAATTGCCCAAAGAGGCAATACCTCAAACCGTGTCTGAAGAAATAGGCGTGGAAGAGCGTGATGCATTAACGTCAAAGATTAAACAATTATTAAAAGAACAAAACTCAACTATCGTTGCTCATTACTATACAGACCCCGATTGCCAAATCATCGCTGACGAAACCGGCGGTTATGTTTCGGATTCGCTCGATATGGCTCGCTTCGGCCATGACTCAGATGCTGAGACCTTAGTTGTTTGCGGCGTAAAGTTTATGGGTGAAACGGCGAAGATACTGAACCCGGAAAAAAGAGTATTGATGCCGGATCTGGAAGCAAATTGTTCGCTTGATATTGGTTGTCCTATTGACGATTTCACTGCCTTTTGCGATGAACATCCTGATCGTGAGGTGGTGGTTTATGCCAATACCAGTGCAGCTGTTAAGGCACGTGCAGACTGGATGGTGACCTCGGGCAGTGCCGTAGAGGTTGTGAAACATTTACATGATGAAGGTAAAAAGATTATCTGGGCGCCGGATAAATATCTTGGTCAGTATGTGAAGGAACAAACGGGTGCCGATATGTTGATCTGGCAAGGCGCTTGTATCGTTCATGAAGAGTTTAAGGCAAAAGAACTCGAAGCATTAAAAGATTCGCACCCTGATGCGAAAGTATTAGTCCACCCCGAGTCACCTGCGTCCGTTGTTGGGTTGGCCGATTATGTTGGTTCAACTACCGGGATTATTAATGCAGTAAAAACAATGAAAGCAAACAAATTTATCGTTGCTACTGATCGTGGCATTTTTCATAAAATGAAACTGGCCGCACCGGATAAAGAATTAATTGAAGCGCCTACGGCAGGTAGAAGTGCGACTTGTATCAGTTGCGCGCATTGTCCGTGGATGGCAATGAATGGTTTACGCAAACTTGCTCATGTACTTGAAACCGGAACAAATGAAATCCATGTCGACGAAGATGTAATTAGTAAGGCCAGAGTATCAATTCAAAGACTACTCGATTTCACCAGGGATAAAACCGCAACTATTCTCGCTGGAGATGCCTGATTAATAAGTCTCAATACCGACAACATGTTATTCTAATCCATGGCCTATGGATGAATGGAATGGATGTGTTGCTATTGCAACATCGTTTTAATCAACAAGATTATTCTACCTCCCTTTTTTTTATCATTCGATAAACAATTCTGTTATTTGAGTATTTAACTAATCTTAATCATGAGAGTTTTTCAATTGTCTGTCACAGTCTAGATGGTTTAGTGCCCCGGTAAATGCTGGCAAGACATCAGCTTGATAGATTACATAGCGTGGTTATGCTCGGCATACCTAATCAAACCAGTGCTGCCGCGGCAACATTAAAACAATGGTCGGGAGGTAAACTAATTCTCGGTGATAATTTGAAGGGCGGTCTATGTGGCCCGATATTCCGAAACCGAATGAAGGCACAGTTACAGTAGCATAGACACGTCTTACAGGCATGAAGGATCACATCATCCTGCATGTCATGCACGTTGGTTTATTGTTGTTATGCCAATACCTTTGAGCAAACATGTCACTTTATCGAGAATTTATCGTTCAAACATTAGTGTCTGCTGTTGGGAGAAATCGACGGCAATGTTAAACTACACCGTAATTTATTAACGACTCAGGTATTAAAGAGCAGTATGGCTGGACATAGTAAATGGGCAAACATTAAACATAAAAAAAGCCGTGAAGATGCTAAACGCGGCAAGCTGTTTACCAAACTTATTCGAGAAATTACCGTATCCGCAAAAATGGGCGGTGGCGATGCATCGGCAAATCCAAGGTTACGGGCAGCAATAGATAATGCGCTTTCCAATAATATGACCAAAGACACCATTGAACGTGCGGTGAAGCGTGGTGCCGGTGGTGAGGAAGGGGATAATGTTGAAGAAGTTCGTTATGAAGGTTATGGACCAGGCGGTGTTGCCGTTATGGTTGATTGTATGACGGATAATCGTAATCGTACGGTAGCTGAGGTACGTCATGCATTTAGCAAATTTGGCGGTAATCTGGGAACGGATGGTTCAGTTGCCTATATGTTCGATAAGGTAGGTTTATTGTCTTATCCAGCTGGTGCTGACGAAGATGTATTAATGGAAGCCGCACTTGAAGCCGGTGCTGAAGATATTATCACCAATGATGATGGTTCTATTGATGTTATTACATCACCGGATAATTTTGTTGATGTTAAAGAAGCGCTGGTCGCTGCATCACACACACCGGAAAATGCAGAAGTCACCATGCGTGCACAAAATAGCAGTGCGCTTGATCTAGATGGTGCTCAAACCATGCTTAAATTACTTGATATGTTGGAAGACCTTGATGATGTGCAAGAGGTTTATTCCAATGCTGATATTTCTGAAGACATACTTGAACAACTTGGCTGATTAATTTGATAAGACTACTAGGCATTGACCCTGGTTCTATTAATACCGGTTTTGGTATTATTGATAGCGAGGGCAATCATGCCAAGCATGTCACCAGTGGTGTAATAAAAGTCACAGGTGACACGCTTGCTGAAAAACTCAAGGTTATCTATCAGCAATTAACGGATCTTGTTCTGGAATATAACCCCGTTGAAGTTGCTATCGAAAAAGTTTTTATGCACAAGAATGCCGATTCAGCATTAAAACTCGGGCAGGCAAGAGGCGCTGCTATTGCTGCCTGTGCCATGCAGGAACGCCCGGTATTTGAATACACAGCTAATCAGGTAAAACAATCTACTGTTGGTAAGGGTCATGCCGCAAAACAACAGGTACAACATATGATTAAGATATTATTGTGCTTGTCGGAAGAACCGAAAACTGATGAAGCCGATGCGCTTGCGATAGCCCTATGTCATGCACATTCTCGTGAAGGTTTATTGCGTATGCAGGGTGTAACCGGCATTCGTTTTGGGCGATTACAATGATTGGTTATCTACGCGGCAAAATTATCAAGAAACAGCCGCCGTTATTATTGCTTGATGTACAGGGTGTCGGTTACGAGCTGGAAGCACCGATGACTACATTTTATGCCTTACCCGAAATCAATGATGATGTAGAAATTTATACGCATCTGGTTGTGCGCGATGATGCACATTTATTATTTGGTTTTGCGACAGAAGACGAACGACATTTATTTCGCACATTGATAAAAGTGAACGGAGTAGGTGCAAAGATGGCATTGACGATTTTGTCTGGAATAGAAGCTGATGAGTTTGCTATCTGTGTGCAGGCAAATGATTCTGCAAGACTGACGAAATTGCCGGGCGTTGGTAAAAAGACAGCTGAACGATTGATTGTTGAGATGCGTGATCGTCTGGATGACTTGCCAAAAGGTACAGTGTCTCAGGCAGGGAAAATACCAGCGCTAGATAGAGATGATCCGGTTAATGATGCTGTGAGTGCCTTGATTGGTTTAGGTTATAAACCGCCTGAGGCAAGTAAGTATGTGTTGGCTATTGCGAGTGAGGGTATGAGCAGCGAAGAACTTATACGCGAGGCATTAAAGAATTCAGTATAGCAGTAATTGATTCCTCGATATTGCCATTGGCTCGTCATATTTCTGCCCTTTTTTTAATTTAAGCTAATCTCGAAGTTTGCTGGCACAAAACCAATTTTATAGAGACAATAGATACCCAACATGGTTGAACCAAACGCTGTCATTTCACCTCAAGGATCTGCCGAAGATGCGGCAGCAGATAACACGCTTCGCCCGAAGCGCTTGCAAGACTATCTCGGGCAAACTTCAGTTCATGAACAAATGGAAATATTCATTGGTGCCGCCCTGCAGCGAAATGAATCATTGGATCATGTCCTGATATTTGGCCCACCCGGACTCGGAAAAACCACGCTCGCACATATTATTGCCAATGAAATGAATGTGAATATGCGGCAAACCTCAGGCCCTGTACTTGAGCGTCCTGGCGATCTGGCAGCTTTATTAACCAATCTTGAGCCTAACGACGTGTTATTTATTGATGAAATTCATCGATTAAGTCCAGTAGTCGAGGAAGTGTTGTATCCAGCAATGGAGGATTATCAAATCGATATCATGATCGGTGAAGGTCCGGCGGCACGCGCGATTAAACTGGATGTGCCACCTTTTACGCTTGTCGGCGCTACGACACGTGCGGGCTTATTGACTTCACCATTGCGTGATCGTTTTGGCATTGTGCAACGACTTGAGTTTTATTCGGCAAGTGAGCTATCCAGTATCGTGACGCGCTCCGCAGGTATACTTGAAGTTGAGATAGAAGCTGATGGCGCTGGCGAGATCGCGGTACGTTCCAGAGGAACACCACGTATTGCCAATCGCTTATTACGCCGTGTGCGCGATTATGCGCAGGTTAAGGGTGATGGTCATATTACGGGTGAAATTTCTGCGAAAGCCCTGGATATGTTGAATGTCGATGCCCATGGTTTTGACATGATGGATAGAAAACTTTTGCTCGCGATTTTGCAAAAATTTGATGGTGGTCCTGTCGGTGTGGATAGTCTGGCGGCTGCTATTGGCGAAGAACGTGACACTATTGAAGATGTTATCGAGCCTTATCTGATTCAGCAGGGGTTTATGATGCGTACCACGCGTGGTCGTGTTGCTACCAAAACAGCATGGCAACATTTTGGACTGGATGCGCCTGAGACATCATCACAAAGTGCTGATCTGTTTAACGATGAACAAGGTTGATTTAATCCATAGTATTTATGACTGCTAAATTTAAATGGAATGTGCGTGTTTATTATGAAGATACCGACGCTGGAGGCGTGGTTTTTTATGCAAACTACTTACGCTACATGGAACGCGCAAGAACAGAATGCTTGAGACAGCTTGGATTTGAACATGAAAGATTGCGACAGGAGTTTGGTGTTTTGTTTGCAGTTAAAAATGTGACTATTGCATATAAAAAACCGGCAAGACTGGATGAAGAACTAAATGTCATATCACATTTATTAAGTTATCGTGGTGCAAGTATCAATTTTCAACAAAATATTACCAATCAACAAGAAGAACTAATAACCGAGGCAGAAGTGAGAGTGGTCTGTTTAAATGCAGAAACATTAAAACCTTCACCGATGCCAGAGTTGTTACTTTCGGAGCTAGTCAATGTCGACTGAACATTCTTTTCTCGATCTCATTTTAAATGCCAGTTTACTGGTGCAGTTTGTTATGTTCCTGCTGGTTATGGCTTCGGTTGTATCATGGGCCATGATTTTTCATAAACGTAAATTTTTAAAACAGGCAAAACAATATGCTAATAAATTTGAAAGTGATTTCTGGTCTGTTGAAGATTTAAGTCCGCTTTATACAAGAATCTCCAATAGTCGTTATGAACCTATGGGGATGGAAAAAATCTTTGAAGCGGGTTTTAAGGAATTTGTTCGTTTAAGAAAACAGGAACACATTGAACCTGAAGCTGTGCTTGATGGCGCGCAACGTAGTATGCGTATTGCAACGAATAAGGAAATGGATCAACTGGAAACAAATCTATCTTTTCTGGCAACGGTCGGTTCTACCAGTCCCTATATCGGTTTGTTTGGTACGGTCTGGGGGATTATGAACAGCTTCCAGGCGTTAGGTGCAGTACAACAGGCAACAATTTCCATGGTCGCGCCAGGAATTAGTGAAGCATTGATTGCAACAGCAATGGGTTTATTTGCCGCCATACCCGCAGTGATTGCCTACAACCGTTTTTCATATGATGTTGAACGACTGATTAATCGTTACGATAACTTTACCGAAGAGTTTGCATCAATCTTACACAGGCACGCTCATTCCTGATGAGACAGCGAATTAAAAAACGACCAATGTCAGAGATCAATGTTGTGCCATATATTGACGTCATGCTGGTGTTGTTAATTATTTTTATGGTAACAGCACCTTTATTAAGTCAGGGTGTCAAAGTTGATTTACCACAAGCGCCTTCACAACCATTGCCACCAAATGAAAAAGAGCCTGTGATTGTGAATGTTGATAAAGCGGGTCAGTTTTTTATTAATTATGGTGATACTCAGGATAAGCCGATTAGTGCTGATGTGTTGCTTACACGTGTCAGCGCATTGCTGAAGTATCAGCCCGAGATTCCGGTTTTGGTTGGTGGTGATAGTCAGGTGCCTTATGGTCAGGTTGTTCAAGTTATGACCTTGTTGCAGCAAGCCGGTGTACCCTCTGTTGGTATGATTACCGATCCACCTGAAAAATAATTATGTTCAATGAAGGTTTGTCGGCGGCTGTTAAGCCTTTTTTATTGTCTATAGTTCTGCATGTTGTTATTGCAGTGATGCTTTTGTTTAGTCTCAAGTTTCATACAGAACCGCCAAAGCCAATAAAGCCGCAGGTAAATATTGTTAAAGCGGCGGCAGTGAATAAAGCAGATGTTGAGAAAGAATTAAAACGATTGGCAGATCAAGAACAGGCTAAAAAGGATGCTGAATTAAAAAAACAACGTGAACTGGAACGCAAGGCTGAAGAAGCTAAACAGAAACGCATTGAAGAAGAACGTAAACTAAAAGAGATCGAAAAAAAGAAACAGCTGGAAATTAAAAAGCAAAAAGAAGCAGAGCAAAAACGTAAGGAACTGGAAAAACAAAAACAGATTGAGTTAGAGAAAAAGAAAAAAGCTAAAGAAGAAGCTAAAAAGAAAAAACTAGAAGCCGAGAAAAAGAAAAAAGAAGAGGCAGAGCGGAAGCGTAAGGAAGAAGAGGAACGTAAACGGAAACGACTGGAAGGGGAAAAGGCATTACAGGAACAACTGGAGGCAGAACAACAGGCGGCTCAGGAACAACAGGATCTGACAGAGATACAAAAATATACCATCCTGATCGGTAGAGCGATTGAAAGTAAGTTTAATCGACTGGGATTACCGGATGGTTTATCTTGCGAGATTTTGATTAGCTTACTGGAAGGCGGAAAGGTGGTACATGTGGTTATTGTTAAATCAAGTGGAAATGAATTATTTGATAAACGTGCAGAGTCTGCTGTTTATGCTTCTTCACCATTACCAGTGCCGACTGAAGTCCGTGTATTTAATAAAATGCGAACGATTCAGATTTTATTTAGACCAAAGAGTTAGTATGAATATAAAAAATTATGTAATAAGTCTATTTGCGACGATGTGTTTTCTGGTAACACTGCCATTAAAGGCTGAAGAGCCACTTAAAATTGTCATTGAAGGTGGTATAGAAAATGCATTGCCGATTGCCATAGTGCCCTTTGCCTGGTCACAGTCTGCGAATATCCTGCCTGTTGATATTACAAGTATTATTAGTGAAAACCTGTCACGTAGTGGTCGTTTTGATGTGATGTCAGAACAGGATTTGCCGCAAAGACCTACGGAATTAAATGCAATTAATTATGGTGATTGGCGCAAGCTGGGCATGGAGAATATTGTAATAGGTACGATTTCGTTAACTGGCACCGGTGATTATGATATTAGTTTTCGTCTGGTTGATATTTATCGACAAAAACAAATTGCCGGTTTTCGTGTGCCGGCCAAGCCGGATAAGCTTCGTCGTGTTGCCCATCAGATAAGTGACATTATATTTGAAAAACTCACCGGTATCGCAGGAGCCTTTGATACGCGTGTTGCTTATATCACTGTTCGCGGAGACAGCAAAAAAGGAAAAACGCATTCATTAAAGATTGCCGATGCTGATGGCTATAACGCACAAATATTACTGGAATCTCCAGAGCCATTAATGTCACCAACCTGGTCTCCAGATGGTCGGCGTATTGCGTATGTATCGTTTGAAGGAAAGAATTCAGCTATCTACATACAGGATGTATTATCTGGCAAGCGAGCAAAAGTTGCTGATTTTAACGGTATAAATAGTGCTCCTGCTTTTTCCCCTGATGGAAAACGTCTGGCAATGACATTATCCAAAGATGGTAATGCCGAGATCTATGTCATGAATCTCGTCGACCAGACATTACGACGAATAACAAATCACCATGCTATCGATACTGAGCCCAGTTGGGCACCCGACGGTCAGTTATTAGTATTTACCTCTGATCGCAGTGGTAGCCCGCAGATTTATCAGGTGAGTGCCAATGGCGGAGAACCCAAACGTATTACCTTTCAGGGAAAATATAATTCACGTGCTGATTATTCGCCTGATGGCGGGTACATTACGCTGGTGCATGGAGATGGAGAATCAGGGACATACCGCATCGGCATTCTGGATACTGATAATGGTTATATCAACTTATTAACTACGTCCAGACTGGATGAGTCGCCGAGTTTCGCGCCAAATGGCGGGATGATTATTTATGCGACTTCAGGAATCAATGGCGGACAACTGGCGGCTGTCTCTACAGATGGACGAATTCATCAACGTTTGGGCTTGCAGGCGGGAGATGTGCGTGAGCCGGCCTGGGGCCCTTATGTTAAGTAATTTAATAAATCTGATACATAATTTGATGTTCTACAGCTCGACATCAGAATGTTATGCTTTGAGCTGATGGTATTTTATATTTATCGAAGGAGAAAGGGCATGACTATCCGTCTGTTGTTATTGTTAGGTCTGATTGGAATGTTGGCGGCGTGTAGTTCTGATCAGGTAAAAGAGGAACAGCAAGTTGCTGTAGAAGATTTATCGTCTTCTAGCCCAAATAGTGGTACAGGAAATGAAGCAGGTGGCGCCCAGACCTATGGCACTGAAGATTCATCTTCATCATCTTTTAGTGAGCTGGATGATCCTGCCAGTCAACTTTCAATCAGAATTATCTATTTTGAATATGATAGCAGTGATGTGAAATCGGAATATCGCCCGGCGGTTGAAGCGCATGCGCAATATCTGAGTCGAAACCCAACACAAACTCTTACCTTGGAAGGTCATGCGGATGAACGTGGTTCACGTGAGTATAATCTGGCATTGGGTGAGCGCCGTGCACAGTCTGTAAAGCAACAAATGATGTTGTTAGGTGCTGCGGCTAGTCAGATACGCGTGGTGAGTTATGGTGAAGAGCGTTCGGCAGTAGATGGCCATGATGACTATTCCTGGCAGCAAAATCGTAGAGTAGAAATTTTTTACTAAATTCAGATAGTGATGCGCTTTTTTCTCGTTATATTTTTATTCATTTTTGCTGTCACCTCTCAGTCAGAAGAGGTGACGGTGACTGAAGGTCAGGTCATTCCCGAAAACTTTGAACCAATTACCCAGGACATAAATGGTCGTCTCGATCGGCTAGAAAAGTATCTTAATAATTCAGCCTTATTGGATATGCTTGATGTGCTTGAGCAGTTGAAACTGGAAGTCAGTGAATTAAGGGGCAAGATTGAGATACAAACACATACGCTAGAGCAATTACAAATTAAACAGCGTGATCTATATACAGATGCAGATAGTCGATTGCAAAAGCTTGAAACAGCTAAGGCATCAACAAAAACAGACGATGCGATTGTTATTAATTCCGAGACAAATGTAACTGAAGATGAAGTGGTCGACACAGAAAATACAGAACAAAATCAACCTGAAACTGTTGCAGAAGTACGTGAAGCTATGTCGGTTGATCCTGTTAAGGCCGAAGCTGAATATCAACATGCCTTTAAATTGTTAAAAGAAAGTCAATATGACCAGGCTTTAAGTGCATTCAAACAGTATTTAAAGGATTATCCGGGTTCTGATTTTGCTGATAATGCACAGTATTGGCTGGGCGAAACCAGATATGTTATGCAGCAGTATGATAAAGCAATTAGTGAATATCAGGCTTTGTTAAACAGCTATCCTGAAAGTCAAAAAATATCTCATGCTATGTTAAAGATTGGCTACAGTTATGCGGAGCTAGGTAACGCGGGAGATGCTGAAAAAATGCTTAATAAAGTGAAGATAAGATATCCAGGTACAACAGCAGCGCGTTTGGCCGAAGAACGATTACGTAAATTACAGCAAAGCAAGGAAACGAATACCTGATATGGATTCGCCAACTAAAAAAGGGTTGGTGCTACGACAATCCTCGCAAAATGAGTTGCGCATCAACGAAATCTTTTTATCCATACAGGGCGAGTCGGTCAAGGTAGGCCTGCAAACAGTATTTATTCGCTTAACGGGGTGCCCACTGCGTTGTAGTTATTGTGATACTGCCTATGCTTTTCACGATGGCAATAAAATGACTATCGATGAGATTGTGAAATCAATAGGCCAATATCGAACCAGACATGTCACTGTGACTGGTGGCGAACCTTTGGCACAAAAACCTTGTATAGAATTGCTTACCCGTTTATGTGATGAAGGTTTTGAAGTGTCACTGGAAACCAGTGGAGCAATTTCAGTAGAAGCTGTAGATGAGCGAGTGATGAAAATCATGGATATTAAAACCCCTGCTTCTACTGAAGAAGATAAAAACAAACTGGACAATCTGCAGTATCTGTCTGCGCAGGATCAAATCAAATTTGTTATATGTAATCGTCAGGATTATGACTGGGTTAAAAGACTTATTAACGAATATAAACTTACCGAAATATGTGAAGTGTTATTATCGCCGGAACATGAAGCAATCAGCGCAACCGATATTGCTGATTGGTTATTGCAAGACAAATTAAATGTACGCCTGCAAGTGCAGTTGCATAAATATCTTTGGGGAAATGAACCCGGACGTTAATTTTCACGGTTGGGTTTTTCATATCACTTCGTTATAACCCGGATTATTTTTCTTAATTTCGAGTGAAGCGAGAAATCCGCTAACATAGTTATCATGACTTCAAATAAAAAAGCTGTAGTACTGGTTTCCGGCGGACTGGATTCAACAACGGTATTGGCAATAGCGCGTGAGAAAGGATTTGATTGTTATGCATTGAGTTTTGATTATGGTCAGCGGCATATTGCCGAGTTAAATGCTGCCAATAATATCGCTAGCAAATATCAGGTTAAAGAACACAGAATTATTTCATTAGATCTTGCTCAACTGGGCGGTTCGGCATTAACGGATATAACTATTGCAGTGCCGAAAATGCTAACAGAGGGTATACCCGTGACTTATGTTCCGGCACGTAATACCTTATTTTTATCCTATGCTCTTGCCTGGGCTGAAGTATTAAAATCGCAGGATATATTTATAGGTGTTAATGCCGTGGACTATTCAGGTTATCCGGATTGCCGACCGGAATATATCTCTGCTTATGAAACAATGGCTCGTTTAGCTACCAAGGCCGGTGTTGAAGGCTCTCTATTAACAATTCACACGCCATTAATTACATTAAGCAAATCAGACATCATCAAAACCGGTAATCAACTCGGCGTTGATTACAGTTTGACGGTGTCCTGTTATCAGGCTGATGATCAAGGACGCGCATGCGGTGAGTGTGATTCCTGTCGATTTCGAAAAGAAGGTTTTATTAGCGCAGGATTAGATGACCCTACTCTTTATCAGAATTAGTTGATGAATAAACTTTATATATTCTTTACTGCAGGTTGTTTAGGTGCTCTGGCGAATAGTCTTGCTGTCTGGTTATGTGGTTATTTTGATATAACTGGCATCATGGGTGTATCTATTGCTCCTGCCCTTTCAGCACATTGGTTGTATCCACGTATTGTTTGGGGAGGTTTATGGGGCCTATTGTTTATACTGCCTTTTATGAATTCGCGTTTACTTTTAAAAGGTAGTTTACTAAGTATTTTACCGACGATTATTCAGTTGTTGGTCTTTTTTCCCTATAAGGCACACAAGGGAATAGCTGGCATGGAGTTGGGTTTGTTGACCCCTGTCTTTGTATTGTTCTTTAATTGGGTCTGGGGCGTGGTTACTGCTATCGCTATCAAGATTGTCAGATAGCAATTAATTCATAGAAAGACGTTCGCGTTGTTTGTCTTCGATAAAGCCATAAATAGAAGCAATGCGCAGACTTTCGGTTAAACGAATATAATTGTAATAACGTGTACGAATCTCGCGCACATAAACAACAGTCTGTCCACAGCGACAAATCCTGATTTCTTCATCATCTCGCTGAAATGGTTTTGCCATATCCAGCATGGCTAGTTCAACATTGTTAAACCAGCGGTTTTTATCCAGCCCCATTTCTTGAGCAAGTGCGCGTGCACGTTTAACCCTGCCATAGCCAGCATTGTATGATGCCAGAGCAAACCACATACGTTCTTCCTGTAATAGCGTTTCCTCAAATTTAGTGCGCAGATAATTTAGATAGCGAATACCGGCATTAATACTGGTTTCAGGATGTTCAGTATCGCTTACCCCCATTAACTCGGCAGTCGCGGGAATAAGTTGCATTAAGCCTTCTGCGCCAACATCGGATTCTGCTTCAGGATTAAACTGACTTTCCTGAAACATCAAAGCTGTTATTAAACGCCAGTCAAAACCATATTCATTAGCGTACTTTTGAATCTTGTTATCGTAGGGCGATAGCGATGCTATACGAGAAGTATTGTAATCACTTGCATGTGGAATCTTATCTTTTTCGAAATAACGCGCATGTAAAATATTATAAAACTCTCCGCGATATGTATTATCGATGAAATTATTTAGCGCTCTGAGTAAAGAAGGGTTGCCATGTCGCACCGCCCAGCGATGGCCAATCGGCTCTGCCAGACTGAATTTTGAATTGATACCAATGTCTTGTGAAAATACATGTTTGTATTGATGATGGCCAATAACAGTCAAATCGTACATGCCCAGAGCAACCATCAATAAAGTACCTTCCATGTTGATGCCGTATTCCGTACGTACTAATTCAAACTTGGCACCTTGTTTCTGCAGATTCAGCATAAAATCCCAATAAGGACTATCTGCAGATAAACTTATTCGTCGACCGTTAAGTTGACGCATATCCAGTATTGGACTTTCGTCATTGCGACCGACCAATATTGGATTAGCAAAACTATATGGATGAGTAAATGCTAAACGCCCATCATCAGCCATTACATCATAAGGCAATGATGCGGCAATAATATCGCCCTTGCCTTCTCGCAACATGCTAAACATCTCTGTATATGAACGGGCAACAATGACATCAACACGCAGATTGTTTTGTTTGGCAAATCTTTTGATGTATTCATATTCAAAGCCATACAATTTGCCGTGCTTTAAATAATAGTGCAGTGGATTCGAGCTGGTAATAACTCTCAAGATTCCACGCTTTTTTATTTCTGCTAAATCATCAAAAGAAACAGTAACTACATTATGGGTAATGTGTTGCTGATTCAGATATTGATTTAATAAGTTTTTTAATGACACAGATTCGCTATGGATAGCCCATGCCATACTTTTACGCTTACCCAGTCTAAGTCCCGCTGTTAAATCACGGTGATAGGGTAAGTAATGTTTTAAAAACAAACTGTCTGCTACCGCAAGATCATATTCACCGGAAGCAACTCGTTGCATGATTTCAGCATAACCCATGTCGGCTGGTATTGCCTTCAATACAAAGCCAGGCACAGTTTTTGTTAATTCTTCCAGATCATGCCATATCGTGAGGTGCTCATAGGCAGCGAGCTTTCTGCCGGCAAGGTCTTCATTTCGCTTGATACTGCCATTGCTAGCACGTTGTACAATTTGAAATGATGTATTGGCCCAAGTGTAGGTGTAGTCTAGCTTGCTATCTGAGCCAGGACTGAATTGATTGTGTTGACCAACAATAATGTCTCCTTCATCATTCATTAGCGCAGGCAACAGATCCCACTCATTTTCTACATAGTGCCATTGCACCTGTAATTCGTGACTGGAAGAGAATTCTTCGATTAGCTGTTTTTCAATTGTGCTTAGCTGGCAATGGTTTGCTTTTTCAGCAAGCAATACTCTCAACACTCCCCGTTTTTGGATAGCGTCAAAATCTTTATCGATTTGTAATTGATAGGGGGATTCAGAAACGTCGACATTATCAGCTTCAGGTTGCTGACAAAATTGATTGTTGTTTCCGGTCTCAGCTAGACATACATATGACAACAACAAGCTGCTAAAAAACAACCCAAATTGGCCGAGCCGGTGTGTTTTTAAGTTAAACATTATCATTCGTTATTCTGCTAACCCAGACACGCCGGTAATTGGCGCGTAGTTTATTCATAAATAAGGGGAAAAGCTATATATAGCGGGGGAAAAATAAAATACCACTAAATATTGAAATCGCTCAATAAAGTGTCGACAAAGGCAACATAAGCGATATTGCGCTGCAACATAATAATTTATCGTCTATTTAACAGTACGATAAATGGACAAGAGCAATGATTATTCCATGTTGGGTTATAGCATTAAGTAAGTAATTACTTATTTATTAAGCCTTATCTGCATTGACTTTTTGTAAGCGAGCAGGAGTGCCTACGTCATTCCAGTATCCTTTGAAGTGTTGTCCGCTAACGACATTTTTGTCTGCGGCGGCAAATAGTAATGGTGCCAATGGTCGTTCGCCTTTTGCTAAGGATTCGAAAAATGCCGGATGATAGATGGAGATACCACTAAACGTCAGTTTGGGTTCGCCACTGGATAAAACTTGTCCATCATTTAATACAAAGTCGCCTTGAGGGTGGTGTGGCGGATTATCTACCAAAACCAAATGTGCCAGACCTGAGAGACTGGTGGGAAGCGTCTTATAATCAAAATGGGTATAGATATCAGCATTTGTCACAAGAAAAGGCTCTTGAAAAAAATCCAAAGCCTGAATAATGCCACCTGCTGTTTCCAGAGGTGAATCCCCCTCGTCTGAATAATGTATGGTTACACCATAATCGGTACCATCATTTAATTTTTGCTGGATTTGATTACCCATTATGGCGATGTTAATAATGAACTCGTTAATGCCTGATTTCTTTAATGCCAATAATTGATGTTCAATCAAACTGAGTCCATTTACTTCTAATAATGGTTTGGGGATCGTGTCGGTTAGGGGGCGCATTCGTTCGCCGCGACCTGCTGCAAGGATCATGGCTTTCATAACTTATTCTCCAACGCTGGCATGACAGTTTCATTTAAATAGTTACATAGCCAGTCAAGTTCGGGGTATTTGTCTTGTAGCTCCAGAATATAATGTAGTGTGGGAGGAATATGCTGAAGGTAACCATGTTTGTCATCGCGCAGATATAAGCGGGCAAAGATGCCGGCGACTTTGAGTTCTCTTTGTACGCCCATTAGATCAAACCAGCGAATAAACTCATCTGTTTGAAATGCCAAAGGTGATTTTGATTCTAATTGCTGGAGGTAATAATTTACCCATTGCAGGCGTTTATCTTCTGGCCAATTGATATAACTGTCTTTTAATAACGAGACCAAGTCGTAAGTAATGGGCCCTTTTACCGCATCCTGATAATCAAGTATGCCCGGCGAGTTTGCTTTAGTAAGCATAAGATTTCTGGAATGATAATCACGATGAACAAAGGTTTGTGACTGCAATGTGGCTTCTTTAATAAGTAATTTAAATAAGTCAGCCATTGATTCCTTTTCATGTTCTGATAGTTGTAGATCCAGATATCGCTGTAAGAACCAATCAGGAAATAGATCCATCTCGCGTTGTAACAGATTCTGATCATAATCAGCTAGTCCTGTGCAATCTGCATTTAACTGAAACTGAATCAAACTATCTATTGCTTGCTGGTAAAGTTTATCTGCATTATCTGTATTAATACTTGCGAGGTAATGACTATCTCCAAAGTCAGTTAATAATAAAAAGCCTTGTTGTTTGTCGTGATGAAGTATCTCGGGTACGTTACTCTGGCAAGCTAGCAGTCGTCCGGTAATATCAATAAATGCACAACAATCTTCATATTCTGGCGGCGCATCCATAACAATATAAGTATTATCTTTAAATGCGACACGATAATAAGCACGAAAGCTGGCATCTGCTGATGCTGTTGTGATCGTAAAATCAGAAGACTGAAAATATTCAGTTAGCCATTGGTTCAGGGATTGTTGACGATCATTCATTTGCATCAGCGTGTTATTATCAGAAATATTAAAATTAGAGTTTGTTTTTCACTATTGTCTTAATCTGGCATTATTAATTTAATTATTATTAGTTGAAAGAGTCTAACAAGCAATGTTGCTTTCCTTGGCATTCGTGATCATTGGTTTGGTGTTGCTGGTATATGGTGCTGATGTTTTTGTTGTTGGCGCAGCCAGTATTGCACGTATATTAGGTATGTCATCCCTGATGATCGGTTTGATCGTGGTTGGGTTTGCAACTTCGGCACCAGAAATTATCGTCGGTAGTGTTTCTGCCTGGAATGGTAAAACCTCCATTGCTATCGGCAATGCGATAGGATCGAACATCACTAATGTTGGTCTGGTTTTAGGCGTCAGTATTTTATTAATGCCTATCGTGATTAATTCAAAAACGCTTATGCGCGAATTTATCCTGATGGTGTTATCTATTGGCTTGGCGTTGGTTTTGATTCTTGATGGTAGTCTTGATCGGATAGACGGTATTATTCTATGTGTCGCGATCATGCTAGTGTTTTATGAAATTATAAGGATTGCGCGCAAGGCGAAGAAGAACGATCCAATTATTGCAGAATTTGATCAGGAATATACCGAGGTAGACTCATCCGGCAAGTCCGTATTCAAACTTATTATTGGTTTGACCATGCTGCTAATCGGTGCCGCTCTCCTGGTTAGGGGGGCAAGTGATATTGCTCGACAGTTTGGTGTATCTGATTTAATTATCGGTTTAACCATTGTTGCGATTGGTACCAGCTTGCCTGAATTGGCAGCCTCAATAGCCAGTCTCATGAAAAAGGAAGCTGATATCGCAATAGGTAATGTCATCGGCTCGAATATGTTTAATATGTTGGCAGTGATGGGTATACCTGCTCTTATCAATCCAGTTGCAGTGGACTCGGCAGTATACACACGAGATTATCCAGTTATGTGTGGATTAACCCTGTTGCTGGCAATTATGCTTTTTGCGACGAAAAAGCATAAACTTTATCGTGGTGAAGGGATATTATTGGCCTTTTGTTTCTTTGCCTATCAATATTTATTGTATGTAAACACAATAACCTGAGACGCCTATGTTGACTGAGAAAAACACACAATTTATTTCGCTTGCTCAAGCCGTTATTGAGGCTGAATCACAGGCTGTTTTGGCATTAAAGGATCGTATTGATGAATCGTTTGTTAAAGCCTGCCAATTAATCATGCATTGTGAAGGTCGTGTTGTTGTTATTGGTATGGGTAAATCAGGCCATATTGGTAATAAGATAGCAGCGACTTTGGCCAGTACTGGCACGCCTGCATTTTTTGTACATCCTGGTGAAGCAAGTCATGGTGATCTTGGAATGATTACAACAAAAGATGTGGTGATGTTGTTATCCAATTCAGGTGAAACAGATGAGGTTGTGGCTTTGTTACCGGTAATCAAGCGCCTTAACGTTGCATTGATTTCACTCACTGGTAATGCCAATTCTACGTTAGCCAAATCAGCTGATGTAAATCTTGATATAAGTGTTGAAAAGGAAGCTTGTCCATTAGGGTTAGCGCCTACTTCCAGCACTGCCGCAACCCTTGTAATGGGTGATGCAATCGCAGTTGCCTTGTTGGATGCGAGAGGTTTTGATGAAAAAGATTTTGCTTTATCGCATCCGGGAGGAAGTCTTGGCCGGCGTTTATTACTACATGTTAAAGACATCATGCATAAGGGAAGTGATATTCCAAAAGTTAGAGAAAATTCTAGTTTTCGGGATGCCTTAATTGAGATGACACAGAAGAAACTCGGTGTAACTACTGTGGTTGATGCTAATGATAATGTGTTGGGAATTTTCACTGATGGTGACGTCAGACGTGCACTGGATTCTGACATTGATGTAAAACAATGTATGGTGAAAGACGTCATGACAAAACATGGTAAAACCATTCATGAAAATGAATTAGCGGCAGCAGCATTAGCGCTGATGGAGTCACATAGTATAAATGCCTTACTCGTAACTAATGAGAAGGACAAACTGGTTGGTATTTTAAATATGCATGATCTATTAAGGGCACGGGTAGTATGAGCAGACTTGACTACAACAGCTATCTGGACAAGGCCGCGAAGATCAAGCTTGCAGTATTTGATGTTGATGGTGTTTTGACCAATGGTCAGTTGATTCTGGGTGAAAGTGGTAATGAATATAAATGTTTCGATGTGCGTGATGGGCATGGACTGGTTATGTTATTGGAAACAGGTTGTCAGGTAGCTGTTATCACTGCGAGAACATCAAAAATTGTTGCTGAACGAATGGCCTCGCTAGGTATCGAATATGTATATCAAGGCGAAAAAGATAAAGGTGCGCGCTTATTGGCATTAATAGATGAACTTGGGTTAACGACAGAGCAGGTTTTATATGTTGGTGATGATGTTATTGATTTACCGGCCATGAGCAGAGTAGGACTTGCGGTAAGTGTTAATGATGGGCATCAGAAGGTAAGAGAGTTTGCGCATTGGGTAACTGAAAATAATGGCGGACAAGGTGCTGTAAGAGAGGTATGCGAAACCATCATGCAATCACAGGAAAAACTGGACGCATTATTAAATCGCTACCTTGCCAGTGATTAAACAAAGTTTCTACAGGATTATTAATCGACCAAAGCTGGTAGCGGTCCTGATTATTGCTGCCGCTTTAAGTTTCTGGATATTGAAGTTGCTAAATGATGAATACAAGAATGATTTGATGGCGTTGGCCCATTTCCCGGATTATTACATGCATGACTTTTCTACCTTGACGATGGATGATTTTGGCAAGCCACGTAATTTGCTGGAGGCTGAATACATGGCTCATTATCCAGATGACAATACAACAGAATTAAATTTACCAAAGATGAAATTCTTTCGTGTAGATGAATCGCCTATACATGTTAGTGCGGATAAAGGCTGGGTCACGTCCAACAATGAAGTCATACTGTTATTAGGTAATGTCTATCTCTATCAAAATAATGTACAAGGTAATAAAGCATTGGAAGTGATTGCAGACGATGCTCGCTTACTTATAGAAGAGGATTATGCTGAAACAGATAATGCGGTGACTGTAATTAGAGGTCGAACAGTAATTAATTCAATAGGCATGCGCGCCTTTATTGCAGAGCAACGAATGGAGTTCCTTAGTAATGTTAAAACAAAGATTGAAGCAAAACATGAGCCCTAAACGCTTCATAGTAATTTTACTGATGTTTATCAGTTCATCTGTCATGGCATTGTCCAGCGACAAACAACAGGACATAGAGATTGAGGCTAACTCGGCAGAGATGGATGATGTAAAAGGAATATCCATTTATCGTGGTGATGTTGTTGTCATACAAGGGAGCATTAAAATGACTGGTGATGTCATGACAGTCCATTTTGATGAAAATGGAGATATGGAGTTGGTCATCATGGACGGCAAGCCGGCAACGTATAAACAGTTGCCAGATGATAGTAAGATCTATGATGAGGCTGAGGCCTTACGCATGGAATACTACGTATTAAAAGACTATGTGATTTTGATTAATAAGGCGCTTGTGACACAAGAAGGTTTGCGTTTCAGTGGTGATCGAATTGAATACGATACGGTTAATAGCCAGATAAAGGCAAAAACAGAAGCCAAGACTGAAAGTGAAGATGGCAGTGAAGTCAGAAATAAAGATAGTGAGCGTGTGAAAATTATTATTAAAAAGAAAAATAATACTGGCGAATAACCATTTAAGGATAAGTCTTTCATGAGTACGTTGTCTGCCCTACATTTATCTAAATCATATCGTTCCCGACAGGTAGTAAAGGATGTCAGCGTCTCTGTGAAAAGTGGAGAGGTTGTTGGTTTGTTAGGACCAAATGGTGCTGGCAAGACCACTAGTTTCTATATGATTGTTGGTATGGTTACGTCAGACAAAGGCAATATTTATATTGATCACAGAGAAATCAGTGGATTGACCATGGATCAGCGATCACATCTTGGTCTCGGCTATTTACCTCAAGAGGCATCAGTCTTCAAAAAACTCACAGTTGCAGAAAACATTATGGCGATTATGGAGACGCGTATTCCAGATAATCCTGATTTGGCGCAATTTCGAATGGAGACATTACTGGAAGAGTTTCATATTTCACACTTACGCGACAATTTGGGTATGAGTCTATCAGGTGGAGAGCGCAGACGTTTAGAAATTGCCCGCGCATTGGCATCAGAACCGCGCTTTTTATTGCTTGATGAGCCTTTTGCGGGAATTGATCCTATTTCAATTAACGATATTCAGCACTTAATCCATCGTTTATCCGAACAAGATATTGGCATATTGATCACAGATCATAATGTCAGGGAAACTCTGGGTACTTGTGATCGCGCTTATATAGTTAGCGAAGGAAGAATACTTGCTGAAGGCGCGCCAGAAGTGATTCTTGCGAATGAACAAGTGAAACAAGTTTATCTTGGAGATAATTTTCGAATTTGATTAAGTAGTTTGTTCAAATCAATGAAAATTAAGTTAAAATTATTAATATGAAGCCCTCTTTACAACTCCGACTTGGCCAAAGTCTGACGATGACACCACAGCTGCAACAAGCTATACGCTTATTGCAATTATCAAGTATCGAATTACAGGCCGAGATTCAAGATGCTCTCGAATCCAATATGATGCTGGAACTGGAAGATTCCGAACAAAATGAAGCCACGAATATCGAATCACCTTCTGATAAATCTGATGATAAACAGGCTGGTCCCGAAAACGCCGAGCGCATCGATATCCAAAATGAAACTATGCCTGATGATTTGCCTGTCGATAGTGTATGGGAAGATGTCTATGATGGTACTGGTAGTTATCCAAAAAATGCCGAAAATGTTTTAGGCAACGATGGTTTTGAAAATCAGGATAGCAGTGAAAAAACATTGCGAGATCATTTATCCTGGCAATTAAACCTTACGCCTACGTCGGATGAAGATAAGGTAATCGCGATGGCTATTATTGATTCAATTGACGATGATGGCTATTTAACTGAAACACCGGAAGCGATTCTTGCCTCGGTCAAAGATAGTGAACATGATATCGATGATGAAATCGGAGTTGAGGAAATTGAGGCAGTTTTGCATTTAATGCAGGCAATGGAACCTGCAGGCGTCTGCGCAAGAGATATTAAAGAGTGTTTGACTATTCAATTACGGCAATGCGACCCGGATACGCCCTGGTTAAAAGAAGCAATGTTACTAGTCGATCATTATCTGGGTATGCTGGCTTCACGCGATTTCAATCAGTTGATGCGAAAGATGAAGCTGGATCGCGACACGCTTGCCGAAGTCGTTAACCTGATACAATCAATGAATCCAAGGCCCGGAGGGCAAGTATCCGAAACGCAAACTGAATATGTTATTGCGGATGTTTATGTAAAAAAAGAAAAAGGTATATGGCGGGTAAAATTAAATACTGAATCTATGCCCAATCTGAGAATAAACTCCGCTTACGCTAATTTGATCAAGCGTGCCGATAATAGTGCTGACAACACCTCACTAAAATCTCATTTGCAGGAAGCACGCTGGTTTATCAAGAGCTTGCAAAGTCGTAGTGAAACCTTACTAAGAGTTGCGGTCTGTATTGTTGAAAAGCAACGCGCTTTTCTTGAGCATGGTGAAGAGGCAATGAGACCTATGGTGTTGCATGATATTGCTGAAGAGTTAGGTATGCATGAGTCAACTATTTCACGTGTGACAACCAGAAAGTATATGCATACACCACGTGGTGTATTTGAATTAAAATATTTTTTCTCGAGTCATGTCAGTACCAATTATGGAGGTGTTGCTTCATCAACTGCGATACGCGCATTAATTAAAAAACTGATTGGTGCCGAGAAACCTTATAAGCCTTTGAGTGATAGCAAGATAGCTGCAATTCTTGAAGATCAGGGCATTAATGTAGCACGTCGCACAGTAGCAAAATATCGTGAGGCAATGTCCATACCTCCATCGAATGAACGTAAACGACTAGTGTAAATAAGACGATAAAATAACAAAAAACAAGGAGTCAACTTATGCAAATCAGTGTTACCGGTCACCATGTTGATATTACTGACTCATTGAAAGACTATGTTGATAATAAGTTCGCAAAGCTGGAAAGGCATTTCGAACATATCATTAACATACATGTCATTCTGACCGTAGAAAAAGATCGACAAAAAGCGGAGGCAACCGTAAATATAAATCGTGGGGATTTATTTGCCGACAACGAGCAGGACAACATGTATGCTGCTATAGACGGGTTGATTGAGAAACTCGATCGGCAATTATTAAAACACAAGGAAAAGTTGACCAATCATCATCGTGCTGAAGGCAGACACCGTGATTCTGCTGTTGAGTGAAAACCCTATTTAAACTTACATTCTTTGTGATATATGCAAATTTCTGAATTCCTTAAAATAGAGTGCGTATTTTCTGCTATGGACTGTCACAGCAAAAAAGACGCGTTGGATACACTTGCGAAAATCATTGCTGACTCCGATAGCGCAACTTCCCAGACGGAAGTTTATGATTGTTTATTGGCCAGAGAACGTCTGGGTAGTACCGGGTTAGGTAAAGGTGTTGCTATTCCTCATGGGCGTCTAAAACAGGGCAAGAAAATTCTGTCAGCTTTTATTCAGCTTGAAGAAGCAGTTGACTATGATGCGATTGATAAACAGCCGGTTGATTTACTGTTTGCTTTGATTGTGCCTGAAGAGTCAACGGAAGAACATTTGCAAATTTTATCGGCATTGGCAAAAAAATTTAGTCAGGAATCAGCATTGAAGGCATTACGATCAAATCAACCAATAGAAGAAATTTACAAACTCCTTACGGAATAAATCATGGTCGGTATTACTAGCCAGATTAGTATTGAAGACCTGTTTAATATACATAAGGATAAACTCGATCTTCAATGGGTGGCCGGACAGCAGGGCGCCAAACATGTAATCATTCGCGAAGAAGCATCTGAAATAAACAAAAAAGGGAAGCGAAAAAAGAAGACTATTAAAAAAACCGATAAGGAACCTAAAAGCTTTTCATTAGTTGGTCATCTAAATCTAATCCACCCTCATCAGATACAGGTTATTGGTGAAGTTGAAGTGCGTTATCTTGAAGGATTAAGAAATATCTCTATGCAGGATGCTGTCGTTCAACTTTTTAAAAGCAAACCAGCGTGCGTCATTGTTGCTGATGACTTGGAGCCTCCCACATTACTAAAACGAAAAAGTAATGAACATAGCATTCCGTTATTTGCCTGTAGCATGAATAGTGACAAGTTGTCAGATGTGTTGCATTATTTTTTAACCAATCTATTTGCTGACATGTTGACTTTGCATGGAGTATACATGGAGGTCATGACTATTGGCGTATTGATTACAGGTCCAAGTGGAATCGGCAAAAGTGAATTGGCACTGGAATTAATTTCACGTGGGCATCGATTAATCGCAGACGATGCACCGCTTTTTTCCAAGGTTGCCCCCGATATTATTAATGGTACTTGCCCGCAGACTTTACAGGATTTTCTTGAAGTTCGCGGTCTGGGTATTATTAACGTGCGCGAGTTGTTCGGCGACAGTGCTATAAAGAAAAATAAATACTTGAGATTGATTGTCAATTTACAGCCAATGGATGAAAAGAATCTTTTATCTCTAGATAGACTGGAAGGTAGCTACAGTATGCGAAAAGTATTGGAAATGGATGTGCCTGAAATTACCTTGCCTGTTGCACCGGGTCGAAATCTATCCATTATGATGGAATGTGCAGCACGTAATCATATATTGCGAGAAGCAGGTTATAACGCAGCTGAAATATTTGTCAGTCGACAAAAAGATATAATCGATAGCGAACACTAATATAATGAATCAACAGCAACGACGCTTAATTATTGTGACCGGATTATCAGGTGCAGGTAAGACGGTCGTTTTACATTCATTGGAAGATTATTCTTTCTATACTATTGATAACCTGCCTATCAGTTTGCTCGATACTTTTATTGCTCAGTTGATTAGCCCAGAGAGCAAATATCCACAAGATATTGCTATAGGGATAGATGCAAGAAATAGTCCGGATGAATTATTTCAATTACCGGACATACTTCACAGTTATCGAAAGGAATCGATCAATATAGAGCTAGTATTTATTGATGCAAGTAACGAGGTATTGGTTAAGCGTTTTAGTGAAACCAGACGTAAACATCCGTTAACATCAAAAGATTATTCTCTAAATGACGCCATAAAGCATGAGCGTAAGATTATGAATCTCTTTGCGGAGATAGCTTACTTTAAAATTGATACCAGTCGCATGTTGCTGCATGAATTGCGTGATTTGGTTCGTGAGCGGATTGCTAATCATGCTATAGCAAGCTTGTCGCTACAAATCATGTCTTTTGGTTTTAAGCATGGAATTCCCGCGGATGCCGATTTTGTATATGATTTACGTTGTTTGCCTAATCCATTTTGGGAAAAAAAATTGCGTCATTTCTCTGGTAAGGATCAACCTGTAATTGATTTTCTATCTTCTCAGGAAAGTGTGAAAAAAATGCAGGAAGATTTATTAGAATTTTTTAAGTATTGGATTACACAATTTGAAAAAGATAATAGAAGTTATTTGAGTATTGCGCTTGGTTGTACCGGTGGTCATCATCGTTCCGTTTATATGGCAGAACAACTTGCATCAGCATTTATATATGAGGATAAACAGGTCATTATCCGTCATCGGGATATTTAATATGCGGCTTGGTTTATTAATAATCACTAATGATAGCATTGGTGTTAGCTTGTTTTGTGCTGCAACTTTCATGATGAGTGATAGTCCGCCTGAAGCGAAACTTGTCACGATTGGTCGTGGTCGCAATATAGATGAGATTAAGCAACAAACTAATGTCATTGTTGTTCCCTGGCTTAATTTGTAAATGTTGATCCGCGTATTGAATTATCTGGATCTCAATTTAAATGATATGGCGAAAAAAGCTGGCATAACAATTAATCAATAACAGAGTTACATGTCATGCAAACAAAAACACTAACAATTGTTAATAAACTGGGGCTACATGCCCGCGCTGCTGCCAAATTTGTACAAACGGCTTCAGCGTTTGAAGCAGAGATTACAATTAATTCGGGTCATCTTGAAGTCAGTGGTAAAAGTATTATGGGTATTATGATGCTGGCAGCGGGCAAGGGTAAGGAGATTAGTGTCTCAGCCGTTGGCAAGGATGAAAAAGAAGCAATGAAGGCAATTGAGGACTTAATCAATGATAAATTTGGTGAGGACGAATGACAATCCTCTTACAAGGTGTCAATGTCTCGCGCGGTATAGCGATTGGTCATGCGCACCTGTTACAAAATGATCAGATAGATGTTCGAGAATACTCAATTCATAGTTCTCATATTGATGAAGAAATACAACGTCTCAATGATGCAATAGGCGATGCGCGTCAACAGTTGCGCGCAATAAGAGATCATATTCCATCATCTACATCGGCAGATATTGCTGCCTTTATCGATACACATTTATTGATGATGGAAGATATTGCAATCACGGAAGAACCAAAGCGAATTATTAAAGAACGTTTATGTAATGCAGAGTGGGCACTGAAGCTGCAACGCGATGCTGTAGTCAATGTTTTTGAGGAAATGGCCGACGCCTATCTCAGTACTCGTCGTGATGATGTGAATCATGTTGTTAATCGTATTCTTCGCGTCATGTTAAATCAGAAGCCGCTTGCACATGAGATGCCTGATGATTCACTAAATGGAAGAATCATTCTAGCAGAAGACCTGACTCCTGCGGATACCGTCATGATGCAGCACAATGGAATTCTTGCTTTTGCTACAGAGTTTGGTGGCCCTACTTCCCACACTGCTATTCTGGCAAGAAGTCTTGGTATTCCTGCAATAGTCGGTATTCAAAATGCAAGAAAATATATAAAAAATGATGACCTGATCATTATTGATGGCACTAATGGCATTGTCCTAATTGATCCGGATGAATGCATTCAATCACATTATGAAAAACGTCAGCGCGAGGATAGGCGTTATATCAATTCTTTGGGTCGACTTAAGAATACAACCACCAAAACAAGTGATGGTATCAGCATAAACCTGATGGCGAATATAGAACTGCCAAGTGATTTTGATACTGTTCGTGATGTCGGTGCGTCGGGTGTTGGCTTATATCGTACCGAATTTTTGTATATGAACCGCGAAGCTTTGCCAGACGAGGAAGAACATTTCAATACCTATATGGATGTGATGAAGTCGCTTGATGGTTTACCGCTTACTATTCGCACACTGGATCTTGGAGCGGATAAACAGGTTGATGGCATTACCAAAAATATAGGACAGCAACGCACTAACCCGGCACTGGGATTGCGAGCAGTAAGACTTTGCTTAAGAGAGCCTGGTCTTTTCCGACCACAACTGCGCGCAATTATACGAGCGTCTGCATATGGGCCGATAAGAATAATGATTCCTATGTTGACTAATCTTCAGGAAATTCAACAGGTGATGACTATTATTGAAGAGATTCAACTAGAACTTGAAAAAAAAGAAATCGGTTTTGATAAAGATATACAAATTGGTGGCATGGTAGAGGTGCCGGCATCAGCAGTGTGTGCAGATATTTTTGCAAAAAAACTCGACTTTCTTTCTATAGGTACTAACGATTTAATTCAATATACCATGGCCATCGACCGTGTTAATGACGAAGTAAATTATCTTTACGATCCTTTTCATCCATCCGTGTTAAGACTGATTCATATGACGATAAACGCAGGAAAAAAAGCAAAGATTCCGGTAGCCATGTGTGGTGAAATGGCAGGTGATCCAAACAGTACAAGATTATTGTTAGGGTTGGGCTTGCGTGAGTTCAGTGTGCATTCAGCGAGCCTGTTGGAGATCAAAAAGATCATTATTGATAGTGATGTTGAAGAAGCAACCAGGCTGGCTAAACGTGCCTTAAAGGCCAATAATGGTGTTGATGTAATTGAATTATTCAGAAATAGTTCTGATTAATTATTCCGCAATATAAAGTCTCTATTATTCTTTTTTTCAGCGCAATCGTGTTAAGTTGCGTATTATTGTCTTAAAAATACTAATAATAAATTTAATTCAATGAACGACATTACAGAACCAGTTGAAGAGCAAACGGCGTTAGAGTCCTTGCATGAAGCTTTGGAGCAGGATAATAAACCGCTTGCCCGTTCTGTGGTTGATGCCTTACACCCCTCTGAAATTGCCGACCTTATTGAAGGTTTACCCAAGCAGCAACGTTACGAAGTCTGGCAATTAGTTGATTCCGAAGTTGAAGGTGATGTGCTATCGCATACACAGGATGCTGTGCGCGCTGAATTAATGGAGCAAATGTTGCCGCATGAAGTGGCACAGGCAACACAGGATCTGGATACGGATGACGTCGCTGATATCCTGCAGGATTTACCCGAACCTATAGCAGAAAGCATTCTATTGGCAATGGATGAGCAAAACCGACATCGTTTGGCATCGGTCATGACTTATCCTGAAGATAGTGCGGGTGGTTTGATGAACCTTGATGTTACCTCTGTCAGGGCAGATGTAAGCCTTGATGTGGTGACACGTTATTTAAGACGTGTGGGCGATATTCCCGAAGATACCAATAACATCATGGTTGTCGACCGCGATAATCATTATTTGGGTGTCTTACATCTGACAGATTTGTTGTTAAAAGAGCAAGCAACTACCGTTGGAGAATGGTTGGAAGAAGCGCCGTTCCTGAAAGCAAATGCACCCACTTCTGATGTGACAAAACTATTCGAGCAACGTGACCTTGTTTCAGCAGCTGTTGTCGATGAAGAGGGAATGCTTCTGGGTCGTGTAACCATTGACGACGTTGTTGACGTTATCCAGAGCGAGGCAGAACAAACTGTTCGAAGTATGGCAGGTTTGAGTAGCGATGATGATATGTTTGCTTCTGTCATTAGCAGTACACGTCGTCGAGCTGTCTGGTTAGGTATTAATTTGATGACAGTTTTTCTCGGGTCATGGGTGATTGGTCGTTTTGAAGATACCATTCAACAGTTAGTCGCTCTGGCAGTGTTATTGCCAGTTGTTGCCGGTATGGGGGGAATAGCCGGGAGTCAGACGCTTACCATCGCTATTCGCGGTATTGCGCAAGGTCAGTTGGTAAAAAGTAATGTAAAGCCATTGCTAATTAAAGAGCTTATGGTCGGTGTGCTGAATGGTTTGATCTGGTCCTGTATTGTGAGCCTGGTGGTAATCTTCTGGTTTGATGATCAGGCATTGGGATTGATTATCGGGTTAGCTATGTTGATTAATCTGGTTATCGCTGCCCTGGCTGGCGCACTGATTCCGTTTATCCTTAAATCCTTTGGTATCGATCCAGCCATTGCTGGTGGTGTGGTATTAACGACGGTAACAGATGTAGTTGGCTTTATGACCTTTCTCGGCTTGGCAACCCTCTATCTAATTGTTTAGGTTTTATTCCAGACCAGAAATATAATTCCATTCTTTTTTGCTTACCGGCATGATTGAGAGTCGGTTGCCTTTCTGTAATAACTTCATATCTTTTAACTGCTTGTGATCGCGTAATTCTGAAAGTGAAATGGTTCGTTTTAACTTACGCTTATATTTCACATCAACATAAAACCAGCGTGGGTTCTCCGGATAACTTTTAGGATCAAAGTGTTTATCATCAGGATCAAATGCCGTATGGTCGGGATAACCTTCTTTGTCAATAGTCATGATGCCTACGATACCCGGTTCATCGCAGTTGGAATGATAGAAAAAAACCAGATCACCCTTTTTCATTTCATCACGCATCATATTACGTGCCTGATAATTTCTGACGCCATCCCAGGCTTCTTTTTGTTTCGGACGTTTTTTTAAATCATCAATACTGAACTCGGAAGGTTCAGATTTCATTAACCAGTAATTCATTTGAATACCTACTGAAAATTAGGGGGTATCAACCGCAATGTCGTCTCAGACATTGGACTTGAACCAGAGGTTCAAGTGGGCATCTTAGGAAACAGCGTATCAGGCTTTCCACGTGGTTGGACATGCGCAACAACACTGTTTTCAGATTCCCTGGTTAGTATCTTATCGGCTCAAGTCACCACGAGTATGACAACGGCCATCGCAGAAGATACCCAAGCTTGAAACTAGGTGCTCTGAGAGATTGGATCTTCAATATCCAGTTGCTTTTCTCTAACCAGAGCATTGTTGATTTTGTTTTGTAAACGCTTAAGCGTACTGTCTATATTAGTAGTATAGACCTGGTTTTTTTCTTTGTAAGCCAGCATCTCATGAGTAATATTCAGGGCTGTCATAACAGCAATTCGTTCTGTACCGATCACACCACCGTTACGTTTCATCTCAGTCATTTTTGCATTGAGAATATCGACAGCGGCACGTAATTGATCGTGTTCTTCATCGCTACAATTAATCAGATATTCCTTTTCCAGAATGTTGACCTTGACGGGGTTGGTATCACTCATGGCCGAGTTTCCATAGCACGCAGGCGACTAATCATCGATTCTATACGAGTACGGGCCTGCTCAGTTTTTTCAATTAATATTGCACGTTCATTTACCAGACCTTCCTGCTGGTTACGTAATGCTGAATTTTCTGATTTTAACTTTTCTATGGTTTTAATCAGATCATCTACTCTGGCCTCAAGCGATGCTAGATCGGAATTGTCTATATCATTATCAGTCATACTTTTATCCTGTCGGACAGTAATCTATTAGATAAACTACGTTGATTGTTAATACACCCAGTTAGCAATATAGAATGCCTGCATAGTGTGGTCAACAGCAGATCCAAAATGCGACGATAGGATGAATATATTGTATGATTATGGGACTAATTTTCTAAATATTCGTCAGCGGAAATATCCAATAATGACGTGAATTCGTCATATATTAAGTAGACCATTATGGAACTGGATTATAATGAAATTGACATCGGTTTGATTGAGGCGAGCGCGGGTACACGTGCGTCTGAGTGTCATGGCCTGATAACAGCCTACTTTGTTTTCAATAATGAATTACAGATGGGATTATTGCGTGATCACCTAGTCAGTGGGCTGGAAGATGCGCAGGCGCTTGATCAGGCTTATGCGGTAATTAATAAAATCGCGGAAGATGTTGCCAGTACATTAGAGTCGGAAGAAATTATATTTGACCTGTTAATTCCTGATGACGACGAGCCATTAACGCTGCGAACACAGGCCTTGTCTGAGTGGTGTGCCGGATTCATTTCCGGTCTGGGAGTAGCAGGTTTAAATGAACAGCATAGTCTACAAAATGAGAGCGAAGAATTTATTCAGGATCTGTCGAAAATTGCTCGACTAGAAACCGAGCCTGAAGAGGATGAAGATTCGGAAACAGCATTTGTAGAATTAATTGAATATGTGCGTATAGGTGTGTTGATGCTGCATCAGGATTGGCATCCCAATACTCAGTTAGAAACAGGACCCAGGGTATTACATTGAAACACATTAACGAATGCAAAAGACGTCGCAAAAAATTGATGGATCTTATTGGTTCAGACAGTATTGCTATTATACCTACTGCTTCAGTACATATTAGAAACCGTGATGTCGAGTTCCCTTTCCGTCCGGACAGCGACTTTTATTATTTGACAGCCTACCCCGAACCGGAAGCTGTTGTTGTGCTTATCCCTGATCGTGAAGAGGGTGAATTTTTAATTTTCTGTCGGGAACGTGATGCAGAAATGGAAACATGGCATGGTCGTCGCGCAGGTCTGGATGGAGCAATGGAAACCTATGGCGCTGATGATGCCTTTCCCATCGAAGATATGGATGAAATATTGCCCGGTCTCATCGAAGGTCATGATCGCGTATTTTATAATATGGGTCGTGATCAACAGTTTGATCAACGCGTACTTGGGTGGGTCAATCAGATTCGAAATAAATCACGTTCCGGCGTGAACGCTCCCGAAGAATTTATCGCGTTAAATCATTTTCTGCATGAAATGCGACTATATAAAAGTAGTCATGAGATTAAGTTGATGAGGAAAGCTGCACAAATTGCAGCTGCAGGCCATCGTCGAGCAATGCAATATTGTCGACCGGGAATGAATGAATTTCAGATTGAGTCTGAGTTACTCTATGAATTTATGAGGCAAGGCTCACGTACACCGGCTTACCCTTCCATTGTTGGGGGTGGTGCAAATGGTTGTATTCTGCATTACACTGAAAACAAGGATCTGTTAAATGATGGAGATCTGTTATTGATAGATGCTGGTGCGGAATATGAAGGTTATGCCAGTGATATTACTCGTACCTTTCCCGTGAATGGCAATTTCAATAAGGCCCAACGTCAGGCCTATGATCTGGTACTTGCCGCACAATATGCTGCGATTGAGCAAGTAAAACCGGGAAATCACTGGAACGATCCTCATGATGCAGCAGTAAAGGTATTGACCGAAGGCATGGTAGAGCTGGGTATTCTTAAAGGCAATGTAGAACGGCTATTGGAAGAACATACTTATCGCAAATATTACATGCATCGTACCGGACATTGGTTAGGAATGGACGTACATGATGTGGGTGATTACAAGCTGGAAGATGAATGGCGCATGCTGGAGCCCGGTATGGTATTAACTGTTGAGCCCGGTATTTATCTTCCTGCTGAGTCAAATGGTTTGGCCAATAAATGGTTTAACATTGGTATTCGTATTGAAGACGATGTGTTGGTGACTAAAGACGGATATGAGGTTCTCAGTAAAGACGTGCCTAAGGAAGCTGACGAGATAATGGAGCTAATGAACAAGGTAGCGTAATGTCGAAAGATTGGGATTACGATATCTTTATCAGTGGTGCTGGCATGGTGGGGTGCAGTCTTGCCCTTGGCCTGGCGTCAACAGGTTTAAAGATTGCAATTATTGATGCCACTCAACTAAAACAAAGCGATAAAACCACTTTCGATGAACGCGGTATAACATTATCACTAGCGTCAAAACGAATATTTGAAAACCTGGGGCTTTGGCAAGCTTTACAATCTTCAAGCTATCCAATCAAACAGGTTCATATATCTGAACAGAATCGTTTTGCCTTTACCCGTTTACGTGCCAATGAAATGAATGTGGATGCGCTTGGCTATGTCGTTATTGCCAGTACACTCGGAAATGGCCTAAGAAAGTCATTGTCACAGCATGATAATATTGAATTTATTTGTCCTGCCGAATTGAAGTCTTTTGAATTAACTCAACAGGGAATGAGGGTCACTTGGCAGCAGGAAGGCAGTGAAAGAAGTGCGAGAGCAGGTCTATTGATCGGTGCAGATGGCTCCTGTTCACTTACGAGACGACTTGCCGGTATCAATACCGAGCAACATGATTTTAAACAAACTGCTATCGTTGCAAATGTCTCTACCGAAAAACGGAATCAATATACAGCGTATGAACGCTTTACCCCGCATGGACCTATTGCTTTATTGCCTGTCGCCGAGAATCGATCAGTATTGGTTTATGTGGTTAATAGCGAAGATGCAGATTACTGTTTATCACTAGATGACCCACAATTTTTAGCACGGGTACAGTCGGAAACAGGTCGTCGTCTTGGGCGTTTAATTACGGTTGGTGTGAGACGTAGCTATCCTATTTTTTATCAAAACGCAGTCAGACAGTATCAACCTCAATTATTGTTACTAGGTAATGCTGTTCACACGATACACCCTAATTCAGCACAGGGATTTAATCTGGGTTTACGTGATGTTGCTGGTTTGGCAGAGGTGATTAAGCAATCGCTAGTCAATGGGTTGACACTTGATGATGTTCGCATACTTGAACGTTATGTCGACAACAGGACAGAGGATCAAAAACGAATCATCAATTTTACCAATGGTCTCGCTGAACATTTCTATCATCAACAAATCGTCAGCAATCTATTGAGAGATGTAGCGATGATTGGCATTGATTCGCTACCCTTTTTGAAAAAACAGTTGATGCAATTAACCATGGGTATGCTTGGCCGTCAGCCGGAACTGGTGCGTTACAGTATGCAACAGGAAATAGTATGAAGCTGGATGCGGATGTCATTATTGTCGGTGCCGGAATTACTGGCACTGCCTGTGCCTGTTTATTAGCAAAGCAAGGCTTAGAAGTAATTTTACTGGAAGCTGCTGCGCGTGAACTCGATGATCTAAAACCATGTGACCCGCGTATCTTCGCGATAAGTCCTGCATCTAAAACCTTACTGGAATTAACAGGCGCATGGCGACGATTGGCGGAAGAGGATATTGGGCATTATCAAACCATGCATGTCTGGGATGAAAATGGCTTAGGTGAAATTCATTTTGATAGTGCCGAAATATGTCAACCAACCATGGGTTATATTATTCCCTACATGGCGATAGCCGATGCCTTACAGGATCGTATGTTAGACATGGAATCGATTCGTTGTTCGTGGTCTGCAAAGCCTGTTGCCATTGAAGATGAAGGTGAATCAATTAAGGTTTCAACGGAAGCTAATCTTGATTATCGTGCCAAATTAATTATTGCTGCTGATGGTAGTCATTCCATTATTCGTCAATTAGCAGGTATTAAATTTAACAAGCATGATTATCAACAGGCGGCGCTTGCATGTACGGCAATCACTGAACGTTCGCATGAACAGGTTGCCAGACAGCGTTTTTTAACGAATGGCCCTTTGGCCTTTTTACCCATGGTAAACCCGCATCAATCCGCGATCGTCTGGTCAGAAAAGCCAGAGAAAATTAATGAATTATTATCGCTGGATGAAACACAATTTAATCAAACATTAGCTGATGCCTTTGCTAATGAATTATCCAGTGTTACTTCAAGTACAAAGCGCTTTTCATTTCCACTTTATCGTGCTGAAGCTGAACATTATGTGAAATCAAGGATTGCATTGGTCGGTGATAGTGCGCATGTTATTCATCCATTAGCAGGACTTGGTGCTAATCTCGGGCTTGTCGACGTTGCAGCACTATGTGAAATAATTCAGAGTTACCATGTCCGTAAGCGAGATTTTGGTAAGCAGCAGGTATTAAGACGTTATGAGCGTTGGCGTAAGGGCGAAAATAAAAATATGTTGTATTTAATGGATGGTTTTAAATATCTGTTTGAAAAGCAGACGATGTTTATGCCATGGATCAGGAATATCGGGCTTGATACCATTGATGCGATGCCTTTATTTAAAAATATCATCATGAAACGGGCTATGGGCTTAGAAGGAAATTTACCTAAATATTTAAAGATTAATATTAACTAAATAGTGTTTATGCAAAATCCTTATAAATACAGTAAACATTTATTTGCATTTTTAATAATTACGATGACCTTTGATGTAAAGGCTGAGAAATTAATTGAAGCAAACAGTCATGTTTTGACTATAGATAATGAACCTCAGATTATTAATATTAATAAAACCGGGAATTAATATATTAAAGAAGTAGCAGCTCTGTTTAAGTGAGAATATAAAGAAGTTAATCAGACTGGAATAAGATAAGGTTTTGTTTATATGTGTAGAGTAGGAATACGGTTATAAAAAACGATTTGGAATCAATACAGAAAATGTATAGACATGCGATTTAATATCAGGTCTCAATGATAAATTCAACAGTGCTATGGATGATCATGAATCAATAGTATATCAATTTATTGATATTGGGCCTGATACAGTTACGATAAAATTTAAATCCGAGTTTAATCATGGGTCGTTTGGCGAGGATAAAACAACTATTGATAAAGAATCTATCAAAATTCTATATCGGCAATAATAAACTGAATTTAAAAGCAGTAATCTTCAAATTAATTACATGCCGACGTTATTTGCATAGTCTATTAATAAATCTATTTGTCTAGTAAAATTCGTTAACTCAATAATTATTATTAATTACTAATTATATTTACAGGTTGTAGCATGGCTGAAAATAATAAACCCGAAGCCAGTCATTTTATTTGTCATATTATTAATGACGATTTAAAGAACGGAAAAAATGATGGCCGCTTACATACGCGTTTCCCTCCAGAACCAAATGGCTATCTACACGTAGGACATGCCAAGTCGATCTGTCTCAACTTTGGTTTAGCAGAGAAATATGAGCAGGGCCTGTGTAATCTTCGGTTTGATGACACCAATCCTGAAAAAGAAGATATTGAATATGCTGATGCCATCGCTAATGATGTACGTTGGTTAGGATTTGATTGGCAAGATCGTGAGTTCTTTGCTTCTGACTATTACGACAAGCTTTATGAGTTTGCCGTGCAACTGATTAAAGATGGTAAGGCTTATGTAGATCATCTAAATGCTGAACAAACCCGTGAGTATCGCGGTACGCTAACTGAACCAGGCAAGGATAGTCCCTATCGTTTTCGTAGTGTCGAAGAAAATCTCGATCTGTTTGAACGTATGAAGAGAGGCGAGTTTGCTGAAGGGGAATGTGTATTAAGAGCAAAGATAGACATGGCGGCACCTAATATGAACATGCGTGACCCTACTATCTATCGTATTCGTAAGGTTTCGCATTATCGTACAGCAGATAAATGGTGTATCTATCCAATGTATGATTTTGCACATTGTATTTCTGATGCACTGGAAGGTGTTACACATTCGCTTTGCACATTGGAGTTCGAAGATCACCGTGTTTTGTATGATTGGTATCTGGATCAGCTTGATCTGCCATGCCATCCGCAACAAATTGAATTTGCCAGATTGAATCTCGCCTATACAGTTACCAGCAAACGTAAATTGAATGAATTGGTTAAAAATGGCGATGTCAGCGGATGGGATGATCCAAGAATGCCGACGATTATTGGCATGCGTCGCCGAGGTTATACACCGGAGGCAATTAGAGATTTTTGTGATCGTATTGGGATCACAAAGAGCGATACTTTGATCGATATGGGCGTGTTGGAAAACTGTGTGCGTGAAGATCTGGATAAAACCACCAAACGTGTTTTAGGTGTGCTTAATCCATTAAAGGTTGTCATTGAAAATTATCCTGAAGGGAAAGTTGAACAACTCGATGCGCCTTATCACCCCAATAATCCAGACATGGGTTCGCGTGAGTTGCCGTTTGCTCGCGAGATATATATTGAACAGGATGATTTTATGGAAGACCCGCCGAAAAAGTTTTTTCGATTGGGTCCAGGCAGGGAAGTACGTTTACGCTATGCATACTTTATTACCTGTAATGAAGTGATTAAAAATGATGATGGTGAAGTAATCGAATTGCATTGTAGCTATGATCCGGAAACTAAAGGCGGAAATGCGCCAGATGGACGCAAGGTAAAAGGTACGATTCACTGGGTATCATGTGAGCATGCGCTGCAAACAGAAGTCAGATTATTTGATCGTTTGTTTACTGAACCAACTCCAGATAGCAACAAACATGAAAAGGAATGGCGTGAATTTTTAAATCCGGAATCCAAAGTCGTGATAAGCAATGTGATGCTTGAACCATCGTTAATGAGTGCGGAAAAAGAAACCCGTTTTCAGTTTGAACGAACGGCTTATTTTTGTGTAGACAACAAAGATAGTTTTGATGGAAAGCCTATATTTAACAGAACGGTTACGTTGAGAGATTCCTGGGCAAAGCTACAAGCCAGATAAGTTTATTTCTTTTCCATACCGTTAAATATTTCTTCAATCTCCAGTTGGATCAGATCTTCGATCTGGGCTTGCTCATTTTCAGGCAGGTTCTGTTTATCTTCTTTAAAAAGATAATTATTTAATTCGAAATTTTTCAGCATCATCTTGGTATGAAACAGATTTTCCTGATAGATATTGACATCAACCATTTGATACAGCTCTTTGTATTCATCATCAATATAGTTTTGAATCGAATTAATTTCGTGATCTATGTAATGCTTTTTGCCTGAGGTATCACGGGTAAAACCACGCACACGATAGTCCATGATCACGATGTCTGATTCAAAACTATGGATTAAAAAGTTAAGTGCCTTCAACGGAGAGATCATGCCACAGGTACTAACATCTATATCTGCACGGAAGGTACAGATGCCACCAGTCGGATGTGTTTCAGGGTAGGTATGAACGGTCAGGTGGCTTTTATCCAGATGCGCAACCAGTACTTCGGGAGTAGGGCCTGGTGATTCACTGTTGGTGACGCCAGCAAGTGCTGGCACTTCTTCAGAGATTAGTAACGTAACACTGGCACCAAGAGGATCATAGTCTTGCTTGGCAACATTAAGGATATTGGCACCGATAATACTAGCAACATCTTCCAGGATCTGCGTCAATCGATCAGAATTATATTCCTCATCAATATAATCCATATATTCCTGAATACCTTCTTTGGTTCGCGCATAGCAAACGTCATAAATGTTGAAGCTCAGGGTTTTGGTTAAATTGTTAAAACCAAATAAACGCAGTTTGTCCTCTTTTTTTGTCATGTATCTATAAACTTATGTTGATTCAGGCGACTTTATACCAGAGCTTAAAAAACAACGATAGCCCTGATTTAGCGAGTATGGGAAAATAGGAATATATTTAATCAAACCGTAATCTGAATCGTGACTTCATTATACCGTTCCAATATTCAACAGCTTAAGCTAATAAATCATGGCAAGGTCAGAGATATTTATGATATTGATGACAAGCACATGCTGATAGTCACCACCGATCGATTATCCGCATTCGATGTGATACTGCCCGATCCGGTACCTAAAAAAGGTAAGATACTGAATGAGGTGTCAACATTTTGGTTTGACCGCTTTAACAATATTATCCCTAATCACTTAACCGATATTTCCTTGTCCGCTGTCCTGAACAATAAGCAGGATGTTGACGAACTGAAAGGGCGGGGCATTGTTGTACGTAAATTAAAGCCACTGCCTGTTGAAGCTGTGGCACGGGGTTATTTGATTGGTTCCGGTTGGAAGGACTATCAGGCGTCACAATCGGTATGCGGGATATCCTTGCCATCGGGTTTACAGCAGGCATCGCAGCTTGCCGAACCTATCTTTACGCCTGCGACTAAGGCAGCTGTGGGTGATCATGATGAAAATATCAGTTTTCAGGCCGTTGTTGATTTGATAGGGCTGGAACTGGCCAATAAAATAAAAGAAACAACATTGAAGATTTATCAGGAAGCAGTCGAGTATGCCAAAACTCGGGGTATTATTATTGCTGATACCAAACTGGAGTTCGGTCTGGACGAATCAGGTGAACTTGTTTTGATCGATGAAGTCATTACGCCTGATTCTTCCCGTTTTTGGCCTGCAGATGCTTATAAAGTCGGGGTTAGTCCACCAAGTTTTGATAAACAATATATTCGTGATTATCTGGAAACCCTCGACTGGGATAAAAAAGCACCGGGCCCCAGGCTGCCAGAAGAAGTGATAATACAAACAGCAAATAAATATAAAGAAGCCAGAGACAGATTATTAAAATAAAAATTATTCGGGGTTAGGCATGAAAGAAATAAAAAAACTGATCAATGGTTATGAGCGTTTTCATCAAGATTATTTCGTAGAAAATCCTGACTTATATCAGGACTTATTTCAGGGCCAGTCTCCCAAATTTTTAATTATTTCCTGCTGCGATTCACGTGTTCATCCAGCACAAATCATGTCAACTGAACCTGGCGATATATTTGTAATTCGAAATGTCGCTAATCTTGTGCCAATTAATGAAGATGACGGTAAATCTCATGGTACCAGTGCGGCCATGGAGTTTGCTATTAAGCATCTTAAAGTTAGGCATGTGATTATTATGGGACACAGTCAGTGTGGTGGCATCAAGGCATTGATGGAAGGTGATCATGGTCATGAAGATTATGGCTTTATCGATCCATGGATGAAAAATGTAACTGAAGCAAGAGAAGCCATTCTGTCAAAACATGGAGATAAAAGTTTTGACGAACAATGTGCGCATTGTGAGAAAGAGGCGATAGGTATTTCGTTAAAAAATATCATGACCTTTCCATGGGTAAAGGAAAGGGTTGATACAGGCAATTTATTTGTACATGGATGGTATTTTGATATTGGTAGCGGTAGTTTACTAGGGAAAGAAGGTGTAGACTTCAAGCCTATTAATGAATTATCGATTAATTAATAATTTATGAAGATACTCAATATATTTTTTTGTTGTTTATTTCTGGTTGCCTGCTCGGATGAAGCGAGTGACACAAAGAAAAATAATTCATCAACGGGTGAACACGTCTGGAATACACAAACTGATGCATTGGAAAAAGCAAAGACTGTTGAAGGAATGGTGTTAGACAGTGTAGAAAAAACCAGAGAGCAAATAGATTCAGAACAATAATTTTTTGTTGTTTATCAAGCTATAAAGTTATAGCTGATGAATATATATCATCTGTACCAGATGATGCGAAGGTATATTTGATCGCCCAAATAATGGCGACACTATTAGCATCCGTTTTAAAGTATAATTCAGATTAACAAATAGGGGTGTTGCTCCTGCGGGCATAGATAACGAAAATACCGGGCATCATCATTTATTGATTGATGCAGTTGAGTTGCCGGCTAATAATGTGGTTAAACATTTTGGTGGTGTTCAGACTTAAATGATGCTTGAACTGACACCGGGCAAGCATACTTTACAATTAATCTTGGGAAACTATCTGCACATTACGCATAACCCGCCTGTTATTTCTGGCAGAATTACAATTTACGTAAAGTAATCTTTCTGCTTCAGGACATTAATTTAATTAACTGAGTTCTGTCGTTGGTATCTTCTACAGCGGACATTGCTATACTGAATGCAGCCACATTATTGTCGTGTTCTTTTAAGAGTTTTTCGAGTTGCAGGTTTTCAGAAATGCTGGGCGCTCCGCCTGATTTATATTTGCTATCCAGATCCTGTAACAGCTGAAAATAAATTGTCTTACTTTGATTCATGTCCTGATAGGCCCGGAAAGCAATCCGGGCCTGTTCAGATAGTTCTTGCACTTCCTGCGCTTTAGACATTAAGCAGAAGATTCCATCTTTTCATCGTAATCGCCATTGCATGCAAGACTATTACATTTCTCACGGTGCAATAAGGCTTTTGTAGCAGCCTCGACATTTTCGGTCTTGCCAGCCCATGCATTTAAACATGGTTCCTGTAATGCACGACCATAGGAAAAGCTTAATGGCCAGGGTAAGTCTTTGTTAGTTGCATTCATAGCATTTAAATGTGCTGTCGCTAATTCTGCGCTTTGACCACCTGACAGGAAGACAATACCGGGAACCTCGGCAGGAACATTATTCAATAAACATTTCACAGTCATGTCGGCGACGGTTTGTACATCGGCCTGCACTGAACACTTTTTACCGGAAATCACCATATTGGTTTTTAAAATCGTATGTTCAATTGCAACATCCTGATCTTTGAGTTCAGAGTAAAGTGTTTTTAAAGTGAGTTCTGTTACTTCATAGCAGCGCTCGATCGTGTTGTTAGCATCCATTAATACTTCAGGTTCAACCATAGGTACGATACCCGCTTCCTGACAAAGTGCAGCATAACGTGCAAGTGCATTTGCATTAGCCTTGATACAAGCCATACTCGGGATGTTGTCACCAATTGTTATGACGGCACGCCACTTGGCGAACTTTGCGCCCAGCGATTTATATTCTGCCAGACGATCACGAAGACCATCCAAACCTTCGGTAATCTTTTCACCCGGATGACCTGCCATATCTTTAGCGCCTGTATCAACCTTAATTCCAGGCATCATGCCTGCGTCTATCATCGCCTTTGGAAAAGGTGTTCCATCAGCACTTGATTGGCGTATGGTTTCATCAAACAGGATCATGCCACTGATAAATTCATTGCCACCTGGCGCAGTAATTAACAAGTCTCGATATGTACGACGACTTTCTTCTGTTGATTCAGTATTGATTGTGTCGAAACGTTTTTTGATAGTTGGCGTACTTTCATCAATTGCCAAAATACCTTTGCCTTTTGCCACCATGGCTTTGGCTGTCGCTTCTAGTTCTGCTGCGCTCATAGCTGTGCCCCTTATTTATTACTCAATAAAAAATTAAAGTGTATGTTCCAAAGCCTCGCCGACTTTGATGATCTTCATATTGTTTGTGCCGCCTCGCTTACCTCGCAAATCGCCTTTGGTAATAATGACGAAGTCCCCATTTTCAACGACACCAAATTTGACCATGATATCGATCATTTCCTTATTAGCTTCCAGAGGATCTGTGTGGGTAATATCAAACTTAACCGGATAGACGCCACGATATAATGCTACCCGTCGTCTTGTGGAAGTGTGTCTGGTAAACGCATAAATCGGAATGCCTGAACTGATTCGTGACATCCATAAGCAGGTTCCACCTGTTTCGGTTAGTGCACATATTGCTTTTGCACCAATATGATTGGCTGCATACATTACTGACATGGAAATAGCTTCACCAATAGATTCAAAGCGTTGATTAAGACGATGATCAGAAACGCGCACACTGCGTTGTTTTTCAGCTTCTTCACAAATGCGTGACATGGCTTCAACGGCCTTGTCCGGGTAATTACCAATACTGGTTTCTCCGGAGAGCATTACGGCATCAGTGCCATCAATAACAGCATTGGCTACGTCAAATACTTCAGCGCGGGTTGGTATTTTATTCAGAATCATTGATTCCATCATTTGTGTCGCGGTAATGACAGCACGATCCATGTCTCTCGCCATCTTAATCAGACTTTTTTGCACCGGCGGTAAAGCGGCATCACCAATTTCCACGCCTAAATCCCCGCGCGCAATCATAATTACATCAGATGCTTCGATAATTTCCTCAATATGATTTAAAGCTTCAGCACGTTCAATCTTGGCAATAATCTGTGCCTCACATTTACATATCTTCATCATCTTTCTAGCTAGATTAATATCATCCGCATCACTAGGAAATGAAACTGCAATGTAATCAACCTTGATCGATGCAGCATGTTTTAAATCAGCTTCATCCTTTTCAGTCAATGCGCTAGCAGATAAGCCGCCGCCCTGTAAATTGATACCTTTGTTATTACTGAGTTCTCCACCAGTAACGACTTCACAGTTAATGACATATTTACCAACTGATTTGACATGCAGAACGATACGTCCGTCATCAATCATCAATAAATTATCGGGCTTAACATCTTTAGGCAGATCTTTGTAAGTGACGCCGACCTGATTAATATCACCGGCATTGGCATCAAGTTGTGTATCAATTTTGAATGCAGCACCCTCCCGTAAAATAACTTTACCTTCCTTGAATCGTTCAATACGAATTTTTGGTCCTTGCAAGTCGGCAATAACAGAAACAGCATGTGATTTTTTCAGAGACAGTTTGCGTATCTCTTTCATGCGATGTTCATGTTCTGCATGGGTCTGGTGGGAATAATTTAGTCGAAAGACATCAACCCCTGCATCAAACAGTTTTTCCAGTACACCAGAATGATCAGTTGCCGGACCTAGTGTTGCAATAATTTTTGTTCTTCTCATCTGTAGTTATTTATCGTTCACGCAAATAATTTTTAAAGATTAGTGTTTATAGTTCGCGGGCTTTTTCCATTGCTTCCCATGCGCGTGCAGCTTCTTCCAGCAATTCAATCGCAGGTAATTTTTTGCCTTCAAGAAATTCAAGGAAAGCACCACCGCCGGTTGAGATGTAGGAAATATCATCAGCGATTTTAAATTTTGAGATAGCGGCTATGGTATCTCCGCCACCGGCAATCGAATAGGCATTACTTGCAGCGATGGATTTAGACAAACTTGCAGTACCCTGACTGAATTGATCGAATTCAAATACGCCTAAAGGACCATTCCAAACGATGGTTGCAGCATCATTAATATACGTATTTAACAATTTACTGGTTTTCGGCCCGACATCCATAATCATGTCATCTGCTTCGACTTCACTTATTGGTTTTATCGTAGCTTTAGCATTTTCATTAAACTCTTTGCCTACGATGACATCGACAGGTAACGGAATATCACAACCTTTCTCCTTAGCTTTTTCTAATAAGCTACTGGCTACATTTACCAGATCAGGTTCATAAAGTGATTTGCCAATTTCGTAACCGGCAGATTTTAGAAAAGTATTAGCGATACCACCACCAACGATTAATTGATCAACTTTTTCACTTAGTGTTTCCAGAATAGTAAGTTTGGTTGATACCTTGGCACCACCAACAATCGCAACAAGCGGTTTTGCCGGGTCACGTAATGCCTTGGTTAAGGCTTTTAATTCGGTAATTAGTAATGGACCAGCCGCAGCGACCGCTGCATATTTTGCAACACCATGTGTTGAAGCTTGCGCACGATGCGCTGTAGCAAAAGCATCATTGATGTATACCTGACACATTTGTGCCATCTTGCGAGATAATTCCTCATCATCTTTGGTTTCACCGGCTTCAAAACGCGCGTTTTCACATAAAACAATATTGTGTTCGCCCATGTCGACTCCATTAACCCAATCCCTAATTAATGGCACTTCGCAATCAAGTAATTCACTTAAACGTTTAGCCACAGGCGCAAGCGAGAAGGCATCATCATATTCACCGGCTTTTGGCCGACCGAGATGCGAAATCAGGATAATCTTTGCTTCTGCAGCAAGTAATTGATTGATAGTTGGTAGTGTTGCTCTGATACGAGTGTCATCAGTGACCTCGCCATTTTTCAATGGCACATTGTAGTCTTCTCTGACAAGCACAGTCTTGCCGGAAAGATCTAGATCAGCAATTTTTACTAGTATCGACACGTTAGCTTTACCTTACTTTGCGTTCATTAATGCCAGTGTGCTGTCCAGCATACGATTTGAGAATCCCCATTCGTTGTCATACCAGGCCACGACTTTAACTAAAGTACCATCAATAACCTTGGTTAAAGATGCATCATAGGTAGATGATGCCGGGTCATGGTTAAAATCGATAGATACCAATGGCGCATCGTTATAAGCCAATACACCTTTAAGCTCACCATCCGCAGACTGCTTTAACAGGGTATTGATTTCTTTAACACTTGTTTCACGTGCCGCGGTAAAACTTAGGTCAACCATCGATACGTTAATGGTAGGAACACGAACTGCATAACCGTCAAGTTTGCCATTCAACTCTGGCAAAACGAGTCCAACCGCTGCAGCTGCACCCGTTTTGGTAGGGATCATTGACATGGTTGCAGAACGTGCGCGTCTTAAGTCTGTGTGATAAACATCAGTTAATACCTGATCATTGGTATAGGCGTGAACAGTTGTCATGACGCCGCCAATAACACCGATATTTTCGTGTAGAACTTTCACAACAGGTGCCAGACAGTTAGTCGTGCATGATGCATTGGAAATAACTGTGTCAGCTGCTTTTAATACACTATGGTTTACACCATAAACAATCGTTGCATCAACATCGTTACCGCCAGGTGCTGAAATAATCACTTTCTTTGCACCACCTTCAAGGTGTGCAGATGCCTTTGCCTTACTAGTGAAAAAGCCGGTAGATTCGTGAACAACATCAACGCCTAGTTCTTTCCATGGCAACTTTGCCGGGTCGCGTTCGGATAACACTCTGACTTTATCGCCGTTGACGATCATGTGATCACCTTCAACAGAAACAGTGCCCGGAAATTTTCCATGCGCTGTATCGTATTGTGTCAAGTGTGCATTGGTATTAGCGTCACCCAGGTCGTTAATAGCAACGATTTCGATTTCATTGGTACGGTTGGATTCATACAAGGCACGTAAAATATTACGTCCGATTCTTCCATAACCATTGATCCCGACTTTAATTGTCATTGTTCTCTCCGTTTTATTTCTTTTTTAATCAATAAGTTCGTTTGTTAATTCAAATAATTTTTCTTCGGTCAAACCGAAATGTTCAAACACATCTTTTGCCGGCGCTGATTCACCAAAGCTATCAATGCCGAGTTCACGTCCATCAATACCGGTGTATTTTTTCCAGTAATCAGTAACACCTGCCTCAACAGCAATACGTTTTTTACATGCTGTAGGTAATACCGATTCTTTATAAGCTGCATCCTGCGCATCATAAGTATCTGTTGAAGGCATGGAAACGATACGTATCGATTTACCTGTGTCATTCAAACGTTTTGCCACATTCATGGCCATGCTGACTTCTGAGCCGGTAGCAATAATGATGACGTCCGGTGTATCAGTACCATCAAGTAATACATAACCGCCTTTACTGATGTTGGTGATTTGCTCAGATGTTCTTTCTATATGCGGCAAACCCTGTCTGGAAAAAAGCAGACTGCTTGGTCCGCTTTCTTTTTCAATTGCCACCTTCCAGGAGACCGCGGATTCTACCGCATCACAAGGTCGCCACAAAGACATGTTAGGAATTAAACGCAGAGTTGATGCTTGCTCAACTGCCTGATGAGTAGGTCCATCTTCGCCAAGACCGATAGAATCATGAGTAAAGACAAAGATATTGCGTTGCTTCATCAATGCAGACATGCGTAATGCGTTGCGCGCGTATTCCGAGAAGATCAGGAAAGTAGCTGAATATGGAATAAAGCCACCATGCAAAGCAATACCATTATTGATGGCAGCCATTGCAAATTCACGTACACCATAGGAAATATAATTACCGGCATAGTCAACCTTACTGATGATTTTTGAACCAGACCAGTTTGTCAGGTTTGAGCCTGTTAAATCAGCAGAGCCACCGATCATCTCAGGTAAATGGGCAGCAAAAGCTTCAATTGCATTTTGTGATGCTTTACGCGAGGCAATGGATTCTGCTTTGGAATCAGTTTGCTGGATATAGGCCTGGGCCACTTCCTGCCAGTTACTGATCAGATCGCCAGCGATGCGGCGTTCATATTCTGTCGCTTTTTCAGGATAGGATTTTTTATATTCAGCAAACAATGATTGCCATTCATTTTCTGCTTTAGCCCCTTTGTCTCTGGCATCCCATGCCTTGTAGTAGTCAGCAGGAATTTCAAAAGCATCATATATCCAACCAATATTTTCTCGGGTTAGTTTGATTTCATCATCACCTAATGGCGCGCCATGACTCGATTCCTTGCCGGCTTTATTGGGAGAGCCCCAGCCAATGATTGTTTTGCAAATGATAATACTGGGTTTATCGGTTGAAGCTTGTGCAGTTTCAATGGCGGATTTAATTTTGTCTGGATCGTGGCCATCAATATCTTCAATAACATGCCAGCCATACGCTTGAAAACGCTTGGCAACATCTTCTGTAAACCAGCCTTCTACATCACCATCGATGGAAATTTTATTGCTATCATAGAGCACGATTAGTTTGCCTAGACCTAATGTTCCAGCAAGTGAACATGCTTCATGAGAAATACCTTCCATCAAACAACCATCACCAACGGTGACGTAGGTATGATGATCAACGATATTGAAATTTGGCTCATTGTATTGAGCTGCCAAAACTGCTTCGGCAATCGCCATGCCCACAGCATTAGCCAAACCTTGTCCAAGTGGGCCAGTCGTTGTTTCTACACCTGGCGTATAACCATACTCAGGGTGGCCGGGGGTTTTTGAATGTAGTTGTCTGAAATTTTTCAGTTCTTCTATGGTCAGATCATAACCTGTCAGATGAAGAAGTGAGTAAACCAGCATGGAGCCGTGACCATTAGACATAATAAAACGGTCGCGATTGTCCCATTTCGGATTGGCTGGATTATGTTTAAGAAAGCTATTCCATAAGACTTCGGCGATTTCAGCCATGCCCATCGGGGCACCTGGATGACCGGAATTAGCGCGTTGTACGGCGTCCATACTTAGCGCGCGAATAGCATTGGCAAGTTCATGCCTAGATAACATATATGATTCCCCTGCAGATTATTTCTGATTTTCGTTACGGAATTAGGTTTTTACGGCAGCGGATACCACGTCTCATGGCGAGAAACTTATGTTCTTAGAAAATTAATGTTTCAGGAACAGATAACCGAGCAGATTACCACCGAAATAAAGCGCGGTATTGTCGCTTACCTGCCCGTTTCGGGCAAGTCACAACAGCTTATTTATGGCTGTTTCCACTTAATTGAGCAGCCGATACTTGCGATTTGTTGTCTTGGGCCCGCACCTGTCTCGGCAACGAGACGCATAGCATCTACAAGATCTCTTTTAGTTTCATCGTTCGCCGGCACTTTACCACTAGAATCAAGACGTCCACGATACTGTAATTCCAATTTATTGTTGTAACCAAAAAAGTCTGGGGTGCATACAGCACCATATGCTTTTGCAATTTCCTGACTTTCATCAACAAGATAGGGAAATGGATAGGCAAAGGCTTCCGCAACACGTTTCATATTATCAACTGAATCTTCCAGATAGGCTGTCGAATCATTCGACATGATGGAAACACATTTAATACCAAGTGTTTCCAGTGTCTTTGCATCGCTAACCAATCTTATTTGGATCGCTTTAACATATGGGCAATGATTACAGATAAACATGATTAAGGTGCCGTTTTCACCAATAAAGTCACTCAGTTTCCAGTTTTTGCCATTGTAATCAGGGAGTTCAAAATCTTTAGCTGCCTGACCGAAGTCACATATTGGTGTCTCTGTTAGTACCATATTTCATTCTCAAGTGATGGTTTTGTCATTTATTTTACCTTTTTGAATATTTTTCGTCGAAAATCGTGCGCTAATAGCGATTAAACGTTAGAATCCTGCGCCGTTTATAACCCTAATCTAAAAAAAGCCAATATGACCAAGAATTTTTTATTTACTTCTGAATCTGTTTCAGAAGGACATCCCGATAAAGTTGCTGACCAGGTATCTGATGCTGTAGTTGATGCTATTTTTGCTCAAGACAAAGCTGCGCGTATTGCCTGCGAAACCATGGTTAATACCGGCATGGTTGTATTATCAGGTGAAATTACAACCAGCGCAGTGATTGATTATCCGACCATTGTTAGAGATACCGTAAGAAAGATTGGTTATACCTCGTCTGAAATGGGGTTTGATGCAGATAGTTGTGCTGTACTTGTATCGATGGACAAACAGTCTGCAGATATTGCGCAAGGTGTTAATGAAGGCGAAGGTATCGATCTTGATCAGGGCGCTGGTGATCAGGGTCTAATGTTTGGTTATGCCTGTGATGAGACCGAAGTATTGATGCCATTTCCTATCACTTATTCGCATCGATTAGTGAAAAAACAGGCAGAAGTCAGAAAATCAGGAGGTCTAGAGTGGTTACGTCCTGACGCGAAATCTCAGGTCACGGTCATCTATGAAGACGGAAAACCAAAAGCAGTTGATACCGTAGTGCTATCAACACAACATGATCCTGATGTGTCTCATAAAGATCTTCAGGAAGCTGTTATTGAAGAAATTATCAAGCCAACCTTGCCCGCAGATATGATTATCGACAAAACCCGTTATCTCGTAAATCCGACTGGTCGTTTTGTGATTGGTGGGCCAGTAGGTGATTGTGGTTTAACTGGTCGTAAGATTATTGTCGACACCTACGGCGGAATGGCACGACATGGTGGCGGTGCGTTTTCCGGTAAAGATCCCTCCAAGGTAGATCGTTCAGCTGCCTATGCAGCTCGCTATGTAGCGAAAAATATTGTTGCTGCAGGTCTGGCAAGTCGTTGTGAGATTCAGGTGTCGTATGCCATTGGTATAGCCGAACCAACTTCAATTAGTGTTGATATGTTTGGCACGGGTAAGGTAGATTATGATCAACTCATCGCTGCAATTCGTGAGCATTTTGATTTGAGACCAAAAGGCATTATTCAAATGCTGGATTTGTTACAGCCACGATATAAACAAACCGCAGCCTATGGCCACTTTGGTCGTGAAGACATTGATTTGCCATGGGAAAGAACTGATAAAGCAGATTTATTAAAGAAAGCTCTAGGTTAAACCGATAATAAATCTGGGCAATTAGTACTAATTTTTGAAAAGCGAATGCGTGAGTACTATACTCTCGCTCTTGTTTAAACGGTTTTGAGGAGCGTTGCGACGGGACAACCCCGCTAGGCTCAAAATTGTGGTCATTTTAAAACGGCGCTCGCTTAACTTGTTTGCTAAAGGAGAAACATGATGAGCGTAGCAGCTTCCTCTGTTGATAACGATTATTACGTAGCCGATATTTCTCTCGCTGAGTGGGGACATAAAGAGATTCGTATTGCTGAATCTGAAATGCCTGGTCTGATGGCGATTCGTGAAGAACTTGGTTCTGACCAGCCTTTGAAAGGCGCGCGTATTGCAGGTTCTCTGCATATGACAATTCAAACCGCAGTGTTAATTGAAACATTAAGTGCCCTCGGTGCAGAAGTGCGTTGGGTGTCTTGTAATATTTATTCCACTCAAGACCATGCCGCAGCAGCGATTGCTGACCAAGGTATTCCTGTATTTGCTTACAAAGGCGAATCATTAGAAGAGTATTGGGATTTTACTCATCGCATCATGACTTGGTCTGATGGCGGTTCACCAAACATGATTCTGGACGATGGTGGTGATGCCACCATGCTATTAATTCTGGGTAGCAAGGCAGAAAAAGATATTTCAGTTTTGGATAAGCCCGGTTCGGAAGAAGAAAAATGTTTGTTTGCTGCGATCAAAAATAAGCTCGCAGAAGATAAAGATTTTTATTCACGCACACTCGCAAAAATTCAGGGTGTTACAGAAGAAACTACTACAGGTGTACAACGTTTGTATCAAATGAAGAAACGCGGTGAATTGCCTTTCCCTGCAATCAATGTGAATGATTCAGTCACCAAATCTAAATTCGATAATTTATATGGTTGTCGTGAATCTTTGGTTGATGGTATCAAACGTGCAACTGACGTAATGGTTGCTGGAAAGGTTGCACTAGTTTTAGGTTATGGTGATGTCGGTAAAGGGAGTGCGCAATCACTAAAAGGGTTGGGTGCTACTGTCTGGATTACTGAAATAGATCCTATCTGTGCCTTACAGGCAGCGATGGAAGGTTTTCGTGTAGTTACTCTGGAAGATGTTGTCGATAAGGTTGATATCTTTGTTACCTCTACAGGTAACAAAGACATTATTCGTCATGATCATTTGGTGAAAATGAAAGATCAGGCAATCGTTTGTAACATCGGTCACTTTGATAATGAGATCGATGTTGCCAGTCTTGAAAAATATGAGTGGGATGAGATTAAGCCTCAGGTTGATCATGTTATTTTTCCTGATGGCAAGCGAATTATCCTGCTAGCAAAAGGTCGCCTGGTCAATCTGGGTTGTGCGACAGGTCACCCCAGTTTTGTAATGTCTAACTCATTTACCAATCAGGTATTGGCGCAGATTGAGCTTTATAGCCGCGGCGAAAACTATGAGCAGGATGTTTATGTTTTACCTAAGCATCTGGATGAAAAAGTAGCCCGACTGCATTTGCAACGAATCGGAGCGAATCTGACTGTATTGACCAAGGAGCAAGCTGACTATATTAATGTGGACGTTGATGGTCCTTACAAACCAAAGCATTACCGCTATTAGAAGGTATAGTAATGGAAACTCAAGATAAGTTTGCTCGTACATTCAGTTTCGAGTTCTTCCCGCCGCGCACACCCGAGGCGGCAGGGAAGTTAAAGACGACACAGGAAACTCTTGCTGCACTTAATCCGGATTTTTTCTCGGTTACATTTGGCGCGGGTGGCAGCACGAGAGAAAGAACCTTTGAAACTGTTATTGATATTCGTGAAAAAACAGGTATCGATGCAGCTCCACATCTATCTTGTATGGGTGCTTTGAATGATGAAATTAAGAACATCCTTGCCACCTATAAGGATAGTGGGATAAATCGTGTTGTGGCTTTGCGTGGTGATCTACCATCTGGCTCGGTCGGATATGGTCAGCTGCGTTACGCAAATGAGTTGGTAGAATTCATTCGTCAGGAAACAGGTGATCATTTTCATATTGAAGTTGCTGCTTATCCGGAATTTCATCCGCAAGCTCCTAATCCTCAATCTGATATGAAACATTTCAAGATGAAAGTCGATGCCGGAGCAAATAGTGCGATTACGCAGTATTTTTATAATCCCTTTGCCTATTATCGTTTTGTTGATAATTGTGAAAAGATGGGTATCGATATTCCGATTGTTGCGGGTGTAATGCCCATAATAAATTGCACTCAACTGAGACGATTTTCTGATGCCTGTGGTGCCGAGATTCCTCGTTGGATTCTGCTCCGACTTCAGGAGTTTGGTGATGATCGCGTTTCAATACGTAAATTTGGTATTGATGTCACAACGGAGCTCTGTGAGGAGCTACTGAAAAACGGCGTTCCCGGTCTTCATTTTTATACTATGAACCAATCTGAAGCCAGTGTGGAAATTTGGAAAAATCTCGGTATACATAAAAGAGAAAGATAGTCATTTCAATTGCAGTGCGACCAAAGAGTGTTGCACTGCTATATTAAACGAGGATTAATAATCTCTGAAATTTATACTCATGATGCAAACAGGCCGATTACTGGCAATTACAAAATATTCGGTGCTTGAGGCACTGCGGGATCGTTTTCTACATTTGATTTTTGCCGGTTTCCTAATTTTTTTTCTCTCGTCGATTTTTGTAGGCGAATTGGCAATCACTGAAACACTCCAGACTCAGGTTTCTATCTTTGCTTTTTTACTCAGGCTTTTTTGTGTCTTTACATTAAGCTTGTTTGTCATTACTAGCATGATAAGACAGTTTAATGATAAAGGTTTTGAGTTGATCCTGTCTCAACCAATTCCAAGATATATTTATTTGTTTGGAAAATTATTTGGCTATCTTGTGATAGCGATTTTTATGAGTTTCGCTTGTTTTGTCTGCTTATTAGCTTATGCAGATATGCTTTCTTCTGCAATGTGGTCTGTATCGCTCTTATGCGAGTTGCTATTGTTTCTTACGCTAAGTGTACTTTGTGTATTTACTCTAGAAAGCGTGACATTGGCATTCAGTGTGGTGATTGGTTTTTACGCTTTATCTCGATCTATTGAAATCATTCAGTTGATCAGTGATTCGCCTATACTCGAATCAGTTGACTTGAGTCATCGTTTTATTGATTGGGGAATTGATATTCTGGCTTATGTGATTCCTTCCTTGCACCGTTTTACGCAAACTGAATGGCTTGCATATGGCATACAAGCTGATAGAGATTATATATATATATTGATACAAACCTTTATTTATACAATTCTGATTTTTTTAGCTGCGCTCTATGATCTTTATCGAAAAGAGTTATAAGCCACAGCATAATGCAAAGCATATTTACTATAACCCGCCCGCTAAAAGATGTACCAAAAAGTGTGCGATTATTATTGTTGATAGCGTTTCTCTTGCAATGTCTCTGGCATTTCTATTTTTCCAATCTGCAAATAACAAAACAGGAAATGCCATACCCACAACAATCAGATGTTTATCGCTTAATCAGTCTGGGTGACTCTATTAGCGCCGCACGCTTTGTGATGTTATGGGCACAGGCTTTTGATAATCAGCCAGGGCTCAGTTTGTCGCTTAAGGAACTCGATTATGCCAAGGTAGTTGAATGGTTAAACTTGGTGTTGGATCTGGATAGTAAAACACAATATCCATTATTAGCAGCAGCACGTTTTTACGCCGAGGTACAGGAACCGGCAAAACAGAGACAGATGATAGTATTTATAAAGGCAGCCTTTTTGAAAGACCCTGATAGACGCTGGCGAGCAATGGCGCATGCTGTATATATTGCCAAACATCGTATAAAGGACATGTCGTTGGCGGTTGAATGTGCAAGGTTATTACGCTTGCATGCTACTGGTAAAAATGTACCTTATTGGGCAAAACAAATGGAATTTTTTGTATTGGAAGATATGGGAGAGTTGGGGGCAGCTAAAATACTGATAAGTGGATTACTTGAAAGTGGTGAACTCGATGATAAACATCAACAACAGTTTTTACGATCACGTTTAAAGGATATAGAACAACGACAAAGTATGAATTCAACTATTGAGCAGCTTTCTATTCCATAAGTTTTATTATGATTACCTTCGTTCAATGGAGAATAATAATGAGAACTAATAAACAACAAGGTTTCACATTGGTAGAAATAGCTATCGTGTTGGTGATTATTGGTTTGCTGCTTGGCAGTATTCTTAAAGGGCAGGAATTAATTAACAGTGCCAGAGTGAGAAACCTTGCTTTACAAAACTCAAGTATTCAGGAGGCATACTATAATTTTATAGACCGATATCATCAGGTGCCTGGTGATTGGCAACAGGATCTTGCGACAGCGGAGATAGGTGCCGCAATTAACTTGCCTGCTGATCATAATGATACTGAAGGTAACGGTAGAATTGATCATGATATTGAAGAAGCTACTGCAGTTTGGGAACAATTAGCTAAAGCGCAGTTTCTGAGTGGTGATTTTGCTCCTGCTGTTGCAACCCCCGAGGATGCAGTAACTTATGCAATCAACGCTCCTGCAAATGTTTTTAATGGTGCATTATTCCTTACGCAAAATGATGGTTACAACCTGAACCCGTCAGTTAGATTGAACCTGCACATGGGTCAAAATATTCCTGTCAATATTGCTCGAGAACTGGATGTGAAAGTTGATGATAGTTTGCCTAACTCAGGTTTGCTTCGATTAACGCGTGATCCAACGACTGCCCAAGCAATATTGAATACACTAACTGACCAAAATCTTGCATGTACTACAGATGCTGCTAACAGTGGTGCCGATGGTACTGAAATTGCCACAGATATATATGATATTGCTGGTGATGAACAAGATTGTGGTTTGGTATTCATTTACTAAGATTTATTGAAATGCCCTTTTGTTAATTTATGAATGAAACTGCCTTAAACATTGATCGTCTTGCTAAGTCGTATGGCAACAATATGGTTCTCAATGACATTTCATTTTCGATAAACCCGGGTGAATCTGTCGGTCTTGTCGGCGTCAACGGTGCCGGGAAATCAACCTTAATAAAATGTTTGCTGGATTTTGTTGCGTTTAAAACCGGTGACATCAAGATTTTTGATGAATCAAATCATGCTTATCAATCCAGACGTAAATTAGCATTTTTGCCCGAAAAGTTTTTACCGCCACATTATCTTACAGGTCAAAGTTTCCTGAATTACATGTCCGAGCTGTATGAGTTAAGTGTTAGTCCGCAAGCAATAGAAACAATATTTAAAAATCTTGATTTGGATTTATCTGCGCTGAATAAACCGGTAAGACAGTTCTCGAAAGGAATGGCGCAGAAGCTGGGTCTGGCAGCCTGTTTTCTAAGTGATAGAGACATGTTTATTCTGGATGAGCCAATGAGTGGTCTGGATCCTAAGGCTAGCGCATATCTAAAAGAGTATCTATTGAAGTTAAAATCAACAGGTAAAACAATTTTTTTTAGCACGCATCTTTTGAATGATGTAGAAAGCCTATGCGACCGCATTATTATTTTGCATCAGGGACGAATATTTTTTGATGGTTCAACATATGATTGTTGCCAGCATTTTGGTAAGGATAATCTTGAGCAAGCATATCTGGCCTGTGTTACTTCTGGGGTGTAAAGTTTACTTTGCTGCAATATTGACAAATTTTGGGCAACTAAAATATTTGCAATAATATTGCATGGCTAATGTCTTAACAGGCATGTAGAGACCTAGACTTCATTGCTTGCTATATGTTTTGCCTTGATATAGTCGGTGTGAGAAATATAGAGTAAATCCGATATTTTGCGGATATGATATTCCTCATATTTATCCAGTTCATTATCAGCAAACGCCACACGCCATAAATTCTCAACAATCTTAACGCGTTGCTCCATGTTAAGTGTATCTGTGAGTAAACGGGTAAATTCATGCAATGATATAGTCTCTTTGAGTTCTTGCTGTGCTATAGCGATTAACTCATCCATATTATCATCTACAAGATCAAACTCTGATTTAAGTAATTGAGTCATCATATCTTTCTCATGATCATGAAAATAACCATCAGCTATCGCAATCTCCAGCATCAATATTGCACTTGCTAGCTCCAGCGTCAGTGTTTGCTGATTGGCGGTTTCCTGATTGCCTAATAACTCTTCAAAATATTTAGTAAATGTTTTTATCATGATTAATTACTACTATAAATACGCCAGTAACGACCTTCAAAAAAGTCGCTGAAATAGTTTTCCAGCATAGGGTGATCGATCGGTAACTCTTCAATGGTTTCTTCCAGATTACACTCTGCGACGTAGGTTTCATGTTCTGCCTTGTCTACTAATACCTTATACCATGGCTCGTCTTTGGGCGGTTGTGAAGTGGCGACCATGGCGTACCATTCTTCTGTGCCATAAAATTCAGGATCCACATCATAGATAACACCGCGATAATCGAAACGTCGATGATGTACAATTTGTCCGATGTCAAACTTTGCCTGTTTCATGTTGTTGGAAAATAAATTAAGTATAATTTCAGTCATGATAACAAAAGCCTTATTGATATATAACTCACAACATAACTGTTATGTCTAAATCCCTGATAGAACGTGACCTGGCTGTACTATGGCATCCATGCACGCAGATGAAGGATCATGAGTCTATTCCTATGATTCCTATTAAAAGCGGACAAGGTGTTTACCTTGAAGACTTTGATGGCAATCGCTATATCGATGCAATAAGTTCGTGGTGGGTCAATCTGTTTGGTCATGCGAACCCCACGATTAATCAGGCAATTCAATATCAAATGCAAGAACTTGAGCATGTGATGTTGGCTGGTTTTACCCACGAGCCGGTTATTAATTTGTCTGAACGACTTGTGTCTTTAACGCCCCCGGGTTTATCCAGATGTTTTTATGCAGACAATGGTTCATCTGCAATCGAAGTCGCATTAAAGATGAGCTACCACTATTGGTTGAATAAAGGACAGCCTGAGAAGAAACGGTTTATTACTCTGGACAATAGTTATCATGGCGAAACCTTGGGCGCTTTGGCGGTTGGTAATGTCGCATTATATAGAGATACCTATGGGCCATTGATGATGGAGACAATCGTTGCGCCTAGCCCGGATTGTTATTTAAGAAATGAAAATGATGATTGGGAAACGCACAGTCGTAAAATGTTTAAACATATGCTCGACTTGATTGAGAAACATGCAGACGAAGTTGCCGCGGTTGTTATTGAGCCATTAGTACAATGTGCGGGTTACATGCGTATGTACCACTCTGTTTATCTAATGTTATTAAGAGAAGCATGTGATCATTACAATATTCATTTAATTGCCGATGAGATCGCTGTTGGTTTCGGTCGTACAGGCACTATGTTCGCCTGTGAACAGGGTAACATTTCACCTGACTTTATGTGTCTATCAAAAGGACTCACAGCAGGTTATTTACCTCTATCAGTCACATTAACCAAAGATGAGATTTATTCAGCATTTTATGATGATTACATCAAGCTCAATGCCTTTTTACATTCACATAGTTATACCGGCAATCCTATCGCCTGTGCGGTTGCAAATGCATCATTGGATATTTTTTCCAGTAACAACGTCATAGAAACGAATCAGGAGTTAATCGGATATATTAAAAAGTGTAGTGATTATATCGCCAATCATCCGCATGTTGCTGAAGTCAGGCAACACGGCATGATACTCGCTATAGAAATGGTGAAAGACAAACAAACAAAAACAGCTTATTCATGGCAAGAGCGACGTGGACTTAGGGTGTATGAATATTCTTTATCACAAGGCGTATTGTTGAGACCATTGGGCAATGTGATTTACTTTATGCCACCTTATGTCATTAACAAACAACAAATTGAAAAAGTACTAACTGTTGCTGAAGCAGGTATCTCAATAGCAACATCATAATTATGCGTATAAGCAGACTATATATTGACCGGGCATTGCAGTTGAATGATGAGATTCAACTTGATAAGGAACAGTCGCATTATCTTGCCACAGTATTACGATTACGCGTAGGCGACAGTGTCTGTTTATTCAATGGTGAAGATGCTGAGTATTTTGCCGAGATTTTCAGTATTAGTAAGAAACAAACGATATTAGTTGTAAATAATAAACAGGAACGTCACCGTGAATCACCGTTGATTATTACCATAGGTATCGGCGTCTCTCGCGGCCAACATATGGATTTTGCAATTCAAAAAGTAGTGGAACTAGGCGTAAGTAACATTGTACCCGTCATGACTGAATTCAGTAATGTGAAACTTCAAGTGGATAGACTGGAGAATAAATTACAACATTGGCAACAAATTATTATTAATGCCTGTGAACAGAGTCAACGAACACGCGTCCCCTCATTATCAGCACCATTAATGTTCAATGACTTTGTTGTGGACCAATCAGCAGACATAAAATTAATCTTTCATCCAGTGGCAGAGCATGGTTTACATTCTATTCAAAGCCAACCCGCCACAGTGTGTCTACTATTAGGCTCTGAAGGAGGTTTTAGTGATACCGAAGTAAACTTAGCCCGCCAAAATGGATTCCGGCTGGTACAATCCGGACCTAGAATATTGCGTGCTGAGACGGCAGTCGTTACGGCGATGACTCTGTGCCAATACCAATGGGGCGACTTGTAGATATTGATATGTAGCTAAAACCGCTGCTCGAGGAAAGACTCAATGAAGGATACATCAGTACCACACCTAACTACTGCTTTAACAGGCCCATTCCAGAAACTGGAGCAGGCCATATTAGATAATCAGGTTGAGATAGAATCCTGGTTTCGATCCTCATGGCGGGATCTGCAGTCACCTTTTTATGCCTCTGTTGATTTACGTAATGCTGGATACAAGATCGCTCCTGTCGATACCAATTTATTTCCTGCTGGTTTTAATAATCTTAATCCAACATTCGATTCTTTAAGCATTCAGGCTGTGCAAACCGCTATTGAACATATGGATGTTTCTGTAGATAACATTCTTATCATTCCGGAAAACCATACACGTAACATGTTTTATCTGGAAAATGTTTATGCCTTAAAAACACTTATTGAAAAAGCAGGGTTTTCGACACGTATAGGCACTTTATTGGAAGAAGTCGATTCCCTAACGAATATTGATTTGCCTTCAGGTAATGCTCTTACTCTGGAATCGGTTAAGCGTAATGGGAGTCGTATTGGTATAGATGACTTTGATCCTGATTTAGTGCTTCTAAATAATGATTTGGCAGCTGGCTGTCCTGACATATTGCAAGGTATTGAACAAATTATTACACCACCCATGGCTTTGGGTTGGTCAACGCGTTTAAAGTCCACTCATTTTGGTTTTTATCAGCAGTTAGCGCAGGAACTGGCAAGTGTTATTGGTATTGATCCCTGGTTGTTGGACCCCATGTTTCGAAATTGTGGTGAAGTTGATTTTATGAAACGCGAGGGACTGGATTGTCTTTCAAAAAATGTCAATGTCTTACTCGAAGCAATCAAACAAAAATATGAAGAACATGATGTGGACTGTAAGCCGTTTGTCATGGTGAAAGCTGATGCCGGCACCTATGGTATGGGTGTCATGACAGTTTATGATGTTGCAGACATCACCGAACTTAATCGTAAGGAACGTACCAAGATGTCCATAACCAAGGAAGGTCAAAAGGTAAGTAAAGTAATTATTCAAGAAGGTGTATATACACATGAAACCTGGGGCAATGAAAATACAGTCGCTGAACCGGTTGTATATATGATTGATCATCAGGTGGTTGGTGGTTTTTATCGTGTCCATGAAAAACGCTCCAGTAGTCAAAACCTGAATGCGCCAGGCATGCGTTTTGAGCCACTGGCATTTGACGATTGTTGTAACAAACCGGATCCAACAGGTGATTTGGATTGTCACCCTAATCGTTTTTATACTTATGGTGTGATTGCAAGACTGGCATTACTTGCT